>Ga0307373_10000016_pt1 | contig 233109 bp, 245 predicted proteins | sample OX2MG_FD_202534 | JGI IMG/M metagenome (GOLD analysis project Ga0307373, IMG submission 202534) | Soil microbial communities from Risofladan, Vaasa, Finland - OX-2 | ecosystem: Environmental > Terrestrial > Soil > Coastal area > Acid sulfate soil | place: Finland: Risofladan, Vaasa...
CTGTGTGCGTTTGTCTCCGAAGAACAGACTTGGACCAGCGGCGGTATCCCGTTCGATCTCGGCGATCGCGCGGAGCATGTGCGACACGGGTAGGTGATCAGGATCGGACTCCACGGGGTTCATGGATTAGGGTAGAGAGCCCTCTACAAGGGCGACGAACCGATTCCAGACGGCCCTGTTTGAAGGATGTGATGGACGACCGCGGCTAAGTCGAGAAATCGTATCGAGGTATGTCTTTGGAGACGCCAGTTTCTCCTTGAGGAGATTCGTCCGCTTGGTCAATCCCGAATTTGGATGCTCGGCAAGAAATGCGCGGATTTCGGCGACCCGAATTTGTCTGTCGCTCAGCGCCAGGAGGTCTGCGAGGTCCTGGTCGCGACCCGCAAGTAGCTTGAGCGCCCACAATGCCTCGATACGTGCCACCGAGACCGCTGCACTCGTGCGGCCCGTGCGGAGGGAAAGCACTTCGCGAATGGCGTCCCGGCCCACCCATTCAGGCTCAACCACTACTTGGGCTAGTCGATCCACTACGCCATCGATCATCAAATCTACAGTCACGAGGCCCAGTTGAAGGCGCTCGACTCTAGGTGGGTTGGTCCCCGCAATATTGGGAAGGCGAAGCAAGGTCGATCGCTCTGCAGCTAGAATGGGTCTGATCTCGTTATACTGACGTGCTGTAAGAACGAGGTCTAAGTCCACCGAGAAACGGGGCGATCCATAGGCCGCCAGGGCGTACCCACCGATGAGGGTGCCCCCCCTCTCCCATGGCCAGGAATCCAAGTAGGCAATCGCCTCTCGCTCTCGTTCAACGGGGTCGATCATCCAACCATGCTCGTGCCCCGCCGAATACGTCCGGATGGGCTCGGATGAATTCGTCTACCGCCCGACGCGGGACTACCGGCTCGTGGCCTTTGATGACACACCGAAGTTTCGAAACAGAGTGAAGCCGAACCACTGTCCCCGTCCGTTTACGGCCGCCTAGCGAGATCCCGTGGGATCGCAGGTACCTGAGAGTCGGTCCTACATCCGTTGCTTCCACGGCAATATGCAGCTCGCTCAAGGCGAGAGAGGGAGGGGCGGAGTATCGCCCGTCAGTCCAAACCTCTACAGCGCTGGGCCCCGTCCACGCAAAGCGATAGGGAAGCGCTCGTGCGATGCCTCGCACACGTCGGTACTCTGCTGCGCGAAGATCGGGTTTTTCGGAGGGGCCTAGACAGCGGTAGCGCCCTCGGCCCACGCGCGCGACAACTCCTCGCCGCTTCAACTCAGATAGAGTTCGCGATGCCCTCGGACTATTGATGGCACGACTAAATTCGGCTACTGAGAATTCCCGATCACCGTACAGCGCCGAGACGGTGTCCGAGTACGTTAGTGCCATGTGCCAATAATATCGGTATTAGTATTTAATAATATTCACAAAATCATGTCAGAGGGCGGGGAGGGCTTCCCCTGGACGGAGTGGGTTTCTATCGAAGTGATGGGTGGGATCGAGACAACGTTCAAGGCCCGGTGAACCGAAATCGATCGATCGGGTTCGAGGGCCATCTAAGACGCCTGCGGAGGTTCACGACCACCCGTGAGCTAGTAGGTCTCGACCGCGATTCCCGGGATCCTGGAGAAGTCCGAGTCCTTGGTCAGGATCGTGGCGCGGTGATGCTTGGCCACCGCCGCCACGATGAGATCCAGGTTGCCCACCGAACTTCCACGACGAGCGCACTCGCCGCCCAATCGGGCGGCGTCCACGACAAGCGGCTCGGTAACATCTAGAACCTCGAGCTGGGAAACGAATTCGAGTGCGCGCGCGAGTCGTTTTCCCCCTTGTGCAAAGGCACCCACCAGGAACTCCGTGAGGCCCGGGGCGGCTATGGCCAGCCGCTCCTTACGCTTGTCCAATTCGCGGGCCTTGTCGATCGCCCCGGGGACGCCGTTGGCGAGATCGATGCAGAAGGTAGAGTCGAGGCAGTACATGCTTCATCCCCACGCCAGTCGGATCTTCTCTGCGCGCCTCTGATCTCCCTCGCGAAGAGCCGAGTAGATCTGGTTGAGTTCCCTGCGCTGCTTGGCATTGAGGTCGCTCCAGATCCCTGCGAACTCCGAGAGAGGTTGGCGGGGCCGCGCGAGTCGCTTCACTACTTCGCTGAAGCTCTCGGCACTCTTCTTGCTTCGACGAAGCATTTCGTAGGCCTCCTCGTCCAAGGCCACTGTCCGCGTTGCCATATATGTTCCAAATATATGTTGGTCCTATATATCGGTCAGGCCACCCGCCTCGGGGAAGGCGGGATGCATCCAACGCACCGATGCGGGATCCGATGACCCCAGCGGGGTTTGCGAAGGCCCCGGGCCCCGATCCGTTCTTGATTTCCTTCGACCTCGACGATCCCTCGGACCATGTTTCCTCCGCTTCGGTTTTCCGAAGGATGATCCAAGAGCGAGCGTCGGGGGCCGGAAGCCCTCTCGTACGAACACTCCCCTCATGGCCGACCGAAGGGTGGTTCCGTCGAATGCAGGCGCGCACGGACCCGGATCCCACCGCTTCGGAACGTCGGGCGATCCTGCGGCTTCTTCTCGGAGTCGGGCTGATCTTCGTACCGATGGGACTCTACCCGGGAAACTGGACGACGACCTACTCGACGGCGCTCGACAGCCGGTGGGAGATACTCGCCATCGCGGTCTTCGTGAGCCTGGCCGTGGGCGCCGCGATGGTGGTCGCCTCCCTACGCGACCTCATGCGCGCCTGGTCCACCCGCGGCATTACCACGGCACGGGGCGCTCTCGCGCGGAGCCTGCTCGATCCTCAGCAGCGCCGCGCGCTCTACCTCTCCGCTGCGTTCTACGCGCTCTTCTTTGCGTTCGTGGCGAGCCTCTACAGCCTGGACCTGTCGGGCCCCGGGATCGCGGCCGCGAGCTACCCCTCGGCCACGAACGTGCTCTGTTGCGGCTATATTGGCATCACGCCGGCGGCGGTCCTCCTGGTTACCCCATCGTTCGAACTCGTGATCTACCCCCTCGTGCTGGTCATTCTGTTCGCGGCCACCCTGCTCTTCGCGCTGAATGTGACCTTGACCGTCGCCCTCTTCCGATCGAGGGCCTCGCGGGCGTCATCGGCCGGATCGGGAGCCCTCGGCGGAGTCGCTGCCCTTCTCGTGAACTGCCCGGCGTGTGGAACGCTGCTCCTGTGGAACGTCGTCGCCGGAACGAGCGCGGCGGCGTTTCTCACGGGCTTCGTCACGTACTACTACCCTCTGCTCGCCCTGGCGTTTCCCCTGGCCGTCTTCGTCCTCATCTGGACCGCCCGCCGTCTCGCCCGGGTGGCGGGCAGCGGGGAGGCGTGCCCACGCCCGGCCCGGGCGATGACCGATGGGTCATGAGCAGCCCCCCTCCTCTGCTCAGAGAGAGGAACAGTCGGACATGATCTTGCGTGAAGGGGGATCGGGCAGGGCCCGTTGACACCGGCTCACCTCGGCCGTCCGAATCGCGTGGGCGGGGGCCGCGTTTAGGGGGAAAGCTCGGACCGAAGGTAGTCGGGCAAGGGAATGCCCGCCCGCTCCACGACCTCTCGCCCTGCGGGCACCCAGGATGACGCGAGCACCCCGCACGGCTTCCCGGACTCCGTTTCGCTTTCGGCCCGAATTTCGAGGCGGGTCGGAGTGGTCGCCACGATGCGCCCCCGAGCTACGTGAGCAACTCCGACGCGAGGGAGACGGAGGGCATTGTAGGAGCTCGGCCCCTGACTGATCCAGAGCTTGCGACCCAACGTAAGCGCGGTCCAGTACGAAGCTTCGTAGAGAACCATGAAGTGCAGCCCATGATGGAACAGCGTCGGCCAACCGATCTCATCCGGCTGCGGTACGAAGCGTGTACGGACCTCGGGAGTTCCATCGGGCGAGGTCGTTTCCTCGAATTTCAGCCGGAGCCCTCGGGCGTGTCGGGGGCCGCATCCAAAGCACGGGTTCTCCAGCGGGTTCTCGAGTTCGGACATACCCGCCCAATGGGTGGGGAGGTCTTGTGGATTTCAGCGGCGTACTACCGCTACGTCGCCGGGGTGGGATCGCGCCCGAACGGTGGTCCGGGAAAAGAGGGTTCGTCGAAAACAGGTCCGTTAACCGCCCTAGGCCCGCCCGCCGATCAGCCACCGTCGGCGAAGGCGGCCGAGGTCCACACGCATGCGGGATCCGAGGCGAGGGCGTCACCTGTGGTGGCGTATGCCCGAGCCCGGCTTCCTCCGCAAGCCTGCCGTAAGGAGCAGGCGCCGCACGCGCCCGTGAACGCCCTTCGCCGGATCTGTCGCAGGAGCTCGTGGGATCGGTAGATCGAGGGCAGGTCCCCGTCCTTGATGTTTCCCAGCGCGTAGGGGAGGAGCCCTCCGGGGTACACGGTCCCGTCGTTGGCTACAAAGAGGATCCCGTCCCCGTCGAGGGTGCCTACCGGCGCGAGTCCCGATGGCATGCTCGGTGCTCCTTCCAACGCGATGAGGTCCGAGCGGAGGGTGCGGTACAGCGGGTCGTCCCAATACTCACCCCGTTCCTCCCGCATCCGAAGGACACGTCGCAGGAATGGGGCCTCCACGGTGCGGACCGTGATCCCATACCGGGAGGCGTCGTACAGGAAGTTCGCGACACTCTCGCACCCGGCGGGCGGCAGGTCGTGGGTATCTCCCTCCGCCCCCCGGCCGACCTTGATGAGGAAGAAGAGCTCCCACGCGCGGACATCGAGCTGCCGAAGGATATGGAAGATTTCCGGGAGCTCTCCGACGGTCTCGGCCATCACGGTGGTGTTGATCTGTACGCGGAGTCCGAGGTCCCGGGCCTCCCCGGCCGCTTGCAACGTGCGCTCGAAGGTCCCGTTCTGTCGACGGATTGCGTCGTGGGTCTCAGGACGGGAGCCGTCCAGACTGAGGGAGAGCGCGGATGCGCCCGCGTCGGCCAGCCGCGAGAGCGTGTCGCGGGTGAGTCCCTGCGAGACCGCGGGCGACACGCCGAAGCGCAGGCCGAGGTCCCGAGCGTACGAGAGGAGATCGAACAGATCCTGCCGTCGCAGGGGATCGCCTCCGGTGAAGATCACCGTGGGGGGGTGCTCGCCAAAGGATGCTACTTGGTCGAGGAGACGGCGTCCCTCGGCGGGGGATAGTTTGCCGGGCAGGGGATCCGGGATCGCGGAGGCCCGGCAGTGGACGCAGGACAAGGGGCAGGCCCGTGTCATCTCCCAAAAGAGGAGGAGGGGTGCCTGGGAGTAATCTCGGGGGTGGTGTCCCTGCGGACCTCCGGGATGGGGGGTCATGCGGTTGCCTCCATGGGCGCGATCGCCTCCGTGACCGCGGATAGGAAGGAGGTCACGCCTCGTGCGGCCCGGTCCGCATCCTCGATGCAATCGGGGACGCCGATGCCGCGATACGCGCTGCCCGCCAGGAAGAGGCCCGGCACGTTGGTTCGCGCGGACTCGATGGCAGCCACTCGCTCCATGTGATCGACGTCGTACTGGGGATGGGCGTTCTGCCATCGGTGGACCCGGGCGAACTCCGGAGGTCCACGAAGGCTCAGGAGAGGCGTCAGTTCCTGAACGGCCAGGTCCGCGAGCGCGTCATCGGGTCGATCCAGTACGGAGGCTTCTCGTACCCCGCCGTAGAACGCCCGCAGCAGGACGTGCCCGGAGGGAGCCCGTCCCTCGAACTTGGAGGAGACCCATGTGCAGGCCTTGAGGTGGACACCTTCCGTGCGCGGCACGAGGAGGCCGGACCCGTCCAGTGGCCGACAGGCATCCGCGGAAAAGGCGAGTGCGATCACCGCCGAGGAGGCGTACGGGATGGCGAGGAGTGCGTCCGCCAGCTTCGGTTCGAGCCCCGCGAGGAGCCGTGCGGAAACGGGAGCGGGAGTGGCCAGGAGGACGGCCTCCGAGCGGAGAGCGCTCCCGTCGTCGAGGGGGATCTCGAAGCCCCCCTGCCTCCCCCGCTCGACGGCGAGGGCCTGGGTGACGGGTCTCCACTCCACATCGGGGGTCTGTGCCACGAGGGCATCCACGAGCTCTGTCATCCCGTTGGGGAAGGTGGCGAACGGCCCCGGGAGGGTGGGATCTCGGGCGGGTCGTGACCGTGCCGCCGCCTGAAGACCACGGAAGACGCTGCCATGCTCCCGCTCGTAGGCGAGGAACTGAGGCAGTAGGCTCGACATGCTCAGCCGCTCCGGGTCCCCGGCGTGGATACCGGCCACGAGAGGATCGGCGATCCGCTCCAGAGCCTCTCGTCCCAATCGCCGACGGACGAAAGAAGCGAGGCTCTCATCTCCGCGCTCCCTTCGTGCCGGAACGAGCGGCTCGACCGCGAGGCGGACCTTCCCTCGCATGGAGAGGAGGGAACTTCGCACCATGGGGCCGAGCCGGGGCGTGGTCAGCAGTGCGAGTCCCTCCGGGAGGGGCACGAGACGGCCGCGACGCGCCACGTAGACCCGGCGGTGAGCGGGGCCCTGGAGTCGCCCCCGCAGGCCCAGCGTGCCGGAGAGCTCGACCGCCGCCGTCTTCAGGGTGAAGAAGGAGTCGACACCGCTCTCGATGAGATAGCCCTCGTGCCGCTCCGTCCCGATGGACCCACCGAGGCGGCTCCTCCGCTCCACGAGGGTGATCGCGAGGTCGTCCGAAGAGGGAACCGTCCGTCGCAACCGGTAGGCGGCCGCAAGGCCGGTCACGCCGCCACCGAGGATCACGACGTGCCGCGTCACGAGGTCAGCCTTGGGCGCACGGCCGCGGCCATGGCCTCGATGAACTTCGGGTCGGCGTTCAGCGACGGCGTACGCTCCAGCCGCACCCCGAGGCGCTCCGCCCGCTCCTTCGCCTCTACGTCGATGTCGTACAGGATCTCGAGGTGGTCCGAGACGAAGCCGAACGGCACGATGAGGATCGCCTTCTCGCCCTCCCTTCCGAGGTCCTCGATGACCTCCTCGAAAGGTGGGCCGAGCCAGGGATCGGCGGTGCGGCCGGCGCTCTGGTAGGCCAAACGGGAGCGGATCGGCGGGAGTCGGGCCCGGATGGCTTCCATGGTCTCGAGGAGTTCCTTCTCGTAGGGATCCCCCTCCGCGAGGATCTTCCGGGGGAGGCTGTGCGCCGTGAACAGGACGTACGGATCGGGGAAGCCGTCCTGTGCGAGCGACGCGAGGCTCGCGGCGGCCCTCTCGGCGAACACGTCGGCGAGGGCGGGGACGTCGTTCCACGAGTCGACGTAGGCCACATCGAGGGAGAGCCCTTGCGTACGGACGGCCTCCTTCACCGCGTCGAAGTAGGCCCCCACGCTCATCCGTGCGTAGTAGGGCGTGAGACAGAGGGCAACGACCTTGCGAAGACCGTCCCGAGCGATCGCCGCGACGGTCTCACGGATGTACGGGTGCCAATGGCGCATTCCCACGTAGGCCCGGACGTGGTAGCCCTCCGAGGCCAGTTTCGCTTCGAGCCCTGTCGCCTGACGCGTCGTGATCTCTCGGAGAGGAGACTTGCCTCCGATCCGGCGGTACCGTTCACGGAACTCCGCCACCAGCTCGGGAGGCGTAGGCCGGCCGTGGCGGACCTCGCTCAGATACGCTCCGACATCTTCGAGGGAATCCGGCCCACCGACGGCCATCGCCAGAATGGCGCTCGTCTCCGTCTGCGTATCGGCCCTCTTCCCTCCTCCGGATCACGGTGGACGGACCGGAGGAGGCTCGAGCCATGCGCCCGTCTTTCATAACTTGAGGCTCCGTTTTCGGCGTCGAGGATCGGCGATTTCCCATAGGACCGAAGGGAGCGGACCCGCGGGTAGGGAGTGGTCCCCGACAGGCGGCCCGACCCTAAGCCCCCATCGACAGCGCTCCGAGGTATTCTGTCGGGCTCGACGGTGGGCGTCCACGCCCGAGCACCCTGTGGCCACGATGCCGGAAACCTAGGCGTCGGTGCCCACCGCCGGAGCTCGGTCGATGCCGATTACCTCGTCGACCTCCTCGGGCGTGGGGAGATCGTAGCGCTTTCCTTCGAGATACCTTCGGGCATACAGCGCGGCGACGCGACCCATGCGCGGCGAGGGGAGCGAGTTCGATACCCGAAGCAGCTCGACCACGGCGATCGCGTGACCGAGGTCGTTCAAGACGTCCTTCCCGAAGAACTGCGCTTCCGCCTCCGAATAGGAGGCGAGGGTGTTCAGGGCCTCCTCGATCCGCGCACGTGCGAGTGCGAACGTCGCGGGACCCGTGCGGATCTCCGCTCCGATCCGCTCGATCTCCTGGAGCAGAGTCCGGTCCGCACGCTTCTTCGCGATCACTTCCAACAGGTCGAGCGCTTGGATGTTGCTGGGGCCCTCCCAGATCGGGGTGATCAACGCCTCTCGGTGCCAGCGCTCGATCGGGAACTCCCGCAGGAAGCCGAGGCCGCCATGGAGCTCCATGGCGACCTTCGTGACGTAGGCGGACATGTCCGCGGTCACGTTCTTCGTGATGTGCGTAAGGAGCCGGGCGTAGTGATACCTCGGTCCGTAGGGGGGAGTGTCCGTCCAGGATGTCTGAAACCCCTCGACCGCCAGGAACGCTAGGACCAGGGCGCCCTCGATGGCGACCTCGAGGTCCAAGAGATCGCGTCGGATGAGCGGGTGATCGATCAGACGACGCCCGAAGGCGGTTCGAGTCTGGGTATAGTAGTACGCCTCGAGGTACGCCTTCCGAGCGATACCGAGCGCGGCCATCGAGTTCGCGAGCCGAGAGACCATCAGGTTCTCCAGCGTGTAGTAGATCCCCTGCTCAACGTCTCCGAGCAGCATGGCTTGCGCGCCATGGAACTCGACCTCGCCCGTCGGTACCCCGACGGTGCCGCTCTTCTTCTTCAGGCGGCGGACCAGGAAGTTGCGCTTCCCATCGCGGTCGTGCTCCGGGACCAAGAAGAGCCCGAGACCCTTCGCTCCTCGGTCGTCCGGCCCGACCCGCGCGGTCACGAGCGCCAGGTGGGCCAGCCCCGCATTGCTGGCGAAGTACTTCGTATCCCCATCGATCGTCCATCGTCCCTCGTGCAGGTCGGCCCGCACTCGGTTGGCACCGAGATCGCTGCCTCCCTGGATCTCGGTGAACCACGTGGCGCCATACCGGATCGGGTCCTCCTCGCCGATGAGGCTCGGGAGGAGCGCCCGGGCCGAGGCATCTCCGTACTTATGAATCGCATACGCCGTTTGATTGGTGACCGTGAGGATGCAACCGATCCCGGGATCGGCGATGAGATAGAGGGACGCGAAATGCTCGAACCAATCCCCGCGGCGGTACGGTCCCCGGTTCACGGCCCCTTCCTTGAGGAGCCACTCGAGCGCGCGCATTTCGGAGGGCGCCATCCAGGCGCGGTCGACGCGTTCCCCGTCCACGCTCCACATGATGTGTTCGGGGTGCCCGAACTTGTCGACGTAATCCGCGACCTCGTACAGATCCTTGCCGGTGAATTCCCCTAGTCGCGCCAGATCGGGAACCGTACCCAAGTGAAACCGCAGGACGGCTTGGAACGGGAGGTCCAGGGTGAAGTGGTTTCGGCCGTAGGCGTGAGAGAGATGGCGATAGGGAGAGTCCGACACGGCCTCCCATGGCTTCGGTCTAGTTAACGAGGGTCGGGAAACGCATCGTGGGTCGGTCGTCCGATGCCGGACCCGTACGATCGCGAGTCGCCACGTTGCATTGTACGATCGATCGCTCCATACCGGTCGGAGCGGGTGGGTTCAGTGACGGATGGTCGGAAGGCCCGTCACCATCGAAGGGCCGAAGCGACCTGCTTTCGGGCGGCTCTCGTTTGGTGGCCCGGACCACTTCGGGTGTAACTCGTGCACGCGCATGCACGACACGGACCATCCGACGGATGCAGTCGCCTCTGGTGCCGGCAGCCCGCGGTCTCACACTCCGTCGTCACGTAGTCCTCTGGGCAATCTGTGAGTTCGGTGGGGCGGATGTAGCTTCCGCGGCGGTGAAGGGTGGAATCGGGGCCATGGCACGCGGAGGGAGCCAATCCGCCCGGGGCCCCTCGCGAGGGAGACGACGAGGACCCATCCCCGAACTCTTACGGTGCGCTTCGAACCACGCGAACATTGACATCGTCATGGAATCTTCGGACCTCCAGCGTGGACCCCTGGGCACGGAGGGCGACGAGGAACGGCTCCGCGCCCAGTCCGGGTCCGTCTCTCCACTTCGCCACGAACAGCCCAGTACCCTGCTGGAACGGGATCGCCAAGCCGCGCGCGACGAGTTGGCGGAACCCATCATCCGACAACGGCTCGAATGGCGTTGCCAGCATTCTCTTTCTCCGGGGATAGCTCTGCTTCATGGTCTTCATTCTTCACTCCGAGGCGAGGATTCCGTTTCGGCTTGGCACGGACCGCACCCGGGGCCGAGGGGCGGGGCTCCGCGAAGGCGCGGCGAGAATCTCGCTGGGATCACGGCCCGACGCCGGGGTTCGCTCCGGGGACAAGAGGCCTGCCTGCCGGAGCTCGGTCGTGATGGTCTGCACGGCAAGTTCGACGTCCGACGGTCGACGGGCTCCGGTGCAAACTAGCTTGCCGCTGCCGAAGAGGAGCACCACCACACGCGGCGTCGTGAGACGACAGACCAGTCCAGGAAACTGCTCGGGCTCGTACTCCACTCGGTCCAGGCCGAGGGTGACCGCGATCGAATTCAGGTTGACTTCGCTCCCCAGGTCGGAGGTCGCGACGATGTTCTGGACCTGGATCTTGGGGTGCGGGAGGATCTTCTGGCCGGCCTTACGGATCAGCTCGGAGATCGTGCGGACGGCGGCATCCACCTGATTCCAGCTCTTCCCTCCCGTGCAAACGACCTTGCCCGAGCGGAAGAGGAGGATCGCCGTTTTCGGTTCCTTGAGCCGGTAGATGAGTCCGGGGAACTCCTCCGGATTGTATTCCGCCCCGTCGAGCGCAAGGCCGATCGACTGTAGATCGAGCACGTCGCCGAGCGAAGTCGAGGCCACCACGTTCTCGATTCGGATCCTCGTCATGATGCGTATATATACTATTTAAAGATATATTTAAAAGGGATGGGTCGAGTCCGCCGCGGTACCCCGACGGGTGTCGACTCTCAGACGGGCCCGGCGTGCAATGACCCGCAATACCTCGAGAGAAATGGATCGTTCTGGGTCTGGTTCGTGCACAGGAGCGCCGCGCGCTTTCCCAGGGCCGGAGCGAAGCTCCATCCGAGCCGGAACCCGCCGTTCGCGATGATCAACCGGCCCTTCCTTCCGACGATCGGTAGGCCGTCCGGAGTGCACGGGCGGGATCCGTCACCGAAACTGAGGACCCGATCGACGGGTAGGAGTTCCTTCACCGCGGCGAGGATGCTCGGCGCGTGGGAAAGGCGTGCGGAGAGGTCGAAGTCCCAGCCGCCCGTTACCTTCAGCTCGTTCTCGAACGGGACCACGGCGATTCCCCGGTCCACGAAGATGGTGGCGACCTCCACCTTCATCGGGCTCTGAACGTGCCAGCCGTACCCCTTCACACCCGTGAGAGGGAGACCGAGCTTGCGTGAGGTCACGCCGGTACTGACCACGACCGAGTCGAAGTTCGCCGTTGTCCCTCCCATTCGGAGGGTCCCGTCCAGTCCCACATGATCCACGCGCTGGCGCACGATCTGGGTCTGGGTCAGTTCGCGGAGCATTCTCTGGACGAACCGTTCGGTGTGCACCCATCCGACGGACGGGTAGAACAGGCTCCCGGCCCAACCCTCCCCCTCCCGCACCTCCACGGGAACGATCGAGCCCTTCGACGTCGCGACCGCTCGATCCTCCAGGAAATGGGTCCGGTGGTCGTACCGTTCGAGCAGGCCCTTGAGGGTGTACGCGAAATCGTTGTTCTGGGTAGCCAGCTCCTCGTACCCAGCGACGGACGTCCGCGCCATCTCGCGGAGGACCTCGTCGGCTCCGGGGATGAGATCTCTCTCCAGCTCGCGAAGGCTCGCGGACAGCCATCTCCCGTCGACGCTCCGAAACGTACAGGTTCCGCCACGCCAGAATCTCCAGACCCGACGAAGGAACGCGAAGGTGTTCGTCCGGTAGGCGTTGGCCGGCTCGATGATCCCGGCCGCATGATCGGAGCGAGCGCCCGGCTTCCCCTCCTCGTAGAGGGTGACCTCCGCGCCTGCCCGCTCGAGATGAAATGCGGCGAAGAGCCCGACGATCCCCCCGCCGACGACGGCTACCTTCATCGACAGACCCGTCGCCTTCCGAAGGAGTTCAACCACCTCACCATTGAAAAGCTCGCCATTCGATCGTGGACCCTTACGTAGGACCGCGTGTCGGCACCGTGGAACGGGCGTCGGACGAAAGCGCTCCCGCGTTCCCGAGGGCGGGTGGGCTGCTTGGTTCGAGCTCGGCGTACTTACTATACCATGGACTTCTGCACGACCCGAAGGTTGTAGCATGGCGCGGGGAAGCTGGGTAGGCGTACTCGCCGCGCTGGGCGGGATTCTCATCGTCGTGGGAGGGTTCTTGGGGTTCTTTCTCAGTATCCTCCCGAGCGGCTACGCTCCCCAGTACTCGCTGGGGACGTCGGTCGCGGTAGCGATCGTCGCCGTCCTCCTCGGGGTCGCCATTCTGATCTTCTCGGGCTATACGCGCTACCGGGGAATGGGGCAAGGCATGGCGGGGGCCCTCGCGTTTCTGATCCTCGGGGCAATCACGTGGGTGATTGCGGGAGGATGGCTCCTCGTGGTGATCGGCTCGTTCCTGACCATCCTAGCGGGCCTGATCCTCTTGGTCGTGATCCTCAGGCGCGGGCCTAACGAGCGAAGGTCGGGCCCATCCTGATATCGCGTGGGACCTCTCGCAGAGTCGTAACTTAGCAGGGAACGGTGCGTGGGGCCGAAACGGCAGGGAGTTCCCATGCTCGAGGGTCGGGGCCCCGAGCCTAGGATCGGCGCGATCCTACGCGCGACGCTTCTTCTCGAGCATGAGGGCGTAGTGGTACGGACCTAGATCCCACTCTGCGTTGGTCTCCAGGCCATATCCCTCCAGTATGCGTCGGGCTTCCGTTGCGGCGAGCCGATGTTCCACCGGCGGACCTCCCGGGGTCGATTCCTTCTTCCAGTCCACGTCCACGAGGCGACCCCCCGGGCGAAGGATCCGCACGGCTTCCGCGACGGTCGCCGGTGGCACGCCGTGGAGGACGTTGGCCAGGAGGACGCGATCCGCGAGATCGTCGGGAAGGGGCACTTGATCCGGCCGAGAGATCAGAGCTTCGATGTTGGATCGGTGTCGTTCGGTCGCTCGCTCCCGGATCAGGTCAATCAGCTCGTGGGAGACATCGACCGCGTAGACCCGACCGGTCGGCCCGACGCATTCGCTCGCCGGAAAAGTGTAGAATCCCGAGCCGGCGCCCACGTCGACGACCGTCATGCCGGGTCGGAGACCGACCCGGCTCCACAGGTTCCGTGCATCCTCCGACTGGAGGCGATCGGGACTCTCCAGAACGGCACTCGCACGTTCCCGGGTCCAGACCTCCTCGTGCATCTTCCGATGATCCGCATGATGGTGAGACTTCGGACGATGCGCGGGGTGCCGGGCGTCCACCTCGGCCGGGCGATCGCGGCTACGTTTCTGCGGAGGCATCCACGGCTTCCTTCAGGCTCTGCTCGATCTCCGCTCCCATGCGCTCCAGCTTGGGCTGCGGCAGGAACGCACCGATCAGGATCGTCGGTCGTTGAAGGGTGATCCGCGTTCGGCCCTGCTCCGAGGAGACCTCCAGTTTGCACGGGAGGAGGATCGCCACTTCCCGGCTCACGCCCAGCGCGGCGAGGGCATGCCTCGGGGAACAGACGTCGAGCAGAACGATGGGCTCGATCACGGCCTCGGTCTTCTCCAGGAGGATGTCGTGGATGCGGACGGTGGAGAGGATGCCGAACCCGCGTCGCTTCAGCTCGGTCCCGAGACGGACGACGGCATCCTCTACTCCTTCCGTGGAGAATCGTTCGTACGTCGAACTCTCCATGGTGATCCCATACCTCCTTCGCGATGTCTCACCCGCGCGGATGAGCTCCCGGGCGAAGGGCCGGCTGAGAGGTTATCGGTTCGCTCGTAACGAGGTCCGCCGGCGAAGGCGCCGCCTCGCGAACGGCGCTCCCGAGCGAAGGTGCGAGCACCCGAGCGACCACTTGGACGGGAACGTGCGCTTGCTCGAAGAGGACACCTACAGGGCAGATACGGAGCGTCACCCGCAGTGCTGTCTCCACCTCCTCGCTCGACGCTTCGGTCCGAACTTCGAGGGTGCCTGCGACCCGCTGGATGGTCGGAGCTCCCTTCGGTCGCTCGGCCCCCAACGCGACTCGCATGTCGACGAAGCGTAACTTTCGCCTCTGGGCTACGAGCCCGAAAATCGTTGTGATGCATCCGGCGAGGGAGAGCACCATCAACTCGAGTGATGAGGTGCCGGCATCCGTCCCATCTTCATCGGGCGGTAGGTCGACGGTCACCATGTGACCCCGTCCGTCGTCCAGCCGGGTCCTGAAGCCGCCCTCCCAGACTCCGTGCGCTTCCATGCTTACCATCCTAGGACCACAGATGCGGAGTAGATGGGAGCGGAGTCAACGCCACTTGACCCTCTTTGCAGCGGATGGAAGGCGGTGCTTCTCGAGCACGGATCGCTTCTCTCGCCCGCCTGCGACAACGAGGGGACGCGCGCGACCATCAACGATCCTTCCGTACTGGGGTGTCGGGGGTTCGCGGTTCTCCGCGAGGTCGCCCAGGGAGGAAGCGGCCGGTCTCGGCCATGAGCCGCTCGTATTCGGCCCCCAGACGCGGGGAGCGGGTGAACATCCGCTCTTCCACGGTCGCGCGGTACTCCGCGAGCGCGAAGAGCACGATCGCATCGATCGCAACGACCGGGCTGAGAAAGAGGAGCGTGGTTCCGATCGATAGGAAGAGGATTGCCGAATACATCGGGTGTCGAATCCAACGGTACGGACCGCTCCGGACGATCGGCTGGGTCTCGGTGATCTGGATCTTCACGGTCGTGTACCGACCAAGGGTGCGTAGTGCCCAGCCGGCCAGCAGCGCACCTCCGACCCACACCACGAACCCGACGGCCTGAACGATCTCATCCCCGGGGAACCCGAACGTCCATGGGCCGAGGTAGGTAGGGTGGGGGACCAGCAGGACCAGGAGGGTGTAGAGCAGTAGGATCGAAACTGCCGCGAGCCATACGATTTCGGTCCACTGGGGGACGCCTCCCTCGGTCGCTACCGATTCCCTCGGCCGGTGCTGGGACAGGCTGGGGCGAGCGAGCGCGACGGTCGCCGCGAGGATGAGGAGGGCCGTGAAGGCGAGGCCCTGAGCTACTTCGAGACCGAACATGCTGCTTCCCGATCTTGTTCTTCTGCGCGGGCTCAGGGAAAGGCAGGCTGGAAAGGGTTGTGGGCTGACGGAAGGATCGCCTACCGGGTGAAGAACGGCGTCACCTCGCGGATCGTCCGTTGGGTCGGGAGCCCGACGCTCTGGTACAAGCCCTCGAGACCTTCAGCGCTCGGGGCCTCCCACACGCAGTGAGCTTCGGTGGCGTTCGGAACGCCCACGATCGAGATCGGCCGGAATCCCGCCGGGATCTGGCCGTTCTTCGCGGAGGTGATCGTCCCCTGCACTTTCGCGATCACGATCTTCGTGTCTGCATCCTTCCACTTGTGGCTGATTTCGTAGGTCGGCATTTTTCATCGACCCGAGGAGGCCCCGTACCGAGAAGAGCAGCCCCGTTGCGAATGCAATGGGCTTATCGCGCACAAGGCGGTGGAGCCAAGGGCAGAGCCGGTGCAGCTCGTACATATCCTGATCCAACACCCCTGCCTCCTGTCCGCGCCGGTGACGGCCTCTGTGCGAGGGCTGCGGGTGACCCACCTCTGCCACCGTGGGAAAGAGACGACTCTCGAGGCCCATTCACCGGATCCGGCGGATCTCGCTCCGCTCCTCGAAACGTACCGGAACGCAGGGGGCACCGAGCTCTTCCGCGAGGGAGATGGGTCGGCCGCGCTCGTGCGATTCGCTGCGTGCGCGTGCTGTCGCAGCGGCCGGGTGATTCCCACGATCGAGGCCGCGGGCAACCTCTACCTTCCGCCCTCGATCTACTCGGCGGAGGGTGAGACGTATCAGTTCCTGGTCCCGGAGGGCGGCCTCGATAATGCGGTCCTCGCGACGCTCCCAGCGGACGTCCGCGTGATCCGGATCGGGACCCGAGCGTTGACTTCGCTGGGGTTCGAGGACACCTTCCTCGTTCCGGTCGGCAATCTGCTCTCCAACCTCACACCGCGGCAGCGCCAGGCGATCGTGCTCGCGTTCGCCCGAGGGTACTACCGGATCCCTCACGCCGTTACAACCGGAGAGCTCGCCCAGGCGCTGGATGTTTCGCGGGAGGCGTTCGACGCGCTGCTCCGAAAGGCCGAGAACAAGCTGATGACCGCGCTCTTCCCCTATCTGGCGGCCCAGTCGACCTCCGCGGAGGGCCCGATCTCTTCCGACCGTTCAGGGGGAACCACCGATTCATGAAGCCTTCGCGCACCGGCCCAAGGCCGAGCCCCGTTCGACGGCGGAGGGACGTACGATCCAAGAGCCGAAGCGCATCCGGAGGCGGCCCCTCCCCGCTCCGCCCCTCGACGCGCTTCTGGCCCCAGCACTCGCCGTTCACCTGCGGCCCGGCCGCTCTCGGCAACGTGCTCCAACAGATCGCTCGGTACCGGCCGCCGGACCTTACGGCGGAGGAGATCCGGATTTGGAGGGAGAGCACTGCTCTCGTGTGTCCCGGCTCGCACCCTCTCGGTCTCGCACTTGCAGCGGTGCGAAGAGGATTCCCAGCGGCCGTCGAGATGTCCGGACCGCGCCCGTGGCTCTGGAGACACATTCTTTCAGAGCACGGCGGGCCCGGAGCCCTCCGCATCTACCGCGTGGCGGAGGAGCGACTCCGGCAGGAATGCAAGGAGCGAGGGATTCGCGTCCGTTCCTACCGCGAAGTGCCCAGCCGGGTCGGGTCTCGCGCCGGGCTCCTGCTCGTAGATGCGAGGAGCGTGGAAGCACGGCATTCCGACCCCCACTGGGTGGGACTCGTCTCCCGGGGCCGAGATCTGCAGGTCTTCGACCCGCTTCGGCGATCGCCTTACCGCTCGGAGCGCTCACTCGACGACTGGAAGAGGCACGCCGGGTTCCAGGGAAGCAAGGTGTGGATCTCCCTCCTCCCACTCCGCGGCTAGCGCGCGGAGATTCTTCGGCACCCCCGAGCACCCCGCGGGTAGACCGTTGGGGCCGTCCGCGGCCTACGAGGAGATCACGGGGAGGTTGGTGGCAACCGCCTTGAAGCCCGCGGTGCGGTGGGCACCGTCGCAGTTCGGCTTCTTCGAGGAGTGCCCGCACCGGCACAGAGCCGTCACGACCTTCCCATCGACCAGCACCAGGTTCGGCCCATTCTCTACAGCTTGGATCTCAACCTTCGTCATCGGCTCGTTTTAGGACGCCTGGGATTAAGGCGAGCCCGTTTCCTCGGGTACACCAACTGGTTCTGAGCCTACCAGCCCCGAGTGGCCGGGCCGGCCCGGCAGTCGCCGACCCCTCCATCGACTTCCAGCGGCATCCGAAATCGTATAGGGCGATGGGGGCCTGTACTTCGTGCTGGAGACAAGGACGATGAGTGCCACAGAGGATGTTTTGGGAAAGGGGATGGTCGAGGGGCTGATCGGCGCGTTGAGCGACAAGCACGCCCAGTTGGACCTGCGGTTGAAGGGCGTGACGCTCAATCTGGTCGGAGCCCCCGTCAAGCTCGAAGTGAACGGGACGGTGTCGGTCTCCGTTCACATGCGCGACCTCACCAAAGAGGAGACGGCCGCGCTCGCGGCCGCTCACATCGCAGCCACCAAGGCCGCCTAGATTAGACGCAGCAGTGCGGGTAGAGCGCCGAGCTCTACGCGGATGTTGCCCGTGAGGGCGCTCGCACCCCTTCCAAGCCGTGCCAACGGACGCTTCCCTACCGTGAGGGTCACTGTCCAGCCGAGCTCCGATAGGCGCTGAGGTATCCGGAGCCCTTGTCGCATCTCCCTGAATCCTCCCGATAGGAGGAGGCGTGGGAGCTCCTTGGCGAGGGTCTTGACGGGGGCAAGGTCCACCTCCAGGTTGCGCTGGTCCGCGTCCATCTCGACCCACGGGACCCCGTCCCAGTCGATGCTCAGCTGACCTCCGCTGATCCGCTCGAGGAGGGCCAGCCCCGTCGGGGCAGGAGGAGATCGGGCCATGCTCATGGAGGGCTCGGCCCCTTAACCCGCTTCCCGCCCCGTTCCGAGGTTGACTGAGAACCCCCTCCGACTCACGAGTGGTGGTAGCCTAGCGCCACGGCGTCCCAGACTACGGCTCGCAGAAGAATCTCAGCTCGTTGGGTGTCCGGCCGACGGGAACGGACCCACCCGCCGAACCGCTCCTTGAACGCTCCGAACGTTCCCTCGATCACCGCCCGTCGCCGATACCGACACTGGAACTCCCGTCGGTGGTTCCGCTGGTCCGACAACATCTGGCTCCACGCCGGGGCTCCCCCGGCATCGATGCGCCCGATGTTCCGCTTTAGATCCATCACGGGCCGACCGCCCCGGTCGGCCACCGCTTGGGCGTTCCGTCGCGAGAGATACCCTTTGTCGAGCGCCACGTTGCCGATGGAGACCGTTCTCGGGAGCTGCTCGAGAAGTCGGGGCAGTTCCGTGACGTCGTTCGTGCGGGCGTCGGTGACGTGGGCGGCGAGGAAGAAGGGAAACTGGGCCCGGGTTGCCACGAGCGCGTGGAGCTTCACGAAGACGTGGCGAAGTCCATAGCCGAGACGGGCGGTGATCCACCGCTCGTATCGGCGGGTCGAGAGTCCTGTTCCATCGGCGGCGAGGTTCTCACGCGGTCGGCAGAGCTGGTGCGCCAGGGTTCCCACCAGTCGTTCGAGGTAGAGGATCGGGACTCGGACCACGAGAGCGGCAACCGTGGGAGCGGCGGGGACTCGCCGAAAGCCGAGCTTGCGAGCGAGTTGAGGGAGAGCCACGAGAGTCGTGTGGACCTCATCATACGACCATCCCTCCAGGGCACGGAGGAGGAGAAAGCGAACGACATCCCGAGGGTCGGTGGGAGGTCGGCCGGGGGTTCCGGGTGGGCGGACCCAGAACGGTGGGGGAAGTCGGCGAACCAGTTTGGCGAGTCGGCGGAGGACATCCGCCCACCCGTTGCGTAAGAAGCGACGGTAGCGCGCCCAGTCGATGCGTCGACGGGTGCGTGGGCCGATGGGTGTTTCGTTCGGTCGGTGGCTGCGCTCTTCTGGGCCGAAGGGCCCCCTCCGTGGCGGTTGGCGTACACAACCACGCTGTCGCGGAGGTTCCCTCTTCATCGAGAGGCTCCAGAGGAACCTCCGAGTGGCCCAGCGAGGTTCTCAGTCAACCTCGCCCGTTCCCAAACCGTTAAGCCTCCGGTCCCAGAGTGGCCCCCGATGCGCTACGTGGTGCTGGGGGCGGGCGGGAGCATCGGTAACGCCGTCGCCCGATCCGCGGCCGTGCGCGGTCACACGGTCCGAGCCGTGGCCCGTCACCCAGAGCTCATTCCGGATCTCCCCGCGGGGGTGGAACGATACCGTGCCGATGTGCTCGATGCCGCCGCGACGACCGCCGCGTGCACGGGCGCGGACGTGATCATCCACGCGGTGAACGTACCGTACCCCGGCTGGGCCGAGATCGTCCCTCGGGTCGCGGCCAACGCACGGAGCGCCGCGGAGGTCACCGGGGCGATCCTGGGCTTCCCCGGAAATGTGTATCCGTACGGGGTGCCCCAGACGAACCCCGTTCTGGAGAGCCATCCGTTCGCGGCCACGACCGTCAAGGGACAACTGCGGGCCGAGATCGAGCGCGACTACATGACCGCTCACGCGGCGGGGAAGATCCGGCTGGTGCTCCCTCGGTATCCGGATTTCTACGGTCCGAACGTCCTGAACCCTTTGTTCGCCCCGATATTCGACGGGGCGATATCGGGAAAGGGCTGCCGCTGGCCGATCGATGCGGACCTTCCGCACGAATTCATCTTCATCGATGACGCCGCGGCGGCCATGATCCGCCTCATCGAGACGCCCGCGGCCCACGGGATCCCCGTGCACGTTCCCGGGCCCGGAACCATCCCCGCTCGGGAGTTCGTCCGAATGGCGTACGCGGAAGGCGGGCACCCTGAGAAGCTCAGCACCTTCGGGCGAGGGGCGTGGCGCGTGGCCGGCACGTTCAACGCCGAGATTCGCGGAGCGTACGAGATGGCGTATCTGTTCGAGACCCCCGTGGTGCTGGGGGGCTCGCGCTACGACTCTCTCGTAGGAGAGTCTCGCCCGACCACCCCCTATCCCGAAGGTATCCGCCGCACGGTCGCGTGGTTCCGTTCACCGTCGCGCGGGTCCGGAGCGACCACCCGACACTGAACGGATGGACGAACGGGCGTTCACTGCGGCGTAATATCTCGGCGCGCATCTGTCTCGACATGGCCGGAGAGCCGACGGTCTCCTTCCGCAAGCTGACCCACGCGGAAGAGTCCGTGATCATGCATCGTGGCACGGAGCGGCCGTTCTCCGGAGAGTACGAGCACCACTTCCAGCCCGGGACGTACGTGTGCAAGAGGTGCAGCGCTCCGCTGTATCGGTCGAACGACAAGTTCGACGCTCGATGCGGCTGGCCGAGCTTCGATGACGAGATCCCCGGGGCGGTGAAGCGACTGAGCGATTCGGACGGTACGCGCGTCGAGATCCGATGCGCGCGGTGCGACGCCCATCTCGGCCACGTCTTCGAGGGCGAGGGGCTCACTCCCAAGGACACCCGCCACTGTGTGAACTCGATCTCCCTCCAGTTCGTCCCCGCAGCCGATACGCGCTAACCGCGTCCTCGCGGTTCGTCGCATCGGACCGCCCCGTCGCACCGTGCGCACGGCGAGCCGGGTGGCCACGCAGCTCGCGTCGCCCGGATCCGGAATCCGGAATCCGGAAATCGCGCATCGCACCGTTCATCGTTCACCCGGACCGCAGAGAAGGGAGCCACTAGCGGCCGTGCTCGTGCGATGGTCCAAGCCGACCCCGGCTCGCTCTGCCGTTGGCTGCGTTCGAAGGAAAAGCGTGGGTGTCAAGGCGAGACGCTCCGCCGGTATCGAGAGATCGTACGGTCCTGCCTACAGGAGATGCGCCGGCAAGGTCGGTCGGAATCCCCCAGCCGCTGGCGCGAGCGAGATTTTGACCACTTACGGCTCCGCGCCGCCCGGTCGCGTTGGGCCTTCGGGATCCTGATCGATTACGCGCGCTTTGCGGGAAACCGGATCACTCCGCTGGTCTCCGTTCCCCCACGCCCGTTCTCCCAGCGCGTTCGATGGCTCGATCGATCCAGTATGGAAGGGTTGATTCGATCCGTTCGAAGGGATCCCGCCCTTTCGCTGATCGTCGTGCTCGGGCTGGGCCAGGGCCTCCGCCGGATCGAATGGAGGAGGCTGCGGGTGGCGGACGTAGACCTGGAGTCCGGGCGCATTCTCGTGCGGGGAAAAGGACGCACCGTTCCGAAGCTCGTGTGGATGCCGGTCCATCCTGCATTGCCTCCGATATGGAAGAGGTTCCTAGCCCGACGCGATCGACTGATCGCGAGAAATCAACTTCGAAGCGACGCCCCGCCCGTGCCTCCAGAGGCGTTCATCCACTGGTGGCGCGGGAGGCTGGTCCCCTACTCGCTCGCCGGCCTGGACGCGTGGGTGGGACGGCTCGGGAGGCGATTGGGGACCGGAGCGGGGGCGCATCGGCTGAGCTCCCATATGCTTCGCCGCTCCGGAGCGACGCTCCTCGAGGAGGTACTCCTCGGATCCCCACATCCATCCCTCGACGGAGTGTATCGGGCCATCCAATCGTTCCTGCGGCACGAGAACCTCGCCACCACGATGCGATACCTCCAAGAGAACCCCGCACGTCAGCGGCGGGCTCTCGAGCAGTTCGGTTCGGCGCTCCCGTGGGTATAGGGCGCCCCCATCTGAGGGCCCGATGTTCTTGGGCGTCGACCCGGCACGGGCACTCGGCCCTCCGAGGGACCGAGAACGCCCGGTGAATCTCGTGTTCACCGCTATCTACATATATCGTGTTGATAGTGGTCGACATGATGGCCGGAGCGAAGGTCGAACTAGGTCTGGTCCCTCGACTCGAACGACTCACGGGTGAGGACGCGAGCTGTTGCGTCCCGGAGTATCGCGCGCTCTCTCGTGAAGTGACCCATGCGCAGGGATTCGCGCAAGCCCTGACCCGAGCGCGGGCTCTCTCCGATAGGAGTCGAATGACCGCGGTCAGCCTCCTTCGCAGGCGCCCGGAGCTGTGTGCCTGCGAGATCCAGGCCGTCCTCGGGGTCTCCCATGCCACGGTCAGCCACCATATGAGGGTCCTGTCCAAAGCCGGGATCGTTCAGGGCCATCGGAAGGGGAAGTGGATGTACTATCGTCTCGCTTCGGCGGCGGGGGTCGACATCCCGTGACCGATCCGGCGACCGACGCGGATACGGTCCGAGCCCAGGTCCGAGAGCGATACGCGGCCCAAGCAAGGAGCGGAGAGGTCGTCTCCGGGGGATCCGCCTCGTCCTCCTGCTGTGGGAGCAGCGGCGGCCCGTGCTGCGACGCCGGTTCCCAGTCGCTGGCACTCGGTTACTCGGCCACCGATCTGAACGCACTCCCGCCGGGTGCCGACCTCGGCCTGGGGTGCGGCACGCCCGGAGAACTCGCCGACCTCCGACCCGGCGAGGTCGTGGTCGATCTAGGGAGCGGAGCGGGGATCGACTGCTTCATCGCCGCCCGCCGTGTCGGGCGTAGCGGTCGGGTGATCGGGGTCGACATGACGCCCGAGATGCTGGCGAAGGCCCGCGACCTCGCAAAGACCTCCGGCGATCTGCCCGTAGAGTTTCGGCTGGGCGAGATCGAACACCTACCGGTCGCCGACGAGTCGGTGGACGTGGTGATGTCGAATTGCGTCATCAATCTCGTAGTCGACAAGGGCCAGGTCTATCGCGAAGCCTTTCGGATCCTTCGACCCGGGGGCCGGATCGCCATCGCGGATGTGGTCGCAACTCGTCCGATCTCCGCCGCCATGCGGGCCGACTCGGACCGATGGTGCTCCTGCTCTTCGGGGGCGATCCCCTCCGCGGAGGTCTCCGCCCTGTTGCGCTCCGCCGGCTTTGCCGACATATCGATCGAGATCCCGTCTGCGAGCAAGTCCCCGGAGTCCCTCGAAGGGCAGGACGAGATCGGAGTGGTGGCAGCGGCGGTCCGAGCGCGCAAGCCCGGAAGGAACTGAATCCGGTGTCCGATCGACTGGTTGTTTTCATCTGCGTCGAGAACGCGTGCCGCTCGCTCATGGCCGAGGCGATGTTCAACGCGAGCCCGCCTCCCGGCTGGCAGGCGACCTCCGCGGGGACCGTGCCGTCGCCCTCTCCGAATCCACGAACCCTTCCCATGCTGGCCGAGATCGGCCTGGCGCTCCCCGACCATCCTCCGCGGCTGCTCACGAAGGAACTGATGGACCGCGCCGATCTGCGCGTGACGATGGGGTGCCTCGACGACGCGAGCTGTCCCGCACATCTCAAGGAGCTCGAGCTTCGCGATTGGGGCCTGCGCGATCCGGCGAGGTTGGACGATGCCGGGTTCCGTGAGGTCCGAGATGACATCCGGCAACGGGTGGGTCGCCTTCGGCTCGAGATATCGTTGCACGACCGAAGGCTCGGCCGTGCGCCGGCCGCCTCCTCGTGAAGCGCAGTTGTTCCCTCCGATGCGTCGCCGAAGCGATCGGCCCGGCATTGATCGTCCTCGACGCGGAGACGGGAGCTGTCCTACAATGGTCGGACCGTTGAGGTGGGGAGCATGGTAACGCCTCCGGAGAGCTGCACGGTGCGGTCCCCATCCGCGAAGCTGCCGTTCCTCGACCGCTACCTCACCGCCTGGATCTTCGCGGCCATGCTCGGAGGACTCGCCCTTGGTCACTTCGATCCCTCGTCGATCGGGGCCATTGGGACCTGGATGGTTCCCGGGACTCCCGTTCCGCTCGCGGTCGGTGTCGGACTCATCCTGATGATGTATCCCCCCCTTGCCCGGGTCCGGTACGAAGAGCTCGGGAAGGTCTTCCGGAGCGGGCGGCTGTTGATCCTCTCGCTGGTCCAGAACTGGATCGTTGGCCCGTTCCTGATGTTCGCTCTCGCGATCGTGTTCCTGCGGAACTCCCCCGACCTCTTGATCGGGCTGGTCCTCATCGGCAGCGCGCGCTGCATCGCCATGGTGCTGGTATGGAACGAGCTCGCCGGAGGAAATCGCGAATATGCCGCCGGACTCGTGGCTTTCAACAGCCTGTTCCAGGTGGTTTTCTACGGCGCCTACATCTACCTCTTTGTCACGATCCTGCTTCCTCTCGCCGGTCTTCCGAGCGTTACCGTCCCGATCTCCTGGGAGCTCGTGGTTCTCAGCGTGCTGGTATTCCTCGGGGTTCCGTTCGCGGCGGGAGTGGCCACCCGGTGGCGGTTCGTCCGCTCCGGACGCGAAATCGAGTACGACCAGCGGATCGCCCCCGCCCTCGCTCCGGTGGCGTTGGTAGCCCTCCTCTACACGATTGTGGTCATGTTCGCATTCCAGAGCAATGCGATCCTCCGGCTCCCGGGCGAGGTCCTGCTCGTGGCCGCCCCGTTGGTCCTCTACTTCGCCATCATGTTCTTCACCAGCTTTTTCATGAGCCGCCGTGCCGGGGCCGACTATGGACGGACGACGGCCCTCTCCCTTACGGCGGCGAGCAACAACTTCGAGCTGGCCATCACCGTCGCGGTCGCCGTCTTCGGGATCGCCTCCGCCGAGGCATTGGCGGCCACGGTCGGTCCCCTGGTCGAGGTCCCGGTACTACTAGGTCTGGTCCGAGCTTCGATCTGGCTCGGTGCACGGTATTTCCCGCCTCCCACGCGGGCTCCTGGGAGCCCAACGGTCGAGGCGGGACCAACTCCCCTGGCCCAAGGAGGCGGAGCGGGACCGCCCCCCGTCCGCCCATCGTAGGGAGGAGCCAACCCCGACGGCGACCGTAGCGGCTCCACGACGGGTTTCGCATGGATCCGAGCCCGAGTCTCCCAGTCCGAAATCAGCGGAAGCTCGCTCAACCCGGTTCGCATCGTCCGGTCCGACGTCCACACCGCCCTCTGGGGGTACGCAATCGCGGTAGCCTCCGCCGCTGTCGCGCGCATCGAAGCCGCGTACGGTGGACATTCCAGATCGAGAACGGGCGGATCGGCCAGACGATCGGACTGCGCCCCGGGGCGGACGATTCCCGGACCGGCGCCCGGGTGGAGCGGCTCGAACGCAGAGCTATTCCTCCCCCTTCCATGAAGGAGCGATCATGTCTCCTCGCGCGAGAGCACCGCTTCGGACTCGAGCACACCTCCGGTCATCGCCTTCCCATGTGAACCGAAATCGTGCGCTCTGGGAGCGAACTAGTGCCGCGTACGACCAACGATGCAGGCGGGTGCTGGGCGGCCGATCGGCGATGGCCTGGGGATTGTGGCGAATCCCCGAATCGCGGGTCCGATATCTGGGGTCCGTGCGCGGTAAGTCGATCCTCGAGCTCGGGTGCGGCGCGGCCCGATGGTCGATCGCCCTCGCCAAGAAGGGCGCGCGCCCCACCGGCCTCGATCTGTCCTTGACCCAGCTCGCCCACGCGCGCCGGGAGCTTCGACGAGCCCGAGTACAACTGCCCCTCGTTCGCGGGAGCGCGGAGGCGATACCGTTCGATGCGGGCTCCTTCGACCTCGTCTTTTGCGACTGGGGGGCGATGACGTTCGCCGATCCGCGGAGGACGGTGCCGGAGTGCGCGCGGGTGCTACGCCCCGGAGGGATCCTGGTCTTCGCCACCGCGAGCCCCATTCGACTCCTCACCCACCATCGGGCGAAGGATCGACAGTCCCGGCGTCTGAGGAGGGAGTACTTCGGCATGCACCGCATCGAATGGGAGGACTCCATCGAGTTCCAGGTCCCGTACGGAGAGTGGGTGGACTTGTTCGTCCGCCACGGGTTCGTCATCGAACGGCTCGTCGAGACCCAGGCACCGCCGGGAGCGAAGACCCCCTACCTCGCCACGGCCGACTCCGTCTGGGGAACACGGTGGCCGATCGAATGCATCTGGCGTGTTCGCAAGGATGGGCCCGGCCGCTCGAGAGGCGCGCGGTCTGCCGTTCGGCGGGTCTAGGTTTAAGCCCGACCGCGACGATGGGGCGTCGTGGAATCCTACTTTCGACGGATCGAGGCATCGGTCGACCGCGCGTACGCGGTCGCGGAAGCCGCTCGTCGTAAGGGGCTCGACCCCAGTCTCGCTCCGGAGATCCCGCGCGCGCAGGATATGGCCGGGCGCGTGGAGAAGTTGCTGGCCCACCTCGATATAGCGGGCATCTCCGAGGAGATACGAGCGCTCGCGGAACGCATGCCGCGGGAGGAGGTAGCGGTCGAGATCGCCCGACGCCTCGCCCGCGACGAGACGCGCGCGGGAGGGCTCGTCAAACGAGTCGACGCCGCGCTGCGGGTCGGGCTCGCCATCCTAACGGAGGGGATCTTGGTCGCTCCCCTCGAGGGGCTGGCCGAGGTACACCTGACTCCCGGGCCCGACGGGACGCCGTTCATCGAGTTGCACTACGCCGGCCCGATCCGCGCCGCGGGAGGGACCGCGCAGGCGCTTTCGGTTCTGCTCGCGGACATCGTCCGAAGGGATCTCGGGCTCGCTCCGTACCGCCCCGAACATGTCGAAATCGAGCGCTACAAGGAAGAGATCCCGCTGTACAAGTTTCACCAACATCTACAGTACGTTCCCTCCGCGCACGAGATCGAGATCGTGGTGCGCCACGTCCCCGTGTGCATCTCTGGAGAAGCGACCGAGGGAGATGCCGAGGTGAGCGCCTGGCGCAATCTCCCTCGGGTCGGGACCAACGGTATCCGAGGGGGAGCCTGCCTCGTCATCGCCGAGGGACTTTGCCAGAAGTCCGCGAAGCTGCAGAAGATCGTGGAAAAGCTCCAGATCCCGGGCTGGGACTTCCTCAAGGAGCTCGGCCACAGCCGTCTCGATGATGACCACGGAACCCCCAAGTACCTAACGGAGGCCGTGGGCGGGCGCCCGATCCTCGCCCATCCGGGCCGCCCTGGCGGTTTCCGACTCGTCTACGGACGCGCTCGGACCACCGGGCTCGCCGCGTGCGCGGTGAACCCGGCGACGATGATCGTGCTCCACAACTTCGTGGCCGTGGGAACTCAGGTCAAGCTGGAGTACCCCGGGAAAGCGTCGGCGATGGGCCTGTGCGATCTCGTGGAGGGACCGATCGTCGAGCTGGACGATGGCACGCTGACCGCGATCAACGATGCCCCGCGCGCCCGGGAGCTCGTTTCTCGCATCCATCGTATCGTGGACATCGGCGAACTTCTCGTCTCCTTTGGGGAATTCCTGGAGAACAACCGGCCGCTCGCCCCGGGAGCCTACACGCTCGACTGGCACCGCGAGGAGCTGCGAGCGACGGGCGCACCGCTCGAAGAGACCCTCGATCCTCCGTCGTACGAAGCGGCGGTGGAGATCGGGCACACGTGGGGCGTTCCGCTCCACCCGCGCTGGTTGCTCTTCTGGCACGACCTGACCTCGGCCGAGATACGCGCCATCGGGGAGTTCGTCGAGCGTTGCGGAAACTGGCGCGACGGGGCCCTGGAACTACCGTGGGATGTGGCGTGGCGCGAGGTCTTGGTCCGGCTGGGATTCCTGCATTACCGCACGGCCGCCGGGGCGATGCGCGGAAATCCGGATGCGAGCGCGGCGCTCGTCGGCACGCTCGGCCTCGGCATCGAGGGCGGACTGCTGCTCCGTCAGGTTCCGCTCGATCCGATCGATCCCGATCCGCTGAGCTACGTGAGTCGCCTCGCGCGGATCCCCGTCCGGGCGAAGGCGCCGTCCCGGATCGGGGCGCGCATCGGTCGGCCGGAGAAGGCCCACCAGCGGAGCATGAAGCCGAACGTGCATGCGCTCTTCCCCATCGGCGAAGCCGGAGGCTCCCGGCGCTCCGTCTCGCAAGCCGTGCGCGAGACGGTCAAGACCGGCGTGAACGTTCCCCTCGGAGTCCGCCAATGCGCGACGTGCGGCCGACGCACGGTCTGGACCCGCTGCTCCTGCGGTACCCACACCGAGCCGACGGGCGCGGTGCAGAGCCAACCGTTCCCCGTGGCCCAGATCTGGGGCGAGGCGCTCCAGGGTCTCCACCTGAAACGGACGCCCGAGGTCAAAGCCGTCAAAGGCCTCACCTCTCCGGGCAAGACGCCCGAGCGGATCGAGAAGGGGATCCTGCGTGCCCACCATGGGATCTCGGTCTATCAGGATGGCACGGCCCGGTTCGATCTCACCGACCTTCCGCTCACGCACTTCCGCCCCCACGAGATCGGGACCGACATCGCCACGCTCCAGGGGCTGGGATACACCTCGGACTGGACCGGGGCACCGCTCGTGAGCATCGACCAGCTCGTCGAGCTCGCTCCCCAAGATCTGATCGTCTCTCGTTCCTGTGGCGAGTACCTCCTCCACCTCGCTCAGTTCGTGGACGACGAACTCGTCCAGATGTACCACGGAGAGGCGTTCTACCGGGCCGCGGGGATCGACGCGATCCGGGGCGCTCTCGTGGTCGCTCTCGCACCGCATACCTCGGGAGGGGTCGCGGGGCGGATCATCGGGTTCACCGAGGCCGAGGCATGCTTTGCCCACCCCATCTTCCATGCCGCCAAGCGGCGGAACTGCGACGGGGACGAGGACTCCGTGACGCTCCTGCTCGACGCGCTGCTGAACTTCTCCCGAGCGTTCCTCCCCAACAGCCGAGGGGCGCTGATGGACAAGCCGCTCGTGCTGACCACCCGCCTCAACGCGACCGAGGTCGACAAGGAGGCCCACAACGTCGATATCGGAGCCCGCTATCCGCTCGCGCTCTACCACGCCGCGCTCGAGCGCCGGTCGCCCAAGGAAGTGGAGGGCCTGTTCGATACCGTAGGGCACCGCACCCACGGCGGACTGACGCTGTCGGAGTACGCCTTCACCCACGACACGCGCGACATCGCGGGCGGCCCGGTCCGCTCCGCCTATCGCGACGATCTATCCATGATGGAGAAGGTCGAGCAGTCCTTCCTCCTCGCGGCCCAGATCCGTGCCGTCGATGTGGGGGACGCCGCGACGATCCTCCTCAACGGACATTTCCTGTTGGACATGATGGGGAACTTGCGCGCCTACGCCACCCAGAGCTTCCGCTGCAAGAGTTGCAACTTCTCCTACCGTCGGCCTCCGCTCTCGGGCCGGTGCAATCAGGTCGCCGGACGCCACGGACGCTGTGACGGGGCGCTCGCGCCCACGGTCTTCGAGGCCTCGGTGCGCAAGTATCTTGCGCTCTCGCAGGGGCTCGCCTCGACCCCGGGGGTCACGCCGTACGTCCGCCAACGGATCCAGGTCCTCGCCGATTCTCTGGCGACCCTGTTCCCGGGGAACACGGCCCAGACCACGCTCGAGACCTACCAGGCCGCGTAGCGACCCCCGCGGAGGCGCGTCTCCTTCCGCGGAACGGCCAAATACACGGCGGCCGCTCCTTCGAGCGCGGGCTTGTGGGGTAGTCTGGACTATCCTGTCGGCCTTCGAAGCCGACGACCTGGGTTCGAATCCGCCCGCCTCGCGGACGGCGAAACTCCCAGCAAGCCCGCTCCCCGGCCCACCTCGGGCGCCGCCGGGCGGTCGCCGACGCGTTCCGACGGCATTTATGGTGGGCGGCGGCTCCTCATTTGATGAAGGAGGAGCGCGTAGGCTCTCCACGCACCGGGACGGGAGGTCGGAATGAAGGCGATGCACGCGATCGCGGAGGCATGGAAGTCCGACCCACGCTGGCAGGGTGCGTTGCGACCGTACCGGGCGGAGGACGTCGTGCGGCTGCGCGGCTCGGTCCACATCGAGTACACGCTCGCCACGCTCGGCGCGGAGCGCCTGTGGAAGCTGCTCCACACCGAGGCGTACCTGCCCACGCTCGGCGCGATGAACGGCTCCCAAGCCGTACAGATGGTCGAATCGGGCCTGCCGGCGATCTACGCGAGCGGTTGGCAGGTCGCCGCCGATGCCAACGATGCCGGCCAGACGTACCCGGACCAGAGCCTCTACCCCGCGCTCAGCATGCCGACCCTCGTCCAGCGGATCAACAATGCCTTCCGTCGTCAGGACGAAAAGCAGCACGCTGTCGGAAGCACCGCCAAATACTGGTACGCCCCGATCGTCGCCGACGCCGAGGCGGGGTTCGGCGGCACGCTCAACGTCTTCGAACTGACCAAGTCCCTGATCGGGGCCGGCGTGGCCGGACTGCACATCGAGGACCAGCTCGCCTCCGTGAAGAAGTGCGGTCACATGGGCGGCAAGGTCCTCGTACCGACGCGCGAGTTCAACCAGAAGCTCTGGGCGGCCCGTCTCGCCTCCGATATCCTGGACGTACCGACGGTCATTGTCGCCCGGACCGACGCGCGCTCGGCCCGTCTCATCACGAGCGACATCGACCCCCGGGACCAGGAGTTCATCACGGGCGAGCGGACGCCCGAGGGGTTCTACGTCATCCGCGACGGGCTCGAAGCGGCGATCGCGCGGGGGATCGCCTACGCGCCGTACGCGGATCTCGTATGGTTCGAGACCGGCGGGCCGGATCTCGATGAGGCCCGCGCCTTCGCCGAGGCGGTCCACGCGAAGTACCCGGGAAAGCTCCTCGCATACAACCTCTCCCCGTCGTTCAACTGGCGACGCAAACTTCCGCTCCGAACCATCGAGCGGTTCCAGGAACAGATCGGCGATCTCGGGTACAAGTTCCAGTTCGTGACCCTCGCGGGATTCCACGCGGTGAACCTCTCCATGTTCAAGCTCGCGAGCGATTACCGGGAACGCGGAATGCTCGCCTACTCCGAGCTCCAGGAGGAGGAGTTCGCCGCGGAGCCTCTCGGGTACCGCGCCGTCAAGCACCAGTCGTTCGTCGGTACGGACTACTTCGACGAGGTCGCCCAGGTCCTCTCGGGCGGTCTGACATCGACCCTCGCGCTGCAGGGCTCGACCGAGTCCGAGCAGTTCCACCCCCACGGGACTCCCGCTCCCGAGCCGTCCACCGCTCCGAAGGACCGTACCCGCCCCGGGGTCGAATCGGGCAAGGTCGTATAGACCCCCGGGAGCAGCCGACGACCGATGCCGAAGCACCCCACGAGCTACTACCTCGTGTATGAGGGGCCCGGCCCGAACTGGGACCCTTCGCGGCCGAGGCGCGAACAGGCGGACTGGGAGGAGCACGCGGCGTTCATGGACGCGCTCGTCGCCGACGGGTTCATCCTGCTCGGAGGACCGGTCGACGCCACGCACGCCGTGCTGCTCGTCGATGCGCAGGACGAGCACGGGGTCGAGACCCGGCTCTCGAAGGATCCCTGGAAGCCGATGGGGATCCTCCGGATCGAGAATATCGCACGATGGGAGATCCTTCTGGATTCCCGCGATCGAACCTAGCGGAAGTACCCCGGAGCCGGGCTCTTCTCGGCGCGCTTCTCCTCGTCCGCCTTCGCGGCCTGGAGGACGTCGATCGCGTAGAGCGCCGCGAGCGGGATCAGGCGGATCCGTCCCTTCTCCTCGCCCGGGCCTCCGAGCTCGATGGCGAGGGAGCTCTCTCCCCCGATGGAGATGAGGCCACGGAAGAGGCCCACCGATTCGAGCGCCTCGTCCTTCGGACCGGCGGATCGGACGCGCACGTGGGAGCGGTTCGTGAGGGTCACGGGGAGGGTCTTCTCGGCCGCCGAGCCCGGGGCGGTCATCGCGACCCTCCGCGACCGCTCGGAGCTTTGGGCGCCGGCGCGATCTTCTCGGGCGTCGGCGCCGTCTTTCCTTGCTCGATCAGCCTCTGCAAGTGATTCACCGTCTCCCGGTAGCGTCGGAGGGCGTTTTGGGCATGGGCTTCGGTGATGTTCCAGGCCTCGGCGACGTTGCCGTAGCGGATCCGGTAGCCCTTGCGACCCTTGCCGGCGTCGTTCGCGCCTCCGACTTCCTCCAGAAGGTCGAGCGACTTGAGCTTGTTGATATGGCGGTAGACGGTCGGCTTCGAGGTCCTCAGTACCGCCGTCAGTTCCTCGATGTACCACGGTCGATTGGGGTCGCGCAGGAAGCACTCCCGCACCAAGCGGTAGGCGAGGCTCGAGGCGATTGGGCCCTCGGCCCCGCGGCCCTCCTCGCCTTCCGGTAGATAGCCCACCAGCCGCAGGAACTCACGGAGGACCTCGTCCACGTCCGTGATCGGACTCAGAGGCGTGCTGTAGCGAAGTGAGAGCTCGAAAGGCATCGGCTCGGGGGCGAGAGACCTGCTCGGAGTTAAAGGCCGCGACCTCCGAGGCCCGGATCCGTACCAAACGATATCCCAAAATCGACCTTGGGATGGGCCGGAATGCCTGCGTTCTCGTTCGTTCAGCCCTCCACCACCGATGAGGCATTGGCGGCGCTGCGGCTCGGAGAGCCCGGTGAGACGATGATCGTCGCGGGAGGCACCGACGTGCTCTTCGGCCTGGAGGGCCGGCGGATCCCTCTCAAGCGGGTCGTATCGCTCCGACATCTCCCGTGGAAGACGCTCTCCTGGGCCGGCGAGTCGCTGCGGGTCGGAAGCACGCTCCCCCTTCGAACATTGGAGAGCGATCCCGACCTGCGTCGCCGCATCCCCGGCCTGTGGCAGGCGGTGCGAGCGGTCGGCAGCGTCGCGCTGCGCCACCGGGCCACCCTCGGTGGGAATCTCGGGCGCAGCTCACCCGCGTCGGACCTCATTCCGATCCTCCTCGCGCTCGATAGCGAGGTCGATATCGTCGGGATGGAGGGCGAGCGGTCCCTTCCGGTCGACCAGTTCGTACGGGCCTCTCGCACGACCGCCCTCGGACCCGGCGAGCTGATCCGGTCGGTCGCGATCCCCGAGGCCCGCCCGTCGGCCTTCCTGTGGCAACGGGTCCGGCCCGCGAACGACATCTCGCAGGTAGGCGTGGCGGTCGCGTATTCGCCGTCCCAGAAGGGGTGGAGGATCGCGGTCGGCGGTGTCGTCCCACGGCCCGTGCTCCTTCCCCAGGCCGAGCGCCTCCTCTCGGGGCCCTTCCCGGGCGCCGCGGAGCTTCGGGCGGCCGCTCAGGAGGCGTCGATGCGGGCGCCGTTCGCTACCGATCGGCGTGCGACCGAAGAGTACCGCCGTCAGCTCGTCGCGACCCTCCTCCAACGCGCCGTCCGCGCCGTGGGGGCTCACCCCTCCTCTCCGGGGGTTCCGTGACCGCCTCCCCCGCCCGCCTCACGGTCAACGCCGTCCCGGTCGATCTGACCACGGTGCCGGTCGGCGAGCGCCTGCTCGACACCGTGCGCTGGCGCCTCGGACTCAAGGGAACGAAGGAGGGGTGCCGGACGGGGGATTGCGGCGCCTGCACCGTTCTCATCGATGGCCGAAGCGTCCTCTCGTGCCTCACCCTCACGCACGAATTCACGGGGGCCGCGGTCACGACTGTGGAAGGGTTGGAGGGAGACCCCACGGGGGCCCGGGTGCGTGCGGCGTTCGAAAAGGAGGGTGCGTTGCAATGCGGGTACTGCACCCCGGGCTTCGTGGTCGCCCTCACCTCCCTGCTCAAGGAGCGCGGAGCGGAAGCATCCGCCGAGGAACTCGCCGAGGATCTGGGCGGGAATCTCTGTCGCTGTACCGGATACGCTGCGATCGTGCGGGCCGTGCGCAGGGTCCACGGAGAGATGCCGTGACGTTCACGGTCCGACCTGACGCCGACGCGAAGCTGCGGGGACAGGTCGCATTCGCAACGGACCTGAGCGTCCCCGGAATGCTCTGGGGTGCCCTCGTGCCCGCGCCGGTGGCCCGCGGCCGGATCCGCTCGATCGATCTCGGACCGGCCCGGGCGATCGACGGAGTGGTCGCGATCGGCCCCACGGACCTTGCACGATTGCTCCCGAGCGCGACCGGAGATGCCGAGCGCCCGGTGTTTCCCACCGACCGGATCCAGTACCACAGCCAACCCCTCGCCGCCGTTGCCGCGCCGACCCGGGAACTCGCCCGGCGCGCGGCTCGGGCCGTTCGAGTGGACGTGGAGCCCCTTCCTCCCCTCGAGGAGATCGAGGGATTCGACCCCGCCCATCCGGGCCCGGACCGCCCGGAGGTCATCGCCCACGTGCTCGCGCGACACGGAGACCTGGACGCGGCGTTCGGTTCCGCGGACTTCGTTCTCTCGGAAACGTACCGCACCGCGGGCGTCTGTCAAGTGGCCCTGGAACCGCACGCGTGCATCGCGGAGATCCAGGGGGATGTGTGGCATGTCACCACCTCCACCCAAACACCGTTCGGGGCCCGAGAGGACCTCGCATCGATGCTGGGGCTGCCCGAGGAGCGCATCGTGGTGGAAGGGACCTGGGTCGGAGGGGCCTTCGGAGGCAAGGGAGCCCCGCTCGTCGAGCCGTACGCGCTCTTGCTCGCGCGGGCGAGCGGCCGACCCGTCCGCCTCGCGCTGAGCTACCGCGAGGAGTTCCAACTGGGTCGGACGTCCCTCCCTTCGGTCGTGCGGATCGAGAGCGCGGTGAAGGGAGGTCGGATCACCGGCCGACGGGTCCACTGGCGGCTCGACGCGGGCGCGTCCCTCCCGGGGAGGGACTTCACGACCGGGTACGCGATCGGGTTCATCCTGGGCCCGTACCGGATCCCGGCGATCGAGATGGAGGGGTACGCCTTCCGGACGAACAAACCCCCGCTCGGACCGCATCGGGCCCCCATGGCTCCCCAGTGCGTCTTTGCGGAGGAGTCGCACATGGATCATCTCGCGGCTCGCTTGGGCGTGGATCCCGTAGCATTCCGACGGAGCCACGTTTGGAAGGAAGGCGACTTTACGCATCTCGGCCAGAAGGTGGGGCCGTTCGGCCTCGACCGATGCCTCGAACGAGCCGGGGCGCTCGCGACCACGTGGAGGAAGGACGCCGCTCCCAACACGGGAGTGGCCGTGGGCGTCGGTTTCTGGTCGACGGTGACGGGCGCTGGAGGCGAGGCCCGGCTCGTCCTATCGCCCACGGAACTGAAGATCATCGAAGGCGAGCGGGAGATCGGCAGCGGCAGCGTGATCCGGGGGATCGTGGCCGTAGCCGAAACGGTCCTGGGGATATCGCGCGACCGCGTGCGGGTCGACTACCACGACACGCGCTCCGCCCCGTTCGATTCGGGGGTCTTTGGGAGCCGGACGCTCGCCGCACTCGGCCAGGCCGTGCAGAAGGCGGCCCTCGTCCTTCGGGACGAGCTCGGGAAGCGACTCTCGGTCCCCGCCGACTCCGTGCAGCTCACCGAAGAGAACGGCGAGCTCGTGGCGGTGTCCGGTCGGCACCGAGAGAGCATCCGCTCGCTCCTGACCGAGACGGAACTCGCCGCCGGAGGACTCACCAGCGAGGGCCGGCATTACGGAACGTCGGGGGAGATCGATACCGCACGGGTCGTGGAAGGAACGTTCTACCCGTACACCGATTTCACGGGGGCGGCGCATGTGGCGATGGTCAAGGTCGATCCCGAGACCGGGGCGGTTCGGGTCACGCGTTACGCCGCGTTCCAGGACGCCGGCAAGGTCGTTGATCTCCCGACCGCACAGGGCTCGATCGAGGGCGGGGTCGCGATGGGCCTCGGCACAGCCCTGACGGAGGAGACGACGTGGGCCGCGGACGGGCACCTTTCGAACGCCGGGCTGCTCGACTACCGCATTCCGACCCTCGGCGAGATCCCACCGATCGAGGTCCATTTCGTGGAAGGGTTCTCCGGCGCGGGCCCGTACGGGGCGAAGGGGCTCGGAGAGCCTCCCATCATCCCGGTGCCCGCGACCGTGAGCAACGCGATCTTCGCCGCCTCGGGCGCGGCGATGACGGAGCTCCCCATGACCCCGGAGCGCGTCGCGCGCGCCCTTAAGCTTCTGTAGGAGTGCCGGAGCGATGGTCCTCCCTCGCAGCGAGATCGCCGAGATCGCGAAGAAGTATCCCCCGCACCCCTGGATCGGCGCCGTCGGATCGCATTCCGCGATCGACATCGCGGACGGCGCCGTGACGGAAGGGTTCTCCTCCCTCTTGTTCTGCGAGCGCGGCCGCGACGCTACCTACGCCCGGTACTTCCGCACCCTGCGAGGTCCGGACGGCACCCCTCGCCGGGGGTGCGTCGACGAGGTCTGGACGTACGCCCACTTCCGGGATCTCGCGCATACGACCGAGCAGGCCAAGATGCGCGAACGCGGGGTCCTGTTCGTTCCGAACCGTGCCTTCTCCTCCTACGTCCCCATCGACACCATCGAGGAGGAGTTCCGGGTCCCCATCGTCGGCTCGCGGGCGATGCTGCGCATCGAGGAGCGCACCGAGCGAGAGAATTATTACACGCTGCTCGAGGGAGCCGGAGTGCCGATCCCTCGAGCGATCCCCTCCCCCGACCGGATCGACCGGCTCTCGATCGTGAAGCTGCCGCACGCCACGCGCCGGCTCGAACGTGGGTTCTTCACCGCGGCGAGTGCCGAGGAATACCGGAGCAAATCCGCCGCACTGGTGGCACGGGGTACGATCATGCCGGCCGACCTCGCGACCGCGCGGATCGAGGAATACGTCCTCGGCCCTGTGTTCAACTTCAACTTCTTCTTCTCCCCCCTCGCCCCCCGCGAGGAGGCGCTCGAACTGCTCGGCGTCGACGAGCGGCGGGAGAGCACGCTCGACGGCCTCGTACGCCTGCCCGCCGCGCAGCAGCTCGAGCTGCACGAATCCGCACGGATACCGGACTTCACCGTGGTCGGTCACGGAACCCTGACGGTGCGCGAGTCGATCCTCGAGGAGATCTTCCGGATGGGCGAGAAGTTCGTGGACGCGGCACGGACCCGCTACCCTCCCGGCATCATCGGACCGTTCTGCCTGCAGACGTGCATCGACCGCGAAGCGCACCCGATCGTGTTCGACGTCGCGGCCCGGATCGGCGGTGGGACGAACGTGCACCTCGCCCTCGGACACCCGTATGGCAACGCGTTGTACCGGGGTCCGATGAGTTCCGGTCGCCGGATCGCTCTCGAGATCCGCCGCGCCCTCGAGGCCGAGCGATTGACGGAGATCGTAACATGACGGAGATCGCCGGTCCCGCACCTGCGGTGAAGCTGTTGCAGACACCGCTGATCGAGTTCCACCGCGCGCACGGGGGTCATCTCGTCCCGTTCGCGGGCTGGGAGATGCCGTTGTACTACTCGGGCATCATCGCGGAGCACACGGCGGTGCGATCCGGAGCGGGCCTGTTCGACGTCGGTCACATGGGGATCCTGACCGTCACCGGCGGAACCGCGGCTGCGTTGCTCTCCCGCCGAACGACCATCAACGTCGAGAAGATCGCCCCGGGACAGGTGAAGTACGGATTCTTCCTCCAGATGGGCGGCGGCATCGTCGACGATCTCCTGATCACGCGTCTGGACGCCGGTACCGGACCGACCTCATCGTACCTGGTGGTCCCCAACGCCGGCCGTGCGTTCGAGATCCAGCTCATCCTCCAACAGCACCGCCACCCCGACGCCACGATCGAGCGGTGGAACGGTCGCGTGACCATCCTCGCGGTCCAGGGTCCGAAGTCGCGGACGTTGCTCGAGAAGGAGTTCGGCTGGTCGCTCGCAGGTCTCGGCTTCTACCGAAGCCGGTTCTTCCCCGCGGAGCGGGGGGGTCCGGGAGCCAACGATGGAACGATCGGTGGGGCAATCCCGGGCGATCTCGAGCACCGGATCCTCGTCAGCCGTACCGGATACACGGGGGAACTGGGCTACGAGCTGTTCTTACGGGGAGATCGCGCGCGGGCGGTCGCCGATCGCCTCGTCCAGGGCGGGGCGCTTCCCTGCGGGCTCGGGGCGCGCGACACGCTGCGCCTGGAGAAGGGCTACCTGCTCTCGGGCCAGGAGTTCCTGCGGAATCGCTCGCCGATCCAGGCGGGCCAGGATCGGTTCGTGGAGTTCGATCATCCCTTCGTGGGCCGAGAGACCCTGGAGGCCGAGCAGAAGGAGGGGCCCGCCGAGCGCCTCGTGGGCCTGCGCGTCAACTCCGAGGGAGCCGTCCCCCGCCACGGGACCCCCGTCCATCGAGCGGGGCAGCCGATCGGGACCGTGACGAGCGGCGGACTGTCTCCCAACCTGCACGTCGGCATCGCGCTCGCATACCTCCCGAAGGAGTATACGCAGCCGGGCACGCAGGTCGAACTGGAACTGCGTGGACGCGAGGTACCCGCCGAGGTCGTTCCCCTTCCGTTCCTCCCCGCGACGAAGGCACCAGCGTAATTATCGCGCATCCGCTCTCCGAACGATGGCACCGCGGCACCGCCGGGTGGGGTCGAAGAGTTCGTCGGTCGCTCGAGCCGCACGGGCGGCGCTCGAGGAAGACCGATTTCGCTCCGACCGGACGACCTCGTTCGTTCTGCACGGCCCCGCCCCCGCCGAGGCACGGGTGGTCGCCCAGGCCTCGGGCCGCCTCTCCGGGATGGCGCCCGCCCTCGCATGCGCTCGGATCGGGCGCCTGCGGGTCGTTCGGGCGCTTCGGGACGGGAGTCGGCTCCGCCGCGGGAGCGTGGTCCTCGTCCTACGGGGAGACGCCCGTCACATGCTGGGAGTGGAGCGGACTCTCCTGAACTATCTGATGCACCTGTCGGGGATCGCGACCGTGACGGCGAAGACGGTCGAGCGCGTACGTTCCGCGCCCCATCCCCCTCAGATCTGGGCGACGCGCAAGACCACGCCGGGGTTGCGGGATCTCGAGAAGGAGGCGGTCGTTCATGGTGGGGGTCACCCCCACCGGCGGGACCTCTCCGACGCGGTGCTCGTGAAGAGCAACCACCTCGCGCTCGTCCCGCTTCGTCCGACCCTCGCCCGGGTCCGATCTCCCCGCGGCCGAACCCCGAGGATCGAGGTCGAAGTGCGAAACGTTCGAGAAGCGATCGCGGTCGCCCGGGCCGGCGTCTCCCGCATGCTGATCGACAACGCGACCCCCGCCCGCGCGCGAGCGATCGTGGGTGCCCTCCAACGGGTCGGTCTTCGTTCCGGCCGCTGGATCGAGCTTTCTGGCGGTCTCACGCCTCAGAACGTGAGAGCGTACGCCGGGGTGGGCGCCGATGCGCTGAGCCTCGGGGCCCTCACCCATTCGGCTCCCGCGCTACCGTTCCGCATGCAGGTTCGCCCGACGCACCGGGCTTAAGACGCGACGCGAACTAGAACGTCGGGGAAGCCATGTCGCTCGAGGCCGAGGTGCGCCGGCTCAAGGAGGAACGCAACGCCGTCCTCCTCGCGCACAACTACCAGCGCCCCGAGGTGCAGGACATCGCCGATTACGTCGGGGACTCCTTGTACCTGTCGCGCACCGCGATGGAAGCGGACCGCCCCGTGATCCTCTTCGCGGGCGTCCGCTTCATGGCCGAGACGGCGAAGATCCTCAACCCCACCAAGACCGTCCTCCTGCCCGACCTCAAGGCGGGGTGCGCGCTTTCCGACTCGATCACGGCCCCGCAGCTGCGGAGCTGGAAGTCCGAGCATCCCGGGGCGGCGGTCGTGGCGTATGTCAACACCTCGGCCGACGTCAAGGCCGAGTCCGACTACTGCTGCACGAGCTCCAACGCGATCCGCATCGTGAACTCGATCCCGGCCGACCAGGAGATCCTCTTCCTCCCCGACATGTTCCTGGGGGACTACGTCCGTCGCCAGACCGGCCGCAAGATGCACCTGTGGGTCGGGGACTGCCCGGTCCACGCGAAGATGCGCCCGGAGGACCTCGCGCGGGCCCGTTCCGAGCATCCCCGTGCGACCGTCCTCGCGCACCCGGAGTGCGGGTGCTCCACGCAGGCGCTCCCGCACGTCGACCGGGTGCTGTCGACGGACGGGATGGTCCAGTTCGCGAAGGAGACCCACGACCCGGTGGTCCTGGTGGCGACCGAGGTGGGGATCCTCCATCGGATGCGTCAAATCAACCCGACGACCCGGTTCTTGCCGATCGATGCCGGGACGATCTGTCCGTACATGAAGGAGATCGATCTCGGCGACATCCGAGATTCTCTGCGCGACATGCGCCACGTCATCGACGTGCCGCCGGACGTGGCCGCACGCGCCCGCCGCGCGCTCGAGCGCATGGTCGCCTCCTAGGCCCCGAGCTCACCCGCGTCTCTCCTGCGTCGCTCGCGGCGCGAGGAGCCGTTCGATTTCCGCCCGACTCCGCGCATTGAGGATCTGGGCGGCGTTCGCCTGTGCACGCCGGGCCAATCCCAGGGCGACCGGGAACGTGGGATCGTCTGGCGAGTTCCCGAGCCCAGTGGGGATCGCGAGGGTCCCGTTGCGCGCGCGAACTTCGCCGCCCCCGATCGAGTCCAGGCGATTCGGACCGGGGCCCATCTCGAGCGCTGCGTCGTGGGCCGCCGCCCAGTCGATCCAGGCCCGCAGCTCTTTGCCGATGCCCGTGGACGGCGCGGTCGGATCGAGGTGGGCGATGAGGAGGGTAGGCAAGAACGCCTTGCGAGAAGCGCGCGCGGGGCCTTTCGTGGGTCGCCGAACGAGATAGTCGAGCTCCATCCCTTCGGGTCCGGCCCCCGTTCCGGCCACCTCCCCGACTAGCCAGACGATCGGCATCCCCGAGGGTCGTTTTCCGTGGAGTTCCCCGAGCCGCTTCAGGGCCCCCCGTTCGATCTTCACCGATCCCCCCTCGACCGAGGTGCCGGCGACGACTGCGCCCACGTACTCCATTCGTCGCCGTCGGGCCTCGGCGAGCGTCGCCTCGACGTCCTCTCTTGTAGCGTTCGGAGGAACGTGCCAATGGAGTTCCCCACGCACATCCCGCTCGGTGACCAGCTCCGGAAGGGTCCCGGCCGCGGCGGCCTCGATCTCACCACGGTTCTCGCGCAACTCCGGCGGGATCCATGCGAGCTTCAAGGCCGCGTAGACCTCGTCCTCGGTCGCGCCCCCAACGCGCTCTTCTCCCCGAAAGATCCCGTACTCGTTGATCTTCAGTCCTCGATCGCGAGCGATCGTGCGCAGGTGCACGTTGTGGTCCTTGGATCCTGTGAAGTACACGAGCGCCGCGCCGAACTCGTTGGACGCGACCACGCGAACGTCGACCTGGAGTCCGCTATCCAGGCGAACGGTCTCCTTCGTTTCTCCCCGGAGCAGCACCTCATGGACCCCGGGAAGCCCCGACACGACGTCGAAGACCCCCTTCGCATCCGGGCTGGAGGCGAGCAGATCCAGGTCCCCGATGGTCTCGCGACGGCGACGCAAGCTTCCGGCGGCCTCGATCCGTTCGACCCGCCCTGTCGCGCGGATCGCGGCCAGGAGCCGTTGCGCCACGACATAGGCCTCGGTCAGAGGAATGCGCGTGCCCACGCTCGCGGCGGTCGGGCCCAGAGCGGACCGCAGGAGCTCGATCTTCCGTGGACCGATGCCCGAGACCCCTTCCAGACGGTGGGCGTCGATCGCCTCCCGCAGCTCCTTCGGGCTCGTGATGTGCAGCTCGACCCAGAACCGACGAGCGGTCTTCGGCCCCACCCCCGATAGTCGCATCAGTTCGAGAACTCCCGGCGGGACCTCGGATCGGATGCGATCATAGTAGGCGATCCGGCCCGTCTTCAGGTACTCCTGGATTTTCTCCGCGATCGCGTCCCCGATGCCGGGGATAGTATCGAGCTCCTTGCGCTCCGCGACCACCTTCAGGTCCTCCGTCAAGGTCTCGATCGAACGGGCGGCCCGACGGTAGGCTTCGGGTTTGAATCGCTCTCCCTCGAGATCGAGGAGGTCGGCGATGGCGCGAAGGATCTCCGCGGCCTCGGCGTTGGTCGGCATTCGGATCCCCTCGTCGGTACGCTCCCTCAAGGCATAGGCGTTGGGGAATCGCCGCGGACCCTACGGGGGGCGGTCGGCGCCGGCGTCGATCCATGCCAGCCGGTCGAGAGTTCGGAAACCGAGGCGCTCGTACATACGGCGGGCGGGGTCGTTGTCCTCGCGCACGTAGAGCGTAGGGCGGGCCCCGGCGGCACGAGCGGTGGCCATGGCGGCGGCCGTGAGGGCCGCGCCGTGCCCGCGACCGCGTGCCCCGGGTTCGACGTAGATGCCATTGAGGACCCAGATGTCGGGAAGCCGGACACCGGCGGAGGCCGCCCCTACGATGCGGTCGCCTTCGAACGCGCCCCACGCGACGTTCACGGCCGGATCGAACGTTCGATACCCGTTCACGAGCGGACTGTCGATCGTCCCGGCCCACGCGCGAAGTCGCTCGGCGTCGAGCGCGCCCATGGCACGGACCGAGGAGGGCGAGGCCGAGACCGAGGTCCGGGGAAGCTCCGCTACGAGTCGGAGCACGGAGTACGCCTCGACGGGAGCGAGGGCGCTTCGAACCCGGGCCCCCGCCTCCTCCGGTACGACCGCGACGACCGGCCGCGGAGGAAGTGCCGACGCCAGCGCCGCGGCCTCGTCTCCGGGTCCGACCCAGTGCACGATGGTCGCTTTCGGATCGCCCGACCACACTAGGAGGTAGGCCAAGGTCGTCTGGGCCGTTCGATAGGAGACGAACCGGGCCCGGATCGGTTCGTGATCAAGATCCCACAGGGCGTAGGCATGCCGGACGGGGTCCTTCCGGGACGCCTCGAGCAGCCACGCTCGATCGATGCCATCGATCACCATCCCGGGGCGGTTCACCTCCCGGCCATGCCATCGGCGTAGTTATGCGATGGGCCCGCGCCGATCGAGGGGCTCGGGGCAAGGGTAAATCTCGATCCGCCGTCCATCCTCCATGGTCCGCGTGCATCGGCCGACCCCGGAGTTCGCGGATCACCTGCGCGTCCTGTACGACCGCTTCCCCTTCGATCGGTCGCTCGCCGATGACCCGATCTCGGTGGTACGTCCCCTCGCGTTGGACCCACGGCGCGGGGAGATCGCGGGGATCTTCGCCGCCACGCTCGCGATCGGGAACACGACCGCGATCCGCGGGGCGATCGGCCGGCTCGCGGATGCCGCGGATGGGGACCTCGGCTCGTTCATCGCAACGATCCCCTCCGTCGAACGGCGGCACCGGCTGCGCGAGTTCCGGCATCGATGGATCCGCGGCGATCAGCTCGCGTACCTCTCCGACCGTCTCGAAGTGATCTACGCGTCGGGTGAGACGCTCGAGTCGATATTCGCAAACGGGATGCGGGACGGGGGCTTTGCGGACGGATTGGATGCGCTCGCACGACGATTGCGCTCGCCCACCCGTTCCCGGGGCCCGCGACCTCCCCGCGGCTACCGAGAGCTCTTTCCGAGCCCGCTCGATCCGAGCCACAGTCCGGCGAAGCGACTGACCCTCTTCGTGCGCTGGATGGTCCGCGCGCGCTACCCCGATCTCGGATACTGGCACACCGTCCCCACGGGAGAGCTGCGGGTCCCGCTCGACCAGCACGTCCACTGGATCGCCTACAATCTCGGGCTGACCCAGCGGCGGACCCGATCGTGGACCACGGTCGAGGAAGTGACCCAGGCCCTGCGCCAGATCGATCCCATCGACCCGATCAAGTTCGACTTCGTGCTCTGCCACACGGGGATCTCGGGAGACTGCCCGAAGGAGCGGGACATCCGTATCTGCGGACCGTGCGCGGTCCGGCCGGACTGCCGCTTGTGGCACGGGCGACGGAGCGCGGCATGAGCTTCGGGTCCCCGCCGGTCATCGATCCGCGCATCATCGACCGGTTCCGCAACGCAGGCCGGTCGATCCAGTGGCAGTCGGTGGTGCCGAATGAAGGGGGAAGTCCCCGGGCCCGCATCGCCACCCTGCACGAGCAGCCCGCGCGCGTCGAAGAACGAGAGACCGTGTCGGGCCGTGAGATGATCGTGGACTCGGGGCCGGTCGGAGCGCTCGTCTTGGTCCTCGAGGTCGATCGTCGCGGACTCCCGCACGCACTCGATCCGGTCGCCGCAGGCGAGATCGAGGGGTTCCCCGACGGGGCGTTGAGGGCGGTCTGGGAAATCGGGCCGGTGCCGGCCCCGGGTACGGTCTGGAAGGACGTCCTCGATCTTGCGCGCTATGCCTTGCGCTAGCCGACGGCACGGATCGCCTTCTAGTGGGCCGGTCCGAGCACCCGAAGTGACCTCGTTACCTCGGGAAGTGTACGCCCAACAACGATTATCTGCCTCCGCGGGAACCCGTTCCATCTCCCCGGTTGATCCATGAGCCCCGAGGCAACCTCCAACGTCTCCGCGAGCGCGCCGGTGATGACCGCCGCCGGCGGTCGCGTCTACAATCCACGCACGGCGATGGTCGTCCTCGTGATCATCGCCGGCATGGCACTGATGGTCACGTACGTCGAGACGATGGTCCTGCCGGCCTTCTCCACGTTCCAGACGTTCTTCGGACTCCCCGCTACCTCGCAGTCGACGGCGACGATCACCTGGATCGTCTCGGCGTATCTCCTCGTCGGAACGATCGCCACCCCGATCTTCGGCCGTCTCGGGGACATCTACGGCAAGAAGCGCATGCTGCTGGTCGCCATGTCGATCTACGCGGCCGCGGTCACGGTGGCCGGATTCACTCCCAACATCGGTTCGGCGCTCGGGGTCTCCACCCCCAACCAGATCTACCTGTTGATCGGCGTTCGTGCGATCCAGGGGATCGGGATGGGGATGTTCCCCCTCGGGTTCGCGATGCTGCCCGAGGTCTTCCCCGCGGCCCGGGTCGGCGAGTCGCAGGGGATCGTTTCAGCGATGTTCGCGGCGGGCGCCGCGCTCGGATTGGTCGGCGGCGGCTGGATCTCCCAGAGCTACGGCTGGCAGGTGACGTACCACACGGTGATCCCGGTCGCGATCATCCTGGTCGTGGCCGCCGCCCTCCTCTTGCGGGAGTCGCCGACTCTCGTGAAGGAGTCGGTCGATATTCCCGGGGTGTCGAGCCTAGGTTTCGGTCTCGCGATGCTCTTACTCGGGATCACGGAAGGAGCGGATTGGGGGTGGACGAACTTCAACGGGGCCTCGCTCGGGCCGCTCCCCTGGGGCGTTCCGGAGTTCTTCATCCTCGCCGCGGTCGGCTTCGCGTTCTTCATCTGGTGGGAGGATCGGACGAAGGAACCGGTCGTGCGTCTCGCCTCGCTCAAGATCCGGAACATCCTGGTCAGCAACGTCAACGGGCTCCTCGTAGGGATCGCCATGTTCCTGATGTTCGTGTCCGACACGATCCTGTTCGAGTACACGCTCAACACCGGGTCGAGCCCGCTCGGGCCGCTGAGTGGCTACACCGGATCCGGCTTCGGGTTCACTCCGCTGACCATGGGACTGCTCACGCTGCCCGCCGCACTCGGGATGCTCACCTTCGGCCCGATCCTCGGACGTAGGGTCGGACGTGTCGGCCCCAAGCCGATCATGATGCTCGGCTTCGCGCTCATCTCGATCGGCGGCTTCGGCCTGATCTGGCTCAACCACATCCTGATCGCGGTCGTGATCCTGCCGATCCTCGTCCTGGTCGGGATCGTCGGCGTGCTGATCGCGATGTCCAATGTGATCGTCCTGTCGGTCTCACCGAAGGAGCTCGGGATCCAGACGGGGATGAACCAGACGTTCCGCAACCTCGGTTCCGCGATCGGCCCGGTGCTCGTCGCGAGCATCCTCGCGAGCTTCACCACGACCTACCTCTTGACCTACTCGGGGGGCACGATCCCGGTCAGCGGGTTCACCGACGCCGGCTTCCAGACCTGCTTCGCGGCGGTCACGCTTCTCGGCGTCGTGGGCTTCGGGTTCAGCCTCGCACTGAGGAACTACCGCTTCGCGGCCGACGGAACGCGAGAGGATGCGGGGACGCCCAACGGAGCGCCGCCGAGCCCCCGGCCCGGCGAAGGGGCGTGGCCCGAGGTCGCTCATCCTGCCTCTCCCGGCTCCTCGGCCGCGCTCTCCTCGGGCAAGCGATTATCTTAGCGGATCCCTAAGGAGCCCCGGGCCGCGGCCGCAGCCCGGGGATCGAGTTGGGAGGGCTCCCCACCGCGACGAGCGCATCCGCGTCCGTCTTCGCCGCCGTGGGCGGGCGCCGCTTCGATCGCCACCAGGCATTGATCGCGCTCGTCATCATTGCCGGGATGACGTTCATGATCACCTACGTCGAAACGATGGTGATCCCAGCCTTCGAGACGTTCTACAACTTCTTCGATCACCCATCGGACACGACGATCGCCTGGATCCTCTCGGCGTACCTGCTCGTCGGGACGATCGCGACCCCGATCTTCGGCAAGCTCGGCGACATCTACGGCAAGAAGAAGATGATGCTGGTCGCAATGGCGATCTACGCTGGCGCCGTGCTCTGCGCGGGCTTCTCCCCGAACATCGGAGCGGCGTTCGGGGTCTCGCGCGCGGACCAGGTCTATCTCCTGATCGGCTTGCGGGCGGTCCAAGGGATCGGCATGGGGATGCTGCCCCTCGGGTTCGCGATGCTGCCCGAACTGTTCCCGGCCGACCGGGTCGGCCAGGCCCAGGGCCTCATCAGCGCGATGTTCGCGGCGGGGGCGTGTCTCGGCCTGGTCGGGGGCGGCTACCTCGCTCAGACGTACGGCTGGACGTTCACCTATCACACGGTCGTCCCGGTGGCGATCCTCCTCCCGCTCCTCGCGGCGTGGAAGGTTCCGGAGTCGATGAGCCGAACGGCCTCGAGCATCGACATTCCCGGCATCACGGCCCTCGGGCTCGGGATCGCGGCCTTGATGCTCGGCATCAGCGACGGTTCGGTCCGAGGTTGGACGAACTTCTCGTCAATCTACTTCGGTCCGGTCCCCTGGGGCGCGCCGGAGTTCTTCCTCGCGAGCGTCCTCCTCCTGGGGTTCTTCGCGTACTGGGAAGGGCACACCCGAGAGCCGGTGATACGGCTCGCTTCGCTCCGCGCGCGCAACATCCTCGTCGCGAACGTCGATGGGTTCGTCGTGGGAGCGACGATGTTCCTATCGTTCACCACGAACACCTACCTCATCGAGCTGCCGTATCCGCCCGGCTTCGCGCAGCCGGAGTTCATCATGGGGCTGATCGTGCTGCCCGGCGCCATCTCGATCCTGGTGTTGGGGCCGCTCTTCGGCCGATGGGTCTCGCGCTGGGGACCGAAACCGGTCCTGCTGATGGGTTTCGCCCTGATGGCCATCGGCGGGCTCCTGCTCACCCAGATCGCCGACCCGAGCCAGAGCACGTTCTCGACCGGGAGCGGATTTCCCGTCCCGCTGTTGATGCTGATCGCGCCGATGCTGCTCTTCGCCGGCAACACCGCCGCGCTGATCGCGGTCTCGAACGTGATCGTGCTCGGCGTGCGGTCGAGCGAGCTCGGAGTGCAGACCGCCATGAACCAGACGTTCCGCAACCTCGGCAGTGCGCTCGCGCCCGTCATCGTCACCTCGATCCTGGTCGCGCTCGCCTCGGGAACCTTCGAGGGGAATCCGATGTACACGGTCGCTGGGTTCCAGGTCGCCTACGCTCTCCTCGCGGGGATATCGCTGTTCGCGTTGATCGTCGCACTCGCGCTCCGCAACTACACGCGGGGAGCGACGGCCCCCTCGGACACGAACGCCGAACCTCTAGCGTCCGGCGCCACGCCGACGATCTAGTGCGTGCCTAGGAGCAACCGCTGGTCGCCCCGCAGACCGTGCATGCGTAGCACGTCCCGCTGCGCACCATGATCCCGCCGCAGATGTGGCACGACGGAGCGTCCTCCGACATCCTTCCCGTAGAGGGAGGAGGCGGGACGAACGCATCGAGGGGCTTGACGTCGAGGCGCACGGTCGGGGCCACCGAGGCCGACGTCGGCATGCCCCCGTGACCGTTCCCGTTCAACTCCGAGGGGTTGTCGAGCCCGATGGAGTGCCGTTCCTCTTCGGTCAGGAACTCGATCGCCATCCAGCGGGCGACATAGTCCGGGATCGATTTGGCGAACCGGACCTTCGGGTTGTTGGTCGCGCCGGCGGGCTCGAAGCGCATGTGGGCGAGCTTGCGCACCAGATCCTTGAGCGGCACCCCATGCTGGAGCGCCATCGACATCGAGATCCCGAGGGAATCCATCAGGCCGTTGACCGTCGAGCCCTCCTTCGTGACCCGGAAGAACAGTTCGCCGGGACGCCCGTCGGGGTACAGCCCGACCGTGACGTAGCCGTCGTGGCCGCCGACCTGGAAGTGGTGCGTGATCGCCTTGCGCTCGTCGGGGAGGCGCTCGCGCTGGGGCGCCCGCGGACCGCCCGCGACCTTCGCGGTGCCCTTGCTGGTCTCGAACGGCTGGGAGGCCTTGCAGCCGTCCCGGTAGAGCGCGACCGACTTGATCCCCAGCTGCCAGGCCTCGAGGTAGATCTTCTCGATGTCCTCCACCGTCGCGTCGTTCGGGAGGTTGATCGTCTTGGAGGCCCCTCCCGATAGGAACGGCTGGACGGCGCCGAGCATGTGCAGGTGGCCGAGCGGGCCGATCGTTCGGTGGCCGCCCATCGGTGCGAGCGCACAGTCGAACACGCTGAGGTGTTCCGGCTTCAGGTCCGGCGCCCCCTCGATCGTTCCGTTCTTCTCGATGTGTGCGACGATCCGCTGGACCTCCGCCGGAGAGTAGCCGAGCGCGACGAGCCCGTCGGGGACCGTGCGGTTGACCATCTTGATCGCGCCGCCTCCGACAAGGTTTTTGGTCTTGACCAGCGCGAGCTCGGGCTCGAGCCCGAGAGTATCGCAGCCCATCAATAGGCCGATCGTGCCGGTCGGGGCGATGACGGAGATCTGAGCGTTGCGGTAGCCCCAGAGCTCGCCGGCCTTGACCGTGTCGTGCCAGCGGTCCGCGGCGACCCGGGCGAACGAGGTGAGGCGCGGATCGTTCGCCGGGATCTTGCCCGCGGCCGCGGAGTGCTTGCTCATGACGCGCAGCATCGGGGCGCGGTTCTTGTCGAACCCCGCGAACGGGCCGACGCGCTTGGCGATCTCGGCGCTCATGTGGTAGCCCTCCCCGGAGAGGACCGCGGAGATCGAGGTCGCGAGCGAGCGGCCCGCGTCGGAGTCGTAGGCGAGTCCGTAGTGCATCAGGAGCGCACCGAGGTTCGCATACCCGAGACCGAGAGGCCGGAAGTCGTGAGAATTCTGAGCGATCGCGGCCGTGGGATAGCTCGACGAGTCGACGAGGATCTCCATCGCGAAGATCATCGTGCGAGTGGCCTGACGGAATAGCTCGATGTCGAAGTTTCCTCGAGCATCGAGGAATTTCATCAGGTTGATCGACGCGAGGTTGCACGCCGTGTCGTCGAGGAACAAGTACTCGCTGCACGGGTTGGAGGCGTTAATGCGCCCGGAGTTGGCGCAGGTGTGCCAATCGTTCGTGACGTCGTCAAACTGCACGCCGGGATCGCCGCAGCGCCAGGCGGCGACGGCGAGCTTGCGCCAGAGATCGCGGGCCTGGTAGGCCCTCGCGATGGCGTGGTCGGTGCGATTGTACGTCTTCCACTCGCCGTCCCGCTTCACCGCCTCCATGAAGGCGTCCGGGATGCGGACGGAGTGGTTCGCGTTTTGGTAGGCGATGGAGGCGTACGCGGAATCGGGATCGGTGCCATCGAAGTTCGCGCTGTATCCTTCGCGGATGAGCGCGGCGGCCTTGTCCTCCTCCTTGACCTTGCAGTCGATGAACTCGGCGATGTCGGGGTGATCCATGTTGAGGATCACCATCTTCGCCGCGCGGCGCGTCGTCCCGCCGGACTTGATCACGCCGGCGAGGGCGTCGAACGCACGCATGAACGATACCGGGCCCGAGGCGATCCCACCTCCGCTCAGGTGCTCGTGGCTGCCGCGCAACTGCGAGAGGTTCGATCCCGTGCCGCTGCCGCCCTTGAACAGGCGTCCTTCGCTCGTCGCGAGGGCGAGGATCGAATCCATGTCGTCGGTGACCGACTGGATGAAACAGGCCGAGCACTGGGGCGGCTCGCGGACCCCGACATTGAACCAGACGGGGCTGTTGAACGCCGCCATCTGCTGGACCATGAGGTAGGAGAGGCTCTCCTCGAGCTGCGTCGACTCCTCGGGGAGATCGAGGTAGCCGAGTTCGAGGCCCTTGCGAGCGATCCAGTGGCATACGCGCCGGATCATGCCGTCGACCGAGTCTTCGCGGCGGCCCTGAATGATGCGGAAGTACTTCGACGCGGCGATGTTGATCGAGGTGTCCGACCACGACGTCGGAGCGTGGATTCCCTTCAGCTCGAAGATCGTCTTGCCCTCGGCGTTCTTGATGACCGCGTCGTAATTCCTCCACTCGACGGTGTCGAACGCGGCCTTCCCCCTCGGGGTGAGGCGGGGGACCGGGATCGGTTCGTCGCCGTAGGCGGTCGTCGGTCGGCTGTGGGCCTCCTCGTTCGAGGGGGCGGCTCGCTTCTTTGCTAGTGCCATGTACAGGCCTCTTCCCGGAGGATCAACGCGGATGTCGGACCGCAAGCGGTCACCGGCGCTACGACTCCGCGCGCTATCTCGACCTCGGTGAGGCCGCGAAACGCCCTCGAGAAACGGGCGTTTCACGCCGTGAGGCAGTGAGATGGAACGCGGGCGCCGATGCGCGGGACACCCGACGTGAACCCTCCAACACTGAGCAGAAGCGACGCGGTATATCTTAGCTCTGCCTCGTCGTCTCGATTTTGGCGTGTGGAGTCACGTTCGTCGCGTTCCGTCGTCATCGCGACGGCGTACGTGGGGCCGACGTGGCCGGAGGCGGGAGGACCCGCATGGTGCACGGCATGAGGACGCCGCAGTCCCCACAGAACATCCCCTCCTCGGCGACCCAGAGGTAGGCGCCGCAACGATCGCACTTCCGGGGATCGCCGGAATCGTTGCGGCAGACCATGGCTTCACCCGGAGCGAAGGGCTCGGGGGCTTAAACCGTCGCTCGGAGAAGCATGGAGTGGAGTCGGTGGTTTACCGCTCGGGAGAAAAATAGGGGGAGGGACCTTTCCCGGAGGAAGGGTCCCTTCGAAAGTAAGGGGTTCCGTTCAGGCGTTCTTCATCTTGGCGCGCGCGATGTAGCCCTTCTTGTCCAAGAAGTACATGTAGCCGGCCTGACGAACGATCTTCTCCGTTCCGACCTTCGCCTTGCGGCCGCTCTTGTTGAGCTTCGTGGGGGTCTTCCACAGGTACCCGTCCTTCCCGAGGTAGTACAGGTATCCGTTCTCTCGCTTGATCTGCTCCTTGCCGATTTTCTCCGCCATGCTACAGGCCTCACCGGCGAGAAGATTGGCCCCCCTATTTAGAGCTGTCTTCCCATTTACGGCGGTGGAGTACGAATTCCCTGACGATAAACTAGGGCCGGAAGCGACCCGATCCGGTACGGGATGCGATCCGCGGAATCGAGCGCGAAGAGCGCGAAGTCCGCGCTCCGTCCGACCGCGATCGAACCGGCCCGGTCGGCGAGGCCCGAGGCGTGCGCGGCGTTGACGGTCGCGGCGGTGATCGCCTCCCTCGGCGAGAGCCGGGCGCTGTACACGGCGTGGGCCAGCACGAGCGGCATCGCCTCGATCCAGGAGTTCGGAGAGCAGTCCGAGCCGAGCGCTACCGCGACGCCGGCGTCGACGAGCGCCCGACCGGGGCTCGCCCGACCGGCGAGGGAAGCGAATGGGGTCACGGGCAGGATCACCGCCGTCACGCCGGCCCGCGCGAGGAGCTCAAACTCTGGGCGACCGTCCTCCAATAGATGCTCCGCCGAATGGGCCTCGAGGCGGCTCGCGAGTCGCGCGCCGCCCGATAGGGCGAACTCGTCGGCGTGGATCTTGATCCCCAAGCCGAGAGCGAGGGCCGTCCGAAGGATGCGCTCGGACTGGCGAACACTGAAGAACCCCGGTTCGCAGAAGACGTCGCAGAACCGCGCGAGTCGCTCCGCGGCTACGATCGGCAGCGTCCGGCGCGTGATCTGATCCACGTAGGCATCGGCCCGCCCACGGAACTCCGGAGGGATGGCGTGCGCGCCGAGGTAGGTCGGCACCACCTCGAACCCCGTCCGCGACGCGAGGTGACGGATCAGGCGCAGCAGGCGAAGCTCGCCCGCGTGCGAGAGGGCGTAGCCACTCTTGATTTCGAACGCGGTCGTGCCGAAGAGCGCCATCCGGCGCATCCGATCCTCGGCCGAGGCGAGCAGGATCGCGGACGAGGCCCGGCGCGTAGCGCGCACGGTCGAGTAGATCCCCCCGCCTCGGCGAGCGATCTCGGCGTACGGAACACCCCGGATCTTGAGAGCCAGCTCGGGGGCCCGATCCCCGGCGTAGAGGAGGTGGGTGTGCGCGTCCACGAACCCCGGGACGACCGTGCCGTCTCGGGCGTCCAGGTGCGCCCCCCCTCGGCGGAGGCGGATCTCTCGGCGGACCGCTCGATTGCGGCCGATCCAGGCGAAGCGGCCGTCTCGGACCGCGAATGCCGCATCGTGGCGGAGTCCGAGATCCTCCATCCTCTCCCCAATGCGTGGGACCGGACCCGCGGATAGGGTCGCGAGCTCCCCGATCCCAGTGACGAGGAGATCGGCGCGGATCATGGCTGCCGGATCAAGTGATCGAGGAGATCGCGCGCCGCTTGGGACGAGGGGAAGATGACCCGGGCCTCGGTCTCGAGAGGTCCGACCTCCTTGTATCGGGAGGAGAAGTGGGTGAGGAACAGGGTCTCGACCTGTGCGTCGCTGGCGAGTTGGGCGGCTTGGCGGGCAGAGGAGTGTCCCCACTTGTTCGCCTCGGCCTCGATGTCCGAGGAGGTCGTGGCCTCGTGGATCAGAAGGGTCGCGCGGTGGGCGAGGCGTCGGATGTCCTCGCAGGGACTCGTGTCCCCCGAGTAAACGATCGAGCGGCCCGGCCGTGGCGGTCCCTGGAGGTCGGCCGCGTGGACGATTCGGTCTCCTACGTGGACCGGTTCGCCCGCTTCCAACCGAGCGAAGTCCTTTCCCTTGATCCCCATCGCCCGGGCCCGTTCTGCGTCGAACCGTCCGCGTTTGGGGCCTTCCTCGAGCCGATAGGCGATGGTCGGCACCGGGTGCTCGGCGTGCGCGGTTCGGATGCGGTATCCGTCCAGCTCCACCGTCTGGTCGGGGGCGAGAGGGTGGATCTGGATCGGGAATCGCTGGGTGTAGTAGCCGAGGTGCAGCGCCCGCTCGACCATCTCCTTCGCGTCCGGAGGGCCATAGATGTCGAGGGGCTCCGTCCGGTTGTTCAGATTCATGCTTTGAACGAGGCCGGGGAGGCCGAGGAAGTGGTCCCCATGGAAGTGGGTGATGAAGATGCGGCGCACCCGCATGAACGATGCTGTGGACTGGAAGAACTGACGCTGCGTTCCTTCCCCGCAGTCGAACAGGACGAGCTCGCGCTCCGTGTCGAGCGCGATCGCGCTCGCGGAGCGCTCTTTGGTGGGCCAAGAGCCTGCGGTGCCGAGGAAGGTCAGGCGCATCGGGAGACCTACCCACAAAGGAGTCAAAGGGCCATCGGACGGCGAGAGAGGGCAGGCGCCGGCCGACGTAAAGGTGGAAATACACTACCCGTCTCCCGCAGGCGTGGTCGACTGGGACCGGGTCGAGGAACTCAAGCAGAAAGGGTGGGACTGGAATCGGATCGCCGCCGATCCCAAGGTCTCCTTCCACCCCGATAGCTCGGTCCAACAGGCAGGACCCGCGCTCCGTCGACTGTACTACCGGCGCCAGTCCCGAGCGGGGCGAGAGGCCCCCGCGGCTCCTACGAAGAGGGCCGACCCCGGCGTGGAGCGCAAATGGTCCATCGCCCGAGCCGGGTACCTGCTGACCCCGATCTTCGGAATCTGGTTCCTCATCGCCTACGTGGCCCCCTCTCCAGTAGGACTCCTGGTATCGGCGATCCCCTGGCTCGCCCTCGCCCTCGCCATCGCGGTGATCCTGCTCGCCGTCGGGCTTCTACGCTCCAACAAGCGCTGGACGAAGGTCTTCCGCGGAACCCTCATCTGGGGGGTGGTCGGAGGGATCGCGATCGCCGGGGTGATCGGCCTCGCGGGCTCGCTGATCTACGGGTGCCCGTACCTGCCACCCTCCTCCTCCCTGACAACCCAATCCGCGAGCGGACAGCCCTCCCAGGGCGTCCCTGCCTGGCAATCCGGAGGCATGGCGCCGTGGCAGGACGGCGGCAAACCGATCGTGTACTTCTACGCCGCGACCTGGTGTCCGTACTGTTCGGCGGCGAGTTGGTCGATATGGAAGGCGCTCACGTCGTACTCCACGTCCGTGACGAACGTTCAGACGGGGTTCTCGAGCCTCACGGATACCGCCCCGGGCACGCCGGAGATCATCCTCGCGAACGCGGCCGTCGCTTCCTCTTCGATCAGCTGGAAGGTCTCAGAGGATACCTCGGGCGTGCAAGGCAACTTCCCCGGGACGGCCAACTGCTACCAGCAGGCGTACGTGAGCGCGTATTCCGGCGGCGGAATCCCGTTCATGGTGATCAACGGTCAGATCGTCCACGCCGGTCAGATCAACCCACCCGGGAACCTCGCCGCTTACAATTACGCGAGCACGAGCGGGAGCGGCGCGAACCAGGTGAAGCAGCAGGTCGCGAACGAGAGCGGTCCGGCTTGGAACCAGGTGAGCTTCCAGGCGTACTGGATCATAGCGTTCATCGCGCACGTGCTCGGGACTCCCGTCTCACAGTTATCGACCCAATACGGATGGTCCGCCGCGACGACCTCCGCCGTCCAAGCGGACGTGAACCAGATTACGTAAGGCAAGGATGCAGACCCGTACCGTCCGCACGGTCGTCTACCTCGCCGCCGGCATCGGGATGGTCATTTCGATCTTCGCGGCGGCGGAACTCCTCGACACCGCGCTCCGGTCGGTCTGCTCGTACAGCGCCTTCTTCTCCTGCTCGGCCGTCGATGCGAGCGGGAAGACGACCTTCCTCTGGATCCCGGACTACGCTTGGGGGATCGGAGGATTCATCGGCATCATGGTCGTGAACGCCCTGGCCGAGAGCCGACCGGATGACAACCTCGGGGCCTACGGGCTTCTCGCCCTCACCACCGCCGGGATCGGGCTCGCGCTCTACTTCCTCTACGTCGAACTCGCCCTGATCAATGCGTTCTGCGTGGTCTGCTTCGCGGCCTACCTCGCGGGGTTCGCCGCGTGGGCCGGAGCGATCGAACTCACTCGCCGGACACGGATCGCGAACGCTCTGGCATAGGGGTCCCCGGATCCCCGTTCCGGCCCCCGGATTTCGCTCTACCACCGGCGGGGAATCGATCCGGCGGCGGCTCGCCTTATATATCCGGCCCGGAGTGGTGCGCGGGGTCGAGTCGAATGGCGGTGGATGCGTATGCCACACTGGCGGCGGGGATCGCGATCGCAGGTGGATTGATCGGAACGGGCATGGCCCAATCCGGGATCGGCGCGGCCGGTATGGGCATCATCGCCGAAAAGCCGGAGAAGTTCGGGCAGGTCCTGTTCTTCTTCGTGATTCCCGAAACGCTGTGGATCATCGGATTCGTGCTGGGGATCATCCTGCTGCTCGGGATCCTCTAAGGGCGCCGCGGCCATGAGCCTCGAACGCCTCGTGGGAGAGATCCGCGCTCGCGCGGAACTCGAGATCACGACGGCCGATGCGCAGGCGAAGACCGAGTCCGCGCGCATCGCGAACGAGCGAGACCAACGTCTGGAAGCGATCCGCTCCGAAGCGGCGCGAGCGACCCAGATCGAGACGAGCCGGGAGCGTGCCCAGCGCCTCGCGGCCGCGAAACTGAAGGCCCGCCAGGGCCTCTACGAGGCTCGCGAGACCCGCCTCACGGACGCAATCGGAGAGACGCGGGACCTCCTGCGCGAGTACACGAAGTCCCCCGAGTACCCGAAGGTCCTCGAGCGAATGGTCGCCGCCGCACGCCAGGAGCTCGGCGCCTCCGTGCGCATCTCCGGTCGCTCGGAGGACGCGGAACGCATCCGCTCGATCGCCGGCGGATCGTTCGATCCGACTCCCCGTACGATGCTCGGAGGGCTGATCGCGGAGACCCCCGACGGGAGCCGTCGCCTCAACTTCTCCTTCGACGAGCTGCTGCGGCTGCGCGAGGACCGGGTTCGGGAACTCCTGGCGTAGGACGGACGATGGGCGCCAACCCCTACGCGAGCTCCCACGGCCGCCTGCGGGCGGACTTCACGGCCTTCCTGCCGAAGGACCTCTTCGCCCGCATGCTCGCCGCGAAGGACGTCGGCGAGATCGTCAAGATGCTCGACGGCACGGCGTACTCCTTCGATCTCAATCAGGTCCGGGCGACCCACCAGGGCATCGCGCTGATGGAGATCGCGGTGAACCGTACGTTCGTCCGACGCAACCGGCACGCCTTCGAGGCGACGCCGTTCTCCGGCCGGCCCGTCGTCGGAGCGTACCTTCGGCGGTGGGACATCGAGAACATCAGCCTCATCCTCGCCTCCAAGGCGAAGGGCCGATCCGTCGGCGACACCGAGCAGGAGCTCGTCTCGAGCCGGGACACGCCCGCGGGCCTCATCGCGGGGAAGCTCACGCTGGACGACTTCCGCAACCTGCTCGCCCAACCGAGCGTGGAGGCGATCGCGAACCAGCTCGTGAAGTTCGGCTACGGGGCCGCGCTGCTCCCGCTCGTGGAGGAGTACTCGCGCAGCCACGACATCTTCCCGCTCCTGCATGCGCTCACGGTCCAGTACTACCACGACGTCCTCGAGGCGGCCAAGTTCTTCCAGGGCGACGAGTGGGTCGTGCGCCAGTTCCTCCAGAGCGAGATCGACGTGCGCAACGCGCTCCTCCTCCTGAAGGGCAAGGACGTCGGACTCCCGCTCGACCAGGTCATGACCCGGTTCATCGACGGGGGCACGATGGCCTCCTCCGCGACCGCCGACCCGTACGGGGCCCGCAACGTCCCCGAGCTCGTCGAGCGGCTCACCGTCCGCTTCCCCACCCTCGCCGAGGGGCTACCCGAATACGCCGATCACGCGAGCCTGACGGGCTTCGAGGCGGTGCTCCAGCGAGAACGCGCGGTCGCGGAGGCGAAGAGGATGCGGACGTACCCCCTGTCGCTCGCGGGCATCTTCACCTACCTGCTGCTCTCCGAGCTCGAACGTTCGGACCTGCGCCGGATCTCCTTCGGGAAGATCTACGGAGTGGCGGTGGAACGGATCCAACCGCTGCTCGTCTCCCCGCGCCTCTAAGGCAAAGGGGCTCCCCGCTCTACGCGGGGACGGGGGGCGCGTCGGAGGATGGGATGAACGGCCCCGCGATCGGCGAGGTCCCGACCGCGCTCGCGGCTGTGGCTTCCAGGAGCGCCGCCGTGGTGTGCGTCCGCTTCCCGCCGAACGGGCGGAACGGTCGGCCGTTGCCCGTGTAGAACTTGGAGAAGTACTCCACGAAGATCAGACGCGCGCCTTGGATCCCGGGCTCGAAGACCCCGAGGATCACGTTGAACGACTGGCCGATGATGAGGACGAGCAGCCCGACCACGATGAGGAAGCTGCCGTGGTGGATGAGGTGGAAACTGATGAAATTGATGACGCTCGCGAGGATGACGCTCGCGAGCAGGATGCCCACGAGACGAGTGTAGGAGAGGATGTGGCTCACCACCTCGATGAGCCCCATGATACCCGTCTGGATCCCCTCGCCCGCCACCATCAGGACGAGGCCGCCGATGACGGCGGCGAGGTAGAGGATGAAGAGCGGGTGGGAGAACGTGTCGGTCTTGTAGATCACCGAGAGCCCGAGGAAGGCGATCCCCCAGGCGAACACGATTCCGCCGACCTTCGCGATGGTCCCGCGGATGTGGCGGTGGAAGTACTCCTTCAGGGCGCCGAAGAGGAAGCCGAGCGTCACCATCCCGAGCCCGATGAACCCCGCGACGAGGAGCAAGAGGCCCACGTTCACACCGGGCTGGATCGGTGCGACGTAGCCGAAGTACGTGTGCAGCGGCGTGAACCCGAAGAACTCGTCGAGCACGAGGCCGAGCGCGATCGCGATGGCGCACCCCGGGAGGAGCGCGTAGCCGAGCTGTTGCATCCCTTTCGGGCCCATGATCATCTTGACGAAGTTGCGGCCCTTCTTCGGCAGGTGCTGGGCGCCGGGGAACCCCCAGATCATCCAGATCGAGACCCCGAGGATGACGAGCCCGTACCCAAAGTCACCGAGCATGAAGCCGAAGAAGATCGGGAAGACGATCGCGAAGACGAACGTCGGGTCCCACTCGTCGGCCTGCGGGAGCGAGTAGAACCGGATGAAGAACTCGTAGCGCCGGATCCCCGGTGGGTTGTCCAAGAGGGTCGGCGCCTCCTCCGTAGTAGGAACTAGGTAGAAATGCGCGCGCTGATGGCTCGCGAGGTCCACGGCCGCCTCGAGGCGCCGCAGGTCACGCTGGGGGGTCCAGCCCTCGATGGCGAAGGTGACGCGGCCGGCGCCGAGCTTGGTGTAGACCTCGAAGAGCCGGTTCTGGATGGAGAGCGCTTCCTCGAGACCGGCGACCGTCGGGTACCACTTCGCCGAGATGACGGTCAGCCGCGCGTGGATATCCGCCCGGCGTTCGGCGATCGCCGCCCGGCGCGCTTCGAGGCGGGCGCGCTCTTCGACGACCGTGCCCTGGAGGTGGGGGATCGGGGAGAGCTTGACCGCGCTCGTCGTGGCGACGCGCGAGACGATCTCGGCCTGATCGCGTGGAGCGAGCAGGAGGAACCGGCCCGGGATGTCCCCGGCGAAGAACATCGCCTCGGCCTCGGGCGGGACCGCCGCCCGCAGCGCGTCGTACGTCTCGGGGTCGGTCTCCCCCAGGAAGATGAGGTAGCTCTTCGGGTCGAGGTAGGAGAGCGGAGCGTGGTAGAAGGAGAGCTTTCCGAGGAGATCGAGGGTTTCCCCGATCGAGCGGGTCTCGCTCTGGAGCTGGTCGTCCTCACGCTGGAGTGCGCCGACGGTGTCATCGACCTCGGCCGTGGGCACGTTCTTCGCGGCGGCGAGCGTGGCGTCGAGGTCCTGGAAGGTCTGGACCGCCCCGACGGGGACGGGAGGAAGCGCGCTCTTGAGTCCCCGGAAGCGAAGCGCCTCGTCCCCCACGACCCGTTGGAGCTCATTGCCACGTTCCGGGTCGAGGTACCGTAGGGTATCGGCGCTGACGGTCTCGACTTGGGTGACCCCGAGGTCGTGGAGCGTAGTGAGGACGGCCTCGCGGTCCTCCTTCAGACCGACAATGCCGATCTTCTGCATCTTGACCGGCCGAAGAATCCCCATCGAACCTCCCGCTCCGAATGCGAACCGATGCTACTTTCCGCGGAACGAGCCGAGGACCGCGTTCAGGATCTCCTCGGAGCGCTGGGCCGGACCCTTGCCCGTACCAACGCGGGCGGCCGCGGCAGCCCTCTCCCCGTCCGCCACGATCTGCGCCGCCTCGCGGTCGGCGACTTCGCGGGCGTGCTTCAGGGCGAACTCGCGGCTCTCCCCGGCGGAGGCGCGCTCGGCCTTCACGATCGCATCGGTCTCGGCGTTCAACCGGTCGAGAACGGCCTTGCGGGCGGTGGCGGCCGCGCGGACCTTGGCTTCCCACTCGAGCTCGGCCTCCTTGACCTGCTTCAAGTCGTCGAGAGAGCCCATCGTTCCATCGGGGTTCGCGTGCATGAGTTCTAGCTTCCTCCAGTGATCTTCACGAGCAGGTAGAGAAAGAGCGCGAGCGCGCCGATCTTGATCGCGGCGGAGACGAGCCACCAGCCACGGAAGCGCCACAGCGCGACCGTCGTGGCATCAGGCGCTGGCGACGACGGCACTCGCTTCCTCCCGTTCCATCTTGCGCTTGACGGCCTTGAGCATGCTGAACGAGTCGCGTTCGAGCTCGTCGAAACGGAACTTGATGTAGCGCACGGTCGCTTCGAGCCGCGGGATCAGCACGTTCTCGATCGCGCTCGCCCGGCGCTTGGTCTTCTCGATCTCGAGCAGGAGGCGCCGGAGCGCGTTCTCCTTCTCGGCGATGTCGAGCACGACCTGGTAGATCCCCTGGAAGTGGCGGATCGATTCGTGCACGGAGGTCGGGAGATCGAGGATCGTCGCCGCGGTGACGGGGACGTACTTGCCGCGATCAACCTTCGGCGTGCGCACGCCCATGACGTTGCGCGTCGAGACCTCGACCGGGGTGAGATCCGGAAGGAGCATGGAGATGTTCTCGAGGCGCGTCGGTCCCTCGCTCATCTCCGCCATGCGGATCGATTCGTAGCCGCGGGCGATCCGCTGCTGCAGATCGCCGCGGAGCTTCATCGCCTCGCGGGAGAGGCTGAAGAACTCCGCGATCAGGGCCGAGCGCTTCAGCTTGAGCAGGTTGAGACCCTTCTTCGCGAGGAGGATCCGGCGGCGCGTCTGCAATAGGACGAGCCGCGTCGGTCGGACGTTCTCGAGCACCATCTTCCCACCTCGAGCGATCCTACGCCGCCTTCTTCGGGCGGTATTTCTGGATGAACTCGGGCTTGATCCGCTTCAGTTCCGAATCGGGGAGATCTCCGAGGATCTTCCAGCCGAGATCGAGGCTCTGGTCGATCGTCCGGTCCTCGTCGGGGCGTTGGTTGACGAACTCCGACTCGAACTGGTCGGCGATCTTGAGGTAGATCCGGTCCACGGCACTGAGCGCTTCCTCTCCAACGATCGCCGAGAGTGCGCGTTGGTCCTTCCCCGTCGCGTAGGCCGCGAACAGTTGGTCGGCGACCCCACGGTGGTCCTCACGGGTGCGCTCCTTCCCGATCCCTTGGTTCATGAGACGGGAGAGCGACGGCAGCACATCGATCGGGGGGTAGACGCCGCGGCGTTGGAGTTCCCGACTGACGTAGATCTGACCTTCCGTGATGTAGCCCGTGAGGTCGGGGATCGGATGCGTCACATCGTCCGCGGGCATCGTCAGGATCGGGAGCTGCGTGATCGAACCCTTGCGGCCCTTGATCTTGCCGGCCCGCTCGTAGATCGTCGCGAGATCGGTGTACATGTACCCCGGGTATCCCCGGCGGCCCGGCACCTCTTCTCGCGCGCTCGCGATCTCACGGAGCGCTTCGCAGTAGTTCGTCATGTCGGTGAGCACGACCAGGATGTGCATGTCGCGCTCGTAGGCGAGGAACTCGGCGGTGGTGAGCGCCATGCGCGGAGTGACGACGCGCTCCATGGACGGATCGCTCGACAGGTTCAGGAACACGACGGCCCGCTCGAGCGCGCCGGTCGATTCGAACTCGCGCAGGAAGTAGTTCGCTTCCTCGCTCGTGATCCCCATCGCGGCGAAGACGATGGCGAAGCTCTCGTCGGAGCTCCGCAGTTTCGCCTGGCGCACGATCTGGGCCGCGATCTGGTTGTGCGGGAGACCGGCTCCGGAGAAGATCGGGAGCTTCTGCCCGCGCACGAGGGTGTTGTTGACGTCGATGCTCGAGATCCCCGTCTGGATGAACTCGCTCGGCTCCTCCCGCGAGTACGGGTTCATCGCATTCCCGACGATCTCGAGCCGGGTCTCGCTGACGATCTTCGGGCCGCCGTCGCGCGGCTCTCCGAGACCGTTGAAGACCCGGCCGAGCATCTCGTCCGAGACGGCGAGTCGGGCGACCTCGCCCGTGAACTTGACGCTCGTCGCTTCGATGTTCATGCCCATCGTAGGCCCGAACACCTGGACGATGGCGAGCCCCTTGCGCGAGTCGAGCACCTGGCCCTGACGGCGTTCGCCGTCGGGGAGCTGGATCTCGACGATCTCTCCGTAGGCGGCGTTGGCGACATCGCGCAGGAAGAGCAAGGGCCCCGCGACCCGTTCGACCGTGCGGTACTCGATCGGGACCCCGCTCCCCGGTGCGGCCTTTCCTTGCGCCATCTAGGCCCCTCCCGCACTCGCGACGAGGCCCTGGACCGTCTCGGTCATCTCCGTGTCGAGCGCCTCGAACTGGGTTGCGGCCTCCGCCTCGGGGATCCACTTCATCCGGGAGAGCTTGGTCCTCAGCGGCAGACCCTGGAGCTGGGCGACCGTGACCCCGCGGGTGATCGCGTCCTGCTCGCGGTCCGCGAAACCGAGGATCGCGCGGAGCATGCGATACTGCTTGTTGATGGAGGTGTACGTGTCGACGTCGTCGAAGGCGCTCTGCTGCAGGTAATCCTCGCGTAGCATCCGCGCGATATCGAGGATGCCCTTCTCCCGCTCGGGCAGCGCGTCGACTCCGACCAGCTGCACGATTTCCTGGAGTTCGGACTCCTTCTGGAGCAGGGCGAGGGCGCGCTGACGCAGTCCGGCGAATTCCGGGGAGAGGTTGGCCTGGTACCACGGTTCTAGGTCGCCGACGTAGAGCGAGTAGCTCTGCAGCCAGTTGATCGACGGGAAGTGCCGGCGCGACGCTAGAGAGGCGTCGAGCGCCCAGAACACCCGCGTGACGCGCAACGTGTTCTGACTGACGGGTTCGGAGAAGTCCCCTCCGGGAGGCGACACCGCTCCGACGACGGTGACCGAGCCGGTTCGGCTCTCCGGAGAGAGCGTGACGACGCGGCCCGCGCGCTCGTAGAACTCAGCGATCCGTCGACCGAGGTACGCCGGATAACCCTCCTCACCGGGCATCTCTTCGAGACGGCCGGAGATCTCACGCATGGCCTCCGCCCACCGGCTCGTCGAGTCGGCCATGAGCGCGACATCGTAGCCCATGTCCCGGTAGTACTCGGCGATCGTGATCCCCGTGTACACGCTCGCTTCACGAGCGGCGACGGGCATGTTGGAGGTGTTGGCGATGAGGATCGTCCGCTCCATGAGCGGGCGCTTCGACTTCGGGTCGATGAGGTTCGGGAAGGTGGCGAGCACCTCCGTCATCTCGTTGCCGCGCTCCCCGCATCCGACGTAGACGACGATGTCCGAGTCCGCCCATCGGGCGAGCTGCTGCTGGATGACCGTCTTGCCCGAACCGAACGGGCCGGGAACGCAGGCGCTACCTCCCTTCGCCACAGGGAAGAACGTATCGACGACCCGCTGGCCCGTCACGAGCGGGATCGAGGGTGGGAGCTTGCGCGCGACGGGCCGCGGGATCCGCACGACCCAGCGCTGGGTGAGGCCGAGAGGCTGGCGGCCGCTCGCGGTCTCCAGCTCCCCGATCTTCTCCCGGATCGTGTAGCTCCCGCTCGCGAGCGAGACGATCTTGCCCTTCCAACCGGGAGGGACCATGATCTTGTGTAGGATGAGCGGGGTCTCCTGGACGGTGCCCAGCACCTCGCCCGGTCCGACCTCAGCCCCGACCTTCGCGATCGCCGTGAAGGCCCACTTCTTGGTCTCGTCGAGCGGAGGCGCGACGAACCCTCGCGTGATGAAATCTCCGAGGTTCTTCTGGAGGACCTCGAGCGGGCGCTGAACGCCATCGTAGATGGACTGCAAGAGCCCGGGGCCGAGCTCGACCGAGAGCGCTTGGCCCGTGTTCTCGACGGGATCGCCCGGCCGCACGCCGGTCGTATCCTCGTACACCTGGACCGTGGCGGTCCCGCCGACGAGACGGATGATCTCCCCCACCAGACCGAGCGTTCCGACGCGGACGACATCGAACATCTTCGCGCCCGCGAGCTCTTCGGCGATGACGACCGGCCCGGATACACGTGCTACGACTCCCATCGATGCCTCCCAACCTTCGTTACGTTGGAACGGAAAGTGAAACGCCCAGGACGCGCTTCGCGAGCGCGTCGATCCCCTCGACGTCGTACGCTCCGCTGGGCGTTGGCACGAAGACGACGAGCGGACGGAGCGAGGCGTCGGCGTGGGCGCGCTGGGCTTCCGTGAGCTGGAGGCGGATCGACTGGCTCGCGATGACGAGCCCGAACTCTCCGCTCCCCATCACGTGCTGGAACTCCTTTGCGGCGGTCGCTTCGGTGACCTCGATCACGTCTTTGAGACCGACCAGGCGGAATCCGATAGCGAGCTCACGCTCGCCCAAGACGACGGTGCGCGCGCTTTCCTTCGTCGTTTCGGGCACAGCGCCTCGTTCTGGGAAGAGCCTATTTAACGCCTGCTCCGGCCGGTGAGCCGAAGGGTCCGGAAGGAGGGCTCGAACGCCGATGCGAACACGAGCCGGGGCGGCTCACTTGTAGATCGAGTTGTGTACGTGGCCCTCGTCGTCGGTGATGATGATGCACTCGCCCTCGCACTCGAACAGGCACGCTTCGCAGACGATGCACTCCGGACCGTTCACGGCGACCGATTTTTCGCCCCGGTACTGGAACTTGGCCCCGATCGCGGCGTCATCGACCACGTCGGGGAACTGGTCCCGCGGTTTGAGCTCGAAGACGTTGACCGGGCAGACATCCCGGCAGTGCGCGCACCCCGTACACTTCTCGAGCTGGATCTCGACCTGAACCATTCCGGCGGCCTCGAGTCGAAACCACTAGGAGTGCGTATTTACGGTTTGGCCTGCTTTGCAGGTACCGGTCGAGGTTCCGATGCCCGGGATGGCCCTCGAGCCGGGCTGAACGGACTTAAGTCCGTACGACCTCCAGCCGTGAATGATGTCGGAGGGATCCGCTGCTCGCGTGGATTCGGGCATCCCCTCCCTCACCTGGACCACGATCCACCGAACGCTCGTCATTGGGCGACTGTACCTCGCTATCGGAACCGGGGTCTCTCTCCTGCTCACCTTGATCCTCGTGTTCGGGGCGCACTCCTCGACCGCGTTCGTACAGACCTTCCCCTTGGAGGTCCCGCTCTTCGCCGTCCTCGGCTCGATTGGGGGGCTGATGACGTTCACCAGCGATCGAACGAAGGGGGTATTCGAGTATCTCATCGCCTACGGCATCCGTCCTCGGACGCTCTTCATCAATGGCTTGCTCTCCGCCGCCGCTCTCACGGGCCTCATCCTCGGGTTCGCACTCATGGTCGGGTTGGGGCTTGCGGCGGCAGAGGGTGTACTCCTAACTCCGGATCTGTGGAAGTCCATCGTCCTCTACACAATCCCAATGAGCTTCGCGGGGGCGCTCTTCACGGCGACCGTGGGCATGATCTGGTCGTCCCTCTCGTCTCCCCGGACGGGAATCAACAGCCCCGTCGGTATCGCGCCGATGGTCGGGATCGCTCCCACGCTCCTAGTCCTGATCGTCGCCGAGACGGGTCCTTCCTCCCAGTTCTACTATGTCACGGTGGGCGCCGCCGCCGTGATCATCGTGGGGGTCGTGATCCTTCTGGGGCTCTCCGGTCGGCTCATGGGCCGGGAGCGGTTCGTCTCCCCGCTCTGAGCAGAGGATTCTGATGTCGAGCACTCCTCTCCCGGCCCTCGCACGGAACGCCCCGAACGGCGGACATCGAATCGAGTTGCGAGGGGTCAGCTCCGGCTACCATGGCAAACGGATCCTCGAGGAGATCTCCTTCACCATCGAGGAACCCGCCGTCTACGTGGTGCTCGGACCGAACGGGGCCGGCAAGACCACCTTGTTCCGGACCATCGCCGGGATCCTCAACCCGTACTCTGGTTCCGTGGAGATCGATGGGGTAGACATCAATCGGCACGAAGCGCGGACCCGGCTCCAGTACCTTTCCCACATCGACGGCATACCGGACGCCCTTCGGGTGGAGGACGCGCTGAGGTTCTATGCGACGGTCGAAGGGGCGACGGCGGAGGACATCGAGGCGGTGATCGGCAAGCTCGGGATCCAGGAGCTGCGGAAGCGCTTCTTCTCGGAGCTGAGCCAAGGGCAGAAGAAACGGGTCTCTATCGCCCGCGTCTTCCTCCAGGAACGGAACATCTACCTGCTCGACGAGCCAACGGCCAACCTCGATCCGAAGCTCGCCCGCGAGGTCCGGGACCTCGTGCTCGGACTGAGCAAGGACGACCTCGTGCTCTACTCCTCCCACAATCTGTTCGAAGCGAAGGAGATCGGGAAGTACGTCCTCGCCCTTCGAGCCGGAAGGATCGGCTACTTCGGCCCACTGAGCGAGCTTCGACCGGCGAAGTACATCATTGGGGTCCGCGCGGAAGGGACCGAGGGCGTCCTCGCGTCCTCCTCGAAGAAGGGCGATTACTACCTCCAGGAGCTCGCCGGTCCGGAGGAGGTGCCGAAGCTCATCGCGGAGCTCATGGCGAAGGGCGTCCAGATCCGCGAGGTCAAGGAGATGGAGAATCCTCTCGAAGACCTGTTCACCTAGCTCCGGGAGGGCGATACCCACCGGTGCGCGCGATTCGGCGAAGGGAGCGCGGCCTTAACGGGCCGCGTCGCCTCTACGGGGCACGGAGGCGCGATGGGAGCAATCGTCCTCGGCACCAGCGGCTGGGACTACCCGGAGTGGGTCGGCCGGGTCTACCCCAAGCACCGCATTCCGGACCGGCTCGCCTACTACGCTCGCCTCTTCCCCGTTGTCGAAGTGAACTCGACGTTCTACCGCCTCCCTCCACCCGGGGTGGCCGCGTCCTGGGTACGACGTACGCCGTCAAAGTTCCGCTTCGCGGCGAAGTTTCCGCAGACGATCACCCACGAGCAGCGTCTCGTGGGCACCGAAGAAGAGATGCATCGGTTCCTGGCGGTGCTCAAGCCGATCCGCGACGCAGGGAAGTTCGCAGCGGCGCTCCTGCAACTTCCGCCCTCGCTCGCCTTCGATCCCGGGATCGTCCGCACGTTCTACGAGAGCCTGCCGCGCGATCTGCCCGTGGCCGTGGAGTTCCGCGAGCCGTCCTGGCTCGCTCCGGAATCGTTCGAGCTGCTGCGGGAGTTCGGGTTCGCCTACGTGGTCGTCGACGAACCCCACCTACCGGTTCGGCTCGAGGTGACCGCCCCGTTCTCCTACGTCCGATGGCACGGACGCGGCGCGAAGCTCTGGTACGACTACACGTACTCCGCGGAGGAGATCGATGCCTGGGTGCCCCGGGTGCGCGCGCTCGCCGAGAAGACCGACACGATCTACGGGTTCTTCAACAACCACTTCCGCGGCGACGCCGCCGCGAACTGCCAGACGCTCGCCGAGCACCTCGGGCTACCACCGCCCCCCGGGGCCTCCCGGCTCGACGTCTGAGCTCGTCCGGGAAGAAATCGGCGTGCGAAACGCTCCCCAGCCGGACCGTTTCAACCGCTCCCCTCCGGCCGCTTTAGACCCGCTCCGCCCGTCGAACCGTTTGCCATGACGACCGTGTCCCTCGGGACTGCTCCCGAGATGGTGTTCCCGGAACCGATCGATCCCGGTCCCTTCTCCCCACCGAGCCCACCACAGCCGTTCCCCCACGCCGAACGGATCCAACGTCACCTCTCGCGGCCGACCCGACGCCTGCATCGCCGCGCGATGACGCTCCCTCCCACTCCGAACCTCTTCCCCTGGCTCGCCCAGCGATTCTCCCCGGGGGAAGCGACCGTGTGGGTCGGTCCGCCCTCGGCGATCGAGCCGATGCTCGAACTCCTGTACGCCGGCAGCGCTGTCGTGCGCGGTCGGATCTCGCTGATCGAAGGATCGAACCGGTTCCATCCGTTCCGGATAGGAGAGTTGGGCCGCAGCCTCGGGGTGGACGCCACCTCCACGCTCGAGCGGATTCGCATCGCGCGCTCGTTCACGGCCCACCAAACGGTCGCGCTCGTGGACGGGTGGTCGGCGGAAGCGCGCCACCGTCTCCCGACCCTGTTGGTCGGGCACGGCCTCGCCTCGGGCCCGCTCGATGACCCCGAGGTCCCTGCCGACGAACGCACGGCGCTCGTCTCCCACATGGCCCGCAGTCTCTCGACGCTGCTTCGCAAGGTGCCGATCCCGCTCCTCTTGACGATGGAAGGCGGTCTCGATCGGTTCCCGGGCCTCGTCGAGGAAGGTCCCCGGCTCTACGACTACCTCTCGATCCAGCACCGGCCGAACGGACTCACGTTGCGCGCGCTGCGGGACGACGCTCGGTTCGAGCTCGTGCAACGTCCCTCGGGCCAGCGCGGGCTCGACGAGTTCTCCGAGACGAACGAACGGGAGGTGATGCGATGGGACGCACCGCGCCGACGTACCGCCAGGCGCTCGAAGAGCGGATGAAACGCTGGGAGGCGTTCGGCCGTCTGCTCACGACCCCGGAGGAGCGGGCCGCATTCGAAACGCTCCGCACCGGCGCCCGTCGCTACGTCGCTCAGGCGACGAACGTCGGGAGTCCCGACCTCCTCGAATCGATCCTGCTCTCTGTCCTCCTCGACATGGCACGACGGATGCCGCCGATCGCTCCTCCCGCGGCCGATCCCGACGGATCGTGAGCGTCGAGGCCGACGCCTGGCTGCTCGACATCACCGAGCACCCGGACGGGCGCTCGGTCGACCTTTGGACGAAGGATCGGCACACGGCCCGGGTCTCCCGGCGCTCGGAACCGTTCCGCCCGCCGTTCTACGTTCTCGGATCCCGGAGCGACCTCGTGGATCTGGAGCGCCAGCTATCGTCCCACCCGGAGGTCGACTCCGTCGCCTCCAGCCATCAGCGCCCGTCCCTCTTCGAGGAGCGACGACGACGCATGCTCTCGGTGGTTCCGGCCCGGAACCCGCTCCGAAGACGGCTCGCCCGCACGATCGATGCGATCGGGGAGTTCCACCGCTTCACGCTGTACGACGTCGACCTGACCCCGCCGCAGCTCTACCACCTCGCGCACGATCTCTATCCGTTCGCGCCCGTGCGCGCGGGATCCGGTCCGCTCGTCGCGATCGAACCGCCCGAGGTGCTCGAGTACGACGCACCACCGATGCGAATCGTCCCGCTCGAGATCCGCTTCGACGGAACGCCTCGACGGCAGCGGATCCCATCGACCGAGGCTCGCATCCGCTCGGTCCGGATCGGGGAGACGATCCTCGAAGGACCCGAGCCGGACCTGTTGCGTGCGCTCGCCGCCGAGGTCGCCCGGGTCGATCCGGACGTGATCCGGACGGACGGCGGGGACTCGCTCGACCTGCCGTGGATCTACCGTCGAGCGGAAGCGGCGGGGCTCTCGGCGTCCGAGATCGCTCTCGGCCGGATCCCGGTCCCGTTCCGCCCGGAGCGCGGAGGCCGATCGTACATGACCTACGGCCGAGTCGTTCACCAGGCCGCGTCGTTCAACCTGCCCGGGCGCTTTCACATCGACCGGGAGAACTCCTTCCTGTTCGGGGACACCGATCTCGACGGGCTCATCGACGCGGCCCGGCTCTCCCGCCTCTCCCTGCAGACGATCATCCGCCAATCCCCGGGCACCTGCTTCACCGCGATGGAGATCGCGCAGGCGCTCCAGCTCGGGGTGCGCGTGCCGTGGAAGAAGAACCGCCCCGAGCGGTTCCGCTCCGGCGCCCACCTCGTCCTCGCCGACCGCGGGGGCGCGATCCTGCAACCTCCCGTCGGAGTGCACGATCGCGTGGAGGAGTTCGATTTCGTGAGTTTGTTCCCGCAGATCATGATCACGAAGAACCTCTCGGCCGAGACGCTCGATTGCCGGTGCTGTCCCGAGAGCCCACGGATCGCTCCGGGGCTCGGGTACCGATCGTGCACCCGTCGAGTGGGGTTGATCCCGCGCACGCTCCACCCGCTCGTCCGTCGTCGGCTCGCGTACAAGGCGGCGATGCGCCGCCCCGGGATCCCGGCGAGCGAACGCGTCCGGCTCGCGCGGCGCGTGAAGATGCTGAAGTGGATCCTCGTAACGGCGTTCGGCTACCAAGGGTACCGCAACGCGCGGTTCGGTCGGATCGAATGCCACGAAGCGATCAACGCCTATGCGCGCGAGGTGATGGCCGATCTCTCCCGCGCTGGGGAGGAGATCGGGTACCGAACGCTCCACGGGATCGTCGATTCGCTCTGGGTCCAACCCCGGAGGGGAGAGACGGAGCCCGATCCCGAGGCGTTCGCCGAGCGGATGAGCGAGCGCCTCGAGCTTCCGCTCGGCTACGAGGGAAGGTACCGATGGATCGTCTTCCTTCCCGCCACGACCCACGGCTTCGGCGTTCCGAACCGGTACTACGGCCGGTACGTCTCGGGCGAGTTCAAGCTGCGCGGAATCGGCGGGCGACGTCACGACACGACCATGCTCGTGCGCCGGTTCGAGACCGAGGCGCTCCAGATGCTGGGGGAAGCCTCGGATGCGCCGGGGGTCCGCGCGCGGGTGCCGCGGGCGCTCGCCCGCGCCGACCGATTCGCGACCCGGCTCCGGGAGGGCGCCTGGCCGCTCGAAGAATTGCTCATCACGCACCACATCGGGACCGCGCTCGAGGCTCACCGTTCGTTCCGGGACGAAACGAGCGCGCTTCGCCAGCTCGCCGCGCTCGGGCTCGCGCGGGTTCCGGGGGAATCGGTCCGCTACGTCATCCTCGACCGGAGCTCGCGCTCCTGGCGCAATCGCGCCCGCGTCGCCGAGACGATGACGGGGGAGGAGCGGTACGACGTCGGCGCCTACCTCGAGATCCTCGCCCGCGGGGTGGAGACGCTGCTGGCTCCGTTTGGGATCGACCGGGCCGCGCTCCGCGTCCGCTGGGGGATCCCCACGGAACGCGAACGCTCCCCGTACGCCTCCGGATCGGACCCCGACCAGCAGCTCCTCGCCTCGGAGGGGGGCTCGCCGACCTTTTAGGGCGGCGTGACGCTGTTTCCCTTCGTGGCACCGGCACTGCGTCGGGTCCGCTCCGAAGCCCGGGCCCCCCGAGGCACCGAGGTGCGGGAACCCGAAGACGATCTGACCCCGATGGTCGCGGGACTGAGCGACCCGGATCCCACCGTGCGCCGAGCGATGGCCAAGGCGCTGGGAGAAGGGCGCGACCCGCGTGCCGTGAGCGCGCTCGAGGCCTCGCTCGGAGACCCATCCCCCGCCGTGCGGGCGAGTGCGGCCGAGTCCCTCGGAGCGATCGGCCGGAGCGAGAGCTACGCGCCGCTCGATCGGACCTTGGAGGACCCCGATCCCCGAGTCCGCGAGCAGGCGGCGCGCGCCCTGCGATTGATCGCCGACCCGCGTTCGACCCCCGCGCTCGCGGGGCACATGAAGGATCCGGCCCCGGAGGTGCGCTGGGCGGTCGCCATCGCGCTCGGACGGATGCGCACTCCTCTCGCCCGCGATACCCTCCTCGGCGCGATCGACGACGCGAGCGACCGGGTCCGCCGCGAGGTGGTGCTGGCCCTCGCGCTCACCGAAGACCCGAGGGTGGTCGAGAAGGTCCGGCCGTTGCTGCGCGATCCCGCCCGGCGCGTACGGACCGCGGCCGCCGTGGTGGTGGGTCGCTACCGCGACCTCGAGAGCGTCCCGCTCCTCCTCGAGCGCATGCGCGGGCCCGATCCGTGGGAACGCCCCGCGGTCCTGGTCGCGCTCGGCAAGATCGGGGACCCGCGCGGCGTGCCCGCGATGGTCGAGGCCGCCCGCGACCCGGCCCATTACGTGCGCGTCTGCGCGATCCACGCGCTCGGCGAGATGCGTAGCGAGCGGGCCCGGGAGGTCGCTCTCGCGCACGTCACCGACCCCTCCTGGGCCGTGCGGGGAGCCGCGGCCGTGTGTCTCGGCTCGGTCGGCACGCCCGCCGATCTGCCGATCCTCCTCGGCATGCTCGAGGACGCCAACCCCTGGCCCCGGAGCGGGACGATCTACGCGATCGGCCGGCTCGAACTGGTCGAGGCGGTCCCGCGCGTGCGCGAAGAACTGCATCACCCCAACGCCGATGTGCGCCTCGCGGCGGTCTGGACCCTCGGACGTCTGCGCGATGACGGCGCCCGTGCGGAGCTCGTCCGCATGCTCCACGCCGAGCCCGCGGCACCGGAGCCACCCGCGGTCTTCGCCGCCGGCGAGACGATCCGCATCTCCTCCGATGCCGAGACCCGCATCTTCGACACGGTGGTCGAGGCGCTCGGCCGACTGCGGCGCGCCGACGACGACCCGTTCGTGGAGCAGGCGCTCAGCGACGCTCGCTCGCAGCTCTCTGAGGAGGAGCTCGATCGGATGGCGCGACTGCCGCTGCTCGGGGGCGACGCCACCAGCACGACCCTGACGCTCCGGATCCTGTTCGAGACCGCGCTCCCGATGGACGGTACGGACGACGAGGCCTGATGCTCTCGGAGTTCCGGCCGGCCGACGCACCTCGGCTCTTCGAGCTCCTGCAGGAGAACTTCCCCGAAGAGGAAGCCCTGTACGGCATGCGCCCCGCGGCGTTCGCGAAGGTCGTCCGGCGCATCTATCGCTGGGACGTGCGGCTCGTCCTGGGCTTCCTCCGCCGGATTGGCCGGCCCACGTTCCGCTTCTTCACGATCGAGGTGGGTTCCACGATCGTGGCTTCGACGATCCTGTCCTTCGGTCGCAACACCGGGTACATCAGCATGGTGATGGTCGATCCCGCGTACCGTCGCCGCGGGTACGCGCGCCAGCTCCTGCACGCCTCCGCCGACGCCGCTCGGCGCGCAGGCCGACCCTACGTCGCGCTCGACGTCCTGGAGAAGAACGCTACCGCGCGCGAGCTGTACGATAGCGAGGGGTACCTCCCGCTGCGTCCCGCGGCGGTCCTCGTGTGGACTCCCGAGACGGATCGTCGGGACCGGCCCACGCGCGCCGACCCCGGCATCCGCTCGTTCCAAAAGTCCGATGCGGCGGCGCTCGTCGCGATCATGGAGCAAGCGACGCCGCCCGAGGTCGCCGAAGTGCTGCCCGTGAGCCCGCGGGCCCTGAACCCTTCCGGTCAGCTCGACGCCATCCTGGCGTCGAAGACGATGGTCTGGGTGCTCGACGAGGGCTCGGGACCCGTCGCGCATGTCTTTGCCACGGTGTCGGACGTGATGGACTCCAGTCACCTGTCCGGGCCGGTCGTGTCCGAAGGAGCGGACATGAACCGGGTGTCCAACCTGATCTCGACCGCGCTCGATTGGCTGACGGCCGAAGGAGCGACGCGGGTCGTCTCGCAGCTCCCTCTCGCCAATCGGGCCGGCCTCGCCGCGCTGGAAGGAGGCGGATTCCGAGTTGCGCACGAACTCCGCACGCTCTACCGGCCGTCTACGATAGGCGCGCCGTGACCCTGGTCGACGTCTACCTCTTCCCCGCCGTGGTCGGTGGTGGCCTCGGCGATATCGAGGAAGTCCTCGCTTGCGGACGGCACCTCGCAGCGGCGGGATTCCCCCTCACGCTCTATCGACGGCGCGGCCGTCCTTTGCCCCGGTCTGTGGAGGGCCCGTTCGACTGGCCCACCCACGCGCGCCGATCGAAGATCCTCGAACGGGGACGGGCGCCGACCGCGGTGACGGTGAGCCCGTGCTGGGGCGTCAGCGCGGCTCCTTCGCGCCCCGAACCGTTCGGACGCGGGGGGACCTGGGAGGAAGAGTGCTCGGACATCGAGCGGGCGTACGGGCCGGAGCAGACCCTCCACATCAGCTTCGAAGAGTTCGCACGCACGCTGACGAGCCGGGAGGAGACCATCGAGCGGTACCGGGAAGGAGGCGTCCCGTCCCGGAAGATCCGCCTGCGGAGCCGAACGGCGGAGTTCGCCCGAGAGGTCGAGCAGTTCCACGACGCGCTCGTGCGCTTTCGCGCCTTCGATCGACCGAACATCCTCCACCTGTACTCCACCTTCCGCCCGCGGCGAGGCTTCGTCCGCGAGTTTCCCGAGGCCGTGCAGTGCGGGCCGCTCCGCTCGGGTCGACGACGACCCCGGCATCGCGCGTCCGGAGGCTCACGTCGCGGGGCCTGGGTCTGGTACGCGAGCCCCGCGAGCTCCCACCGACTGATCGAACCGATCCTCTCGGGCCTCGCGGCCCGCACGCCGGCGAGCGCGATTTCCATCCACACGCCGCGGCCGATGCCCGGGACGGTCGATCGTTCGGCTCGAGGCGTCGTTCGCACCGTTCTCGGGCTGGAGCCTCGCGGGAACTGGCAGGACGAGTTCGATCGAGCTCGAGTGCGCATCGTGACGGGGAGCCGGACGTTGCTCGAAGCGCTCGAGCTCGGAGGTCCCTTCCTGTACTTCAACGGCCTCATCGGAGATCGGAGACCGCACCGACACCGACCCGAGAAGATTCTCGCACTGCTCGATCTCGGTCGGCGAGCAAGGCTCGACCCGGGCCTCCTCCGGGACCTCGATGATTTCTCCCGGGGGCGCCGCGTTCGCGAGATCGTGATGCACGCCGATCAGCGCCTAGGCGGGTGGAGGCACTTTCCCGTATTTCGCCCGGGGATCTCCGGGTTCCCGCCGGGATACGAAAACGCCGGCACGCTCGTGACCTCCGTGGTCCGGTCTCTCGCCGGGCGTCCCGGAGGGGTCGTCGACCTCGTCCGCGAGGTCCGGTCCGGCAAGTTCCGGTGGTCGAGGGTACGAACCTCGGCGGGATGAACGCCGGATCCGCTGACTCGTTGCCGCTCGGCAACGGGTCGCCGCGTGACCGATTCCACCATCCCTCCTCCATCCCCCGAGGTCGGGTATGTCCCGGAGCCGATTTTCGAGAAGCCGCCGATTCTGACGCGGGTGCTCGAAACCGCGGAGGACAAGATCCGCGAGCCCCTCGCGCGTCGGAAGTTCTTCCAGCGGCTCTTCCTGCTCGATCGCGACTGGATGACCCGCATCACGATGTTGATGCTGATCGGCGCGATGGTCTGGGGGGTCATCGGCGGCCTCGACGCCTACGGCTTCCAGAGCCAAGCGTACGACTACGCGACCTCGGGCACGATCACCCTGACGAACCAGGAGATCTACTCCTCGATCACGCTCCACGGTCTCCGGATGCTCTTCGGTTTCGCCCAGCAGCTGGAGATGGCGCTCTTCGGCCTCCTCGCGATCAACGCGATGGGCGTCAAGCCCCGCCACAAGTGGGCGCTGTACACCTCGGTAGGGCTGATCAACGCCTCGATCATGCTGCTCGAGGGTCCGTTCTACATCTGGCCCGCGTTCAACGACAACTACTTCCCGTCGCTCGGCTGGACGTTCTCCTCCCCCCTCGGCATCCAGGGCCAGAGCGCCTACGCCATCGGCCCTCTGTGGTTCCTGGGCTGGTACGCGCTCACGGCCGCGGTCCTGATCTGGGCCGGGTGGATGCTCGTCCACTTCCGCGACTGGCTCCGTTCGCGGCCGGCGGGCGCGGCCGGGCGCCTACCGGTCTCGCTCCTGTTCGTGTTCGCGACCGTGATCCTGATCCCGATCACCTACGGCCCGCTCCTCGTCTCGACCACGTGGGACATCGGGACGTACTACCTCGGCTGGGGGCTCAACCCGCTCGTCAACCAGGTCATCTTCTGGATGTTCGGCCACGGGATCGTCTACGTCCTCTTCCTGATCCCGGTCGCCGCGCTCTACCTGCTCATCCCCATCCTGTCGAAACGACCGATCTACAGCTACCGGTTCGCGATCCTCGCGGCGGTCCTGTTCATCATCCTGACGCCGCTCCTGGGCATCCATCACCTGTTCCTGACGGCGCTCCCGACCTGGGCGACGTACACGACCATGGTGATCTCCTTCTTGATCATCATTCCGAGCGCGGTCACGTTCTTCTCGCTGTGGATGACCATGAAAGGCGTCCGACGCTCGCAGTGGGAATGGAACATCGTCGCGCTGTTCGCGCTCCTTGCGTTCGCCGGCTCGATCGCGGGCGGACTCTCCGGACCCGATGTCGCAACCATCGGAGCGAACGTCGATCTACACAACAGTCTCTTCGTGCTCAGCCACTTCCACACGATCACGATCTTGGCGATCCTGACCGGCGCCTACGCGGTCCTCTATGCGGTGTTTCCGCTCCTGTGCGGACGGCTCTGGTTCTCTACGTGGCTCGCCCGGATCCACTTCCTCACCACCGCGATCGGCGGGATTATCATCGTCGTCTGCTTCGAGGGTCTCGGCACGCTCGGCATCCTGCGCCGGCAGATCCTGTTCCCGAACGTTCCGGCGGTCGACCTGTACAACGTCATTCTCTTCGCCGGGATCATCGTCATCCTCGTCGGCCAGTTGTTCTTCGTCCTCAACGGCTTCCTGACCGCGTATCGCGGTCGACCGATCGTGACCTCGGGTCTCTCCTTCGATGAGGCGATCCGGACGGCGGCCCGCTCGACCTACGTCGGATCGACGGTACCGGTCCAGGACGTCCCCGTCCAGCGGAAAGCGACGCGCGCGCGCCGCGAGCACGTCGAGAAGCTCTGGGTGGGCAGCGTGATCGTGCTCATCGTCGTGGTGCTCGCCGCGGCGACGCCGCAGGCACTCTCCGTCACCAACGGCATCACCTCGGCGACGAATGCGCCGGCAGGATCGGAGTACGTCACGCTCTCCGGACAGCAGTACTACTGGACCGTCAACGAGACCGGCCCCATCCGGGGAACGTTCGACAACGCGATCGTGGCCTACGCCGGCCAATGGATCAGTGTCAATGCGACCGCGACCGGCGCGACCCAATCGCTGTACATTCCCTTCCGTTCGCTACCGATGGTCAACGTCCAAGTGGTACCGGGATCGGATTCCTACGCGCTCTTCCAGGCACCCTCGACCCCGGGAGTCTACGGCGCGCCCGATGGGGAGTTCGACGGACCATGGTTCGGCCAGGACGCGGCCGCGCTGATCGTACTGCCGACCGCGGGCGCTTCCGATCTCTCCGCCTTCCAGTCCGGCGGAGGCGCGGGGGACATCTACAACCCCCCGGTCCTCACGGCGGCGAGCGCGAACCTGGTCGGGGACTCCGAAGGGCTGTTCAACCACTCGATTCCCGGACCGACCCTCTACGCGGGCGCCGGCGTCGTCTCGTTCCGCTGGGAGGTTCCGCTCTCGAGCATCGGGACGAACAACTACCTCGTGAACGTGACCTCCAACGACAAGAACGCCCAGCAGCAGTACGTCATCGATCACAACTACACCCTGCCGTATCCGGTCGGGATCTACGAGATCACGGCGACCCACGGTCTCCGGCTCGTGACCGCTCCGCAATCGCTGCGGATCAACCGGGTCATCACCGAGAGCGTGCCGCTCGCGAGCGGGGTCTACCTCTACGGTCTCGTCTCGCCCGTCTCGTACTCCTACAATCCGGACGGGCAATCGAACGGCTCGACTGGGTCCCAGCTCGGAGAGGTGATGGGTCTGTGGGGGGTCCTGTGGGTGGGTCCATGAGCGAGCCCGTGCCACAGCCGAGCGAACCGGACGAGGAGCCGGCGGACTCCTGGCTCGGGCCGTTCGCGATCTTCGGCTACGCCGTGGCGATCGCCGGAGGGTGGGCGGTCTACGAGATGCTCGCGTACGCCGATCTTCCCACGTTCACCGTGGCGATGCTGCCGACGGTGACGGGAATCGCGATCGCGCTCGCCGTGTTCTTCTGGATCGGGTCCCGAGCGCCGTCGAACGAGTGAGAGCGGAGTCGCGCATGGGCCGGAGCGCGGTCACCGCACGCATCGGACGCGCGTTCTTCGATCGACCTACGCGGCGGGTCGCCCGCGAACTGCTCGGGACCACGTGCTGGGTCCGCGGAGGAGCCGGAGTGCGTTCCGTGCGCATCGTGGAGACCGAAGCCTATGTGCAAGACGATCCGGCCAACCACGCCTACCGCGGTCCGACCCGACGCAACCGGTCGATGTTCGAGCGTCCGGGAACCCTGTACGTCTACCGCATCCACCAGGTCGTCTGCGCGAACGTCGTGACCCGCCCCGGGGAGGCCGTGCTCCTCCGGGGTGGCGCACCGCTCGGCGGACTGGAAGGGTCGGGCTCCGGTCCCGGGCGGTTGTGCCGCCTGCTCGGCGTGAACATCCACGATGATGGCACCGATACCGTCCGAGGCTCTCGGATCGGGTTCGCGTCTCGCCCGGACCGGGTGGGCCGGATTCGAATCGGCCCGCGCGTGGGCGTGAGTCGCGCGACCGAGCGACGGCTGCGCTACTTCGTGGACGGCGATCGGGCGGTCTCCCGTCCGAGGCGGCCGAGAGCCCTTACTTGAGCTTGGCCCAGTCGTAGTGACGGCGTCGGGCGGTCGCGCCGAACCCGCACGAGGAGCAGACGGCCTTCTGACGGTGGTAGGAGTGGCGGCCACAGCGGCGGCAGATGACGTGGACGATCTTTCCTCCGCGGCGCGCCGGTGTTCCTTTTCCCATGGTCCTCTCCGATCCGTTACGGCGAGATGTACACGATCGAGTCGCCTCGCAGGAGGGTCAGGCCGCTGTGCGGGGTGACCTCCTCCGCCACGACCTCCTCCGCCGAACTGAGCACGAGGTTCAGATGCTGGTCGTAGGCGTCCAGGACGCCCCGGAAGGAGCGGCCTCCCTTCATCTCGACCAGGACCCGCTTGTGCAGGCTTTCGTGGAGCGCTTCGAGCGGCTTCATCTCAGAGCGGCGCCGAGGTCGGAGACCCCACATAACAGTTGCCCCGACGCGGCGCCGCCGTCGTGGCCGCGTCAGCGGGGGAGGCTCCGGAGGAGGGCGAGGAGCAGATGCCGATCCGCACGGCCGCTCGCGCGAGCGGCTCCCGTCCTCGGGAGGGATCCGATGCGGACGAGCCGGCGTGCGATCCGGGCTACCGATTCCCTTCCATCGATGCGCACCAGGCGGTTTCCGAGCAGGGGTCCCCATCGGTCCGACCACAGGGCTCGTTCCAGCGTCCCCACTCGCGCGTGGAGCTCGTCCAGTCGCGCCGGGTGCCCTTCGGGAGATTGCCGCGCCCGCCGACGCCGTACGGACGGCGGGGTGTCGATGAACGCGATCCGATCGGGGAGCCCCAGACGGCCCGATCGCACCGCCCGATCGACCGATTCCCAGAGCGCGTTCATGGCGGCCGGCTCGGCCCGCCCGATCTCTACCAGCCCCCAGGTGTACGTGAGAGTGCCGAGAACGCCGGTGTCCAGGTAGACGGTGCGGCCCTGCCGGGCGAGGACGCGCGCCTGTCGCCATCGACGGACGTCCTCACGCAGGAGCCGCCGCTCGACTCGAACGAGCTCGGGGGAGGAACGGAACTCGAGAGGTACGCGTCGGCCGAGCCGAACGTAGGCCTCGGGTACGGTCGCCCCGCCGCTGAGCGCGCCCGCCGCGAGGGCGACCGCGCTCTTTCCGGCGGCCGATGGCCCTTCGACCGCGACGATCGCACCGGCGCTCATCGGCGCGGGACGACGGGCGGAACCATGAGGTCGGCGACCGCCTCCGGGGGCTTTAATGGATGTCACCGCTCGCCGGGCCGTGAGCGGCGAGACCCCGCGCGCCGAGCATCGCCATGCTCACACCGCCCGCGTGCTGGATACGAGCTCCCTGGCGGAGCTCGCCGAGGAGCTGAGACGGACCCAAAGCGACCCGGAGGGAGTCGGCATCATGACGCGCAAGGGGCGCATCTATCCCGTCCGGCTCGACGAGGTCTCGTTGAGGGCCGCGGTGCTCCTGAAGCAGGAGATGCTCGCGGTGGGCGGCGATGCCTCCCACGCTCGGGGCGTCGCGGACCTCTCCGTCGAGCACAGTGCGGTGGTCCTGTTGGCGACCTGGGGCCAGTATCAGCGACTGATCCCGAAACTGCGGCGCCAACCGTTCCGTCTCCGCGAGGTCGCGGAGGAGGTGGACGAAGCCCTCCGGAATTACACGCACCGGGGCCCGCGCACGATCCGAGGGGCGCACCGCTCGCTCGTGGTCGGAGACCGGCCCCGAGTGATGGGGGTCGTCAACGTGACCCCGGACTCGTTCAGCGATGGGGGGCAGTACCTCGATCCTGAACGCGCGATCGCGCAGGTGCTGCGGCTCGCGCAGGAAGGCGCGGACGCGATCGACATCGGGGGAGAGTCCACCCGGCCGGGCGCAACCCCCATCGCTCCGGAGGAGGAGTGGCGGAGGATCGGTCCGGTCCTCGCCGGCCTCGAGGAGCACATCGACCGCCTCCGGATCCCGATCAGCGTGGACACGCGTCACGCCGAGGTCGCCCGCCGGGCGATCGAGGCGGGCGCCGACATCATCAACGACGTGACGGGGCTCGACGCGCCCGAAATGCGTCGCGTGATCCACGAGCATCGCGCGGCGGCGATCCTCATGCACATGCGGGGAACGCCCGCGACGATGCAGCTCGATACGAGCTACTCCGACCTACGGGCGGAGGTCTTCCGATCGCTCGCCCACGCCACCGACCGGGCGATCGCCGAAGGGATCCCCGCGGAACGGCTGATCGTCGACCCGGGCCTCGGGTTCGGCAAATCCGCGGAGCAGAGCCTCGAGCTCCTCACCCACGTCGGCGAGCTGCGGAGCCTCGGGTACCCGGTCGTCCTCGGGGCATCGCGCAAATCGATGCTCGGACCGGGCTCCTCCGAGAACCGCACGGAAGCGGGCCTCGCAGCCGCCGTGCTCGCCGCGTGGAACGGGGCGGACCTCCTCCGGGTGCACGACGTCGCCGCGACCGTCCGGGCACTATCGATCGTGACGCGCTCGCGCGCGCGGACGCACCCGGAGGGCGAGGAGACCGAGGCGCTCGCTCGGCCGGAAGAGATCGAGCGCTAGCCCGACTTCGTCGTCGCATCGGGAGGCGCATCGACCTCGAGGACGAGCGAGCCCTGGTAGCCGCAGTTCTTGCAGAGATAGACCTGCCCCGTGATCATCCCGGCGACCAGGTAGATCTCCGGGGAGCGGCACTGCGGGCAGAGGAGGAAGGACTCACGCTTCTTGTGTCTCAGGCGCGTCATCGGCCCCTCCGTCGGCGGGAGGCGGGGAGCTGCCCGCCGGCGCTTCCTCGGTGACCGTCGTCAGTGCGACCGCGTCGCGGACGGTATCCCCTTCGTCGAGCCGAATCACCCGGACGCCCATCGTATTGCGGTCCTGCGAGCGGATCCCCTTGACCGCGGCGCGGATCGTGATACCGTTCTGGGTCGTGACCAGGATCTCGGAGTCGTCGGTGGTGGGAAGGACGGCGACCACCGAGCCGTTGCGGCCTCCCGTGCGGATCGTGCGTACGCCCTTCGCACCGCGGCTCGTGCGGCGGTAGTCCTTCGTCTCGCTGCGCTTGCCGTACCCTTCGCTCGTGAGGGAAAGCAGGTAGGGATACTCGGCGCTCACGGGCGACATGGCGACGACGTGGTCTCCCTTCCCACCGGAGAGGCGGACCCCGATCACGCCGTAGGTGGCCCGTCCCATCGGCCGCACGTCCGAGAGCGGGAAGCGAACGAGCTGGCCGGCGTACGTGGCGAGGATGATCTCGACCTCGGGCTCGGGGATGTGGGCGACGTCGACGAGCTCGTCGCCCTCCTCGAGCAAGATCGCCTGGATCCCGTTCGTGCGGATGTTCTGGAACTCGTCGAGCTTGGTTCGCTTGACGATACCGCGACGCGTGGCGAAGAAGAGATCGCCCTCGCTTTCGATGTCCCGGACGGGCAGGAGCGTCTGCACCCGCTCGCCATCCTTCAGCCGCTCGAGCAGGTTGATCAGCGCCTTGCCCTTGGAATGCCGGCTTCCCTCCGGGAGCTCGTAGGCCTTGAGGCGGTAGACCCGCCCGAGGTTCGTGAAGAACAGCACGTGGTCGTGGGTCCGGGTGACGAACGTCCGGATCACGATGTCCTCCTCCTTCGTCTCCATTTGGACGAGGCCGCGCCCGCCGCGCCGCTGGCGACGGTACTGATCGAGCGGCAGACGCTTGATGTAGCCGTCCCGGGTGACGAGGACGACGACGTCCGTGTCGGGGATGAGGTCCTCGAGCGTGCGCTCGGTGAACTCCGGAACGATCTCGGTACGTCGCTTGTCGCCGAACCGGTGCTTGAGGTCGGCGAGCTCCGCCGCGATGAGCGCGTCTCGCTCGGCGGGCGAGGCGAGGATCGCTCTCAGACGCTTGATCAGCGCCTCCCTCTCCTCCTTCTCCTTCTGGACGGCCTCGCGTTCCAGGCCCGTGAGGCGGACCAGTCGCATGTCGAGGATCGCCTTCGCCTGCTCGCTCGAGAGCAGGAACTTGCCCATGAGGCTCGTCTCCGCGGCGGCCGCGTCCTTCGACCGCCGGATGATCTTGATCACTTCCTCGATGTGATCGATCGCGATCAGGAACCCTTCGAGGAGGTGCAGCCGTTCCTCGGCCTTGCGCAGTTCGAACTGGGTCCGGCGGGTGATGACCGTGCGGCGGTGGCCGAGATGGAGCTCGAGCAGCTGCTTGAGCGACAGCACCTCCGGGCGCCCGCCGACGATGCACAGGTTGATCACGCCGAAGCTCGTCTCGAGCGGAGTGTGCTCGAAGATCCGGTTGAGCACGATCTCGGCTTGCGCATCCCGCCGTAGCTCGAGCACCACGCTCGTTCCGTTCCGATCGGATTCGTCCCGCAGATCGGTGACCCCGTCGATCCGCTTGCTCTTGACGAGATCGGCGATGAGCTCGAGCAGGTTGGTCTTGTTGACCTCGTACGGGATCTCCGTCACGACGATCTCGTTGCGTCCGTCCCGCTCGCGGGGCAGCGCCGTCCCGCGAAGGTGCAGGGTGCCCCGGCCGGTTTCGTACGCCTCTCGGATCCCCTCGGTCGACAGGGCGCCGCCGGTCGGGAAGTCCGGCCCCGGGAGGACCTTCATGAGATCGTCGAGCGACGCCTCGGGGCGCTTCAGGAGCAGATGCAGCGCGTCGACGACCTCGCCCAGGTTGTGCGGCGGCATGTTCGTCGCCATGCCGACCGCGATCCCCGCCGATCCGTTGACGAGCAGGTTCGGGAGCTTGGAGGGCACGACGCGAGGCTCGCGCAGCGTCCCGTCGAAATTGTCCGACCAATCGACCGTCTCGCTCTCGATGTCCTGGAGCATCTCCTCCGCGAGGGGGCTCAAGCGGGCCTCGGTGTACCGCATCGCGGCGGGGGAATCGCCATCGATCGAGCCGAAGTTCCCCTGACCGTCGATGAGCGGGTAGCGCAGGCTGAACGTCTGGGCCATGCGCACGAGCGCGTCGTACACGGCCAGATCCCCGTGGGGGTGGTACTTTCCGAGGACGTCTCCGACCGTGCGCGCGGACTTGCGGTAGGGCCGGTCGTGGGTGGCACCGGACTCCCACATCGACCAGAGGATCCGCCGGTGCACTGGCTTGAGCCCATCTCGACCTTCGGGCAGCGCGCGCCCGACGATCACGCTCATGGCATAATCGATGTACGAGCGGTGCATCTCCCGCTCGAGCGGCTGAAGGTGGATCCGGTCTCCGTCGGAGTCGGGCGGAGCCACCGGTTCGAGCGGGGCGGGATCGGTCATGCGCGGGCTCCTCCCGCGTGCGCGTGGAACTGACCGGCAATCTCGCGGTCGGCGACGCCGAGGAACTGGTCGCGCGTGCCGGGAGGAATCGTGGCTCCGCTCGCGACCTTGTGCCCTCCGCCTTCGCCCCCGACCGTCTGGGCCGCGATGCGGCAGACCGCCGAAAGATCGAGGCCGCGAGCGACCAAGCGAAGGGTTCCGCGGGCCGAAACCTTGACCGGGCCGGCGCCCTCCGAGAAGACGACCACCGGTCGATCCGGATCGAGCAAGTAGTTCATGGCCAATCCCGCCTGAGTTCCTGCGAGGGTCGTGTCCGGGCTCGCGAACCACTGCAAGGCACTCATCGAATTAAGGCCCCCCTCCTCGAGCCGCCGCAAGCCGGCGAGGATACCATCCCGCCAGGTCCCTTCCGCCTCCCGCGCCCGTTGAAGCGCCCCCGCGTCCCCGAGGGCCAGGGCAACCCCGACCCCGGGGGTTCCGACGCGTCCCGTGGCGTTCTGCAGGTTCGCGAGCTCCTCCGCGTCCATGCCGAGTGCCGGGACGAACCAGCGCGGTTGGTCGAGGATCGCCACGAACTCCGGGAGCACCCGGTGGGCGACGAGCCATGCGCGCAGGTCCTCTGTCAGTCGGGCGAGCTCGGCCGGTCCGAGCGAGGAAAGGGGGCGATCGGGTTCGATCCCGAGTCCGCGCACGTGTCGTGCGACGGCCTCCGGCTGGCCCGAGAGCCCCGCGAAGTACGGATCGATGCTCCGTGCGAGCGCCTCCCCGATCGTGCGGCCGAACAGGGCGAGACCCGGGCGCTGGACGATCAGCGAGCGCTTGGAGGCCTCTTCGGTCAGACGAGCGTTCAGCCCGCGGAACCCTCCCACGTGCTGCCGATCGGCGATCGCTCCCGAGAGACCCCAGGGTGCGTTGTCCCAGTTCACGGGGTCGAGGAACACGGTGAACAGCCACGTCAGAGTGCTCGCGCACATCTCCTCCATTCCGTCGACGCCCCAGTCGAGAGGATCGACGAAGGCGACGTGCTCGGGCAGCGCGGGGGGGTGGGGCAGCCCGGGATAGCGGTGGTGGTCCAGCACGACCACGGGGTGCGGGTTCCGGGCGAAGAGGTCGAGCCAACTCGCCCCCGTATCGACGACGAGGACCGGCCCCGCGGTCGCTCGGAGGAGCTCGGCCATGCGCTCTCGCTCCACTCCGAGGAGAGGGGTCGCCTGAGCGGGGCAGCCGAGTCGGGCGAGCGCCCGCAGCGCGCTCGACGCGCTGGCGATCCCGTCGCCGTCGTAATGGTAGATGACCCGCCAGCGGCCCGGGTGCGCGAGGAAGAGCTCCCGCGCGCGAGTGAACTCGGCTTCGTAGCGAGGATCGGAAACGAAGCCGTCGGGCCCGGAGGCCATCACTCCACCTGGAGCGCAGCCCCTGCGGCCGAGTACCGCCAGGAGTCGGGGAGCACCTTGTGCTGCCGATAGTACCGAGCGAGGCGTCGGATCCGCGACTCGACCAGCGACAGGCCCCGCTTGTTCGAGTTGTCTTTGGGATGAGTGAGAAGGTGACGCTGGAGGTGGACGACCCGCTTCAGGAGCGCCTGGAGATCCTCGGGAAGTTCCTGGGTGATCCCGTTCGCCTTGAGCACGCGGCCGAGGCGTTCGTTGGTCAGCAGGCGGACGGAGGGAATCCCGTAGCTGTCCCGGAGCGTCTGCCCGACCTGGGCACCCGACATCCCGCCCTTGGCGAGCTTGACGGCGGCCTCGACCACCTCCTCTTTGGAGGAGGTCACCCACTCCGGCTTGGTCGCCGGGAACGGCCGGTGGGATCCGGCGCGACCCTTTCGGCCGGAGTGGATTCGGGACATGGCCGGGCGCCGAGATACGTACCCTACTTAACCATGCTCCGCCCGAGGGGGGCCCCGTCTCCCGCCCCCCTCGTGGGTCGCCCCAACCCGGGAGGGAGGAGGGCCCGCTCGGGCGGTTCCTTTACAATCTGTGGAGCGTGGCGGGAGCGAGGACGTTGACCGACAAGGAGGAGTTCGTCGTCACCCCGTACGAGGTGAAGGGGCGGATCGATTACGCGAAGCTCCGCGAACAGTTCGGCACCCAGGACCTGAGCGCGTCCATTCTCGATCGGCTCCAGAAGCTGGCCGGCGGGGAGCTCCCTCCGTTGCTGACACGCGGGGTCTACTACTCCCATCGCGACCTCAATCTCGTCCTCGACCAGTACGCCCGTGGCCACCCCTTCTTCCTGTACTCGGGCCGGGGCCCATCGGGGCCGCTCCACATCTCCCACCTGGTCCCGTTCGAGCTGTGCCGGTGGCTCCAAGAGAAGCTTGGGGTGGAGATGTACATCCAGATCACCGACGACGAGAAGTTCTGGGCGAGGGCCCAGCTCACGCGCGAGGACTCCGTCCGTTGGGGCTACGAGAACCTGCTCGATATCCTCGCGGTCGGCTTCGATCCGAAGCGAACCCACGTCTTCTTTGATTCCCGGTCGATCGCGGCGCTCTACCCGCTCGCGATCCGCGTCGCGCGCAAGATCCCCTACTCTACCGTCAAGGCCGTCTTCGGGTTCCCCCCGAGCACGAACATCGGTCTCGTGTTCTACACCGCGCTCCAAACCGTGCCGTGCTTCTACCCCTCGTGGGAGAGCGGCAAAGCCATCCCTTGCCTGATCCCATGCGGGATCGACCAAGACCCGCACTTCCGCGTCACGCGCGATATCGCGGAGGGACTCGGCTACCCCAAGCCCGCGCTCATCCACAGCCAGATGATCCCGGGCCTGCTGGGCGAGGGCGTGATGTCCACCACGGGCAACGAGAAGGACAACGCGCTCTTCCTCAACGATCCTCCGAAGGTCGTCGAGCGCAAGGTCCGTCGGGCGTTCACGGGGGGCCGGGCGAGCGTCGAGGAGCAGCGTCGCCTCGGGGCGAACCCAGAGATCTGCTCGGTCTGGGCGCTGTGGAAGACCCGCTTCGCCCCGAATCCGAAGGAGTTCGAACAGATCACGGCCGACTGCCGGTCCGGCGCGTTGCTCTGCGGGGATTGCAAGTCGAACCTCCTCGAGAAGGTCCACGCGTTCTATCGCGCGCACGCCGAGGCCCGGGAGAAGGTCCGGGACTGGGCCGAATCGACGATCATCACCCGAGCTCCGAAGCCGGATTGACCGTCCCGCGCCACCGCGGGAGCGGGCCCAGAGTCGGTGGTGCGTGCGAATGCCTGGCTCGGCTTCGAGAGCTTTAAATACTACACCCGGAGTAGCTACGTTCGAAGGAATCGAAGAGCCGCGCCCGGAGCGAGCGTCTAGCCCGTCCTATTTTTTGGAACGAGTTGTTCGCGCGAGCCGAGAGTGGTTTGAAAATTCCGAGAGAAACCAACCCAAAGGAAAGAGGCGACAAGAGAGATGACAGACAAACCCCTGACGAAAGTGCGTGACCTGACGCCGAGCTCGAAGCAAGTGAACGTCCTCGCGAAAGTCCTCAACGTAGGCGAAGCGAAGGAAGTCATGGGCAAGTACGGCGACCCCCGCAAGGTAGCGGAAGCGGTCGTCGGTGACGAAACCGCAACGATCATTCTGTCGTTGTGGAACGAGCAGATCGGAGCGATTGCCAAGGACGAGGTCGTCCTGATCGACAACGGATACGTGTCCCTCGTGCGCGGCCACATGCGCCTGAACGTGGGCCGGTACGGGAACCTGAACAAGTCCACCGAGTCGATCGCGGAGATCAACAACAGCCTCGACATGAGCCAGCAAGAGTTCGAGAGCGAGCGCCGCTCCTACGGAGGGGGCGGTGGCGGCGGCTACCGGGACCGCGGCGGAGGCGGCGGTGGCGGCTCGTCGCGCTACGGTGGCGGCAGTGGTGGTGGCGGCGGAGGCGGTGGCGGCGGTGGCCGCGAGCGCTCCGACAGCTACAAGCGCTACTAGGCCCACTTCGGGCGCTGGATCCGAACCCTTTCATCTCCCCGCCCGCGAGGGCGGGGATTTCCCTGTTTTTCTACCGGTCGAGCATTAAATACGGGCCTCGGTCATGGCGGATGGCCCATGGCAGACCCGAAGAGCCGCGAAGTCGTTCTCTACGTCCAATCCCGCCGAGCCATCACGTCGTTCTACCGTCCCCCCATCTCCACCGCGGAGGGCGCCCCCGGTGTCAGCGTCAACGTCGGTGCCGCGAGCGTAACGGGAGGGGAGACCCGGGGCGCGACGCTCGAGGGAGGGATCGCAGACCAGCCCATCTACTTCCTGTCGGATGACCAGGCGCGGTGCGTCGCCTTGACCGAGGACCTCGCCGCTCGTCGCGGCTACCAGGTCACCGTCACGGACATCGGGAAGGCCGGCCGCATCGAGCGGCTCGTCGCCGAACATCTGCGCGGCGTGCAGACCTTCCCGGTGCTCATCGCACCGAGCGGCCGACGCCTCGAAGGGGTCGACGCGTTCACGGAGGAGCGCCTGTGCGAGATTATGCCGACCGACATGAAGAGCATCCGCGCGTTCACCTACCTCAAGGTCAAGGGCGGCGACTTCGACCGGATCCGCGACCAGCTCGTCTCCTTCCCCGAGATCAAGGAGCTCCACTTCCTGACGGGTGATTGGGACATCTTCGTCGTGCTCGAGTTCGCTGCGTCCGACGCGCGCAAGCGCCACGTGCTCGATTTCGTCACGGCGAAGATCCGGGGCTTGCCCGAGATCATCGACACCTCGACGATCGTGCCGGAGTATTCGCTTACGAAGTTCCCGCAGTAGCGCGCGCCCGGCCCGCCGAACGAGCCACGGGTGCCCACCGAGTCGCCTCCGCTGGGCCGAACCCGGCCCGCTCGAAGATCGAGTTTCTCAGCGGCGACGGGTCCTGCGACGCCGTCGCCGGCGCGGGTTGATCCCCACCTCTCGACGAGGGGGGACATGGCCGTCGGGAGTCCCCGGCTCCGGGGTGCCGTACTGGGCCTCGATCGTGATGGGGTGCTCACGCAGCCAGGCGATTCCCTCCACGTAGGCGGTGAATGCCTCGAGGCTCGTGAACAGCGGAACTCCCATTTCGACCGCGCGCCGGCGCAGGACGTAGTCGTCCTCGATCATCCGTTCGAGCTTTTCCTGGGTGAGGGAGCTCGGAACGTTGAGCAGGAGATCGATCTGCCCGTTCCCCAGCGCTTCGAGCACGTTCGGACGGCGGTCCGGTTCGCTGACCTTGTGGAGGACCTTGACTCCGCGCACTCCGTGCCCGGACAGGAACGCGGCGGTGTCCTCGGTGGCGGCGACGTATAGATCGAGTTCCGCCAGGCGCAGCGCGATCGGTAGGAGCGCCTCCTTCAGCTGGGTCCCACCCACGCTGACGAACGCCGTACCTTTCCGCGGCGCGAGACGGACTCCGGTGGCGACGAGCGCCTTGACGAGCGCGTCGCTGAAGGTCGGACCGAAGCACGCGACCTCTCCCGTCGACTGCATCTCCACCCCGAGCACGGGATCCGAGCCCGTGAGCTGGAGGAAGGAGAACTGAGGGACCTTGACGCCCCAGCGGCCGGGGGGCAGCGGCGCGAGCCCTTCCCGGGTGATCGGGCGTCCGAGCATCGCCCGGGCCGCCTCCCGCAGGAGCGGAATGCCCGTCGCCTTCGTCAGGAACGGGAGCGAGCGGCTTGCGCGCAGGTTCAGTTCGATGATCTGGTAGGCCCCATCTTTGACGAGGAACTGGACGTTGAACGGTCCTTGGATCTTCAGGTGGCGTGCGAGCCGCTCGGCCGCATCGATCAGTTCGCCCTGCACCCGCTCGGAGGTGTGGCGCGGAGGCAGGCAGAAGATCGCATCCCCGGAGTGGACGCCGGCGCGCTCGACATGCTCCAGGATCCCGCCCACCAACACCCGGGTCCCGTCGGAGATGGCGTCCAGCTCGACCTCGTCGGCTCCCTCGACAAACTTCGTGATGACGACCGGGTGCTCCGGTGAGATCCGCGCGGCCTCCGTCAGGAACCGGGCGAGGTCGTGACGCCCCGTGATCACGCGCATCGCCTGGCCGCTCAGGACGTAGGAGGGTCGCACCAGTACCGGGTATCCGACATCCTCCGCGAAGGAAGCGGCCTGATCGATCGTCGTGAACGCACGCCATGCCGGCTGGGGGATCTTCAGGCGCTCGAGGAGCTGGGCGAACCGGGCCCGATCCTCCGCGGTATCGATCGACTCCGGGCTCGTGCCGAGGATGGGGACGCCCGCCGCCTGGAGCAGCGGGGTCAGGTTCTGCGCGAGCTGGCTCCCGACGCACGTGACAACCCCCGCGAACCCTTCGAAATCGACGAGATCTCGGACGCGTTCGAACGTGATCTCCTCGAAGTAGAGTCGGTCGGAGCGATCGTAGTCGGTGGAGACCGTCTCCGGATTGGAGTTCAGCACCGCGACGCCCGGGACTCCCTCCGCCTTCAACCCCTCCACCAAATTCATGGTCGACCAGTCGAACTCAACGCTCGACCCGATCCGGTACGGGCCGGCGCCGAGAACGAGGATCGAGCCTCGGGGCATCGGGGTGACGTCGTCCGCGTCGGCCCGGTACGTGAGGTAGAGATAGTTCGTACGGCTCGGCCATTCGCCGGCGAGGGTGTCGATCATGCGGATCCGCGGGCGGATCCCGAGTTCGATCCGGCGGCGGCGCACTTCCTCTTCGTCCATCCGCACCGCGCGGGCGATCGCGCGATCGGACATCCCCATCTCCTTGGCCCGGCGCAGGAGCTCCGGGCGCAGGCCCGGTGCCGAGGATCCCCTCAGGGAGCGGTGGGTGCGCTCGATCTCCCCGAGTTGGTCGACGAACCACCGATCGATGAACGAGACCTCGGAGAGCTTGTCCGGTGGGATCCCGCCTTGGAGGCCCTCGAGGATCCACGTGAGCACCTCGGGCGTCGGCGCTGCGAGGTCCTGGAGGATCGCCGAGGGATCGCGCGACTCCGCCGGGGGAAGGAGTTCGGCGCGCGGGTCGCACATCCGTACGGCCTTGGACAGGGCCTCGGGGAACGAGGCGCCGACGCCCATCACCTCCCCGACGGACTTCATCGCGGGCCCGAGGCGCCGATCGGCGCGCTCGAACTTGTCGAGATCCCAGCGCGGCAGTTTCACGACGACGTAGTCGAGCGCGGGCTCGAAGCATGCGGTCGTGACGCCCGTCACCCGGTTCTTGAGCTCGGGGAGCGTGTAGCCGAGCGCGAGCTTCGCGGCGACGAAGGCGAGCGGGTAGCCGGTGGCCTTGGAGGCGAGCGCGCTCGAGCGGGACAGCCGGGCGTTGATCTCGATCGCGTAGTACTCCCGACTCGCAGGATCGAGGCAGAACTGGATGTTGCACTCCCCGACGATCCCGCAGACCTCGACCGCCCGCAGTGCGGCTTGGCGCAGCATCTGGTACTCTGCATCCGAGAGCGTCTGGCTGGGAGCCACGACCACGTTGTCCCCGGTGTGGACGCGCATCGAGAGCATGTTCTCCATGTTGCAGACGGTGAGCGCGTTGCCCTTGCGGTCCCGCACGACCTCGTACTCGAGCTGCTTGAACGCGCCGACCCAGCGCTCGAGGAGCGCCTGGCCGACGGGGCTCGCCCGGAGCCCTTTGCCCACGACCTCCCGCAGCTCCTCTCGGTTCCGCGCGATCCCGCCGCCCTTTCCGCCCAGCGTGAACGCGACCCGGACCATGATCGGGTAGCCGATCTGATCGGCCGCGTCCACTGCCTCCTCCACCGCGTACACCGCACGGCTCGGAAGCGTGGGAACACGCGCCTTCGTCATGGCGCGCACGAACTTGGCCCGGTCCTCGGTCGCGCGGATACCGGCGAGTGGAGTTCCGAGCACGCGCGTGTGGGTACGGTGCAGCGCGCCCCGGTCGGACAGGCCGATCCCGCAGTTGAGCGCGGTCTGACCGCCGAAGGATAGCAGGATCCCCTCGGGGCGTTCGGCGTCGAGGATCGGCTCGACGAACTCCGGGACGAGCGGCTGGAAGTACACTCGGCCGAGCTTCGGAGAATCCGTCTGCAGGGTCGCGATGTTCGGGTTGATGACGATGGTGTAGATCCCCTCCTCCTCGAGGGCTTTGAGGCACTGGCTGCCGGAGTAGTCGAACTCTCCGGCCTCGCCGATCTTCAACGCTCCCGAGCCGAGGAGCACCACCTTGGAGGGCAACGATCGGGTCACGCGCGTCGCTTCACCTTTCCTACGAACTGGTCGAAGACGAACCCGGCCTCTTGGGGCCCGGGGTGGCCCTCGGGGTGGCCCTGGAGCGCGAAGGTATTTCCGCGGGGATCCCGCAGCCCTTCGAGGGTCCCATCGTCCGGGTTCATCCCCCACGCCCGCAGTCCGCTCGGTTTGAACGACTTCGGATCGACGGCGTAGCCGTGATTCTCGCTGACGATGAGCGCGCGTCCATCGGGGAAGACGATCGTCTTGTTCTGGCCCCGATGGCCGAACTTCATCTTGTAGGTGCTCGCGCCCCGGGCGAGCGCGATCAGCTGTAGGCCGAGGCAGATGCCCAGCGTCGGCAGCGCACGCGTGGACGGCCGACGCAGCTCCTCCACCGTTCGGGCGAGCTGTTCCGGGTCCCCCGGACCGTTCCCGACGAGCAGCCCGGAGACGCGACGACCTTCGAAGCGCGCCGGCACTTCGTGATCGTACGGCAGCCTCAGCACCGAGGTCCCACGCTCGATGAGGGCGCGAAGGATGCTGGTCTTGATGCCGCAATCGAGCACGGCGACGAGCGGACCGCGCCCCCCTCCGAGGATCTCCGGGGCTCGCGGGCTCACGGCGCCCATGTACTTCTCATCGGCATAGGAAGGAGCCTGCGCGATCTCACGGAGGAGCTCCTCCGAGCTCGGACGGTCCTCCGGCGGGCCGACGTCGATGATCCCGCGCACGACGCCCTCCGTGCGTAGGTGCTCGGTGAGGCGGCGTGTATCGATGCCGCAGACCCCGGGCACTCCTTCCTCTTCGAGCCACGATGGTAGCGTCCCGACACTCTCCCAGTGGTGCGGGGCCGTGAGGCCCCGCGCGATCATCCCGCGCACCTGGATCGAGGAGGACTCGAAACCGACCGGGAGGCCGTTCGAATCCACCACCCCTCGTCGCGGGACGCCGTAGTTCCCGAGGAGCGGATAGGTGAAGGTGAGGATCTGTCCGCGGAAGGACGGATCCGTGAGCGTCTCGGGATATCCGACCATGCCGGTCGTGAATACCACCTCACCGACGTGGCGCGCTCGCGCACCGAAGCCGACGCCGTCGAAACGGCTTCCGTCCTCGAGAAATAGAGTCCCCCCCAGAGCGCTCTCCGGCTCCGCCGGCGGCACGGACGTGTGGAACCCGAGCCCGACCAGGTGGTCGTCTGGGCTTAAGATTTACGCGGACCGGAGCGGCCCGAGCCGGCTCTCCCGCGACGGGCTAATGACCCCGGGTTCGTAGGGCCGACGATGTTCGTTGACACCATCCCGGACTCCCCCATCCTCACATTGATGGAGCGCATCTTCCGGATGCGGGCCGCGGGGGAGACCGTAATCGGCTTGCACATCGGCGAGCCGGACTTCGATACCCCACCGGGGATCCGCGCCGCGGCGACTCGCGCGCTCGAAGAGGGGCAGACCCATTACGGATCCTCGCAGGGGACTCCCGAGCTCCGCAGCGCGATTGCCGAGCGACTCGCGCGCCGACACCACATCCCCGCTCGCGCGGAGGACGTGGTGATCATGCCGTCGAAGTTCGCGATCTACGCGACGATCCTCGCGACCACCTCTCCCGGGGACGAGGTCCTCATCCCGAACCCGACCTACCTGTTCGAGCAGGCCGTGCGCCTCGCCGGCGCCACGCCGGTGTTCGTTCCCCTGCGAGAGAACTACGGGCTCGATCCCGCGATCCTCGAGGCGGCGGTGACCCCTCGGACCCGGCTCATCATCTACGCCACCCCGGGGAATCCCACGGGGCATCTCATGGACCGGCACGATCTCCAGGCGACGATCGAGATCGCGCGAAAGCACCAGCTCATCCTCGCGAGCGACGAGACGTACGAGTCGCTGGTCTACGACGGAACGCACATCGCGAGCGCCGCGCTCGCCTACGGGGCCGAGCGGGTCGTCACGCTGGGAAGCTTCTCCAAGACGTTCGCCATGACCGGCTGGCGCGCCGGGTACGCGGTCGCACCGCCCCCGGTCCGCGCGAGGCTGGTGAAGGTAATGGAACACACCCTGACCTGCATCCCCCCGTTCGTCCAGGAGGGGTGCCGATGGGCGCTGGAGCACACCGAGCCGGAGGCCGAGCGCTTCCGCGAGGAGTTCCGGGCCCGACGCGATGCCCTCGTCCCGGCGCTCGCATCGATCCCCGGGTTCCATCTCGCTCGTCCCGACGGTGCCTTCTACGCATTCCCTTCCTACGACCTTCCGCTCTCCTCCACCCAGTTCGCCGAACGCCTGCTCATCGAGGAGCATGTCGCCGTCGTCCCGGGGATCTCCTTCGGGCCGGCGGGTGAACGGCACATCCGCATCTCCTACGCCCGGCCCCGGGCCGAGCTCGCCGAAGGCGTGGAGCGGATCCGTCGCTTCGTCGAGCGGCACCGCGCGTGAGCGCTCGGCCCTCGCCGGACCGCTTTAGTAGCCGAGACCGATCGACCGCCCGATGACCTTCCCCTCCCGCGTGCACGATCTTACGGCGACCCTCCAGACCCACATGGCCACCTGGCCGACGTCGCCGCTCCCGGTGTTCGAGCCGACCGCCTTCAACGCTCGGGACGGCGTCGCGGGGGAGCGGATCGTCTGTTCGTCCCACACGGGGACCCACGTCGATGCGCCGTACCATTTCGTCGAGGACGGCCGGACCATCGACGCCATCCCGCCGGAGGATCTCGTGGGCCCGGCCGTCGTCTTCGATCTGCGATCGGAGATCGATGGCACCCTCCTCCGAAGGGCCAGCCTCGAACGGCATTGGCCGAAGGGCCCGGCTCCGGCCTTCGTCCTGCTGCGCACCGACTGGAGCCAGCAGCGCGCCCCGACCCAGCGCTACCTGTACGACTTCCCGGGCCTCGAGGTATCCGCCGCGAAGTTCCTGGTCGAGCGGGGGATCCGGGCGGTGGGCACCGACACTCTGTCCATCGACCCGTACGCGAACTCGGAGTTCGAGGCCCACAAGACCCTGCTCTCGCGCGGGATCTGGATCATCGAAGCGTTGGACCACTTGGACCGATTGCGCGAAGGGGTGGTGTACACGCTCGTCGTCGGACCCCTGAAGATCGGTGGAGGGAGCGGCGCCATGAGCCGGGTCCTCGCGCTCGAGTCGTAGGAGGCCGGCGATGGGCATCGATCTGGGACTCGCGGGGCAACGGGTCCTCGTTACGGGAGCGAGCCAGGGGATCGGATATGCGGCCGCTCGCGCACTGCTCGAGGAGGGAGCCCGCGTCGTGATCAACTCCTCCCAGCCGGAGCGCCTCGCGCGGGCGGTCCAGGCACTCTCCGCGTTTGGCCCCGTCCACGGGATCGTCGCCGACCTGCGCCATCCCTCGGATCTGGAGCGACTGATCGGTGAGTCCACGGAGAACCTCGGCGGGCTGGACGTGCTCGTCTACGTGACGGGCGGACCTGCGCCCGGACGCGCCATGGAACTCGATTACGCGGCCTGGCAGCGGGCCGCAGAACTGCTCGCGGTGAGCCCGGCCTACTTGAGCCGCCTCGCCGCCGAACGGATGATCTCCAACCCACGCGGGGGCCGCATCGTGCTCCTGGGATCGCTCACGATGCGCGAACCGATCCCGACCCTCGCGCTATCGAACGTGATGCGGATCTCCTTGCTGGGCCTCGTCCGCACCCTCGCGCGCGAGCTCGGACCCAAGCGGGTTCGCGTGAACGGGATCCTCCCGGGGTACATCGCCACGGAGCGGGTCCGGGAGATCTTCGAGGACACCGCTCGTCGCGAAGCGATCTCACCCGCGGAGGCCCGGGCGCGCCTGGAGAGGGAGATCCCGCTCGGTCGGCTCGGCGACCCCGCCGAGCTCGCTCGCGTGATCGCGTTCCTGGCGAGCGACGCATCGTCGTACGTCACGGGAGCCGTTCTCCCCGTGGACGGTGGGATCCTTCGATCCGTCGGTTAGGCGTCGGGAGGGAGCGCCTCACTCCGGAACTCCTCTCGTTCCGGTGCGAAGACATCGAAGACGACGGTCGCATGGTCGGGGTCCGCGTGCAACTCGTGGGGCACGTCGGGGGGAACGTAGTACGCGTCGCCGCGGACCATCTTCCAGGACGCGTCGCCGACCGTGAAGAGCCCTCCGCCCTCGAGCACGGTGCCGTACTGCGCGTGCGGGTGGGTATGCTTTGGGAACACGCTCCCGGGAGCAATGCGGTAGAGGACGAGCATCGCACTCGGTCCGTGCGCCAGGATGCGGCGCTGAACGCCGGGAAGTATCTCGTGCCAGGCCCCGGCCTTCTCGTGCCACAGCGGCATCCCCCGAGCGAGGCGCCCCCGCTATTTGGAGGGTGAGGAGGCGCATCTCCCGGGGGATTTCGGCTCGGCGAGGCATCAAATCCACGACGGGGTTCGTCCGATACGATATGCCCGGGTTCCCGCGACTCCAAGAGTCCTACGACATGGTCATCGTGGGCGGGGGCCACGCGGGGCTCCAGGCGGGATTGAAAGCGGCGCTCTTGGGTCACTCCGCCGCTCTGCTCGATCGGGGACCAAAGTACAGCCGGTCGTACTACGCGCCGACCATGGACAACATTCCCGGGTTTCCCGATGGGATCTCCGGCCACAAGCTCCTCGATGCCCAGATCGCGGCGGTGCGCAAGGTCGACCGTGAGGTCGGCTACTTCACCCCGGCCGAGGTGATGAGCGTCGAGCGCGCCGAGGACGGTCAGTACGCGGTGGCGTTCGACTGGCTCAAGCAGCGCCGGGTCACACGGGGCCGGGCCGTCATCCTCGCGATGGGGGTCGTCGACCGGATGCCGGTGATCGGAGGCAAGATCGATCCGATCTTCCCCTGGGCCAATCAGGCGATCGTCGAATTCTGCGTCCTGTGCGACGGGCACACGCTCCCGAACCGGTCGGTCGCGGTGCTGGGTCACGATGCGTTCGCCGTGCGATCCGCGATCGATCTCTTCCACTTCCAGCCGGCTTCGGTGGAGCTCCTCACGAACGGCCACCCCCTCCTCGAAGGAAGCGACGAGGCCGAGCGCGCCGATCTTGAGCGACGGATGGCCGAGCGCCACATCTCTCTCCACGACTCGGAGATCGTGGGGTTTGACGGGATCCGGGAGCAGCGCTTCCACGTCCGGTTCACCGACGGCTCCGTCCGACAGTACGACAAGGGGTTCAGCGCCCTCGGCTGGTACAACATGAACTCCCAGATCCCGCACTCCCTCGGGGCCCGGTTCGACGACGATGGGTTTGTCGTGACCGACGAGGATTGCCGGGTGCTATCCGATGCATCGGGCGAGGTCATCCCGGGGCTGTACTGCGTGGGGGACCTGCGGAACGGATGGAATCAGATCCCCGAAGCGTGGGCCACCGCGGAGCGGGCCGTGATCCATGCGTACTCTTGGTACCTGTAGTCCCTCCCGAGCGCCGGGGCCCTACCCGGGAGTGGCCGACGCGACGCGGGGTCGGGGCTCGGGGGGCGGGCTCGCAATCTGGAGCTGTCGCGAGAGCTCGGTGAGATCGGTGGCGATCGCGGAGGCGCCGGCGGCTAGGAAGCGGTCGGTCGACATGGTCGACGACTCGGACGGATCGGGAAGAACGGCGTAGAAGCGCACGCCCGCGCGCGTCGCGCACTCCGCATCGATCAGGTGGTCTCCGACGTAGAGCGCCCGCTCGACCGGGACCCCCATCTCCGAGAGGAGGTAGAGGAGGGCCTCGGGGGAGGGTTTCGCGGGGCCCGGCGCGCTGCGCGTCCGCATGAAGGAGAAGTACCGGTCGAGGTGGGTTCGGCCGAGGGCTTCGCGGGTGAACGGTTCCGAGCTGCGGGTCAACAGGCCCAGCCGGAATCCGCGCTCGTGGAGTCCCCGGAGGAGGGCCGGGGCCCCCGCACGGGCCGTCGTCCGGTCGAGCGCCTGCATCTCGATCCCGTCGATCAGCTTGTGGAACTCGGCCTCGAAACGGAGGATGACGGTGGTCGGTGTCTCGGAAGAACGCAGTTCGTCGCGGGCGCTCTCCAAGATGCGATGGAGCGGTTCCTCCGGGCTCAATCGGCCGGGGGTGACCCCGTAGCGTTCGGCGAGCCGGATCACTTCATGGCGCATCCGTCCGAAATCGTGACGCGACACCACGAGGGTGCCATCGAGGTCGAAGACGACCCCGAGGACGGGTTCGATGAACCGGGGCTCCGGGACGCGCGTGGGCATGGGTACCTCTCGGGGAAAAAATACGCGAGCGATGGTACGTATAGTCTTCCCTCCACCGGCAGGCCCGCCGGCGGGCGCTAGGTGCCGTTCGGCCGCTCGAGCGTCACGATCGATTCGCGCAGGCGGAAGGAGCGCCGCTGGCCGGAGCGCCGTTCGCGTGCGATGTCGACCGATCGGATCCGGAAGCCTACGGAGGCGCCGAGGCGGGCCGTGATCAGATCTCCGGGGACGTACGTGCCGGCGAGCAGCGAATCACCGATGACGAGGACGAATCGCCCCCCGGGCCGGAGCGAGCGGTAGACTCCCGATAGGATCGGAAGCAGGTCCCGGAAGTAGCGGTGGACGATCCCGTGCATGTCGTCGCGCCGGTAGGATCCCTTGCGCCCCGTCCGCTCCCGGATCTGCTCGAGGATCTCGGGGAGCCAGGGGTCCGGGGCGTCGTGCGTGGTCCGATACGCTCGCGTTTCCGCACGAGGCAGGTTGTCGCAGGCGACCTCCTCCCGACGCAACCTCGCGAGATCTGCGTACGAAGAGACGTACCCGAGCCACGCGAGGTCGATCTTGTAGTTCATGACGTAGTCCATCCCGTTCACGTAGGGCGGGCTCGTGAGCGCGAGATCCACCGATCCCTCGGGCAGGTCCATCGTTCGGGCGTCCCGCTGTTCGACCACGATCGGAGGGCCCCAGCGCGCGCGCTCGGGGGCCAGTGCCTCCAGATCGGACCGCATCTCGGCGATCGCGGTGCGGAACCGATCGAACGGGGATGGGCCGGCGGGTCTCGCCGGTCCGTACCCCAGGCACGGGGAGCGTCGCAGGTGGCTGGACGGGATGAGGATCCGGCCGAAGGCGAGGCGGCCCGCCTCGTCCTCGGGCCGGGTCGACTCGGGAAGGGCATCGCGCAGCCGGGTGAGTTCGTCCAAGACATCGGGGTCGAACTGCCGCCGGGTCTCGCGGAGGAACGGGAGGGCTCCGGGGGCCGATCGGCGCGCTCGCGCGAGCACCCGACGCCCGGCGCGCTCGAGCGCCGAGCGATCGAGCTCGAGCCGGCCCTTCACGCGCGCCGCGAGCGCCGCCGGCGCGAGCAGTTCGAACCCGATTGCGCGGGCTCCGGCACGGCGGGCCTCGATGAGCGTCGTCCCGCTTCCCGAGAACGGGTCGAGCACGGTCGCCGGGGCGGATAGCCCGGCATGGTCGATCACCGTGCGCACGAACTCCGCCGAGTAGCCCTGGACGTACGGCCACCAGCGATGGACCGGCAACTGATCGTTGGGTCGGAAGGTGATCGGACCGTCGTACGTACCGAGAGCGATCCCGTCCTCGTGCTCGAAGCGCTCCCGGAAGGCGGCCGCGTCCTCGAAATCCGGACGGCGCTCGAGGGTCTCGTAGTCGCTCAGCATCCATAGGCCACGCCCCATTCGCACGACTTCGCCGCGCGCCGCGAGTCGGTCGAGCTCCTCCTCCACCGCCGGGGAGTCGACCTCCAGTCTCCGGGCCAGTTGGCGGACGGTGGCCCCGATCGCCCCCGTCTCTCCCAGGGCGGTGCGCAACTCCGCCCAGGAATCCGCTATCGCGGGAGCCGGTAGTGCGACCACGGGGGCTCGCATCGGGGCGGGCGCTATGTCCCTATCGGTGTCGAGCGTTCGTCCGTCGCGTCGCTCGGCGATGCCGAGCCGGGCGCGGGGGGCGTGCGGTGGTAGGGCGTTCGGGGACCCCGCGGACGGCTCGATGATGGCGGAGGTGGAGCCCCTTGAGTTCTCGGATGAGGTCGTGTCGCATCCGACGATGCTCCTCGTGGAACGCACGGGCCCACGGCTCGCGCCGGTGATTCGGGTCGAGCTCATCGAGCCGCTGGGTGAGCACGTCCCGATCGTGGAGCTCTCCGAGGCGGCGCTGGACCGACGCCAGGCGGCGGGGGAACGTGGAGGACGGGGTTCCCTGGAGCGCATCTTGGAGATCGGACAGGTAGCGCCACCGGCGCACGCGAACGCGGACCTCGTGGAGCCGTTCCGGACTGGGCCGACGCATGGATCGCTTCCGTGCCCGACGCGCCGATCGCTCGAGGAGCCGCCGCTCCTCCTCAAGGCCACGGGCGATCGTCTCCGTGGTCGGAGCGGTGATCGAGCCTCCCAGAGCTACGGCCACCTCCTCGAAGAGCCCCGCCTGGCGTTCCGCTCGCAGGGTGGCTCGCAGGAGTTCGCGCCCCGTTCGAGTATCGTCCCGAAGGCGGCGACGCAGCGTCCACAGAGCGGAATCCGCGCTCGCCTCGGAGAGCGACGATCCGTCCAAGAACCGGTCCACCAGCGTCAGCGCAACATCGAGGTCCCGCACCTCCCCGACGAGCTGGGTCGCTCGGCGCAGCCGGGCATCCAGCGCGGGCCAGGCACGTCGGCCCGCGCGCCGACCGACCCGCGCTGCGACGCCCGCGAGCGTGCGCAGGCGGCGCAGATCTCGGTGAAGATCGTGCAGGTCCTCCGCCGTTGGGTGCGGCCGTTGGATCACCCGGTCGGTCGACGCGGTCGTCGTCGTGAGACATTCGCGGACGTACCGCGCGAGCGCGGCCGGCGAGAGCGATGACGTCAGGGACTTCGCCATGATGATGAACCGCTCCGGGGCCGAGGAAGACGGAACCGTCGCCTCACCGGGACGCACCGTGCCGGGGAGTAAGGCGTACACGGGGTGTGGACCCCGGGGCGCGATGATTCTTATTGAGGGGATGCGTACGGGACCGGCGTGGGCCGAACCCCGAGCGCCACGCTCCACCGCAGCGAAATCGGGCCGGGGGAGCGCTTCTCCCAATCGATCGGAGTGATCGACATCGGGTCGAACACCGGGCGGCTCGTCGTCTTCGATGCCGCCCCCGCCGGGACGGTCCGTCCGGTCTACGAGGCGAAGGAGGTGCCTCGCCTCGGCGCCGGTCTCGCGGCTGACGGCCGGCTCGCGTCCGAGGCGATCGAGCGTGGGGTCGCCGCGATGGAGCGGTTCGCGGGCACGCTCGAGTACCTTGGCGTGTCGAAGACCCTCGCCGTCACCACGAGCGCGGTGCGCGACGCGCCGAACGCGGGCGAGTTCATCTCCGCGGTCCAGCGGGCGACCGGGATCCTACTGCGCATCCTCAGCGGCAGCGAGGAGGCGCACTACGACTACCTCGGCGTGGCGAGCGCATGGGGGCTCTCGGACGATCTCATCTGCGACCTCGGAGGCGGCTCGCTGCAGCTGGTCCAGACGCGTGCGGCCCAGATCGCGAACTCGGTCAGCCTACCGCTCGGAGTCCTCCGGGTGACGCAGCGGCATATCGATCACGATCCCCCCAAGGACCGCGAGCTCGAGGAGCTGCGCGCCTACGTCCGGGACACCCTTCGGACCACGGTCGACGCGTTCGGCGGGACAGGCCGTCGCCTGTTCGCCATCGGAGGCACCATCCGCTCGGCCGCGCGGGCCGCGATCGCGCTCCGGGACTATCCCGTGCGCCGTGTCCACGGCTTCGCGATCCGAGCGCACGACCTGGACGCGCTCCTCGAACTGATGGTGGAGATGCCGAGCACGAAGCGCCGCGCGATCCCCGGGATCGGCAGCGATCGCTCGGACGTGATCGTCGCCGGCCTGATCATTATGGAGGAGGTCCTGCGTGCTTCCGGGGCTCCGGAGATCGTGGTCACGGGCACCGGGATCCGGGACGGCCTCGCTCTCGAGATGATCGGGGCCCCGCTCCCCGCCGACGCGACCGAGCTCGCATCCCGCTCGGTGACCGCCGCCTCTGAGCGGTTCTCCTTCGCGCTCGACCGGGGGCGGGCCGTGGCGAACTTCGCCGGCCAACTGTTCGATCTCTTCGCCGAGGAGCAGCACTGGGGAGCCAGCGAGCGGCTCGCGCTGACCGTGGCCGCGTGGATGCATGACTCGGGAACCTCGATCGATCTCTGGCGGCACGCCTACCACTCCGCGTATCTCATCCAGAACTACCCCATCTACGGCCTCGATCAGCACGAAACGCTGCTCGCGGCGAGCATCGTCGCGCAGCACGCCGGGGACGACCTCCCCTCGGGCTGGCGCAAGGGGCTCGCTCCGGTGCTCCGCCCGAGCGACGCGTCGACCGCGCGGCGCCTCGGCGCGATCCTTCAGGTCTGCGGGCTCCTCGTGGTCGCGGGACCGAGGTTCACGAGGGCCCCCGGGGGTCGCACGCTCGGAGTCACCTTTTCTACTCCCACGGGTAGCTCCCTTCCACCTCGGGCGGTCGAGAAGGCTCGCAAGCCCATCGAGCGCGAGTTCGACGTCGAGGTCCGGATCAAGGATGGCTGACCCCTCGAGCCACGTGCACGGCTACCCGGGGCGGTTGCTCGTCTTCGAAGGGCTCGACGGCAGCGGCAAATCGACCCAGGCCCGCCTCCTTGGAAAGTGGCTCTCCTCCCAAGGGTACCGGGTGTTCCACACGGAATGGAATTCCTCCGAACTCGTCTCCAACATCATCCGGCGGGGCAAGAAGAAGGGTCTCCTCACCCCGACCACCTTCTCGCTGCTCCACGCGACCGACTTCGCCGACCGGTTCGAGCGCCAGATCCTGCCTCCCTTGCGCGCGGGGTACCTTGTCGTCTGCGACCGGTACTCCTACACGGCGTTCGTTCGGGATTCGGCGCGGGGGTGCGACTCGGCGTGGGTCCGGAACATCTACGACTTCGCCCCGAGTCCCGACCGTACGTACTACTTCCGGGTGCCCGTCGCGGTCACGCTACGACGCAAGCTCGCATCCCGGCTGAAGATCTCCTATTACGAGGCCGGGATGGATCTCGGGCTCTCCGACGACATCACCGAGAGCTACCTGAAGTTCCAAGGGCGGCTCAAGCGCGAGTACGACCGCATGGTCACCCCGGATGCGTTCACGGTGATCGACGCGGAGCGACCCGTGGAACGGATCCAGATGGACCTGCGCCTCGACCTCCGCCCACTGCTCGAGGATTTTCCGACGGGGGAGACGTTGCAGCATGAAGGATAGGACCTACGGCACCCCGCTGCCCGGCGTATCGGAGGAGCCGCTCACCGGCCGCCTCATCGTCGTCGAGGGAGCGGACGCCTCCGGCCGCTCGACCGAGGTCGAGATCCTCCGCGAGTGGCTGGAGATCGAGGGTCACCCCGTGGTCGACACCGGTCTGCGCCGATCGACGCTGGTGAGCGAGCAGATCGATCGCGCGAAGGAGGGCCACACGCTCGGCGGGGCGACCCTCGCGCTCCTCTACGCCACGGACTTTGCCGACCAGCTCGAGAACAAGATCCTCCCGTCCCTCGCCGCCGGCAGCACCGTCCTCGCCGACCGATACATCTACACGCTCATGGCCCGGGCCGTGGTCCGCGGCGCGTCGCGCGAGTGGGCCCAGCGTCTCTACGGGTTCGCCCTGCGCCCCGATCTCACGGTCTTCCTGGACGCCCGTCCCGAGATCCTCATGCATCGGGCGATCTCCAAGTACGGCAGCCTCGACTACTGGGAGTCGGGGATGGATCTGTCGATCTCCTCCGACCGGTTCGAGAGCTTCCTCGAGTACCAGACGCGCCTGAGGCACGAGTTCGGGTGGATGGAGGAGCCGTACGGGTTCCGACTCATCGATGCGAACCGTCGCCCGGATCAGGTGCACCGGGACGTCGCCGAGATCGTGCGCCCACTCTTCGAGACGCCGCCGGAGAAGAAGCGGCGAACGCCCGTCCCGCCTACTTCCCGATTGCGGAGAGCTGGCTCCGAGTGACCAGCCACTCCAATCGAGCGGCTCCGGGCCGGATCGCGCGCGAGAACTCGAGAGCCGCGGCGCCGGCCTTGGAGAACCGGCTGAGGGGCACGCTGTCGCCGGTAAGCGCGAGCCCGATCAGCTGCTCGAGCCCCGGCTGGTGGCCGACCAGCAGGACCTCTGCATGGGGGGCCCGGACGGTGCGTCGAAGGTGCTCGAGGATCGGTCCGGGCGGTGCGCCCGGGCCGAGATCCGACCAGAGCTCGATCCGTGGGGGAGCGTCGAACGCCGCGGCGAACAGCTTCGCGGTCTGATGCGTGCGGCGGGCGGGGCTCGAGACGATCCGATCGAGATGGGGGACCTCGCGGGCGAACCCGACCCCGGCCCGTCGTGTCTTTCGCACCCCCGGCGGCGTCAGCGGGCGCGCCGCATCGTCCGGCCACCGGCGCGGGTCCTTCGGGGCCGCAGGTCCGTGGCGAACGAGATAGAGATGCACCGGGGAGAGCTACCCCTCCCAACCGATTTCATCCTTTGCCCGAGCTCACGCTCAGGCCGTGGCGGTCCCGCGCGCTCGAGCGCCATCCGAGCGCAGGAAGACCTCGAGGGTCGCCCGTACGAGCACGAGCGCGGCCAGGAACAGCGGGATCAGCATGGCGTCGCCCCACGGCCACGGGACCTTCGCCGCTTCTCCCAGCCAGAACGTGGCGAACGCAAAGAGGAGCGAAGTCGCCCCCAGCTTGAGCCAGGGAACCTTGATCCGGCGGATCCGTTCGTGGAGCACGACGGCGAGGCCGATCAAGAGGATGCCGGCCAGCGCCGCGCCGAGGACCGCGGACCACCCCTGACCGGTGGCGGCGATCGGGAGCAGCACGATCGCGGCCTCGGTGGTCTCCACGGCGCCGACCGTGAACCCGCCGCTGAACTGCACGGTGCGGGCGTTGCGCTGCGAGATCGCGGCCGTACCAACCGGGGCCGGTGCGCGCGCCCTCCGGTACGAGCGTAGCGTGCTCCGGAACAGGAAGATCCCGAAGGCGACGAGCACGATCCCCGACCCGACCAGGAGGTACTGGGAGGGCACCGCGAGAATGAACGCACCCGCCACCACCGTGATCGCCCCGATCACCGCCACGCCAGCGACCGCCCCGGCGGCGCCGTGGCGCAGGGTTCCCGTTTCGCCTTGGAGGGCAAAGATCAGCGCGACCACCTCCGTCATCTCAACGATGACGATCAGGAAGGCAAGGACGACCGTCGCTAGGTTCAGGGTAAGGTACACCTCGCGCTGAAAGAGTACGACCGCATAGCGTTCGCGCAGGTACCGGACGGTCCGGCGTTATATCCCGAAGCTCGCCTCGTGCGGAGCCATGACCGAACCGGCCGGCCGTGGCGTCGCGGGCATCCCGCCTGGAATGGTGGACCCCGTGATCGAGATCCTAGGCGCTTCCCCCTCCCCGGTCCGACGGCGAAAGCTCCTGGAAGAACTGGAGCGTCGCGGGCATCGGATCTCGCTCGCAGGGCTCAATCGTATCCTCCAGCGCCTCGCCGAATCCGGACGGACCGTCGAGACCCCGGACGGCGTCCGACTGAAACCGCGGGGCGGGTGACCGCCCCGCGACGTGCCGTCTAGTGGTCCTTCTTCTCGTCGTCGGAGCCCTTGAATCCCTTCTTGGCTCCGGTGCCGACGGCCTTGGCCCCGCTCCAGATTCCCTTGCCGACCTTACCGGCAACCTCTCCGGTCTTCTCGGCCACGTGCAGGGAACCCTCGGCCGCCCGCTGACCCATGCCTACTTCGTGGCCGCAGGCCGTGCAGTTCTTCGCGCCCTCGGTAAGCTCGGCTCCGCATGCTGAACACTTCATGATCGTTGGTCCCCCCGATGCCACGGTAAAATGCACTTCCTCCCGTTTAAACCTGCCGGATTTCCGAAGGAGAGCGGGCGGGGATGGGCCGGGACGGATTTGAACCGTCGATCTCCGCGTTGTAAGCGCGACGTCCTAACCGCTAGACCACCGGCCCGTGGTGGGGGGATGACCGCTCTCCCATCATGGGAGTATCGGTGCTGGAGTGCTCGCGATGACGCACCCGCACGGCGCTCCCCTTCGTCAGTCCCGTCATCAGCCGCCCCGGTAGGAGGGCTTCGCCGACCCCGAGCAGCCTCCCATCGCGCATCAGCACCACCGCATCTCCTACGCGGATGGCCGGATCCGCACGTCGAACGCCCGGGACGAACAGATCTCCGGCGAGGGTGAGCCCCTCCGAGACCTCGACCGCGAGCGGGGGATCGGGAAGGAGTCGCTGGCCGCCGGCGACCGTGAGGTGGAACAATCCCCGCTCCTCCCTCCACGTCGCGAGGTCGACGTGGGCCGGATCAACGAGGCGCTGGAACCACGGTCGTCCGGCGAGGCGGATCTTCCCCGCGAAGAGCCGGTCCGCGGCGGTCCGGCCGAACTGGAACGCGGCAATCTCCGCGAGTTCCTCCCGGACCACGGAGAGGGGTCCCCCGGAGGTGGGCCGGGACTCGACGAGCGCGCCGGCGACCGCGTCCCGCAGCGATGCGAGGGCCTCGGTCGTCGTGGTCCGATCGTCGCCGATCGTCCACGCGGTGGGAAGGCGCTCTCCGATCGCTTCGCGCACGAAGCCATACTCGGCCGGATCGAGGTGGGCCACGATCGCGCGGTATCGTCCCTGCCCGAGGATATGATGGAGGCCTTCCCGGATGGGCTGCCGCTCCGCCTCGGACCATTCGCCGGTCACCGGGATGTCGTACTGCCGAGCCGGGTACACATCCTCGAGCTCGCGCGGGACGAGTCCGACCGGAGAGCTAAGCGAGACGACGTGGACGCGCTCGATGGAACGGAGGCCCTCGAGAGCGCCCCAGAACCGTCGGTGCGAGCGGGAATTGCGGTACGGTTTGGTCCGGCTGCACGGAACGAGCAGCAGTACCTCTTTCGAGGCCGGTGGGCGGTACCGTTCGAGGAGGCGGGCGCGGAACCTCCGCATCTGTGGGCGACGCAAGGATTCGGCCAGGACGTACCGGCCCGTCCCATGACCGACGACGGGAGTGTATTCCTCCAGGAGATCCGCGAGGTCCCGGTCGGCGTACCGCAGCATCTCCGCCAAGGTGGGCTCGGCGGCGAGCCTCGCCTCCACCAGTTCCCTCAGCCGACCGACGCGCGAAGCGTGGTTGGCCCGGGCGAAGGCATCCCGATAGATCGCTCCGAGATCGCTCGCCACTGAGGTCGTCAACGATGTTTCGGGGGCCGACGTTCCCAGCGACTCGTCCAACTCCGTCCCCGCCGACGAAAGGATCTCGCCTTCGGTCGTATCCATGAGATCGATGCCGAGGTACTGCAGCATGGGGATCCGGTGGGGCAGTGCCACGCGGGGCGCCCACAGTAGGGGCGCCGGTCCGAGCTCCTTGCGGATCGCGCCGATCGCTTGGATGAACGACTCTCCGTCCGACCACAGCGCCCGCGCGTTCCCGAGGACCAACAGCTCCGGACGGGCCGCGCGCAGGCGCTGAAGCGCATCGGCGGGCGGCGGCCAGTGGACCACCCAACTCCCGAACCCGGCTTCGGAAGCGCTTCCGCCCGCTCCGGTGATCTCGGGGGCGGGGACCGGGAAGGTGAGGTCCACGGAGCGAGTGCCATCGCCGATCGCCAGATGGCGATGCCCGGGGAGAGTTCCCGCGACGGTGGAGACGCACAGCCGGCCCGGTGGGGCACGGTCGCTGGGCCGTTCGAGCAGCGCCGGTACGGGGAACGATAGGTTCCCGACCGTCCCCCGACCGATCAGCCCGAGCCCTTCGATCCGATCCACCGTGCGGGTCATGGGACTCCTCCTGGGCTGGAGGTCACGGAGGGGAAACGGGTTTCGGCGCTACGGGGAGCCGCCCGTCTTCGCGGGGTCGCGCCGGCGGCGCCCTCCCGCGGGCTTGGGGAAGTACGCTTCCCACTGCGCGATGAGGGCCTCTCGGCGGTCGGCGCCCGCCTCGCTTCGTCCGCGCTTTCCGAACATGGGATCGTGCGTGTCGCGGACCGCCCGCAGGAACGCCTCCGGGTTCGCGCTGGCCTGCTCGAAGCCGTACAGGATCAACTGTCGTAGGAAGCTCGACCGACCCCGCCAGCCGATCCGGCGGCGTACCGCGGGATTGAGGTGGCGTTTCGCCATTCGCCAGACGTCGTTCGTTGTCTTGTAATCGCGCACGGACAGGCTGATCATCACCTGCGGCATACTTCGGGCCTCCTCTCTCCTTCCCGTATATAACAGGATTCGTCGCGCGCTTCCTCCGTCTCAGAAACATCGCCCCCGCGGGCGCAATCCGCGAGGGATCCGCGCGCCTTACGCGATGAATATGGCCACGGCGGCCCCGACGAGGTAGATCGCGCTCATCAGGAAGTGGCGCCGGAACGCGACCCGCGTAGCTGCGGTGTGCCGCAGGAGCTGGTAGTCGGTGATGACGGCCACCATCGCGATCGCAGCGAGTCCGATGGGGTAGGCGATCCCGAGACCGAGCACGAAGCCGAACGCGGCGAGCAGGATCAGCGCTCCGGCGTGCAGCACGGGTACGAGGTAGGTCGACCGACGCACGCCGACGAGAAGGGGGAGCGAGTGCAACTCGAGCGCACGGTCGCTCGCGAGGTCGCCGAGGCTGTGGATTGTCTCGAACGCGGTCCCCCACAACAGGAGGCCTCCGACGGCGAGGAGGGCGACGGGTGGGAGCGTGCCCTGGACCGCAATGAAGACCGCGGCGGGCACGATCGCCTCGACCAGTCCGAGGAACGGGGTGGTCCAGGCGGTGATGCGCTTCGTGTACGTGTACCCGTACACCATCGCGAGCGCCACCGGGGACAGATAGAACGCGAGCGGGTTCAGGAAGTAGGAGACCACGATCAGCAGGGCCGCGCTCGCGAGCGAGAAGGCGAGCGCGAACTCCGGGCGCGCGCGGCCGGTGACGAGCACCCGGTTCTGCGTTCGGGGGTTGACCGCGTCCTGCGCGCGATCGGCCCAGCGGTTGAAGCTGTGGCCCGCGTTGCGAGCCGCCAGGAACGCGATGACGATCAGAAGGAACGTCGCCAGCGAGGGAAGGCCCTTCGAAGCGATGAAGATGAAGGCGAGGGCGAACGGAAGGTTCAGTCCGAGGGTCTGGATCTCGAGCAGCCTGCCGAAGTCCCACCACCGCCCGGAGGCGTCTGTCGGTGGATCGGTCACGGCTGCGGCGGGCGGAAGAGGCGGGCGAGTGACGGGTCGCTCGCGATCAAGCGTTCGGCGGCCTGGCACGTCGCGTCGTCCATCCGGATCTCCTCCGGCCACGGACGGGGGAATCCGTCCTCGAGTCCTTTCTTGGTCGCGTCGATGCCGATCTTCGCCCCGAAGTTGGGAACGGGGTTGGAGATCGACAGCTGGTCGACCGGTCCGCGGGAGAGCTCGAAGTCCCGCTCCGGATCCGCCTGCAGGCCGACCCGGTAGAGGACCTCGGAGAGATCGTGGACGTTGACGTCGGCGTCCACGACGACGAGGTAGCGCGTGAACATCATCTGGCCCAAGCCCCAGAGGGCGTGCATCACCTTGCGGGGCTGGCCGGGGTAGGACTTTCGGATCGAGACGATCCCCACGTTGATGAACAGGCCTTCGAGAGGCAGGTTCATGTCCACGAGCTCGGGGAGGATCAACCGGATGACCGGTAGGAAGATCCGCTCCACCGCTTTTCCGAGGATCCCGTCCTCGGTGGGGGGTCGGCCCGTTACGGTCCCGAGGTACACCGCTCGCTCCCGGTGCGTCACGTGCGTGACGTGGAAGACGGGGAACGGTTCCGGGAGCGAGTAGTATCCGGTGTGATCTCCGAACGGTCCTTCGATCTTGCGCTCGGTGGGATCGACGTACCCTTCGAGCACGATCTCGGCCTGCGCCGGGACCTCCAGATCCACCGTGCGAGCCGGCACGAGCTCGACCGGTTCGGAGCGCAGGAAGCTCGCGAAGGCGAAGTTGGAGATCCCCTCCGGGACCGGAGCGAGCCCGGAGAACACGGTCGCCGGGTCGGCGCCGATGACCGCCGCGACGGGCATACGCTCGCCCCGTGCGGCCCATTTGCGGAAGTTGCTCGCCCCGATGCGGTGCAGCTGGGCGTGGAATCCGAGCGTGTCGGGGCCATACTGTTGGAGGCGGTAGATCCCCGTGTGCGGCTCGTTCGTGTCGGGGTCCTTCGTGATAACGACCGGGAACGTTACGGTCCGTCCTCCGTCCTTCGGCCAGCACTTCAGGATCGGCAGCCGGTCGAGGTCCACCGTCGGTTCCTCGACCTCTTGGCATGGGCCCGCGCGGACCCGTTTCGGCGCGAGGGACCGTAGGGTGGAGAGCGCCGCGATCGTTCCCCCGAGGTCCCGGATCGCTCCCACAAACCCGGCCGGCGGGCGCAGGTGAACGAGCTCTCCGATGCGCTTCGAGGTCGCATCGACGCTCGGATCCCCGAGCGCGAGCGCGATCCGACGGGTCGAGCCCAGCACGTTCATCGCGACGGGCATCGTGCATCCCTCCACGTTCTCGAAGAGGAGCGCGGGGCCGTCCCGAGCGAGGACCCGTTGGGTGATCTCCGTGATCTGGAGATCGCGGCTCACGGGCGATCGCACCCGAACGAGATCGCCCTGAGCATCGAGAGCCTCGAGAAACTCCCCGAGCGAGCGGTACGCCATCGGGTGGGGCGACGCCGCCACCGCTCATGAGTCCGGCGACGCCCGGGCAGGTTCATATGGGAACCCTCGGTCGGAGGTCCGCGATGCAGACGGTGACCCTCGAGTTCTCGACCGAGCACCTGGTTGCTCTCGGCCTCATTCCCGAAGGGTTCTTCGAGAGGTACGAGGAGGTCGAGCTGCTCGAGACCCTCCGGCTCGAGCAAGGGTGGCGGCTCCAGCTCGTCCGGGTCCGCCGACGAGGGCCCCTGAAGAGCGCCGCGGAGCTCCTGCGAGAGTCCCGCCGCATCCGGCAGATCTACGGGCTCGAGAGCTTCGAGCTGCTCGAACGGCGTCCGCGCAGCCGCGACTACATCCTCCTCATCCGCCAACGAAACTCCGAACGGCTGCGGTACCTGCTCGCCATGGCCCGCGGCCGGATCTCTCCCACGGTACCGTTCCGCATGACGAGCGAGAAGGTCGTAGCGAGCTTCCACGGCGAAGAGGCGGTGCTGCGCCGGGTCCTGCGCTGGCTCGCCAAGGAGGAGTTCCCGTTCCGCGTGCTTCGCGCCTCGCACCGTCCGTTCACCGAGGATTCTTCGTCGTCGCTCACCCCGCTCCAATCGGCCCTTGCCGCACGGGCCTGGGCCCTCGGCTACTACACGGTGCCCCGTCGGATCACGCTCACGCGGTTGGCTCGCCTCACGGGCCGAAGCCCTCCGGCCCTCGGCAAGATTTTGCGCCGGGCCGAGGGCCGGTTGGTGGCGCGGTTCCTCTCGGCCGAGTCTGCGGCCGCGGGCCCCGAAGCCGACCCGGCCGACCACGGGAAGCCGTCTTGAAGCTCGCTCGCATCGAGGAGTTCGATGGCGCCCCGCGTGCGTACGGTGGTCCTGGAGAGGATCGCGGGCATGGTCCACGCCCGGCTTCCCGCGCGCGCGACCGCGGGTTCGGCCTGCTTTGACCTCGCGGCCGCGGAGGCAGCCGACCTCATCCACGGTACGGTCACGCTCGTGCGCACCGGCTGGAAGATGCGCGCACCGAGGGGGACATTTCTCGAGGTCCGGCCGCGGAGCGGTCTCGCCTCCCGCGGTGTGCTCATGGTCAACGCTCCGGGGACGATCGATCGCGACTACTCCGGGGAGATACGGATCCCGATGTCCTACCTCTTCGATGGGACGTACCACATCGAGGTCGGGGACCGGATCGGGCAGATCCGCGTGGTCGAAGATCTTCCCGCTCGATTCCGCAAGGGAACGGTCGCCCCCGTCGCCTCGCGACGCGGCGGATTCGGAAGCACCGGCCGATAGTCCCCTACGGCTCGTACTCGGTCATCAGACGCTGCACGGTGTGGGCCGGTGGCGGAGGGAGGATTTCGCCGGCCCGGGCCTTCGCCTCGATCTCCTCGAGCATCGAGTGCATGCGGCGCTCGCGGGAGGCCGCTCCCCGGTTCATGCCTTCGTCGCGGGTCCCCTCGGCCACGAGGACGATCGCGCGGCCCGCCCGCGCGCGGCCGGTCCGGCCCCGACGCTGGATGGTCCGAATCACGTCCGGCAGGGGCTCGTAGAAGACGACGAGGTCCGTGGCGGGAATGTCGAGGCCTTCCTCCGCGACCGATGTGGCGACGAGGACGTTGATCTCCCCCGCCCGGAACCGATCGAGGAGCGCCACCTGGTCCTTCTGGGAGAGGCCGGGGTCGTCGGTCCGGGTCGCCTGTCCCACGAAGCGTCCCGCCCGAACCGCAGGGCTTCCGAGGCGCTCGAACTCCAGGAGGAGCCGATCGACCGTGTCCCGGTACTGCGTGAAGATGATGGCCCGCCCGTTCGGGCGCTGACGTAGCTCCTCGGCCACGATCGAGACCGCGGCGGCGATCTTCGGGTGTTCTAGGGTCGTCCGTTCGATCCGTCGGCGCACCTCGAGCACGTCCGGGTCTTGCAGGAAGGCACGCTGGGCCGGCGTGATCCGACCTCGCTCGGGCCGGTCCTGTCGTTCGAAGAAGGCGCGGAGCGCTTCCACTCCCTGGCTCTCGGCGAGCTCGACCGCGTGCTGCCCCTTCATCGCGGCGGCCTGGGCCGTAACGGCGGCCCAGAGCCCCGGGGCGGCCGCGGTCCCGCGGCTCCGGTCCACCGAGAGCTGTCGATGTAGCCGTTCGCCCACGGTCAGCAGGGTCCGTCGAGTGGTCTCCCCGGGAGGGAGCAGATCATAATGCCGCAGGACTTCCATCTGCCGAGCGACCGCGGCCTTCAACAGGATCGCGAGGTGGCGCATCTCGACCGGGACAGGGATCGTCACCGTCTCGACGCCGATGTCGTGGATGTACGGGCGAACGTCCGGCGAATCCTCGGTGCGGTACTCGAAGTGTTCGATATCGAGATTGTACCAGACCGCCTCGATCCGTTCCTTCCGGGAGCCCGGCGAAGCGGTCAAAGCGAGAACGCGAGCGCGGGGCCCATCGCGGTTGGCGAGACCGACCGCAACGTACGGGTAGTTACCGACCGCGCGGTGCGCCTCATCGAATACGATCGTCGAGAAGCCCTCGAGCGTGAATCCCCGACCGAGCAGGTCATTGGCGATCACCTGGGGGGTCGCTACGACGATCTGGGGAGGGTGGAGCAGTGCGGCACGTCGTTCGGGGGTGATCGCCCCGGTGAGCGTGAGCGGTGGCGGGCCGAGAATCGAAGCGGCCACCGATCGCGCGTGCTGCACGACGAGGGGGCGAGTGGGAGCCATGAACAGGATCGAGCGATCGGGATACCGCCTCAGCTGTTCGGCGATCACCCGCAGGGCGATCGCGGTCTTTCCAAGGCCCGTGGGGAGGATCGCGAGGGTGTTGCGGTCGACCACGACCTTCGCGATGTTCGCCTGATACTCCCGGTCGTCGAGCGCATTCGGCTTCAGACGCGGGTGCACGACGGCCGTCATCGCCCTCGACCGTCGGACGCCACCGAGCGCAGATTAACTAGTCTCGGCGTGCGGGAGGTCGATGGTGGCGCTCTGGACGGTCGTGTTCCTCCTCGTCCTGGCCGTCGCGGCCCTCGTGTACCAGGGGCTGGCCATCCTGTTCTCCTACGAGATGCCCCGACTCGATCCGATGGCGTCCCGCGAGGGGCCGCCCGCGTCGATCCCCGAACTCAGCGTCGTGATCGCGGCCCGGAACGAGGTCGTCGACCTGCCGCAGACCCTCGAGGATCTTCTGGCTCAGGATTGCGTGCCGGGGGAGATCGTGGTGGTCGACGGAGGATCGACCGACGGAACGGCGGCCGTCATCGACGCGCGGTCTCCCCGGGTGCGCCGTATCGACGAGCCGCCGTTGCCGAAGGGTTGGGTGGGAAAGAGCTGGGGGTGTTGGACGGGAGCACGCGCCACCCGGGGGAAGTGGATCCTGTTCATGGACGCGGACGTGCGGACGCACCGCGCGGCCGTGCGGACGGTGCTCGAGTGGGCACAGCGCGAGCAAGCCGATCTCGCATCGATCGGATCCCGGATCGATATGCGCTCGTTCTGGGAACGGGTGGTCCTCCCGTTCTACGTCCAGATGGTGCTCGTCCATCTGCGATCCTCGCGCGTCAACCGACTCCGATCGAGGGCCGCTACGGCGAACGGCCAGTTCCTCCTCGTCCGCCGGGAGGCCTACGAACAGCTGGGGGGACACGAGTCGGTCCGCGCTGCGGTACTGGAGGATGTCGCACTCGCAGAGCGGTTCCGGAACGGCGGCCGGGCCCTGAGGTTCGCGTGGGCGCCGGATCTGGCCTCGACGAGGATGTACCGCGGCCGAGAGGAGATGTTCGACGGACTTCTCAAGACGGTCCACGGGACGACGTACTCCTCCACCGTGCAGATCGGACGCCTCGCAGGGCTGATCGGCCTCTTCCTCCTCCCGCTCGGGCTCCTCCCGCTCGGGTGGGTGGTCGGCAGCACGGCCCTGATGGCCATGGGGGTCGTCCTGTGGGTCGCGCTCTTCGGAAAGCACGTCGCCTTCGCCCGGGCGGTCGGGGTACCCGCCGCGTACGGTCTCCTCTACCCGGTCTCCGTCGCCTACTACATCGCGGTTCTCGCTGCGTCGATCGGTCGCGGGGGTTCCCGTCGCCCGGTCTACTGGAAGGGACGGGCGTACGACATCCGCCCGTGACGTCGGGAACCTTCCCCGGGGCCCTCGGCCCCGCCCTCAACGCATATGTGGGCGCCCCCCATCGAACCGAGTACCATGGCGGAAGCGAACGGATCGAAGTACCAGCTCTTCATCGACGGTGCCGAGATCCCCGCGAGCCGCGGCGAGCGAGCCACCCTCACGGACCCCGCGACGGGGGAACCGATCGCGGACCTCGCCATCGGCGGTCCGGAGGACGCACGCCACGCGATGGAAGCGGCCGAACGAGCGTTCCGCGAATCCGGCTGGGCTGCGGATGACGGAAGCGCACGCGCACGGGCGCTTCGCCGGCTGGCCGATCTGCTCGAAACGGAGGCCGAGTCGATCGCGCGCCTGGAGACCCGCAACATGGGCAAACCGCTCCGCGAGTCGCGCGGGGATCTCCAGTACGTGGTCCGGACGCTCGAGTACGTCAGCGGGCTCGCCGACAAGGTCCAGGGAGAAACGATCCCGGTCCCCGGACCGCGGCTCGCGTACACGCTGCGCGAGCCGCTCGGGGTCACGGTCCACATCGCCCCCTGGAACTATCCGCTGCTGCTCGCCATCCGGTCCGTGGCCCCGGCCCTCGCCGCGGGGAACGCGGTCGTCCTCAAGCCGGCAAGTCTGACCCCCCTGACCGCCATCGCATTCGCCCGTCTCGCCCACCGGGCCGGTATCCCCAAGGGGATCCTCAACGTCGTGGTCGGCCCCGGGAGGTCGGTCGGCGAAGCGCTCGCGCTCGATCCGCGCTGTCGCTCGATCTCCTTCACCGGAAGCGGAGAGATCGGCCTGCGGATCGCCGAGATCGCCGCTCAGCGAGTGATCCCGGTCACGCTCGAACTCGGTGGCAAGAGCCCCGTGATCGTGTTCCCGGATGCCGACCTCGACCGGGCCGCGAAGGGGATCGGCTACGGGATCTTCGGGAACGCGGGCCAGATGTGCTGGGCCGCCTCCCGGCTCATCGTGCACGAGAGCGTGCACGCCCCGCTGCTCGAGAAGGTACGCGCGATCGCCGACGCCACGAAGCTCGGCCCCGGGCTCGAGGACGGGATCGAGATGGGCCCCCTCGTCTCCGCCGATCAAGCCGTGAGGGTCCTCGAGTACGTGCGGAGCGCGCTCTCCGACGGTGGAGTTCTGGTGGCCGGCGGGAATCGTCCCGCCGAACCCCGGCTGGCCCACGGTCACTTCGTCCGGCCGACCGTGCTCGACCAGGTCCCTGGAGAGTCGCGGGCCGTTCGGGAGGAGATCTTCGGACCCGTTCTCTCGGTGTTCTCGTTCAAGGACGCCGAGGACGCGATCCGCATCGCCAACGACACGCGCTACGGGTTGTTCGCGGCGATGTGGACGAAGGACCTCGCCATCGCCCACACGGTCTCTCGACGCCTTGAGGCGGGGATGGTGAGCATCAACGAAGCGCCGAACACCTTCCCCCAGACCCCGTTCGGCGGATTCAAGGAGAGCGGGATCGGCTTCGAGCAAGGAACGAAGGTCCTCGAATCGTACACCCGCCGAAAGAACGTGATCGTGAACGTTGCTCTTCCCCGGAAGAAGGCGGATACATAGGCGCGGACGAGGCGTTCCGCTCGAAGGTTCGTACGAAACCCCCTAAGAACCTCCCTAGGCTCCGAGGGCGTCCACGATGCCGGAGTCGGTCAGCCCCTCGACGACGTGGGGGGAGTGCGCATTCTGCGGGAACGCCGTGCCCCCGACGTCCGCCGTCTGCCCGATCTGCGGGGCGGGCGAGCCCGTCCGCGCCGGGACGATCGCGCGAGCTCCCCGCCGGGTCCAGCGACGCCTCAAGCTGCTCGGAGCCTTCCGGATCCTCATCGTGGCCGGCGTGGTGGTGGTGCTCGCCTTCCTCGTCATCCAGCCGGTTCTCTCCGGACCCCCGGTCCTCGCCGATCCCCTGACCACTTCGGGAACGTACACGATCGGTGCGGGAAACTCCACGGTGCTGGCGGGCGAGGTCAGCGGCGAGGACTTCATCACCGGCAACTTCTCGGTGGTCGCTCCCGTGGGCACGACGATCGGATTGACCGTGTACAACACGACCGAGTACTCGCAGTTCCTCGCCGGGGACAATCCCCAGAACCAGACCTGGTACAGCCCGGGAAATTCGGGCCCGATCACCTTTGCGGCCTACTACACGGACACGTACTACTTCGTGTTCTCGAACCCGTATCCGACCACGAGCGGCATCACCGTCACCGTGTACATCGCGACCCAGTACCAGACGAACGTGAACTCGTTCGCCTAGCCGGGTCGGCGTGGCCCCTACTCGGCGGCGTCGCTCGGAGGGGTGGGCACCCGGGTGAGATATTCCGAGGGGACCTGATCGGCGAGAAAGACCGTCTTGCCCGCCCGCATGATCACGAGGCCGTCCCCGCGCGCGCGCTTCGCATCGATCTCGAGGATCACCGGGTTCGGGCGCCGGACCAAGCCGGCGTTCCGGGCGTCCTGGGCGGTCTTGGAGAGGTGCACCTTGCGCCGATCGGACGGCTTGAGGCCGACCTCGAGGACGATAGCGGCCTCCTCCTCGGTCACGGGATAGTAGAGCTGGTCGGGCACGTTCTCGGTCGGCAGATCGAGAGCGACCTCGAGCGTATGACCGTAGGTCGCGCGGATCCGGTCGTCCCGGACCTCGTACCGTCCCTTCGCGTCGGTCTCCGCGATCGCCACCAAGTGGTGGACACGCAGCCAGTGGTAGACGCGGTGCTGCTGGGATATCGCGCGGACGATCTGGGGCAGCGAGACCCAGCCGCGCTCGTCCATCGTGAGGTGGTAGCGGTCGGGGAAGTGGCGCAGGATGCCCGTCAGGATCCGACCGAGGTGGTCGAGCTCCCGGTCGTCCATGAGGAACTTCGAGGGTTGCCCGCAGACCGGGCAGTTGTCGCCCCGAAAGTAACCGTGCTGGTCGCACTCCTTCAACATCGGGCGCGGTCCCCTACGTGCGGATCTTGTCGGCCTTCTTGTCGAAGTCCGTGACCAGGTCGCCGTACATGTCCGCGAGATCCTTGAGGACCCGCTTGAGCACCTGCTGGGGCTTCTCGCCCTTGGTCTTCAGGTAGAGCGTCGGCCGGTCGAGGTACGGGTGTCCGATATAGTACCGAGCCTCCACGACCTTCTCCTCGCGCTGCAAGGCTTCCACCAAGGGGATGAGGAGGGTCTCCTCACCCTGCGGAAGCTCCAAGCGGAGCGTATCCGATTCTCGTTCTGCGACTCGAACGTCCATCGGCGGCCTATGGGAAACGGGCCACTAGGGCCCCGTTCTTAAGGGTGGCGGGGCCGAATGCGCGGCGGCACGCGCTCCCGTACGCGGCAGCGCATGCACGCACCGCGGACCACTCCGTCCCGACGTGCCTATAACTCCTCCAGCTTCCTCCCCGGCCGAATGCGCGTCCTGGTGGTCGGGGGCGGAGCCCGGGAGCACGTGATCGCCCGCGCCTTATCCATCGCCGGGGCCAAACTCGTCAACGTCGCCCCCCACACGAACCCGGGCATCGCGCGCCTCGCCCGCGCTACCGCGCGCTCGGAGATCACGGACGCCGATGCGGTCGTGGCCTTCGCCGAGCGCCAAGAGATCGATTACGCGGTGATCGGCCCCGAGGCCGCGCTCGCCGCCGGCGTCACGGACGCGTTGCGCGCCGCGGAGATCTCCGTCGTGGGGCCCTCTGCCGCGGGGGCCCGGATCGAGTCGTCGAAACTGTTCTGCCGCGAGCTGCTCGCCCGCTACGGGGTCGGGGGCCAGCCGCGATTCGAAGCACCTAAGAGCATTGACGAGGTCGACGCCCTGGCGCAGCGCTTCGGGACCCCGTTCGTGGTCAAACCGAGCGGACTCACCGCCGGCAAGGGGGTGTGGGTCCAGGGGTCGGATTTCGCGGAGGTCAAGGAGGGCGCGGCCTACGCGAAGAGCCTCCTCATGCAGGGCCAGCGGGTCCTCTTTGAGGAGAAGCTCGTCGGCGAGGAGTTCAGCCTCATGGCGTTCGTCACCGACTCCGGCATCTATCCGATGCCCGTCGTGCAGGATTTCAAGCGCGCCTTGGAAGGGGACAAGGGCGGCAACACCGGAGGGATGGGAGCCTACTCCCAGCGTGATCATCTCCTACCGTTCCTCCCGGCCGCCGACCGCGACGTCGCGGTCGAGATCATCCGACAGACCGTCGCGGCGCTCCGCACGGAGGGGATCGAGTACCGAGGGATCCTCTACGGCGGGTTCATGCTCACGGCGCAGGGCCCGAAGCTCGTGGAGTTCAACGCTCGCTTCGGCGACCCGGAATCGATCAACGTCCTCTCGCTCTACGAGGAGGGGAACTTTGACGAGCTCCTGTTCGGGGTCGCGAGCGGCCGGGTCGACCCCAACCTGGTGCGATTCCGCCTTCGGTCGACCGTCCTGAAGTACATCGTCCCCCCCGGGTACGGCGACAAGCCCCGACCGGGGGGGATCCTTCGACTGGACGAGCCCGCGATCGAGGCGGAGGGAGTCCACGTCTACTTCGGGAGCGTCGAGGAGGTCGGTCCGTCGACCGTTCAACTCGGTTCGGGACGGGGCATCGCGCTGGTCGGAGAAGCGAGCGCGATCCACGAGGCCGGAGCCCGGGTCGAGATCGCCCTCGCCCACGTCGAGGGCGAGTTCTACGTGCGCCACGACATCGGGACCAACGAGGACCTCGCGCGCCGACGCGAGCACATGCGCCAGATCCTCGCCCCGGGCGCGAAGCCGTCGCCCCTTCCGTTGAGCGTCGCTCCGGCCGCGGCTCCCCCTTCGAGCGCGGCATCGCCGGACCGGTTCCCGTAGGTTCCCCTCGCGCGAAGGGTCAAATACGGCTGGCTCCCTCGAATCGTCTCCCTATGTTTTGCCCCAAGTGCAAGCGCTTGATGCGCCCGGACACCGCGGCCCACCGCTGGGTCTGCCCGGCGTGCGGAGCCACCGTCCCCCTCGGCTCGGGCAAAGAGGTGGGCCGCTCGACCCCGAAGGAGCGCGAGGTCTCGGTCGTGGAGACGAAGTCGGTGACGCTGCCGACGGCGAACGAGGTCTGCCCCAAGTGCGGCAACGACACCGCCTACTGGGTGCTCCGCCAAACCCGGGGCGCGGACGAGCCCGAGACCCGGATCTTCGAGTGCACGGTGTGCGGCCACAAGTGGCGAGAGTACCAATGAGCTCCACCGCGTTCTCCGCGATCGAGCGTGCGTTCCGTCCGGGGGCGATCGGCGCACCGATCACCGTGCGAGGTTGGGTGCTCGGCTCGCGATCCTCCGGCGGGATCCTGTTCATCACGCTCCGCGACCGCACCGGCGTCGTGCAGGTCACCGGGCGCAAGGATGCGCTGGGGGAGGTGCCGTTCACCGCCGCCGAGCACGTCCAGAACGAGGGAGCCATCGCCGTCGAGGGCACCGTCGCGGAGGACCGGCGAGCGCCCGGAGGGCGGGAGATCCGCGCATCGCGGATCGTCGTCATCGACGCCGGAGAGCCGTACCCGATCTTCCAGGAGCAGACCGAGGAGTTCCGGCTCGACAAGCGGCACCTGGTCATCCGCTCGCAGGACCACGTCGCCACGTTCCGCGTGAAGGCCGAGCTGTTGAGGACGTTCCGCGAGTTCATGGACCGCGAATCGGTCCTCGAAGTGACGCCGCCGATCCTGAGCGGCAACGCGGCCGAAGGAGGCGCCGAGGCGTTCGAGATCGATTACTTCGGACGACCCGGATACCTCTCCCAGACCGCCCAGCTCTACCTCGAGGCGCTCCTCGTGCCCAACGAGCGCGTCTACGCGCTTACCCCGTCGTTCCGGGCCGAGAAGATGCGCACGCCGCGGCACCTGACCGAGTATCTCCACCTCGAGGGCGAACTCGCCTGGACGGATCTCGACGGACTGCTCTCGTTCGTCGAACGGATGATCGAGTACGTCTGTCGCGCGATCGCCGAGCGGCGACCGACCGAGCTTCGGCAGCTCGGACGGGCGCCGGAGGACCTCGCCGCCGTCCGCGCACCGTTCGAGCGGGTCCCGTACGCCGCTGCGATCGAGGAGCTGCAGAAGAAGGGGTTCGCGATCGAGTGGGGCGCGGACTTCGGCACCGCCGAGGAGCGAGCGCTCACGATCGAGCGGACCGCGCCGATCTTCCTGACCCGGTTCCCGCGCGAGCTCAAGGCGTTCTACATGCTACGCACCCCCGGCGACCCGCGCACGGTGGAAGCCGCGGACCTGCTTGCTCCCGAGGGCTACGGGGAGATCGTCGGCGCCTCCTGCCGCGAGACGAGCATCCCGAGCCTGCTCGAGCGCCTCGCCCAGCTCGGTATCGATCCGGCCGCCTACGAGTGGTATCTCGACCTGCGACGCCATGGAAACATCGAACACGCGGGCTTCGGCCTCGGCGTCGAGCGCGTGCTGCGCTGGATGCTGCGTCGGGAGCACATCCGCGACACGACGCCGTTTCCGCGGACACCGAGCCGACACACTCCGTAGCGGGCCGCCCGGAGACGGCAAAGGTTCAAGAACGGTCGCAGTAGTGCGTGCGACGTAGCGGCTTTCTCTCGGGGGGCACAGCGTGGCACTTCAACGACAATCCGATCGTGAGGAATCGAGCGCCAAGCCCGCCCCGCCGGCGCCCGGGGATCTCCTTGTCGAGCGGATCACTCACCGGGACGTTCCCGAGGTCGCCGCGCTTCTGAAGAGGGTCTGGGACGCGCAGCGCCCTGAGCTCCCCCCCGAGCTCGTGAAGGAGTGGGAGCCGACCCCGCTCGAGTTCACGAGCCGGATGGAAGGAGTGACGTTCTACGCCGCCCGGCGCGACGGACGGCTCATCGGGCTCATCGGCTGCGAGCTGGACGGTCGCAGCGCGCACTTCCACACGCTCGTCGTCGATCCGACCGCTCGCCGCCAAGGAGTAGGGAGCGCCCTAACGCGGGCCGGCATCGAATGGGCCCGGCGCAATGGGTGCGCGTCGATATGGTTCGATCATCTCACACTGTTCACCGCGCTCCCCCCACTGCTCAAGCGCCTCGGATTCACCGAGGCCGGCGTTCTCCACCGTCACCTGTACAACGAGGACGTACGGTACTTCGAACAGATCCTCTAAGCCCGATCTCCCGAACTCCCGCCTCTCCGCATCGGGACGACCGATGTTCCCCGGATCCGAACCCGGGGTCCTGCAGGGGGTGAGATTTGAACTCACGGACTCCTACGAGACTAGGACCTCAACCTAGCGCCTTTGACCAAGCTGGGCCACCCCTGCAGAGGGCCGGTCGCGCGACCGATGCGCCGAGGATAACGCTTTCGAAGGCGAGGGCCCGAACGGAAACGCGCTGCGCTCGTACGGCGCCCAACGATCGTGCGGGCCCCGCCTACGAAGAGAAACGTCTATAATCGAAAGGCCGTGGGGCCGACCATGACTCCTCGCGGGGGTGACGACCGTCCCGAGATCGCCTTTCGGGAGACGACCACGGGTCACCCGATCGTCTTCATCGGCCAGAAGCCGACGATGACGTACGTCTTCCAGCTCGTCGCGCAGCTTCACTCCGGTGCCGGACCGGTGATCGTGAAGGCCCGCGGGAACGCGATCGGGAAAGCCGTCGACGTGGTCGAGGTCGTCCGGCGCCGCCTCCTGCAAGGCCAAGTGACGATCGGCCCGATCTCGATCGATACCGAACGCCTGACGAACCGCGACGGCCGGGACGCGAACGTCTCCTCGATCACGATCTCGGTGGCACGGACGGCATCGGAGCCGGCGCCACCGGTGCCGTCGAAGTAGGACGCGCGGCGCGGACCACCCAGGTTCCCGCCCAGCGATCGCCGATCCGTTGCCGCTCGGAGCTCAGCACCATCACCAGGATCGCGAACGCGCCGAACAGGACCGTCGCGGTGAGAGCGATCCCGAGGAAGTACAGGAACGCGATGAGATTGGTGAGGTTCCCGAAGACGACCGCGTTCGCCGCGCCCACGCCTCCGTGGGCGAGGATCGCGACCGCCGCGGAGAGCCCGAGCCCGATCGCGCTGTAGGTGGCGAGGCGCGGGGCGGCGCGCACGAACGCGGCGAGCCAGCCCGGCCGCCGGAAGTTCCGGTCGCGCACCTCGAGCCCGAGCATCCATTTCCCGAGGGTCGCGCCGAACGCGGTTTCCGAGATCACGTCGTAGAGGAACGCGACGGCGATGTAGCCATAGGCCGCCGTGACGAACGAGACCGCCGAGAGCACATCCACGAGCGAGCCGCCGATGCTGGCCGCGAGGAACCACCACACGGCCACCGCCGGGACGGTGACGAGGGCCAGATCGATGGCGTAGGCCGCGATGCGCGCACGGAGCGACGCGAGGCGCGGGGTCCACAGCGATCGCCCGACCCCGACGAGCATCCGCGCCGCCAACCATGCGCGCATGGCTTCGGGCGGATCGGCCGGAGCCGTTGCGGCCAGCGCATCCAGGTTCGCCTGGTCGGCAACCACCCATCCCGGGGCCCCGAGCCCGCTCCACGGGTGGGCCGGATCGGGGGCCCCGGGAAGTTCGAGGACGCGATGGGCCTGCGCAGCGGCGTCGTGAGCGGCGACGCTCGCGGCCCGGATCGAATCGGCCGGCCGGCCGTCGTACTGTTCCTGCAGCGAGCGGGCCAAGCGATGGGTGGGAGAGGCCGGTGGGATCGAGCCCGCGTCGTCGGGGACGGGAGTCCAGCCTCGTTCGAGGAGGTGGTGGGCGGCGTAGGCCGCGGCGAGCGCGAGGAGTCCGGATAGGTACAGGAGATCGAGAATGTCCGCGCCTCCGATGACGTAGAGGTTCATCGGTCCCGGTCCGTAGAGAGGGGGTTGACGGAGCACGTCGGCCCCGACAAGCACGCCGAACGTCGTGGCGGAGTAGGCCATGGGCAGCGCGAGCGCTTCGCGTCCTGCGAACAGCGGCCGTGCGATCAGGACCGCGACGAACCCCGCGAGCACGGGGGTGATCACATAGATCGGGAACTGTTCTTCGATGCCGGCGCCCGGCACCGTGTACGAGGCGAGGAAGGTCAGCACGGTCACTCCCGAGGTCAACGCCACGAGGCCGGCCACCCGCCGTCCTGCGGACGACGGGGCGTCGCCGAGAAGCCGGGGCGCGAGGACGAACGCCGCGAGGGAGAAGGCGACGGCGATCGCGGTGACGGCGATGTCTTGGGTCGCCGCGTTCGAGAGGTACACGACAGTAGCGAGAGCGAGCGCGCTCTCCACGCTGAACCAGACGCCGAAGAACGCGAGCGAACGACGCAGCGGGGAAGCGATGCGCGTGAAGAGGGCGCACGAGACCAGGAGGGGAAAGAGTCCCCCACCGAGATTGATCGCCAACAGGTCCGGGCCGATCCGGGTGAACGTCAGTTCTGCGACGTAGGCGAGGAGGCTAGCGGGTACCAGCAGCCAGAAGGTCAGCTTCCCAAAGCCCACGCTCTCGGCGAGGGGCCCCCGCTCCCAGGCGAAGAGCGCCAGGAACAACCATAGGAGCGGGGTGAGAGCGAAGGCGAGGATCGTGCCCGTGACATCGAACCCCAGTTGCAGCGGATCGAGCACGGTGTAGGTCTCGCCCGCCCTCGGAGCCTCGGCGCCGGGGCGTGCCCCACGAGCGGCGAGGAACGTAAAGGGTTATTCCGCCCGGGGACGTGGATTCAATCGATGGTCGCCCAACGCACCGAGAAGGACTCCCTCGGGGAGCGCGAGGTCCCAGCGGACGTGTACTGGGGGATCCAGACCCTGCGAGGTCGGGAGAACTACCCCGTCAGCGGGTTGCGCGCGAGCCCCCACCTCGTCCGGGCCTACGCGTTGCTCAAGCTCGCCGCCGTCCACGCCAACGTCGAATTGAAGGGACTGGACGAGCGGCGCGGCAAGGCGCTCGCACAGGCGGCCCAAGAGATGGCGGAAGGGCGATTCGATCACGAGTTCCCGATCGACGTGTTCCAGGCGGGCGCCGGCGTCTCCTTCCACATGAACGTCAACGAGGTCCTGACGAACCGGGCCCTCGAGATCCTAGGACTGGCTCGGGGAGATTACCGGGACGTCAGCCCGAACGATCACGTCAATCGCGGACAGTCGACGAACGATACCTTCCCCTCGGCGGCCCAGGTCGCGGTCCTCCTCGCCCTGCGCGAGCTCCGACCGGCCGTGGTCTCCCTCGCGGTGAGCCTCGAGCGCAAGGCGCAGGAGTTTCGCGCGTTCGCGAAGGCCGGCCGCACCCACTTGAAGGACGCGATGCCCGTGACCCTCGGGGCCGAGTTCCGGGCCTACGCCATGGCGCTCGAGCGCGTGCTCGAGGCGCTCCCCACGGTGGAGCGGGCGCTCAGCGAGATCCCGCTCGGGGGGAGTGCGGTCGGCACGGGGGTCAACTCGGTCGCCGGGTTCCGCTCCAGGGCCGTGGCGGAATACGCGTCGCTCACGGGGCTCACGCTCGTTCCCGGACGCGACGCGTTCGAGACGATGCAGAGCCGCTACGCGCTCGGGCTCGCGTCCGCCTGGCTGCGCACGCTCGCGCTCGAGCTGATCCGGATCGCGAACGACCTCCGGCTCATGGCGAGCGGACCGTACACGGGGCTCGACGAGATACGGGTCCCCGAGATCCAGCCCGGGTCGTCGATCATGCCGGGGAAGGTCAACCCTTCGGCCGCCGAGTGCCTGAACATGGTCGCGTTCCACGTGGTCGGCGCGGACGTCGCGACCGCGCTCGCCGTACAGGCCGGCCAGCTCGAGATCAACGTGATGATGCCGCTCGCGGCGTTCGAGGTCCTCTTCTCCGCCGAGATCCTCACGAACTACCTGCCCGTCTTCGCGCGTACGTGCATCGACGGGCTGATCGCGAACGGACCCCAGCTCGAGGCCTACCTGCTCGAGTCCGGCGCGATCGCGACCGTCCTCACGCCGAAGCTCGGCTACCTGAAGGTCGCCGAGCTCGTGCACGAGTCCCAATCCACGGGAAAGTCGGTCAAGGAGCTCCTGCTCGAGCGCCGACTCCTCACCGCGGCCGAGATCGAGGAACTCCTGGGCGCAGCCGCGCTCCTGAAGCTCACCGAACCGGTGCCGTAGGCCCCGAACGCGCATCGTTAAGTGGCGTCGGTCTCCTCGGCATCGGGGATCATGACGACGCTCGAACGGGTCCCGGTCTCGCTCGGGAACCCCGCATCGGAGGAGTTCCGACACGCGGTCGAGATCCTCGGAAAGGTCGGGCTAACCCAGTACGAGGCCCGGGCGTACGTGGCGCTCGTGGCGAGAGGCCTCGGAGACGCGGCGACCATCGCGCAAGCCTCGGGGATCCCCCGCACCTCCGCCTACAAGGTCCTCGAATCGCTCACGGAGAAGGGCTACGCCAAACCCACGGGAGGCAAGCCGATCCTCTTCCGGCCCACCCCGCCGCAGGACGTGGCCGAGACGCTGAAGGGCGCGATCCAGGAAGTCTTCGAGCAGCTCGCGGAGCTGCACCGTGCGGTCGCCGAGCACGGCGAGCCCCAGCTCGTCTATCTGCTCAGCGGCCGCGATAAGGTCCTCGGGAAGATCGCCGAGCTCCTGGACCAATCCTCCGCGACGTTCATCCTCACGACCCCGCAGATCTCCGACCTGCGCGATGAGCTCGGGAAGAAGATCCTGCACGCGGTCAAGCGAGGCGTACAGGTGACATTCGTCACCGCTCCCTTGCAGCGCGTCCCGGAGGGGATCCAGTACGTGACGCGCGACAACCTCCTGGCGACCGAGGTCCTCGCGGACGGTCAGCACGCCCTCCTCGCCGCTCCGGGGCTGGATGCCTGCGGGTTCACGGACAACCCGATCCTCACCGCGCACCTCCAGCAATTCCTCGAGGTCGTGCTCGACCGCGACCCGGGCGGCACTCCCGCGCCGTAGCCGTTCGCGTCCATGTCGGACGGCGGTGCCGTGGGGGTTGGAACGAGCCGGGGCCCCGCGACGCCCCCGGCCGAACGTGTTCGCCGTCGCGTGGCCGCCTCGGCGGGGGCCGAGACCGCGGCCCGTCTTCCCCTCGGCTACCACCGGATGGGCCGGGTGCTCTTGCTTCGGCTCCCGGGGGAGTTGCGGCCGGAGTTCCCGCAGATCGGAGAGGCCTGGCGGCAGGAGCTCGGAGTGGCGACCGTCCTGACGCAGGTCGGACCGGTCGAAGGCGAGCTTCGTCATCCGCGGATCGAGGTCATCGCCGGCACCGAGACGGACACCGAGGTCATCGAGCACGGGATCCGCTACCGCTTCGATGCCGCGCGGATCCTGTTCGCGACCGGGAACCGGGCCGAGCGTCAGCGCGCCGGTCGGTTGACCCGGCCGGGGGAGACGGTCGTCGATCTGTTCGCTGGGATCGGGTACTTTGCGCTTCCGGCCGCACTCCGAGGCGATGCGTCCGTGGTCTATGCGGCAGAGAAGAATCCCGTGGCCCACGGCTACCTCCAGCAGAATGCCGAGCTCAACGGAGTCGCGGAGCGCGTGCGCCCCCTGCTGGGCGACAACCGCGAGCTCACGATCCCGCTCGGGGAGGCGGATCGGATCTTCCTCGGCTACCTTCCGAGCGCCACGGCTTGGATCCCGCGCGCGCTCGAGCTGGGCCGGCGCTCGGGGGTCTGGTTGCATGTCCACCGGGTCGCGGACGTACGGGGCGGAACCGATGCGTCCTCGGAGCTCGTCCGAACAACGATCGAGTCCTGCGGAGCCTCGATCCTTGCGGCGCCCGAGGCCCGGGTCGTCAAGCCGTACGGACCGGGACGGAACCACGTGGTGGTCGACGTGCGCGCGCGCCCGCGAGACTAGTCCGCGGCGCGCGGGCCCGCCGGTCGAAGCGCGGCGACGGCCTGGGGGAACGCCTCGACGAACCGGTCGATATCGGACGTGGGGTTGGAGAAGGAGACGCGCACGAAACGCGCCCCGAACTCGTGCGAGAGATAGTTGCCCGCCCGTACGAAGACGCCGTGGCGCAGGAGCAGCTCCTTCTGCAGACGCTCCGGCGACACCCCTGTCTCGTGGATGTCGACCACGAACATGTTCGCAAGGCTTGGGAACACGGGCAGGGTCGCCCCGGGGACCTGGAGGACCGCATCGCGGACCCGTTCGCCGTTCGCGTGCGTCTGGCGACGCACCTCGGCGATCCACTGCGGTCGGGACTTCATCGCGGCCTTCGCCGCCACCTGGGCGAGTACGTTCAGGCCGAGATCGTTCGTGTTGAACCGGACGATCTGCTTCTCGAGCTCGGGGTTCGCTACGAACCCGCCGATGCGCAATCCGGCGAGCCCACAGTTCTTCGACACGGACCAGACGACGATCGTGTCCTGGGGAGCAAACTCGGTCGCCAGCGTATGGTGCTCGGAGAAGTCGCGGTAGGTCACATCGTTGAGCAGGATCAAGTGCCGGTCGTGAACGATCTCGGCGATCGCGCGGACCTCCTCCCGAGGGTAGCCGGATCCGAGCGGGTTCAGCGGATCGATCAGCAGGATCATCTTCGTCTTCGGACCGATCGACTCCTGGATCCGCTCGCTCGTGAGCCGGTACGGCGGCCGATAGATCGGCAGGTTCCGGACCTTCGCTCCGGTCAGTTCGGCAAAGCGGTGGATGATGAAGTAGCTCGGATCGGAGGCGAGCATTTCGTCCCCGGGTCCGAGCAGGGCGCGAGTCAGCATGTACAGCGCTTCGGTCCCGCCTCCCGTGAGGAACGGGGGGAACTCCGTAGGAGTCCCGAGGCCGTGGCGGAGGAGCTCGATGAGCTCCGGGTCGCCCGAAGCGAGGGGATACATCGGGTACCGGCGGTCCTTCACCGCCTCGATCAGGGAGGGTTCGATGGCTTCGCGGGGGACGAGGTGGTTGGTGTTCTGGCACATCCACGCGATCTCGTGGTAGCGCTCGTGAGCGTAGCGGAACGCATCGAACGGAGCCTCGGGCATTGTCGCATCCGCCCGGGGCGGGAGCGGACTTAACGGCTTTGGCTCCCGGCCCCGTTTGACGGTCCGGCTTCGGCGAGGAACGTCGTGACGATTCCGAGCGACTGGGGCCGGGTCTCGACCCGGGAGAACCCGGCCCGGTACATCGCCTCGACGAGCTGCGTGCGGGGCGGAAGCGATCGCAACGACTCCGGCAGGTAGCGGTACGGCCCGGCGCTCCCCACCGCGGCCCCGAGCCACGGCACGAACCGATCGAAGTAGGCGTGGAAGATCCGCCGGAAGGTCGGCGAGGTCGGCTCGGTGATCTCGAGCGTGAGGAAGACGCCTCCCGGCCGCAGGACCCGACGCGCCTCACGGAGCGCAAGCTCCAGGTCCGCGAAGTTCCGCATCACGAAGGCGTTCGTCACCAGATCGAACGCCGCGTCCGCGAACGGGAGCCGCAGACCGGTCCCTTGCCCAAAGTCGAGGCGCGGAAGCTCCCGAGCCGCGCCGTGCCGGACGGTCGCCTTCTCCAGCATCGCGCGCGTGAAATCGAGCCCCACGACCTCGGATCGGGGAAAGTGCCGCGCCACGAGCACGGCGAGATCCCCGGTCCCGCATCCCAGGTCGAGGACCCGGCGGACGGGCCCGGGGGCCCGGAAGCGATCGAGGTCCCAGAGGGCTCGGGGACGCCAGATGAAGTCGTTGCCCACCGAGGCGATGTGATCGAACCCATCGTACCCCTCGGCGATGTGGGTGAACATCCGCTGGATGTCACGCTGGAACGACGGTTGTTCGCGGTCCGGGTACGGCGAGCCGTCCTCGGCTCGGCGCCCGGTCGCTTCGGCCGCCGCCATGCCCTCAAGGACCGTCGTATCGGCTTAACGGTGTCCCGGGCGCCCGTCCGGGAGAGCGCGCCGGGCATCTCGAGCTCCTTCTGGGGTGTCGTAAGCGTTAATTAAAGCGGTCCGGCTCGGAGGAGCGATGGCCGGTTCGATAGCCGACGAGGAGCCGCTGACCCAGGGGCGGTCCGTCTCCGACCTCTCGCTCACCCGGCAGCTCGCCTTCTGGGGCTTCGCCGCCCTGCTCATCCTCGCGGCGGTATTCTATGTCTGGTGGGGGCTCTCCTTCGGGGTCTGGATCGACAACGGCGTCTATGCCGTAGTCGCGACGCTCGCGGCCTTCGGCCTTGCCGGGATGTGGCTCGTAATGCCCAACCCGCCGCCCCCGGCGCTGCCTCCCCCACCGAACTAGACGCCCGCCTCTCGAACGCAGGTTCGCCGCTCGCGCAAGCCATTTCCCCTGAGGCGCGTGGGTCCGGCATGGCTCCTCCGCGATTGTTCTGCCGGCTGCGACGCGAGGTCCCGCCCGGTGCGCGGGGCGTATCGGTGGTACCGGCCGAGGGAATGTGCCTCTCCGCCTTCCTCGTGCTCTCGCCTCCGGGCGCGCCCGGCACGGTCCTCCTCGGACGAATCGATCCGCGTGCGAACTGGGAGCAGCTCGGAGCCCTGGATACGGACCGCGCGGCGTCCGTCCAAGCCGGATGGATGCTCCCCTCCTCGCACCTCTTGCTCTACGAATCGCCGCACAACGCGGCGCGCCGGATCGCGAGCGAGCAGCTCGCGCGTCCCGGCCTCCGCCTCGGCGCTCCGATCGTGGTCTCGGACGCTTCTCCCCGATCGGACGCAGCGCCCGGCGAAATGCACTGGGACCTGGGGTTCATCTTCTCCGGCGAGTGGCCGCGGACCTCGGACGCGCCTCCGGCCCCGTGGTCGCGCCTGGAGCTGGTCGATCTCTCGGGGCTTCGCCGCTCCGATATCGTTCGGGGACAGGCCGATATTCTCGTGTACGCCGGGCGAACGGTCGACGCGTAACGGATCGAACGTTCCCGTTGCCGGCCCATCGAACTACAGAGGCCGAGACGCCAGCGCCCAGACGCCACTCTCGGTGGAAGCGCACGCGATGCACGGACCGGGAGCGCGAGGTTCCAGAGGGAGAGGGCCTTCGGGGGTCCCGAGCACCGACCCATCGATCGCCTCTTCGATCTTGCGACCGCAGGGCTCCCCACCGCACCAGCGGACCACCCGGATCTGGGTAGATCCCGCGAGTTCCGCGAGGGTATCGGCGTACGCAAAGGATGCCCGGAAGCGCTCCGTAGCCTGCTCCGTCAGCGCACGATCGAAGTCGGCGAGGCGCCGATCGACCTCCGCCTCGACGTGCTCCAGCGGGAAGGTCGATTTGCGGCCGAGTCGGTCGGTGGCCGATACCGTTCCCTGTTCCGCCTCGCGGCGACCGATCTCCAGGCGAAGCGGGGCGCCGCGGAGCTCCCAGAAGTAGTACTTCGCTCCGGGTCGCGCGTCGGTGGCATCGACATGGACCCGCCGTCCGCCCTGTCGCAGTCGGGTCGCGATCCCCTGCGCCATCGCGATCGGGTCCGCGGTGCCCGCGGCGGCCGGGATCGGGACAATGACGATCTGGTGGGGAGCGATCGCGGACGGGAAGACGACCCCCTTGGCATCCCCGTGGACGGCCACGATGGCTCCGAGAAGCCGCTCCGAAAGTCCGAAGGTCGTTTGGTGGGCGAAGTGGGAGCTCCCATCGCTCGCCTCGTACTGGATCCCGTACGGTCGGGAGAAGTTCTCCCGGTAGTGGTGGATACTGCCGATCTGGAGCGTCCGCCCTTCCCCGAGCGGGATGTCGAGGGCGATCGAGTAGAACGCTCCGGCGAACTTGTCCCACTCCGGGCGGCGAACGGGAATGTACGGCAGATCGAAGGCCTCAGCCATCTTCGCGAAGGCGCCGAGATTGGAGGCGACCCGCGCCGTCGCAGTGTCCTCGTCCGCTTGGCAGGTGTGCTCCTCGAAGAAATGGATCTCGCGAACGCGCATGAACGGCCGCGTCGTCTTCGTCTCGTAGCGGAAGGTGTTCACGATCTGGTAGACATTGAGCGGAAGGTCCCGGTGCGATCGCACCCAGAGCGAGAAGATCGGGTACATCGCGGTCTCGCTGGTCGGGCGGAGCACCAGAGGTACGTCCAGTTCGGCGAGTCCCCCCTTGGTCACCCAGTAGACCTGGGCGTTGAACCCCTGGATGTGCTCGGCTTCCTTGGCGAACTCCGTCGAGGGGATCAGCGCCGGGAACTCGACCGCGTCCGATCCCGTCGCTTCGATCTCGCGGATGAGCACCGCATCGAGGCATCGTCGGGCACGGAACCCGTACGGGGTCCAGACGTTCATCCCCTTGACCGGGTAGCGCTTGTCCGTGAGCTGGGCCGCCTCGATGACCTCGAGGTACCATTCGATGAACGCGGTGCGCTTGTCCGGAAGCTCGCCCATGGGCGCTTCGATGAGGGGGGCCCCTGGATTATAACCATGACCCGACACGCGCTCCTCCCGACTCGGCGAAGCTTGCCCGGAACCCGTTGGACTCAAGACCCCCGCCCGGCTCCGTCGTGCGAGTGGACCGGCGATGTGGGGAAGCGGGGGACGCGAGGAGCCGTGGACAGGGGGCCCCAGAGGACGAGGGCCGCCGATCGACCCGCACGCGACGGTCCTTCCCCGCCTGTTCGTCATGCTCCTGCTCACCGGGCTGTTCGCCGAGTTCGTCATCGGCGTCGGCGTGTCGGTCTGGGGCCCGAGCATCCCCTCCTCCGTCTCCACGCTCTTCGGACCGGGCGCGGGCTCGTACGGGTGGCTCTCGGTGCACGCCGTTCTCGCAGTCCTGCTCGTGCTCCTCGGGATCGCCCTCGTCGCCATGGTCGGACGTCTCCACCGCCGCCGCCTCACGTTCGGGGCGGTCGGTGGGTTCCTGTTCGTCCTGCTCTCGGCCCTGTCCGGCTATGGGTACATCGCGAGCTCGGGCAACGCGCTCTATGCCGTCTTCATGGCGATCTTCTTCCTGATCGGCTGGAGCGCGTACGCCCGGCTGTCGATGCAGCTGCGGCACGCCGCGCACCGGGCGATGCGATTCGACCGCATGAACGCCGCCGCTGGGCCTCCTCCCTCTTCCCCCTAGAGCGCCGGGGGTTGCGGAGGGAGCGCCCGGAGCACCTAGACGGTTAAGCTCCGGGGCACCCTTCTACGAGCGCCATGCGCTTGGTCGTGTGCATCGATCGCGATGACGACCTCGGCCGCAAGGCCGGCGTCGCCGGACCGATCGTCGGACGCGCCGCCGTCATCGACGCCGCGACGCGACTTGGGATCGCGGACCCCGAGGACAGCGACACAAACGCGATGTTCGCGGCGGTCCGCATCCTCGACGAGATCGCGAAACTGGGGGAAGAGGGAGAGATCTGCGTACTGACCGGGTCCCCCAAGGTCGGCCTCCTGTCCGACACTCGGGTCGCCGAACAGTTCGATCACGTCCTCGAACGCGTGCACGCCACCTCCGCCCACCTCGTCAGTGACGGAGCCGAGGACGAGCACCTCTTCCCGATCCTAGCCTCGCGCCTGCGCATCGACGGCGTGCACAAGGTCTACATCCGCCAGAACGCGAGCATCGAGTCGACGTACTACACGATCGTACGGGCGATGAAGGACCCGAAGCTGCGCGCGAAGACCATCCTCCCCGTCGCGCTGGTCCTCCTCGTCCTCGGGATCGCCGCGGCCGGTGGCGTGCTGGTCTGGGGAGTGGTCGGGATCGCGATCCTCCTTGGGGTCTATCTCATCTTCTGGACGTTCGACATCGACGAGGCGATCATCGATTCCGTGCGCTCGGCGTCGCGGGACGTGCGTACGGGCTCGGTCGCCTTCGGATTCGGGCTGTTCTCGGTGCTCCTCGTCGGCGTCGGCTTCCTCGCGGGGTACAATGCCTACACCACCAATCCCCACGGGGCGCTCGACGCCTTGCTCTCCTTCTTCCAAGGCGCGATGATCTGGTGGGTCCTCGGCGGCCTCGTGTGGGAGTGCGGCCGGGCGCTGCGGCGCTACCTCTCCCTCGGGCGGTTCCCCCGCTCGTTCGTCGTGGCGACGACCTCGATCATCGGGATCGGGTTCATGAGCTACGGGGTGATCTATCTCGTGCAGTACCTGGAGAACCTGCGCACCCCGGCGGGCCTGCCCTTGACGATCGCCTTCGTCATCCTGGGCCTCGGCCTCGTGATCGCCGCGGGGATCCTCCAGCAGCACTTCAAATCGGTCATGAACCGCGGCTCTTCCGAACCGGCCTCCGGGTGAGGCGCGGGGCCGGACGCTATTCCCAGCCCTGCAGGCGGGCGACGTGCTCCAGGTGCTCCGCGGGGATCGAGATCCCGCAGCGCTCGCGCAGGACCTGCCCGATCTCCTCGAGGCTGGGGTTGATCTCCCGCGCCCGGGTCCCGAGCGTGCCGAGGTCCTCCCAATAGTTCCACGGGAAGACGATCCACACCCAGGACTCCTTCGGGATCTCCTCCGCGAAGTAGGTAGGCTTGTGCCGGGCGTGCGAGATATGGAGGAACGTCGCCGATTCCGCGCGCTTGGGCCGCTGGGCGTGCACGGCCTCGAGCGCGAGGGCGAGGCTCTCGCCCGTGTCGGTGATGTCGTCCGCGATCAGCACGTTCCCCCCGGCGACCGAGCCGCTCAATCCCTCCGTGAGCTCGGCCTTCCCCTGGGGGGTCGCCGTGACGCCCCAGTGTTGCGCGCGGAGCGAGACGAGCCGCTTGACGGAGAGCCGATCGGCGAGCATCCTCGCGGGAACCCAGCCGCCCCGGGTCAGCCCGACGATCGTGTCGGGGATCCGATCGACGGCCCGGATCTGCGCGGCGACTTCATCCGCCCACCGGTCGACCTCGGCCCAGGTCGCGACGCGGCAGCGGGGGAAGTCGACCATCGATTCCGGCCTACGGGTAGAAGCCGCGGATGTTGATGGCGTCCACCACCCGCTGGATCGCGAGCACGTAGGCGGCCGTCCGGTTGTGGATCGAGTACTGCTGGGCGATCTTGCGGGTGTCCGCGTAGGACTTCACCATCACCCGCTCGAGGCGCTGGTTGACCTCGTCGAGCGTCCAGAAGAACCCCTGCAGGTCCTGCGCCCACTCGAAGTAGCTGACCGTGACGCCCCCCGCGTTCGCGAGGATATCGGGCAGCACGGTAATCTTCTTCTGGAAGAGGATCTCGTCGGCCTCGGGAAGCGTCGGGCCGTTCGCGGCCTCCGCGACGATCTTCGCCTGGATCTTGTCGGCGTTCTTCTTGGTGATCTGGTTCTCCAGCGCCGCCGGGATCAGGATGTCGACCGGAAGCTCGAGGAGCTCCTCGTTCGAGACCGATTTCGCGCCCGGGAACCCGACCACCGAGCCGGTCTTCGCCTTGTGCGCCTCGACCGCGTGTGGATCGAAGCCATCGGGCTTGTAGATGCCACCCTTCGTGTCGGAAGCGGCGACGATCTTCGCGCCCTGCTCGTCGTGCAGGAGGTTCACCGCGACCGATCCGGCGTTGCCGAATCCCTGGACCGCCACGGAACCGCCCTTCACGCGGACGCCGACGGTCTGGGCGGCCTCGCGGATGACGTAGGCGCAGCCGCGCCCCGTCGCTTCGCCCCGGCCCTCGCTGCCGCCGATGCTGATCGGCTTGCCCGTAACGACGCCCGGGACGGAGTATCCCTTCTGCATCGAGTACGTATCCATAATCCAGGCCATCGTTTGACTGTCGGTGTACACGTCCGGCGCGGGGATGTCGATCTCGGGACCGATGATCGGAGAGATCTCGGTCGTGAAGCGGCGGGTGAGGCGTTCGAGCTCTCCCTTGCTCATGTGCTTCGGATCGCAGATGATGCCGCCCTTCGCTCCGCCGTACGGGATGTTGACGACGGCGCACTTCCAGGTCATCCACGCGGCGAGCGCGCGGACCTCGTCCAGCGTAACCTGCGGATGATAGCGAATGCCTCCCTTCGTCGGGCCCCGGGCCATGCTGTACTGGACGCGATAGCCGGTGAACACACGATAGTCACCCTTGTCGAGGCGGACAGGGAAGTTGACCGTGAGCTCGCGCTTGGGGCTCTTGAGCACCTCGCGAATGCCGCCCTCCAGATGGAGGAGATCGGCCACGATATCGACCTGGCGCTTCGCCGTCTCGAACGGGTTGACCGTGGTGCTGTCGCTCGCCATATTCATTCCCTCAACGGGTGCGCGGCGAGTCGGGGGACGGTACTTGAGCCTAACGGCCTTGCGAAGGTGGCGCACGGTCTCGGTGTCGCCTCGGCGTGCGTTGGAACGGGCTCCAGCCGGCGGTCGGGAGCGGGCGCAGCCCGGAGGGCGCGGAGAGGTAGGCTCCCGTTCCGCGCTCCGCTCGTCCCACGACGCGCAGCCGACCTCCCGCCGATCCGACCGCGCGCATCGCCCGGCGCAGGGCCGAGCTCGGCACCGCCGCCAGCAGTTCGTAATCCCCCCCGAAGAATCCCGTCTCCTCGCGCGCCGCCCGCGGCAACGCGGCGATCGATCGGTCCCACGGGATGCGGTCCGGGTCGAGGACGAGCCGGACGCTGCTCGCCCGGGCCATGAGGTGGGCCGAGTCCGCGATGCCATCGGAGGTGTCGATCATGGCGTGGACCAGCGGGGCGAGCGCGATCCCTTCCCGCACGCGCGGGCGCACGTCGAGCAGAGCGAGCATATCGCCCCGACCTCGAGCTCCTCGATGGGTCCTCCACCGGCGCCAGGCCGAGCCCCCGCGGCCGACCGATCCGGTCGTGACGAGGAGGTCGCCCGGCCGGGCCCCGCTCCGGGGGGCCAACGATCCCGCCTTCCCCCATCCCACTACGGTGCTGACCACCGCGCGCACCGGGGAGGGCTTCGTGTCTCCCCCCACCACGTGCGCGTCAAAGCGCGCTCCGGCAGCTTCGGCGCCGCGAAGCACGGACTCGGCCCAGAGCCGGGGCGTCCCCGGCGGAAGGAGGAGCGCGATGAGGATCCCCGCGGGCCGGGCTCCCTTCGAAGCGGCATCGGACAGGCTCACCCCGGCGGCAGCGGCACCGATCGCTCGCGGGGGAGATCCTGCGACAAAGTGGGTCCCCTCGATCAGCGCGTCGGTCGTGAGTACGGCGACCGACCCTCGCGGCGGCCTCAGCGCCGCGGCATCGTCTCCGATCGGGAGCGCGCCGGTACGCCCCGCGGGAAGGTGCGCGGCGACCCATCGGTGGAACGCGCGTTCATCGATCGGAGCCGCAGAGGCATTCCCACGGCGATTCATCGGCGGATCACTTGTAGGGAAGGAAGTCGCGGCCGAGGAGTTCTCGACCGAGGATGATCCGCATGATGTTGAGCCCTCCCTCGGCTCCGACCATATACGACATGATCCCGCGCAGGCCGAGCTCGAGCCCTACGTCCTTGGTGTAGCCCGAGGCCCCGTACCACATCATCACCCGCTTTACGCACTCGAAGGCGATCTGGGGGGCCGTAAGCTTCACGCTCGCCACCGCGCGATCGACCTCGGACCGGTGCGAGGAATCCCCCCGGAGCGTGTAGCGATCGAGCAACCATGCTGCGCGGCGGCACTGCCACTTGACCGCCTCGACCTGCGTGTAGAGGTCCACCAGCTCGAACTGGGGACCTTCGAACTTGCCGAGCGGCTGACCGAAGACCTGCCGCTCGCGCAGGTACTTCATTCCCTCCTCGAGAGCTCGTTCGGCCGCCCCGACGCAGGCCGCGCTCACGAACGTCCTCGCGACCGAGAACCCCTCCATCGCGTAATCGAATCCGCGGCCCTCCTGGCCGATCAGGTACGCCTCGGGCACCCGGACATCGCGGTACGTGATCGCGCCGGTAGAGATCCCCATCCGGCCCATGTTCTCGAACTTCTGGGTCGTGGCGCCCTCGGAGCGGGTGGGCACGTAGATGAAATTGAATCCCTTCCCGGGGGCCTTCGTCAGGGTGAGGTGGCCCCCGCCGAGCCGCTTCGCCTCTTCCACGCCCGAGAGGAACGCCTTCTCGCCGCGAATCACGAAGGACGTGCCATCCCGTCGCGACTCGGTGTGCATGGCGTGGAGATCGCTCCCCCCCGTCGGCTCGGTCGTGGCGATGCCGAGGAACGCCTTCCCCGCGCACACGGGAGGCAGCACCTCGCGCTTCGCCGCGTCCGTTCCGTGCTGGCCGAGGATGTACCCCCAGCCGGCCTCGAGCAGGAAGAACACGGCGGTCGCCATGGAGAAGTCGCCGCGGCCAATCTCCTCCGAAGCCAGCTCGGTCAGGATCGCCGATGCCCCCATTCCGCCGTAGTCGGTCGACACGGGCATCGCGAGCAGCCCGAGGTGGGCCATCTCGCGCAGGACCTCGTCCGGGATCCGACCCTCCTGGTCGATCCGCTTCTCGTTCGGCCGGAGCACCCGGTCGCCGAACGTGCGGACCGCCGCCTGGAACGCCCGCTCCTCGTCGCTGAGTTCGAAGTCCATGTCGGTCAGGACCGGGGACGCGACCCGCGCTAAAAGCGTTCGTGCAGGCGGGTCTGCCTCGGGCAACTCCTTTATCCCGGTGTCCGCTCGCTTGGGCGGGCAAGCTCCTCCATGCGGGTTCGGGTCGGGATCAACGGATTCGGAACGATCGGTAAACGGGTCGCCGACGCCGTCGCGAAGCAGCCGGACATGGAGCTGGTCGGGGTCACGAAGACCCTCCCGAGCTACGAGGCCCAGCGCGCGGTCACGAAGGGATACCCGTTGTTCATCGCCGGAGACGGGGAGCGCGCCGCGTTCGAGCATGCAGGCATCCCCGTCGCCGGGATGCTTTCGGACCTGCTGGGCCACGTGGATGTTATCGTGGACGCGGCGCCGGAGAAGATCGGTCGACAGAATGCGTCGCTCTACCGCGATGCGAAGGTCCGTGCGATCTTCCAAGGAGGGGAGAAGGCCGATGTCGCGGAGGTCTCCTTCAGCGCGCTGGCCAACTTCGAGGCCGCCCGGGGAAAGCGTACGGTCCGGGTCGTCTCGTGCAACACGACCGGGCTCGCACGGGCGGCCGCGGTCCTCGAACCCCGATACGGAGTGGAGGACTGGCAGGCCACGCTCGTGCGCCGTGCCGCCGATCCCCCGGAGTCCGGACGGGGCCCGATCAACGGCATCCTGCCGAACTTCCATCTCCCGTCGCACCACGGACCCGACGTCCGGACCATCTTTCCGAACCTGCCGATCACGACGACGGCCGTGATTGTTCCGACCACCCTCATGCACGTCCACGTCAACCGGGTGCGGCTGCGCAGGCCCCCGGCGGACGCGGCCGAACTGGTGGAAGCGTTCCGCCGCACCCCCCGGTTCCTCATCTTCAGAGAGTGGGAGCGGGTCGACGGCACGCCCCAGGTCATGGAGTTCGGACGAGATCGGGGGCTCGGGCACAACGACGTGATGGAAAACGTCCTCTGGGAGAACGGGATCGCCGTGAACGGGCCGACCATCGAATTCTTCCAAGCGATCCACCAAGAGTCGATCGTCGTTCCCGAGAGCATCGACGCCATCCGGGCGATGTTCGACCTCGCCCGGGACGGTCCGACGTCGATCGCCACCACCGACCGGGCGCTCGGACTACCGGCGCCGTGACCGCGTTCGGCCGCTGTGAGTAACCATCTTATATCGTCCCCGAGTCAGTTTTCTCGAATGTACTATCTTGACCACCGGTCCGACGTCGTCCGGATCCCTCCGGAGCGATTGGGGGCCCAATTGGAAGGCGTGCTCACCGAGCTCGCCCAGCAGCAGTTCGAGGGGAAGCTGGTCGACGGCCAGAATCTCACCGTGATCATCCGGGATGTCAAGCCCGTGGGAGAGGGCCACATCATCCACGGAGACGGCGGCGTCTACCAGGAAGTGGAGTACCAGGCGCTCCTATTCCGACCCGAGATCCAGGAGGTCGTCGAGGGAGCCGTCGTGGAGATCCGCAAGTTCGGTGCGTTCGTTCGGTTCGGGCCGCTCGATGGCCTGCTGCACGTCTCTCAGATCATGGACGATCGCGTGAACATCGACGAACACAACCAGCGCCTGGTCGGGGTCGAGACCAAGCGGGACCTCAAGGTCGGCTACAAGGCCCGGGCCCGGGTCGTATCGCTCTCGCTCTCCGAGATCTCCCCGCGGGACAGCCGCATCGGACTGACGATGCGCCAGCCGGGGCTCGGCCGACTCGAATGGATCCAAGACGCTCACAAGAAGACCGAGGAGAAGAGCGGCAAGAAGCCCCCCAAGAAGGAAGCCGCCAAGCCGACGAGCGTGGCGAAGCCGGCGAGCACGGCGAAGCCGGCGCCTGCGGCGGCCCCCGTTCCCCCGGTGGAGAAGGCGGCATGATCAATCTCAAGGCGTGCAAGAGTTGCAGCTCGATCACCGAGCAGAACAAGTGCCCCCGATGCGGGGGCGAGGTCTCGCGCGAGTGGCAGGGGTACCTCATCGTGATCGATCCGGAGAAGTCGGAGATCGCGCGGAAGATGGGGATCCATGCCGCCGGGAAGTACGCCCTCCGCGTCAAGTGAGGAGACCGCCTGGGCGGTTCCGGAATCGCTGAGACCGGATCTGGCCCGCCGCTATGCCCCGGTCTACTCCGGTGCCGAAGCCGATCGCGAGATGCACCTACTGACCGATTTCTCGACGTGCGGAGACGTGGTCACGGCGAACGCGCTGCGGATCGGGAAGGTCCCGTTCATCGGGGTCATCGACCACGTGACCCGCCGGGACCAGCCGGTCGAGCCGGAGTTGCTCATTCCCCTCGCGATCCGAGGTCGGCGCGTCGTTCGGAACCCCGCGGGAATGCTGACGCAGCGCCTGCGCGATGCCGTCCGGGAGATGGTCAGCACCGGGGGAGGTCTGTTGGAAGTAGAGGGCGAGGAGGATCTCGCATCGCTCGCTCTCGTCGAATCTCTTCCCTCGGGGGCCACGGTTATATACGGCATCCCGGGTGAGGGGGCCTCTTTCGTCCGCGTCAACGCGGCCTCGAAGGAGAACGTGCGCAAGCTCATCGACCGGATGGAACTCAGGAAGGTCCGCCTTGGAGATTAAGATCATCGAACAGCATGCGAACCCGCTCCTCAAGCGGATCGAGTACCGCTTCGAGATCGATCATGCCACCGCGGCCACCCCCACCCGGGACGCGGTCCGAACCGAGCTCGCCAAGGCGCTCAAAGCCCCGAAGGAGCGCGTCGTGATCGAACAGATGCATGCCAAGTTCGGCCTCGCGCGGAGCAACGGCGAGGCGATGGTTTACGACTCAACGGAAGCCGCGAAGGCGACCGCGCGCACCCACATCCTCGTCCGCAACGGGCTCGCCGAGAAGGCATCCAAGACGCCGGCGGGCGCTCCGTCCGCTGCCGAGCCCGCACCGGCGGCCCCCGCGGCTCCCAAGACCGAGGCCCCGAAGGAGGCCTAGTTCCGAATGGCGAAGGCTCGGGTCGGTCTGTACCAGACCAAGGGCGACACCCTGACGCGGACCCATCAATCGTGCCCCAAGTGCGGTCCGGGGATCTTCCTCGCCGAGCATGGGAACCGCCGCTCGTGCGGAAAGTGCGGGTACTCCGAGGCGAGGGCCACGGGCGCCAATGCCCCGAAGGGCAAGCCCGCGAAACCCGGCGCCTGAGACCTCGCCCCGATGGGCCCGCGTCCTCCCACCTTTGAACCGGCGCGCATTGAGGCGGACCCATGACCTCGCGGGATCCCGCATTTCGGATCGTTCGCGCTCGTGCGCGCGATCTCGGGGACATCCTCCCGCTCTTCGGCGCGTACCGGCGGTTCTACCACCGGTCCCCCGACCCGGCGGCTGCCCGTCGGTACCTGAGCGCGCGTCTCGCGCAGGACCAGGCGGTCCTCTTCGTCGCCTACGAGGGTCGCGAGCCGATGGGATTCACGCTGCTCTACCCGACGTTCTCCTCGCTCGCGATGCGCCCGCTCTGGATCCTGAACGATCTGTATGTGCGACCGCCGGCACGGCAGCGACGGATCGCGACCCGACTGCTCGACCGCGCGGCGGCGGAAGCACGGGCCGAGGGGGCGGTCGGCATGATCCTCGATACGGCGCGCACGAATCGGCGCGCGCAGCGGTTGTATGCCGCTTGCGGGTGGACGCAGGATGAGAAGTTCCTCCACTACGAGTTGACCCTGTAGGCGCTCGAGCCGTGGATCGTCTCGGACGACGCGGCCGGAGACGTTCGGATGGACCGCCCGCCCCTCAGCCGGAACAGCCGCTCACCGCGTAATCGTCACCATTGAACTCTGCGTAGCCGAAGTCCTCGTACAGATCGTACTCGGTCACGGTGACCTGGTTGACCGGATCGTAAAAGACCACAAGGCCGGTGGCGCTATTGTAGGAGAGGATGACCGACGGGCCCAGCATCTTGTGGAGGGACGCGAGCGTCGAGGGGGAGATGGACGGGTTATCGACCTGGCACCCGGCAGCGGAGGTGCCTCCGCCGCCCGGTGCCTGAAGTCGGACGACGGGGGCGACCATGATGTGGCTGGACCCGACCACCGCTCCCACCAGAACTAAGGCGAGGACTCCCGCGGTAATGCGATAGCCGACCGGCCACCGCTCGGGGAGCGGCGCGGGTGCTCCGCGGCGCTTCGGTGAACGTCGAGCCGAGGGGGCCGACCGTGCCACCGAGGCGATCATGCCGGTGGGCGAGCGCCGCAGGACCAGCGCGAGGAGGTTGCCGATGAGGAGGGCCAGGAAGAGCGCCAAGCTGGGGAGCACCGTGGGCAAGAGGGCGGCGGCGACACCGACGATACCGGCGAAGAGGGGCTGCTCGTACGGCACGGCCGGCGAGCTGCGAGGTTCCACCACCATGTACAGGCCGAAGAACAGGGTCACCGGGTCGATCGTTTCCAAGAGGAGGACGTTCGGGGCCGTGGAGGCTCCGACCAGCACGTGCTGGACGAGGGTCAGGGCGGCGTATGCTGCGAAGAAGGTCACCGGAAGCCGCCACGCCCTCCAGTTCCGGGCCAGGAGCAGTGCACCGAGCAGCAGCATCGCGAATTCGCCCGAGGGGCCGATCGCCACCCACCAGGCCGGGGCGAGACCGAGAAGGAGCGCTCCAAGCAGAGCGCCGAACACCGCCGGGTTGAGCCAGGGCCGGCCACGGAAGCGCAGGACGTGCCGGATCGAGATGGCCACGAACGCGGCCACGCCGGCGAGGAAAAGGGGCACGTTCGGAGGGAAGATCAGGGCCAGAAACAGGCCCGTCGCGATGGCCGCATCCGGGAATCTCAAATGAGGGAATCGGACCCGCTGAAAGACGAGGTCGGTGACGACGGCGACGAGCGGCAGGACCACCAGGGAGGCGAGGCCGAGCCCGTTCAGATACTGGACTCCCAGGATGCCGAGGACGACGAGGGAAATCCAAACGAGGCGGACCGGAGGGAACCACGAGAGGAATCGACGGCCCGCCCCGGCCAGTGCCAGGCGTGGGTCGGCCGGTGCCAGCTCCGCGCTCATCTGTCCTTGAGAACGGGAGGCCCGAGCATATAGCTTGACCCCGTCTCGATGGGGCACGTCCGGCCCGGGGAAGGACCGATCGACCGAACCCTCAGTCCTCGCGTCGGTCCTCTACGAATCCGCTGGCCCGTCGGGTCCTCTCGTTCATCCGTAGAGTTCGTGCCGGTCCAATTGCCTCGAGTCCCTCGCGGCCGAAGCGTGGTCCTTAAACCACGAACCGACTTCGGGCAAGGCCAGTAAGGGCTTTCGTGCTGGGTCGCCATCGAGAGGGAGGCTATGCCGAGAGCAGGTAGCTCGCAACCACGATAGTCTGACGATCACACACTGGGCCCGTAGTATAGCTTGGATATCACGGGGGCCTCCGGAGCCTCAAACCCGGGTTCGAATCCCGGCGGGCCCGTCATCGTCCACCGAGCCGGGACGCCCTCGTGCCCCCAGTTCACCCCCGGAACCGTGGGGCGTCGGGCAGTCAAGCCGGATTCACGTACCCTACCGGTAGTCTCCTCCGGTCTCCGCTGGGCCGGGTACGAGCATGGCCGACGGCGGGCCGAAGCTCAAGCGCGAGGCTAGACTCCTACGGTGCGCTCGGGATCTCCTACCTCGGGGATCAGTTCCTCATCTGCGACAACTTCCTGACCCCGCCGAGCTGTCCCATCACGATCGGGCTGATGGGAATCATCAACACTCCGTATGACCTCGTGGTGCCGATCGTCTTCGGGGTCGCGATGTTCGCATGGGGCTGTTTCACTAGGATCCGTCCTCGTCCGGCCCCGATTGGGGCGGCGCCTCCCGATCCATCCACGCTCCCCGGTACGCCCGGCGCGTAAGGACCGATCATGACCAACCACGCGCGCGCGGAGTGGAACCCCCTGAGAGAGGTTCTGATCCACCGCCCTGGGATCGAGATGTTCTTCGGACTGATGGAACCGTACTCGTTCCTGTACGAACGCGCCTTCAGCATCGACGAAGCCGTCGACGAGCACGCCGCGCTCGAGCATGCGCTCACCGAGTCCGGGGTCCGCGTACGGCGGCTCAAGCGGTTCGCCGTCGAGGTCGGCGCCCGCCACCCGGAGTTCGTGGAAGGGGTCCGGGCGCATGCCGAAGCGATCGTGCGCTACTCCGGCCCGAAAGAAATGGTCGACCGATCGCGCCGTGCGTTCCGTCGCAATCTCGACTCCTTCGACGCCGAGACCCTGTTCAACATTCTTCTCCTGCGGCCGTCGATCGTCCTCCAGCGGCACCCGGGGACCCGGGTCATCCTGCCGAAGGTCGATCTCGACTGCCCGCTCGCCAACCTGTACTTCATGCGCGATCAGCAGGCCCTCTCGGCGAAGGGGTTCATCCTCGGGCGCATGGCCAAACCCCAGCGGCGCAACGAACCGCTCCTGACCGGCACGCTATTGGGATCGGCCGGGATGACCATCGCCGGAAGGGTCCGCCCCCCCGGGACGTTCGAGGGCGGGGACTTCATGCCGCTCGGCAGTTTCGCCCTGCTCGGAACGGGGGATCGTACGAACGCGGGCGGGGTCCGCCAGATTCTCGCGATGCCGCTCGGCTTCGACGAGATCGGCGTCGTCCACCAGCCGAGGCATCCCGCGATCCCCGGTGATGATCCCGACCCGATGATCGACATGCATCTCGATACGTACTTCAACGTCCCCGGAGCGGGGATCGCGGTGGGCTCCGAAGTCCTGCTGCGTACCGCGCGGGTCGACGTGTACCGACGTAGGAGCCGCGGCCCGCTCGTCCGGGAACCGAAGACCCGAACCCTGAGCGAGTATCTCGCGGAGAAGCGATTCGAGGTGCTGGCGCTCTCTACGCTCGAGCAGATGTCTTACGCGTCCAACTTCCTGTGCCTACGCGATCGGAAGATCCTGGCGGTCGAGGTCGAACAGGAGGTCGGCAGCGTCATGGAAGGCCTGTCGTTGGCGGCCCGTCGCAACCCCTATCGCTACCGGGCGCTCTGGGAGCTCGTGCGGCAGGAACGCGAGGAGTTGCGGCACGGTGGATTCTTCCCGCACACCTCGCGGCTGCGAGACCGAGGGATCGAGGTCGTTCCCCTCAACCTTCGCGCGATCACGGGCGGCTATGGGGGCGCTCATTGCATGACCTGCGTCACCCAGCGGGCCCCCCCGTGACGGACCCTCGCCCACGGCGGGGACCCGGTCGCGCACCGGCCCGCTCGACCCGCCTGTTGGTCGCGCTCGGCGGCAACGCGATCCAACACGCGCACGATCAGGGGACGTGGGCCGAGGCGGTGCGCCAGGTGCGCCAGACCGCGAGCGTGCTCGCGCGCGTCGCACGGCGGGGCCCCGAACTCATCGTGACCCACGGCAACGGTCCTCAGGTGGGGAACCTGATGCGAGAGGCCGAGCTGGGGGCGAGCGAAGTGCCGGCCCCGCCGATGCATGTGCTCGGGGCCGAGACCCAAGGGCAGATCGGATACCTCATCGCGCAGGAGCTCAGCGCCGCGTTCCAACGCGCCCGCGTCCCCCGCTGGGTGATCCCGATCATCAGCCGGACGGAAGTATCGGTGCGCGATCCGGCCTTCCGTTCGCCTACGAAGCCCGTCGGGCGCTTCTACTCCGGCCGCGAAGCCCGGGAGCTCCGCCGCCAACACGGCTGGACGATGCGCGAGGATCTCGGACGCGGAGGCTGGCGGCGAGTGGTGCCCTCTCCCCAACCGTTACGCTGGCTCGAGGGAGACGCGGTGCGAGCGATGTTCGCCGCCGATCTCGGTGCCCACTGCGTCTTCGTCGTTTCCGGCGGAGGCGGGATCCCCGTCGTTCGCCGTCGGGAACACTGGGAGGGGGTCGATGCGGTCATCGACAAGGATCGGGCGGCTGCGCTGGTGGCCCACACCCTCGACGTGGACACCCTCGCGATCGTGACGGATGTTCCCGGCGCCGCCCTCGACTACCAGAGCGATCATCCCCGATGGCTCGGGCGTGTGGCGCTCGACGAGCTCATCCGATACTGGAAGCGGGGGGAGTTCGCCGAGGGGAGCATGGGCCCGAAGGTCGAGGCCGGCATACGGTTCCTGCGGGGCGGCGGCCGCACCTTCCTCATCTCCGACATCCGATCGCTTCCCCAGGCGCTCGCCGGCCGCGCGGGCACGCGCGTCGAGCATTGATACCGGCCCGACGCAACTGGCATAATCCGCCCGGCGCTCCATCGGCAGGTGGACGCGACCATCCCTTCCCTGCTCGGCGTGCTGTTTCTGACGTTCCTTCTCGCGAAGGGGCTCGGGCTCATCGCGCAGCGACTGGGCGCACCGTCGATGGTCGGGGAGATCATCGCGGGGATCGTCATCGCGAACGTCGCCGTCGGGTCGTTCAGCCTGCTCGGCTTCCTGAGCCTCTCCCCGAGTGGGAACGGGAACCTCGAGGTGGTCCAAGCGCTCGCGGAGCTCGGTCTCGTGTTCCTCGTCTTCTATGTGGGGATGAAGATGCGGCCGGCCGACCTCCTCGAGCTCGGCCGGCCGGCGGCGAAGATCGCCATCTTCGGAGCGATCGTTCCGTTCTTGATCGGCCTCGGGCTGTTCCTCGCCTTCGAGGGAGTGAGCAACTACCTCGCCGGGCTCTTCGTGGGGATCGCGCTCGTCGCCACCTCGGTCGGGATCGTCGCCCACATGCTCGAGAGCCATCGCCTTCTGGAGGGCCAGCAGGGGCGGTTGATCCTCACCGCGGCCGTGATCGAGGACATCATCGCCTTCGTAGCGCTCGCCATCCTGCTCGGCTTCGCCCGAGGCCAGAGTTCGGTCGATCTGAGCTACCAGGTCGGTCTCGTCGTCGTGATGGCCGTGGGCCTGGTGGCACTGACGATCTACGTCACCGGGCCGATCGTGCGGCGCTACCTGTCCAAGGCCCCGTCCGAGCCCTCCGGGGAGAAGCCGATCTCGAACGGCCCGTTCGTCCTCGCGCTTCTGCTGTGCCTGGGAGCGGCGGCGCTCGCAGAGTCCTTCGCGCTCGCAGCGATCGTCGGAGCGTTCCTCGCGGGGATCGCGATGGGCGATGTGGCGCCGAGATACGGACTCGCCCGGTCGTTTGGCGCGCTCAACGAGTTCCTCGTCCCCTTCTTCTTCCTGTTCATCGGTCTGCAGATCTCCGGCTCCGATCTTCTCGCGGTGTGGCCGCTCGCGCTGATCGTTACCGGGATCGCGATCGGGGTCAAGATCGGCGCCGGCGCCCTCGACAGCCGAGAGCACGGGTGGCAGGGAGGGCTCGAGATCGGGACCGCGATGGTGGCCCGCGGGGAAGTGGGGGTCATCATCGCCGTATCGGCGTACCAGGTGGGCGCTCTCGACTCCGATTACTACACCGCGATCGTCGTCATGGCGATCCTGACCGCGATCATCGGTCCGTGGATGTTCGACCGAGTATTGCGCCGCCGCCGAAGTTCAGTGCGGAACTCCGGCCGGGTCCCGGCCGGCGGGTCCGAGGATCCTGCCCCAGCGGGTTCCGAACCCGTCCCCCAAGCTTGAAGTAACACTCGGCGGATTTGGTCTGGGGAGCCTCATGCCGGCATCCAAGCCGACGCCGTCGTCGGAAGTGCCCGAACCGTCTCCATCCGCGGACGGTGCCTCCCTCGGGGAGAGGATCGCGTCGGAGCTGGAACTCCTCGCGCGGAACGTCGATGTGCTCCAGCGCCTCTCGGGAAAGTCCCCGATCGGGATCATCCGGCTGAGCGAGGCGCTCAACTTGCCGATCCACAAGGTCCGGTACTCGCTCCACCTGCTCGAGCGGGAGGGGGTCGTTCAACCGTCGGCCGACGGAGCGGTGGTCACCGACCAAACCGTGCAGTACTGGGAATCGCTCCACACCTCGCTGGACCGGATGACAACGCTCATCCAGCAGCTGAAGGAGCAGACGGACAAGCAGCGGGCACTCGGCTCGAATCGGAAAGGCTATTAGCGCGACTCAAGCTCGGCCGCTTCGGTGCCGCCGTAGCTCAGTGGTAGAGCGATCGGCTGTTAACCGAAAGGTCAGCGGTTCGAAAGGTGGGCCCGACGTTCGAGCCCATCCCAAATCCCGCTCGGCGGCGCCTCATCTGCGCGTTCCATGGGCCCGTAGCTTAGCCCGGCCGAGAGCGGCCGGCTCATAACCGGTTGATCGACGGTTCGAATCCGTCCGGGCCCATCCCCATCCGGGCTTGAATACCGGTGAGCGCCCGAGCTCTGTGGGGCCCCGCAGGCGCGTTACCGGCCCTCCCTCGCCGTCCGGATCGACCGATCCACTTCTCCCCTCTCACCCGCCATCCGAGATGGGGGCACCCGGTGGTTTTCGCACTTCGCGGTAGGTCTTCCACAGGCTGTAGCCACCGATCACGCCGACGACTACGACGATGATGACCGTGGAGTAACCGATGGAGTTGAGGTTCGGGACCGGGTTCCCGGTCGAGATCGCGACCTGATCGAGCCACGGGGCGGCGGCAACCACCGCACCAACGGCCATGAAGGCGAGACCTCCTACATACAAGGTCCGTGCCGCGGTCGAACGCCCGATCCGCTTGATCTGGCCCGGGGAGAGCTTCTTGCTTCGGGCTAGTTGCGCGAAGACGGCTCCCGTGACGATCTGCATCACCATGGTCCCGAGCCCGAAGCAGGTGCCCACCAGTGCCGCCCAACCGACGTTGGGCATCTCGGGAGCGAGAACGAATACGATGATGACCGCGAATCCACCGAAGCCCCACCCAGCAATGAATCCGTGCACCATGGCCATGCGAAGGGGTATCGGCTTCAGTTCCTCCTTCGACGGCGGCGACTCCCTCTCGGCGACCGTGGTGTGGTGAGTGTGATCTCGGAAGAACCGTCCGAAGAGCCGCTCGCCCCAGTGATCGAGCGGGAGGTGGATGTCGGTACCCCGCAGCAGATACCATCCGGCAATGAACATCGCGAGGCCGACCATGATGTAGATCGGTCCGTCCAGGTTGTAGACTCGGTAGATCGTGGCCAGCCCGAGGAACCCCAGGGCCGTGAGAATGGTCCTCTGGATGGTGAACCCCGAGGAGAAGGTGAGGCCCGCCTTCATCCCGCCCCGCGTGCCGTAACTGCCGATGGAGTAGCTGAACGTGATCGGCCACGTATGCTCGTCGGGGGTGATTCCGTGCAGGACGCCGAGGATGAAGCCGATGGCCAGGACGGTGGGGATCGTCAGGTTCGCGGGCGGGTTCAGGATGAAGTTCAGATCCATGACGGGTACCTACGGGCGCGAGTTAGCGCTCCCGCACGGTGGGATGGGATCGCCGTGGGGGCAGAGGGCGGGGTGTCCTTCGGCCCGGCAGATGCGCTCGACCGTCCGGTGGTCCAATGCCAGGTCGATCTGCCGGGCCGCCCGACACGTCTCCTGAGATGAGAATCCCAACCCCGCGAAAAGTTGCTCCGCGACTCGGTGGTGCCGCTGGTAGTCCGTGATGCACGCACGACCCCGTGACGTGAGCCGGGTCTTCCCACGATGCCGTTCCACCAACCCAAGCCGTTCGAGCGCGGTGAGATGACCGAGGGCGGACGGGGGCCGTACCCGCAGCGTGGCCGAGACAGCCTTCAGCGGGGCGCCGCGGTCCGGACTCTCGCTGAGGACGACGGCTCGAAGGGCATCGATCTGGCGACGGGTGAGGCGCTCGAGTGTCTCCATCGGGAGACCGAGGGTTTCGGATTATATACGCTCACCCCTAATTATTAGGGCATAGAACACTTTGTGATGTGTCCCGACCTGGTGGTGGCGCGCCGTTGACCGTCTCACCTTCCGGCCGCGTTCGGTTCGTCTCCCGATCGGTGGAACGATCCGATACGGCTTGATAACCGGCCCCGATCGCCAAGTGGCGGCCGGGTCCGCCTTGCCGTTCTCCGAAGGAGAGTTTTCACCGATCTCTAACACGGGGACGGGGAGGGAGCCCACCATGGAGTGATGCGGATCTCTTCTGGGAGAACATGCGGCGCGTGCAAAGCCGGGCCCACTACCGTTCGAACGTGACCTGTGCGTCCCGTAGCTTGGCGAGCGCCCGAGCTCGCATCCGAATGAACATCGAGTCGAAGACCAGCTTCTCGATCGAGTCCCACATCAATACCCAGACGAGCACGAGGAGCACGAAGTAGATGGCGAAGGTGTGGAAGCCGAGGCCGACGTCCACGAAGACGACAAGAGCCAGCGCGACGAGCGAGGTGGCAACTCCAACATACAGCGACTGCAATCCCTCCCGACGATTGACCGCGCGTTCGAGCTCTACCCCGTCGAACTTCACCCCGAAGAACGATCGATAGTTCCGGACGAACTGGGCCTGCGCCTCGGCGTCCAACGGCGCGTCGCCCGTGCGGATGGTCAGATCCACCGAGGGAGTCGTCCGGGCCCGCCGCGCATGGTTCTCGAGGTACTCTGCGAGAGGCGCTCTCAGGACGGGCGCTCGAAAGGGGAATCCTCCGCTCTCCTCCCAGATCTCCTCGGCCGTGGCGGGGTCAATCCGAAGGCGAAGGATCGGGTCCGACACGGTGGCTGCAACCCTCTCGTGGCTTAAGGCGGGTCGCGCGGAGGTTCGACGGGACCCTTAGGAGCCGAACGGGCAGGAGGAATCCCGAGGCCCCGGCGCTGCCCGATCCAATAGATGATCGCGCCCGCTACGACGACCGTCACAGCAGCGACCGCGAGCCACACGGACGAGATCATGTGCCTCCGAGGGCCCCGGGTTCGCCGGAGAGAAAAGGGTGAAAAGGTTGGTCCGTCGGCCTAACCGCAGCCGCAGCCGCCCGAGCCGCAGCCACAACCACCGCCGGCCTCCGCAGAGCCTCCCTGCCCCGCGGGCGCGGGGTGCTCCTCGTGGCCCTCGGGGGATTGGAGCTTCGGTGCGTTGATGCGGAAGCCGGTCTGGTCGAGCGACTGGACAAAGTCGATCTGGGCTCCATCCAGCATCTCGGCGCTGTCATCATCGACCAAGAGCGAGAACCCGTCGACCTTCACGATGTGGTCGCCGGATTTCTGCTGGTCGAATGCCATGCCGAACCGTGCGCCCCCGTGACCGCCGCCGCCCCCACCGCACCCGCCGCCGCCCGAGCCGCATCCGCAGCCCCCGCCGCCGAGTTCGAGATAGACGCGGACCGCGGTCCCGGGCTCCTGGTTCTTCATGAGCTCCCGGACCTGATCCTGCGCTTCCTTGGTTACGTCCACTTTGATACTATTCATGTGTAGGGCCCTCCTCGCAACCCTGCTCGACGATGGGTTCCCGGCCTATTTAGCGTTCCCGGAAGCGGAACGGCTCACGCGGAGAACGACTTGCCGCAGGAGCAGGTCTCTTTCGCGTTGGGGTTGTAGATCTTGAAGCCGGACTCTTCGAGTCCCATCAGGAAGTCGACCTTGAGCCCCTCGAGGAGCGGAGCGCTCGCGTGATCGACGACGACCGTGAGCCCGCGTTCGCGGTAGGCGACCTCGTCGCCAGTTTCGAGCTTGTCGAAGCTCATCCCGTAGGAGAGCCCCGAGCATCCCCCGCCCTGGACGTACAGCCGCAGGGCCGAGTCGGGCTTTCCCTGCTTCTCCATGATCTTCAGCACCTGCTCGCGGGCCGAAGGGGTCACTTCGATGGTCACCATGAACGCCTCCGACCGTTCTAGTTCGGGTAGGGGGATAAGGGTTGCCTAGCGAGGGAAGTGCTCGTAATGCGTTCCCCCGACCGGCTTAATGTACGGTTCGCTCTTGGTCGAGCCATGTGCCGCCTCTTCGGCCAGTTGACCGTCGCGGACCTGCCCGCCCACGCCTGGCTGCTCGATTCGGAGCGCTCGCTCTTCCGGCAATCGAACGTGAGCCCGGAGACCGCGCAGGCCGAAGGATGGGGCATCGCATGGTATGAACCGGATGGGCGGATCCACATCGAGAAAGGGGTCGAGGGGGCGTTCGCATTGTCGGAGCGCGCACACTTCGAGCGAGCCTCGCGAGATGCCAGCGGTACGCTCATCATCGGACACTTGCGCCACGCGAGCAACCCGCTCGGCCTTCCGCGGGAGAAGCTGCTGGCGCTGGAGAACAGCCAGCCGTTCCACGGTTCGAAGGACATCTTCGCGCACAACGGCGCGATCCCCCTTCCCACCCAGACGCGCCCGTACCTGGGCCGATTTGCCGCGGACGTGCGGGGCGTCAACGACAGCGAGGTGCTCTTCTGGCTCTTGGCGCACCACCTCGAGGGCTCGGGCAACCCGCTCGAGGCCTACGCTCGAACGGTGGAAGATCTCGTTCAGGTGTGGGAAGCGAACGGCCGCCCCGGGACGGCTCCGTACTCCGGATTGAACGTCCTGTACGCCCCCGGTCCGGAGGAGCTCTGGGCGTTCTGCCATTGGAAAGGGGACGTCGGCTGTAGCCTCCTCGCTTCCGACCGCCCGTACTACGAAATGACGTACCGCGAGGAACCTGGGCAGTTGGTCGTCGGGAGCGAACCGTTCGACGGCCGGGCCGGATGGCCTAGCCTCGCGAACGGTCACTATCTCGCCGCCCGCCGAGAGGGACACCGCCTGCGCGTCCGCACCGGCTCGATCCCCCTCGCGGCCTCCGCATTCGCCTCGATCTCACCGGCGTAGGTGCTGGGTACCCGGGGCGCTCGATGACCTCGAGCGAGATGCTCTCCGGCCCGGACCTCGGCGGAGGCCTCCTCCACCAGCTCACGATCGACAGGGAGGGCATTCGGACGGGGTACACCTTCCATGCGCAGGACGGCGGGGTCGATGCGGGGGGTCCGGCGAAAGGATCGCCGGAGCCGTTCGGATACCGGATCACTCCGACCGCTTGCACGTTCGGCGGGCCTCGCTGCTGGCACCGCGAGTTCATGCTCGGGGAGTCCGAGGCGCCGCGCGTGCGCGTGGCCTACAATCGGATGCGGTTCGTCATGGCGCCGATGCTCGCACAGCGCTACGGCGGCCGGCGTCCCACGGTCGACGCGGCACTGGAAGAGATCGCGGGCCGGCTGTCGGATCCGGCGCGCGGACTGGCGTTTCCTTGGTACGTGGGCGGATCGATGGCCTCGTATCTCCTGGGGGCGGCGATCGCCCCGAAGGATATCGACCTCGGTACGACCCGCGAGGGGATCGATCGTATCGCATCGGCGATATCGGAGTATCTCATCGAGCCCACGGCGACGACCGACTGGCCGCGCGTGGGCGAGGTGTACGCCGCGCGCGCCTTCGTCGGGACCGTCCGAGACGGGGCGCGCGTGGAGTGGGCCCATCGCGGGGGCGTTCCCTCCGCCGCGCCGGAAGAGTGGACCGGCGATCTCGCCCGCGTTCGGACCGAACCGGTGGACTTCCACGGCTTCGCCCTCCGGGCCACACGGCCGGAGTATGCGCTCCTCCGGGCCGCGGAGGCGGGCCGACACGAGCGCATCGAGCCCCTGGTCGCCACCATCCGCACGCTGGGTCTGGATGCGCCTCTCCTCCAGGAACTTCTCGGCGCCTCGACGCTACCGGCGCCCGCCCGCGATGCGCTGCTCGCACGATGCGTCGCGTGAGCCCCGTTCCTTTGGAGCCGATAGTTCTTAGACCTCGGCACGAGCCGGCTATCGATGCTGGAGATCCCGCGGCCCCCCGTTCTGGAACACCTGACCCCACACGACCTAGTGACCTACTTTCATTGCCCGCACGAGATGGAGCTCATGCGGACGCGGGACCCGACCCGGACGCCGGGGCCGGCCGGCGTCCCCGTCACTCCCGCCGACGTCGTCCCTCTTCGTCACTCCCCGATGTTCTCCCCACCGCTGAGCAAAGTGGAGGTGTATCCCGGGCGGATCGACATCGCGCCGGACGACCATCTCGTCTACCAGGACGAGGGCGAGGACGGTCTCCCGATGCTCTTCCCGCCCGAACGGATCCGGCTGGACGCGCGGTACCGGGAGGGCGCGCGCACCCTCGTGGACCCCGAGCTCAATTTCGCCGGTCGACCGGACCTCGTGATCGCGCGCAAGGACGGCGCTCTCGTGCCGCTCGAGTACAAGTCGACGCACCTGTTCGTAGGCTATCATGAGGCCCACGGTCGGCTGTTCGACACGGTGCAGGCCATCGCGGAGTGTCGGCTCGTCCACGCCGCGTTCGGCAAGCGACCCCCGTACGCGTTGATCCTCTACGGGGATCAGGCCGGCGACGGCGAGCGGGAGGGCTGGGTCCGCATCCCGTACACGGAGGCCGATGAGCATTGGCTGCGGGCCGCGCTCGTCCAGATCCGCGCCGACCGCGTACGGCCTCCGGTGCCGGCCGAACGCAACTGCGCGAGCTGCGAAGCGAACGAGGCCGGTCGGTGCCGGTTCGCGGCCGCTCGATACGACGGACCGCACCACCGGGCGGCGTTCCTCGCCTCGCCGCGCCCGGACCTGCGCTAGAGCGTGAGGACCATTTCGTCCGTGTCGAAGTAGGTGTTCCCGCGGCGGATCGCCCGCGGGGAATGCCCGCACCGCTGGAATCCGAGTTGCTCGTACAGCCGGATCGCCCTCGAGTTATCGGAGAACACGGAGAGCCGGACGAGCTCGTACCTTCCCCGGCATCGCTCGAGCACGTCGGTCATCAGCGCTCGACCGACACCGTGCCCGCGGTGGGCCCGATGGATCAGGATCCCGAGGATCCCCACGTGGCTCTGTTCGGAATTCTGGCCGCTCCCCGAAGCGCTCACCGTGCACGAGCCGACCGCGTGACCGTCGACCTCGGCGACCCGGGTCAAGGCCGCGCCTTCGAGGTTGCGGCGAAACAGATCCGCGAACCACGCGATCTCGGAGGGGCGCGTCGGGGGTTCGTGGTACAGCGTGATCCCGATGGAGCCGGTGACGCCTCGTTCCTCGTACAGGTGAAGATAGATGTCGATGAGGTCGTCCAGGTCGGCCCACCGCAGCTCCCGGATCGTCGCGGCCATCGCCACTCCTACCCGCAGGGATACCTATCGTTCGCTCCGGGGGACCCGGTCGCTGGTAGCGTTTAAATAGAGAGGGAAGGTCCCGAGCGAGGCCGCCCCGCGGCAAGACCGTCGGTGCGGCGCATGCACCCGTAAAGGCTCTAGGCCTTTCCGGGGAAGGGCGTAGGGGCCACTGTCCTACGGGACAATGGACCGATGACGCCGATCACACGCGTTCTGGACGCTTGTCAAGTGTAGTTAGTGTAGCTGACTCCTGTCAGTTGGGGAATGGCTGGGCTCAGGCGCCGAAGAAGGTCGTGCCAAGCTGCGATAAGCGGTGGGTAGGCGCAAGGAACCTGTGATCCACCGATCACCGAATCGGAACTCCGGTCCCGCAAGGGACATTCCGCAAGGAAGGGGAACCCCCCGAAGTAAAGCATTCTAGTAGGGGGAGGACAAGAAATCAAATGAGATGCCGTAAGTAAAGGCGATCGAAAGCGGCAGAGGACAAACCGAATCCCCGTTCGATGAGGACGGGGAGATGTGGAGTAGTGGACCTCCGTACTTGCCAGCTTCCGGAGCTCAACGTGCCTGGAACGGCAGACCAGAGCGGGTGATAGTCCCGTGAGCGTACGGAAGAGGCGAGATTGGAGGTATCCTGAGTACCGTGTGTTGGATATCGCGCGGGAAGCTGGGAGGTACAGACTTCCGATCCTAAATACGTCCTGAGACCGATAGTGCATTAGTAGCACGAGCGAACGCTGAAAAGTACCTCGGAAGGGAGGTGAAAAGAGCCTGAAACCAACTGACGATAAGCCGCATGAGGCCCCCAAGGAACGAAGCGACCGCAAGGTCGTGGACACAGGGTCCATGCGTCCGTTTTGAATAACGGGCCAGGGAGTTTCGATCTATGGCGAGGTTAAGGCCAATACGGCCCAAGCCGCAGGGAAACCGACAGTCCGCAGCGCCGCAAGGCGTCAGGGACGGGGTGCGCTCGCCCGAAGTCATAGGTGGAAGACCCGAAGCCAATCGATCTAAGCGTGGGTAGGTTGAAGCCTGCCGAAAGGTAGGTGGAGGACCGAACCGGTGTTGACGTGCAAATCACTCGGATGACCTGTGCTTAGGGGTGAAAGGCCAATCTAGACTGGGAATAGCTGGTTCCTCCTGAAACTACTCGCAGGTAGGTCTCGGCCGAGCTAGCACCGGATGTAGAGCACCGATTACGGGAAGCGGGACCGAAAGGTCTCGGCCTGTTGTCGAACTCCGAAGTTCGGTGCGGCGTAGACGCCGGGAGTGAGCGCGGCAGGGGTAAGCCCGCCGTGCGAAAGGGAATGCAACCCAGCGTCGCATTAAGGGCCCCAAGTGTCGGTTCAGTGTCATGTAAAGGGCGTCCGTGCTCGAAAACAACTGGGAGGTGGGCTCAGAAGCAGCCATCCTTCAAAGAGTGCGTAACAGCTCACCAGTCGAGGGCATGGGCACCGAAAATGGACGGGGCTAAACCGATCCCCGATATGCGACCATACTGTTTTGACAGTAATTGTGTAAGGAGGCGTGGTGCTCGGGTAGAAGTAGGGGCGTGAGTTCCTATGGACCGGGTTCCATCGAAAATCCTGGGAGGAGTAGCAGCAAAGACGGGTGAGAATCCCGTCCGCCGTAGGGGCCAGGGTTCCACGGCAACGATCATCCGCCGTGGGTTAGCCGAGCCTAAGTGAGTCCTTAATCGGCACTCGCGAAAGGGAATGCAGTTAATATTCTGCAGCTCCAAGGTCAAAGCGTTATAGAGAACACCAGCCGCTAGGGGGTGTGGGCATATGCCAGCCTATCTGTCCACCGTCGCTCCGGGAAGTACCGTCATGGTGAGAACCGGGGGAAGGGGGATGTGGGACTCCGCGAGGAGACTTTCCCCAATGCGGATGGTCCGTGAAAAGTCTATAGCGGCAACTTGGACTCGTACCGAGATCTGACACAGGTGCCCCTGGGTGAGAAGCCCAAGGCGTGTCGGCGAGAATTCGAGTGAGGGAATTCGGCAAATTAGCCCCGTAACTTCGGGAGAAGGGGTGCCAGAGACGAAGGTCTCTGGTCGCAGTAACAAGGGAACTCCGACTGTTTAATAAAAACATAGGTGGCCGCGAGACTGAAAAGTTGTGTATGGCCGCTGAATCCTGCCCAGTGTCGGTATCTGAAAGCCCGGTTCAACGGGACGAAGGACCGATAAACGGCGGGGGTAACTATGACCCTCTTAAGGTAGCGTAATACCTTGTCGCTTAATTGGCGACTTGCATGAAGGACCAACGAGAGTTCTACTGTCCCCACTCGGAAGCCGGCGAAACTGACTCATTGGCGAGCAGTCCAATGTCTTCCGTCTGAAAGCGAAGACCCCGTGGAGCTTTACTGCAGCCTGCGGTTGTGGTGCTAGTTCGAATGTGTAGAGTAGGCGGGACTCGTTACCAGGGCGCGCCGCTAGGTGCGTTCCGAGAGGCCGATGAAACACCGCCCTTTTGAGCTGGCATCGCTCACCCCGCGAGGGGGACACCCGTAGGTAGGCAGTTTGGGTGGGGCGCCACGCCCTCCAAAAAGTAACAAGGGCCCTCAAAGGTCGGCTCAGGTGGGTCAGAAATCCACCGTAGAGTGCAAGGGCATAAGCCGGCTTGACGGGAATCTGCATAACGAGGATTCCCGATGCGAAAGCAGGACCTAGCGAACCAATGTGCCTCCCCTGTAGGGGCCATTGATAAGAGAAAAGTTACCCCGGGGATAACTGAGTTGTCTCCAGCAAGAGTCCCTATCGACCTGGAGGCTTGCTACTTCGATGTCGGTTCTGCCTATCCTGGTGGTGCAGCAGCTACCAAGGGTGGGGTTGTTCGCCCATTAAAAGGGATCGTGAGCTGGGTTTACACCGTCGCGAGACAGGTGTGTTGCTTTTTGGCGGAAGTGCAAGGGTCTCTGACGAGAAGGTTCCCACAGTACGAGAGGAACGGGGAATCGGCGCCTCTAGTCCATCAGTTGTCCGGCAGGGCATCGCTGAGCAGCCACGCGCTACGGGATAAGGGCTGAAAGCATCTAAGCCCGAAACCCCCTCGAAAAAGAGAGACCTTTAAGGACATTCGTAGATGACGAGTTCGATAGAGTCGGGGTGTACATAGAAAGCCCTCGGGCGATCTACTCAGCCCGCGACCACTAACGTCCGCAGCTACGTAACCTGACTGCACTTGACAGTTAAGCAGAACGCGTGTGAAACCAATTCCCGGTGAACCGGGACGGGGATGCTCCCGTTCCGCCACCATTGCCGTTTAGTCGTTCCCCGTCCTGGGACTCGCGATGCCATCCCTCGGGGTCTCTCGGAGCCATTGGCCGGTCGTGGCGTGGATCCGCCTCACGGTCCCCGTCCCACCGGCCCGGCCGGCGCTCATGGGAGCGGCTCCGCCTCCCGATCCTCCGCTCGACATCCTCGAGCGCAATCCCGTCCCCACCGATCCGCGCAAGCAGGTCTACGCCTACGAGGAGGAGCGTGGAGAATGGGTGCTCCGGCTCGTGTGGGACGCCGACGATCCCGCGGTGCTCGAAGCGGAGTGCCGGGCCCCGATCTACGGCAAGCGCCTTCCTCCGGAAGAGGTCGGACGGTTCTGGCTCGCGGTCAAGGAGAAGATCGCCCCGATCGGTCCGCTGCCGATCGAGGGTGCGGACCCCCGGCCGTAGGGACGGAGCAATCCCTAACCCCGACGTGTCCTTGCCGTCGGCATGGTCGGGTCACCTCCCACCGAGGCCGGGGTCGGCGAGGAGTTCTCCATCGCCCTGCCCTCGAACCCTTCGACGGGCTTCTCCTGGCAGATCGAGGTCCCGGTCGAGCGCCTCGAACTGCTCGATCGCGAGTACGTGCACTCCTCGCACCTGATCGGCGCGGGCGGGCAGGAGATGATCCGCTTCCGTGCTCGAGCCGTGGGAGAGGCGACGATCGTATGCAAGTACCTCCGGCCCTGGGAGGGTCGCGCCGTCGAGGAACGGCGGTTCTCCGTCCGGATCCACGCCTAGGGCGTCGTTCGCGACGCGAAGCATAAACGGGGCCGGCGCTAGCGGGGAACCCGTGCTGCGCTCCACCTTCCTGCACTTCGAAGGGATCGGCCCCGTCACCGAGGCGGCGCTCTGGCGCGCCGGCGTTCGGGACTGGTCGGAGTTCCTCGATGCGGTTCCCACGATGGGGATGGGTGGCGCGCGGGGAACGACGTTCGTTCGCGATGTCCAAGCGAGCGAGCGCGCTCTCGCGGAAGGCGACGCGGGCTGGTTCGCACGTCGTCTTCCGGCCGCGGAGCACTGGCGCATGTACCCCAGCTTCCGGTCGACGACCGCCTACCTCGACATCGAAACGACCTCGCTGTCCCCGTACGAGGGGATCGTGACCGTGGTCACGGTTCACGGAGGCGGGGAGACCCGGACGTTCGTCGCGGAGGAGAACCTCGAGGAGCTCCCGGCGTTCCTGCACCGCTTCGGCGTGCTGGTCACGTTCAACGGTCGGATCTTCGACGTGCCGTTCCTCTCGGTCCGATTCCCGCAGCTCGAGCCCCCGCCGGCCCACATCGACCTTCGCTTCCTCTTCTACCGCCTCGGTCATGCGGGCGGGCTCAAGCGGATCGAGGAGCGTCTCGGTCTCGGCACGCGCGAGGGCGTCGAGGGCATTCGCGGTCTGGATGCGGTCCGCCTCTGGGAGGAGTATCGCCGGGGAAGCTCGACGGCGCTCGACCGCCTCGTCCGGTACAACCGGGCCGACACGGTCAACTTGGAGCCGCTGCTGCGCTACGCGAGCTCGGAGCTCTCACGACGCCTACTCGGTCCGATGCCCGGTTCGAACGCGGCGCCGGCGCACTAGCCCGGGCGCGATCTCGACCCGGTCGGGCGCTGGAATGCGCGGGCCGGTCCCTTCGGCGCGTGCCGCCGCGACCCGCTCCCGGGCGAGCTCGCAGTACTCGCGCGACGTGTCGATCGATAGGTAGTGTCGGCCTGTGGCCCGCGCGACGGCGGCGACCGTGCCCGTCCCGCCGAACATGTCGAGGACGACGTTCCCGCGATAACAGTAGAACTTGATCAGGCGCCGGATCAGCTCGTCCGGGAACGGCGCGGGGTGACCCCGGCGGTTGCGCTCGGGGGCGATCTCCCAGAATCCGTCGGAGTAGCGCTGGAACTCCGGGCCGGTGATGTCGATCTCGGCGCGGTCTCCCTCGAGCCGCCAACTTCCCTTGGAGAAGACCAGCACGTACTCCCAGGACGGGATCACGTGCGGGTTGGCCGGGCTCTTCCAGCTACCCCAGGCGGTGCGCCGACCCATCGTTTGCTTGTACCACAGGATCTCGGTCCGCAGGAGGAAGCCGACCTCGATCAGGTCCCGCGTGAGGTCGTGGTGGATCGGGCGGAAGTTCTTGATCGAGGTCGGAGCGACGTTCAACGCGAACCGACCTCCCGGGCGGAGAACGCGTGCGAGCGCCTTCCAGACGCCTCGCAGCCACTCGCGGTACTCGAGGTACGTCCGGTCGTCGGAGTAGTCGGAGTAGGCGATGCCGACGTTGTACGGGGGCGATGTGATGGCGAGGTGCACGGATTCGGCCGGCAGCTGGCGGAGTACCGTCCGCGCGTCTCCGCAGATGATCCGATCGAGGGCGGGCGCCACCGAGCGTCTCGAGGTCCGAGCGGTGGCCACCTTCGAACTCATCTCGCGGGCGACGCCTTCGAGCGTCCTTGAATCTTCCGGCTCGGGGCCCAGAAGGTGGTCGGCATGCGCGAGACGATCTCCTCGGCGATCGCGAGGGAGCTCGTCGCGGCGGGGGAGGGGGCGCTCACGACATGGAGCGCCCGATGTGATCGGGCAAGGACGAAGTCATCGCACAGGCTTCCGTCGACGCCGACGGCCTGCGCACGGACTCCGGCGCCCCCTCGGAGGAGATCGTCCCTTTCCAGAGCGGGGAGCATGCGCTGGAGATCGCGAAGGAACGCATTGCGATCGAGCGAGCGGTACGCCTCGCGCACTCCGATCGGCCAGAACCGGCGTGCCAGGCGCAGGAACCCGCGGGAGACGAGGGTCGGAGCGAATTCTCCCGGTCGGATCGCTCCCCAGCGATAGCCCTCCCGCGCGAATGCGAGGACCGCGTTCGGGCCCACCAGCACCTCTCCGTTCACGGTCGGCGTGAAATGGACATCCGCGAACGGAAGCCGCGGGTCCGGAACGGGGTAGACCAACCCGCGAACGAGGCCTCGACGCTCCCGTTTCAGGAGGTAGTACTCTCCTCGGAACGGGACGATCTGCTCTTCCACGTTCGCGCCCGCCTCTCGAGCGATGAGGTCGGCATACAATCCCGCGCAATTTACGAGGTAGCGGGCGCGGATCGACTCATCGGACCCTAGACGGACCTCGACCGATTCGCCGGTGGCGCTCACCGCCGTCACGGGAGCTGCGGTCCGCACGGCCCCCCCCGCGAGCTCGATATCGGTCGCGTAGGAGCGGCAGACCGTGGCGTAGTCGACGACTCCCGTTCCCGGAACATGAATGCCGTGCAACGCTCGCACCTCCGGCTCGATGGCGCGGATCCCTCGCGCATCGAGCCACTCGAGACCCGGGACGCCGTTCATGCGAGCCCGGCGGAGCAGTTCCTCCAGCCGCTCGATCTGCGAGGAGCGCGTCGCCACGATGACCTTCCCGGTGAGGGAGTGGGGGATGCCTCGGTCGCCGAGGTACTGTAGGAGTTGCTCGCGTCCTCGGACGCAGAGCCGGGCCTTCAGGCTCCCGGGCCGATAGTAGACCCCCGAATGGATCACCCCGCTGTTGTGGCCGCTCTGGTGACGAGCGAGCCCGGCCTCCTTCTCCAGCACCAGGAGCCGGGTCGACGGACGTCGGGCGAGGATCTCCCGAGCCGTCGCGAGGCCCACGATCCCTCCGCCAATGACCAGTACGTCGATATCGGATCCCATGCGAGCGTCGGGAGCGGCTCCGCGCTTATACGGGCGCGACGGGGAGCGAGCGGGACACGCCAACCGTATAATCTCGGTCGATTCGACCGATGTCGAACCTCATGGCGGTACGGATCGGCGTTCCAAAGGAAACAGCCCCGGGGGAGCGTCGCGTCGCCCTCGTTCCGGAGGTCGTCAAGCGTCTCGTGAGGTCCGGCGTCGAGGTCGCCATCGAGAACGGCGCCGGCGCGGCCGCGGGCTACCCGGACGCGAGCTACGCGGAGGCCGGCGCCCAGGTCACCTCGGAGCGGGGGATCATCTTCCGCTCGAACGTCCTTCTCAAGGTCCAGGCGCCCACCCTCGAGGAGATCGCCCAGATCCCACCGGGCGGGGTCCTGGTCGCGCTCATGAACATGAGCCGGAACCTCGACCGGATCCGGGCGCTCCGGGACGGTCAGGTGACGGTGTTCGCGCTCGACCTCTTGCCGCGGATCACCCGCGCCCAGAGCATGGACGTTCTCAGCTCGCAAGCGACCGTCGCGGGGTACCGGGCGGCCCTGATCGGAGCCGAGCTCTGTCCGAAGTTCTTCCCCATGATGATGACCGCTGCGGGCACGATCCGCCCGGCGAAGGTCCTCATCCTGGGCGCGGGGGTCGCCGGTCTCGTGGCGATCGCCACCGCCCGACGGCTCGGAGCGGTGGTCGAGGCCTACGATGTTCGCCGCGCCGCGGGCGAGCAGGTCCGCAGCCTCGGGGCCAAGTTCCTCGAACTCCAGATCAACGCCGAAGGTCAGGGGGGCTACGCACGGGAGCTCACGGACGAGGAAAAGCGCCAGGAACAGGCGATGCTAGCGCAGGCGATCGGAGGCGCGGACGTCGTGATCACCACCGCGAACATCCCCGGCCGCAAGGCCCCGCTGCTCGTCCGCAACACGACGGTCGATGGGATGCGCCCGGGCTCGATCATCGTCGACCTCGCCGCGGAGACCGGTGGGAACTGCGAACTGACCAAGCCGGGCGAACAGATCCAGTACCATGACGTGACGATCGCGGGGCCCCTCAACCTCCCGAGCTCGCTGCCGTTCCACGCGAGCGAGATGTTCGCGAAGAACCTGGAGTCGTTCCTCGGACTCCTCATCTCGAAGGACCGCAATCTCGTCTCCGATTACACCGACGAGATCCTCGCCGCCAGCGTCCTCGTCACCCAGGGGGAGGTCCGGTATGCCCCGACCCGCGACGCGATCGGAGGGACGAAGTGAGCGCGGACATCTGGACGGCCCTCCTCATCGCCGTCCTCGCGACCTTCGTCGGCTACGAGGTCATCAGCCGGGTCCCGGTGCTCCTCCACACGCCGCTGATGAGCGGCTCGAACTTCATCCACGGGATCGTGCTCGTCGGCGCGATCGTCGTGCTCGGCTTCGCCACCTCCCCGATCGAGCAGGCGATCGGTCTCATCGCGGTGATCATGGGGGCGATGAACGTCACGGGCGGCTACGTGGTCACCGAGCGGATCCTTGCGATGTTCGATCGCTCGAAGCGTAAGGGAGGTTCCCCGTGACCGACTACTCCCCGCTCATCGACGGCGTCTACGTCCTCGCGGTGATCTTCTTCATCCTCGGGCTCCGGGCGATGGCGTCCCCCGAGACCGCTCGCCGCGGCATCCTCGCGGCCGGGGTCGCGATGCTCCTCGCGGTCCTCGTTACGTTCCTGGTCGGCGGGCTCACGAACTTCGAGCTGATTGCCATCGGGATCATCGTCGGGGGCGGCCTCGGCTGGTACTGGGCCCGCGTCGTGAAGATGACCGCCATGCCGCAGATGGTCGCGGTCTTCAACGGGATGGGCGGTGGCGCGGCGGCGGCGATCGCGGCGGTCGAGCTTCTCACCGCGGTCTCCGACCCGACCAACGCCTCGCTCAGCATCGCGGGCGCCGTCATCGGGTCGATCTCGATCGCGGGTAGTGTCGTGGCGTTCCTCAAGCTCCAAGGCTGGATGGTCCAGCGGGCGGTCGTCTTCCCCGCCCAGCAGGTCCTCAACATCGCCGTCCTCGTCGTGGGGCTCGCCTTCGGGGTCCTCACGGTCGTCCAGGCCACGACGGTCTGGCTGATCCCGTTCTTCGTGCTGACGCTCCTCTACGGGATCCTCCTGACGTTGAGGATCGGTGGGGCCGACATGCCCGTGGTCATCTCGCTGTTCAACGCGCTGACGGGCATCGCGGTGGCGCTCGATGGATTCGTACTGGTCAACGGCGAGCTCGGCGATGCGGGCTATGCGATGGTCGTGGCCGGGATCCTGGTGGGAGCGGCCGGTTCGCTGCTGACGATCAAGATGGCGCGCGCGATGAATCGGTCGATCGCCAGCGTGCTCTTCGGTGGGTTCGGAGCGAAGGAGGAGGTCGGCGGGGCCATCGAGGGCTCGCTCAAGCCGATCGATCCGGACGACGCGGCGTCGTTGATGGCGTACGCGAACCAGGTGATCATCGCCCCCGGATATGGCATGGCCGTCGCCCAAGCCCAGCGCAAGGTCAAGGAACTCGCCGACGCGCTGGAAGCGAAAGGCGTGAGCGTGCGGTTCGCCATCCACCCCGTTGCGGGCCGGATGCCCGGTCACATGAACGTCCTGCTCGCGGAGGCCGGGGTCTCCTACGACAAGCTCTACGATCTCGACGAGGTCAACGGGCAGTTCGCTACGACCGACGTCGTGCTGGTGATCGGGGCGAACGACGTCGTGAACCCCGCCGCACGACGGCAAGGCTCGCCTTTGTTCGGGATGCCGATCCTGGACGTGGACAAGGCGAAGAACGTCTTCGTCATCAAGCGCGGCCAGGGCCGGGGCTTCGCCGGCGTGGAGAACGACCTCTTCTACAAGGACAACTGCCGGATGCTCTACGGGGACGCGAGCGCCGTCGTCGGGAGCCTCATCACGGCGCTCGAGCACTCCTGAGACGCCCCCCACCCGCGAAGGGGCCTTCGGGCGAGCTCCGGCGGGGGCTATCCGCGATCGGCGGGCCCGTGTGCTCGACTCGGTCGCGCAACCACCACAGCGTCGCGACCGTGATCGCGAGGCCTCCTCCGAGCACCGTGTCGAACACCCGCACGAACGCGAACTGCCAGTCTCCCGGGTAGGCCAGACTCAGCAGGAGGATGACGAACGGCGTCAGGAACAGCGTGTAAATCCCGTAGTTCACCCAGCGCGTCGCGAACAGGGCCATCGCAAAGAGGAAGAGGAGGGCCCCCAGGACCCAGGGATTCACGATGAACACGGTGAGCCCGACGGCGACCCCGGCGCCCCCGATCGTCCCCACGATGCGCAGGAACGAGGCCGAGAACGTCGTCGCGATCGATGCGCGTAACGAGACCAGGACCGTGAGCATCACCCAGTAGTCCCGCGGAAGGCCGAGCGCGAGGGAGATGGCGAGACCGACCGCGGTCGTCCCGGCGACCAGGATCGCGTACCGCACGTGCACCCGGCTCACCGGTACGGGAGCGGGGGCCGAGGGGCGAAGAGGGGTCGTTGGCCGTTGGATTTCCTCGTTCGCCCCGAAGTACCCACGTCGAAGGAGGATCGGCCGAGCGATCGCGAGACCGAGGATCGCCCAGAACCCACCGAGGAGCGCGAGCACGAGCCGCTCCAGGGCCTCCGGCCCGGAGCCGCCCGGGATGCCGACGCCCACCGCGAGCATGATCGCGGTCACCAGTCCGATCGAATCGAACCCCGCCCGGCTGGCGCTGACGAGGATGATCCCGATCCCGAGAGCGACGAGCGGGACCTCCACCCAGCCGGTCGTCCCGATGATCGTACCGAGCGCGAGTGCGCCTGCGTTCGACAGCGCCGCGGCGGCCAGGGGAGGGAACCGGGCGACGGGAGGTCGGGCTGCGATGGCCATCAACAGGTTGAGGGCGCCGAGCGTTGCGAACACGCCCCCCGCAATGGAACCGGCGCCTTCGCCGGCGAGGAGAGGAACGATGATGACGATCCCCGCGACGAGGCCCGTGATCAGGTTGAGGCCCTTGCGGTCGACGCGGGTCGCGTCGCGGAGGAACGCGCTTGCCCAGGTCATCCCCATCGACGCGGGCGAGCCCACGGCCTACCGGACCTTGAAGGCACCCCTCCATTTCGAACAGGAACGGGATCGGAGGCCCTCCGCTCGCACGCCCTCGGCTCGCTCCCGGAGCGCGCGGCGCCGAACGGGACGTGGGATGCCGAGGACCGCTCGCCGTGGGTATGGGGCCGCGTTCACAACGGTTCGAACCTCATCGCGGTCGGTGATCGACGCGCCTCCCGAACGCACTCCGTGCAAGAAATACGGAGCGTAGCGCCCTCGATACGGACGCTCGGGCGAGGCTTCTCGTCGGGAACGCCGGGGGCGCGCGCCCGATGGGCAAGGGTCTTGCGAGGTGAGGGATACCGGGAGTAACCCCGCGATGAGCGATCTCGACACCCTCCTGGATATCGTCATCCTCTTCTGGGTGGCCCTGATCCCGGCCGTCCTCTACCTGCTGTGGATACGAGGCACCGAACGGTATCGGACCGCTTCGTGGGGGACCGTCCTCACCGCCTTCGTCTACGGGGCCATCGTCGCCACCCTGGTGGCGGCGACCATCGAAGGGATACTGCTCAACGTCGGCACCAGCGCGAGCCAGGCGCTTCCCGCACCGGAGTTCACGTTCCTCAACGGCAACTCCACCGCCGGGCAGTTCTTCCTGATCCTGGTCATCGCGCCGTTCGTCGAGGAGGGCCTCAAAGGGCTCGGTGTCGTCCTGCTGCGCGCTCGCATGGCCATCCTGGCCGACGGCCCGGTGTTCGGCGCGTCGGTGGGACTGGGCTTCGGGTTCTTTGAGACGCTCCTGTACGGCATCGTGGGGTTCGCTGTTGGCGGCCTCCCCGGAGCGATCGTTCTCGTGCTGGTACGCAGCGTCTCGAGCGTGCTCTTGCACGCGAGCTCCACCGCCATGTTCGGCTACGGCTATGCGAAATCCCGCATCGAGGGCAAACCCGGCGCCACGGGCCACTACTACCTCCTCGCGGTCGGGATGCACGCGAGCTTCAACGTCCTCGCCTCTCTCGGAGCCATCCTCGTCGCGTTCGGCATCTCGAACTCGATCGGCGATGTCGCGGGCGGCCTCGCCCTCCTCGCGGCCGTCGCGTTCGCCGTGTTCGCGTTCGAGCACGTCGCGAAGGTCATCCGGACCACCGATTATCCTGCGCTCTCGACCTACCGGGGCGGATCCCGTGCCCCGGCGCTCCGCCGCGCGCCTCCGAAGTGAGTCCCGGGACCCTGCGGGCAGGACGCGGGTCGTCCGCCGCGTAGAAGAACGTGGGCGCGGCCAGATTTGAACTGGCGACCTTCACCGTGTCAGGGTGACGTCATAACCGCTAGACTACGCGCCCGCTCGGCGAGCCACTAAGGCGGCGCACTTATGCCTGTCGGAACCGCGGAGAAATCGCGGGCTGGGCGTCAGCCGTATCCGCCGGGAAACTGCCGGGGGTCGGACTGCTCGTTCCAGGTGTAGTATCCCATCGATTGGCGCTGAGCCTCGGTCGCTTCCTTCTGGAGGCCGCCTTGCAGCGATCCGTAGGCCTCCTTGATCTGTTCTTCGATCGGGCGGGCGCGGACGAGGGCCTCGCGGATGTGCTTCGCCTCGATCGTGGGGCTCCCGGAGATGGCCGCGAAGTCGCCGGCCGTGCGCAGCAGGCCTCCGAGCTCTCGCAGTCGCAGGGTCAGGGAGTTGCGACGTCCGTCGATCGTCTCGGCGCGGCGACGCGCCTCTTGGACGAGCAGTTCGACGGCTTCGCGGGAGGCCGGGCGGATCCGTCCGTCGGCCGCGATCTCCTGCGCGCAGAACTGGGCGAGCTTCAGGCGGTTCGCCGGGGTGTCGGGCATCGCGGTCTCGAGGAGGACCTCGTAGCCGCCGCCGGCGATCCGCGAGCGCAGCGGCGAGAGGATGCGGTGCATGTCCTGGATGTTGGCCGCCGCGACGAGGATGAAGTCGCACGGAACGGCATCGACCCGGACCGACGCGCCCGCCGACTGCGGATTGCGTCCCGTGATGGGGAAGCGCTTCTCCTGCATCGCGGTCAGGATGTGCCGCTGCAGGTAGCCGAGGTGCGGGAGCTCGTCCAGGAACAGCACCCCCTCGTGCGCCTCGTGGATCGCGCCGGGGATGACCCGCTCGTACGGCGGGGAGCCGAGCTGGGGGTGGCCGCCGTACGGATCGTGCCGCACGTCGCCCAGGAGCTCGGTCTCGCTCGCGCCGGTCGCCATCACGAACGTGTTGCGGTCGAGCTTCACGAGGACCTTGCGCGGGCTCTCGCGCTGCTGCTCCCGTCGACGCTCCAGCGCGCGTTGGTCGAGGACCTTGATCTTTTCGCCGGCGCGCTCGTAGGCGACGACCTCCTCCACTCCGTTGCGGGTTCGGGTGGTGCGGACCGGCTCGGGAAGGTTCCCGGTCGGATTGACGGTGATCTCGAGGAGCCCTCCGACGATGTCGCGGAAGGGGTTGCCCGTCCCGGTGCCGGGTGGGGTGCTGGCCTTGGGATTGCTGCAGCTCGGGCAGAACCGCTCCGCCGGCAGCGAGTAGAAGCCGCACCGCGAGCAGCGGTAGCCGAGCCGCTCGGCCACGGACGCGGGGGCCTCCCGGGGATCGATGAGCTCGCCCTCCGTTGTGCGTTCGGCCTCCCGCTCGCGGTAGGCTTCCTCCCGGGTCACGACCTCGACGGTCGGGCGTTCCGGGTTCTCCGGGTTGTGCACGATGCGCAGCTCGGTCCGCGGTCGCTCCAGATGGAGGGCGAGCGCCTGCGCCGTCATCGACTTGCCGATGCCGGCGGGGCCGACGAGGAGGAGATGCCGGTGCTGGTAGGCCGCGATGCGCGCGATCTCGACCGCCTTCTCCTGGCCGATCACGCGATCGAGCGGATCCGTCGGGATGGGAATGTCGGCCGTCGTTTCCATCTCGTCGATGGAGGCGAGGGTCTTGCGCGGGGCTTCGGTGGCGTCGGCCATCTGAATGTTATAACGTCCGGAAGGGTGTAAAAAGCTTGGCCGGGCAGGTTACCTTTCGGGGTGCTCAGTCGCCGCCCGCTTCGACCGGGGCTCCGGCGAAACAGGGGGCCGGGCGGGTCCGTAGGACGGGCCCGCTCGGAAAGAGTTCGGAGGAGGAACTACCGCGCTCCGCCGAGGTCCTGGCGAGTGAAGATCCGAACGTTCTCCGGCATCTTTCCCACAGGCCCGAGACGGGAGGCCACGATCGTTCCGATGTTCTTCTCCTGGGCGACGTCTAGGAGGCGCTGGCTGACGATGCCGTCGAAGATGAGCGCCTTCGCGGGGTCGGGGTACGCCACGAGGAAGTCGATCATGTCCTTGACGGGGGCGTCGTGGACCACGGCGTCGTCCGGGCCGATCACCAGGAACTTCGAGGCATTCTCGATGCCTCCGAGGAGTTCGAAGTAGTGCTGGAGCTCCGGTGGGAGCGTCGCGGGAGGTGCGGCGGGCGAAGGTGGCGGCACGGCACGCGGAACCGCTACGGGCGGCCGGTGCTCGTCGCGGCGGGGCGGGCCGCGCTCGTCACGCGGGCCCCGGTCCTCGCGCCGGTCCGGGCGGCCCCCGCCTTCCGACCGGGGTCCTTCGGCTCGGTCCTCCATCGGACCGCGCGTGGCGCCGGTCGAATCGAATCCCGTCATCTCCAGGTACTGGTTGATCGGGATCTTGTTGCGCAGGCACTTTACGAGCTGTTTCTGCGTCAGTTCCTCGACCTCGCTGCCGCGCGGGGCGCGAGCCACGAAATCGAGATCCATCGTCTGCAGCATCTCGCGGAGGATGAGTTCGCCCGCGCGGTCTCCATCCGTGAACGCCGTGACCGTCTTCCCGCGGGAGAGGTCCTTCACCGTCTGGGGCACGCTCGTGCCCTCGACCGCGATGACGTTCTTGATGCCGCACTGCAGTAGGTTGAGCACGTCCGAGCGACCCTCGACCACGATCAGCGCGTCGGCCTGATCGATGTTCGGGCCCGCCGGGAGATGCTCCGGGCCGTACGTCGTGATCTCTTCGACCTGGACGGCTTTGCGGACGGCCTCGGTCAGATCGAGACCGACGCCCTTCGACTCTTCCTGGAGGCGGGAGAGGATCTCCTTGGCCCGCTCCACGACCTTCTGGCGCTTGGAGATTCGGATATCCTCGACGGATACGACCTCGATCTTGGCCCGGCAGGGCCCGATGCGGTCGACCGTTTCGAGACCCGAGGCGAGGATCGCGGTCTCGACCTGGTCGAGCGAGGAGGCGATGATGATCTCTCCTTCGCTCTTGCCCTTGCGGCTGTCGATATCGACCTCGATCCGGCCGATGCGGCCGGACTTCTGTAGGTCGCGGAGATCAAGCTCCTCTCCGAGGAGTCCTTCGGTCTGTCCGAATACAGCCCCTACGACGTCGGGTTTGTCGATGACACCCTCGGCGACGATGTGGGCTCGGATCTGGTATTTGGCGGCGCTGGGATCGTTCGTCATTTCTGGTATTTCTCCGTTTGGCGAAAGGCGAACTCCCGCATACGGGAGCATCGGCCCGGACGGAAGCTCAGAGGGGAATATCCACGTCGCCGAAACAATCGCGGAGCCTACGACCTGAACCAGGGTGGAGCGTGAGTCGTGATTCCGTGAGACGCGTCGACATGAGGATACTTCCTCGGCTTCCGTCTCCGGGTGCCTTTCAATCGTGTGGAGCCGGGGGCCCTATTTAAAGGAGGCCTGGGGGACGACGACCCACGTTCCGGCGCCTGGACCAAGGGCCGGTGCCGCCGGCCCGGCCCCTCCGCATCCATCCATTCGGGTCGGGAAGGGGCCCGTGGGTCCCTTCCCCGGCGGCGCCCTTGCGCGCGGGGCGTTTTGTCCTCCCGAAGGGAGCGAGCGCCTCGAAGCCGAGGGCTGCGAGAGCGCCCCCGAGTTTTTATAACGGGCTCCTCTACCACGTATCGGGAGAGTCCTATTCATGCCGCGTGGAAAAGCCCGAAAGGTCGTTCGCGATCCTCGTCCCGAGGTCCCGGTGGAGTCTCATTTGCCCGACGATGACTTCGTGGGGTCGCTGCGCCAAGAGCTCGCCCGGACCCAGGCCGCGGCCGTCACCAAGCCGGCGGAGGATCTCTCGCATCGCGCCGAGTTGAACCGACGCCTGCTCCAGGACCTCTGGGAGATCCACAACCAGTTCGAGGACATCTCCGTCCACCTGACCCTCGAACCTTCGGCCACGCTGTTCGCAACGTTCGTCGAATACCCGACCAACTTCTCCTTCAAGGACAATTTCGACTTCGGCTCGGTCAGCACGCTCGAGCTCGCCGACCGCGCCGCAGGCTGGGTCGGGTTCTCGCTCCGTTTCTGGTACTACCGGGACGCCGAGGGCAAGGGCCGCCTCCGCGGGATCTTCGAGTGGACGGATGGAGAGTCCTACCACCGATACTCCGGGTGGATGCGCTCGATGAGCCAGGCGATCCTGTACGACGCTTCCGAGTCCGACGTGGATCTGAAGAGCGTCCACAAGGTACTGCGCGACGTCGTCGTCAAGTGGTACGCCGCCCATCTCGACCGCACCCCCGAGGGGTTCGTCCAGCACCTTCGGCAGAAGTACCCGAAGGGCACTTCGTACGCGAAGGAATCCTACCGGTAGAGCGTGCGTGGGGCGTCCGCCCCGGGCGGAATGGTTGAAATAACGTGCCCGCCTAGCACGCCCGCTCGGCGTCGGCCGGTCGGCGCACCGGCCCCGTCGCGCGTTCTGAGGGTGGCGTGGCGACAACCGACCTGCGCGGGCACTTGGTTGCCTACTTCGAGGGCCAGCACAAGCTCGTGGAGACCGACGCACTGACGCTGCTCCTGACCGATCGCCAGCCGCTCGTTCTCTCGCAGCAGGTCCTCGACCGCTGCGGGACGGGCTCGCCGCTAGTGACCCGGGAGATGGTCGAGCGGACGATCGAGCTCCGACGGGCCTCGCGCATGGTCGCTCGCGCCGTCCCCCCCTCCGTCGCGACCGAGGTCGCCCTGGGCTCCGGGATCGCCCCGCCGTTCGTCCTGCTCTCGGAGGGATTCTCTCCGCCGGTTCCGAATCGCGATCCGCTTGAAGCGTACGGCGCGCTCTTCGCGTCGCGCTACCAGATGCTCTCCCGGTTCCTCCGCGGCCGACCGGGCCTATCGAACCTCCGCCCGATCCGCGAGCTGCGGTCGACCGAGGCCGATGCGTCGATCATCGCGATGATCCGCGACGTTCGCGAGGTCAGTGCGAAACGGATCGTGCTGCTCACGGTCGAGGATCCGTCCGGATCCATCGACCTGTTGGTTCCGAACGACGCCTTCGTCGGCCGAGGAACGTTCCTCCCCGACGAGGTCGTGGGCTTCACCCTGAGGATCGCCCGCGAGGCGGGGAAGATGCACCGGGTCACCTCGGTCGAGCGGCCGGAGGTGCCTCCCGGGCGCGCCGCCCACCGATCGGATCGACCGTCCCGGACGCTCTTCCTATCGGACCTTCACATCGGGAGCCGCTCGTTCCTCTCCGAGCCGTGGGCCCATCTCGTGGACTTCCTCCACGGACGAGGACCCCACGCCGAGATCGCGGAGACGCTCGAGCACGTGGTCATCGCCGGAGACCTCGTGGACGGGATCGGGATCTACCCGAACCAAGAGCGGGACCTCGCCATCAGCGATGTGGTCGAGCAGTACGCGGAGCTCGGACGTCGTCTGCGCGAGCTGCCGGAACGACTCTCGATCATCGTGGTGCCGGGCAACCACGACGCCGTCGCACCGGCCGAACCGCAACCCGCGCTCTCGGCGGCGATGGCCGCGCAGCTCCCGAGGAACGTACGCTCCCTCGGCAACCCGTCGACCTTCGCGCTCCACGGCGTCGTGCTGTCCGCCTACCATGGACGCGGATTCGACGAACTGATCCCAGCGATCCCCGGAGCTTCCTACGGGCGTCCGACCGACGTGATGAAGCGGATGCTCCAGATGCGGCACATGGCCCCGATCTACGGGGGACGGACGCCGCTCGCCCCGCTCTCCCGCGATGGCCTGGTCATCGAGCCGCTCCCGGACGTGTTCGTGACGGGGCACTCGCACACCTACGGGGTCGACCACTACCGGGGGGTGTTGCTCTTGAACGTCTCGACCTGGCAAGGGGAGACGGAGTACCAGAAGATGCGGAACATCACCCCGGTTCCTGCCCGGGCGGCGATAGTCGATCTGGCGACCCTCTCGACCACAACCCTCAACTTTGCCGGCCGAGAGTGCGTCCTGGGAGGACCCGAAGGATGAGCCCGTACCCGATCGACCCCCCGGACGCGCGGGGTCCGATGCGCCTCGTGCTGACCACGTACCCGGATCGAGCCGCCGCGGTCGCGCGGATCGAGGAAGCGCTCGAACGTCGCCTCGCCGCATGCGCCAGCATCTTCGCGGTCGATTCCCGGTTCCGGTGGAAGGGCAGGATCGAGACGAGCGCGGAGACGATGGTCCTGTTCAAGACCGTCCCGAAACGGGTCGGCGCCCTGTTCCGGCTGCTGAAAGAAGGTCACCCGTACGAGGTGCCCGAGATCGTGGAGATCGATGTCCCCCGCGCCCACGCCGGCTTCCTCGAGTATCTCGCCCAGGAGATCGACCCGGACGCTCCGCCGCCGCCTCTCGGGGGCGGACCTATGCGTCGGGGAGGACCGCAAGCCCGGGAAGCTCGGTCCCCTGGACGAACTCGAGCGCGGCCCCGCCACCGGTTGAGAGGAACTGGAAGGAAGAGGTAACCCCCAGATCCTGCGCGATCCTCGCCGAATCTCCCCCCGCGCCCACGTGGTAGCCGGGGATCGACGCGAGATGGGCGAGAACGTCGCGGGTCCCGGCCGCGAAGCGAGGATCCTCGGCCTTCCCAAAGGGACCGTTCCAGAACACCGTTCGGGAGTCCTGGAGCGCCCCGCGGAACCGTGCGACCGTGGCCGGACCGATGTCCCGGATCATCGCATCCGGCGGGATCGCCCCGATCTCGACCACGTCGGTCGCGTTCGTGCCCGGCCGTTCGATGACCGCGTCGGTGGGGAGGACGATCTCGGTCTTGGCACCCATCGCCTCGCGGTCGAACTCCACGAGCACGTCCTCGAGGCCGCCCTCGACCTCCGTAGCTCCGAGCGTGTGGCCCCGATGCGCGAGAAACGGGAACGCGAGGGCTCCGCCGATCGCGATGGTGTCGGCCCGCCCGAGGAAGCTCGCGAGGAGCGGGAGCTTGTCGGTCACCTTCGCTCCACCGAGGAGCGCCACGTACGGCCGCTCGGGGCGCTCGACGAGCCGGGAGAGCTCGCGGACCTCCCGTTCGACCAGGAACCCGGCGTACGACGGGAGGCGGCTTGGAACTCCGACCGTGGAGGCGTGGGCGCGGTGGAGCGTTCCGAAGGCATCCTCGACGAAGAGCTCGCCGAGTCGGGCCAGGGCCGCTGCGAAGGCCGGGTCGTTCGCCTCTTCGCCGGGGTGGAACCGGAGGTTCTCGAGCATCAGGAACTCCCCGTTCGCGAGCCGGGCGCTCCCCTCGATCGCTTGGATCCCGATGATGTCGGACGCGAGCGGGACCGGCTGTCCCAGGATCGCGCTCAGTCGGTGGACCACGGGCTTGAGCGTGAAGCGGGGATCGTGCCGGCCCTCGGGGCGGCCGAGGTGGCTCATGAGGATCGTGCGAGCTCCCGCGGCGCGCAGGTGGTTGAGCGTCGGCAGCGCCTCCTGGATCCGCCGGTCGTCGGCCACCCGGCCGTTCGCCTCCTGCGGGACGTTGAAGTCGACGCGCACAAGAACCCGGCGACCGCGCAGGCTCGCCGCTTGGATCCCGCGCTTCGCGGCCATGATCGCCCGGAGGAGCTCCGCGCTAAGAGCGTTGTTGTCGCGGATGGGGAGCCGAGGCGGCGCGCCGGCGGATGCGCTCCACGATCCGCTCGGTAGCGGGGAGGTTCACCGAGTGCAGACGAGCGGTGTCGAGAAGGTAGCCGGAGATCGAGTCGATCTCGGTGGGCCGGCCCCGATCGATGTCCTGCAGCATGCTCGAGCGATTCCCGGCGGTCGCGCGGACCGTCTCCCACAGATCGCGTTCGAGCTCCTCCAACGAGAAGTCGTAGCCCGCGAGACGCGCCGCGCTCAGTGCTTCGAGTAGGAGGGTCGTCGCTTCGGATCGCCAGGGATCCTGGAGGAGCTGACCGTTCAGGATGCCGTATTCGGCGGTGACCGGATTGATGGCGGCGTTGACGACCGCCTTCCGCCAGGCGGCTCGATCGATGTCCGGGACGAACCGGACCGGCACGCCGGCCCGAACGAGACTCGCGGCCACGAGACGCACCGACGGCTCGCTCGCGCCGGCGTGGCTGGGGTGGGCGAGCCGAATTTCCCCGTCGCCCGGTTGACGGACGATCCCGGGTGCGACGAGGGTGGCGGGGATCGTGTTCACGGCCCGGACGAGCCAGCGATCGGGGTCGGGGACCCTCCCGGCGGATCGCATGGCGGTCCGGGCCACCTCCTCGACCCCGAGGCCGTTCTGGGGGAGCACCCAGGGGATCGACCCCGGGAGCTCGCGAGCGGCCTGCTCGGTGGCCCGGGCAAGGTCGAAGGTCTTGACGGTGAACCAGACGAGATCCGCGGAGGTACCGGGCGCGAGTCGGGTCTCCGCCGCGATGGCGAACGTCCCTTCGAGCCGGCCCTCGACCCGCAACCCGCCGGCGCGGATCGCCTCGACGTGCGCGGGAGAGCCCACGAGGACGACGTCCTCCCCGGCACGGTGGAGCATCGCGCCGATGAGGCTCCCGATGGCCCCGGCGCCCAGGATGACGATCCGCACGGCTGGCGCTACCCGAGCTTCCGGATCATGTCGCGAACTCCGGGGGCGCGTCCCCAGTCGTTCTTGAGGAGGTGCAGCAGGCCCTCGTAGTAGCGGACCTGCTCGCGCGCCTGTCGGATCTGGAGCGTGAGGTACTCCTCCTCCCGGCGCAATCGCCGGATGGCGGCCTCGAGCTCCGCCCGTTCGGCGGAGAGCGCGGCGGTCCTACCTTCCGAAGGGGAAACTCGGGTTGGCATGTTCCGATACGGTCCGGTGCTCGGTCCGACGCTCGATGTAATCGCGCGTTCGCGCGAGGTCCCGCTTGACGCGGGAGAGGCGGCGCTCCAAGCGACGGCGCTGGTCCCGCGCTTCGCGCAGGCCCTCCTCGAGGCGGTCCATGCGAGCGCGCCACTTGTCCCGCTCCTGAACGCTGAGCAAGAAGGAGTCGATGTCCGGCACGATGGGGTCAGCAACCCCGACATGAATCAACCTTTCGGCGGAGCCGAATCCCCGCGGAAAGGGGGGAGGTTTAAGCTCGACGAGGATACCGCGGGATCGGGGAAGGGAACGTGACGGGAATCTCGAAGATCGTGGTGCTCGGCGCGGGGAACATCGGAGGCTCGCTCGCGCAGCGACTGGCGGAGGCGGACCTCGCGGAGGAAGTGATGCTCTTCGATATCGTCGAAGGACTCCCCGAGGGGAAGGCGCTCGACATCCAGGAGTCAGCTCCGATCCTCGAGTTCTCGACGCGCGTCCGGGGGAGCACCTCGCTCGACGCGATCGCCGGAGCCGACATCGTGATCGAGACCGCAGGACTCGCCCGCAAGCCCGGGATGAGCCGCTCGGATCTTCTGACGAAGAACGCCGGGATCCTGCGGGGCCACGCCGAGGCCGTGCGCGCGAAGGCCCCCGGGGCGATCGTCGTGGTCGTGACGAACCCCGTGGACGTCATGACGTTCTACTTCCGCGAGATCAGCGGGTTCGCCCCGGAGCGGGTGTTCGGGGAATCCGGAACGCTCGACACGGCCCGTTTCCGAACCTTCGTCGCCGATGCGCTCCACGTATCCCCTCGGGACGTGACGGGGTTCGTCCTCGGAACGCACGGGGACACGATGGTGCCGGTGCTCTCCCTGACGAACGTCAGCGGGGTTCCGCTCACGAAGCTCCTCCCGGCCGATCGTCTGGAAGCGATTGTCGACCGGACGAGGAAGGGCGGCGGCGAGATCGTCAACCTCCTGAAGACGGGAAGCGCGTACTACGCCCCGACCGCCTCCCAGGCCGAGCTCGTGCGTGCAATCGCGCGCGACGAGCACCGCCTGTTGCCCGTGACCGCGCACTTGAACGGCGAGTTCGGGGAGAAGGGAGTGTACGTGGGCGTCCCGGTGGTGCTGGGCCGCAAGGGCGTCGAGCGGGTCGTCGAGGTCGACCTCACTCCGGCCGAGCGCTCGGCGTTCCAAACGAGCGTCCGAGCGGTCCGGGAGGATCTCGCGATCCTCGCCCAGATGCCGAAGTAGGGATCTCACTCCGAGGCGAACGGATCCGTGAGCGAAACCGAAGCGACCCCGGGCGGTCCGACCCGGGGACCGGCCCCGATCGAGATCAAGCGGCGGCTCGCCACGCTTCGCTACGCGACCGATTCCAAGGACCACGCCCACATCACCGTCAAGCCGGAGATCTGCGCACCGTGCCCGCACTCCTTCTGCACCGTTGCCTGCCCCGCACAGTGCTACGAGCGCATCGAAGGGAAGCTCGTCTTCCGGTACGAGGATTGCATCGAGTGCGGAGCGTGCGACATCGCCTGCGATCAGGGGTCGGTGACCTGGACGATGCCCCGGGGACCGTACGGGATGCGCTACCGCTTCGGCTGATCCGGCTCCGCGCTTCGTTCCACTGAAGGGCTAGGTTCAAAGCCTGCTGCCCGGCTCGAACGGAGGGGGTACCCTCGATTCCGGCGATGTCCAGCGATGGGATGCCGAGCGCCTTGTTCCCCTATCGCCTCCGCGCCGGCCAGGAGGAGATCCTCCGCGAGATCGCTCGGATCTCCGAGAGCGGAGGCCCGCTCCTCGTCCACGCGCCGACCGGCTCGGGCAAGACCGTCGCGACCCTCGCGCCGCTCCTCGAACATGCGGAGAAGGCCGATCACAAGATCCTCTACCTCGTACGCACCCACGCCCAAGAAGTGCAGGTCCTCCAGGAGGCCCGAGCCATCTCCCATCGGCTGGAGCGGCCCCTGCTCTCCATCGGGCTGCAAGGGCGCGGGCGTCGCTGCCTCCTGCTCGAGAACGTCGCCGAGATGAAGGGCGCGACCGCCGAGGAGCACGGGAAGCTCTGCGGGGACCGCAAGCGAGCGACCGAGCGTGGGTTCCGCGAAGGCAACCAGGTCCTTCCCCCGCCCGAGCTCCCCGAGGGGGGCCCTGTCGACCTCGTTGACCTGGATGGGTGCGTGTACTACGCCCGGGTCCTACAGGCGGACATGGAAGTGGAGACCGATCGGCTCGCCTCTAAGCAACCGACCCCGCGTGAGTTCGAGGAGTACTGCCGGACCGAGAACCTGTGCCCGTACGAACTGTCGAAGAAGCTCATGCCTTCCTCGCGAATCGTCACGGCCCCGTACGCGTTCTTCTTCCACCCGCACGTCCGACGTTCGCTGTACGCTTGGATGGGAGTCGGGCCCGAGCGGGTCGATCTCGTGGTCGACGAGGCGCACAATCTCCCGGAGTACCTGCGGGAGACGACGACCGTCTCCCTCCCGCTCACCTCCGTCCGGTACGCCCGGGCCGAGCTCGCCGAGCGCGGGGATTTTCAGCTCCCGGACGGGCCGAGCGCGAGCCGGCTGCTCGACATCGTCAGCGCGGCCGAGGAGGAGCTCCTGCAGTCGCTCGTGCACGAGGACGACGCCATCCTTCCCCCGAACGTCCTCGAAGATGGCCTCCTGACGGCGCTCGGCGGCACGAGCCATCGCCTCGACACCTGGCTCGGATCCCTCGCCACCTGGGGGGAGAACCTGCGCGAGGAACGCCGCCGCGAGCGCAAGCTTCCGCGGTCCTGGGTTCATACGGTGGCGCTCACCCTGCTCTCCTGGCCCCAGCTCGATGAGCCGGGCTACGTCAAGGTCGCCACGAAGTCGCCCCGGGCGGCGCTCGAGGCCTACGCGCTCGACGCGAGCCTCCCCGCTCAACCGATCCTCGAATGCCACACCTCCGTGCACCTCTCGGGGACGCTGGCGCCCACCGATGAGTATCGGGACGCGCTCGGCCTCGGCGAACGGACCCGATGGCTGAGCGTACCATCGCACTTTCCGCCCTCCCACATCAAGTATCTGTACGATCCGACGGTCAGCACGCGCTTCGAAGAGATCCGGGCCGATCCGAGGGCGATCCCGCGGATCTCCGATCGGGTATCCTCCGTTCTGCAGAGCCTGCCGGTGAACACGGCCGTGTTCTTCCCGAGCTTCGATCTCATGGAGAAGGTGTACCACGCGGGGCTCGAGCTGACGATCCCGTCTACGAGCGTGATCGAGTCCCCACGGGTCTCTACCGCAGATCTGTGGCGGTCGATCGACGCGCACAAGCAGGGGGCGAGCCGAGGCGTCATCCTGGGAGTATCCGGAGGCCGGATTGCTGAGGGGCTCGATTTCCCCGGACAGGAGCTCGAGGCCGTGGTGATCGTGGGGATCCCCTACCCCCGACCGACCGCTCGCCGCGAGGCGCTCCGCCGGTTCCTGGACGCGCGCACGGGACGGGGTTGGGAGTACACCATGGAGATTCCGGCCCGACGCGCGATGCAGCAGGCGATCGGTCGGATGATACGGTCCGAGCACGACCGCGGGATCGCGATCGTCCTGGACCACCGCGCTCCGGCATTCGCGGACATCTTCCCGGGGCTCGAACCGATCGGGAACCTGGCCGCGAGCGCGCGGGCATTTTACGGTCGGCGCGCCCGTTGGTCGGGGTCCCCTCCCAGGAGCCCCGCGCCGCAACCCCTAAGAGGAGATTCCTCGCTCCCGCCTTCGTGATCATCACGCGGACCCCGCTGCGGATCAGCTTCGCCGGCGGAGGCACGGATCTCCCATCGTACTATCGCCATCACGGCGGGGGTGCCGTCACCAGCGCCGCGATCGGCCGGTACGTCCACGTCCTCGTCAATCCAAACTTCGACCGATCGATCCGGGCGACGTACTCCCAGACCGAGAACGTCTCGCACTTCGATCAGCTTCAGCACGGCATCATCCGAGAGGCGATGCGGCTCACCGGCGTGACGGAGGCGCTCGAGATCCACACGATCGCCGACATCCCCGGCGAAGGCACGGGGCTCGGGTCCTCCTCGAGCCTTGCGGTGGGTCTCCTCCATGCGCTCTATGCCTACCAAGGGATCCTGAAGGATCCGGCCGTCCTCGCGGCCCAGGCTTGCGAGATCGAGATCGACGTCCTCCATGGTACCCTCGGCAAGCAGGATCAGTACGTCGCGGCGTTCGGTGGGGTGGACTACATCGAGTTCCGGGCGGACGACACCGTGCGGTGCGCTCCGATCCCGCTCACCACGCAGGATCGGGAGTCGCTCAGCGACCACCTTTCCCTCTTCTACACGGGGCGCACCCGAAAGGCGCAGGGGATTCTGACGGACCTGAGCGACCACGCGCACGAGAACCGCGAATCGCTCGAGCGGATGCGCGAGCTCGCCGGTGAGACGCGGGATACGTTGATGCGCCGCGATTGGGCCCGGCTGGGAGCGCTCGTGGACGAAGGTTGGCAGCTCAAGCGAGGTCTCTCCGAGGCGGTCTCCGACGCGGAGATCGACCAGCGGTACGCGGCGGCGAAGGTCGCCGGCGCCTACGGAGGCAAGATCGCCGGTGCCGGCGGCGGCGGTTTCCTACTGCTCGTGCACCCGCCGGAGCGGACCCGTCAAATATCGGAGGCCCTCTCCCCCATGATGCGGCTACCGGTGCGCATCGCTCCGGAGGGGTCGCGGATACTGTTCGTGAGCCGATGAGCGAAGCCCCCGGCCTCCCCGCATACGTCACCCGGTACGTCGCGGATACGAAGGCGGCCCTGCAGGATGGCTACCTGCTTGAGGCGATGGAACGGATCGTCCCGGTCCTGTTGAAGGCTCGTCAGGACGGATGTACGATCTTCTTCTTCGGGAACGGCGGAAGCGCGTCGACCGCATCGCATTTCGTGGTCGACATCGGCAAGGCCACGATCCGGGGGGACGGCAAGCGGTTCCGCTGCGTGGCACTCGTCGACAACGTCGAGACCGTCACCGCCTGGGCGAACGATTCGGAGTACGCGGTCGTGTTCAGCGAGCAGCTGCGCACCCTTGCGCAGGCCGGGGACGTTGCGGTGGGGATCTCGGGAAGCGGGAACTCCCCGAACGTGCTCAAGGCGGTCGAGACGGCCCGCACGATGGGTCTGCGCACCGTGGGACTGACGGGCATGGGCGGCGGGAAGCTGCGGGGCGCGGTCGACATCCCGCTCGTCGTCCCTTCGAACTCGATGCAGCACATCGAGGACGTGCACCTCCTCGTCTGCCACCTCCTCACCGCCTATCTTCGGGACGAGGCGCCGAGCGCTTCCGCATGAGCCCGGTCCTCGTCCGGGACTACATGGTCCTGCGCGTGGAGCAGCTCTCCGACACGAGCACGATCGCGGAGGCGATCGAAAAGCTGCTCAAGACCCGTCACCACGGCCTCCCCGTGACGGACGTCGACGGAAAGCTCGTGGGCTTCGTCAGCGCGAAAGAGCTCCTCCGCAACGCGGGGGAGCGTCGGACGCCCCTCGCAAAGATCCTTCGGCCGGGGACGTACACGGCACGGCCCGATACCGCGCTCGACGATGCCGCCCGCATCATGTTCAGGTTCGGCCTACGCGATCTTCCGATCATCGACGAGGCCGGTATTCTCGTCGGCGTCCTCGCCAACCTCGACATCGTCCGCTCGCACTTCGAGCGGAGCTCTCCGGCGAAGGCCGACACCCTGAAACGGCTGCTCGCCGAGCGCTACGGGATCGCATTTTCCTACCAGCGGGGGTTGGTGCCGCTCAACCACCTGATCCCCACGCAGGCGAAGGTCTACGAGGACGAGCTCGAGGGCCGCCGCTACGAGCTCGAGCGCGGGTTCGCCGAGCCCCTGCTAGTCGTACGCAAGGGCGAGGCGTGGATCCTCGTGGACGGCCACCACCGTGCGCTCGCGGCGCGGGAGATGGGGCTCGCCCAGATCCAGGCCTACATCCTGGTCCCCGAGGATCCGGCACGGTTCGCCACGCTCGAAACGGGGCTCGAGCGGACGGCGCGCGAGCACCACTTGAGGTCGCTGTCGGATATCGAGATCGATCGATCCGCGCACCACCCGCTCATCGAGGTCACGACGCAACTCCTCCGTCGGTTCGATCTCGCCGACGCCGAAGAATCCTCTTCCTCGCGCTCGGACGGACCCCCGGTCTAGAGCCCGAAGGCGCTCTCCCGAGCGTTCGTACAATATCCATATCAACCGATCCCAGGTCCAAACGCCGCCGAGGATCCTGTGAAGTTCGAGACGACGAGGAGTCGCCCGAGTCCCCTCCGTCGCGCTCTGCCCTGGTTCATCGCCGGCATTCTCCTCGCGGGCATTGGCCTTCCCGGGTCGGCGTTCGCGGAGAGCGGACTTCGAGCCGGTCCGCTGATCGGGGAGGGTCACGCAATCCCGGCGGTCAACCGAACGGAAGTGGTGCAGGTCGTGATGTCCGACGCACCGGCGTACTCGCCGGCATCGTTCACGGCGAACGTGAGCTCGAACCTGAGCGTCGATCTGTTCAACAACGGTTCGCTGGCCCATACCTTCACGGTCTCTCCCATCCCCAACTACGTACTCCCCCAGAACTGGACCCCATCCCAGCTCGACCATTTCTACGCGACCGAGGGCGCCCTGGCCAACGTGAACGTCTCGGCGGGCCAGCACGCCTGGGCCAACCTCACGCTCAACGCGTCGACCTCTCCCGGAGCTTACGAGGTCTACTCGCTCATCCCGTACCAGTTCCAGGCCGGGATGTCCGGAAGGATCCTGGTGCAGGGAGGACCGGGCTTACAACTCTCCGAGAACACGACCGATTCGCTCTCCTTCGTTCCCAACATCCTGGACCTTACGCCCTCCTCCTATCCCATCACGGTCGATGTCCTCGTGACGAACCTCGGGAACGATGGGCACACCTTCACCATGAGCCCCCTCTCCAACGTGACCTTGCTCCCCAGCAACTTCACCCAGTTCTTCCAGCAGCATTCCCCGCTCACGAACGCTCCGATCCCCTCCGGGGCGGGAAACGCCGCGTGGGCGAACTTCACCGTCTACGGCCCGGGGGTCTACCAGTACATCTGCACCATCACGGGGCACTTTGCGAACGGCATGTACGGCTTCCTGTACGTCGGGGTTCCCATCCCTCCCCTGCCTCCGCCCCTGAGCACCGCCATCGTCCAAGGCTGGATACTGGTCGGAGTCGCCGCGCTCCTGGGCGTGGGGATCGCGGTCGTGATCGTGGCGTCGCTGACCGGGCGGGTGCCACCCCCGCCGAAGGCTCCCGAAGGACCCCACTAACACTTCGGGAATGGGCCCCCGGATCGAGAGGCCCCCTCCTCGATCGCCGTCTCATCCGGCCCCGGATGAGTCTCGGCGATGCCGGACGGGCCTCGATGGGGAGGGCGCCAGACGTCGCGCTACGTGACCACGAGGAACGAACGCATCGTCCCGTGGAACGTGCCGCAGAATTCGGTGCACTGAATGAGATACTCGCTTCCCGCGGGGACGTTGGGAACGGAGAACTGGATCGTGTTCGTCCGACCGGGGATCGCGTCGATGCGAACGCCGATGCCGGGGATGTTGAACGAATGGATCACATCGGCGCCGGTGACGTTGATCTGCACGACGGATCCGGGCGTGGCCCATAAAGCGCCGCCGGATACGGTGTTCGTGCTCGCGTCGTAGGTCGAGTTGAAGCACGTGTCGTTGCTGTAGCAGAACTCCCAGTACCATTGGTGGCCGATGACGTTGACGTACTCTCCGGGGTTCGGAGCGAGCGCGTCGAGATTGTACAGTAGGAAGGTCGAGTAGAATGCGACGCCCGCGAGGATGACCACGACCCCGAGTGTCCAAGCGATCTCGAGCTTGTTGATCTTAACCATGACGGTATCTCTTCATCTTCGGGTCGCGGAAGCGGACGATCGCATAGACGAGGAACGCGAACGTGACGACGGCACCACCGACGGCCAATCCGGTCATCACCCAGAGGAGGTCGTTGGTCATCTGGAGGTTCGTCTCCCCGAACCACGGGTTCACGGCTATGGACCCCACGAAATGCGCGAGCCCACCGGCGAACCAAGAGCCGACCACGATGCGCAACCGGGAGCGCACCTACATAATCCTCACGTACGAACCGCAGGGTCCGTAGCATCGCGCGCCGACGCGGGAGGTACGTACGCAGGGGGTTTTAACCGGGCCATCCGTGAGCCTGCCACCCGGAGAATCGCGGGGGTTGGATGCGCACATCGAAATTTCGCTTGCGAACCGTAGTCCCCGCCGTCGCCCTCGTGGCGATCCTGCTCGGACTCGCTATCGGAGGGGGGGTCGTATGGAGCGCCCCGGGCGCCAAGGCCGAGGTCCCGGGACCGGCGAATCCCCCGGCGAGCGCGCAGACCTATACGGTCACCGCGGTCCCCGGCTACGCGTTCCAGGAGAGCACCACCCAGCTGCAGCCCAACACCACGGTCTCGATCTCCTTTGTCAACGCGGACGTGATCGCGCACACGTACACGCTCATCGCCGTTCAAGGCAAGGTGATCCCGACCAGCTACAGTCCCTCGCAGCTCAACGCCTACGCGACGCAATGGGGCGCCATCGTATGGATCAACGCGAGCGGGACGGGAACGTACCCCGCGACGTTCCAGGCTCCGGCGAAGGGATGGTACGAGTTCGTCTGCATGGAACCCGGGCACTTCCAGCAGGCGATGTACGGGTTCATCGCCTTCGGAATGGCGCTGCCTTCCAACCTCACGGTGTCCAGCCCCAACGTCGGTGCCGGCTGGCCGGTCTACGTGATCACGGGAACCATCGTCACGCTGGTCATCATCACCATCGTTCTGGGATTCGTGGTCGGGGGGCGCAAGGGAGCCAAGCATGAGATGCCTCCGGAGCGCCTCGGCTATCCGGAGCGTCCCCCCGCGGCTCCGCCGCTTCCGCCCGAGGGGCCCAAACCCCCGGTATAGGCATCGCGCTCGCGCTCCCGTCCCCGCGCCGCAAGGTTCAAATGCGAGGAGATATCCATACCTACGGACCGCGTAGTAGGTTGGGAATCCAAAATGGCATGGGCCACACCGAGCAGAGAGCGGCGCGTACTCAAGGCCGGACACTCTTCGATCGCGGTCACCCTACCTAAACCGTGGGCGGAGGCGATGAACCTCCATCCCGGGGATCTGATCGTGTTCGATCAGAACGACGATGGGACGCTCTTCCTCAAGCCCGCCCCGGTTCCCGGAGCGGTGCCGTCGGGAACGCCGTACCTCGTGCAGGCCCACTCCTTCGACACCCCGGGGGTCCTCGAGCGGCTGATCGTGGGCGCCTACCGCGTCGGCCACGACGCGATCGAGATCCGGACCGATATCCCGCTCACGCCGGAGCGCGTGGAGGAGACGGTGCAGACCGCGCGCGGTCTCCTCGGGGTCAGCATCGTCGCTCAGGAACCGACCCGGATCGTCCTGCAGAACTTCATCGACCCGTCGAAGTACGAGCTACCCCAGCTCGTCCAGCGCATGAAGATGATCCTCGTCGCGTCCATTGACGAGACCCAGGAGATCCTCGCGCGGCACGTGCGGACCCGCCGGCTGACGACCCTCTCCGAGGAGGGCAGCAAGGTCCTCGCGCTGCTCGTCCGCCAGCTCTTCCTCGCCAGCCGTGACTGGTCGCTCGCGCGACGCATCGGCTCGCCCGATCCCCGCCAGCTCCTCGAGTGGCGGGTAGTGGTGCACACGCTCGGTGAGCTCTCCGACCTGTTCAACGAGACGCTCACCGTGCTCAACCAGAACCACTCCAAGCTCGCTGGAACCGAGGGCGCCCTCATCGCGCTGCTCCCGCGCCTGAAGGACCAGCTCAAAGAGGTCGTGGACGCCCTCATGCGCCCGTCGCTCGACCGCGCCTGCGAGGTCTACCAGGACTCGATCAATCTCTGGCACGCGAGCGTCGAAGCGGCCGAGCGCTCGAAGGGGCTCGCCCGGAAGAACGGGATCTACCAGGCGATTGTGGCGCTCGGGCGGGGCGCGGGTTGCCTGTCGCTGCTCGCGGAGATGGCGATCGATCGGGCCGTATCGAGCGGCCACGAGACCGTCATGGTCGAGGCCGCGTAGGGGCCTTTATCTCTCCGTCGTACGGACGGTCGGTACCAATCGCACCCTCCCGTACGAACGCCATATCCTCCCACCCTTGGTCGAGCACGTGGGGGCAACTTAGGTGTTCGACTCTATCGACGATTGGTTGATCATTGCCGTGGTCGCGGGGATTCTGTTCTATGGGTCCACGAAGATCCCACAGCTCGCTCGAAGCCTCGGGCGATCGATGGGGGAGTTCAAGCGTGGGCGACTCGAAGTGGACCGCGAATTGAAGGCCGAGCAAGCGGCGCTCGCGGCGGGGACCGCCCCGAGCCCACCGACTACTACGGGACCGTCCCATTAGACGGATCGGCATCGATCGCGGCATGCGAACGGCGCTACGCCCGGGGAGCGACCCGCTAGGGAGAGGAGGCCCCCCCTCTCGCGCGGAGGAGGCTCCCATTGACTGATGCGGGAATTGCAGCGCCTCCTCGGCATCCTGGGGGAGGTTCGACGCCGAGTGATCCGCATCGCCTTCGTGCTGGTCCCGATCTTCGCGTTCATGATCACCTTCAATCTGCAGTGGACGACGGTCACGTGGATGGGGCACACCGTTCCGATGGTGTACCCGCAGTTCAACCTGTTCTACAACGCCAGCGCGCAGGTCTTCCGATGGATGTCGACCCACATGCTTCCCTCGGGGGTCCAGCTGTTGAACGTCGGCGTCGGCGACTCCGTCTTCATCCAGATGGAGATCGCGCTCCTCGTCACGCTGATCCTCGGAATGCCGTGGATCATCCACGAGGTCGGAGCGTTCCTCGTCCCGGCGCTAAGGAAGAACGAACGCGACCTGCTCCGCTTGATCGGGATCCCCGCGACGGCGCTGTTCATCGTGGGGACGGCGATCGGCGTCTTCCTCCTGACGCCGTTCACCTTCCTTCTGCTGTTCAAGTACGTCGCGGCGATGGGCCTCGCTCCCATCGTCGGCGTCCAGGACTTCGTCACCTTCGCGCTGCTGTACTCCCTCGCGTTCGGAGTGGTCTTCGAGCTCCCGATCTTTGTCTACACCCTCACGCGCCTCGGGGTCGTGAAGGCCGCCGCCTGGACCAAGCACTGGCGCGGAGCCGTACTCGGGGCACTGATCTTTGGGATGATCATCACGCCGGACAACTCCGGGATCACCATGCTCCTCATCGCCCTCCCGATGATGGCGCTCTACTTCGGAGGCGCGTACTTCGCCGCTCGGTACGAGCGCAAGCGCGACCGACGGCAGGCCGTCGTCCCCGTGGTGGGAGCGGGGTGAGCTAGCTGCGATGGCGCTGGCCTCCGACATGGACTGGGTCATCATCGCCGGCGTCGCCTCGCTCCTCCTCTTCGGCACCAAGGGCGCCGGAACGATGCGGACGATCGGCCGGTGGTACGGGCGGGCGATCCGCATGAAGCAACAGATGCTCGGCGAGTTCACCAAGGCCGCGGACATTCCGCTCCCTACCCCGGGGCAGCCGCTCTCGATCCGCAGCGCTCTGATGGGGCTCGAGCCGCTCTCCTCCCCCATGGGAGGCATCCCGATCGCCGTGAGCACCGCCCCGAGCGCTCCCTACCGGCCGGCGCTCGAGCCGAGCGTCCCGTGGGCCGGATCCTATCCCGTGCCGACCTGGTCGATGGCGATCCCCTCGGTGATCGTAGAGCCGGAGCGCACGCCATGAGCCTCACTCCAGCGCAATCGGTGGACCTGGTCGAGGTCCTGGTGATTCTGATGGGGGTCGGGATCTTCTGGGCGGTCTACTACGGCAGCGACCGGGCCGAACTGCCGGGAGACGCGACCGTTCCCGACCCGAGCCAGGTCGACGACACCTTGCCCGACACCCGCGGGAGGACGCTGTGAGCCCCGATCTCGATTGCCCGTCGAGCTGCCCGTTCGCCGTGGCGCGCGAGGAGGCCCTGTCGTTCCCCGTGGGCCAGGTCCACCGCGTCGCGAGCGAGGGCGAGGAGGTCGACGAGACCAAACGCAACATGCTCAAGCTCCTCGCGGTCGCGGGGATCGTCGGCGTCGGGATCGGAGGCGGTATCGCCGGGGCGCTCCAGTACGCCCAGCCTCCCACGATCGGGATCTCGAGCTACCCACGCGTCCAGCTGCTCGACGTTTCGGGCCAACCGCTCACGGTCGACTCGGTGATGAAGAACTACAGTTCCAATTCCACGCAGTGCTTCACGTTCGCCTACCCGCTTCTGAACGAGCCCAACTTCTTCCTGAACCTGTATCCCGCGGTCGATCACGCGCTCAACGGGATTGGACCCGCAGGAGGTCCCCAGACGATCGTCGCGTTCAGCGCGATCTGCCAGCACTTGGGCTGCCCCGCGCCCGCCATCGCCTACTATCCGCCGGGAACCTGCCCGAACACCCCCGGGGGAAAGTCGGTCTACATCCACTGCAGCTGCCACGGCTCCACCTACGATCCGACGAACGGCGCATCGAACCTGACGGGACCCGCGGTGCTGCCGCTCCCCCAGGTCGTCCTCGAGCCGGACGCCAACGGCAACATCTTCGCGATCGGGATAACCCCCTCGAGCCCGGCTGTCAACGGGCACATCAATACCCTGCAAGGGGGCTACGGCGTCGCCTCTACCAGTCAGGTCAGCTCGCAGCCTCCCGTCATCCTGTGCAATTTCCCGCAGTAGGGGGGACGAAGTGTCGTTCAGCACCTGGTACAACCGCACGTTGAACCGGATCTGGGGATACGTCGAGAACCGTACCGGGATGCGCAAGTGGGCCCTCCGGCCTCAGCCCGCGTTCACGTTCAAACCGTCGTACTGGACGGGCGCGTTCGTGGCGACCGCGTTCCTGTACCAGGTAGTATCGGGCATCCTTCTGCTCCTGTACTACCAGCCGAGCGTCGGCTCGACCCTGACGGCATGCGGACAAGCGATCGGCACTCCGTTCTCGCCGGCGGCCTGGTGCTCGACGTACTACATCATCCACTCCATCCCGATGGGGTCGCTGCTCCTGTCGACCCATCTCTACGGCGCCTACGCCATGATTTTCCTGATGTTCGTCCACTTCTTCCGGGGCTACTATCTCGGGGTCTACAAGGCGCCCCGCGAGTTCTCCTGGATGGTCGGGACGCTCCTGATGCTCGTGACCCTCGGCATGGGGTTCACGGGCTACCTTCTCCCCTACACGCAGATCAGCTACAACGCCACCAACGTCGGGATCGTGCTCGCCATCCGACTCCCCGTGCTCGGTCCGGTCACGGCGCCGTTCATCATGGGGGACGGGACGCCCCAGGGACTGTTAGGCCGCATGTTCGCGGCCCACGTGCTGCTCCTGCCGCTCGCGCTCGGCGCACTGCTCTACGCCCACATCGCGCTGTTCGAGTCGCACGGGATCGCTCCGCCGTCCACCTCGGATCCGACCCAGCGCCGTCGGTTCACCGAGAAGGAGGACAAGGAGCACGTCCCGTTCATGCCCCACATCTTCTTCTACATGACCAAGTGGGCCCTGCTCTATCTCGGCGTCTTGTTCGGAATAGCGGCGCTCTGGCCCTGGACGCTCCCGACGTACGTGGGCAACACCGCCGCCGTCGGGGTGGTGACGGAACCCGATTGGTACTTCCTGTGGCTGTTCAAGCTGGTGGATTTCACGGGCGTCACTCCCGTGCTCGCCGTGGGAATCGGCACGGTGCTCGCGCTGTTCTTCCTGTTCTTGCCGTACCTCGACCGCTCGAAGCGCACCCACCCGAGGGACCGCCCGCTGTTCATCTTCATCGGGACGACCCTGCTTCAGTTCTTCATCATCATGAGCGTCTGGGGCGGGGTCACCCCCGGCGCCCAGATCGATCTGCCGACCATCGTCATGACGCTCGCGCCGATGGTCGTGGTGAACGCGGTCCTGGTCGTGTTCCTCCACTATCGCTACCAGGCGGGCTACCGGCGGCGCCTCGCGGCGCGCCAGAGCGGGCTGCCCGGCATCTACCCGAAGCGTGTGGGAGCCGGCACGCCCGCTGGGACCCCGATGTCGACGTCGGAGGTGAACCCCCTTGACTGATCCCTCGGAGGCCCCGCAGTGGAAGACAGGCGTGCTCTGGGCGATCCTGGGCGCGTTCCTAACGATCGGAACCCTGGGCGCGGCGTTCTTCGTCTACGGGCTCCTGCTCACGCTCGGGATCGGCCCCTCCGTAGTCGCGATCGCGGCGCTCGTCGGGGGAGCGGTCGTCGCGTTCCTCTCCTTCCTGTTCATGGCCGGGATCCTGTACCGCGTGGACCGGTATCGGGGCGCTACCCACCGGAGGGTCGAGTTCTTTGAATAGCGAAGAAGCGAGCCTTCGGGCGGTCCGGCGCCGTACAACGGACCTCTACGACGCGGTCACGTTCCTGATGCTGATCGGCATCGGCGCGCTCGTCGGGTACGTCTTCTACGTTGCGGATCCGATCTCCCCGCTCCTCTGCGCGCTCCAGGGAGGGACGAACTGCGCGCCGGCCGTGAACCCGCTCGTCACTCCCGGCGGGACGGAGTCGTTCGGGCTCGCGCTCGCCCTCATGCTCCTGATGGCCGCGCTGCTCTTCCACATCGTCGATCGCACCTACCGCGTCTGGCCGCTCGGCCGCCGGGTGACCCCGCCTCGGCCGGCACCCATCACCGCGGATTCCACGGCGCGCTTCCTGCGCATCGTGCTCGTCCTCGCCGCGGCCGCCGCCTCGAGCTACCTGCTCGGGAGCTTGATTCTCACATGAGCGCGCGGAGGTCGTAATGGACGCCACCACGACCTACATCGTGATCGGCCTGATCTCGGCATTCACCGCGTTCGCGGTCATCTTCCTGGGCTACCAGGGGAGCTGGTTCGTACGGAAGGCGAAGCTCTGGATGTTCACGACCGATCACAAGCGGATCGGTCTGATGTACATCGCCACCGGGATCACGTTCTTCTTCATCGGAGGGATCTACGCGGTCCTCATCCGTACCGATCTCGGCTTCGTCCAAGGGCTCGGGCTCGATCCCCAGACGACCCTCGGCATCACGCCGGACGTGTACAGCACGCTGTTCACGATGCACGGCGTGCTGATGATCTTCATGTTCATCATCCCGACCCTCGCCGGGTTCGGGAACCTCCTCGTGCCGTCGATGATCGGCGCCAAGGAGATGGCGATGCCCAAGATCAACGCCATCGCCTTTTGGCTGATCCCCCCCGCGGGGGTCATTCTGATCCTTTCGAACGCGTACGCCGGCTGGACCGGCTACGTCCCCCTGTCGCTCCAGCCGTACGGCCCGAACCCGTACGGGCTCGACTACTGGGTCCTGGGATTGCACATCCTCACGATCTCCTCGATCCTCGGCGCGGTCAACTTCCTCGTCACGATCATCAAGCACCGGGCGCCCGGGGTCGAGTACTGGAACATGCCCTTGTTCGTCTGGGCGACGCTGATCAATTCCGTACTCCTGCTATTCGCCCTCCCGTCGCTGTCCATCGCGCTGACGTTCGTGCTCAGCGACCGGAACTTCGGAACCCACATCCTCGCGAGCGTGAACGGCACGCCCCTCGGGGGAGCGCTCCTCTATCAGAACTTATTCTGGTTCTTCGCGCACCCCGAGGTGTACATCATGGTGTTGCCCGCGTTCGGGATCGTCTCCACCATCATCCCGAAGTTAGCGCGCAAGGACATCTTCGGCTATGCGGCGATGGCGATCAGCCTCGGCGCCTTCGCGATCCTCTCCTTCGCGGTCTGGGGCCACCACATGTTCCTGACGGGGATCGACACGAACGTCGCGTTCTTCTTCATGCTCAGCACGATGGCGATCGCAGTGCCATCCGCCGTGAAGACCTTCAACTGGGTCGCGACGCTCTGGGGCGGGCGGATCTGGATGGCGGTGCCGATGTGGTTCTGCTTCGCCTTCATCACGGGGTTCGTGATCGGAGGATTATCGGGACTCTACCTCGCTTCGATCCCGATCGACTATCTCTACCATGGGACGTACTTCGTGGTGGCGCACTTCCACTACATCCTGCTCGGCGGGACGCTGATGGCGCTCTTCGCGGGGATCTACTTCTACTTCCCGGTGATCACGCACCGCTGGTACAACCAGCGGCTCGGTCACATCCACTTCGCGCTCACGTACATCGGCGTCAACGTGCTCCTGTTCCCGATGTTCATCCTCGGGGCCGAAGGGATGCCGCGCCGCGTGTACGACTATCTCTGGGCCGGGAACTTCCAGGCGCTGAACTTCATCTCGACCCTCGGCGCGTTCATCCTCGGGATCGGCCAGCTGTTCTTCCTGTACAACATGGTCCACAGCTACTACTACGGCGAGCCCGTCACGAGCCGCGACCCGTGGGGCGAGCCGCTGCCGAGCACCATCTCCGGGCCCGTCGCCGTCCCGACTCCCGCGCCCACCCCCGTCCCCGTCTCGGCCGAGTCGGAAGGCGGGGTGTGAACCGGGAGGGCCGATGCGCGGGCACGACCTCTTTCGGTACGCCGCCGTCGCCGCCCTCGTCGCCTGTTACGTGACGATCATTCTGGGCGGGAACGTCATCGCGAGCGATTCCGGCCTCGGATGCCCATCGTGGCCCGCGTGCAACGGGTCGTTCACCCCGCTCCCGACGGTCTCGGGAGCCAGTGCGGTCGAGTGGGCCCACCGCGTCAGCGCGTTCTTCCTCGCGGTGGCGCTCGTCATCCTGAGCGCCTTCGCCCTCGCCTACGAGCGCCGCCGGCCGGTCCTGCTCAAGCTCAGCCTGTTCTCGCTCGCGCTGGTCGTCGCGCTCGCTCTGCTCGGAGGAGCGGTGGTCGATTCCAGCCTGAACCTCGCCCTGGTCCTCCTGCACTTCGCGCTCGCCACGATCCTGTTCGGGGTCCTGCTCATCCTCGTGCTCCTGTCCAACTTGCGTTCGCTCTCTCGGCGTTGGGTCACCTGGGCGGTGAAAGCGGGCGAGGAGCGCGAGGTGGACCCGTATGCGCTCGCCGGAGCCGACCCCGCGGACGATGGAGCCGCTCGGCCGGGCTCCTCGCCCGGCCCGGAAGGCTAAGCGAGCGAGCGGATTCGCTGCGCCCGAAGTGTCTCGATGAGCGAGGTCGCATCCGCCCGTACATCCGCGCTCCCCACGAGCTCCCGCTTCTCTGACGCGGTGAGCCTCGCGAAGCCGGGGATCACGTTGCTGATCGTCCTCGTGGCCGTCGGCGGATACTTCCTTGCGAACCCGACCGCGATCGACTGGTACCGCCTCCTCCTCCTCGTCCTCACCGGGGCCGCCGCCTCGGCCGGCGCGGCGATGCTGAACCACTACCTCGACCGGGACGTGGACCCGCAGATGCACCGGACCTCCGACCGGCCGCTGGCGGCCGAACGGATCGCATCGAGCACCGCGGTGCTCATCGCGGGCCTGGCCTTCCTCGCGGTGGGGATCGGCGCGGCGAGCGCGCTCCTCAACCCCCTCACGGGATTCTCGATCTTCCTGGGCGGGTTCACGTACGTCGTCGTCTACACGGCCTGGCTCAAGCGCCGGTCGAGCTGGAACATCGTCATCGGAGGCTTCGCGGGGAGCGCCCCCGCTCTCGCGGGGAGCGCCGCCGCGGTCGGCTACTGGTCCACGGGATCGATCGCCTTCGCGATTCTCGTCTTCCTTTGGACCCCTCCGCACTTCTGGAGCCTCGCCTTGCTGCTCAAGGACGACTACGCTCGGGCGGGGCTGCCGATGCTGCCTCGGATGAACGACGCCGCGTACTCGGGAAAGGTCGTGGTGATCTCCGCCGCGCTCCTCGTCCCGGCGGCGCTCTTGGTCGGTTGGACGGGAGCGATCACCTGGCCGATCCTCGTCGTCCTCGTCGTGCTCGGTCTGCTCTTCGTGATGTTCACACTTCCCCTGTGGAAGCGGGTCGACCGGGCCACGGCCCGTCGCGGGTTCATCTATTCGGGGCCCTACCTCCTGTTCGTGATCCTGGCGCTGATCGTGAACGTGCCGCTCCTCCGCTTCGGGATCCCGACGGGATTCGGCTAGGCCCGCCGGAGCCCCCGCGGGGCCGGGACTCGCCGGAGCAAGTTACCTGTAGGAAACGTGCCGCCGGTCCGCCAACGTCCTTATTTCGACCCGCACCCTATCGCTATCGATGACATCTCCTGAACGCCCCGTCGAGCCCGCCGAGCACAAGCGCGCCGCCGAGGACGTACTGCGGAAGTTCGGCTACGCTCGGATCCAACCGGACCAGGGCGACGCGGGCCTTTCTCCTACGTTCTGGGTCCAGGAGGCGGGCGTGCCCCGTCGGACCTGGCCGGTCTTTGTCGCGAGCACATCGTCCGAGTGGCTCGGGCGGTGGAACACGCGCCCCAAGAGTGCGCGGATGCGGGAGGATCGCGCGATCCTCGTCGTGCACTCCGATCGTGCCGCGGATGAGGCCTGGGACCGGATCGCCCGAGGGAAGTACTCGCCGATCGACTCCGAGCTCGCGATCCTCGTCGTCCCCGTCCCCGTGCAGGGGGACATCGCCCCCCACTGGCACCCGCGCGTCGTTGACCGCCGGGAGGTCCTGCGGATCGCCACGGGGGTCGTCGTGGGGATGTTCCAGCGCGCTCAGGACAGCGAGGGCGCCGCGCAGATCGACTTCGAGGAGATGCTGACGCTCCTGCGTACGCGATTCGGCATCGACGTCCACCGCTCGCTCGACGTGAGAACGGACGAGGAGGCGCTCTTCCTGATCTACCAGATGGCGATGAAGGACTCCTACGCCCCGGGGGACCCCGGCGCCAACCTGCACCTCTTGGTCCTCAAGCCGACGGGCCCCTCGGCCCGCCTGCCCTGGTTCGCGGCGTGAGCCCGCGCTCGAGTACCGCCCCGGCACCGGGGGAGCCGGGGCGAAAGAACGCAGGGATTAAGAACGGCCGCGCCTCCTCGTGCTAACGAGCATGAGCGATTCTACGGCCGGCTGGGAGACGCCCTACGGGACCACTCCGGGAAGCTCGACCCCATCGCCGGACGTGAGCCCGCAGTGGGGAAGGCAGGAGCTCCGGATGTTCTTCTGGCTCGCCATCGCCAGCACAGCGATTATCGGCGCTGCAGGCACGGTCGCCTGGCTCCTCGTGCATTAGCTCGCCGTTCTCGGGGCAACCTTATCTAAGCGGCCCCGGTCCCGAACCCGCCGGCGCGGTTTCGGGGCCGTGGGGTAGCTTGGACCATCCTTCTTGCTTGGGGTGCAAGAGACTCCGATTCAAATTCGGACGGCCCCACCGGCCGCCCGGCTCCCGCTCGGGGCCGCTTCAAGTACGGTCGATTCCTCGGCCGTGTTCCCATGGTCCGACGGTTTGTGGCAGAGCGTCGGCGCGATCCGTACTACCGCGCGGCGCAGAAGGAGGGATTGCGCTCGCGGGCGGCGTTCAAGCTGACGTTCCTCGCCTCCCGATTTCCCATCCTCCGGCCCGGGGCCCGGGTCCTCGATCTCGGGGCCGCCCCCGGCGGCTGGTCGCTCGTCGCGCGCGACCTCATCGGCCCTCGGGGCACGGTCGTGGCGGTCGACCAGCGCGCCTTCGAGGCCGCCGAGGGCATCCACCCGATCCACGGCCGGGTCGGTGACCCGAGACTTCTCGCGCGACTCGGACGCGTCGGGTTCGACACGGTGCTCTCCGATCTCTCGCCCCGGATCAGCGGGGCGTACGCGACCGATCACGCCCGCAGCGTGGAGCTCGTTCGCGCGGCGTTCGCGCTCGCCCGCGAGGTACTCCGCGAGAACGGCTCCTTCGCCGCGAAGGTGTTCGACGGCGACATGCGCGGGGAGCTCGAGGAGGAACTGCGCCCGTACTTCGCCCGATGGGCCCGCACGAAGCCTCCCGCCTCGCGCGAACAGTCCTCCGAGATGTACCTGATCGGCCTCGGCTTCTCGGCGAAGCGCGGGCGTCCGAGCGCACCCACTTCCGTGCCGCCCGGCCCCCTCTAGACACTCTCGACGGACCCGAAGCGAGGCGGCCGTGCGCCGGGAGCCCCGATAAATAGAGGGACGATATGACCTCGGCCCACTGTTTTTGAGGGTCGATTACTCGTGATCCGTTTTGGACCTGCGGGGATCCCTCTTTCGTGCAAGGGCCGAACCCTGCGCGATGGGATCGCGGACATTCACCATCTCGGCCTCACCGCCATGGAGATCCAGTTCATCAAGGTCAATCCGCTCTCGCGGCTCGCCATGGACGAGGAGGTGGCGAAGAGCCCGCGGGAACTCCTCCAGCAGCTGGTCGTAACGGTGGGCAACAACGGCGCCGCGGGGGCCCAACCGACCTTGGCGATGCTGACGAGCCCGCTCAAGCGTCGCGACAACGTCACGACGATCAGCACGAGCCTCGCGAAGGACTACACGGATCTCCAGCAGACGAAAGCGCTCGCGCGGGCACTGGACGTCGATCTCACGCTGCACGCCCCGTACTACGTCGACTTCTTCGGCAGCGACGAGGCTCGGGAACGCTCGCAACGCCAGATCCAGTGGGCGGCGGTGCTCGCCGAGGGCCTCGGCGCCCGGATGGTGATGACCCACCTCGGGTTCTACGGCGCGGTCGGCCACGACCAGTCGATCGAGGCAATCACGCAGATCGTTCAGGAGCTCTCGACCTGGCTCAACCAGTACAGCAAGGGCACGGTCCGCCTCGGGATCGAGCCGAGCGGACACCCGGACGTTTTCGGCTCCCAGCAGGAGGTGCTCGAGCTCGTCCGACGGGTCAAAGGAACGGTCCCGATCCTCAATCTCCCGCATCTCGCCGCCCGAGAGGGCAAGACGTTCGAGAAACCCGAGGACCTCGACCCGGTGCTCCAGGAGTTCCTCCGAGCGAGCGGCGGGTCCCTCTACCTGAACTTCTCCGGGGTGGAGATCTACCGCCCCGGGGAGTTTCGGCTCACCCCGATCAAGCGCGGAACGGTTCGGTTCGACCCGCTCGCCGAGCTCTTGGCCGAGCGCGACTACGACGCCACCGTGATCTCGAGCTCGCCGCTGCTCGAGCACGACGCGATGTACATGAAAGTCCTGTACGAACGGGCGCTCACGCGGCGCTGGATGAAGAAGCACAGCCCGCCTCCCGCACTCGCGTCCAAGCCCAAGGCGACCGCACCGATCCCGAGCAAGACGAAGCCGTACGCTCGGCCCGCGTCGCGTACTCGCCCTTCCGTATCGAAATCCCACGGCCGCCCGAAGCGAGGGCCGACCCGCCGTGCGAAGAAGCAGAAGCGCCGGGAGGGTCGACGCCATGCCGCGCGACACCGCTGACCCGGAACTCTTCCTCGCAGCCGAGCGCTACATCGGAGCCCGCGTCAGCGCGGCTCTCGAACGGATCGATCCTGCGATCCTCGTCAAGATCGTCGATCTGCTGGACCACGCTCCGGCGATCTTCGTCTACGGCGCGGGCCGCAGCGGGATCATCGGCCGGGCCTTCGCGATGCGCCTCGTCCAAACCGGGCTGCGGGCGTACGTGATCGGGGAGAGCGTCACGCCGATCGTGAAGCGGGGAGACACGGTCTTCATCCTCTCCGGTGGAGGCGAGAGCTACTCGAGCATGCAGACCGCCAACATCGTTCGCCGCGAGGGCGCCGAGCTCGTGGTGATCACGGCGCACGCGCGGTCCAAGCTCGCCCACACGGCCACGGCGCTCATCGCGCTCGAGTTCTCGGAGGATGCCGAGCGTCCCCGCTACGCCCCGCTCGGTACGCTGTTCGAGTCGGCGAGCTTGCGCCTGACGGACGCGCTCGTGGCCGAATCGATGCGCACGCGAGGAGAGACGGAAGAGTCGATGCGCCGTCGTCACGCCATCATCGTTTAGACCCGCGCCGTCCCCGAATCTTTATGGGATAGGCATCCTCCCTCGTCGGCGTGCCGAGCCGGCCATCCAAACCGAAGTCGGAGACGCTCGTCCCGATCCCGACCCGCTTCTTCGTGACGAGCGGTCGCGGGATCAACAAGACGAGCGAGCTCAACGCCTTCGATCTCGCGCTCCTGAAAGCCGGGATCGGGGAGCAGAACCTCGTCAGCGTATCGAGCGTCCTGCCGATCGGCATCCGGCAGATCGACCGCGCCGAGATCGCGCGCGGAGCGATCACCCATTGCGTTCTCGCCCGCCACAGCGGGGGAGAGGGCGAGGTCATCAGCGCCGGCATCGCCTTCGGGTTCCGGACCGACGGAGAGGGTGGGTACGTCGCCGAGGGCCATCTGCACGGCACGCAGAAGTCGCTCAAGGAGTTCCTGAAGTGGCGGATGGAAGAGATCGCGCACTTCCGTGGCGTGGAGCTGAAACGGATCTACTACCGGACCGAAGAGCTCGTGATCCCCATGGATCACTATGGCGTTTGCATCGCCGCGTGCGTGTTCCTGCCGTAGCCCTAGAGCAGGCGCCGGAACAGGAGCTTATCGTCGAGGCTCCCCTCGATCTTGAGCTTCTGAGAGAAGATCGCCTTCATCGGGCCGATGTCCTTGCGGACGAGTCCGTGGAACGTCGCGACGTCCGTCGTGATGGTGATGTCCGCCGGGCCGGTGGCCGAAGTCCGCAGATTCCCGAGACGTCCTCCGCGCAGATCCACCGCGTACGATCCCGCGTCCGTCAGCCGAAGGCGGATCGTGCGTTCGAGGCCCGAGAGCTCCTCGGAGACCCCGGGGTTCGTCTCCGCGCGACGGTTGAACCGATCGACCAGTAGCGCGAGTTCCTCTTCGATCGTCATGGCGCAAAGTCGTCCAGCGTGCGAGCCGATCGTTCGGCCATAAGTCTAGCCGTTGTGCGCCAGGAGGAGCGCAGCCAGTACGGCCGCTCACCGGCGCGAGGGAGGTGGTCCTTCAGGAACGCGATCGTGACCGGGTCCGTTTGATATCCGCTGCCGACATCCGCTCCCAGTTCCTTGCCGAGGGCGACCATCGCCCGATCGCGGACGACCTTCGCGACGATCGAGGCCGCGCCCACGAGCGGGATGTCCCGATCGGCCTTGTGCCGGGAGACGACCTCCCCTTCCCAGCGGGAGAGCCGGCGGACCAGGGATCCGAAACGGGGCGCGTTGGCGTCGCACGCGTCGATGTAGGCCCGGTCGGGGCGCATCCTGCCGATCATCTCCCCGAAGGCGCGGGCCTCCAGCTGGTTCAAGGCGCCGCGCGCCACCGCCGCGTCGATCTCCGGGGGCAATAGCGCGATGGTCTCGCGACGGCCGTACCGGCCGAGCTGCTCGTAGATCTCCTCCCGAAGGTTCGGAGCGAGCTCTTTGGAGTCCCGGACCCCGAGCTCCTGGAGGCTCTCCAGGCGCTCCTCGTCCATGGCGAACCCGCCGACGATCAAGGGACCCAGGACCGGGCCACGGCCGGCCTCGTCCACTCCGAGCACGGTCCGAGCGGTCATGAGGTTCCTTCGCAGGACACAAGCCCACACGGGGTCTTAGTCGCGGCGGTGAGGCCACCCGAACCGCGGGATGGACGTGTCCAGCTCACGGCGCGACCCGCGATTCCCCTCGACAAAGGTCATATATGAACTCCCGCGTGCCCGCGACCCGCACCATGGGAATCTGGCAAGGACGATCCCGACGCAAGCGCACCGGAGGCCGGCTCCGCCCTATTCGCAAGAAGCGCCGACATGAGATCGGCCGAGAGCTTCAGCTGGCGACCGTCGGCACGGGCACCGTGAAGAAGTACCGCGTCCGCGGCGGGAACCGCAAGATGCGGATCCTCACGGCCACGACCATCAACGTCTACGACCCCTCGACCAAGCTCACGCGCAATGTCAAGGTCGTCACGGTTCGCGAGAATCCCGCGAACCCCAACTACGTTCAGCGGAACGTCATCACGAAGGGCGCGATCCTGGAGACGGAACTCGGACGCGTCCGCGTTCGCAGTCGCCCCGGCCAGGACGGCGTCCTGAACGGCGTCCGCATCGACGCCGGCGCGTCGGCGGCGTAGATCACGGACGGCGATCGCCGTGCCCGACCACTTCTACGTGTATCCGGCCTACCTGTCGGTGGAGCTGTCGCGCCGCGACGGGCGGCGGGTCCCGACGGCGATGGCCAGTGCGCAGGTCTCGACCGCGGAGATCGTGGCGGCCGCGAAGCGGCTCGGCTTTACGGCGGAGATCGAGGCGAACAAGCAGTACCCCCGACAGTTCCACACGTACGCTGGTCGGGTCAAGATCTCGAAATCCAAGGGCACAACAAAGGCCCGGTTCCTGACGGCCATCGCCGCGGAGATCCACAAAGCTCGCCCCACGGCGGGAGCACACGCGTAGATGGAGGAACCGGCCACGGTATACTTCACCGGCACCGCCGGGGCGGGAAAGACCACGCTCGTCCAGGCGTACGGAGCTTGGCTCAAGAGCGCGGGGTACGACGCGACGATCGTCAACCTCGACCCCGGAAGCGAGGCGACGAACTTCGAGCCCGACGTCGATGTGCGCGAATGGGTGCGCCTGGCCGATGTCATGGACGAGTACGGCCTCGGGCCGAACGGAGCGCAGGTCGCGGCGGCCGACCTGATCACGATCAAGATCTTCGAGATCAAGCAGGCCATCCAGGAGCTGAAGACCGACTACGTCCTGGTCGACACTCCCGGCCAGGTGGAGCTGTTCGCGTTCCGCGAATCCTCGAAGGCGATGGTCGAGGCGCTCAGCGGTGACCGTTCGGCGATCGCGTTCCTGTTCGATCCGGCGCTCGCCGCCCGACCGACCGGCTACGTCTCCCTGTTGATGCTCGCCGCGACGGTCGAGTTCCGCCTTCGGCTCCCGATGATACACGTGCTCTCCAAGGCGGACATCCTGCCGGCGGACCGTCTCGCCCAGATCGCCTCGTGGGTAGAGGATTCTTCGGCGCTCTACGAGGCGATCACCGCGGAGACCCCGACCCCCGATCTGCAGATGTCCACCGAGGTGTTCCGAGCGCTCGAATCGATGGGCGCGCTCGCGGGGGCCCTGCCCGTCTCGGCCAAGGAGGGAACGGGGCTCGAGGTGTTCTACCGTTCCTGCCAGGCGATCTTCGCGGGCAGCGAGGATCTCGAGCCCTCGCACGCCCCGAGCGAAGAGTAAGCCCAGCTTACTCGGTGAAGAACAGGCCCATGCCTGTGGAAGCGGACTCGTCCTCTTCCTTCATGCGGCGAAGAACCTGCTCGTGCTCGGCGGGAGGAAGCTTCGTCCCGATCTTTGCGAACATCTCCTCCGCGGTCTTGACGGCCTCCTCCGAGCCCTCCACCAGGACGAAGAGCTCGCCTGCCTTTCCCCCGAGCGTTGCCGCATCGCGGATCTTCTGACTCTGTCGAGAGATACGATCCTCCTTCAGGATCGTGTCGAGCTCGGCCCGCCGGGTGCTGGGAACGGCGAACAGGATCGCGGCCATCTCTAGACCGACCCCGACCGCGTATTTGGGGTTGATGCGGGCGGCCATCCCGAAAACGGATCGTCAAGATTCGAGAGCGACCGGACGACTTCGCGTGCACGCATGTCTTTATGGGGGAGCCGCCGGATTTCACTTGGGAGCAGCCCTCGGTGACGGTTTCCAGCCGGCCCCTCATGCATCGTACCGTGCACTACGGGGCGATCGTTCTCATCGGAGCGGTCCTCCAGTTCATCGCCGCGATGATTGTCGCCCAGTTCGGGTACCCCAACTACTCTCTCGCCCAGAATTACATCAGCGACCTGGGGAACACGATCCAGTCCCCGTGGTACTACGTCTTCGACGGTTCCATCGCGGTGCTCGGGGTCCTGGCCGCGATCGGGATCCTGCTCATCTGGAGTTCCTTCGCCCCCGGCTCCGCCCGCGCGATCGGGCTGCTGCTGCTATTGATTGCTGGCGTCGCCGCGATCTTCGTTGGAGCCTTCCCCGAGAATCTCAACGGGACCGTCCACTCCATCGCCTCCCTGCTCGTCTTCGCGCCGAGCGGTCTCGGCCTCCTGATCCTCGGTAGCGGTGCGATGCCGGCACGAACGCACTGGGCCCCGTTCCGCGCCTTCACGATCGTTCTCGGAGCCGTCACGCTCGTAGCCCTTGTGATCTTCCTGTTCAGCCTCTGGGGTCCGCTCGGGCCCGGCACGGTCGAGCGGATCATCGTCGCTCCGGTGCTCCTGTGGGCGATCGTGATCAGCACCCACCTCCTCCGGCTGCCCGCACGCGCTCCCTCCCGATTCGTTTCGCGCGTCTAGGCGGTTCATCGCCCGAGACCGGAGATCCGGACCCGTCTACAGGGTGGTGAGCTTCGCTTTCTCGGCGCGGTCGATCGCCGCGAGGAACGTGTCGGCGTACGCCGCGACGGCCGGCGCAGCGTACTGCTCGACCCGGCCGGCATCGCATAGTTCGGAGAGCTTCGGATCGAGAGGAAGGTGCGCGATTACCGGGACGCCGTACTCGCGGGCGACCGCTTCGACGTGGCTCGGTCCGAACGGGGCGATATGGTGGCCGCACTGGGGGCACGTCAGTTCGGCCATGTTCTCCACGATTCCGATGAGCGGGACGTGCAGGTCGCGCGCCATGTTCATCGCCTTCTTGACGATCAGCGCGGCGAGGTCCTGCGGCGTGAAGACGAAGATCATTCCGTCGATGGGGATCGTCTGGAAGACGGTGAGCGGCACGTCGCTCGTCCCCGGCGGCATGTCGATGAGCAGATAGTCGAGCGCTCCCCAGTTGACACCGCCGAAGAACTGAGTGATGAGCCGCGTCACGAGCGGTCCCCGCCAGATCACGGGAGTTTGCTCGTCCTCAACGAGGAACTGGGAAGAGATGACCACAACCCCGCTCGGAGAGGTCGACGGTTCGATGCCTTCGCCTCGGTCGACCAGCGGGCCGGTCAGGCCGAACAGTTTCGGAACCGACGGCCCCGTCACATCGGCGTCAAGGACCCCGACGTGCAACCCCCTGCGACGCAGCTCGGCGGCGAGGAGGGCGGTCGCTGAGGATTTCCCGACACCACCCTTTCCACTCCCGATCGCGACCACGTGCCGGATCTGGCCCTTGTCCATCCGCTGAAGGACTCCGCGGCTCGGGCCGCGAGGCTGAGGACCCATCGGGGGCGTGGAAGGAGGGTGGACGCCCTCGACCGGGGGATCGGTCGCCATATCGAACCGGAGAACGATGCCGTGTCTATATTACGCGCGCTCCCGTGTCCCGCCGGGGGGAGCCGCGCGCATGGTAGTGGGTCGATCGCCGGCACTCGAGGAGCTGTTCCGTCCTCGCTCGATCGCCGTGATTGGCGCATCGAACCGGCCGGGAGCGGTGGGCGCGGCCCTGTTCCGCAACCTCCTCGCGGCCGGATATCGGGGAGTCGTGTACCCGGTCAACCCCGCGTGGAAGAGCGTTTCGGGCGTGCGTTGCTACTCCCGCGTCTCCGATCTTCCCGAGGCCCCGGAGCTCGCCATCGTGATCGTGCCCGCACCTAAGGTGGAGCGGGTCGTCGACCAGTTGGGCCGGCGCGGGACCCGCGGAGTCGTGGTCATCTCGGCTGGCTTCCGCGAGATCGGAGCGGAGGGGGAGATCCTCGAGGACCGCCTGATCCGAACGGTGCGACGCCATCGAATGTCGATCGTCGGACCGAACTGCTTCGGTGTGCTCAACACCGACCCCACCGTCGGCCTGAACGCCACCTTCAGCGAACAACTTCCTCCCCGCGGCAACATCGCGTTTGTCTCGCAGAGCGGAGCGCTGTGCGCCGGGATCCTGCAGTACGGGATCGCCGAGCGGATCGGCTTCTCCCGGTTCGTATCGATGGGCAACCGAGCCGGGGTGGACGAGAACGATCTCCTCCTATCGCTCAAGGACGACGAGGCGACCAAGGTCGTGCTCCTCTACGTCGAGAGCCTCGCGGACGGGCGTCGCTTCCTCGAGACCGCCCGAGAGGTGACGGATACCAAGCCGGTGCTCGTCATCAAGAGCGGTCGCACCCCGGCGGGCGAACGTGCCGCACTGAGCCATACCGGCTCGCTCGCCCACTCCGGCCAGGATCGACTCTACGACGCGCTGTTCGCCCAATCGGGCGTCCTGCGAACGGAGACGATCGGCGAGCTGTTCCGCTCGGCCAAGATCTTCGCCACCGACGCGCGCCTCGCCGGCCCGCGGCTCGCCATCCTCACCAACTCCGGCGGACCCGGGATCGTCGCGGCGGACGCGTGTGCGCGCAACCATCTCGAGCTTCCCGTTCCTACCGCCCGGATCCAGCGATCCCTCGCTCCCCATCTCTCTCCCTCGGCCAGCCTCGCGAACCCGCTCGACATGACCGCGGACGCGAGGCCCGAGCAGTACCGGCGCGCCTTGCGGAGCCTCCTCTCTTCCCCCCAAATCGATGGAGCCCTCGTGATCGCCACCCCGACCGGGCCCCTCACGGGCTCGGCCGCCGCCGCCGCGATCTTGGAAGGCCGCGGGCCGTCCAAGAAGCCCGTGGCGGCCTGTCTCTTCGGCCTCACCGATCTCTCCCGCGAGGTCGGGTACCTCGAGGAGCGGGGCGTGCCCACCTTCACGTTCCCCGAGGAGGCGATCCAGGGACTCGCCAGCCTCCAGCAGTACAACATCTGGCGCGCCCGCCGGCGCACGAAGGCGCGACGGTTCGTGGTGGACTCCCGCCGTGCCCGCGCGCTCGTTCGAAGCTCCCTCCGACGGGGAGAGACCGTGCTCCCCGAGTACGTCGCCCGCACGCTCCTCGAAGCGTATGGCATCGGATTCCCCGACCACGCCCGCGCCCGGTCGCGGACGGAGGCGATTCGGCTCGCCGCGACGGTGGGCTACCCCGCCGTTCTCAAGGTCGCCTCCCGGGACATCTCCCACAAGACCGATGTCGGCGGGGTCGCGCTGCATCTCGCGGACGCGGAGGGGCTCGGGCGCGCCTGGGACCGGATGCAGCGGGCAATCGCCGCGAACGCTCCGAAGGCACGGATCGACGGGTTCGAGATCGAACAGGAGATCTCCGGGGGTAAGGAGGTCCTGATCGGGATCCAGCGGGACCGTAACTTTGGCCCGATTCTCGTCTTCGGGATGGGCGGGATCTACGTGGAGGTCCTTCAGGATGTTACCTTCCGGCTCGCCCCGATCGTGCCGCTGTCGGCAGAGAACATGGTCTCGTCGATCCGGGCCTTTCCCCTCCTGCTCGGAGTTCGAGGCGAGGCGCCGAGCGACCTGCCGGCCCTATATGAGACGTTGGAACGGATCTCCCAACTCGCGGTGGAGATCCCCGAGATCGCGGAGTTGGACATCAACCCGCTGATCGTACGGGCCCGCGGGAAGGGCGCCGTCGCAGTGGACGCCCGGGTCGTACTCGCTCCGACTTCCACAACGGAACGTCGGACTTCAACCGCTCGATGAGCATCGACGTCGCATCGAACGCCGCGCGCCGGTGGGCGCTCGCCGCCCCGATCATCACCGACGGTTCGCCAACGGGGACGGTCCCGATGCGATGCCAGATCACGATCCGACCCACCCCGTAGCGCTCCCGGGCCTCCGCCTCGAGGGCCCGGAACTCCTCCAACGCGAGTGCGCGGTGCGACTCGTAAGTGAGCGCCCGGACCGTTCCGGCCCGCGTCCGATCGGGCCGAACGCGGCCCACGAACAGGACGATCCCTCCGAGGCCGTGGACTCCGAGCTCCTTCAACGCCCGCGCCGACGATAGGGGCCGGGCGGAGAGCCGGACCGACAACCGATCATCCCCCGCTGTACGGCGGATGGATCGCGAACTCATCGCCCGGCCGGACGCGCGCCGACCAACCCTGTACGTACTCTCCGTTGCGGGTGAAGCGACAGCTCGTCAGGATCCCGGCGAGACGGGGGTAGTCTCGGGCCAGCAGCGCGACGACCTGGCGCACGGTCGACCCGCTCTTGGGGATGTCGACATCGACCCGGGGCCGTCCCACGGCTTCCCGGGCTGTCGAGAACAGGAGGACCTTCAGGCGTCGATTCACGGACCGTGTTAGTCCCCCGCCAAGACTAATCGTTATCCCACCGGGCGCCCGGGTTCCCGAACCGCTTAATTACGCTCGCCCGCTCCATTCGGTTCGTGCCGGAAATCTCGCTACGCGCCGGAGGCGAAGCGGGCGATGGGATCGCTTCGATCGGGGACGCGTTCTCCCGATCGTTCTCCCGGATGGGCCTGCACGTCTTCGGCCTGAACGCCTACCAGTCGGTGATCCGCGGCGGCCACGTCTGGTTCCAGGCGCGCACCTCCTCCGAACGTCCGTACTCCCAGGGCGACGGCGCCGATCTGCTCTATTGCCTCAACCGGGAGACCTTCGACGTGCACGCTCCCGCGCTGCGTCCGGGCGCGACCGTGATCTATGACCCGGAGCGGCTCAAGATCGCGGACTCGGAACTTCCCGTGGGAACCCGAGCCCTCTCCCTCCCGACGATGGAGCTCGCCCGCAAGTACACGACGCAGCCGATCCTCCAGAACGCGGTAGGCCTCGGGGCCGCGGCGTTCATCTCGGGCATCCCGCTTGACGTGCTCCACGGCGTCCTGACCGATTCGTTTGGCAAGAAAGCCGGAGACATCCTCCAGTGGAACCTCCGCGCGAGCACCGACGGCTACGAGTACACCCGGCAGCACGCGAGCATCAGCGACCGTGCCGTCCATCGGGCCGGGCCTCCCAAACTCCTCATGACCGGCAACCAGGCGATCGCCCTCGGGGCGGCCGCCGCGGGCTGCAAGTTCCTGGCCCAGTACCCCATGACTCCCGCGACGTCGATCATGCATTGGCTCGCCGCCCACGCCCAGGAGCTGGGGATCGTCGTGAAGCAGGCCGAGGACGAGCTGGCGGCCATCCACATGGCGATCGGAGCCTCCTACGGCGGGGTTCGTGCGATGACCGCGACCAGCGGGGGAGGATTCTCTCTGATGGTCGAAGCGCTGGGGATGGCGGGTATGACCGAGGTCCCGCTGGTCGTGGTGGAGTCCCAACGTGCGGGTCCATCGACCGGGCTCCCGACGAAGACCGAACAGGGGGATCTCAACCTCATGCTCGGGGCGGGACAGGGCGACTTCCCACGCGCGATCCTCGCTCCCTCGAACCCCGCAGAGGCGTATCGGGCAACGATCGACGCGTTCCGGCTGGCTGAAGATTGGCAGATCCCGGTGCTCTTGGCGAGCGATCTGCACCTTTCGGAGAGCATCGCGACCGTCGATCGGGACGAGATCCCGACCGACGTCCCGATCCCTTCGCTTCTCACGGTTCCGTCGGGGACGGCGGATTACCACCGCTACGCCTACACCGAGTCCGGTGTATCGCCCCGCGCCCTACCCGGCCAGCCCGGTCTCCAGTACGTGACGGGGTCGGACGAGCACGACACCAAAGGTCACCTCATCTCCGACGTGAGGTCCGGCATTCCGGTCTGGATCGCGGAACGCACCCACATGATGGACAAGCGCATGCGCAAGCTCGCCGGGGTCATGGCCGCTTCGCGTCCTCCGGTCTTCGAGGGTCCCGCGGATGCGGCGCTGACGTTCGTGGCGTGGGGATCGACCATCGGCGCCATCCGAGATGCCATGCCGCTCCTCGCGGCCCAGGGCCGCTCGACCAACCTGCTGCACTTCCCCACCGTGTTCCCGCTGCACGCGGAGGCGACGCGCGCGGCGATCGCGAAGACGAAGAAGACCCTCCTGGTCGAGGGGAACTTCACCGGTCAGTTCGGGCGCCTCCTTCGGGCGGAGACGGGGATCCACCTACCGAACACGCTACTCAAGTACGACGGGGAACCTTTCTATCCGCACGAGCTCGTCGCGCGAGCTCGGGAGGTACTCACCCATGGCTGAAACGAGCGCCCGTCCGGTCCCGAGCACGACGGGGCCCGCACTCCCGCTCATCGGTAAGTCCGACACCAAGCCGACCTGGTGCCCCGGATGCGGGGACTTTGGGGTCGTAGCGGCGGTCGAGATGGCCGTCAAGCGCTTGCAGATCCCCAGCCACAACGTCGTGATCGTTTCGGGGATCGGCTGTTCTTCCAACCTCCCGCACTTCCTCTCGAGCTACGGGTTCCACGGCATCCATGGTCGGGCCGTCCCCGTCGCGGAAGGGATCCACTGGGCGAACCACGACCTCACGGTCATCGTGACCGGGGGGGACGGGGATGGCTTCGGGATCGGCATCGGTCACCTCGTCCACGCGATGCGGCGCAACGTCAACCTCACGTACGTCACCATGGACAACCAGATCTACGGACTGACCACCGGCCAGGCGAGCCCCACCTCGATGATGGGGCAGCGAACGAAGTCGACGCCCGAGGGGGTGATCGAGAACCCGATCGATCCGATCTCGATCGCGCTCGCGAGCGGCGCGACCTACGTCGCCCGGGGATTCTCCGCGGAGGTCAAGCACCTCGCGGACCTCATCGCGAACGGCATCCAGCACAAGGGGTTCTCGCTCATCGACACGATGAGCCCCTGCGTGACGTACAACAAACTGAACACGTTCGACTACTTCCGGCAGCGGGTCTACAAGCTCGAAGCCGCCGGTCACGACCCGACGAGCCTACCCAAGGCGTTCGAGCGATCGATCGAGTGGGGCGACAAGATCCCGATTGGACTGTTCTACTCGACCTCCAAGCCGACGTACGAGGACCTCGAGGAGGTCCTGCAGGGCGGCCCGCTCTGGACCCAGCCTGCGGGACTCAAGGGCCACGAGAAGGTCCTGGACGAGTTCATCTAGCCGTACTTCTCGCGGCCACAATCGCTTTAGGACCCCCGCGCGCTGGTACCTACGATGACGGCTCCCGGGGATTCCGAAGAGGCCCAGCTCCTGGACGAGCTGCACCGGGCGCTCGCGCAGGCTCCCGCGAAGCCCCGCGAGATCGAGGTGGGCATCGCTTTGTCGATCGCGCTTGGCCGCCAGCGTCCGTCGGTCTCCTGCGGAGGGTGTTCCACCCCGCTCGAGTTCGAGGGGATTCCGGCCCGAACGAACGCCGGGATGCGGACCCCGTTTCGGCTCCTCTTCGAGCCGTCCGCCTCATCTTAAGAGCCCCCGACGGTCCCGGGCGCGGAGCGATCGCGATGTCGATATCGATCGTGGGATCGTTGGCCTGGTTCGTCGTCACGACGATGACGTACATCGGCCTGCCCGGGCTCTTCCTCCTGATGGTGGCCGAGAGCTTTGGCATACCGCCACTGCCGAGCGAGGTGATCCTGCCGTTCGCGGGGTTCCTGGTCGCGGATGGGGTCTTCGGGCTCGAGCCGACGATCTTCGTCGCCCTCGCAGGGGGCTTGGTGGGGGCGTTCGCCGCGTATGCGGTCGGTCGGTGGGGCCGGGAATGGCTGGCACGACGATCGCTCGGACCGCTGCAGTTCGACCCGAAGAGCATGGCGCGCGTGGACGATTGGTTCGCCCGCAGGGGCGAAGTCACGGTCGCCGTGACCCGGCTCGTCCCGGTCATCCGCAGCTACATCAGCTACCCGGCGGGGTTCGCCCGGATGAAGCTGTGGAAGTTCGGCGTCTACACCCTGCTCGGCGCGATCCCGTTCACCCTGGCCTTCATCTACGCCGGCATCCGGCTGGAGGGCAGCTGGACGATCATCCAGGGATACTTCACCGTCCTCAACTACTTCTTCATCGTCGCCGTCGTCCTGGCGGCCATCTATTTCCTGCTCGTGTTCACCGACCAGATCACGTGGGGGTGGCCCCCGCGGCGCATCCCGGGGCCGGCGAAGACCAAGGACGGTTCGCCCCCGGCGCGGGATAAGGCCGAGTAGGTCACTCGGCGATCGAGCGAGGTTGCGGGGCGGATCGAGCCGGGGCGAACTCCGGACGAACGATCGTCCCGCCCAGGCCCCCAACGAATTCCCCACCCTCGACGATGCGCCTTCCTCGTAGGTAGTGCTCTCGGGGGAAGATCCCTTGCCACCCTTCGAAGGCCGTCCAGCCGCACGGCGCGTGTAGGTCGCGGGCCGCGATGGCGCGGCGGTCTCGGAAGTCCACGACCAGGAGGTCCGCGCGGTGGCCGATGGCGATCCGCCCCCGCGGCTGTCCGATCCAGCGGGCGGGGCGATCGCAGGCGGCCGCGAGGAGGACGGGGAGGGGCAGGTCGCCCGCGCGCACTCGGGCGAGCAGGAGTGGAAGCATCGTTTCGACGTTCGGCATTCCGCTCGGGGCGAGCGGGAAGGGCCGCTGCTTCTCTTCCGAGGAGTGGGGGGCGTGATCGCTCGCGAGACACGGGATCCCTCCGCGAACGAACGCTTCCCACAGCGCACGGCGCTGCCGCTCCGAGCGCAGCGGCGGATTGACCTTGAATTTCGTTCCGTCGCCCGAGCGCTCCGAGAGCAGGAGATGGTGGGGCGTCGCTTCGAAGGAGTCCCCCTCCTTCCGGAGGCGTCCGGCGATCGTCGCGTCCGTCACGTGTGCCACGTGAAGGCGCAGGCTGCGGGGCCCGCGCAGGAGGGCATCGACCGCGGTGCGCTCGGCGTCCACGGGACGGACGCGGTTCCAGTCCGGAGGGTTCGCGGGCTCGATCTCTCGATGGAACCGGTCCGGATTCTCGGCATGAACGGAGAGCGGTAGGTTCGTCGCCGCCACCCGCTTCAGCAGCAGATCGAGGTCCGCGCTCGTGGGGACCTCGTCGACGTCGGTGGTCGGGCTCAGATAGAGCTTGAAAGCGCCGGCCCGACGTGCGAGGACATCGATCGGGGCCCGTGGGGTCGCGGCGGCGTAGAGAAGGACGTCTACGAGCGCGCGCCCCTGGGCTCGGGCCTCCTTCGCCCGCAGTCGGTCGAGCGTATCGACACGAGGCCGGGTGTTGGGCATGTCGGCCACGAGCCCCACACCCCCGAGGGCGGCCTGCAGCGTCCCGGTCGCGAAGTCCTCCGGTTCGGACTCTCGGCCCGGGTCCCGGAAGTGGACGTGCAGGTCGGTGGCGGAGGGGAGGAGGAGTGATTCGCCGACGTCGTGGCGGGGAGCCCCTCGGAGGCTGCGGCCGATCGCGCGGATCGTTCCTTCCTCATCGATGCCAATCTCGATCGATCGAATCTTGCCCTCGAGCCATGTCCGGCCGGCGAGGATCAAAGCGAGCTCGCGGGAACGACCGCCTTCGGGGCTCGATCGGCGAGTGGCGCGCCGGGACGCAGTCATCGTACCTCCGAAGACCCGTCCTGCTAAAGAATGCGCCGAGGGCGGCGAACCGCTATGTGGTCGCGGGTCTCGTGGGGAACGTGAGCGCCCTGGTCCGTCCGGCGACCCCGAAAACCTACGCTCAGAGCGGCGTGGACCGATCCGCGGTACGCGAGGCGCTCCAAGCGCTCGTGGGAGGCGCTCCGTACCGGCCTCCGCCTTCGCACGGTCGCGCGGTCGATGCGCCCGGGCACTTCGCCGGCCTCTTACGCATCGGGAAGGAGACGATTGCCGTGACGACCGACACCGTCGGGACGAAGGTGCTGGTCGCGGAGGAGATGCGACGCTTCGAGGAGGTCGGAGAGGATATCGTCGGAGTGAACGTCAATGATCTCGCCGCGGTCGGTGCGCGCCCGGCCGGTCTGGTCGACGTCATTTCGTGTGCCGTACCCGACCCGAAGGTGTTCGCGGAGATCGGGCGCGGCATCGGACGAGGTTTGCGAACGGCAGAGTGTACGCTCTTAGGAGGGGAGACCGCGGTCGTGCCCGATCTGCTCGACGGGTTCGACCTCGGCGGCACGGCCGTCGGATTCTTCCCGCGGGGCCGCCGGCCGATTGTCGGCCGGGGTATCCGCCCTGGAGACATCCTGTTGGGGATCCCCTCGGCGGGATTCCATGCCAACGGGTTCACGCTCGTCCGCCGGATCATCTCGGAGTGTCGAATCGATCTGACGCAGCCGCGTGAGGGCGCGCGCGGGTCCCTCGGTGCGGAACTCCTGCGTCCGACGCGGATCTACACACCGATGTCCGAGGCGCTCGCGGACCGGCCGGACGTGCGTGGATTCGCCCACATCTCCGGCGGTGGGGTCCGCAATCTGTCCCGACTGAACCGGAACGTTGCCTTCGTGCTCGATCGCTGGCCGCGTCCCGAGGGCCTCTTCGCCTGGATCCGCGAGCTCGGCGGGCTCTCCGACGAGGAGATGTACCAAACGTTCAACGTCGGGATCGGGTTCGTGGTGGTCGTCGCCCCCCACCGCCTGGCAGAAGTGCGGCGGCGGCTCGCCCGGGCCGGAGCTCCGGACGCCCTCCCGGTCGGGCACGTGGAACGGGGGAGTGGCGTGCGGATCCCCGAGCTCGGACTGGAGTATTCCGGATACTCCTGAACTCCGGGCGCTCGGGATACATCGGGCGCGGATCGCCTTCGTTCCCGAAGCTATATGCGAGTTCGCCGAGTGGGAACCCGATGGTCCCAGGCTCTCGAGGGCGCAGCGTCGCCATCGCGCTCGCCACCCTCGCCGCGTTCCTGTGGGCGACGTACTACGTCTTCGTCCTCTGGCTCGCTCCGTCCACCTCAGCCTCCGCGGTCCTCATCTGGCCGTTCTTCGTCGGCGGCGGACTCTTCGCGCTCTACGCGGTCGCGAAGGGCCAGGGAGCTGCGTTCTGCAGGCTCTGGGCGGACCCCGCGGCGTGGTTGCGGATCCTATTCGCCGTGGGGATGCAGATCTCGACGCTAGCGGCCACGTACACGGCCGGACCGATCGACACCTCCCTGCTCGCTCTGATCGGCGATGTCGTGGTCGCCCCGCTCGTGCTCATGGTGCTCTATCTGGAAGGTCGAGACCGTCTGCGGTCTCGCGAGTTCATCGCAGGGCTGTCCCTTAGCGTCGTGGGCGGGGCCCTCACCATCGTGGGGGGTCATGCCATCGCTCCGATCACGGGGTGGGCGGTGCTCGTCATCCCGATCCTCCCGATCTCGGTCGCATTGTACTTCGTCACGACCGCGCGTGCCGCCCGATCGGTCCCGATCAGCGCGCTGAACGCCCAGGCGTTCCTCGGCGCGGGGATCGTGCTGCTCGTCCTCTCGCCCGTGCTCCCGGGGGGCGTCTCGGGCCTGTGGACGCTGGATATCACTTCGACCGGCCTCCTCGTCGTCCTCGGTGCGATTACGTTCTTCCTCGCTCCTCTGTTCTACTTCCTAGCGGTGGAGAAGGCCGGCCTGATCCTCGCCGCGCTGCTGATGGCTTCCATCCCGGTGTTCACGCTCGCGCTCTCGGTCGGGGTGCTCGGGATCGTTCCCACGCTGCTCGGGGCGCTCGGAGTGCCGGTGGCTCTCCTCGGGGCTATCTTCGCGATCCAGGGAAACCACCCACCCTGGACCCCGGACTACAAATCCGGCGGCGGGGCGAGCGCAGGGTAGCGACCCGAACCGCGCTAGTCCCATTCGCTGAGCGAGCGCGTGCTCGTCCGACGCTTCTTGGGCCCCGCGATCTCGGCGATCGGGGTATCGAGCGTCGCCGACGGCCGGCCGCTCCGATCGGGCGTCGATCCGGGGGAGTGCCCGAGCCGCTGCTGGTGCGTCCCCTGCAGGAGAGCCTGCGCATCCCAATCGAAGACTTCGGTCACGCGTGCGAGGGTCTGCGCCACGCGGTCCGCGTAGTATGCCCAGTCCGGCTCCTTCGTGAACGGGCGCCCGTCGATCCACGGCTCGATTTCCTGCGGGCTGACGTGGGAGTTCGTGACGATCCAGGCGACCTTCATGCCGGGAATGACGTCGTATCCCTCGCTCTGGAGCTGCTTGAACACCCGGAGGAAGGGGAGCGCGGCGCGGGTCCCCTCGTTGTACTCCTCCTCCGCCCGGACGCTGCGGGCGATGACGAGCTGCGCCGGCAGGACCTGCTTCTGCCGCACCGCGAGCACGAGCTCGCGCGAGCGCCGCAGCAGCCCCTCCGTGTCGCCCTTGAGCACGAGATCGAACACTTCCATGAGCGCCTGCGATTGGTACTCGAAGGAGTCGCTCCGCCGGGTCTCGTAGCCTCGCACGACGAGCTCCTCGCGCGGCCAGACCTGGCGGCCCACGTACCGCTTCTTGGCCCCGTGGGAGAAGAACGACTCGTAAACGGACTGGAACTCGAAGGCGACGTTCTCCTTGGTGAATCGGGCCGCGATCGCCTCCCCGAAGGCCTTCGCTCCCTCGAAGGTGGGTTCCGGGGCGCGGATGAACACGCTGTCGGTGTCGGAGTAAACGACCTCGTGACCGTCGGCCTCGAGCGCCCGGATGATCGAGGTGATCTGTTCACGGGCGAACGAGGTGATCGCCGCGCCGATCGATTTGTTCGTGAAGCGATAGAAGCTCGACGCGAGAACGCCGTAGAAGGAGTTCATCAGCACCTTGACCGCGTTCTGGAGACCGTCATAGTACTGGCGCATCTCCGGGGTCGCCGCGCTCCGGGAGAGGGAGCGGAAGCGGTCCCGGTCGGCGAGGAGCTCGCGCAGGATCCCCGGGATCAGACCCGGACGAACGTCCGCGGAGAGGAAGCGGGCCCCCGTAGGGCTGACGTTCGTCCCCCGGTCGGACAGGGTCGTGAAGCAGATGTTCTGGGCGATGATGATCGACGGATACATCGACTTGAAGTCGAGCACCACGACCCAGCGGTAGATCCCCGGTCGGATCGTGTGGACGTAGCCACCCTCGATCGCCGCCTCGCGACGGAGCCGGTGCGTGGGCGGGACGCCGACGTGCTCGGCATCCGCCCGGGGGATCAAGAGGGCGTCGATGAACAGCGACGTGCGGCCGTTGAGGCCCTCTTCGAGCGGGAGGTGCGCGACGGTCGCTAGATCGGCTCCCCGATCGATGGAGCGCAAGCGCTGGAGGATCCGCAGCGCGAGGTCCGCATCGTGCTCGCAATACTCCATGACCCGGTCCGGATCCTTCTCCCACTCCGCGCTGATGTTGCGCCGGTCGACATCGAGCTTGGAATCGGAGAGGAGCATCCGGGCGACGAACTGCAGCGTCTCCTGCTTCGGCCGAAGCTCCCGGTGCGCCCACCACCAGGCATCCGCGATCACTCGGCCCGTGACCCGCCACAGGCGCTCGCCCATGTCGCGCGGCGTCGTCCGGTCCCGGCCGATCCGCAGTTCGAGCCCATGGACCATCGCCCGCTCCTGGAGCAGCGGGATGTCGTACCCGGCGATGTTGTAGCCGGTGATGACATCCGGGTCGTCCTCCAGGACGAACTCCACGAACCGCTCGAGGATCCTCCGCTCGTCCCGATCCCCGAAGCGGAAGGTGCGCCGTTCGCGTCCACCGCCCTCAGCGACGCCGCAGATGGTGAAGATCGTCCGTTCCCGGATGGCGTTCTCGATGTCGAAGGAGAGGGTGCGGAGCGGGGGGCGGAACGCCTCGGCGGGCCGGATGTCCTTCCCTCCTGCGGAGACGACCCGCACGACGTTCGCCGACGTGTAGAGCGCCCGGATCGAGTCCGGTTCGTCCTCGACGTCCAACGTGAGGGTCAGCCCGACATGCTTGTCGTACAGGAAGCGATGGACGAAGGGGATGTCGCAGGCGAGCACGTTCGGTTCGTCCCCGGGGAGGCGCAGCCGGTCCCGATACTCGGGGACCTTCCACGGCGAGCGGATGGTGATGCGGGCGCCCGGGCGTTCCCGACCCCCCAGCCAGACGGGCATCGGCTGGATGTCCACGACCTCGGGGTCGGCCCTCAACCGGTCGAGGACCTCCGCGGCCGGTTCGAGGAGTACGAAGTAGGGGCGGAAGCCGTAGTAGCGCGCCACGAGCGCGGTCCCGTCCCGCGTCTTGCCGAACAGCTCGACGACGACCCCGTTGTCAGCGGCCCGATAGGAGCCCTCGATGAGGAACAGGTCGACCGTGCGCATCCTTGTGGACAGGCCGCCTGGGGGGAAAACCGTTCGGAGCGGTCCGGTCAGCGCCGCTTCTCGTTCAGCCACTCGGCGAGCGTCCCGAGATCTCGTTCCCAGCGTTGGGCGGTGGCGTGGGATCGGATCGCCGCGGGGTGGAGGAGGGGATAGACGTCCCATGCCCCGACCGAGCGCGGGATCCCCGCCGCGGTCATGATCGGGGCCGCTCCCGGGTCCATCGACCTCAGCGCCCATCGACCCAACGTGACGACGGCCCGCGGTCGAAGAAGGGCGAGCTGGCGCTCCAGGTACGGCCGACAGATGCGAGCGGCCTCGACCACGAACCGATTCGCGGGGGGGCGGCACTTGAGGACGTTGACGATCCCGAATTCGGTCGGACCGAGACCGAGGCGCCTGATCCCCTCATCGAGCTTCGCGCCGGCGCGGCCCACGAAGGGCTCGCCCGCGAGATCCTCGGCCCTTCCCGGCGCCTCCCCGATGAAGACGACCCACGGGTGCTCTCCGCCCCGATAGACGACCGCGTGGGTGCGCCCCAGGTGGAGCGGGCAGCGCACGCATCCGCGGATCTCCCGGGAGAGCGCCCTCCACTCCGACCCGACCGCTCCTGCCATGGCCGACCGTACCGACACCCTGAATTATCGCCGAGGTTTCACGATTCTCGAGGTGCCGGTAGCGGGCGCCGAGGCATACTTAAATAGCAGTGCCTGGTGGCACCGACCCTCTCAAGCCTATATGCCGCCGTCGGGGTTGAATACCGCTGGAAAACTCGCGCGCCTCCGCCAGCGGCGACGCTGGTCCGATCGGTATTACAAGCGCCGAACGCTGCATCTGAAGGAGCGCTCGGACCCGCTGGAAGGGGCGCCCCAGGGCCGCGGGATCGTCATCGAGAAGGTCGGGGTCGAAGCGAAACAACCGAACTCCGCCATCCGCAAGTGCATCAAGGTCCAGCTCGTCAAGAACGGCCGACAGATCACGGCCTTCGCGGTCGGCGACGGCGCGATCAGCTTCATCGATGAGCACGACGAGGTCCTCGTCGAAGGGATCGGGGGCCGCATGGGCCGGTCCTACGGGGATATCCCGGGCGTCCGTTACAAGGTCATCCAAGTGAACGGCGTATCGCTCGACGAACTCGTGCGCGGGCGCAAGGAGAAGCCGCAACGATGAAGGGGCCACGCGATCCCCCCAGCGCATCCGCCGCGCTCGCCGTGCCGGTCGACGAAGAGGGCCCCGGGCCCATCATCGTCCGCCCGGTCCCCCCGCCACCCCCTCCGTTCCCGATCCCTCCGCTGTTCGGGAAGTACTCGTTCGAGGGGATCGTCGTCCACGATCCGGGCCTGATGCCGTACCTCTACCTCCACCCGATCTACGCCCCGCACACCGAGGGTAAGCTCTGCGGCAAACCGTTCATGAAGAGCCACATGCACCTCGTCGAACGGCTCGCCAACCGCCTCATGAAGGGCGGGAAGTTCACGGGCAAGAAATCGAAGGCCCTGCGCACCGTGCGCCGGGCATTCGACCAGGTCGCCGAGCGGGAGAAGAAGAACCCCCTCCAGCAGCTCGTCGACGCCATCGAGAACGCCGCTCCGAAGGAAGAGGTCACGCGACTTCAGTTCGGAGGCATCTCCGTCCCGCGCGCGGTCGATGCCTCGCCCGCACGCCGACTCAACGTGGCGATCCGCAACATCACCCAGGGAGCCATTCAGGCGTCCCGCAAGAGCACCAAATCGATCGAAACGTGTCTCGCCAACGAGATCATCCTCTCCGCGAAGGGCGACCAGGCGAGCTTCGCCGTCGCCCGTAAGGAAGAAGTCGAGCGCGTGGCGCAGTCGGCCCGCTAGGCAGACAGGAAGGAACAGCGATGACGCACGTTCGAAGCGAGTTGGCGGCCGCCATCCCCGGCATGATGCGGAACATCAACCAGATCCGCAACATCGGCATCGTCGCCCACATCCACCACGGCAAGACGACGCTCAGCGACAACCTGCTCGCGGCCGCCGGGATGATCTCCAACGAACTCGCGGGAAAGCAACTCTACCTCAACTTCGACGAGCAGGAGCAGGCCCGCCTGCTCACGATCAACAACGCGGATGTCACGATCGTCCACGAGTACGAGAAGCAGAACTATCTGATCAACCTCATCGACACCCCGGGCCACGTGGACTTCGGGGGAGACGTGACGCGCGCGATGCGCGCGGTCGACGGCGCGATCGTGGTCGTCTGCGCGGTCGAAGGGGTCATGGCCCAGACCGAGACCGTGCTGCGTCAGGCGCTGCGCGAGAAGGTCAAGCCGGTCCTGTTCATCAACAAGGTCGACCGTGCCATCAAGGAGCTCAAGCTCACTCCGGAATCGCTGCAAAGCCGCTTCGGAGCGATCATCAGCGAGGTCAACGAGCTGATCCGCCGAATGGCCCCGGAGGAATTCATCGACGAATGGAGCGTCGATCCTCGGGACGGCTCCGTCGCCTTCGGCTCGGGCTACGAGAACTGGGCGATCAGCGTCCCGTACATGCAACGCACCGGGGTCAAGTTCCCCGACATCATCGAGTACGTCAGCACCGGTCGCCAGAAGGAGATCGCGCAGAAGGCTAAGATCAACGACGTGATCTTCGACATGGTCGTTCGTCACCTCCCGAGCCCCGCGATCGCTCAGAAGTACCGAATCCCGAACATCTGGCGCGGAGACCCGACGAGCCCGGTCGGCCTGGCCATGGCGGCGACGGCGGCCGATGGACCGACGACGTTCATGGTCACGGACATCACCATGGACCCGAACGCCGGGGAGATCGCCACCGGCCGTCTGTTCTCCGGGCGCCTCACGAAAGGCATGGAGCTCACGGTCGCCGGCACCAAGATCAAGAACCGCGTGCAGCACGTCTCGCTCTACATGGGACCCGAGCGGCTCATGGTGGAGGAGGCGACTGCCGGCAACATCGCCGCGGTCATCGGCCTCAGCGACGCGTTCGCGGGGACCACGATGTCCACCGATCCCACGATCATCCCGTTCGAGGAGATCCGGCACGTTTCCGAACCCGTCGTCACCGTCGCCATCGAGCCGAAGCACATGGGCGACCTGCCGAAGCTGATCGAGGTGATGCGCAAGGTCGGCAAGGAGGACGCCTCGCTCAAGGTCGAGATCAATCAGGAGACGGGCGAGCACCTCATGTCGGGGATGGGCGAACTCCACCTGGAGATCACCCAGTACCGGATCATCAACGACTACAAGGTCGAGATCGTCGCATCGAAGCCGATCGTGGTGTACCGAGAGACGGTGCGCCAGCCGGGGGGTCCCTTCGAGGGCAAGTCCCCGAACAAGCACAACCGGTTCTTCTTCGAGGTCGAGAGGCTCCCGGACGCGCTTATCCAGGCGCTCAAGGACGGCGATATCCCTCAGGGAAAGTCGTTCAAGGACATGAAGGCCCTCGTGACCCGGATGGAACAGCTCGGCATCTCGCGGGACGAAGGGCGAGGGCTCGTCGCGGTCGACGGCACGAACATGCTGTTCGACGTGACGAAGGGGATCCAGAACCTCAACGAGACGATGGACCTCATCGTCGATGCGTTCAAGGAGGCGATGGCGCGCGGCCCCCTCGCGAACGAGCGCGTGTACGGCCTCAAGGTCCGCCTCGTCGACGCGAAGCTCCACGAGGATTCGATCCACCGCGGCCCCGCCCAGACGATCCCCGCCTCCCGCTCCGGTATCTACGGAGCGATGGTGCTCGGCGACCGGATGCTCCTCGAACCGATCCAGAAGGTCACGATCAACGTCCCGCAGGAGGTCCTCGCGGGCTCGACGCGCCAACTCCAGAGCCGTCGCGGCGAGATCATGGACATGACGAACGTCGGCGATCTACAGACGGTCGTCGCGAAGGTCCCGGTGGCCGAAATGTTCGGATTCGCGTCCGACATCCGCAGCGCCGCGGCCGGGAAGGTGCTCTGGGCGACGGAGTCGATGGGTTTCGAGCCGGTCCCGCGCGAGCTCCAGCCCAAGGTCGTCTCGGAGATCCGCCAGCGTCGTGGGCTCAAGCCCGAGCCGTACGACGCGGCGTACTACTCTGGATAGGCCCTCTTCCCCGCCTGTGCCTCGAACCGCAGACGCGCCGTGACCCCTCCATCGGTGGAGAGGTTGCTACTACATGTCGTAGTAGGTTGGCGTTGGGGGGGGGATTACCAACTACGAACTGTAGTAGGTATACTGTTCGCAAGATACTACGAATCGTAGTTGGTAATCGGCGAGGCGATGTCCGCTATCAGTGGTTGGTCGACCGGTGCCGGGCCCAGTTCTTGGACGCGCCTTCGGTCGGGGAGTCGAGGGTCCGTTGGCGGGGCCGCGGTCCATCGGCGGAACGGGAGCGTAGCGGCCAGGAGTGCTCGCGCTCGAGCAACCAGCGCTTGCGCCACAGACCGAGGCCGAAGCCCGTGATCGCGCCCTCGCTCCCGACCACGCGGTGACATGGGATGACGATCGGGATCGGGTTGCGGGCCATCGACCCGCCCACGGCCCGCGCCGAACCCGTGGTACCCGCCCGGCGGGCGAGCTCGCCGTAGGTCACGGTCCGTCCCGCCGGCACTTCGCGCAGCCGGGCCCAGACCTTTCGATCGAACTCCGAGGTCGTCTCGGGGTCGACATCGAGGTCGAAATCGTCCCGGGTGCCTCGGAAGTACTCCTGAAGCTGCTTCGGAGGACTGCCGGCGGGGAACGGGGGCTTGCGGCGCACCGCTCCCACGGGCACGCCCGTCTGGGGCAGTCCCTTCTCGAGGAGGTCGACGACCCGGACCGATCGTCCCTGGTAGACGACGCGGAAGATCCCGATCTGCGTCGCGACGTCCGCGACCTCGAGCGGTTCGACCATGCCCGATGGAGGTCTCGGGCGCTTATCTCCATTGCCGGGAGGTCATGCAACGCCCGACGGGGTGATGCGGAACTCCGCCGAACCCTCGGGCAGCGATCGGTGCTTGAGGAGGACCACTCGACGCCGATCCCCCGACCCGCGATCGAACCGAAGGATCGTCTTCGCGGCGTGGTTGAGGAACGAGCCGCCGAGCGGCTCGATCGTTCCCTCCCGCATGCTCCGGTACACCTGGTTGGTGAAGAGCACGGGGACGCCGACCCCGAGCGCGGTGGCGACGAGGTCCGCGATCTGGAGGGAGAGCGCCTGGCGCGCCTCGTCCTCGACCGCGTCCGGGCGGGCGAGGCGGTAGTAGTGCGTCGCGGAGTCCAGCACGATGAGTCCGACCGGTCGCTTCGCCTCCCGCGCGAGTGTGCAGGCGGTCGCGACCGCTCGTCCCTGTTCCTCCAGGCTTTTCGGGGAGGAGAGCAGGAGGCGAGAGAGCACGGCCTCCCAGTCCTCTCCGGCGGTCGCGGTCAGGCGGTCCGCGCTGACCCCCTCGGTGTCGATGTAGAACACCCATCGACCCGTGCGAGCGACGCGGCAGGCCACGGCGAGGCAAAAGATCGTCTTCCCCGTGCCGCCTTCCCCGTAGATCTCGGTGACCGAATCGGTCTCGAGACCTCCGCCGAGGAGGCGATCGATCGCCTCCGCTCCGGTCGGGCAACGATCGGCCGGCACGGGAGCCACTACACAGGACGTGAGCTTAACGGCTCACGCCGGCCGATCCACCGATGGGATAGGACTGACGAAGCTCTGGCAGGACCACTCGGCCGGAGTGGGTCCGGAACGCCTCGGGGTTCTCCGTGTGGATGGGGAAGACGGTCCCGGCCCGGACCTGATCGAGCAGCGACATCAGTTCCGGGCCGCTCGCGTGCCCGCTCGCGTGCGCCTGGACGAACGTCAGGCCGAAATGATCGAGCCATCGGTGCAGGACCTCGTCGGAGACGTCGTCCTCGCTGAACGGCTCGCTCATCGAGTGGATGAACGGACTGTTCGAGGGGGGTCTCAGGTCGATCAACTCCGGGAAGTGGTAGAAGTCGAGGGCCAGCAGGTAGCGGTCCCCGGTCCGCCGGACCTCTTCCGCGGGGAGCGCGGCATCGAGGAACGGGCGCTCCCACAGGTACGTCATCCGCTTCTTGCGCGCGTAGACGGATAGGCCCGGGCTCTTCCCGGGGATCGGAACCGCTCCCGCGGGAAAGAGCGGCGCCATCGAGTTCAACAGAAAGGCGGTTCGAGAGGAGACGAGGAGCTCGCGACCGGCGGCCCGGGCGGCGGCGTGGAGCGTCAGGAGACGGTCCACGTCCCGTGGGTACGTGCAGGCGAGCGCGATATCGTGCGTGGATCCGAGGACCCGGTCGACCTCGCGACGCACCCCGTCCTCCGAGAAGTTCATGCGCGGGTCGTTGCCCGCCCGTGTTCCTTCGATGGCGATCGCGTCCACCTTCTCGGCCTCGACCGCCTCGAAGAACGCGTGCGTGTCGGCCGCGCGAGGTCCATGGTGGCGGAAGTCGCCCGTATAGGCGATCGACCCCTCGGAGGTCCGGACGATGTAGCCGTAGGCGAACGGGATCGAATGATCTACCGGGTGGGGTACGACCTCGATCCCCCCGACGTGCACGGGCGTGCGGTCCTCGAAGATCCGCCAGTCGTGTTCCCCGTACTTCTGTCCCGTCGACTGCGAGATCGCTTCGAGCAGCGCGCGCGTTCCCTTCCCGACGTAGACGGGGATCTCGGGGTCGATGTACTGCAGGTACCCGGCGTGGTCGGCGTGCGCGTGGGTCAGGAAGATCCCCTGGAACTCCGGTGCGCGGTACGCGAGGTCCGCCCCCGAGAGCGCGGCCTCGGAGTAGAGCCCCTCGACGCGTGGGAGGAGATCGAACTCGAGCAGGTCCTTGGCGGGGCTCGCGGTCCGGGGCTGCAGGAAATCCACATAGAACTGCTCGAACGCGGGCGAGAAGGACGGGCCGAAATCAAAGAGGATGCGTTCGCCGCTATCCTCGATGACGATCTTGTTCCCTCCGATCTCTCGAACGCCGCCGAGGAAGGAGACGGTGGAGCGGGCCATGATCGGTTCCGGGGAATCTCCGTGGACGCTTAGCGGTTAGCGCTCGAGCCGATCGGGGACGGTCATGGCCCCAGTCCCCGCGGCCGCCGCGGTCGCACCAGGAGCCACGCGCCGCCGACCGCGGCCACGGTGACCGCCGAGGCCAGGGCGGCCCAGGCCCAGGACGGAACGCTGCCCGATCCCGAGCTCGAGGGGTTGGTCGATCGGTAGGCGACGAAGGTGACGTTCAGGGTCGTGTTCTTCCCGTCGATCGCGATCGATCCGTACGTTGGCGTCGCGTCGAACCCGCTCGAATTCACTGCGAAGGAGTACGTCCCGTTCGGCATCATCCAGTCGGTGGATGGGGTGGAGAGGTTGCGCGTGGCCGGCCCGACCGATACGCTCCACGGGGTCCCGGCGGGCAGACCGGTCTCCTCCACATGCAACGTGTACGTCACGACGATCCCCAGATACCGGACCGAGATGTTCTCCTCGAGGTCGATCACCCAGAACGAACCTGTGGCCCCCGCTACGGTGAACCCGCGCACGCTCCCGAAGGCGTAGGTGTAGCGACCGTTCGTCAGACTGAAGGAGATCGACGTGGATGAGGTACGGACCTCGGGAGATCCGTTCAGGGTCACCGACCAGATGGTCCCGGTCGGTAGGCCGGACTCTTCGAACTGGACGAGGTAGGTGCCCGGCGTCAGGACGTAGGAGACGAAGATCGTCCGGGAGGTCCCATTCATCTCAACCGTTCCGGCCGCCGGCGTCACGGTGTACCCTCCGACGCCCTGGATCGAGAAGTCGTAGGTACCGTTCGGAACATCGAATACGATGGAGAGGGTCGCGGATCGGATCGTCGAGCCGTTCACCGATACCGACCAGTTCACGTTCGCGGGCAGTCCGACTTCGTGAAAGGCGACGGGGTACTCCGTCGGTGGGGCCGGACCCACCGCCCGGAGCGAGTACCACGGCTCGATGCCTTCGCCGCCGAGCACGGGGTTCATGTTAAGGCTCGCGGCATTGACCCACGACGCGTAGGTCTGCGGATCGGATCCCTGGTAGGTGTACACATAGAGCGCGAGCAGGTTCGCGACATGCTCGATCTCGTTGTAGACCAGCGTCCGGTACGTGCCGGGGGCGAGCAGGCTCCCGGTCGAGATCCATGTCGCCATTGATCGGTACGCCACGCCCTGGCACTCCGTGGCGATGAACGACGAGCCGGCCCAGTGGATCAGATCCGCCCACGAGCCGCCGTCGTAGCCGCACGTGGGGCTGTCGAACTGAGGGCGGGCGAGCTGCGGGGCCAAGGAGTCGGAGTAGGGCCACGACTCGTTGGACGTATAGAGCCGGCCGACCACGGCGTTTGGATCCGCGAACGCGGCGGTGGATCCGGCCCCGATGGTCGTGTACGGGGACTGGCCCGGGGCGAACGTACAGGGAGATGGACCCACCTTGTACGCTCCGCACTCCGGCCCGAGCACGTACGGCTGGAGGGCTCCATTGCTGAGGTCGGCGATCGATTGGCTCCAAGCGGTGAGCTGACCGATGGTAAGGGGTCCCGAGTCGGCCCCGCTGGGCGAGGTCGAGTACATGATCGGGAAGCGGCACGGGTGGGCCGAGGAGCATTGGCTCAATTCGGGATCGTAGAGTCCCGAGGTCGACAGCGTGGTCTGCGCCCAGTACCACGCAGCGCTCCCCGGAACGTTCGCGCTGGCCACCGGATCGGCGGACGGCCACGTGACGTTCGCAGGGTACTCGTTACCGAGGTACCGGGGGATCGCGCCACCGTAGTCGAGCCCGTACAGCGCCCCGTAGCTCGTCCGAAGGGTGGGCGCGAGGGAGGTGTACGGATAGGTCAGACTGAGGAACTCGCGCAGCCCGTTGAAGCTGAGGAAATCCGCCGGGACGTTGAGCCAGCCGGTCGGATCGATCTGGCGTTCGTTCACCACGTCGAAATTCAGATTGTACGTCTGGAAGTTGGTCCGAAGGGTCGGGACGCTCATCTCGCCGATCTTGCCGGCCGTGTAGAGCGCATCGAACGCCGCGGCATCCGCAGGATCGATCGTGGCGACCGCGGCCCGACCGGAGAGGTACTCCTTCACGCCGAGGGTATCGTTTGATTCGTAGAACATGTTCACGGTAGGAAAGTACGTTCCCGGGAGAGGCTCGCATCCTATGGTGCCGGCGCAGCCCGTAGGGGATCGGTACACCGGGCTCGCTCCGAGGACGTAGCCCGTGCGCGGATCGATGCTCTCGAGCGAGTACGGACCCGATCCCACGGCGATCCACTCTACCGACGGCTGGGGGGTCAGCGGGTGGACATCCGCGAGGAGTTCGAGTCGGTCCCAGGCGGTGGAGGGAACGGTGCGGAGGTAGTCCTGGAAACCGGTCGCGTTCGAGCCGGTCGCGGCACCCGGGAGGAGACACGGCCCATCCCCGTAGGAGGCGGTGGTCCCATTGAACCCATCGACACCCGCGCCGACGAACGAGAACCAGCCGCACGGTTCGATGCTCGTGCCGGTCGGGCTCGCCAGCATGCTCAGCAACGCCGGCCAGGAGGTGCCGCTACCGTTCGCAACGAACGTCACGCATCCGCTCGCGGCGAGCGCGGACGCCGGGCAATAGGTCGAGTCGTTCACGAGGATCGACGACAGGACGTTCTGGGGGGTGTTGTTGTACGGATAGTGGATCCCATCGTCCCAGCTCGGGTTTCCCACCGGGAGAAGCGCCTGGGAGATGATCCAGCCCGGCGTGCTCCCGGGGGTCGGGAGGTTCGCGAAGGCTTCAAGCCGCGCGAAGGAGAAGAGCACGTCGGACGGGTAGACGGGCCAGCCCACCCCGGTCTTGGAGTCGTAGAACCGGGCCGCGGGATCGATGGGGAACGTATAGGACTGCGGCGAGCCCATCGATCCGTTCACGATGAGGGAAGTCCCAAAGAGCTGCTGGCACTGGGCGGTCCCCGGCACGCACGCCGCGAGCTCGGGCACGAACGAAGAGGTCGCGTTGCCGTCGTACGTGATCAGCGTCTGGTAGATGTTCAGGATCGCTTCCACGGAGGTCGGATCGGACGCGACGGCGGGGTCTAGGGTTTGGACCCCCGGCGTGATCGAGTAGACGTTGATCGAGCCGGGCACCGAGGGCGCATGCACCGGAGGCGGAGAACACATCGCGCAGGGAGCGGCGGGAGCCGGCGCCCCCACGACCGGAAGGCCTCCGAGCACGATCAGGATCGCCGTCGCGCTAACCGCGGCGACTGCGAATGGAGCGCGGGGTCGCCGGTCGGTTCGCCACATCATCGAGCGCCCGCCCGCTTTCGAGCGCGCGGATCGCGCGACTAGGCCGGCCACCTGTATATTACCCCCCTGCGGGAGCCGGGAAGCGGTGGCGGGCTCAGCGTGCCTTCAGCACTTTCTTGACGTTGGGGTGTTCCTTGGTGAAGATCTTGCCGCCGCAGTTGTCGCAACGAACCCCGAAGAGGTTCGCGTCGGAGGGGAGGGCCTCCCCGCACCGGATGCACCGGAACATGGCTCGCTCCTACCACGAAACCCGGCGGCCTTAAGGCTTGCCCGCCACGGGTTCGCGTTCGGCTCGGCTGACGGGCCCCGGTGGGGCGAACAAGTAGGCACCCGAGGCAAACCGGGTGCCGCAGCGCCCGCATTCGAAGACCCCGCTCGAGATCCGTGAGAGCGTTACCGTCGAGCATCGGGGACAGGCCGCACGGTGGCCCCGGCTGCGGTCGAGTTCGAGGACCCGACGCCGGATGCGGATCCCGTAGCGAGCCCCCATCCAGCCGGTGTTTCCGACCTTCTTCGTGCGCTTGCTCATAGGGTGCCTCCCTTCCGGGCGACGGTGCGCAGGCGATCCCCGTGGTGGAACGCCCGCTCGACGGTGGCGCGGATGTCGTCTGGAGAAAAGGCGCCCACAAGACCCTTTTGCATGGCCACGACGCGTCCCGTCTCATCGGTCGCGACTGTAAGGCGGCCCTGCGCCGCGCGTTCCTCCTCGAAGCTCGGATCGACCACGATCGCGTCACCGAGGCGCACGAAGGTGCATTCGATCGGGGTGTGCTGCACGTCGAGCGGGGTGTCCGCTTCCCCGATGCCGAAGCGCTTGCTCGGCAAGATCGCGTGGTGCAGCGCGGAGATCCCGGCGAGCATCGCCGCATCGATCAGGTTCCCGGAGTGATCGAGCACGTGGATATCGACGTAGCAGACCCACGTCTTCTCCCCCGGCGTCACGCACAGCTTGGTCAGGTCGATGGCCTCCGCGGCGCGGATCGCCCGGTCGACCACCCGGGAGACTTCGATCGCCCAGGGCTGCGGCGGCCCCGGCTCGAACGTTGGGCTGGAGAGCGGGATCAGTTCGGCGTTGGTCGTGAGGACGCCCGCGTTCGGGGTGTCCGGGAACGGCTTGCCCGGCTCGAGCTTGATGCCCGAGAGGACCGCGGTGTCTCCGATCCGCGCGAGCGCCGAACCATCGGCGGTCGTCACGAAGCCGATCTCGACCGAGACCGGGCGGTACTGATCGGCGCTCCGCCCATCCATGCGCTTGCCACTCGCGGCGAGGTCGAGGATGTGCGTCGTCAGGATGTCGGCGGTGATCTCTTCGCTCATGCAGCGACCTCCGTCGGGCGGGTCCCGCTATAGCGGTCCCGCAGCGCCGCCTTCATCTTGTCGTAGATGACATGGCAGCCCTTCACGCCCATGTCGAGGGCGCGGGAGAGCTCCTCGCGCGTCATGTGGCCCTCCATCTGGAGGAGGACGAGGCGGCCGGATTGCGGCACGAGCGCCATCGGAAGATCGGCCTCTCCGAAGTTGTCTTCGGCTTTGTTCAGATCGAGCACGATCTCGCCCGCGACCTTGCCGACCGCGACGGCCGGCACGAGGTCCGCCATCGGGATCCCTGCGTCCGCGAGCGCGACGGACGCCGCGACGAGACCGGCGCAGCGCGTCCCGGCGTTCGCCTGGAGCACCTCGATGTAGACGTCGATGCTCGTCCTCGGGTACTCCTCCGCGAAGATCACGGACTCGAACGCCTCGGCGATCACCTTGCTGATCTCCTGCGAGCGGCGGTCGAGGCCGGGGCGCTTGCGCTCGTCGACGCTGAACGCCGCCATGTTGTACTTGCACTGGACGATCGCCTTGTTGTTCTGTTGGAGATGGCGCGGGTGGACCTCTCGGGGCCCATAGACCGCGGCCATCACCTTGTTCGCTCCCCACTCCACGAACGCGGAGCCGTCGGCCCGATGGAGCGGCCCGGCCACGACTCTCAGCGGCCGCAGCTCGTCCAGCCGGCGACCATCGACGCGGATCCCCTCGGGGCTCAACAGGACGGGGACTTCTTTCGCACCTACGTTTCCCATAGTAGTTTTCTCCTTGGAATATCAGTTCACGGCTCGTCGGGGGGTTCCGGCACGTCGTCGTCGGGGATCGCCATCTCCCGTTCCGCCGGGGGAGCGGGCAGGCGCGGGACAGTAACGTCCGGCGAGCGCGATCCGAGCAGATCCTGGATCCGTTCGGTCAGCCCCGGGCGGTGCCCGTCCAGATCGATGATGCGCAGTGCCTGGCGCACGCGGCCGATGGCCTCCGGAGTCCCATCGACCCACACGCGGCCATTCTGGCCGACGGTCATCTTGGCGCCCGTCAGGCTCTGGATGGACTGGATCATCGACCCTCCACGGCCGATCACACGGGGGATGCGAGCGGGGGAGACGGTGATGATGGTCCCGCCTTCGAGCCGTCCGAGGCCATCGCCCACCATCGTCACTCCGATGCGCCCGGTCGCTTCGAGGTTCTCGACCCGCACCGCGACCGCGTCGCCGACCCGCAGGTAGCGGTCGGTCTCACCAATCTCGATCTTCCATGGGGTCCCGGTCATGTGGAGAGGGGCCCACCGGGGAGCGCCGATGTCCAGCAGCCAGAATGTACCTTGAACGTCTGTCACGGTCCCGAGCACCACGTCCCCGGCCTTGGGGATGTAGCGTCCCGAGAGCGGGAGTACTTGGATGAACGGCGGCCGCTCGGCCACGAGACCGAGCACGCTCGCGTAGACCTTGCCGTGGACCCGGTAGGTACCGGAGCCCGGTCGAAGGCCATCGGAAGGGATCTCTTCCCCGGGAAGTACTAGTGTCCGATCCCCAGAGGGATGCGAGGAACGACCCTCGCGGCCACGAGTACGGTGGCCCGGCAGATGTCCACTGTCCATTGTTTATGCTGCACCGGGCGCGTTGGACGATGGTGCTCTATTTAACCAAAGCGGTCTCGGCGGTCCCCTTCGTGCGCGCATTGAGCTTCTCGTAGAGATCGGTCTGCACGCCGGCGGGGATCTCGAGGATCCCGCTCCAGGATCCATCGCTGCCCCACTGCTCGTCCGAGAGCTTTCCCATTCCCTTGATCTCCCCGATGACGCGCGGGTAGTGCTGCGCCGGGACCTTGATGCGGACCCGCACGACGTCGAAGCGAATCGGGAGGAGGGGACGGAGCTTGGTGAGGACCTCCTGGACCTGGGCGTCGACGGGGCGGAACGGATCGATGTGAACCTTGGCCTCCGTCATCGCCGCCTCGATCCGCGCGGGCGGATGGGGCGCGCCCGTCTGAGGGTTCATCGCGTTGCGGGCGATCGTGGCGACGATCTGCCGGCGCTTCACCTCCTGGAGCTGGTGGCGCTGCTCGGTGGTGACCTGGACCTCGCCCTTCTGGACGATCTCCTTGGCGATCACCGCGATGTTGCGAGTGTGGAAGATCTTCTCGAGGTGCTCCTCGGAGATCTTGTCGCCCTTCTTCGCGTCCTTGAAGACCTGGTCGAGGGCGAGCTTGTCGGCAAGATCGATGTCCTTGCCGTCCTTGATGTCCTGGACCGCCGTCGGATCGACGAGGACCTCGAAGCGCGAGCCCGCGTGCTCCCATCGGGCGATCACCGCGTCGTCGACCTTGACCATCGTTCGGATCCCGCCCCCCTCTCGGTGCGGTGTGGCCTACGGTCGGCCGCTCTTGGGGGGATTCGGGGCCGGGGGAAGTCGGCTAGAGTACTTCTGTACTTCCTCGGCGGAGAGCCGGCGCATTCCCTCGCCGGGCTGAACGGTGCAGATCTCGACCTGGGCCAGGCTCGCCCCTTCATCGAGAGCGGTCCGCAGCCCTTCGAGGGCGAGGAGGATCGCCGCGTCGCGATCGAGACCGGGCTTGTACTTCGCCTCGAAGAGCTCCATGACCGGGCCCTTGTTGCCGCCCGTGCTCGTGGCATGGAAGCTCGTTAGGGAGCCGGAAGGTTCGGTCTCGAAGAGATGAATGCCCGAATCGTCGTAGCCGCCGACGAGGAGCGCGGTCCCGAACGGGCGGACCCCTCCGTACTGGGTGTACTGTTGCTTGTTGTCGCAGATCTTGCGGACCAGCACCTCGACCGGGATCGACTCGGCGTAAGTGATCCGGTGAACTTGGGCCGAGAGTCGCGCGTGATCGACCAGAACGCGGGCGTCCGCGACCAGGCCGGCCGTGGCGCAAGCGATGTTCTCATCGATCTGGTGGATCTTTTCGAGGCTCGCCGGTTAGGCCAGCTTTGGATTCGGGATCCGCCGATCGGCGATCAGAACGACCCCGTTCGCATAGACCACACCGGCGGTGGTGGCTCCCCGGCGAACCGCCTCGCGGGCGTACTCGACTTGGAACAAGCGTCCGTCCGGAGAAAAGACGGTAATGGCGCGGTCGTAGGCCATCTGGCCCGGTTGCATCTCCATCGAAGGCTACTCCGGCGCGGGACACTCGGGCGCCCCTTATAAGCGGAACGAGGGCGGTTGCACTCAGACCAGCCGGTAGCGCCGGTACCGCAGACCGCGGCGACAACTGTAAGTCCCTTCGGGCCCGGTACGTGTCGATGGCGGAAGGTCCTCCGGAGCCCGGTCGCCCGCGTGGATGGCGGCTCGAGGGCTCCTCCTCGGCCTACCTTCGCGCCGCGTCCGACCAACCGATCGACTGGCATCCCTGGGGCAACGAGGCGTTCGACGTCGCTCGACGGACGGGCCGCCCCATCCTGCTTGACATCGGGGCTTCGTGGTGCCACTGGTGCCATGTCATGGACGAAGGAACGTACTCGGACGCCGAGGTCGCTCGCCTGCTCGGCGCGCACTTCGTTGCCATCAAGGTCGATCGGGACGATTATCCCGAGATCGATCGGCGCTACCAGCGCCAGGTCGGCGCGCTCACGGGCCAAGGGGGCTGGCCTCTCACCGGGTTCCTGACCCCCGACGGGGACGTCTTCCTCGGCGGAACGTACTACCCTCCGACCGACGGACATGGTCGTCCGGGCTTCCGGCGGCTGCTCGCGGAGATCGCCCGCCTGTGGACGGAGGAACCCGATCAGCTCCATCGGCACGCGCAGAGCATCCGCGACGCGCTCGAGCGGATGCGCTCGGCCCGTCCAGCCGCCGGCCGATCCCTCGAGGAGTTCGTCTCGGGGATCCTCGCCCAGGTCCACCAGGGATACGATCCCGTGAACGGTGGGTTTGGATTCGCGCCGAAGTTCCCGCATCCGACCGCCGTCTCGCTACTCCTTTGGGAGGAGTACTCTCGCCGGACCCCCGTCTCGGGCGAGCGGGCCCGGGAGAACCTCCTGCGGATGGCGGACGGCGGTATCTACGATCAGATCGGCGGAGGGTTCCATCGCTATTCGGTCGATGAGGCCTGGCACATCCCCCACTTCGAGAAGATGGCCTCCGACAACGCCGCGCTCCTCGCGGCGTACGTGGAAGGCGCGCAGCGCTTCGCCGATCCGCGCTTCGAGCAGGTGATCGGCGGGATCGTCAACTGGGTGCGGGCAACTCTGCTCGATCCCGAGGGCGGCTTCGGCGCGAGCCAGGACGCCGACAACGCACCCGGCGACGACGGGAGCTTCTACACGTGGACGCGAGCGGAGATGCGCGGTGCGCTGGAGGAGCCCGAGTTCAAGGTGGCGAGCCGGTTCTTCGGAGCGGGCAGCGACGGGCGGATGCCCGAGGACCCGCAGCGCAACGTGCTCTTCCGGCTCATGCCGATCGCCGAGGTCGCCTCGAGTCTCGGCGTGAGCGAGACGAGCGCCCGAGCGTCGCTCGATCGGTCCATCGAAAAGCTCCGGGCGGCCCGGGCCCGGCGGCCGCAACCCATCGTCGACCACGCGCGGCATGCCGATCTGAACGGGGCGATGGCGTTCGCCTTCGCTCGGGCGGGGGAGTTCCTAGGGGACGCCGAGATCGTGAGCGATGCGCGCGCCACGGTCGATCGGATCCTCGAGGGGGCGTACCGACCCGACCGGGGAGTGGCCCACCGGCTCGAACCGACCGGCTCGAGCGGGTTCGGCCTGTTGGACGACCAGGTCCAGATCGCCCGCGCGCTGACCGAACTCGCGGGAGTGACCGCCGAACCGAAGTACGCCCGGCACGCCGACGAGATCCTATCGCTCGTCGACCGAGAGTTCCGGGGCGAGGACGGGCTCTTGCGCGATCTGGTCCCCGCGCTCTACGATGGGCCGACCATCGGCTCCCTCCAAGAGCCCTCGTACCCCCTCGAGGACAGCCCGCATCTCGCCGCGAACTCCGCAGCCGCGCTCACGTTCCTGCGCTACTCCGCGCTCGTCCACGACGACCGCTGGCGCGAGAAGGCGGCCGCTCTGCTCCTCCCGATCTCCTCCCGCATCGGGGGCGCGGGGATCTTCGGCGCCGGAGCGGCATGGGCGGCGGGCCTCCTCGACACTCCGGCCGTCACCATCGTGGTGGAGGGATCCGGCCCCGAAGCCCACGAACTCGAGAGGATCGCACGTCGCACGTGGCACCCGAACCGATGGGTGTTCCGCGGAACTCCTCCTCCGCCCTTCTCTCCTCCAGGGCTGACTCGGTCCGGTACGAGCGCGGTCCGGGCCCTCGTATGCGTCGGAACTTCGTGCCTTGCGCCGATCACCGACGGCGCCGCGCTGCGCGAGACGATCGGGAAGGCCGGTCGATCGAGCGTGGGATAGGCAGCAGCCCGACATCCGTCCCATCGAGCAGGTAGGCGCGCACGGTTCCGCGTGCGAGGAACCGCTTCACGAGGAAGGTCCGGCCGCGCGTGGGGCGGTCCCGGTTGAGCGCCTCCGTTCCTGCGATCGGGTTCAGGGCTGGCAGCACGATCAGCTCGCGAGCACCTATCGGCGGATCCCGACGACGTCGCGCCGGGAGCGGGTGGGCAGCGCTGAACTCCACCCGCACCCAGCATCGACGCTTCGCGAGGGGATCGCGACGTGTGGGTGCGAAGCGGACTCCGGGATGCAGATGGCCCGCGACGAGCCGCTCGCACTGGAGCACCTCAGGCGAGGGCCAGCGGTGTCCATGGAAGATCCCCACGCCTTCCCGAGCGATGCCGACCGCACCGTGGACGACGACCTCCCGCGGGAGGTAGCGGGTCAGTCCGACGTCGTGGTTCCCCGGGACGAGCTCGACGTCCAGGTCCTCCTGGAGCAGACGGCCGAAGAATGCGAACACCACCGGACGCAAGGGAGGCGGCGTGCCGACGATCGGATGCTTGGCGTCGCCGGCGATGACGATCCGATCCGCCCCGGCGGTTCTCGCCCAGCCGATCACGAGGTCGGCGATATGGGCCGAGGACGCCTCGGGGGGACCGGACGGCCGGTCGCGCGTCGCTCCCAGCCCGAGGTGGACGTCCGAGACGATCAGGTCGACCGGTGCGGAGCGACGTGCGCTCGCGAGCCGCAGCGCCGGAGCGTCCGGGACCGGGCGGAGATCGACCATGGCAAGGATTCGCAACGGCATAGGGGCATGAAACGTGGCGCGCTGGACCGCCCGATCGCGCGGAGGCGAGCCGGGGTTACGGGATCCCGACGTGGCCGAGGTTCCAAGGCACCGGCTGAACGAGATAGGCGAAAACGCCGGAACCGAACGCGAGGACCAGCAGGATTCCGAGCGTTTTCGTGTCGGTGCGGTATCCGGCGTTGCGGAAGAACCAGCTCACGAACACCGTGATGAGGATGAAGAACAACGGGAACGACCAGACCCAGTACGAAGCGAGCACGACCGAGAGCTGATCGGCGAGAACGACCGCGAGGATGGCGACGAGCACGACGCCGGCGGCAAAGATTGCAAGAGCGATCCAGGGCCCGGAGGCCCGTCCCCGGCGCCGCCGCAGGAAGAGGCTGGGAACCACCGTCCCGAAGACGAGGATCGCGGCGAAGGCGACCACCCCGATCCAGAGGATCAGTATACCGTTCATCGCCCCGACACCGTCCTACGGCCCCCGCGGTCGACTCGATGGAGCGGGGGCCCGGGGTAAAAGACGACCGTTTCAGCGGAAACGCGGCTCGACGTCGGAGGACCCGCCGGCAGAAGCACGTATCTGGAGTACGGAAATTAGTTCCGACCCCCCTCCTCGCCCCGACTCCCGACCAGCTCCAGTGGGCCCGAGCCCGCGCCCAGGCCCTGCGTTACCGCCAGCACCTCCCTCTACCTCCTCCCCCACCCCGAGCTCCCTCGCCCCCTCGCCTACGTGCCCCCAGGGTACCGCTCTCCCTCCCCCTACCCCGAGCTCCACTACCCCGATCGTCTCCCCTTCGCGTGACCAAGCTCACCGACCGTCGGATCGCCTACCTCGTCCAACAATCCCAGAACCACTGGGACGGCGATGCTCTGCCTCAGATGGCGGGGCGCTGGGG
>Ga0307373_10000017_pt1 | contig 232017 bp, 174 predicted proteins | sample OX2MG_FD_202534 | JGI IMG/M metagenome (GOLD analysis project Ga0307373, IMG submission 202534) | Soil microbial communities from Risofladan, Vaasa, Finland - OX-2 | ecosystem: Environmental > Terrestrial > Soil > Coastal area > Acid sulfate soil | place: Finland: Risofladan, Vaasa...
CCAAACGAGATCGCGATGCCCTCTGGAAGGAAATCGGGGAATTGCTCAATACGGTCTCCCCAAGCGAATGCACAAACTTCTTCGCCTCTTGCGGATATGTAAGCACTTAAATCGAAACAGCTCTAGTATTCCTTGCCCATTTCCTTGGCCGCTAGCCGGGGCCTGGCGTCTTGGCGGTTGCAGACTTTCCCTGAGTTTCACATCTCGCGGCCACCCGATCGCTCATCTTGAGTACGCGACCTGGCTTTGCCTTCACCGTGGGAGTTTGTGCGGAGGCCGGGCCGCAACCCTCGTGGAGGCCGCGGCCCGGATGGCGAGCAAACGTACAAATTCTCAAAGAGCGCCGGCCTTGGCGTTCCCGTGCGCAATCCCATCCGGCTGCCGAGACCCGGGGGAACACACACGGCTTGCGCCCAAGAAACCTACAGGGCTTCGTCGCCTCGCTGGTTGTCGCGGATACGCACGGCTTCAGCAACGTCAGAGAGAAAGACTTTGCCGTCTCCGATCTTGCCGCTGTGCGCCGCTTTGATCACGGCTTCCACTGCCTGAGCGGCAAGGGCATCCGACAAAACCACCTCCACCTTGATTTTGGGTAGCAGGTCGACGGTGTATTCGTGGCCACGATAAATCTCCGAGTGGCCTTTTTGCCGGCCGTGGCCGCGCACTTCACTCACGGTCATCCCTTGAATCCCTACCTCGTACAGCGCTTCCTTCACATCGTCCAGCTTGGATGGCTGGATAATAGCTTCCATTTTTTTCATAGCTTCTGCCCTTTCTTCTGCCCTTTAAGGGAAATTGAATTAGGCCCGACCTGCCCCGCATGGAGAACCCACAGAGAATCCGGAAATCAACGCCCGACTCATGGATCGGGCGAAACACTCTCAAGGCCGGCAGGAGCCCCGGAAATATCGAGCTCTGCCGGTTTACGACTAAAACAGAAACTGAGCAAAGGAGGTGTAACCAAGGTTGTGGCCAACACCAATACCACCACCAGGGAATAGATCTCGGAGGAAACGAGCCCCGCCGCCCAGCCGATATTCGCCGTAATCAGGCCCACTTCTCCGCGCGGGATCATGCCCACGCCGACAATCAACCCGTCCTGGACTGACATCCCCTTCATCCAGGTGCCCAGTCCGCAACCAAACACTTTACCCAGAATGGCGATGATCAAAATGAGAAAGAAGAACCCAAAGTGGCCTCCGAGCGAGCGAGCGTTGATCTCGAGTCCAATGGAGGCAAAAAAGAGCGGGCCAAAAAAAGAGTTGGTCATGGACCGCAAGTCCGCAATCACTTCCCCGTGCGTGGGGCTTGCGGCAATGAACAGCCCCGCCAGGTAAGCGCCCGTGATGGCCGCCATGCCGCCTCCGTACTGGGACAGGAAGGCAAACAAGAATCCGATTGAGAGCGCCGCGGCCAGCGGGATATGCGCTCCATGGAAATGGCGCGCCTGCCGGAAAGCGAATCGAATGAGACGCGGCCCCAGCCAGAACGCGAAGGCGAAGAAAAGCACCATCCGCAGGATCGTTCCGCCAAAGCCCAACAGGCCTCCGCCCGCGTGCGCGCCGGCGAAATGCGCTTCTTCGGCAATCACCAGCGAAAGCACCAGCAGTCCCAAAACGTCGTCAATCACCGCAGCGGCCAGGATGGTTGAACCGGCGCTCGAGCGGAGCTGGTTCAGGTTCATGAGCGTCTGGGCGGTAATGGAAACGCTGGTAGCCGTCAGAATGGTGCCGATGAACACCGCCTCGGTCCACTTGAACCCAAGGGCGTGGCTGACGAATGCGCTGCCGACAAAGGGGAGAATCACTCCACCGCAGGCGCCCCAAAAAGCAGGCCCGAAAGCTCGCTTCATCCCTTCGATGTCCGTCTCAAGCCCCGCCAGGAACATCAAGACGACCACGCCCAGTTCCGCCAGGACGTCTATAAATGCAGCGAGGGAAATATGAAGATTTCCTCCCGTGGTGGCCGTGGCGGAAAACCACGAAAACCTCCAGACGTTGATGAGGGTCGGACCCAGCAGCACACCTGCCAGGAGTTCGCCCATGACGGCGGGCAACCCGATCCGAGCCACCAGCCCGCCGGCGGCTTTCGCCAGCAGGATCAGCAGCGCCAGGAAAAACAGGACTTGAAGCGAGATATCCATATGCGATGTTCCCGGTTGGTGGTGCGGCCTTCTGCTCCACCTGTCAGGGCTGAAACCGTTGCCCGCCCGGCAACAGGGTATGAACGTAGGATTTTCTTAGCGCCTGCCGAAGAGACAATCCCGGGTGATCAGGATGGTCACGGCGCCTCCACAGCCCAGAATCACCGGCCAGGACGGAGCATGAAACACCCCGATGGCCATGATCGCCACTGCGGCCGCGCAGACAATCGCGATCCACCGCGCCCTAATCGTCTCAACAAAAAGTGACCACATATTCAACGCTGCCGACTCCATCATGGCTTAAGCCTCCCTCTAGCGCACATAAAACTTTAAAAACATGACGAACATGGGAACGACTACGCTTGCCGCCAGAAGCCACTTGGTGCGCCCGGAAAACGGCCGGTCCCAGGTGGGGCGGTTCAGTCTTTTCTTCTCGTACTGTCTTTCCTGGTGGATCAACTGTCCCACCAGCTTGCGTTCCTCGTTGGAAGTCGCGCAGTCCAGGGCCTTCCGCATCTCCTCATATCCTTTTTTGGTGACATGCAGCTTGAAGTAGAGCTGGCCCAATTTAAAGTGCGCAAAGAAATTATGAGGTTCGAGGGCGGTAGCTTCCTCGAGGTGATCCAAGGCCTGGTAAACCCGGCCATGGATCGCGTAGGCAATGCCGAGACCGACGTGCGCATCGGCATAATCGGGGTTTCTCTCCACGATCTGTTCGAAGCACTCGGCCGCGGCGAGAGCTTCACCACGGTTGATGAATTCCAGCCCCGCGGAGAAGGCTGCTGGAACCTCGGCGGGAACCATAGTGCGGGGAGCCGCCACAACCTCTCCCGAAGGTTCGTTCATTATGAGAGCTGCATCACGAACTGCCAGTCCAAAATCGATCGTTGCCACAAGATCTCCTTTCTCTTTTGCAGGAGGGTGGGACGCCGGGCTAAGCCGCGGCGCCTGCCCCCTGCATCTTCAGAACGAATTCGGGATAACCAACTGCTCCCATTTCAGGAATGTCCAGGCCTTCCAGCTCGGACTCGGGCGAAACGCGCTGGCCGATGAAGTAATCGATGACCAGATTGGCGACGAAAGTCAGGGTGAAGATGCACCCGAGCAGCGTCACCACGCCGATCAACTGGGCGATTAGCTGTGAAGGCTCACCGTAGAAGAGGCCTTTGACGGAACCGACGCCGGTTCCATCGGCGAACAGGCCGACCGAGATCACACCCCACAGGCCGCAGGTTCCGTGGACGGAGATGGCACCCACCGGATCGTCAATGCGAGCAATCCGATCGATGAACTCAACACTGAGGCAAACCAGTACCCCGGCGATCAAGCCGATGATGGCCGCCGAAATCGTATTCACGAATCCGCTGGGAGCGGTGATGGCCACCAGACCCGCCAGAAGACCATTGCCGCCCATGGAGGCGTCTGGCTTGCCGTACCGAACCCACATGTAGAAGACGGCCCCAAAGGACCCCGTGGCGCCGGCCAGCATGGTGTCAACCGCGATGGTGCTGATCCGCAAAGCCCCGGATGCGCCCAGCGTGCTGCCCGGATTGAACCCGAACCATCCAAAGGCCAGAATGAAGCAGCCAATCAACACCATGGTGATGTCGTGGCCCGGAATGGCATTCGAGGAGCCGTCGCGATTGTACTTGCCAATGCGCGGGCCGACGATGATGGCGCAGGCCAGCGCGGAGAGACCTCCTACCGCGTGGACTACCCCGGAGCCCGCAAAGTCAGCATAGCCGCTGCCCAGGCCGTAGTTCGAGCCCAGAGCGTAAAGCCAGCCCCCACCCCAGGCCCAATTGGCGAATAGCGGGTAGGTGATGGCGCCAAGGAAAACTGAGGATACGGCGAAGGCCGCGAATTTCCAGCGCTCCGCGCAGCCCCCGGTGACGATGGTCGCGGCCGTGTCCATAAAGACCATCTCGAAGAGAAACAGCACCATCACCGCGACGTCGTAAGTGCCGCCTTGGGTTAGGAAGAAGCCGTGGGTGCCGAACAGGCCCCATGACTTGCCGGCAATATGGAGTGCAAACTCGCCGCTGAGGGGAGCGGCGCCTCCAAGACTTGAGACTCCTGCAGCGCCACCCATTTGTAAGGCAAAGCCGCAGACCCAGTACGCAAACAGTCCAAAGCCGTACACCATAAAGTTCATCATCATGGTGTGATTGGCGTTTTTGGCCCGGCACAGGCCGGTCTCAACTGCCGCAAAGCCGGCCTGCATGAACATGACCAGGAATCCGGTGATTAAGGTCCAGACAAAGTTAATGGCGACCTTGTTCTGGCCGACTTGATTGAGCGTATCGGCCAGCGTGAGCCCGACTTTCGGATTGGAAACGGTGACATCGTTCACCGTCCCGGTCATGCTTCCGGACGGATCACCCTTGGCCATCTGATCCGCGGAAGGCGGGTTGGCCTCTTTCACCGGCAAAGCCGTAGTCAAAGATGGTGCGGGGGTGGCCTGGGTGCTGGTCGTCGGTTGGCTAGGTGTTTGACCCCAAGCCGGGACCCCGCATAAGAGAAAGGTCATTAGGATGACCCCACTGATCAAAGCATTTAATTTCTTCCGCCGCATGCACGTCCTCCGTTTATCGAGAGATGGCCAAGCGCCCTCTTCTCGCATGATTAAGGTTAGAAAATTTTTTACTTCTTCCAGATGGCTTCCTTCATGTAGGCGCGGTTCAGGAAACCGAGGATCCCTGTCAGGCACAACCCAATCCCGATCAGGCACAAGACAAAGCGAACACCCAAGGATGAAGTCCAAGTGAGGCCGGCTACCGGAAGCAGCCACCCACAAACTGCCAAGAGCAAACCAAAAAATTTCATTTCAGTCTCCCGATGTTGAGATTTCATCGAATCCGCCGATGCCCATTTGGGGTGCAACCCGCCTGGGCCCGGCCTGCGGAGGCGATGTCGCCCTCCGCAGTTCTATCCTCAATCCATGAATTCCAGGGGCTTGATCTTCCGTAATCCGAACAGCGAGTACAGCAGCAAGCCCACGCTGACCAACGTGATGATGACTCCCAGCCCCGTATGATCGCCCGTCCAAAGCACCAGACCTGCAACGAACCCTGTGAAGGCGATCAAGAATACGCTCAGGTAACTACCCTGTTGTCGATTTGCAGCCATGCGATCCTCCCAATAAATTGATGAAGCGCTATAAGTTAGTTTTGGGGAGCCCGCCCCATTCCCTATTGAGCCCCGTGAATATCAAACACATACATCAGTCCGATATCCACCGTGTTCTGGTTCTTGGACAGCCCATCCACGCCGCGCGGAAAGAACGGCTCGTTGGACATGTCGCGGCGGAATTCCGCCCGAGTGATGAAGTGTTCGGCAAACGTCCGTTCCAGCGTCGCGGTGTATTCGTTGATGTGCTGCGGAGTTCCGGTGGTAAAGCCGTCGTGATCGTCGTAGTACTCATAGCGAACGGCGAAGGCGTACTTGTTGTTGAACGCGTAACGGGCGTAGGTGGCAATCCCTGTCCAATGGACGGTGTTCACGAAGCCAACCGGCAGATCCCCGGCTCCGTAGTCGAAGTTTTCCAGCAGCGACAGCTTGGGAGTCACGTTGATCTGCAGCACGGTGTCTGTCAGGTGCCGCCAGTGGGAATTGGTGTTCGCCATCTGCGGCCCGCCCAGATAGTTCTGCGTCAGGCTCACCTTTGAATTGGGCGTGTACGCCACGCTGAAGCCGTAGGTTTTCCCGGTGTTGGGCGCCACAATGTCATTCCAGCCGTTAACCAGGAAGCCCGTCAGAGTGACTTTGGGGTTGAAGGTGTAAGCGGCGCGCACGCCAAAATGATAGAAGGGAATAGCGTACCCAAACAGAATGCCCCGGCTGTAATTCCAATCAGGGGCAGACTCGATCACTTCGGCGCCAGCGGGCGTCACGAATTTCCCGAAATCAATCTGAAGCCCCTTGCCGATCGGAGCCAGGTAGGACAGGTAAGCCTGCTCAACATTGCGGTCAAAGGAAGCCCCAACCACGGGCTCCGAACCATTGACGACGTTCATGGCATTCCCGTACCCGAAGGTCAGGTTGTAACCCAGCCGGCTGACGCTCGTGTCCGGGCTCCTCTTGATCACCAGCTCGGCGAGATTCAAATTGAACTGGTTGGTGTAGTTGTCAAAAACTCTCAGCCCCGCCTGACGGTCCGCCGGGTGGTTAAAGTCAAACCCATAGTAGCCGTCCACGCTGCCGCTGATCGACGTGGAATTAAAAATCTTCTCGGCCATAGTTGGCTTGCTTGCGGGAGTACCCGATTCCGTTGCTGAGCCGCTATCTTGGCTCTGCGCTCGGAGCACGGGACCAGCTACGATCGCCATCAAAAAAGTCAAAAGAAACACGACAACGCCCCGAGAAGTCCTCATATTTACTTTCCTTCCATGTTTTGGGAATTCCGACTTAACCCAGCACGGCTACATTATGGGAAAGGATATTTCGTGTCCAATTAATAGTTATGTTGCGAACGATAAAAAACTTTTCGATAAAGCGGTTTTATGGCCGCGATAAAAACGGGGCCGGCGCCGCGCCGCGGCGGCAATCGCCGAGAACCCTCAGAGCCTGTTTTTATGCGGGTTTGCGGCGCACGATGAAAAATCGGCGGGACGGCCGGATAGATCGTCAGGAGGTGTGCAACGCTGCGGGTTCTTCACGCGGGGCACATTTTCGGCTTCACGGTTTGAGGGAAAGGGGCTTGGAGATTTTCATCCGGAGCGAAGCAAAAAATGCGGATCTTTCCGTTTCGGGCTAGGGCTTCCGCACATCCACAAACGTGCCATAAATAACGTTTCGGGATTTTCGGTCGGCATAGGGAATGCTGTACCAGCCGTAGGGGACGTTGTCATAAACCACCAGAAGCCTGCCGGGCTCAACCTCGACGAAGTCGGTATAATGCGTGCTCTTGCCTGGAAAAATAGGGGTCACGTGCGACCATGTTTCCCCGGCGCCGTCCACACTGAACATCACGACGACCGGCCCCGGCCGGCCCGTCGTGCACGCCAGAACGCCGTTCGCGAGGCGCCTTACGCGCAGCGCTACTCCCTGATAAGGAAGCGAAACGGGCGACGTCCACTTCCCCCCGTCATCCGACGACCATGCTGCGCCGATGAATCCATCCCCTCCTGTGCGAAAAAGAGCCAACAGCCTGCCATCCGCCAGCCTCACCAGTCCGGCCTCGCAGGGGCCTTCACTCCCCATGCCTGGCCAGGGCTTCGCGCCGGGCTCGACAGCGGCAATCGTCGAACCCTCGCGCCACGAGCCGCCGCCATCATTCGAGCGAATCAAGGCCAGCCGATAGTAACGCGGGTCTCGCTCCGCCGTGTAATAGACCGGCGCCATCAAGCCGCCGCGGCGGGATTTGAGGATCGGCCCCCAAGCCACAACAACCGGCTCCCGGGCTAATTCGCCATCCTGCACCTGGCGCCCAAACAGCTTGGTCGCGGTCATCTGAATGGTCTCTGACATTCGGAGCGGAACATTCCGGCGCTGCTGAATCTCCATTCCCGATTGAGAGAATTTAGTCAGCGTGAGGTGGAAGTTCCGGGCCTGGCCTTGCGGATACGGGTCCGTCCAGCCGTAGAGTTGCCACAGGCTTCCATCCGGCTCAGGCGTCTGAGACCAGGCTCCGTCCACGTTCGAGCCGGCGCCCATCGTGTATCGGCGGCTCCAGGTCGCGCCGTGGTCTTTGGAGATGCAATAGGCGGAGAAATCACCTTCGGGATTTACTTCGTCGGGGCTCATGCGCATGGTCGCCATCAGGCTCCCATTCGAGAATTGATGGACCGTTGGAAACCAGCACCGGCGGAAGGAGTGGGTGATCTCTACGGTCTTTCCGACCCGCACAGCAAGCCCCGCCGTTTGACCGCCGGAAGCTGCTTGCTTGAGGCCTGCGGGAACTTCGTCCGGGACGGCGCGAGCGGCAGCCCCGGACAACAACGCCGTTCCCCCCATCCCTAAAAGTGTCGTCCTTGCAAAATCTCGCCGTTTCATAATGGGCTCACCTCGTCACATTCGATTTCCTGACCATTAGGGCGTGGAAAGAATCCTCAATAAATCCCTTGGGCTCCATAAGGCAGAAGCTCATGCGCATGGCCCTCCTTACGCCGTCGTCCCCGGATAGGAACTGTGCTATGGTCTGCTGGAAGAAATTTTGCCGATTAAATAAAGGTCCGGATGGTGGCCAAAATATTCACCATCGATCACCGCTCCACCCGTCTCACCCCCGATCAGGTTGATCTGGCTGCCTTGCAAGACCGTCATCGGCCCATTGTTATTAAGCGGGAGCGGGTCAGCTTTGCCGAATTCATTCTTAAGGGTGTCATAGACGAATACATCGCTGTCGTAAGGATTGTGCCGGTAATGCCTGAAAACACTCCCGAAAGGCGGCCGCGGAGTTCCAGAGGGTTCCAAAACATTCTTGTATTGGAATCCCCCGATCAGCAGAATGTAGCGATTTTCAAAGACAATCCTTCCGCTAGGGAAGTTACCGCTGGCGATGGGGGTATCGGGCAAACGCTTCCAAACATGCCGAGCTGGATCATACTCCCAATTATCGACAACGGTGCAATAACGGCTGCTCGGGTTATCATTCCCCGTTGCACCGCCAATAGCGTAAATTTTCCCATTCACTGCCGCAAGTGCCGCGTCCCACCGTGGCGTTCCCGGGCAACTCGGCAATTCTTTCCATCGCGCCTCTTTGCTTTCGGTGTTGAAAACGAGCAGGCGCGCGCCGAGCCGCTTTGTATCACCGCTTCGATCAGAATCCGTGTAGAACTTCTCTCGGTCGTAGTCCGCTCCGCCCATCCAATAAATCTTCGGGCCAATAGCGCAAATGCCAGCCCCGGCGGCGTGCCATGGAAGCTCCGGCAGGCTATTCCACTCCCATCGGCCGTGGAAACGCGACAACTCATAACCATCGCGGTAACAGAAAGGCGCAGAATAACTGAATCCGCCCCAACAGTAGAGTTTGTTTTTGACGGAAATACACGAAAGGCCCTGGCGAGGCGTCCCCGGAAAATCCGGGAGCGGCTGCCAACCACTCTCCGGCACTTCCAAATTCAGCGACCAGGCCTTTTTGAGAAAACCCCGGGGATACTTTCCGGGTTTGTTAACGACTCCCTTCGTTTGTCCGGAGCAGAAGCCGTCAACCGTAACAAGACGGTTGTCCACAATACCGCCGCTACTATCTTGAAAGCCTTGAGGCAGATCAGGACCCGTCGTCCAGGTGATTCGGAGCATTTTTGTGAGAGCTGTTGAGAAATCTGCCGCGGAGGGCTGCGGACCGGGACTGCCGGGCAGTTCTGCTATGACAAGGCATGATGCAAGAAGGAGTAGACCCATTGCTTCCTTGTTCATTTTCTGCCTCCTCGCAAGAAAGTTTCGCAATGTGGCCGTAGGGTCGAGGCGCAGGCGGCTTTGGCGCTTCTTTTGGTCTGGCCGGGTAAGAACTCCGTGGAAAAGAAATTATTTCAACTTGGTCTACTAAACACTTTTGAGACTCTTTCGCAGGAGCACAGCAACGCGGACAGATTCCTCGTTCTAAATGCGATCGACAATCAACTCGCCTAAGCCCGAGCCATAGGGCAGTTGAATCTGCAGCAGCCCCTCATGCGGCGCCGTAAAGGTGGCCGGAGCTCCGTTCCAGCGCACCTGGTAGCGCGAGTCGGGATTCATCGTAGCGAGCACGGTAAATTCGCGGCGGTGGCTGCCGGCCGAAGGCTTGAGTTTTGCTTCCAGATGCCGGTTGCCCTGGCTGAAGCGGGATTCCTTAACCCACACTTCGAATCCGCAGGTCAGCCGCCCGGGCGTGTAAAGCGAAGCAAACCAGGAGAGCGCCGGCGACGACAAGCTGCTGAGCTGCGGCCACCCTCGGCCCACCGGCGGCTGCGGCTTGAAATGCTCATAACAGTTGTAGGTGGAGTCGGTCGCCCGCTTCCAAAGGTCGAGCCCTGCCTTCTGGATGCGTAGGGCCAAGTCTCCGCGGCCCATGTCCAGCATCGCTTTCCAGAAGAACCACTGGTGCGCAAGCCAGACGCTGCCGTTCCAGTAGCCGTCCGGATTGTAATAAGGCGCGGATTGATCCACGGTGGTGAGCCCGATGTCCATCCAAAGGCGCTTGGGAGAAAACAGGTGATCCAACATTTGTTCTTCCTGCTCGGGAGAACACATTGCGGCCACCAGGGGATAAACTCCACCCAGCCCCATGTTGAAATTCTCTCCGTTCTCGTAACGCAGAATGCCGGTGGGCTCGCCGCGTTCGTCGTGCGTCACATAGCCGAAATATCCCGAGGACGCATCCCAGGAATATTTTTGGAGCGAACGAGCGAGTTGGGAAATATCCTCATCGTATTCGGCAAAATCGTCCGTGCGGCCCAGGGCCGCGGCGGCCACGCGCAGCATTTTTGCGCAGCGAATGGTATGGACGGAGTTGACCGCCGGAGCAACCGTCGGATAGAGGTTGTGCATGCGGGAATATTTCTGCGGAGGATAATCATCCCAGCCGCCGCTGTTGTAGAAATAGTCCCAGGTGCAAATCAAATGGTCGCGATGCCGCCGGGTTGTGGAACTGCCCAATCGTCCGGCCATGAAAAGATGGTATTGCCGAAGGCGCGGATAAAAATACTCCAGCAGCTCCCGCGATTGCGTCCGGTTCCACATTTCCCAAAAAAGGTAAATTTGCGTGGGGACCGGCGTCCCATGATGGATGTACGCCGATTGCGAGCCCGGCGGCGTCGTATAGAGGTTCAGGATTTCCACCGCGCAACGCAAATCAATTTCCAGCAGCCCCAGGCCGGTGAAACCGGAGTCCCAGGTGTAAAGGCAATCCCACGCCCGGCCGGGCGAATAATGGCGGATATACTCTCCCTGCGTGTAGAGCGGATAAACCAGGTTCGAGAGCGTTACCGCCGCTATCAGCCGCTGGCTGAGCTTATAAGTCTCCCCGGCAGGCGTGGAGGCCACCTGAAAAATCTTCTTCCTCGCGGATTGATATAGGCGCTCATTCGCGGGCGACTTCGAATCGAAATTCTCCAGACTGCGGCGAACCTGCACCTCCGGGCCGGTCGCAACCAGGCCGTAGATGACGCGCTTTGCGTTGGGCTCCAAGGTTATCGGGTGGGAGAAGGTGTGAACGAAAAGCGAATCGGGATCGCCGGGGACGTTGTTTCCGGCGTCGCCGAAGATGCGCCCCAGGGTTCTTCCTGTGGGCTTGCTTCCAAAGGCGGCGTCCAGGTCGCGCCACTTCAATTCGCGACGCCCTGCCCATGGAACGCCCAAAGCGAACCCGTAGGTGTTGGATATGTCCTCATACTTCAGCATCACGCCGTTCGTTGCCGGCACCGTTTCGATTTGAGGCACCGGATGCCAGGGCGCTTCGACAAAATGGACTTGGCCGGCACTTCCAGATTCAACCAGCACGAACCCATTGAGCGCAATCGGAGCGCCTCCGAGTGAAGTGAAGTGCAGATCGCATTCACCCGCCTGCAAATCACCCACCGGGACAGCCACCGTGTCAAACTTGCCGCTGCCCGTAAACGTGATCTCGCGCTGGACAACGCCGTCCAGTTTGAAGGAAACTTTTCCGCCGGCGTCCATTTGAAAACGCCAGACGAGCACGGCATTCGAGATCGGCCGCTCAAGCCGCACTTGGTACCGCACCCTGTCGCCCGCGTCCCGGCCAAACCCTTGCCCGACCACCGAACCTCCGACCGTTTCGTGATGGCGCTCTTCGCCGCGCCAAAGGCCGTCCCCTACCAGATTGTCCGTAGGCCGGGACTTGGCAAATTGCAGGTCGGAGTAGCCGACCGCGTCAATCCACTTGGCTCCGGGCGGCAGTGCAGCTTTGTACAAACGGATGGGCTGGGCGGTGTAGATCCTGAGAGGCGGAAAGACAAGCTGCGACAGACAATTCAAGGTGATTTCATGCGGCGAGCCGGTCTGGTTCACCAGTTCCAGCCGCGCCAACCGGCTCTCGTTTGATAATTGGGAATAGGATATGTCGCAATAGACCTGGTCTTTCCAGATGGTTTCCATGCGCAGGGAATAGAATTCCATGCGCGGCGCGGCTTGCCATGGATGGACGCCCGAATCGCCTTCGCTCACGCAGGGCAACTTGACAGGCCCCGAAGTCAGCAGCGGAAAAAGGCTCAGGTCAAAGCTGAGGCCGCGGCTCACGTCGGGGATGTGGGAAACGCCGAAATACTTTTTGGAATAAGGACCCCAGTCCGGCAGAGACAATAAATCGTGTGAGTTCACATAGCGCTCAAGATGGAATCCCAAAAGAGCAGAGTCGCCAGTCGCTGCGCCCCGCATCTTTTGCGACCAACCCAACAGGCCCCCGCTCACGGCGGCCAGCTTCATAAAGTCGCGGCGCGATAAGCCGTTCGTCTCCGGCAGGGAAGCTTCAAGAGTTTTATCGAGGTACTGTTTTTTCTTCATATTGGATCACCCGCAGTCGTGAACGCGCCTCCGCATGTAACAGGCTTGAGGCTAAACATTTCATCTTATCAGCTTCGAATCCGTTTGAATATTTCCCGGTGTCAACACTTGTCCGGCGGCGCGTTTCACTTTCCCGGCGATTCCTCGCGGCAGGAGGTTCGGAAAGCCATCCAGGTGAGTATCAGGGCTACTATGGTGAAGAACACGTTGGTAAGAAACTGGTGGCCCCAGCCGCCCCAGGCTTTAAAGGTGTACGCCCACCGGCCTCCCGCCGCCGCCAGGGCTTGCGCCGTGGGATTCACGACCGCGCGATCAATAAACATCTTCAGGTATTCGAGGATCAGGATGGTCCACACTACAAAAATGAAAGAGTTGCGAGCCACCGTCTTGTCCGCCCTGTTCCACCAGGTTGTGACCTTCCAAGCAACCACCACCGTCGTCAGCACGGCCAGCGTCCATAAGACGGCTGCGTTCCCAATCCGCTGCTCGTGGACCCAGTAGACCACCACGTTGGCCGCGGTGCCAAAATAGGTGAGCGTCACTCCAATGTGCCAGGCGAGTTTCTCGGAGAAATACGCCGAGCACCACAGCAACGAACCGAGCAGGAGCCACGGAACAATGGTCTGGTACAGGGCTGTCGCTATCAGCGCGATGGCCACGCCAAGGATCACACCCCAGACGTCCAATCCGGCGCTACTCACCGGCTGCTGGGTCCCCTCGGCATCCGGCAACTGGTCTCTAAGAAAGTAGGTTCCAATGCCCAGGCCCACTCCCATGAAGGTTCCAAAAGTGGTCTCGGCCACCTTCCACCAGTCAACTCCCCCGATGGACGAGTGGATGCCGGCTGAACATAGCGTCACGGCAACGGGATAACCGATGGCGCCTGCAACCACCGCGCACAGAGCGAGCACCAGCGGTATCTTTGTATGGCCGCGCACCGTCAGCCAGGCAATCAGCACCACGCCGGCAAACAGCAGGCCGGCCCAGATCTCAGGCCGAACGAGGGAAAGCTGCAAAAATCTTCGCCGGTTAATCAGCGCCCATCCAGCGTAAAAACTCGCCACCATGAAAATGATGCCAAGAACAATATCCTTCCGGCGGTAACGGGAAGCGGCCAGAGCCATCGCCAGTCCGGCGCCGCCGAACAGCGCCCACAAAGCGCCTTTGGTCGCCAGCCCCAGGTAGCCGAGCGCCACCGAACCTGCCGGCGGATGGATGCCGCCTATCACCATCCCCGCCGATTCCATCGTGGTCATGTCCGCTCCAAAGCCAAAACCCACGGCCGTCAGCCCGATAAGCAGGCCTGGGGAAAACTTTTTGCCCCGGAGCAGAATGCAGAGCGCGAGAGCCAGAAATGCGCCGGGAATCATGGCTCCGTTGGAGTGCCCAATCTGACCCCGGATTCCCCACCCCAGCCACATGGCAAGGCCGGGCATTAAAATAAACCATACGATATTTATTTTTTTCATTGGCTTATGACCGCCTAGGAAGGATGGGGAAAAGCCGCATTGCCCAGATGTGCCTCTCCCTGAAATCTAAGAACGTGTGTTTTGGTATCACGCTCAGCACCTCATGTCAAGGCGCAAGCAGGTTTAGCCTTGCTTTTATATGGCGGACACAGTCCGCTGCATGCAAGATTGAAATGGAGAGGCGAAAAAGGAAGGGAAGAGATGGCGGCCTTGAAGCAAAATCACCAAGGAGAAGGATATGAGCCGTCGCGGGAGAAAATCGTACCGGCGCAAGCTCAATTACTCTGTTTCAAACACCCGCAAGTCGTGCCCGCTCATTTCCTTTGGCTGAGGCACGCCCAGGATGCCCAGGATGGTGGGGGAAATATCCGCGAGCGCCCCGCCTTCTCTTAATTTCTGGGGCAGCTTCTCGGCGATTAAGATGAGGGGAACAGGATTCGTGGTGTGAGCCGTGTGAGGCCCTCCGGTCTTGGGGTCGACCATCAGTTCAGCGTTGCCGTGATCCGCCGTGACCAGCATGGCGCCGCCCTTGGCGCGCACCGCCTTATAGATCTCTCCCAAACAGGCATCGACGGTTTCCACGGCCTTCACAGTGGGTTCCAGCTTGCCGCTGTGCCCCACCATATCCGCATTGGCAAAATTGACGATGATCACGTCGCGGCTGCCTTCGTTGACGGCTTTAACCACCGTCTCCATCACGCCCTGGGCGCTCATTTGGGGCTGCAAATCATAGGTGGCTACTTTGGGAGAAGGCACCATAATGCGCTCCTCGCCCGAATAGGCTTTTTCCACGCCGCCGTTAAAAAAGTAGGTCACGTGGGCGTACTTTTCCGTCTCCGCCACGCGCAGGTTTTTTAAGTCAAGCTCTTCCATCACGGAAGCCAGGATGTGGGTGAGAGATTGCGGAGGGAAAACGTAAGGCGTGGTGAACGTCTTGTCGTACCGCGTCATCGAGAGGTAATGCAGTTTCTCAGGGAAGCCGCGGCGGGGAAACGCGTCCAGATCCGCCTGCGTCAAGGCGCGCGTAAGCTGGCGCGCGCGGTCGGCGCGGAAGTTAAAATACATCACGGCGTCATCACTGCGAATAGTGGCCGTCGGCTGGCCCTGCGCGTCCGTAATGACCACGGGAACCACGAACTCATCCGTGACGCCCTGGTTATAGGATTGTTTGACGGCCGCGATCGGGTCGTCGGCTTTGATGCCTTCCCCGTTCACCATGGCGTCGTAGGCCATTTGAGAGCGCTGCCAGCGGTTGTCGCGGTCCATCGCGTAGTAGCGGCCGGAAACGCTCGCAATCTTGCCCACGCCGAATTCCCGCATCTGTTTTTGCAGCGCCGCAATATATTCCGCTCCGTTGTTGGGCGCCGTGTCGCGCCCGTCCGTGAAAACGTGGACGAACACTTCCTGAACGTGATTTTCACGCGCCATCTTAAGCAGCGCGTAGAGGTGCCGCTGGTGCGAGTGCACGCCGCCGTCGCTGAGCAAGCCCATCAAGTGCAGGCGCGTTTTGCGTCCCTGCTCCATCAATGCCAGCAGCGCAGGATTCTTGAAGAAGTCGCCGCGCTGGATGGCCGCGTCAATGCGCGTGATTTCCTGGTAGACAACCCGTCCTGCGCCGATATTCAGATGGCCCACCTCGGAATTGCCCATCAACCCGTCGGGCAGGCCGACCCGCTCGCCCGAGGTGTAAACCAGCGTGTGGGGATATGCCTTTAGAAACTGGTCATAGTTGGGGGTCTGCGCAAGCGCAATGGCGTTATTTTCGCGCTCGGCTCGGTATCCCCAGCCGTCCATGATAATGAGAACTACAGGTTTGGGTCGGTTCATAGGTAAGGGACTCGGGACTCGGGATTAGGGTTTAGGGATTAGCAGCCGGCGCTTGAAGGCTTAGCCGCTAATCCCCAATTCCTGATTTTATGAGCAGGCCACGGCGGTCTTGCCCAGGAACTCTGCGGACTCGCCCAGCTCTTCTTCAATGCGCAGCAACTGATTGTATTTGGCGATGCGGTCCGTGCGGCTTGCCGATCCTGTCTTGATCTGGCCCGTCCCCAGGCCGACGGCGAAATCGGCAATAAAGGGGTCTTCGGTTTCGCCCGAACGGTGCGAGATCACAGAAGTATAACCGTTGCGCCGTGCGAGGTCGATGGCGGATATGGTTTCCGTAACCGTGCCGATCTGGTTCAACTTGATCAGAATGGAATTGGCGACGCCTTCCTCGATTCCCTGCCGCAGCCGTTCCGTATTGGTTACAAAGATATCGTCGCCCACCAGCTGGATTTTGTCGTCCAGCTCCTTGGTCATTCTCTTCCAGCCTTCCCAGTCATCCTGTGCCAGACCGTCCTCGATCGAGATGATCGGGTATTGCCGAACCCAGTCAGCGTAGAGTTCGACCATCTGGTCCGAGGTCTTTTCGGATTTGTCGGATTTGAAGAATACGTACTTGCCGTCCCGGTACAGTTCGCTCGATGCGGGATCGAGTCCCAAGGCGACGTCCGTTCCGGGCGCGAAGCCCGCAGCTTCAATGGCTTCGAGGATCAGCTCGATGGCCTCAACGTTCGACTTCAGGCTGGGAGCGAATCCTCCCTCGTCGCCCACCGACGTCGAGTAGCCGCGCTCCTTCAAAACCTTCTTCAGGGTATGAAACGTCTCGACCCCCATGCGCAGCGCCTGGGAAAAAGTTTCCGCGCCCACGGGCATGATCATGAATTCCTGAAAGTCCACGGTGTTATCCGCATGGACTCCGCCGTTCAGCACGTTCATCATGGGCACGGGCAAAAGCCGCGCCGAGATGCCGCCCAGGTAGCGGTAAAGAGGCAGCCCGGCAGACCGCGCCGCGGCACGGCAGACGGCCATCGAAACCGCCAGAATGGCATTGGCCCCCAGGTTGCTTTTGTTGGCCGTCCCGTCCAGCTCAATCATCCGCGCGTCAACTTCCGGCTGCGCGCTGGCTTCCCGGCCGCCCAGTTCGCGGGCAATCACCGTGTTAATGTTTTCGACCGCCTGCAACACGCCTTTGCCCTGGTAGCGGCGCTTGTCGCCGTCGCGCAATTCAATCGCTTCGTGTTCTCCGGTTGATGCTCCGGAAGGCACGGCCGCGCGCGCAACGGCTCCATCGCGAAGCCGAACCTCAGCCTCCACGGTAGGGTTTCCTCGCGAATCAAGAATCTCTCTGCCTACAATAAGATCAATCTCAGCCACTCGGTTTTCTCCTTTAATTACTCTCGAACCTTTTATTTTAACACAAACAGGTTCCAACGCATTGCCCGGCGGCATCTGCGCGGGCGAAACTCACATGAGAGCTTGCTTCACGGGCGCGCTTCGCGAAATAATGGGCGGAGCCTTTCGATGCGCGATCTGAACCCCCAACAACGGCAAGCGGTTGAACACGGTGACGGCCCCCTGCTGGTCATCGCGGGCCCCGGAAGCGGCAAAACCCGCGTGATCACCGCGCGAATCGTGAATCTCCTTGAAAAGGTTCCCGGACTTCGGCCGGAAAACATTCTGGCGCTGACTTTCACCGACAAGGCGGCCGGAGAAATGAAGAGCCGGGTCAAGCAAGCGCTGCCGGACCTGGATACAAGCCCTCACATTTCCACCTTTCACGCGTTTTGTTACTCCGTGCTCCGCCAGCGACATTTTGAGCGGAAACTGCTCGACAAGATTGACGTCTGGATATTCCTGCGCCGCAGAATGGAGCAGTTGGGCCTTGAGTATTACCAAAAGCTCGCGGCGCCCGGAGCCTTCCTGCACGACCTGAACGATTTTTTCTCGCGCTGCCAGGACGAACTGGTGGGCCCTGAGGAATTTGAGGCCTTCGTCCGCAAACTTGAAAATGAGTTTCGCTCGCTCGCGCCTCAACTGGATTCGGCAGAACGGAGACTTCAGGAAGAAGAACTCCGCAAACAGCAGGAACTGGCCCGGGTTTTTCGCACCAGCCGGGAACTGATCGAGGAAGCCGGCTCCTCGAGCCTGGGCAGCCTGGTCAGCGAAACGGTCCGGCTTTGGGAACGCGAGCCGGAAACCCTGGAGCGCTACCACCAGGAATTCCGCTACGTGCTGGTCGATGAGTTTCAGGACAGCAACTACGCGCAGGTCCAGATGCTGGCGCGCCTGGTTGCGCCGCCTCACAACCTCATGGCGGTCGGGGACGACGACCAGGCCATCTACAGGTTTCGGGGCGCCGCGCACGGTTCGCTGACCATGTTCAACCGGGCGTTCCCCGGCGCGGAAGTCTTCTTCCTGAATCGCAACTATCGTTCCACCCAAAAGATCCTGCGCGCCTCCGACGCCGTGATCGAGCGCAATCACCATGAGATCGCAAAACCGCAACTCACGACCGGCAACCCGGAAGGAGCAAATGTTCTGCTGCTCTCTTCGCCGGATTATTCGGTTGAGGCCGCGGGGATCGCGGCGCTGTCCGAAGACCTGCTCAGAAAAGGAACGGCGGCGCGCAACATTGCGATTCTCTATCGCGCCCACAGCCACCGCGACCTCGTGGTCCGCGAATTCCGCCGCAGAAAGATTCCCTTTGTGATCCGCGGGCTTTCCCTGCTGTCAACAACGGTGATTCGCGACTTGCTGGCCTACGTTCGCCTGGTCCATTCCGTTCACGACAACATCAGCCTGACGCGGGTGCTCTTGCAGCGCCGCTGGCAATTCCCTGAAGCCCTGGCGCTGGATATCCGCAAGCGGGCTGCAAAAAATCGCTGTTCGATTGACGACGCGATCCGGGAAACGGAGGGCTCGCTCTTCAAGGAAGAGCTAGAGCAGACGCGCTGGCGGGAATTGAAATCCATTCTCGGGGAACTCAGGAAGAAAGCTGAACATATCCCGGTCACTTCCCTGCTCGACCGGATGACCGAGCGCCTGGAACTCAGGTTCCTTCCGGAGAGCGCCGACGCGGCCTATCTCGAAGCCTTCAGAAAATTCCTCGCCAAGTGGGAAGAGAAGAGTGAAACGCGCAAGCTCGGGGAGTTCATGGAATATTTCGGATACTTTCTCGAGGCCGGAGGAAAGATTGAAGCTCCCGATCCCGCCGGACCATCAAACGCCGTTCAGATGATGAGCATCCACGCGGCCAAAGGTTTGGAATTCCCTGTGGTTTTTATTCTGAGCGTGGCGTCTCGGCGCTTTCCCCACAGCGAGCAGAAACCCGTCATCGAATTTCCCGGCGCACTCCGCAAGGGACCGCCGGCTCCGCCTAACATTCACCTGGAAGAAGAACGGCGGCTCTTTTACGTGGCGATGACGCGCGCGAGAGAGAAGCTTTACGTTTCCGCAGTTGGCAAACCAGGGAAGAAGCCTTCTATTTTCATTGACGATCTGGTTTCCGATCCGGTGGTAAGCACCAAGGACATTGAACCGATTGATCTTGAGGGCGCCGCGCAGAACACCGAGCCTCCCAAAGGGCGCGCGCGCGCAAAAGTCAGGAGCGACGGCAAGGCCCAGCAAAACCTTTTCAGTGATCCGGCTCCCACACCGGCCTCCGTTCATCCGCCGCTCGCCGAATGGGCGCGCGGCGCTCCGGTTGTGCCCGCCGACGGAAAGCTGCGGCTGAGCGCGACCGCCGTCGAGACTTATCTCGAATGCCCGCTGAAATTTAAATTCAGCCACCTCTACCACATTCCGACGCGCCCGCAGGCGGCGCTGACGTTCGGCAACCTCATGCATCAGGCGGTCCGCCATTACTTCCAACTTCGCAAGGAAGGAGAAGTCTCGTTTGACGATCTGAGCGAGTTCTATCTTCGCTCCTGGAAGAGCGCGGGCTTTCAGGATGGTTATCAGGAAGAGACCTATAAGCAGTCAGGGCTCAGCCAGCTTCGCGACTTCGTCGATCGCCACAACGCCATCCCCATCGCTGCCGCAACGGTACGAATGGAGGTCCATTTTGAAGTTGAACTTCAGGACGTGGTTCTCGAAGGCCGAATCGACCAGCTCACTCCTTCGGACCCGCAGCCGTCAAACGAGGTCGAGTTGGTGGACTACAAGACGGGACGACCTCGCTCCCAGAAGGACGCGGACAAGAGCATGCAACTTTCCGTTTACGCGCTGGCCGCCCGGCAACAACTGGGACTCCAACCTCGCGGGCTGATATTCTACAACCTGACGAACAACCAACCGGTCTCAACCGTCCGGACCGAGAAGGAGCTGGCCGAAGTTCGGCAAAAGATTTTGGATGTGGCGCAGGAAATTCGCCGGATGGTTTTCCCTCCCACGCCGGGATTTGTGTGCAGGTATTGCGAGTTCCTTCCCATCTGCCCGGCTCACGAGGAGGAATTTTGAAGTCGTGATTCTTATGGGGTCATTTTCGTTCCGTTCCATCGCGCTTGTTGAGCAGCCACGTCCCAAAAGGAGAAGCAATCCATGAATCCGTGGGTCTTGTTAATTGTCGGCGCCGTCTTCGGCGGGATCGTTGGATGGCTCCTGAGCGCCCAGCGCCAGACCTCCGCTCTGGCCACCCAGCAAATCGAGGCGGAAAGCAATGCCCGAGTGGCGGAAGGCACGATCGCCGAACTACGCTCGAGGGTTGAAGAAGTCCAGGTAAAGCTGGGGGGGAACGAGCAGGAAGTGAGAAGTGAAGCCAAACTGCGCGTGGCCGCAGAAACCCGGCTCCAGGAAGCGCAGGCCAACCTGGAAGAGCAAAAGCGCCTGCTCGAGGAAGCGAAAAACAAACTTACCGACGCCTTCCAGGCGCTTTCAGCCGAAGCCCTGAAAAGCAACAACCAGGCCTTTATCGAGCTGGCGGCCCAAACCTTTGGACAGATCCAGGCGCAGGCCAAAGGAGATCTTGAAACGCGCGAGAAGGCGATTGAAGGATTGGTCGCGCCGCTTAAAGAATCCCTCAAGCGCTACGAGGAACAAATTCAGACGATGGAGCGGGTCCGGCAAAATGCTTACGGCTCTCTTGAAGAACAGCTGCGCAATCTGTCGAGCGTGAACCAGCAATTGCAAAAGGAAACCGGAACACTGGCCAACGCGCTCAAGGGCGGGCCGCAGGTCCGCGGCCGCTGGGGAGAAATGACGCTGCGGCGCGTGGCGGAACTGGCGGGAATGTCGGAGCACTGCGACTTTACCGAACAGGAGAATTTTGAATCCGAAGCAGGCCGCCAGCGGCCGGACATGATCGTCCATCTGCCCAACGGCCGCGAAATTGCCGTGGACGCCAAGGCGCCGCTCCAGGCTTTTCTTGATGCGGCCGTGGCGACCAGCGAAGAGGAGCGCAAGGCCAAGCTTGCCCGGCACGCGCAGTTGGTTCGCGAGCGAATGAAAGAGCTGGCGGCCAAAGCCTACTGGGACCAGTTCAATCCCGCTCCGGAAATCGTGGTGCTCTTTCTTCCCGGGGAATCCTTTTTCAGCGCCGCGCTCGAACAGGATCGAGGACTGATGGAAGACGGGATGGAAAAACACGTGGTGATCGCAACGCCCACCACGCTGATCGCGCTTTTGCGAGCCGTGGCTTTCGGCTGGCGCCAGGAGCGGATCGCACAGAACGCGCAGGCCATCAGCGACCTCGGCAAAGAACTCTACGATCGCGTCCGGACTTTTCTCAGCAACCTTGAAGATGTGGGTTCCGCTCTCGAGCGCGCCACCAAGAGTTACAACAGAGCCGTCGGATCGCTTGAGTCCCGCGTGCTGCCTTCCGTGCGCAAGTTCAAGGAGCTGGGAGCGGCCACCGGCGACGAGCTGGCCGAAATCAAGCCGGTCGATGAAACGCCGCGAACCCTCACGGCTCCTGAGCGCGATTTGCCGGAATGAATTTTGATTTGGAATTTTTTGGAAAGCCGAGCGGCGGCATGGCGCACGAGAAGCGGCAAAAAAAATCGGGGATGCATCACTGCATCCCCGAACGTTCTCTTTCGATCTTGCGTGAAGAAGCTTACCGCTTCTTCTTGGCCTTGGCCTTTGCCTTCGGCTTCGCTTTCGCTTTTGCCTTTGGTTTTGCTTTTGCTTTTGCCTTTGCTGCCATTTTTATTCTCCTCTCTAACTTCACTGAGTTCTCGTCAGCCAAGCTGACGGAGCGCGTGCTCAGTCACAATGTATAGTGACTGTAGATAATCTTGTCAAGAAGAAAGTGATGCGATGAATTTGAAATTAGAAATAGAAAAGCAATCGTGATTGTTTCTTCTCTCGGCGGGAAAGAAAAAATTGCGGCGGCCGAGAGAAATCTACATCGGTTGTCCGCTCAAAAACGTCTCGACTGTTACTTTCATCGAAGTGAATTGGACATGAGGAGGAACGCGATGAACTCGGGCTCACAGCCCCTTCTTGCAACGAGTTTTCGGATGGCCGCGCGGAGGTTCCGCCGGGCGCTGCTCCTTTTGTTTTTCCTGATGGCGCCTTGGGCGTCGGCCCAACAACAACCGGCTCCAACCGGCCCCGCCCTCAAAGTCACCACCAAGGTCGTCAACGTTTACGCGGTGGTTCGAAGCAAGCACGGCGAGTTGATTCCCGACCTGAACAAAAACGATTTCGAAATCAAAGAGGACAACATCCCGCAAAACATTACTTACTTCACGCGCGAAACCGACACGCCGCTGACGTTGGCCATCCTGATTGATACGAGCCCAAGCCAGGGAAGAATGCTGAACACCGAAAAGGAAGAGGCGAACGCTTTTCTGCGGCAGATTCTCGGGCCAAAGGATTTGGCGTGCGTGATCCATTTTGATGTGGACGTGGAACTGCTGCAGGATTTCACGAACCAACAGCGATTGCTCGAGAAGGCCATCAACGAAACTGTGATCAACGGCGGGGGACAAGGCCTGGGGCCCGGACCTCTACCGACGAAACCGATCGGCGCCACGCACCTTTACGACGCCGTTTACCTTGCTTCAAATGAGATGATGAAAAATGAGGTGGACCGCAAGGTCCTCATCCTGCTGACCGACGGCCAGGATCAGGGAAGCCAGGAAACGCTGAACCAGGCGCTCGAAGCCGCCCAGAAATCTGATGTGATGATCTATTCCATCGATATCGTTGACCGGGCGTTTTACGGATTCGGCAACATGGGATTCAGTGGAGGTTCGGTTTTGCGGAAGCTATCGGAAGAAACCGGCGGCCGCGTTCTCAAGGTGAACAAGATCAAAAACACCCGCGCCGCCTTCGACGAAATCGCGCGCGAGCTTCGCACCCAGTACCTGCTGGGTTATTCGCCCTCGAACCCCCGGACGGACGCCGGGTTTCGCCGGATCAGCGTCCGCGTGCTGCATGGCGATTACAAAGTACAAGCGCGGCGCGGTTATTATCCCCACTCTTAAAAGGATTCCCCGCCGTGAAGGCCCGGGCTTCCGCTGCGGCGTCCCGGCCGGAGGCCTTGCTCGCTCGAGCGAGCACCTCTACTGGGTGGGAGCAAAATAGCCCGTCTTCGCCAGCACCTTCAAACCCTTCTCCCGAGTTTTGATGGTGACCTTTCGGAAGGCGCCGCTGTGTCCCGGAATCGCGTACGCAAGGCTGTACTGGCTGCGCAATTCGCGCGAGATCCGTTGGAAGTCGCCGGCCAAGTCGCCGGCCTTGAAGGGGAAGAAAGCACGGCCGCCGGTTTCGGACGCCAGAAACTTCAGCACTTTGTCGCCGCGCGTGGAGTTGCCGGTCCAGTTCGTGCTGATCGCGTAGATAATGGCCTCAGCCCTTTGGGCCATGGCCAGCGCCTCGTCCCGCGAGTGCTCGCTGAAATTGTCCTGCCCGTCCGAGACAAGAATCAGGACCCTGCGTAGATACGGCTGGGGAGTGGGATTGTAGACCATCTTCTGTTTGCAGGCGTAATAGAGGGCGTCGTAAAGACCCGTTCCGCCTCCGGCCTGCAAAGAATCAATCCCCGTCGTCAGCTTGTCCACGTCGTCCGTGTAATCCTGGACCATCACCGGCTCAACGTCAAAACCCACCACAAAGGCTTCATCCTCTCCAGGCCGCACGATATCATCAAGAAAGTCGGTGGCAGCCCGCTGCTCAAAGTGCAGACGTTCCCGGATGCTGTTGCTGGTATCGATCAGGACGCCGATCCGGAGCGGAAGATTGTTTTCCCGATTGAAGAACAGGATCTTTTGCGGCTTGCCGTCTTCGTAAACGCTGAAGTCGTCCTTGCTGAGATTCGGAACCAGCTGATTCTTCTTGTTCGTGACGGTGAACAGGACGTTCTCCAGGTTGACCTGAACGCGAATCGGAGGCGCTTGGGTTTGCTTCTGGCTGGGAGTTGCCTTCCTGGTGGTTTGCGAGGCGGCCGGAACCGCCATCACGCATCCGATCAATAATGCCCCGAGGAACTTCTTCATCTCTTTGTTCGCCGACTTCGCATCAATTATAGAGTCCCGGTCCGGGAGCGTCAACGGAGGTTCCCGGAAGAGCGGCGGAACGAATGCTCCCGAGGATCCCGTCATGCCTCCAAAGGACTGTCAGGCCTTGTTTTCAGAGTCCATAGGGATCAGGCTAGGAACGAATTGGAATTTTCTCTTTGACGGCCCCGAAGGTTTGATGGTGAAATTAATCAGTGGCTGTCGGAGCTGGGTTTCCGGGCGGCCGGGGTGGCATGAGGAGGAATCCTATGGTTCGAAATACTTTGAAAATTCTGCTGGCGGTATTGTCGGTCGCTGCGCTTCCAGCCATGGTTCGTGCCCAGACAAGCCTTGCCGCCGCCCAGAACCAATATTGGATTCCTGAAGGAACCGAGTTCAAGCTGGCGCTGCACACGGCCATCAGTTCCAAGACTTCAAAGAAAGGCGACATTGTCATCACCACGCTGCTCGACCCCGTTTACACGGTCGACGACCGCGTGGCGTTGCCGAAAGGCGTGCGAGTCGACGGCCGCATCCAGGAGGTCCACCGAGCGCGCCATCGCGGCAAGGGTGGACAGCTCTATGTCCTTTTTGACACGCTCGAACTGCCCAGCGGGCAGAAGGTGGCCATTAACGGGTCTTTAACAGAAGTGTTTTCCAGCCGGGAAGGCGGGAACGACTCCAAAGTCGATTCCGAAGGCGACCTCAAGGGCGGGGGACCATCGCATGTGAAACAAGCTGTGATCATTGGAGCACCGGTAGCCATAGGCGGTGCCGCAGGAGGAATGGCTGGGGGCATCGCGGCAGGCGTCGCGGGGATTGCGGCGGCCTATTTCCTTCCCAAGGGCAAACAGGCAGTCCTTCCCGCCGGGTCATTGGTTGGAATGCGCCTCGACAGAGATTTGACCATCACGCTTCCCCCTGGAAAGAACAAGGCCCAGGCTCTCAAGTAGATTCTCTTGGCGGAAACGAAGCCTTAACGATCTCATTCTTCAGGACAGGTAATTCATGGATGCCAGGCTGACTTGGCGCGGCGTGGAGGCTTGTTTAGGGGAGCGCAACCGCACATTCGCGGATCGGCGCTTTTTCTGAGGCTTGGAACGGAAGGTGGAGAGCCCTTTCAGGCCGCGGCCTTAACAGGAGCGTCCTTCTGCTTGAGGATCTCGATGGCCTTCTGGAGTTGCTGGTCGTTCGGACCGCCAAATTTTTCCTGGGCACTCTCACCGGAGTCATCGCTGGCGGCCGCACTCTCGGCGGGCTGAATGACATTCGGCGTCACGCCGTTGCCGGCGATGGCCTGCCCGGCCGGCGTGTAGTATTTGGCAACGGACAGCAGCAAGGCCGAGCCGTCGCCCACCGGAATCAGCTTTTGATAGACGCCCACGCCAAAACTGTGAATGCCCACCACATCCCCGCGCTTGTTATCAAGGATGGCCGCCGCCACAATTTCCGCCGGCCCGGCCGTGGATTGATTGATCAGAACAACCATGGGCAGCTTCGTGATCGCGTCCGCAGGCTGCGCGACAACGTCTTGGCGAGGAAACCTCTGGCCGGAAAGATACGTAATCAGGCCATGATCGAGGAATAAGTTGGCTGTTTTCTCGCCTTCCTTTTCCTTGCCTCCGGCGCAGTTTCTCAAGTCCAGCACAATTTTGTTGGCCCCGCCGGCGATAAGCTCCTTGATCTTGGCGGCGATTTCTCCGGACTTGCCTTCATTAAAGGTCGGCACGCGCAGGTAAGCCGTGGTGTCGTCAATAACCTGCGACACCACAGGAGGATCGTTCAGCACCACGCGCGTCATCGTGGCCTTTGCAGGCTTGCCTTCGGTTCCCTTAATGATGGAGAGGTCAAGGGTGGACCCTGGAGTGCCGGCCAGCAAGCGGTGAATTTGCACCACCGACAACTCCCGCGTGCGCGTGCCGTTGACTTCATCAATCAAGTCTCCGGGTTCAATCCCGGCCTTTTGCGCGGGGCTGTCCGGCAAGATCGAAATGATGGTTGCGAATCCCATCCGCTTGGACAGAAAAATTCCCACGCCGCCCTGGCCTGCGTCGGGGTGCTGGAGATAAGCCTTATACTCTGCGGGGGTGAAGTAGGTGCTGTAGGGGTCAAGCGCTTCGAGCAATCCCCGAATCGCTCCCTTGGTAACCTTGGTGAGATTCGGCTGCGTCACGTACTCCTGCTGGATTCTGGAGAGAACCTCGCTGTACACACCCAAGTCACGGTAGGACTTCTCATCCGAGTCCGTGCTGCTGTTGCCCAGCACCGCTCCGATCACCACGTAAAATACCAGCACGGAAGAGATGAAAACGACCAGCAGCCGAATACGCTTCGTCATTCGAATGATTGCTCCTTCAGGGCCCGCCCCTTCACACTGCTTAACTTTATCAATATAACATACCTGCCGGGCTGTTGCATGGCAGCAGGCCAGTTTGACGTAGAGGCGGTTTTACGCCGCCCTTTGCCCAGGCAAACTTGCCGCGACTCTGGGCAACCAAGCACGTCGAGCGCCAAAGACGTTAAATATCCTCCCGGCCGGCAGCCTGGAAGGGAAAGTCTGCCTATTCCGGCACAACATCCAAGATTTCAGCCGCGGCAATGGCTTCGAGCTCCGGATACTCGGCGATCAAAGGCTCCGGAACGGCGACGGGCCGGTTGCGGACCAGGCTGATCAATTGCAAGGCGTTGGCCACGGCTTTCCCGCGAAAATGATTGTTGGTAACGACATAGATTTCCTCGCCGCCCGCCGCAATCTTCTTGATCCGTTCGGCCCAGGGCTCAAGCTCCTCCAGGCTGTAGTAATAATCGTAGCGCTCCTCAGCACGCTCATTCGACGCAAACCAGTGCTCGTAGTTGCGGCCGTGCAGCCGGACGTAGCCGACCGGCGCCGTGGAGCGTTCGCTTGGCTGGAGCGAGCGTCCGATCACCGGCTGGTCGATGTTGCAGAACCCGACGCTCAGATCGCGGAGCATTTGATAGATTTCCGGCCGGTTCCAGGACTCGTGGCGAACCTCCACCACCAGCGGGTATTCCATGAACTGCATCACCAGCCCGCCCAAAAACTCGCGGTTTTCCTTGGTGTTCTTGTACGACCACGGAAACTGCATCAGCAGCGCCCCCAACACGTCCGCTTCCCGCAGCGGATCGATGCCTTCCTTGAAGGTCTTCTCCTCGCGCTGGCTGGCGACGCGCTCGTGCGTGAACTGCTGCCACAGCTTGGCCGTGAACTTGAAGTTCGGATTGTGCTGGACCCTGCGCACCCAACTGCGCGTAACCTCAGCGCGCGGCGGATGATAGAACGTCGTGTTGATCTCAATCGTGTCAAAGTAGCGCGCCAGATATTCGGCTTCATGAAAGCCGTGCGGCCGGTGTGAGGGATAGACGATTCCGTGCCAGTCATCATAAGACCAGCCGGCGGGACCGAAGCGAATTGTCGGAACGGTTCCGCTCATCTTCGCCTTTTATTTGCCTATTATAACTCACTTTTTATTTGCCGGCTCTGCTAATTTTTAGGCTAGGATAAGGTGCGGTGAAGGCATGCCAAGGCAGGAGGAATTTGGGGCTATTTGCGGCAATTCTTAGCTTCGTTTTTTGGCGTGTTATTTATTATCAACAACATGGCTAGCTTCGTTTTCGGTTCGTTTTAGGTTCGTTTTGGCTGTTTTTTCCACAGCCCCCTATTGTTTTCAATAACTTCCTAGCTTCGTTTTTGAAAAAAAGAATTCTTTTTTTCTGTTTCAAGCCCGTCCCGAAGCCCAGCAATCAATTTAAGACTATTACTTTCAATTAAATGGCTCACTCATTGGCCCCGAAAGTAATGCGCTCTGCCCATCGCTCTCTTTTTCGCCTTTTATTCCCTTTGCCACCCTCAACCCGCGGCCCGTAAAATACTCGTATAGGCTACACCATCCGAGCCCGTTTGTCAAGAAAATTCCGCTGTGGGCAGCGGCAGCAGCGGGCGGTGGGGACACCGCCGATTGGCGAAGTAAACTCGCCCCTACGACTTGCCAGCCATCACCACGGCCCTCACCCTTGGGCGGAGGGTGGGCCGCAGCGCCGGGCCGGGTGAGGGGGTTCTTTCCGTGCGGGTTCACTGCCTGGCTTCGCGCGCCGACCTCGTGCGCCCACTTTGCGAAGAGCAGAGCCACCCGCCATAGCGAGTGCTGTATACTTTGTAGCGATGCCCTCGGTCAAGGATGTGCCCGGCCCGTACAGGTTTTTCTTTTATAGCTTCGACTGCAATGAACCGATGCATGTTCACGTCCAACGTGCGAAAATGTTATGTAAGTTCTGGCTGGAGCCGGTTGAGCTGGCTCGAAATTACGGCTTCCAAGAGCGAGAACTAAGCCGGATTCGACAGCTGATCGAGTCGAACCTGGCCGCCATCAGGAAGGCATGGGATGAGCACTGCAACCCTGACTGAACCGCGCGTGGTATCCATCAACGTGACGGATGAGGCTATCGTCGCCCACCTCGCCGACGGCCGGATCGTAAGCGTGCCTCTGGAGTGGTCGTGGCGACTGAAGGCCGCAACCCCTACACAACGGGCGAAATGGGAGATCATCGGCGACGGGCAGGGAGCCCGCTGGCCCGACATCGATGAAGATATCAGTATCGACGGCATGTTCCGGGGTGTCCCGGCGCGGCAACCGTCGCACACGAATCCACCCAGGCCCAAATCGCGCAGGGGCGGCAAACGCAATCCCTGAGTTCATGAAACCCCAGATTTATGAAGAAGGCTAAATCCACATCCGACGGGCTCCGCGCGGAGTACAAACGCTCGGACTTCAAGAAGCTGGAGCGAGGCAAATACTACGAGCGGGTTAAGGCAAGCTCGAACGTCGTGGTGCTTGAGCCTGACGTTGCAGCCGTTTTCCCAAACTCCGCCGCCGTCAATAAAGCGCTGCACTCTCTGGTGGAAGTCGCCGAAGCCGCGACATCCGGCCCCAGCCGCCCAGCACGATCTCGACGTGCCGTCCGGCGAGGGTGAGCAAACTGCCCTTTTCCGCCGACCACAATCGAATCATCTAAAAGAGCAGCGATGCGCACCCGCCGAGCGCCCTCGGCCGTGGGGCGTGTTCCGGCGAGGATTACCCCTTTGATGTTTAACTTGACAATGGGCGAATAAAAGGCGAATAATGCGAAGTTGTTAGACATGCTTAACATGCTTCAATTCGATGAGATCGGGGAATGGTCGGAGGTGAAGCTCGAAATACTGAAGAAGTATGCCAAAGCATATTCCACCATTCTTGGAGCAAGTCGGAATCCCTCCTTGTATCATGTTTACATTGACGCCTTTGCGGGGGCCGGTATGCATCTCTCAAGGACGAGCGGGGATTTTGTCCTGGGCAGTCCCCTGAACGCACTTGCCGTAAAGCCATCGTTTCGCGAGTACCATTTGGTTGACATCAAAGCGGAGAAGGTGGAGAGCTTAAAGGAGTTAATAGGAAACCGAGCGGATGTTCATATTTACCCTGGAGACTGCAATCAGATTCTCCTTAAGCAGGTCTTTCCGCAAGTGTTATATGAGAACTACCGGCGGGGCTTGTGCCTCCTTGACCCTTACGGATTGCATCTCGACTGGAGTGTAATCCAAACGGCTGGAAGGATGCGTACCATAGACTTGTTTCTGAACTTTCCGATTGCAGACATGAATCGAAATGTGCTGTTGCGCGATCCCAAAGCGGTGGAACAGTCGCAGATTGCCCGAATGAATTTCTTTTGGGGCGACGAATCCTGGCGGGAGATCGCGTATAGTATTACTTGGAACCTCTTTAATTACCCCGAGAAGGAATCAAATGAGAGAGTTGCCGAAGCCTTCCGGCACAGACTAAGAGAAGTCGCGGGGTTCGATAGGGTGCCCCAACCTTTGCCTATGAGAAATTCCAGGGGAGCAATCGTTTATTATCTTTTCTTCGCATCTCAGAAAGATACTGCAGAGAATATCGTTGAGGACATCTTCGAGAAATATCGAAAACGAGAAGAATAGCAATGTCATTTGAATCCTCAATCGAATGGACGGATGCGACGTGGAATCCTGTGCGCGGGTGCAGCAAAATCAGCCCTGGTTGCAAGCATTGTTACGCGGAGACGTTTGCGGAGCGGTTCCGGGGCGTGAAAGGGCATCCTTACGAGCAGGGCTTCGACTTGCGGCTCGTCCCTGAAAAGCTTGGTGAACCATTGCGCTGGTGCGCGCCCAAAATGATCTTTGTCAATTCCATGAGCGACCTGTTCCATGAAGACGTGCCGGATGAATACATCATTGCGGTCGCGGAAGTGATGCGTGCGGCGAAATGGCATACATTTCAGGTGCTGACGAAGCGAGCGCCGCGCCTTCGCAAACTTCTCAGTACGAAACTGCGCTTTGCCGCATCCGAGCCTCATATCTGGTGGGGAGTCAGCGTGGAAAACCGCAAGTACGGGCTTCCGCGAATGGAGCACTTGCGCTCGGCCAATGCGAAAGTTCGGTTCCTCTCTGTCGAGCCGCTGCTGGAAGACCTGGGGCCGTTGAATTTGCGCGGCATCAGTTGGGTCATCGTCGGCGGTGAAAGCGGGCCGGGAGCGAGGCCGATGGAAAAAGCGTGGGCGCTCTCCGTCATGAACCAATGCCGAACTGCCGGCGTTCGCTTTTTCTTCAAACAGTGGGGAGGGGTACGCAAGTCTCTCGCGGGCCGCAAACTGGAAGGCAAAACCTATGACGAGTTGCCGCAAAGAGTCTCGCACCCCGTGTTAGCTGCTCCTGAATGCTTTGCACTCGCCGAAAAGATTGAGTCCTCGTTCAGAACGCAGCGCAAGACAAACGGGCTTGCGCCTGCTATCGCCTGCTACGCGCCTGCGTAGGAAAGTACGCATGGCACAAAACGCCATGCATGTGCCATCCGCGATCACCGCGACAACTTCAACGCCCGGCCACGGGGACGCCGCCGCTACAAAACGGGCGGGTGAGGACACCGTCCGTACAGCAAAAGCCGCGGATCTGAGGATTCGCGCTACTCCCGAAGAACAAGACGTTCCAGCGGAACGTCTCTACCAAACACCGGCATGGCGTGACCAACCCGTCGCAAATGACGCGCGGGCGGTGGGGACGCCGCCCCTACAGCAAAAGCCGCGGATCTAAAGATCCGCGCTACACGCTACAGTGAACGGCGCAAAACGCGCTCTCAGCCGGTCCACCGGTTGCCGCGGAGGTCTTTCCAGGGGCCGCCTTTTGCGTAGCGTTCCGGGTAGAGAATTTTGGAGCGCCGGTCCTCCACGGTATCGAGCTGGAGGACCATCCATTTGGGATAAGGAACGCCGGGATCGGAAACCGAGTCGAGCAGTTGGACGTCCTCTTCAGAAAGTTCAAGATCGACGGCGCTGATGTTGTCTTCCAGGGTTTCCAGCGTGCGGGTGCCGATGATGACGCTGGTGATGGCGGGCCGGGCGAGCGTCCAGGCAATGGCCACGCGGGCGGGAGTCGCGTTGTGGCGCGCCGCCACCTGCTGGAGAGCCTCCAGTACGCGGAAGCCGAACTCCTTTTCAAACGGGTGAAACTGTCCGAACACGTCAAAGCGGCTTCCGGCCGGCGGCGGATTGCCGCGGCTGTATTTGCCGGAGAGGAATCCTCCGGCCAGCACGCTCCAGACCAGGATACCGATGTTGTGGTATTCGGCGAACGACTGGAACTCATGCTCCAGGCCGCGGCCGACTAGGCTGTAATACATCTGCGCCGTGGCGAATTTTTCAAGGCCCAGCCGCTCCTGCATCCCCAGGGCCGTGGCCCCCTGCCAGGACATCATGTTCGAGAACCCGATGTAGCGCACCTTGCCCTGGCGCACCAGGTCGTCCATGGTCCGCAGGGTTTCTTCGAGCGGCGTGTTGCTGTCCCAGCCGTGAATCTGGTAAAGATCGACGTGGTCGGTCTGCAGCCGCCGCAGGCTGGCCTCAATCTCGCGCATGATGTTGTAGCGCGTGGCGCCGCAGTGGTTGAAGTTGTCGCTCATGGGCAGCCGGACTTTGGTGGCCAGAACAATCTCCTCCCGGACGCCTTTCAGCGCGTTTCCCAGCAGCGTCTCGCTTTCGCCCCGGCTGTAAGTATCCGACGTGTCGATAAAATTGATGCCGCGGTCAATCGCCAGCTTGACCATCCGCGTGGTGTCTTCCTGGCCCAGATTGCCCAGCTTCGCGTTCAAGCCAAACTTCATGGTGCCAAGCGCCACCTCGCTGACAATCAGTCCGGTATTCCCCAGCTTCCTGTACTTCATCTTCCATCCTCCTGTTAAATAGGAATGCCCCGAAATCGAATTCACACCCCGGGAACCCGGCAGGATTCCGCAGCGCATTGGAGATTTGCACCGGGCCCAACGCCTATTTTGGTGTTTTGTGCTTCAGGAACGTTCCGCGATGGAGTTCATCGAAGGCCTCGCGAAGCTCGTCCTGCGTGTTCATCACGATGGGTCCATACCACGCCACCGGCTCTTCCAGCGGCTTGCCGGAAACCAGCAGAAAACGGATGCCCTCCTGGCCCGCCTCAACGGTGACTTCATCGCCGCGATCAAAGAGCACCAGCGAGCGATTGTCCGCTTCCGTGGGAGGAGTGGTGTCCGCCCAGCCGATGGGTTCCGTGGGCACGGCAAGAGGGCCCGAAGCGTTGCAAAACTTTCCCGCGCCATTGAAAACGTAAGCGAAGGCGTGGCGGGTGGTTTCAACCGGCAAGGTCTTCCGCTTGCCGGCGGGAACCGATACGTCCAGGTAGACGGGATCGGCGGCCACGCCATCCACCGGGCCCTTCGCGCCCCAAAAATTTCCACACACCACGCGGACCTGGGTGCCGTCATCGTCCGTGATCACGGGAACGTCGGGGCCCTTCACTTCCTGGTAGCGGGGCGAGGTCATCTTGAGCGAAGACGGCAGGTTGCCCCAAAGCTGGAAGCCGTGCATGCGGCCGCTTGCGTCGCCTTTCGGCATTTCCTGGTGAATGATGCCGCTGCCCGCCGTCATCCACTGCACGTCGCCCGCGCCGATGGTGCCGCTGTGCCCCAGGCTGTCACCGTGCTCGACGTTTCCCGCCAGAACATAGGTGATGGTCTCAATGCCGCGGTGCGGATGCCACGGGAAACCCGCCAGGTAATCCTCCGGCCGCTCGTTGCGGAAATCGTCGAGCAGAAGGAAGGGGTCAAAGTCAGTCGTGTTACCGAAACCGAACGCGCGGCGCAGGTGTACGCCCGCGCCTTCCAGAGTCGGCTTGGACTTAATGAGCCGTTTGATGGGTCGAATGGACATGTTGGCCTCCGGCACGGAAAGTTTATCCTGTTGCGCGCGCCGAGGCAATGCTGCAGCCACGCCTTGATCGGGCCGCCCGGCCACCAGGCCGCGGGCCATTTTGGCAGAGAGGCGGCTCCCAGCCGCCACGCTGCAAGCAAACCGTTGCTTGCAGCCGCCTTCCCGGTAGTGTTAACGTTAGCGATGGCGCGAGGACTATCCGCGTCCAGCCCATATCCGTCCATCGGTGTAACAGAAAATGCGTTGGTCATGGAAGATCGGCAAAGTAGCAGGGATCGGGATTTATGTCCACGCAACCTTCTGGCTGTTGATCCTCTTCGTCCTCTATATGAACTGGACCCACGGGCGCAGCCTTGCGACGGCGCTCTACGGCGTGGTCTTTGTGCTGGTGATTTTTGGATGCATCACCCTGCACGAACTGGGGCACGCGCTTGCGGCGCTGCGGTTCGGAGTGCAAACCCGGGACATCACGCTGCTCCCCATCGGAGGGGTCGCGCGCCTGGAACGCATGCCGGAGAACCCCATCCACGAACTTTGGGTGGCGCTTGCCGGTCCGGCCGTGAACGTCCTGATCGCCGCGGGGCTTTACGTGGCGCTTTGGTGGGCGGGAGCAGGCTTGAATTTGGGAGAGTTCAGCTGGTTTGGCGGGAATTTTCTGAACGAGCTGATGATTGTCAACCTGTGGCTGGTGGCTTTCAACATGATCCCGGCCTTTCCCATGGATGGAGGACGGGCGCTGCGGGCGCTGCTGACCATGCGAATGGAATACACGCGGGCGACGCGCGTTGCGGCGCGCGTGGGCCAGGGAATTGCCTGCCTTTTTGCGCTGGCCGGCTTCTTTACCGACCCCATCCTGATCTTTATCGGGCTCTTTGTCTGGACGGGCGCCCAGCAGGAAGCGACCCTGCCGCAGGTGCACAGTTCCGTCCAAGGCATCCCCGTGCACCGCATTATGCTGACGGAATTTCAAACGCTCGGGCCCGACGACCTGGTGGGACGGGCAGCGGAACCCCGGCTGGCAGGGGCGCAAAACGATTTCCCCGTCGTCTTCGGCGACCGCGTCCTGGGCGTGGTGACTCGCGACGGTTTGGCCAAGACGCTTGCCGAGGGCGGCCCCAATGCGCACGTTCGTGAGGCGATGCGGCGGGACGTCCCGATCGCCGACCCGCAACTGAGCCTGGAGCAGGCTCTGGGCCTGTTCCGCGAAGGCAATTGCCAGTCAGTTCCAGTGGAGGACGAAGGCCGCCTGGTGGGCCTGCTTACTCTGGAGAGCGTGCACAACTTCCTGACCGTCCAGTCGGCAATGCTCCGGTCCAGCCGCAGGCTGCAGGCGAAAGACCGCAGCCCTGCCATAAGTCCGCCTTCGGACACGATGATCTGAAGTGCCTAAACACTATTTCACCTATCATCACCTCCGGGACCTCCGCGAAGATGCGCGGCGCTTGCAAGTTGATCTGCCACTGGTTGAGGACCGCGAAGAGGTCCGCAGCATTCTGGCCCGGCCGGTTGAGATCAAGGGGCGCAAGGGCCGGCCAAGGCGCGTGGGAAATTCCCTGGCGATTCAGCCTATGGAAGGCTGCGACGGTGAACTTGACGGCAATCCCGGCGAACTCACCTTTCGCCGCTACCAGCGGTTCGGCCGGGGCGGTGCCAAACTGATCTGGTTTGAAGCCTGCGCCGTGGCGCCGGAAGGCCGCGCCAATCCCCGGCAACTTTGGATCCATTCCGGTTCGGCAAAACGACTGGAAGCGCTGCTCAACTCATCCCGCGAGGCTCACCGACAGGAATTCGGAACTTCCGACGACCTTGTCGTGGTTTTGCAACTGACTCACTCCGGCCGCTACTCGTTTGAGAAGCCCTTCGCCGCCTACCGGCATCCCGTACTCGATCAATTTCCCATGGTCAATCGCGCGACTCTGCCGCCGCGCAACACTCCGCCGGAGCTTGCCGGCGACGAATACCTTGCAGCGCTCGAGGAGCGGTTTGCCGAGGCCGCGAAGCTTGCGCGAGAAATCGGCTTTGACGGCGTCGATCTCAAAATGACGCACGGATATCTGCTGGCAGAATTACTGGGCGCCCGTTCACGGCAGGGCGTTTACGGCGGCCCGCTTGAGAATCGGGCGCGATTTGTTTTGAATGTGATCGAAAAGATTCGGCGGCAAGCCGGGGATGATTTCATTTTAGCCGCGCGCCTGGGCGTTTACGACGGCATCCCTTACGCGGTGAGCGGAGAAAACCTGGCCGGCGTGCCGCGCGCCGTTCCCCAACCCTATGAGTTCGGTTTTGGCATGGACGCAAGCGACCCTTCGCGCATGGACCTTGCGGAACCTCTGCGCTTGATCGGCTGGCTCGAGGAAGCGGGAGTCCGGTTGTTGAACGTCTCCATGGGCGTGCCCTATGTAAATCCCCATGTGACGCGGCCGTTTGAAAAAGCCAACGAAGGCTCCTACGAGACTCCGGAGCACCCGCTTGCGGGAGTGGCGCGGCATTTTGCGGCGACGGCTGAAATCCAAAAGGCACACCCGGACCTTGCCGTGGTGGGAAGCGGCTATAGCTGGTTGCAACATTTTCTGATTAACGCCGCGGCGGCCAATCTGAAGCTGCGGCGCACAACCTTCGCGGGCCTCGGCCGGGCAGCGCTGGCGTATCCAACGCTCGCGCGTGAAGCGCTTGCCAAAGGAGAACTCGACCCGCTGCGCACCTGCAAAACGCTTTCCTACTGCACGTACCTGATGCGGTCAAAGAAACATCCGCTCGGACAATTTCCCACCGGCTGCCCGCCTTTCGATAAGGAAGGGTATGGCGCCATCATCAAGAAGGCGCGCGCCGCCGCCCGCGAAGATTCAGTAAAAAGCTAGGCCTTCCAGGGAGGTGTTTCCGGCAGCAGCTTATGGAATTCTCCAAGCAGAGAATCTTCGTATTCTCCCGCGTAGGTCCGGCTGAAGAAGCGGTCGATTCCTTCCCGGGAGAACCGTTGCCAGGAATCTTCTTCGTGGCCGGGATTGATGGGATAGAAAAGCGCGCCGTTGGCGCGGGCGGCGGCAAGATCGCCGGGAGCGTCGCCAATCATCAGCACGGAATCCTTTTCATACTTTCCGGTCGTCGTCAGCTTCAGATGCTCCTTCTTGCTGCCCATTTCCTGCCCGGCAATGACCGCGGCATACTTGGCAATGTCATGCTCGCGCCATTCGCGTTCGAGCGCCTCGCCCGGAGTCGCTGAGACGCAGATCATGTCCGCCCGGCCCAAAAGCCTCTCGGCGCTCTCTCGGAAATAGGGAAAAGGAGGCACGCCTTCCACCATGTCGGCGATCGAGCGGTTCACCGCCTTGCTCCATTCGAGCGTCTGCTCGAGCACGGGGTCGTGGGTCTTCTCGACCTCGGCTTCGAGCGCGGGATTCCCGAGCGCCTGGCCGGAACTAATCCACGCCTGAAGAGTCGGCACCTCGGGAATCTTGATTCCCCGCCGCATCGGCTCGGGCCACTCGCGCAGCAATTCAAAGGTCTTGGTGAGAGCCGGAAAGCGATTCGTTCCTCGCCACTTCGAATAGAGATTGACGAACTCGGCCGCGGCGCGCGCGTATTTGGAGATGGCCTGAAGCTTCCAGTGCTTGATGATGTTGGGAATAAAGCACTCTTTGTGCTTGATCTCCATCGAGTCGAAAACGCAGCCATCGGAATCGATCCCGACAAAGAACTTGTGCTGCGGAGTAAAAGCGACAAGTTGGTCTTTTGAAAAATTCATCGTTTTCTTTCCTTATCTGTAATCTGCCAAACTTTGCATCTTAGCGCAGTCCGAGCGCGAGTGGAAGGAACGAATCTTGCGCTGACCGTCCTCGAAGCGCGCAACGGACTTGTAAGTTTAGAAACTTGTTACGGTTTTTTTGAGACGCGCCAGATAACCTTGCCGCCGTCGTCAGAGACCAGCAGTGAGCCGTCTTTGGCGACCGCAACGCCCACCGGCCGGCCATTCACCACTCTCGAGTGCGGATTGGGATCAAAGCCGGTCAGGAATGGAGAGGGATCGCCGCTTGGCCGGCCATCGCGGAAAGGAATAAAGACCACTTCATAGCCCGAAAGGATGCTGCGATTCCAAGACCCGTGTTCCGCAATGAAAACTCCGCGGCGGTACCGGCCTGGAAATTGCCGGCCCCTGTAGAAAACGGATTCGAGGGGCGCTACGTGCGGGCCGAGCAGAACATCCGGGACAATCGCCTTCGCCACCAGGTCCGGGCGCTGCGCTTTGATCCGGGGATCCAGATGCTTCCCGATATAGCTGTAAGGCCATCCGTAGAAGCCGCCGGGCGCAACATGGGTGAAATAATCCGGAGGCACGTTATCGCCCAGCATGTCGCGCTCATTCACGTCCGCCCAGAGTTCTCCGGTATCGGGATTGATCGCAAGGCCTACGGCGTTCCGCAGGCCGCTCGAATAAATTGACGCGTCGCCCCCCGCCGGGTTGGCAACCGTAACGGCCGCCCGTCGGGAATCGGATTCCACACAGACGTTGCAGTCGGCGCCCGCAGAAACAAACATCTCTTTCCCATCCCGGGAGAACACCACCGTTCGCGTCCAGTGCATACCGCCGCCCGGGAGGTCCAGAACATGCTGGCGCTTGCCGAGCCGCTTGGAGGTCTTCGGGTCGTAGCGGAATCGGATCACTTCATCGGTATCGGCAATGTAAACGTAGTCTTGGTGAAATGCGATTCCGAAGGGCCGCGTGAGGCCACGGGCAAAGACGGTTCGCCGGCGGGAAGCGCCGCCGTGGCCGGGATCATCGAGCACAATCACTTCACCGGCTCTCGGATCCGCCAGAAAGACGTCGCCATCCGGCGCCACGGCCAGGTAGCGGGGCTCCTGGAATCCCCTTGCAAAGACCGATACGTGAAAACCCGCGGGCGCCTGGGGCTTAAATCCCGGGACGGGGTTCACCTGAGACGGATTGGCGACGATGGGTTTGATGAACGGACGGGGCAGTTGGGGAGCCTGCCCATGGGTAACCTGGGCAAAAGCCAATGGCACCGCGATCAACCCCGTCAGGAAAAAGACCAATGCCTTTGCTGTCCTCACGCGTTCTCCTTATCAGGCCTCGAAAATTAAGATATTTCTTCTTACTGCTCATCATAAACCGAATTTCTTTCCAAAAGCGCGCCCGAGGTTTCAGAATCGGTTAGAATTTAGAGTAACCGCAGGCGGCCGGGAGCTATTCGCTGAGCAACAGCCTGTCGTTTCCGTCGCGGGGCAAGCACCATACGGCTGCCGCAACCGCGCAAGACTATAGACAAGGCCAGTGGCATCTATGCAAGACAATCCGGGCGATATGCTTCAAACGTGGTACAAGGATGCCATCATTTACCAGCTTCACGTGCGCGCCTATAACGACAGCACGGGCGACGGCGTCGGGGATTTTCGCGGACTTACGGCAAAGCTCGATCACATCCGGGATCTGGGGGCCACCGCGATCTGGCTGCTGCCTTTCTATCCTTCCCCGCTGAAAGACGACGGATACGACATTTCGGATTATCTGAGCGTGCACCCGAGCTATGGAGCGCTCGAAGACTTCCAGGAGTTTCTCGAACAGGCCCACCGGCGCGACATGCGGGTCATCACCGAGCTGGTGCTCAACCACACCTCCGACCAACACCCGTGGTTCCAGGAGGCGCGCAGCTCAAGCGATAATCCCCGCCGGAACTGGTACGTCTGGAGCGATACGGACGACCGGTATCGCAACGCGCGCATTATTTTTGTCGATACGGAAATGTCCAACTGGGCCTGGGACCCGGTTTCCAAGTCTTATTACTGGCACCGGTTTTTCAGCCACCAGCCGGATTTGAACTACGACAATCCGGAGGTTCGCGAAGAAATCTGGAACGTCATGAAATTCTGGCTGGAGATGGGCGTCGACGGCTTCCGGCTCGATGCGGTTCCCTATCTTGTGGAACGGGAAGGGACGTCGTGCGAGAACCTCCCCGAGACTCATGAGGTGCTTAAGTGGTTGCGGCGGCGGGTCGATGAGAATTTCTCCAACCGGATGCTTCTCGCCGAGGCCAACCAATGGCCGGCGGATCTCGCTCCGTATTTTGCCAATGGCGATGAGTTTCACATGGCGTTCCACTTTCCTCTGATGCCGAGAATGTTCATGGCCATCAAGCTGGAGGACCGCAAGCCCATCATCGAAATTCAACAGCAGACCCCCTCAATTCCCGACGGTTGCCAGTGGGGCATTTTTCTTCGCAATCATGATGAGCTGACCTTGGAGATGGTCACGGACGAAGAGCGCGATTACATGTACGATGAATACGCCAAGGAGAAGACGGCCAAGCTCAACGTCGGAATCCGCCGGCGGCTGGCTCCCTTGCTGGACAACGACCGCAGGCGGGTTGAGCTGATGACCGCGATGCTGATGTCACTGCCCGGCACGCCCATTATTTATTATGGAGACGAGATCGGCATGGGAGATAACATCTACCTTGGGGATCGGAACGGCGTCCGGACTCCCATGCAGTGGAACGGCGGCTGGAACGCCGGCTTCTCGACCTGCGACCCCGAGCAGCTCTTTTCTCCACTGATTTCAAACCCCGTCTATGGCTACCAGGCCATCAACGTTCTATCGCAACTGCGGTCCGAGCATTCCCTTTTGTCGTGGATGCGCCGGGTGGTCCGCTTGCGAAAGTCGAGCCCGGTGTTCGGGCGGGGAACGATTGAGTTTTTGAATCCTGCGAATCACCGGGTGCTCGCTTACGTCCGCCAGGTGGGCAACAACAGGGTTTTGGTGGTCAACAACCTTTCAAGCGCCGCCCAGGCGGCGGAACTCGATCTTCGCCCCTGGCAGGGATTCATCCCGATTGAAATGTTTGGAGGAAATCCGTTCCCCCGCATCGGTGAATTCCCTTACCTTTTGACTTTGGGTCCGTATCAGTTTTACTGGTTCCGGCTGCGCCGTTTCTAAATCTCCCCAGGGAGACACCGCCGCCGGCAAAACTTCTGGAGGAATGACATTGGCCGAGGAGAATTTCCTCTCCGATGAGTTTGTGCGCCAGCTTACGGCGGCGGGTGAAGTCGACATCCTGGTCGGAATCCCCACCCTCAATAATTGCGGCACCATTGAGCAGGTTGTGAACGCTGTTCAAGTTGGCCTGGTGAAGTATTTTCCCCGCGAACGGACCGCGCTGATTAACCCCGATGGAGGATCGAGCGACGGCACCCCGGAGATCGTGAAAAATGCTTCAATCCGGGATTTCCGCAGTCTACTTTCAACGACGCCGCTCCGCACCACCCACCGGATCACGGCGTCGTATCGTCCCAACAATGGAATGGGCGGAGCTCTCCGCATCATCCTGGCCGCTGCCGATCTTTTGCGGGCGAAGGCCTGCGCGATCGTCTCCCCCGATCTCGAAAGCATCACCCCGGAATGGATCGAAGGGCTGGTCCGTCCCATTTACAAAGAAAAGTTTGATTTGGTGACGCCCATCTACCATCGGCACAAATTCGACGGCCTGCTAATCAAAAATATCATTGCCCCCATGATCCGCGCTTTGTACGGGGTTCGAATCCGCGAGCCCGTCGGCGGCGAGTTCGCCCTTTCGGGACGGCTTGCCTGCCATTATCTCGAACAGGACGTCTGGCGTGAGGAAGTTGCGCACTCGGGCACGGAAATCTGGATGACCACCAGCGCCGTGGTCGATGGGTTCAAGGTGTGCCAGTCGTTTCTCGGGCCGAAGTCGCACGCGCCCAAAAGCTCTGCGCAGAATATCGTCGGGACCATCCAGCGCGTTGTCGGAGCCCTGTTCCGCTGCATGGAAATCCAGGAATCCTATTGGCTTTCCCGCACGGAAACGCAACCGGTCCCCGTCTTCGGCTTTGAATACAGTTCCGGGCTTGAGCCCCGGCGGCTCAATCGGAAAAAGATGTTTTTGATGTTTCAAAACGGCGTTGACCAATTAGCGCATCTCTTGGAATCGATCCTTTCGCCGGAAACGCTGAAGGATATCCAGGCCATCTCGCAAAGCGACGAAAGAACCTTCCATTTTCCGGAAGAACTGTGGGTGAAAACCATTTACGAATTTGCCGCCTCCTATCACCACACGGTCATCAATCGGGACCACCTTCTTCAGGCCCTGACTCCTCTCTATCGCGGGAAAATATGCTCGGTCCTGCTGGAGGAGCAACGGGCTGACGCGGAACAGATTGAGAAAAAACTCGAGGACTTGTGCCAGCAGTACGAAAAGCTTAAGCCCCGCCTGACGGAACGGTGGACCGAGAAAGCATGAGGTGAGATATGGGAAACCTGATCCTAAATACGTTGAGCCATACCTTTAAAGGTTTCTTTGAGATTTTGGCCCTTTTTTTGCCACGGCTTTTATCTATGCTGGTCATGATCGCTGTGGGCTTTATTGTGGCGATCTTCTTCAAAGCTCTGGTCCGGCGGATCTTCGGGATCGAGAAGTTCCGGAAATATTGCGATTCTGCAGGGCTCACCCAAATGATGCGGAAAACCGCCTTGCCGCCGCCCGATGTTTTTCTCGGACAACTGATCTTCTGGGTGATCTGGCTGGTCTTTATCGTCCTGGGAATCGACACGCTCGAAATCTCCGCTTTGCAAGACCAGATCTCCCGGTTCTTTTTGTTCCTGCCGCAGATTTTCGTGGCCATCCTGATTCTATTCGCCGGGCTGCTCATTGCGAACTTCTTTTCACGGGCCACCTTGCTGGCTGCAACGAATGCCAATTACCCTTCGGCCAGGCTGCTCAGCAGCCTGGTGCGCCTGATGATCATCATCCTTGCCGTGACGATGGCGCTCGAACAAATCGGATTGGGCCGCCACGTGGTCCTGATCGCATTTTCCATCGCCTTTGGGGCCGTCATGCTGGGTGCTGCCATTGCGTTTGGCCTGGGAGGCCGCGATGTCGCGCGGCGAATCCTCGAAAAACGGTTTCTGGAGCAGGAGGGAGAAGGGAAGGAAAAGGAAGAGGACATCTCTCCGCTGTAATCGGGCAGCCGCGGCGCCGGTCTTCTGCCGCAGACTTTTTGCAAATCAAGGCGTTGCGAACCCCCAGCACATAAAACCAGCCGAGGCGGCCGGCTGAGCGGCCGGAATTCACCGAGAGAGCCCGGCTTATCACCGTAGAAGAACCTGATATAATAAATGTCCAGAGGGGCCAAAACCGCTTATGAAACTCGGAATTGATTTTGGCACAACCCGAATTGTGGTTGCCTTTGTTGACCGCGGTAATTACCCGGTGGCGGCCTTTGAGACTCCCGACGGCAGCGCCTGCGAGTGGTTTCCGCCGCTGGTGGCCGTCAACAGGAGCGAGCGCCGCTATGGCTGGGAAGCCTGGGCCGCCCAGGAAGAGCCCGGCTGGACGGTGGTGCGCTCTCTGAAAAGAGCGATGGAGATGGCCGGCCCCGACACGCTGGTCCAAATCGCCGACGAAAAAATCCCCATGCAGGTGCTGCTCCACGAACTGGCCTTGGCGCTTCGGGCCAGCCTGCTGGAACGTTCCACGCTGCCGGCAACCGGCCCCGATGAAGCGCTCGACGTGATGCTGGGAACGCCCGCCAACGCCAACAGCAACCAGCGTTTTCTCACCGTGGAAACCTTTCGGCAGGCGGGTTTCAACGTGCTGGGGCTGCTCAATGAGCCTTCCGCCGCCAGCATCGAGTTCGGACATCAAAAGCGAACCTCCCGGCAATTCAAGGAAAAGATGCGGATTCTGGTCTACGACCTGGGCGGCGGGACGTTCGACGCTTCCCTGGTGGAACTCGACGAGCGGGAACACGCCGTTATTTCCTCCGAGGGGATCCCGACGCTCGGCGGGGATGATTTTGATGAGGCGCTGGCGGGGCTGGCGCTCGAAGCGGCAGGAATCAGCGCCGCCGAGCAGGACAGCCTTTCTCAGGCGGAACTGTTCCGCTTGCACGAGGAATGCCGACTGAAAAAGGAAGGCCTGCATCCGAACACCCGAAGGATTGTGGTCGATCTGGGAAATGTGAGGCCGGAGTGGCAGGAAGTAACGGTGACGGCGGTCGATTTCTACGAGCGTTGCCGGCCTTTTGTCGAGGAGACTTTGCACGCCACGGAAGACTTGATGGGGGCGCCCAGGCAGGGCGACACAACCCCCGGGCAGCTGAACGGCGCAGAGGGACGCCTTGAAGCGCTCTACATGACCGGCGGGGGCAGTGAACTGCCGCTGGTGGGCCGCATGTTGCGGGAGGTTTTCGGGCGGCGGGTGCGCCGGTCCGCCTATACGCGCGCGGCCACGGCCATTGGCTTGGCCATCCAGGCGGACTCAACAACCGGCTATGTTTTGCGGGATAAATTTACGCGCCATTTCGGAGTGTGGCGGGAAGCCGAAGGCGGCCGCCACGTCGTGTTCGACCCGCTGTTCAGCAAAGGAACTCAGCTGCCCGGCCCGGCCGATCTCCCGATCGTCAATTCCCGGCGCTACTCTCCCGTCCACAACATCGGCCACTTTCGATATTTAGAATGCAGCCATCTGACCGAAGACGGCCGCCCCGCCGGAGACATCACCGTTTGGGATGATATCCGCTTTCCCTTTGACCCGGCGCTCGAAAACGATTCCGAGCTGGAACGGGTGCCGGTTGTCCATTTGAATCACGGCATGCATCGTGAAGCGGAAGAAAGTTATTCCTGTGACCGAAGCGGCGCCGTGACGGTAACGATTGCAAACATTCTGGATGGGTACAACCGCAGCTACCGCCTCGGCCGTTGGGCTGCTTCGGAAGCGCTGGTTGTTCCCGGCCGCAAGAAAAAATCGAGATCCAAGAAATAGCCGGTAGCACGACAGGTCCGATGCGCCGTGGGCCTTTTTGCCTTGGAGGGGCCGGTCTTGCATAAAGAAAAGCGCGCGGTGGGGACGCCGCGCCTACAGTCGGAACGGCTGAGGAGAAAATAACATGCGAGTGGCAATCGGGGCGGACCACGCGGGATTCCCCTTGAAAGAGGATGTTGCGAAAGCGCTCCGAAAACTTGGCCAGGATGTTTTGGATCTTGGAGCGCATCGGCCGGAGCCTTCCGATGATTATCCCGACTTTGCGCGGGCGGTCGGGAAGGCGATTGTCGACGGGCAGGCGGACCGCGGGATTCTGATTTGCGGAAGCGGCGTGGGAGTCTCGGTTGCCGCGAATAAAATGCCCGGCATTCGCGCCGCCATTTGCCACGACACCTATTCCGCGCACCAGGGCGTTGAACATGACGACATGAACGTGCTGGTGCTCGGCAGCCGCATCATCGGAACCGAACTGGCGCACGAACTGGTGCGGGCTTTCCTCAGCGCGCAATTCTCCGGCGAGGAACGCCACCTCCGCCGCCTCGCCAAAGTCAAAGCCATCGAAGATCAATTCCTGCGGACGTAACCCCCAGGTCTTTCCCGCCAACCATCAGCCTAAATAGAGGGCCTGCCGGCAAATAACTCTCCCGCCTCACGGCACACGGGCAAGAAAGCGCAGCCGCACGAAATCGACGGTCCAGCGTCCCGCCTGGTTGCAGAGCCCCGGGCGAAGCAGTCCCAGGACTTCATCGAACACCTCCGCACGGTCCGCGTCAGGCAAAACCTGAAAGAAAGGATTGGCGAATGTCTCAAGCCAGCCGCGCATATCCGTGGGAATCAGGGTCGGCCGGGGAAACAGTTCGACCGATTCCACGCGGAATCCCGCACACTCGAGTTTTGCCTGGTACTCGGTTGAAGTGGGAAAATACCATGGGCTGAGTTCAGCCGCATTCCGAACCCCACGCCTTTCAAGCACCGCCACGAGCGCCGCCACGATAGCGGCAATGTTTCCATGGCCACCCATCTCAGCAACAAAACGGCCGGCTGGCCGCAAGGCGCGCCCTACGCCGCGAATCACCGCGTCCGGATCGCGCTTCATCCAATGCAGCGCGGCATTTGAAAACGCCGCGTCGAATTCAGCTTTGAAGGTGAGTTCGGTAGAGTCCACAAGGCGCGCATCGATACCGTGGCGCTTGGCCGCCTGAATCATGTCCGGGGCGGAATCGACGCCCACCACCGTCGCGCCTGTTTCTACCATCTTTTGGGAGAGCACGCCATCACCGCAGCCGATGTCAAGGATGCGTTCGCCCGGCTGCGGATCGAGAAGCCCAAGAACGGCCTCGCCCAAAACCGGCACAAAGCTCGCGTGCTCGGCGTAGCGGTCGGCTTTCCACTCTTGAGCAGATCCTTTTTCCGCCATCATGCCTCTTGCCTATCCTAAAACACTTTCCCGGATGCTCGGAACCAGGTCGCGTGGATCTTGGGTGACGGGTGAAATCAGAACAGGCGAAGGGTTGAGACGGCTCTTTGAACCGCGTCCAGGATAGGCGCGGGATAAACGCCGATCCACACCAGCAGGACCGACAACGCAGCAAGGACGTAACTTGTGCTGCGGGAGAGAGCGGGAAGCACTGCGGGCGCCGCTTCGCCGGTTTCAGCCGGAGAAGCGTACAGGGCAACGAGAATGCGGAGATAGTAAAAAAGTCCGACAACGCTGGTGACGATCAAGGTGAAGATCAGGCCCCACAAGGCCGAAGAAGCTCCGGCAGCCACCAGGAAGAATTTCCCCACAAAGCCCGCGGTCAGCGGAATGCCGGCCAAGGAAAGGAGCATCAGAGTGAAGATGCCCGCAAGCACCGGGCGCCGCCAGAACAGGCCGCGGTAGTCATCGATGGCGTCCGCATCCCTTTCGCCGTTGGAGAGTACGCTGACCACGCCAAAGGCGCCCAGCGTGGTGATGAAATACGCGACCAGATAGAACGTGACGGCTGCAGCAGCCCTCGTTCCACCCGCCAAAAAAGCCACCAGCACATAGCCGAGATGCGCGATCGAGGAGTAAGCCAGAATCCGCTTGACGTTGTTCTGAAGCAGTGCCAGCAAATTCCCGGCAATCATGGAGGCAATCGCAATGATACTGAAAACCAGGAAGACGGATCCGAGATGCTGCAGCCCGGTCTCATAGAAGTACCGCAGCAGCAAAGCAACCATGGCCCCCTTGGACACCGTGGCGATGAACGCCGTCACGGGCGCCGGAGCGCCTTCGTAAACGTCCGGGGTCCACATGTGGAAGGGCACGACGGCTAGCTTGAATCCAATTCCCGTGATGATCAAGGCAATGCCCGGCAGGAGCAACGTCTTGCTGTAACAGGCGCCGCCAGACAACATGGCGGCCATCTGTCCAAACTGCATGGTTCCAAGCTGCGCATAAACCAGGGCCATGCCGAAAAGAAGGAAGGCGGCAGAGGCGGCGGCCAGCACCAAATATTTGAGGCCGGCTTCGAGAGACGGCTTGCGGGCGGACAGGTAGGCGGTCATCGCGTAGAGCGCGACGCTCAAGACTTCCAATCCCAGGAAGAATGAGACAAAGTGGCTGCTGGCCACCAGCACCGTGGAGCCCAGCGCCGCCACCAGAATGAGAACGTAAAGTTCCTCGCGATAGCCGCTTTGGTTCTCCAGATAGCCGTAAGCCAGGATGACCGTCACAAACGTGGCCGCAAGGATCAGCCCCATGTAGAACAAGGCGTAACCGTCAACGATCAATAGAGGCGTCACCTGAATCGGGGTGAGCGGAGCGACAACCCAGAGAGAGAAAAATGCGGCGGCAAGGCCCACGAGCGTCAGCCAAACCGCCAGCAGGTGGCTGCGCTTGATCGAGATCGCCAGCATCACCACGACGGCAGTGGCCGTAACGATCAGGAGAGGAAGCATCGCGATGAGGTCAGTACAATTCAAAGTTCATTTCCCCTTGATTTCAGGCAGCCGGCCGTTATACGAAAGCGTGTGCACAGCGGGATTCAGGGTCAAAACAGAGTGCGGCTTCGCATACTCCTGAAGCTTGTGCATCGCCGGCTCAAAAGTCCTCAGCACCGGCTGCGGGTAAAGGCCCAGCCACAACAGGATCAGCATCATCGGGATCATAATCAACAGCTCGCGCGCTCCGAGATCAGGAATGGACCATTCATTGGCGTTTGGACCATGGAAGGCGCGCTGGATGACCTTCAAAGCGTAGAGGGTGGAAATCAGAATTCCAATGGCCGCCACCACCGTCAGGCCGATGCTGACCCGGTAAGTCCCCAGCAGCGTCAGGAATTCGCCTACGAAATCTCCCAGGCCGGGCAAGCCAATCGAGGCCAGAGCAAAGAAGAGGACCGTTCCGCTCATCACCGGGACCGTGGCCCAAAGGCCTTTCAGCCGATCCATTTCGCGCGTATGCGTCCGCTCCTGCAAACCGCCCACCAGCATGAAGAGGGCGCCCGTGCTGATGCCGTGCGCGATCATCCCGATCACGGCTCCCTGGAGCGCCAGCTCATTCCAGGCGAAGATGCCCAGCAGCACAAACCCCAGGTGGCTCACGCTGGTGTACGCCACCAGGCGCTTCAGGTCGGTTTGCCCAAAGGCGAGGACTGCGCCGTACACGATTCCTATCACCGCCAGCGTCATGGCAACCGGCGCAAAGGCATGGGCCGCATCCGGGAACAGAGGCACCACAAATCGCAGCATGCCGTAAGCCCCGGTCTTGAGCAGAAGGCCCGCCAGGATCACGCTGCCCGCCGTAGGCGCCTCGGTGTGCGCGTCCGGCAGCCAGGTGTGGAAGGGAAACATGGGAAGCTTAACGGCAAAGGCCACAAAAAAGCCCAGCATCACCAGCATGGCGGTGTGCGGAGTCAAAACCGTGCCCAGCAGATCTTTGTATTCGAAGGAATAAACGCCGGTCTCACGATGGTGAGTGAAATAAAGCGTCAGGATCGAAATCAGCATCAGCAACCCGCTGAGCTGGGTGAAAAGGAAGAATTTGACCGCGGCGTAAATCCTGCGCTCGTGCCCCCAGATGGCAATCAGGAAGTACATGGGCACCAGCATCAGTTCCCAGGCAAAGTAAAATAGGAAGAGATCGACGGCGAGAAAGACGCCCAGGATGCCGGCCAGAATCCACATCAAATTAAAATGGAAGAAGCCGACGCCCTTCTGGATCTCTTTCCAGGAGATCAGCACGGCCATGATGCCCAGCAGGAACGTGAGCACGATCAGCAGAAGGCTGAGCCCATCCATGGCCAGGTGAAAACGGATTCCAAACCGCGGAATCCATGTCCAATCGACTTGCTCGATCCACTTCCGCTGCGGGAAGAGCTGAACGCGGCTGGAATTCTCGGACCACAGGATCAGGGAGAGGACAAAATCGATGCTGACCGCGACGAGAGAAATAACTCGCGGCCAGAGCGTATTCACCCGGCCGGCAACGCCGGCAAGAACGCCCGCCACAAGCAGAATAACAATGAGCCAGACTAGAATCATAGGAACAACACAATCGCCACAAAGATGATGGAACCCGCAGCGATTCCCGCTGCGTACCAACGAATGCGGCCCGTTTCCGTCTTTCGGACGCCGCGATAACAGAACTCGGTCAGGAGCGCCATCCCGGTATAGATATTGTCCACAAAGTCCTGCTTATCGACGCGGGCAATCCAGATGATCGGACGCACGAAAACCCTTTCGTACAGCCAGTCCATGCCCCAATCCGAAAGCCAAAATTGATGGAGCGCCTTGCCGATTGCGGGCGTCGTCAGCGCTTCCGCATACTCCCGCTTCTGGACAAAGAAAAAGTAGGCAAGATAAAGGCCTACCAGAAAGGCCAGGGTCACAAAGGATTCCGAGAGGATCTCGGTCATCCCGCCCGTGGGCCCTTCGGTCATGACCGGCAAAGCCATGTGCATGAAATCTGTAAAGGAATGCACGCCGCCCAGGAACGGCGGGGTATCGAGGAATCCCCCAACAACCGACAGCACCGCCAAAGTCACGCAGGGTAGCATCATCCGCAAGCCTGGGCGCTTGTGGACGGGGGTTTTGACCTCTCCAAAGAACACGACAAAGATCAGCCGGAAAGTGTATAGAGAAGTTAACAGGACTCCAATCACCGCGGCGAACCACAGCACGTGGCTGCCCTGGGCCGAAGACCAAGTGTCCCAAATGATCAGGCCCTTGCTGTAAAACCCTGCGGTGATTAAAGGCAGGCCGGCCAGCGAACAACCCGCCGCGAGGAACGTCCAAAAAGCCAACGGCATTTCCTTGCGCAGGCCTCCCATTTTGAAAATGTTGTGTTCGTGATGCAGCGACTCGATAATGACCCCGGCCCCCAGGAAGAGAAGAGCCTTGAAGAAGGCGTGGGTCATGAAGTGGAAAAGCGCCGCCGACCAGGCTCCCACGCCAAGCGCCAGGAACATGTACCCGATCTGGCTGATCGTGGAATAGGCCAGGATACGCTTGATATCCGGCTGGGTCAGGGCGCTGAAGCCGGCCAGGATCAGGGTTGCCGCTCCCACCACGGCGACAGCGAATTGCGCCGAAGGCGCAAGTGAAAACAGGATGTGGGTACGCGCGATCAGGTAAACGCCCGCCGTCACCATGGTCGCGGCATGAATCAGAGCGCTGGTGGGCGTGGGGCCCGCCATGGCGTCCGGCAACCAGGTTTGCAGAGGAAGCTGCGCGGACTTGCCCACCGCGCCGCCCAGAAGCAACAACGCGGCCGCCACCGCGTAAGGCGATCCCACCGCCCAATGGAGCAGAGCCTGGTGCATGAGATCCTGAATCTGGAGCGTGCCCAGCTGCTCAAAGAGCAGGAAGAGGCCCAGGGTCATGGCCGTGTCGCCGACGCGGGTCACAATGAAAGCTTTGCGCGCCGCAAGACCGTTCGCGGGATCGCGATACCAGAAGCCAATCAGCAGATAACTGCAAAGCCCCACGCCTTCCCAGCCCAGGAACAGCAGCAGCAGGTTGTTCCCCAATAGCAGCGTGCACATGGAGGCGACGAACAGGTTCATGTAGGCGAAGAACCGGCTGTAGCCTTCGTCCTCCTGCATGAATTCCGCTGAATAAAGATGGATCAGGAAACCGACGAAGGTCACGACCAGGGTCATGAGAACGGAAAGAGCGTCCAGATAAAAGGCAATCTGAGGCTTGAAGCCTCCCACGTCCATCCAGGTCCAAAGAATCTGCGTAAAGTGGTTTCCCGGCGGCGGCGAGGTGAGAAAGCGGAACGTAATCAGGATGGAAACGGCCGCCGACAAGGCAATGGAGCCTACGCCGAAGATCGGAACCGCTTTTTTGGAAAGGCGGGTTCCGAAGATCGCGAGCACCAGAAAGCCCGCAAGCGGCAGTGCCGGAATCAACCACAACAGGTGAAACACGTTATCCCCTCATCTCGCTTGCAGCATCCGCGTCGAGCGTCTTGAATCGGCGGTGGAGTTGGAGAACCAGCGCCAGTCCGACCGAAACCTCCGCGGCCGCCATGGAAAGAATGAAAATAAAAACGATCTGTCCGTCCGGCTGGCCCCAACGGGAGCCCGCCACCACAAAGGCCAAACCTGCGGCGTTCAACATAATCTCGAGCGACATCAAAATAAAGATCACATTACGCCGAACCAGAAGGCCGGTCAGTCCCAGCGCGAACAAGATCCCCGCCAGGAGTAGTCCCTGATGCATGGGTACTGACGCCATTTCACTTCTCCGTCTTCTCTTGGCTACGCCGGCCCAGGTGGTAAGCTCCCACCAGGGCTCCCAGCAACAGCATGGAGGCAAGCTCCACGCCGATCAGGTATGGCCCGAACAATTGGATGGCCACCTGCTTGGGCTCAATCACCGCAGCGCCAAACGGCAAGGTGCTGGGATTCGAAAGCAAATAGGCCACTTCCCCAATCAGAATGGCCGCCAGCATCGAAGGCCCTGCCCACATCCCGGGCTTCTGCCATTGCCGCTCCATTTCCGTGGCCGCTTTGCCCAGGTTGAGCATCATCACCACAAAAACAAACAGCACCATGATGGCGCCGGCATAAACAATGACTTCCAGCGCCGCCACAAAAGGAGCTCCCATGACGTAAAAAACCACCGCCACGGAAAGCAGCGAAACAATCAGATAAAGCAGCGCGTGGACTGCGTTCAGGCGCGTGATCGCCAAAACCGTGGAAACGATGGCAACAATCGCCGCAATGTAAAAAACAGCATCCATAAAATGACTCAGGGCATCAGGCTGTGAACGTCCACGGGAGCCGCCTCATTTTCAGCTTCACCCTTGTCTTTTCCACCAATCTTGACGCCCGCAACCTTCCAGAAGTTATAGCCGTGATACTTGCCTTCACCGCTGATCAGCAAATCTTCTTTCTCATAAACCATGTTCTGCCGGTTGTACTCGCCCATCTCAAAATCCGGGGTGAGCTGGATCGAATAAGTCGGGCACGCTTCCTCGCAGTACCCGCAAAAGATGCAGCGCGAAAAATTGATCCGGAAAAACTCCGGATACCGCCTGCCGTTTTCATCTTCCGTAGCCTGGAGCGCGATGCAGTCCACCGGGCAGGCCACGGCGCACAGATGACAGGCAACACACCGTTCGCCCCCGTCCGGGTCGCGGCTCAGGATAATGCGGCCCTTGTGCCGGGGAGGAAGATTCGGCTTTTCCTCGGGATACTGGATGGTCTCCCGGGGCTGGAACGTGTGCAGGAAAACGTTCCACAGCGATCTGATAACACTCAACATTCGAAAACTCCCACCTTAATCAACCCACTTCCACCGCATTATTTGAAAGCCAGCACCAGGGCGCCCGTCACCAGCAGGTTGGCGAGCGCGAGCGGCAGCATGATCTTCCAGCCCCAGGACATCAACTGATCGAACCGCGGCCGGGGCAGGCCAGCCCGCAACAGGATGAAGAACATGATAAAGAAAAACGTCTTGATCACAATCCACGCAAGGGGCGGCAACCAGGGTCCCAGCCAGCCGCCGAAAAACAGCACCGAGATCATCACCGAGATGAGCATCACGCCCATGTACTCACCCACGAAGAACATCCCGAACTTCATTCCGGAGTATTCGGCGTGGAATCCCGCAACCAGTTCGCTTTCCGCCTCCGCCAGGTCAAACGGCAAGCGGCGCGTTTCAGCAATTCCGGCAATCATGAAAAGCACAAAGCCGAGAAACTGCGGAATCACAAACCACACCTTGTGTTGGGCTTCGACGATGTCCCGGAGATTGAAAGAGCCGGCCATCAGCACCACTCCCATCAGCGACAGCCCCATGAACACTTCATAACTCAGCATCTGCGCCGAGGCGCGCATGGCGCCCAGCAGCGAGTACTTGCTCCCGGAAGCCCATCCGCCCAACACCACGCTGTAGACGCCCAGCGAAGACATTCCCAAAAAAAACAGCAGGCCGATATTCAAGTTGGCGACGACCACGGTTGACGTGAAAGGCACCACCGCAAAGGCCATCAAAACCGTGACCATGACGATTGCCGGGGCGATGACAAAAACCACCTTGTCGGCAAAAGGAGGAATCCAGTCCTCCTTGAAAAAAATCTTGATCATATCGGCGAGAACCTGCAGCAGTCCAAAAGGCCCCACGCGATTCGGCCCGTATCGGTCCTGCCAAAGGGCCAGCAGCCGCCGCTCCAGCCAGATCAGGCCCGCCGCCAGGTTCAAGGGAACCAGCAAAACCCCAGCAATGACCAGAATGTAGAAAATCGTTGTTGTCATAGTCGCGAAAGTTTGGACCACGCCGGCAGTCCGGTTCCTTCCAGGGCAACCACGCCAGCGGGAAATCCGGCAATGCCCTTTGGCAGGTCGGGATGAATAGCGACCGGCAAACGATGCGCCGTCCCGGCCCAATTCACTTCAACCTGATCGCCTGCCTGAACCTGAAGGCGCGCGGCATCTTCGGAGTTCACCGCCAGGTAAGGCTTCGGCGCCAGTTCGGCAACCGCCGGCGCCTGGCGGCTCAGCTCTTCCGAACCGAAAATGTGATAGAGAGGCACCAGCAACCATTCCTCCGGGCGGGCCTCAAAAGATTTTGGAACAGAGCTGAAAAATGAGCCGTTGGCGGTTTCGGAAGGCTCAATCAACCGCACGCCCGGGTCTCCCCCGCGCAGCGGACCCTTAATCTCGCTTTGGAACTTGTTCAGCGACTGAATCGAATTCCAGCCCGGAGCCCAGAAGAAAGGGGTCAAAGATGAAGGAGGCTGATCCTGATAGCCCTCCATCGAAAAGGCAAGAGCCGAATCCGGGTCATCCGGCGGCTTCGGTTCGCTGACGTTGATGTTGGCCAGCATGGCGGTGCGCCCGCTGTAACGATGCGGAGCGCGCGCGATCTTTTCGCCCAGGCTCCGGAATTTTGCGGAAGGCGCCGCCTCGGTAATCTTTGCGAGAGCGGGAATCCCCTGGGCCAGGGCGGCGATCACGTCATCCAGCGTGCTCCAGGACTCAGCCTCGCTGCGTCCGGCGACCCGCATCATCTCAATCAACCAGCGCCAGCTCTCTTGAATATCATCCTTGGGAATGTAAGCCTGGAAAAATCGCTGCGCGCGCCCTTCGCTGCTGACCAGCGTGCCGTCGGATTCCGCAAAGGCGCCGGCCGGCAAAGCCAGTTCAGCCTTAGCCACCGTGGGCGTGGCCAGAGAGTCGATGGCGATCACGTGCCGCGCCGCGTCCAGAAAACGGTCCACGGCGGCCGCCGGAGCCTTCAGATACAAATCGTTCTCCAGGATAATGACCGTATCCGCGCGGCCTTCCTCGACAGCCTTGAACGCCTCGCTCAAATCGCCGCCGCCGATGAAATCCGCACCCAAGCTGTTCGCTTCGGGCGTGGTAAAACTCAGTCCCGCCGCTTGTCCGGCCTGCGCGAGCCCTCGCGCCACGTTGGCGGCGGCCTCGATCACCGCTGCGCTGCCCGAGCTGGGCCCGGAGATAACCAGCGGCCGCTTCGCGCTTTTGAGCGCCGCGGCAATCTGTTCCGCCAGCGAACGCGCGTCGGCGGCCAAATCGGGGACGTCAGGAGCTTGAGGATCAAGGGCATGGGCAATCGCAAATCCCAGCCGGGCCAGGTCATCGGGAGCGGCGCGGTAGGTCGCCGTGGCCACATCATCCAGCCGGGTGGCGCTCGGGGCGGCGATGAACAGGGGGCCTTTCACGTCCTGGATCGCCTCGCGCACGGCATGATCGAGCCAGCGAGGGATTTTCAGCTTGTCGGTGAACTCCATGGGCTGCTGGCGAACCGATTGGCGCAAGGCCAGGGCAATCCTCGGGGCCACGTTCGTGACGTCTTCGCCAAGAACCAGCACGGCGTCAGAAATTTCGATCTCGCTGAGCGACGGCGAGCGCACGGGACCCTGCCTCAGAATCTCCGCCATCAGCGAGACCAGATGAGATCCCTCATCCGACATGCCGCTGAAGAAGCGTTCTGGACCAACCAGGGTCCGCAACGCAAAATTGGCTTCCAGCGAAGTGCGCGGCGAGCCGATCCCGATGACTTTCTCGTTACCGGGCAGAATGCGGCCCAATTGCTCAATCGCCTTCGCCTTGGGCAGAGGCTTTAGCTTGCCGTCCTGGCGCGAGAGAGTTTGCTTGATCCGCTGCTCGCCCCTCACAAACTCGTAGCCGAAGCGGCCGCGGTCGCACAGGAAGTAACCATTCACGTGGCCGTTATAGCGGTTGAGGATGCGGCGCAGCGAACCGTAGCGCTCGGCGGCGGTGGTGTTGCATCCCAGGCCGCAGTGCACGCACACGGAAGGAGCCATCTGCAGGTCCCACTTGCGGGTGTAATGCTTCTTGAGGGTCTTGTCGGTAAAGACTCCCGTCGGGCAGATCTCGACCAGATTGCCCGCAAACTCATTTTGCAGAGTGCCTTCCTGATGCCGTCCGAAAAACACCTGGTTCCGCGAGGCAAAAACGTCCAGATCGCGCCCGCCGGCATATTCCCGGTAATACCGCACGCACCGGTAGCATTGAATGCAGCGGTTCATCTCATGGTTAATGAGCGGGCCAAGATTTTGGTTGCGGAAGGTGCGCTTGGGATAGGGGGTCTGGCGGTAATTGTGGCCGGTCATCACCGTCATGTCCTGAAGGTGGCACTCGCCGCCTTCATCGCAGACGGGGCAGTCGTGAGGATGGTTCTGCATCAGCCCTTCAACCACGCCCGCTCGGAAGGACGCCGCATCGGCGTCTTTGATCGAAATTCTCGTTCCTTCCGACGCCGGCGTCATGCAGGACATCACCAGCCTGCCGCGCGTGTCCTTCTCGTCCCGATACTGCTTCACCGCACATTGGCGGCAAGCTCCTACCGAACCCAGCGCCGGATGCCAGCAGAAATACGGCAGATCAAACCCAAGTTCCAGGCAGGCCTCGAGAAGACTCTGGTCCGCGCCAACCTCATACCATTTGTCATCAACCCAGATCTTCGCCACAACTATCTCCAGGGGCAACGCTTCTCACGGACATGCCGCTCGAAATCCTCACGGAAGTATTTCAGAGCACTCTGCAAGGGTTCCACGGCGCCGGGAGCAAGAGCGCAAAAAGTGTTTCCAGGGGCTGCAAATCGGCACACGAAGGCTAACCTCTCGAGATCGGATTCCTGCCCTTGCCCATCTTCCAGGCCTTTCAGCATTTTCTCCGCCCAGGAGAGCCCGCTCCAGCACGGCGTACACCAGCCGCAGGACTCCTGAGCAAAAAAGTGCTCCAAATTATGAACCATTCCCACCGGGCAGGTTCGATCGTCCAGGACGATCATCGTGCCCGTGCCCATGCGGCTCCCCGCCTTCTGCACTTCGGTAAAGTCCATCTTGACGTCCAAATGTTCTTCAACCAGAAAATCGGTGGAAGCCCCTCCGGGCAGCAATCCGCGGAATTTCAACCCTTCCTTCATGCCGCCGGCGTGCTCTTCCAGAATCTCGCGGATCGTCGTGCCCATGGGCAATTCCCACAGCCCCGGCCGCTTGACTTTCCCGCTGGCGCCGTAAATCTTTGTGCCGCCGTCATCCGACTTGCTGAGGCCTTTGAACCAATCCGGGCCGTTGTTCACAATATGGTGGACGTTGCAGAGGGTCTCAACGTTCTGCACGATGGTCGGCTTGCCGAACAGGCCGGACGTTTGAGGAAAGGGCGGCTTGGTGCGGGGATTGGCGCGCTTGCCTTCCAGCGCGTTCAGCAACCCGGTCTCTTCACCGCACATGTAGCGTCCGCCGCTCAGGTGCAAGTGCAGGTCCAGGTTATAGCCCGAACCCAGAATATTCTTCCCAAGGCAGTTGTTTTCGTAGGCTTCCGCCAAAGCCTTCCGCAGCCGCTCGGCAGACAGGATGTATTCGCCCCGCAGGAAGATGTAAGCGACATCCGCCTCAATCGCGTAAGCGGCAACAATCATGCCCTCAATCAACTGATGCGGCGTGGACTCCATCAGGAGGCGGTCTTTGAAGGTTCCCGGCTCCATTTCGTCCGCGTTCGCGCACAGATATTTGGGATGCGGAGCGTCCTTGCCGGTGGGCACAAAGCTCCACTTCATGCCGGTCGGGAAGCCGGCGCCGCCACGCCCGCGCAAGCCGGAAGTCTTGATGACTTCAACCACTTCTTTGGGCGTCATCTTCAGCGCCTTGCGCAGTCCCTGGTAGCCGCCCGCCTGCTCATAACCTTTGAGGTCGAGAGGCGTGCCGTCGGGCTGAAGATCCTTTGTAAGTACCTTTTCCATTTTTCTACTTGTACTGTTCGAGGATGCGATCGATCTTTTCCGAATCCAGATCGCGGTGGAGTTCGTCGTCCACCATCATGGCCGGCGCGTGATCGCAAGTTCCCAGGCAGACGATGGGCAGCAGAGTGAACCGGCCGTCCGGCGTCGTCTCTCCCAGCTGGATGCCCAGCCGGCTGGTCAGGTGATCGCGCACCCGGTCGTAACCCATCAGCCAGCAACTGACGCTGTCGCAAACCATGATGACGTGCCGTCCAACGGGCTTGCGGAAAATCAGGTTGTAAAAGGTCGCGACGCTGTCGAGTTCATCCACCGACATCCCCAGAAACTCCGCGACGTCGCCGAGCGCCTCGTCGGAAACCCAGCCTCGGTGCTTCTGGACAACCTTCATGGCGTCAATCGACACCGCCCGCTTATCGGGATAGTGGGCAATTTCCGCTTCGATTTCCTGCCGCTCCTCAGGGCTTAACACAGCCTTTTTCAAGCTCCTTATCGATCGATATCCGCCAAAACAAAATCAATGCTCCCCAGAATGGCCAGCAAATCCGGAATCATCAATCCGCGGCACTGCAAGGGGAGAGTTTGCATGTGCGCAAAAGAGGGAGCGCGAATCCGCGTCCGGTAAGAAACCGTGCTGCCGTCGCTGACCAGATAGTAGCCGTTGTTGCCCTTGGTCGCCTCAATCGCGCCCAGGGCTTCTCCGGGTGGAACCACCGGACCCCAGCTTACCCCCAGGAAATGGGTAATCAGGGTTTCAATATCGTGCATCGTCTGCTCTTTCCGCGGCGGCACGGCCAGCGGATGGTCTGATTTATACGGTCCCTCCGGCATATTGTTCACGCACTGCTCGATGATCCGAAGGCTCTGGCGAATTTCTTCAACGTGGATCACCGCCCGGTCATAACAGTCGCCGTGCGTGGCGGTGGGAATATCAAACTCAAAATTCTCGTAGCCGGAATAGGGCTGCTTCTTGCGAAAATCCCACTCCAGGCCCGCGGCGCGAAGCATGGGCCCCGTGATGCCCCAATCGATGGCCTCGTCCACGGTGATGGCGCCCACCCCCTTGGTCCGCGCCTTGAAGATCCGGTTCTTCATCACTTCCCGGTCATACTCCGCCAGGTGCTTGGGCATGCGGTTCAAAAACTTGCGGAACATGCCATCCCATCCCTTGGGCAAGTCCTGGGCAACGCCGCCGATGCGGAACCAGACCGGATGCATGCGCGCCCCGCAAACGGCTTCGACGATGTCAAAAATGTGTTCGCGGTCGTTGAAGGTGTAAAACACGGGCGACATCTGGCCAACGTCCTGGGCGAACGTTCCGTACCAGACCAAGTGGCTGGAAATCCGGAACAGCTCCGACATCATCACCCGAATCACCTGGGCCCGCGGCGGCACCGTGATGCCCGCCAGCTTTTCAAACGCCGTCAGGTAAGCGAGCTCGTTCATGACCCCGCCCAGATAATCGATCCGGTCGGTATAGGGGATGTACGTGTGCCAGCTTTGGCGCTCGCCCATCTTTTCCGCGCCGCGGTGATGGAACCCGATTTCAGGGACAAGGTCCACAATCACTTCGCCGTCCAGCTGCGTGGCGATGCGAATCACGCCATGGGTGCCCGGATGCTGCGGGCCCACGTTGAGAAAAATAAAATCCGTCCCGTCCTCATGGACCTTCATGCCCCAATCTTCCGGACGGAAGCGCATGGCCTCCTGCTCTTTATCAACCTTTTCCACCGACAACTGGAAAGGACCCAGCTCCGTGGCGCGCGCCGGATGCTCTTTGCGCAGGGGATGGCCGACCCAGGTGGTGGGCATCAGGATGCGAGTCAGGAAAGGATGCCCGTCGAACTTGACGCCGAACATGTCCCAGACTTCCCGCTCGTACCAATTGGCCGACGGCCAGATATCGGTAATGCTGGGAAGGCTCAGGGCGTCTTCTTTAAGAGCTACCTTGATGCGGAGGTATTCATTCCGGTCGAAAGACAAAAGATGATAGACAACGGTAAAGTCGCTTTCCGGCTGGCCCTCGCGGTGGGTGCGCACGCGTTCATCAATGGCGGTAAGGTCGTACAGCATTTTGTACGGCCGGGCAATGCCGGTCTTGAGGTACCGCATCAACTCATGAACTTTTTCCTTGGGAGTCCAAAACGCCGGAATCTGGTCGCGCCCCGGCTCCGGAAGGACGGACCCCTCGCCGAACTTTTCTTGCAGCTCTTGAAGAATGTTTGAGTTAGCCGTCATAAAAAAATTTCAGATCTCGTCAGGTGGACGCAGCAGCGTCTGCTTCTGCCTCTCCGCCCGCTTCACATCGCGCTGGGCAGGAAAGGAGGCCCGGTAGACGCCCTGGTCTCCGACCACCCAGCTTAAAGGACGCCGCTCATTACCCACAGCCTTGCTCAACAGCGTCACGCCCTCGAGAAAGGCGTCGGGACGCGGCGGACACCCCGGAACATAAACGTCCACGGGAAGAAACTTATCCACCCCCTGAACCACGCTGTAAATGTCGTACATGCCGCCGGAGTTCGAACATGATCCCATCGAAATGACCCAGCGGGGCGCCATCATCTGCTCGTAAAGGCGTTGGATCACCGGCGCCATCTTGATGAAAGGAGTTCCCGCAATCACCATCAGATCCGCTTCCCGCGGGGTTCCTCGAATAACTTCCGCCCCGAAGCGCGCGATGTCATAACGGCTGGTAATGCTGGTGGCCATCTCCACAAAACAGCAGGAAAGTCCGAAGGCGAACGGCCAAATCGAATTTTTGCGCCCCCAGCCGATAAGGTCCTGAAGACGCGACAGGATCACGTTCTTCCGGACCTGCTCGTCAAAAGGCGTCGGCGCCGCATCCACAAGCGGCATTCCCAGTTGCGGTTTTGTCAGAGACCACTTCATATTTCCTGCTCCCCATGCATCCGCAAACTAAGACCTCTCTCCCCGCTGTCTGGGGCTCCAATCGAGAGCTCCCAAGCGCCAGAGATACACCAGCGTCGCCACTAAAATGCCGGTGAAAATCAGAATCTCCAAGTAACCGGCCCAGCCGACTTCCCGGACGGCGACAGCCCAGGAAAAAATGAAGACCGCTTCCAGGTCGAAAATGACGAAAAACATCGCGGTCAGATAAAACTTGATGGAGAAACGAACGTTCGCCGACCCCTCAGAAACGATGCCGCTTTCATAGGGAGACCCCGTGGCATGCTCATTGTGCCGCTCACCCAAAACGTGGGACAAAAGGAGCATTCCCACAGGAATGATCAGGACAATGACAAAAAATACGACGAACGGCCAAAGCACCATTGCCAGTCAACTTTCTGTATTCATTAGCTACCGTATCGGAAATCCAAGCACGCGGGAGATGCAGACGTGACGTGGTCTCGTACCGCGACCAGTTGAAAGGACCGGAAGCTTAAGTCTTCAGAGCCTCGAGGGTGTCTTTCTCTTAACATGCGCGCTTGCCCGGCACCGTAATCTGCAACTCCGAACTTCGGTCCCGGTCGGCCTCGAACACTTCTATGATGGCCCGGATAATCCTTGGACAATTAATTAAACCCGTGATTGTATCACAATTCCTGCTCAACGGCATGCTGATGATTGAAGCGGAGATCAATTCCTGGGAAAATGCCCCGCCCAGCCCCGCTTGGGGCCTCAGACTTTGCGCCCGGAACCTTCCTCTGTCCGCTTCCGGCATTCGCCTGCGCCCAGGCCAAGGCACTCACATCTCAAGGACTTGTTTAACGGCATTCCTTGCCGTGCGGATACAATCCGATAAGCCAATTCCAGAATAGGCGTTGCCGGCCGGAAACAATCGCGGGAATCCTGCCAGCTGGCTCATAATTCGATCGACTCTATCTTGATGTCCGACGGTGTATTGGGCCATGGCGGAAGGCCACCTCGAAATCCGCCAGAACAAAGGGTCATCCCGCAAAACCAAAATGGAGCAAAGCTCCCGCCACACGCTCTTGAGAATTTCCTCGTCGGAACGCTGAAGCACTTCGGGATCGCGCGCCCCCCCCAGAAAACAGCGGAGCATGGCCTTGCCCTCCGGAACGCGGTCGCGAAATTTCCTGTGCACGAAGGTGCAGGCGAGCAGTTGGCGATCCTCTTTCTTGGGAACCAGAAAACCAAATCCCGGCGGCAATTCCGCTACGCCTGGGTCAAAGCCCAGCGTAACGGTCACGGCGGAACTGTAAGGGATGGCCTCGAAAGATTTCGCAAGCCCCTCATGGAGCGACGGCAGGAGTTTTGCGCATTCATGGGCCGGCAAGGCCAGCACAACGGCATCAACGTCGTAGGTGACGCCCCCTTCGCAACTAATCCGATAAGGCCCTCTCCAATTGGAGTCTGCCCGCTCAATGGCGAGGATCCGCCGGTTCAGCTGCACCCGCGCGGGGTCCAGCCGCTGCTCGAGCGCCTTGATCAGATCGCCAAGCCCTCCCTTCAGGGTCACAAAAAGCGACCGGATTTGCGGTTTGGCAGGGGACTTGGAGCCTTTTGGAATCCTCTTCATGCTCTTGTATCCCAGCAGGCCGGCTCGAACCAGGCTGCCGTACACCCGTTCCATTTCCACAAACCTCGGGAGAACCGAAGCCACGCTCAGTTGCGCCGAATCTCCGCCGTAGACGCCCGCCAGCAGAGGCTCAACGATGTTCTCGAGCATCGCCTTTCCGAAGTGGCGGCGCACAAAGCTTGCCACGGATTCGTCGGCGGCCTTGGACTTTGGGGGTGTAAAGAACCACTCGGCGAGGATATTCAGCTTGCTTCCAAACGGCAGCAGAGGCGAATTCAACAGAGGCCACACGTGGGTCGGGAGCATCATCATAAGGCCGTCCGGCAGCGGCGTCAGCTTGCCGTTGTGAAGAATGTAGGTTTGCCGCCCCGCATCGTTTGAGCCCATCAGCGAATCGCCCAAACCAAGCTCCCGGCAGAGCGCCGCAGCCTCAGGCTTTTGGGAGATAAAACTGTCCGGGCCTTTTTCGACAACAAACCCGTCAAGGTGCTCCGTCTCGATCACGCCGCCCAGCCGCTGGCTGCCCTCAATCAGGAACTCATCGATAGGAGCGCCCGATTCCCGCGCCCGGGCAAGCGCATACGCGGTCGTAAGGCCTGAAATCCCGCCCCCCAAAACCGCGACTCGGCGTATCGAAAGTGTGTAGTCCACTAAGACCTTCCCATTGGGAGAAATGCTTCAGCCCGGCTTGACACAATCGAGGCCAGCGCCTGAATAAAAACAGGACTATCGTTGAGCGACTCTGACCGTGAGACAGAAACGCCCTTTTTCATTCCGTACTCCCGAAAAACGAGGTCAATGTCATAAAGCACTTCCACATGGTCTGAGACAAAGCCGACCGGCACCAGCAGAACGTGGCCGCAACCTCGTGCTGCGAGGGCGTCAATGCGCGATTCGACGGTGGGGCCGATCCAGGGATCGGACGTCATCCCCTGGCTCTGAAAAGCCACTTCGTAATCGGTCAAGCCCATTGATTCGGCGACCAAGCGGGCGGTTTCTTTTACCTGGCGCTCGTATGAATCACCCTCATCGATGGTCTTTTGAGGAACGCTGTGTGCAGTGAAAACAACGGGAACAGCGCTGCCAGCTTCAGCTTCAATTCGGGCCAGGGCCGCGGCGGCTTTTTCGCGGAAGGCGGCGATCAGGCCGGGATGATCGTGCCAGCTCTCCACAAATTCCACTTGGAGCGCGGGCGCAACCTTTTCCACCGCCTGCGACAAGTAAGTTTTGTAAAGGCCAATGCTGGTGCGGGAATTCTGGGGCGCCAGGCACACCGCCACGACCCGCGTCACTTGAAGTTTATCCAAGCCGCGGATAGCTTCTTCGATGTAAGGCTTCCAATTTCGCATTCCGATCGCGACGGGGCGGTCCAGCACTTTGGCCAACGCCTCACCCTGGCGTGTCGTGATCTCGAGAAGCGGCGAGCCGCCTCCGATCTGCGCGTAGCGGTTGATGATCTCCTCCACGGCGCGCGCCGGCAACGGACGCCCGCCGCGCACGTTCATCAGGAACTCAGGAATGTCTCCCAGCCGGTCCGGAGCGCCATGCGCCAGCAAGAGGACGCCCCAATCCGAACGATCTGCCGGTGTTTGACTTTCTGCTGTCATGGTTCTCTCGATTCCGCCCCTGCCACAAAAGCTGGGTGCCGCCGTCCCTTTACCGTTAACGCGCGCTCATCTCATGCACCATTTTGACCAAGGCGATGGCGTTTTCCACCGGCGTGTCCGGCAGAATTCCATGGCCTAAATTGAAAATGTGGCCCGGCCGTCCCGCCGCCTGGTCCAAAATTCTCTGGACGCGTTGCCGAATGAAAGGCAAATCCGCGGAGAGCACCATGGGATCCAAATTCCCCTGCACGCCCACGCGGTCTCCCAGCCGGTCCCAGGCCCCGCCCAGCTCCACGTGAAAGTCGAGACCGATGATGTCGCCTCCCGCGTCGCCCATGTCCTCAAGAAACATTCCCGTCCCTGTTCCAAAGTGGATGACGGGCGTGCCCGGCGTTATGCCCTGGATAAGAAGGCGGGTATAAGGCAAAGCGAATCTGCGGTAGTCTTCCGGGCCCAGGCATCCAACCCAGGTGTCAAAAATCTGCACCGCCTGAACCCCCGCGGCGATTTGGCCGTTAACGTACTTGGCAAGTTCGCGGGCCAGGCGCTCCATCAGCGCCGCCCAGGCTCGCTCATCCCGGTACATCAGGGTCTTGGTGTGCCGGAAAGTCTTGGAGGCTCCGCCTTCGATCATGTAGGAAGCCACCGTGAAGGGCGCGCCGGCAAAGCCGATCAACGGCATTCCGCCAGGCAGCGCGGCGCGCGTCCTCCGGATAGCCTCATAGAGATAGCCGAGCGACTGGGCAGGTTCAAACTCCCGCAGTAAATCAACGTCTCCAGGCTTGCGAACCGCCGGGCTGACGACGGGACCTCCGCCTTGGTCGTAGGTGAGCCCCAGGCCGAGAGGTTCGAGAATCAGAAGCAGATCCGCAAAGATGATCGCGGCGTCCACTCCCAGCTTGAGAGCCGCCGTCACCGTCACTTCGGAAACCAGGTCCGGATTTTTGCAGAGTTCCAGGAAAGGAACACGCGCCCGCAGCTCGCGGTATTCCTTCATGTAGCGGCCGGCTTGGCGCATCAGCCAGATGGGCGTCGCATCCGTGGGCTCGCGGCGGCAGGCCTTCATAAAGCGTGAATTCTTCCATGCGGGTTCGGAAGCCTGGCGAGAGACGGGTTCAAGAACTGCCGCCCGGCCCACAGAGTACAGGCCGGTGCCGTCTGGTCTTGCCAAGCCGGCAGCTCCCGCGCTTCCGAGGTCTTTCCGGCTCAGCAGCTCGCCGGCCTTCCGTGCGGCTTCAAGCACCAGCGCCCCCATTTTGGGAGGGACAGACTCCACATCAACGGAAATGCCCCGGGCGAGAAGCGCCTCCGTGCAAGCGGGCCCGACGGAACCGACAACCGAGCGGTCGAGCGCTTCCATCAACGCGTCTTTGACGCCGTCTTCAGCGGCAACGCGGAGCACGTGGTCCAACTGAGCCCTGTTGGTGAACAGCGCCACCCGGGCGCGCCCCTCGACGATGGCGCGGATGGTTTCCCGCAACGGGCCGAGATCTTCCGGAAGCGCCCAGCGGTAGACGGGCACGCGCAAAACCTCCGCGCCGCGCGACCCCAACTCTTCGAGAAAAGCCTCGTTGGGTACGCCGTATTCTTGAACGGCCACCGTGCTGCCGGGCAAGGTGAAACTGCGCGGGTTCTCTTCGAGCTCCTGAAGTATTTCCCGCCACGTATTGGGTTCCGGAACAAGGATCGTCACCGGCACCCCGTAATCTCGCAGAGCCAGCGCAGTCTTCGGTCCGCGAGCCACAATCGTCGTCATCGAGAGCCCGTGAACAATCTCTTCCTGCGCGTAGCGCGACTTGAGCGCCTCCATCAGCGTCCGCGTGCCGACCCCGGTCATCAGGATGACGCCCTGGATTTTTCCGGCAAAAAGCTTTTCCGCAAACTCAAAGGCCGCCGGATGATCCTCCAGCGGAATCTCCCGCATGCTGGGACCCACGCGCGGCACGCCGCCGTAATTGGAGATCAGCTTGGCAATCTCCGCCGCCCTTCGGCTCTCAAAAGCGGCGACTTCCATGCCTTCAAAGCTTGGTTTCACGGGTGCATTCGCCATGGTGATAACTTTCAAACGCTCAACGCTCTTGAATTCGAACTCGTATCAGTCTAACGAGTTTTTCCAACGCACGCTAGAATCCTGGCCATTCCCTCCTCAAGGATCTCCTCGCCGGTCAAAAGGCTGATCACCAGGTGGCCGTCCGCCGGGAAGTCGTAAAAATGACCGGGATGGACCAGCACGCCTTCGTTTGCGAGGAGATCAACCGCCCAGTCCTCATCGCTGGTCGTTGCCGGAACTTTCAGTATCGCATACCAGCCCCCTTCAGTTTCAAGGCGGCTGAGGTTCGGACACGAACGGACGGCCTGATCAACCCGCCCCAGGTTTCGCCGCAGGCGTTCCATGATTTTCGGTTGAACGGCCTTGCTTCGCTCGAGAAGTTTCGGCAGCGCATGCGCCAGCGGCGCGCTGACGGAGAGGTACGTGTCGGCGATAACTTCGAGACGCGCCAGCGCGGCGTCCAAAAGCTTCGGGGGCCCGTTCACAACCATCCAGCCAAGCTTCATCTGGGGCAACGCTGAAATTTTCGACAGGCCGCTCAGCGTCAAAGTCAGAACGTCAGCAACCGCCGCATGAGAGAAGACCTGCCGGCCGCCGGGCTCGAAGGCATAATCAGCAAAGACTTCATCCGCAATCAAAGCGGCTTGGTTCTCCTGGCAACACGCAACCAAAAAGGCAAGTTCGCTTGATGCGACATACGATCCCGTCGGATTGTTGGGATGGACCACAACCATTGCCTTGGCGCCGGAACCCAGGAACTTTTCCGCGATCTCCGGGTCGATAGACCACTTGCGGTCGTATTGAAGCGGGTAGGAAACCACTTCCAGATCGTTTAGTCCGGCCAGGAAGTCAAAAAGCGGGTAGCTGGGCTGCGGAAGGAGAACGCTGTCACCCGGGTCCAGGAGCAGCCGAAAGGCGTAGGAGTAGGCTTCACTGGTGCTGGTGGTCAGGAAAATCTGTTCCGGGTTTACCAAGGTCCCGCGCTCAGCGTAATAGCCGCATACGGCCTCGCGCGCCCGGACAAGCCCGCGAGGGTCAGGCTCGTAGATGAGAGCCCGAGGATCGGCGAAGGCCTGAAGAATTTCTTCTTCGGCTTGGAATCCGCAGCGCGTCGGGTTCGATTCGGTAAGATCGAGAAGGGGCAGCCCCTGCCTTCGGCGTTCCTCGATTTGCTGGCTGAGACGATTGGGAGTGAGAAGCCAGTCCGTGCGTGCTGCAAACATACGCCCCTCGTAGCGTGCTCAACTGATCGGATCGCACCGCCGGTTCGCGGCACCCCCGGTCCGGATCGAGACTGCGTCCCTCTCCGGCACAGGATGAATTCGCAGGGCCCGAATCCGGGCCTTGCGCGAAGGGTTACCCGGCGAAGTTCAGTTCAAGCAGGGGCCCAGCTTGCTTCCTTGATTACCCTGAAGAGTCCCATCAAAGACTCCCGCGTGCTCTCCACCTTGTTTCCGTCCGGACGCCGGTAGTGAGTTTCTAAAGACATATCACCCGTGTAGTGGTCGCGGCGAAGCGCTTCGAATTGCCCCTTCCAATCGACAAAGCCGCTTCCGACGGGCGCCCACGCCAACTTCCCGGTCCTGGGGTCTTTCCAGACGTCCTTGATGTGCATGTGCGCAAAAAGGCCTCGCACGTGGTGGTACCCGTTGGGATAGGGAACTTCCCCAAGCATGGCGGCGTTGGCGGGGTCCCAGTTCCCGCGAAGGTTAGGCGAATTGACTTCACGGATAAGTTGCCCCAGCTCTTCACCGGTTGCAACGTTGCAGGAGGGCTCATTTTCAAGAATCAGGAGGATGTCGTGCTTGCCAGCCAGCTGGGCAGCCTTGGCGAGCCGGTCGCGGACATACGGATAGGCTTTCTGGGGCTCCTTAACACGCCAGTAGCTGAATATGCGCACCTTGCGGGTTCCAAAGAAATGCGCCAGTTCAAAGGATCTCAGCAAAAGGCGTTCCGTATCTTTGTCCGTAAATTTCGCCTTAAAAGTGGCGCGCTCGTAATTGTAGACGGGCATTTCAGGCAGATTGTATTTAAAAATGGGCGAACCGATATCGGTGACCGTCAAGCGATGTTCCTGGAGGAGCTTTTGGGCCCGGTCCATCTGCGGCCTGGGGAGGTTCATGATGTTCTTCTGCCACAGATCACGCACCTCGACGTAATGCAAAGAATAATGAGCGATGAAGTCCAGGGCCTGATTAAAATCTTCAGTAATTTCGTCCGCAATGATTCCTAACTTCCAGCCCATGGCCCCTCCGGAATTCGCGGCCTTCAGTGAAGCCAAGCCGGGCAAAGCCAGAAGTGCAGTACCGAGAAATGTCCGTCGCGTCAAATTGTTCTGCATCGATCATCCTTCCATGATTGAAGTATCACACCCCAGTGCAGCCCTGCCATCATACCCAAAAACCTGCTTATCCTGACGAGTAAAATGTTTTTGCGGCGTTTTCCCTTCTCTGCTGGCGCCGTTCAGCGTCAAACAGATGGGGCCGGCCCGGACCGAATTTTTCTGCGCCAAAACCGCGTCGTTTGGTCCCGCAAAGTAATACAATAAGCGTTCGCAGCCGCTCGGAACGCCCGCGCGATTGAGGATTTCACAACTCGAATCTTTCAGGAGGATCTGTTTCATGCGTTTTTTGCGCGCCATTATTCCCGTCATGATCTTCGGATTCGCCGCTGTCGGCCTGGGCCAGCAAATGCCCGAGGGCCGCTTGATGCGCTTTCCCGACATTTATAAAAACAAAGTGGTCTTCAGCTATGCCGGCGACTTGTGGCTCGACTCGGCTTCTGGAGGAATCGCCCGAAGAATCACCACCAGTCCGGGGCTTGAGCTCTTTCCCAAGTTTTCCCCCAATGGCAAGTGGATCGCTTTTACCGCGCAATATGACGGCAACTTCAACGTCTATGTCATTCCGAGCGAGGGCGGTGAGCCTCGCCAACTGACCTTTCTGCCCGACGTGGGACAAGTTCCCGAACGCATGGGACCGAACAACGAAGTCATCACCTGGTTTCCGGACAGCAAGCGGATCCTGTTTCTTTCCCGCCGTTCGACCTTCAACACCTGGTTCGGGCAGCTCTATAGCGTCAGCATCGACGGCGGGCTTCCCCGGAAATTTCCCTTGCCCAAGGGCGGGCTGACTTCCTTTTCGCCCGACGGAACCCAAATCGTCTACAACCGCATTTTCCGGAACTTCCGAACCTGGAAGCGCTACACGGGCGGAATGGCTCAAGACCTCTGGCTCTATGACCTGAAGGCCAACACCATCCGGCAGCTCACGCATTACGCTGGCACGGATACCTTCCCGATGTGGCGCGGGGATGCGATCTATTTCACCTCTGACCGCGGCCCCGGCAAGCGCTTGAATCTTTACAGCTACGATTTGCGCTCCAAGAAGATCCAGCAGCTCACGCATTTCACCGAATTCGACGTCAACTGGCCAAGCCTCGGCCCGGACTCGATCATTTTTGAGAGTGGCGGCTACCTTTATCGTTTCGACCTGAAAACCCAAAAAGCTAAAAAGCTCACGGTCTATCTGCCCGGCGACCGCGACCAGATCCGCAAGCACTGGGTGAACGCCAGCAAGCTGATTACCAGCTTCGATCTTGCCCCGGACGCCAAACGCGCCGTTTTCACCGCGCGCGGAGATATTTTCACCGTGCCTGCCAAAAAGGGCAGCATCCGCGACTTGACCCAAACCTCCGGCGTCTACGAAAGGTACGCCACCTGGTCTCCCGACGGCCGATGGATCGCCTACGTTTCCGACCGCACGGGCGAAAACCAGCTCTATATCCGCCCGCAGGGCGAAACGGGCAAAGGAATCCAGATCACCACCAACAACAACGTTTTCCTTCTGCCGCCCGTCTGGTCTCCCGACAGCAAGAAGCTGCTTTACGCGGATAAATCGTTGCGCCTTTTTTATGTGGACATCGAGGCCAAGAAACCCGTGCTGATCGACCAGGGCAAGTACGCGGATCTCACGGACTATCAGTGGTCGCCAGACAGCCAGTGGGTCGTCTACGCCAAAACCGCCGACAATCTCAACGGCGCGATCAACCTCTATTCGCTGAAAGACCGGAAGGTCACACCGGTCACCACCAGCTTTACCAACAGTTGGAATCCCGTCTTTGATCCAGCAGGCAAGTATCTCTATTTCCTTTCCAATCGCGATTACAACGAGGTCCTGGGCGCTTACGATACGGAATTCTCAAATCCCAAGCCCACGCGCGTTTACGTGGTAACGCTGCGGGCCGATCTGCCCTCGCCCTTTGCTCCCCAAAGCGACGAGGTGGCCATCAAGAAGCCCAAGGCCGCCGCCGGGACAAAACCCAAAAGCCAAGCAGCCAAAGAAACCGCTCTGAAAAACTTCCGCATTGACCTGGAAGGCATCCAGAACCGCGTTGTGGCGCTGCCCATTCCGCCCGGCAACCTGCAAACCGTCGGGGCCAACCAGGACGACGTTTTCTACGTCTCCATGCCCGTGTCCGGGCTTTCTGGCCCGCTGCCCGGTGAAGGCCCTGCCATTCATGTCTTTGACATGGACAAGCGCAAAGACAGCATTCTGATGGCCGGCGCGGACAATTACGCGCTTTCCTTTGACGGGAAGAAGCTTCTGTATTCCGCCCCCAAAGCTCCCGAACCCGGCGCCGGGGATTTTGAGCAGGAAGGCGGAGCGGACCGCACCTACGGCATTATTGACGCCAAGCCGCCTGAAGGAAGCCCTCAAAAAGTGGGGGAAGGCGCGCTCGACCTTTCCACCATGCGGATGGACGTGGATCCCCGCGAAGAATGGAAAGAGATTTTCAACGACGTCTGGCGGCAGGAGCGCGACTATTTTTACGAGAAGTCGATGAACGGCGTCAACTGGGAAAAAGAGCGGGAAAAGTACGCCGCGCTGCTGCCCTACGCGGCCGACCGCTACGACCTGAACTACCTTATCGGGGAGATGATCGGCGAGCTTGCGAACTCGCACACCTACGCGGGCGGCGGCGACTTTCCAAATCTCCATCCCGTCAACGTCGGTCTGCTGGGAGTGGACTTCGGCGTGGACGCCGCTCACGGCCTCTACCGCTTCAAAAAAATCTACCCGGGACAGAACTGGGATGCCTCCGTCCGTTCCCCGCTCACCGAGCCCGGCGTCAAAGTCGCGCAAGGCGATTATCTGCTGGCCGTCAATGGAAAGCCTTTGCGGGTTCCCACAAATCCTTACGAATTGTTCGTAAACACCGCCGATCAGGACACAACGCTCACCGTCAACAACCAGCCAACGGCGCAGGGTGCATGGGATATCACCGTCAAGCCGATCCGGAGCGAGCTGAACCTGCGCGAGCTCGACTGGATTGAGACGAATCGCGAAAAAGTGGACGCCGCAACCCACGGCCGCGTGGGCTACGTCTATCTGCCCGATATGGAAGACGACGGCCTGAATGAATTCGTCCGGCAGTATTTCCCGCAGATCCGCAAAGAGGGCATCATCTTCGACGTGCGCTACAACGGCGGAGGTTTTGTCGACCAGATTATCCTCGAGCACTTGCGGCGCATTCTGGTGGGCATGATGGCCGCCAGAAACTTTAAGAGCGATACCATTCCCGAAAACACCTTCTACGGCCACATGGTGTGCATCACCAACCGTTACGCGGCTTCGGATGGAGATTTCTTCACCTACTTTTTCAAGAAATATCATCTCGGGCCCGTGATCGGCGAGCGGACCTGGGGCGGAGTGCGCGGCATCCGCGGCTACATCCCCGAGATCGACGGCGGATACTTTACGCGCCCCGAATTCTCGCTCTACGGTCTGGATAGCCACTGGATTATCGAAAATCACGGCGTCGAACCGGACATGGTGATCGACAACCGACCCGATCTCGTCGTCAAGGGCGAAGACCCGCAGCTCGCAAAAGCCATCCAGGTGGTAATGAAGGAGATCGAAGAACATCCCATGAAGCTCCCGCCGCGCCCGCCCGATTTGCCGGCTTATCCCGCCGGCCCGGGAAGATAGCGCCGGGCTCCTGTAGCGGCGGTCTATGACCGCCGGCCTCTTCGGTAGACAGAGCAGCGCCGCCCTTTAGGGCGGCATCGATCAGCAGGCCATGCCGGGCGTAAGGCCCGGCTCGACTGCCCCAAGAACTGTCTTGACCAATAGTATTAATTCATCTATATTCGCCTTCTAAAACCATAGAGAGGCGGATAAGTTCATCCATGGACCTGATGGGCGTTCGCGAGGCAGCTGGGCGGCTGGGCGTCAGCTATCCAACCCTGAAGCAGTGGATTTACCACGGCAAGGTGCGCACCGTCAAAACCGTCGGCGGGCACCACCGCGTCGCCCAGTCGGAGATTGACCGGCTGTTGTTCCAGGAAGGAAGGCGCCGCGAGCCCCCCAAACGCCGCAAGCCTTCGAAGCCGGCCGCCGGAACCGGCCTCCAGGAGTTCATTAGCGGCAGGAACCAGCTGGTCGGCCGGATCGTCGGCCTCAAGACCGTGGGGCTGCTCACCAAAGTCTCGCTTGACGTCGGCGGGCAGACCGTAACCGCTGTCATCACCAGCGACGCTTGCCGCGACTTGAAACTCGCCGTGGGTGAAACCGCAGCGGCGCTCATCAAGGCGACGGAGGTGATGATTATCCGTCCCAACTGGAAGGTTTCCTAGCAATGCCCTTCGCCCCACTGGGCACGCCCGCGCCGCAGCCTCGGCACGTCTCGCGCGCAAGCGAAACTCTTAGGACGGCAGCCCGACGAATGGGCATCGGCTTGGCCCTCTGCGCCATCCTCATGGGAGCTTCGGCGTGCCGTCCGGAGCGACCCTCCGGCAGCGCCTCTTCCCATCCCCAAAACATCGTGGTGTCGGCAGCCGTCAGCCTGGAAAACGCCTTCGGCGAGATCGCCCGGCTTTATACCGCGCAGACCGGAACCAAAGTCGATTTCAGCTTCGGCGGCTCCGGCGAACTTGAGAAGCAGATTGAAGCGGGAGCTCCCGTGGACGTCTTCGCGAGCGCCGGCGCAAAGGAGATGGACGAACTTCAGGCGCAAGGGCTGATCGTTGTCTCGAGCCGCACCGACTTTGCCGGGAACAGCCTGGTGCTGGTAGTTCCGGCGGATTCGAAGCTCGGTCTCGCTTCTTTCCCGCAGCTTGCCGAACCGAGGGTCAAGCGGATCGCCATCGGCAATCCCCAAACGGTTCCCGCCGGGCTCTACGCGCGGCAGTCGCTTCGCCATCTCCACCTTTGGTCGCGCCTGCACCCGCGGCTGATTTTTGCCGAGGACGTCCGCCAGGCGCTGGATTACGTGATGCGGGATGAAGTGAACGCGGGCATCGTTTATTCCACTGACGTTCCGATCGCGCACGGCAAGGTCACGATTGCGGCGCAAGCTCCGGAGGGAAGCTATGGGCCGGTCTTGTATCCCATCGCCAGGGTAAAAGGCTGTTCGCATCCGGAAGCCGCCGAGAGTTTCATCCGCCTGGTGCTCAGCCGGCAAGGCAAAGGCATTCTCAGCAAGTACGGCTTCCGTTCCGTGAAGTAAGCTGATGATCTGGTCCGCTTTCAAAATATCCCTTCTGGTGGTCAGCCTGGCGACGGTGGTTGTCAGCATCGCGGGCACCGCTCTGGGCTTTCTCTTGGCGCGGCGCGAGTTTCCAGGCAAAGAGTTATGCGATTCCCTGATCACGCTGCCCATGGTTCTGCCGCCCACCGTAACCGGCTACTATCTGATTCTGCTGCTGGGGCGCCGCGGCCTGGTGGGCCGCTACATCTTTGCCCTGACGGGCTGGACGCTGGCCTTCACCTGGGAAGCGGCGATGATTGCCGCCGGCGTGATGGCGCTGCCCCTGATGGTGAAGTCGGCGCGGGCGGCGCTTGAAACCATTGACCCGCGCTACGAACTGGTCTCTTTCAGCCTGGGCAAGGGCCAGCTTGAAACCTTCTTTCGCGTGACGCTGCCGCTTGCCTCGCGCGGCATTCTGGCGGGCGTGGTGCTCAGCTTTGCGCGCGCCCTCGGCGAGTTTGGGGCCACGCTGATGCTGGCCGGCAACATCCGCGGAAAGACTCAAACCATGCCGCTCGCCATCTACCAGGCTTTCATCTCGGGAGAAGATCACACGGCGCAGGCGCTGGCCGTCATCTTGACCCTGGCCTCGATTGCGGTTATCTATCTCACCAACGTTCTGACGCGCCCGCGGAAGGCTCAGTAACCCATGCTCGATGCTGCCATCAAAAAGCGGTTCGGGGTGAACGGGCAAACCGCTTTTGCTCTCGATGTCGCCTTCACCGCCCGGGAAGGCGTCACGGTGGTTTTTGGCCCGTCGGGCTCCGGCAAAACCACCACCCTGCGCTCGATTGCCGGAATGGTAAGGCCCGACGAGGGACGGATTGCGCTGGACGGTCGCGTCTACTTCGATGCTGCGGCGCAAGTCAATCTGCCGATTCAACGGCGTCGCGTCGGATTCGTCTTCCAGGATTACCTGCTGTTTCCGCACCTGACGGCGCTCGAAAACGTTCTCTACGGCATCCCGGCGCAAAACGAAAAAGCCCGCCGGGCGGGCGCCCGGGAGATGCTCAAACTGGTGGGCGTCGATCATGCCGCCGAACGGCGCCCGCAGGCGCTTTCGGGCGGAGAGCAGCAGCGCGTGGCGCTGGCGCGCGCGGTGGGTTCGGAGCCTGCCATCCTGCTGCTCGATGAGCCGCTCTCGGCCGTGGATGTGGCCACGCGCTCGCGACTGCTGGATGAAATCGTCGAACTCCAGCGCAAGACGCGCATCCCTTTCCTCTACGTCACCCACAGCCCGGCCGACGCCGTGCGCATCGGCGATTCCCTCCTGGTCTTGAGCGAAGGCCGCATCGTGCAGCAAGGGAAGCCGCTGGAGGTTTTCAACGCGCCGCTCAACGTTCCGGCGGCTCAGGTGATGGGCGCCGAAAATATTCTGATGGGCGCCATCGCCGAGCACCAGGCGGAGCAAGGTATCAGCATTGTGGACCTGGAGAAGTGCCGGATCATTATTCCCCGCGCCGACCTTCCCCAGGGCGCTCGCGTCACGCTGGGCATTCGCGCCGACGACATCATCGTTTCCCGCGAGCCCATCACCCGCACCAGCGCCAGGAACCTGCTGGCCGGCACCGTCAAGCATCTGCTCCGCGACGGCCCACAGGTGGAATTGATCGCCGACTGCGGCGTCGATCTCAAAGTGCGCATCACGCCGCAATCCGCCCAGACGCTCGCGCTCGCTCCCGGCGTCCCCATCTTTCTTCTCATCAAAGCAAGCTCCTGCCACATCCTGCTGTGAGGGAAGCATCGCGCGCCGGTGGCGCTTTTTGGCCGTTTCCGTGTACAATTTCGCTCTATGAAAACTCATCGCATTGCACTTATTCCCGGCGACGGCATCGGCAAGGAAGTGGTGCCCGAGGCCGTCAAAGTTCTGGAAGCGGCGGCCGGCGGTTGCGGCCTGGCCTTTGAAGCGTTCGATTGGGGCTGCGAGTATTGCCTGCGCACCGGGCGCATGATGCCCGAGGAGGGGCTCGATCAACTGCGCCCGTTTGATGCGCTGCTGCTCGGCGCCATCGGGCATCCCAGCGTGCCCGATCACGTCTCCGTGCGCGACCTGCTGCTGCGCATCCGTTTTGGCTTTGACCTCTACGTCAACCTGCGCCCCGTTGAAATCCTTCCGGGACTCGAAAGTCCGCTCAAGGGCAAGACGCCGGATGATATCCGCATGCTCTTTGTCCGCGAGAACTCCGAGGGCGAGTACTGCGGCGTGGGCGGACGGTTCAAGCGCGGAACCCCGGACGAAGTGGCCGTGCAGCAGGCGGTCTTCACGCGCAAGGGAGTGGAACGGGTGATCCGCTACGCCTTTGAGCGGGCCCGCAACCGTCCCCGTAAGCGCCTGGCTAGCGCCACCAAATCGAACGCGCTGCAATTCAGCATGGTGCTTTGGGATGAAGTGCTGCGCGCGGTCGAGCGCGACTATCCCGACGTGGCCGTCTCCAGCTACCACGTGGACGCGCTTGCGGCGCGCATGATCACCAACCCGGAAAGCCTGGACGTGGTGGTAGCCTCCAACCTCTTTGGCGATATTCTCACCGACCTCGGCGCGGCGCTCCAGGGAAGCCTGGGACTTGCGGCCAGCGCTAACCTGAATCCCCGCGAGCGCCTTGGCCCCGCTGTGTTCGAACCCGTGCACGGCAGCGCTCCGGACATTGCAGGGCGCGGCATCGCCAATCCCATTGCCGCCATCTGGACTTCCGCATTGATGATGGAACATCTAGGAGAAACGGCGGCAAGCGAGCGCATTATGCAGGCGCTCAAGGCCGTTACGGGAGAGAAGAAAATTCGTACGCCCGATTTGGGTGGAAAGAATTCGACAGAAGAATTTGCAGCGGCGGTGATTGAAAAGATTCGAAGTGCTCCGCGGGCGGAAAGCGCGGCTGGTTAGGCGGGATCTTGGCGCCAGCCGGATGGGTTCGATTCTTAGCTTTGTTTTTCAGGCCCTAATGTTTTTCCAATAACTTAGCTCCTTTGCGCAACTTTTCGGCACGGACCGTTTCCAATCCCCAAAACCCGCGGCACAGAGGCTGGCCGCGCGTGACAACCAGCTTTTTGCCCGTCGGCGACGACACGTCCCATTCCATCGAGCGCAACTCGACGCACCCATGCCGCCATTCAGAGCCGCAACACCCCGCTCAGCTGGCGATCATGGCGCGGGGGGTTTTGTCGTGGGGGGGAAGCCAGCCGGAAGCTTTTTCGAATTCCGAATCCATTTCCGCGCCGACCAGCAAGATAAAGTTGGTGATCCAGATCCAGAACATAAGGACGAAGAAGGTGCCGAGCGCGCCATAGGCGCTGGCTGAAGCGCCGAAATGGCGGATGAAGGCGTTAAAGGCGATGGTGGAAGGGACCCAGACGACGACGATAAAAAGGCTTCCGGGCGTATACCATCGCCAGGGGCGGCGCAGGTTGGGAAGAACGTAATTGGCAAACTCCACGGCCAGGTTCATGAGAATCAGGGAAATGGCCCACCGCGACAGGTGCCACGCCACAATGAAGGCGGTTCCGAGCCCGGTGCTTGAAGCGAGCCAGTGGCCGAGGCGCCCTCCAAAAGTGAGCAGGCCGAAGGCCGTCAGGAACGTGAAGGCGAAAACCAGCATGACGCCGCAGGAAAGCAGCCGCCGCTTCCAGATGGAGCGGGTTTCCTCCACGTCGTAGGCGTGGTTCAAGCCGTCCATCAGGCTGACGACGCCGCGCGTGGCAATCCAGATGGCGGTGGCGAGGCCGAAAGAGAGCAGGCCGATGCGCTCCTGGGTAAGGTTCAAAACAGTTTTAAGAACATAAGGCCGGACGCGATCAGGGAAATAATGCGTGATCCAGGCGAGGATGTGAGGCCAGAGGCCCGTAAAGGGAAGGAAGCCGACGATGGCCGCAAGCACCACAAAAAAGGGGAACATGGCCACCAGAACGAAATAGGACAACTGCGCGGCGAGATCGTCGCAATGGTCGGCCAGCACGGCCTTCCACACCCGCTTGAGCCACTCGCCAAATGGCAAGTCGCTTGCGGAACCAAAAAACCGGCCCCAGTGGCGCGGCGCTTGGACGCCAGACTTGGCCTTCCTTTTGCGCAGGTGGGACACCGCCTTGTCCTTCTTCCTCCCTGTGACTTGAGAGAAAACCGCCTGTTCTGCTGCGATCCTGAACCCGTTTTTACCACGTTGCGCCGGGTGGTTCAACGGCTGGGCGGCAAGAAAGCCGCCTGGAAAGGCCGCGGCCGCCGTGCCGGGCTAAAGCCCGGAGTTACTCCACGCCCGCGAGCTTAAAGACATAAGCGGCCGAGGGCGGTGTTTCGGCGCCCAAGGGCGGAAGTTCAATGTGGAGCTTGCCATTCTTCTCGCGCCACTTGAGCGTGGCGTTCGATCCCAGCAGTGTGACGGTGGCCGTGCGATTGGGCTTGGGAGCGCTGAGCACCAGTTCGCGGCCCGGCCAGCTTTCCGCGATCGCGTAAACCGCGCCGTCCCGCGTGGTGTAGCGAACGTCGCCTTCGGAAGCCTGCCGCCACGGCCGGGAACTGTAAATGGCCTCGCCGTTCACTTTGAGCCATTGGCCGATCTGGAGCAGGCGCTCCTGCATGATGACGGGAATGCGGCCGTCCGCCGTGGGGCCGACATCGAGCAGCAGGTTGCCACCCTTGCTGACCGTATCCACCAGCAGGTCGATCAACTGCCGGGCGGATTTGTAATCGTTCGCCGTCTCCATGCGGTTATAGCCGAAGGATTTCCCGATGCCCCGGCATTCCTCCCACTTGTGGACGCCCATGTAGTCCGGGAGCGAGCCGTCCACCTTGCCATACTCGGTGGTGTAAAAGCCGCCGTCGTGGCCGCGCGTTTCCTTGCCCCAGCGGTCGTTCACCACAATCTGGTCCTTCACCGGCGAGTCGTTGTAAAGCCAGGCAAGGAATTGGGTGGACTTCCAGAAGGGACTCGGATGCGACCACTCGCCGTCCGTCCACAGGATGGAAGGGTGGTAACGGTCGACCAGGTCTTTCATCTGCGGGATCATGTGCTCGGTCACGTAGCGGTGGGGATGGTTCAAGTAGAGCGGGTCGTACCATTCGTAGAGCGAATAGTAGAAACCCATCTTCAGCCCGCGGGCCTTGACGGCCTTGCTCAACTCTCCGGCCAGGTCCTGGTGCGGGCCCACGTCCACGCTGTTCCAATTCCAGTTGGCGGGGCACGGCCACAGGCAGAACCCTTCATGGTGCTTTGAGGTCAGCACCACGTAGCGGGCTCCCGAACGCACAAACAGGTCCGCCCACTGGGCGGGATCAAAAAGCTTGGCGGTAAACTGGCTGACAAAATCCTGGTAATGGAAATCCGCTCCGTAGGTCTTCACATGGAAGGCCCAGGTGGGTCCCTTCTTGTTTTGCATGTGGTACCAGTACCACTCCGCGTACGCCTCGCCGGGGCGCGCGTGCGGGTCCGCAAAGGCGGGAACGGAATAGACTCCCCAGTGAATGAAAATGCCGAACTTGGCCTGGTCAAACCATTGCGGAATGGGACGCTGGTTGAGCGATGCCCAGTTGGGTTGGTAGTGAGCCGCCTGGGCCCACGCCCCCAGTGGCAACGCGAAAAAAACGAGAACAGCCAATAGCCTGGTTTTCATGCGGCTGATTGTACACCAGTCTCGGCCGCCTGCCCATCCCGCGCGCGGGGGTTTATGGGAGCAGAGGTAGCGCCGGCCTCCCGGCCGGCATTTTGCGGCCGTTGCGTTCGAGGTGTGAGCGTCGTATAGTATTGCAGTTTTGACCCCGGTTCGGAGGAAACGATGGCCTGTTTTTTCGGCCTTTTCAGTCCCTGCGCCTGTAAACCGTTGGCGCAGTCCGGCCCATCGGTGTCACAATTCCGTCGGGGCAGTGAATTCGGGGTGGTCTGAAAGGAGCGTTCGACATGAATGACAGTCCCGCACGGTGGCGCCTGCGAGCGTCTTTAGTGGTCGTCTTTATTTTTTTTGCGAGCGGAGCCATAAGGGCTCAAGGCCTGCGGCTGGCCGCGACGCCGCCCATGGGCTGGAACAGTTGGAACCACTTCCAGTGCAGAGTCTCGGACGCCGTCATTCGCGCACAGGCCGATGCGATGGCAAGCAACGGCATGAAGGCCGCCGGCTACCAATATGTCAACATCGACGCCTGCTGGCAGGGCGAGCGGGATGCCAAGGGAGTCATTCACACCAACAAGCGCTTTCCGGACATGAAGGCTCTCGCCGACTACGTCCACAGCAAAGGGTTGAAACTGGGTCTCTACTCTTCTCCCGGTCCCTTGACCTGCGGCCCGCATCATCTAACCTTCGAGGGCAGCTATGGCCATGAAGCGCAGGACGCCCGAACGTACGCGGCCTGGGGAGTTGATTACCTGAAGTACGATTGGTGCTACGCGGGAGAAGTTTACAAGATGTCCCAAATGCCGGAGGCCTACAAAAAGATGCATCTGGCGCTCGTCGCCGCGGGGCGCCCCATCGTCTTCAGCCTGTGCCAGTATGGCTTGTTGGACGTGTGGAAATGGGGAGCCTCGTCAGGCGGAAACTTGTGGAGGACCACTGGCGATATCAAAGACACTTGGGCAAGCATGTCGCGCAATGGATTTGACCTGCAGCCAGGCCTCGCCCCCGACGCGGGTCCCGGCCATTGGAACGACCCGGACATGCTGGAAATAGGCAATGGGGGAATGACCGAGACGGAAGATCGCACCCACATGAGTCTGTGGTGCATGTTGGCGGCTCCCTTGATTGCCGGCAATGACCTGACCCGCATGACCCCGGAAACTCTTGCCATCCTGACCAACCGCGAGGTTATTGCGGTGGACCAGGACCGGCTGGGGCGCGAAGGATATCCCCTCGCCCGTTACAAAGATGGAAAGAAGTTCACCATCCATGAGGAATTGCCGCTGCCTCGCGGTTCAAACGTGCAACTCGGCGGCGGCGACGACCAGGAGGTATGGGTCAAGCCGTTATCAGCAGGCGCGATGGCCGTGGCCTTGTTTAACCGCGCGGCCACGCCTGCCCGCATCTCTGTTCAGTGGCAGGAATTAAAGATCCACGGCACGCCAAAGGTGCGCGACCTGTGGGCTCACCGCAACCTGGGCCGCCTCAGGAAGGGATACTCGGCGGAAGTGCCGGGCCACGGCGTCGTCATGCTGCGCGTTTCCAGATAAGAGCGAACGCCAATGCACGACGGCCCCCGGCTCTGTAGGGGCGGTGTCCCCACCGCCCGCCTTCAACGTAGCGCCGGCCTTTAGGTCGGCATGTTCAAGCACCACCAGCTCTACGATGGCGCCCGCCTCTTCCACCGCCCGGCCCAGACTTCAGCACAGGCGGCTTGAATGCAAAAATACCTTGAATTTCAAGAGAGAATCTACCTGCTCGTTTGCGCTCATGCACTACCCGGTGATTGAATTGACGGCTGTTCTGAGAGCTTTCGGCAGTGCCAGTTCTGGGGGTCAAGGTCCAAGCCCCGCACTGCGTATGTTTTTGCTAACTCCCGGTCATCAGTATGAAGGCAGAGCCAAGCCAGACGGGAGCAGTCCGTTGCGTCCGCCTCGTCAATTCGGCGTTCCATAATTGCAATCAGCCGACGCAGTAACGCGACCTTTTCCCCTAAGTCGAAAGGTAACCAAACCTCTTTAAAAAGCTGATTTACCCGGTTAGCTGCGCTACTGATTTCTGCATATTGTGTTTCCGGAAGCTGGGAAAGTTCCACGAGTGCTTGCAACTCCCCAAGCCCGTCTCCCTTTCTACGGCAGAGACCCAGCAGTTTGGTCCAGCCGCGCCGAGCGTCTTCGCCGGTTGTTAGTTCAAGGTACCGACGAATTGAGGTTTGTGCCTCGTCAGGACAGTTCAGTTCCTCCTGCAACTCGGAAATCAACAGCCAGGCAGGGGGATGCTTGCCAGCAACGAATTCCAGCATCGGCAAGTACACATCTAGACGCTCTTCCCCTCTAACAACTTTACTCGCAACGGTCCTCACCAATCGCTCTATACGGGGACCAACCCCATGCATCACATCCGTTCTTTGTGCAGCCCCGAATAGCTGGAGCAAAACCGTATCTGCCTCGATCGCTGCCTTCATCGGGCTGACAGCCAGCTTCTTTTCTCCAAAGATTGACGCAGTCAAAGGCAGACCGACGAACAGAGCATCGTCCTTATCAGATTTCGCAACATCAATGAACGAAAATCGAACTAGCTCATCAATCGCCGCTTCAACGTCAAGCCGCTCGATCTGCGGCCTCAACAGTACCGCCTCCAGCGCAATCTGTGGAATCGTAGAGCGCCAGTTTGACAGGGTGAGGAAAACCCTTTGCGCGGCCGGCGACAGATTTGCAAACGTCCGCTCAAACAGTGCCGTGAGCATCCCTTCTTGACCCGCAACGATCTTCTCAACTGTGACACATTTACGCGCCTTGGCAACCTCACCCAACAGTACCCGTATAACATAAGGATGGCCAGCGGACTCTCGATAAAGCTCGTCCTTGTACCTAGGGGTGATAAGGTCGGAAATGCCGAGCCTGCTGGCATGCGAGGTCATGAGAGCACCCGCCTCTGCCTCGGTCATACCCAGCACCTCAATTTGGTAGTCTCCTGTGAATTCCCTGTGCCTGGCTGTTATCAGTATCTTGTTGGGAGGCCGTATGTAAGTGTCCAACCACTTGAAGACCTCTATGGGGCTTCTCAGGGTCTCGAAATTGTCAAAGACAAAGAGCGTTGGCCCGAGATCGCACTTAGACAAGGCGCTGGCGAAAAATTCGCTTGCCTGCTTCGCTCCAACCGTGGGCTTAGTAAGCCTCGCGAACTCGGCAGCAATCTCAGAAATGGTGAAAACCCGCGGTTTGACCTGTTTTGGGCCGGCCATCGTCAGGTCAATATCCCGAGCGCTGAACCACACTATAGCCGGGTAGCCACCCTGTTCCGAAATGGCATGCAATACGCTTAATGCAAGCGAGGTCTTACCCGTACCTCCGCGGCCGTGCAGCGTGACAACAGGATGTCGTTCCCTATCAATGAGCCTCTCTAGTAGCTCGGTTTCTAATTCAGTACGGCTCACATAGTCAAGCGGCAGCTGGGGCAAATTGGCGAAACAATTCCCTTGAACGTCCAGCTCGCTCATCCCTTCAGTAGCGCTCTGCGGCAATGGCCCCGTTGGAGTCAGATACGGGGTTGAGTCAGCGAAGATCGTGCTCCCGGTGGCATACGAAAGCATTTCGAACTGCCTATCGGTGAATCCTCCATTCGCAATATAAAAATCAAGGGCATCGACTCCAGACTCGACCAGTTCGACACGAGATGGCTGATCGAAGAAAACGTACACCCCGTTCGCCAGGGCCTTTCCCGTTGCTCCGGCTTGTTTCAGGGAGTTGAAGTGGTCGGCGGGACTGCTGAGCGGTGTGACCCTATACTTTCCCGAAAGGTTTCTGTGAAGGTAAGCCCAGGGGCGACGAAACACAGAGCAGCCTTGGATAAAGGTTCGAACAGAACCCTCCAAAAGTGGGCACATTCGGCTCAAGTTTTCGCTAACAACTGCACCGTGGCCGCGGGTTTTATTGCGCAACCTAGCGAATGTCTGGAGCCACCGCCGTGCGTCAACCTTAGTTGGAAGAGGTCCGTTGGCAGGGTCGATAACTCCGAGCGCACCGTCGAGCTGACGCACTGAGTCGAACTGCCAGTTGCCCTCCCCGCATTTTATCGTGAGTTCTTTCTGTTCATTGCGCGCTTCCGGAACGAAACACTGGGAGGAAGGCCCCACGAGAACCTCATCGGCCACACTGGCCCAGTCTCCGACCCCAGACGCACGGACGAGCTTGTGAACGTGCGTATATCGAGAGCGATCGCGGTCATCTTGGAGCCCAGCGATAATTCCTGCTACGACCAGCTTCGAAACCATCTCGCCAAATAGCATCAGGTCGTAAAATAGGGACGTATCTGAGTCCCCACGAGAAATCTCGATCCGCTCTAGCATCTTCGAAAAAGGTACGAACGTGCTCTTGAAAGCTTCCATTGCGATCTCCAGTATGGGCGGTGGCCGGCGCATACATTGCTACTTCTGCAATGTGTGCGACGGCCGCCCCCGCAAAACCAAACAAACGGTATACACCCAGCGCTGCTCAAATGCAAGGAACTAAAGAACCACAAGAAAGGCAAGCATTATGAATTGTGAAATACACACTGTAAAAACAGCCGGGTAGCGTGGATCTTCAGAACCGCGGGTTTTGATCGCCTTCGCGCCAGGGGAGAGTGCGGCGGCGTGCGCCGCCCGCGCAAGGGATTGCCGTGTAGGGGCGGTGTCCCCCCGCCTTTGCGTTTGCGCCCGCCAATCAGATGGCAACCGCGCGTGGCGGGATCAACCCGCCGCTACGTCCCGAAAGATGCCCCGGCCACGGCACTGCCCCCAATGCCGGCCGGGAGGCCGGCGCGACCTCAGCACCCAATCCCGGCCGGCGCAGAAACGCCCGCGGCAGTCGGGAATCGCCCGGGCAGCGCCCTCGGGAGCAAAGGCTGCACGGAAGGCGAGAGCCTATCCATGGAGGCTAGATACAGCCCCGAAGCCCCCCTTTTGAGACACATGGGATTTTGCCCCCGGTTTTTCAAAAAATGATAAGCCTTGCATTATCCATAAATTGCGATCGCAGGATTTTGCGAAATCACGAATTGTGCGTCAATCTCGTACATCGGGTAAAAATGACTTCCGCGCCCTTCGGCCCTCAGAAATCGAGCGCCTGGCCAAGATCCCCGATCAGGTCGTCGGCCGACTCAATGCCCACCGACAACCGCACCAGGCCGTCCGTGATGCCGATGGCTGCGCGGTCCGCAGGAGGGACGGCGCGATGGCTGGTGGAAGCCGGATGCACGATGAGCGAACGCGTATCGCCCAGGCTCGCGGCGCGGGCAAAGAGCTTGACGCGGTCCATGATGCGCTTGCCGCTCTCATAGCCGCCCTTCGCTTCAAAACTGATCATGGCGCCGAAAGCGCTCATCTGCTTTGCGGCAATCGAGTGGCCGGGATGTTGCGGCAAGCCCGGATAGTTGACGCGCTCAACGTTCGGATGGCGCGAGAGGAATTCGGCGATCTTCTGCGCGTTCGCGGAGTGAGCTGGCATGCGCAGGTGCAGGGTGTGAACGCCGCGCAGAATCAGCCAGGCGTTGAACGGGCTGATCACACCCCCAAAGTCGCGGTGGATTTCATGCAGCAGCATAGAGATGTAATCGCGCGGGCCGATGATCGCTCCGCCCATGGCGTCGCCGTGGCCGCAAAGATATTTGGTGGCCGAGTGGACCACCACCGTGACGCCGAGCGCGAGAGGCCGCTGAAGGGCCGGCGAAGCAAACGTGTTGTCCACCATCGTCGGGATGCCCCGTGAGCGCCCGAGAGCCGCGATGGCCGCAATGTCGATGACTTCCAGCACCGGATTGCTGGGCGTTTCAAAATAGATCAGCCGGGTGTTCGGCCGCAGCGCTTTTTCAAAAGCCTCGACCTCCGGGGAGGCGACGAATGTCGCGGAAGCGCCCATGCGCGGCAGCTTTCTGTTGAGAAAATTGTAACTAGCTCCGTAGATCGACTGCGCGGCCACCACGTGATCGCCGGCTTGGATGTAGCCGAGAATGGCGGAGGAAACCGCTGCCATGCCGGAAGCGGTGGCGAGCGCATCTTCGCCGCCTTCGAGCGCCGCGAGCTTCTGTTCAAGCGCTCGGATGGTGGGGTTGCCGTAACGAGTGTACATGTAGCCGGGCTTCTCCTCGCCGTAGACGGCCGCCATTTCGTCCGCGTTCGCGGAAACGAACGTGGTGGATTGATAGATGGGCGTGTCGAGCGCGCCCGTGACAGGACAAGGGGCTTCTCCGGCATGCACGGCCAGGGTGGCAAATTCTAAGGGTTTCGTCATCGCTTACCTCATGGAATCAGGTATCCATCCGGACAGAGCCAGCACCATGGGTTCCAGGAAAGATGGTGAAGTTTTTACCACCTTTCGGCAGACTGGACACGGCCCGCGGAAATGAAATAGACTTCTTCTTGTTGAGTATAAATCATGATGGAGGTAAGCGATGCCGACCTGTCCAGAATGCGATGCCGCGATCGACATCGAAGAAGAAGAACTCGAGGAAGGGCAAACCGTCGATTGTCCAGAGTGCGGGGCCGAACTCGAAGTGGTGAGCACGAATCCTGTGGAGCTTGACCCGGTGAAGGATAAAAAGGATAAGGATGACGAAGAAGATTCCTGGTGACCCGACAGAGGAACTGCTTGCTTTTTTGAACACCGCTCCTTTCCGCAAGCGCCAAGCATCGCTCAGCCGGATGAGCGCGGTCGTTTTGGCCCTGACCGTTTTAGGGATCTTCTCGGGCGCATCTCCGTTGATGGCCCGAAAGAAAAAACCGCCCACAACCAAAACGGTTCAAGGCCAGGTCCTCGACCCCTCCGATAACGGCATTACCGGCGCCGCAGTCGAAATGACCGACCTGACGACCGGCAAAAAATCGGCGATCTATGCGGGAACGGGCGGCAATTATATGTTTACCGGACTGAAGACCACCCACGATTACCAGTTCCGCGCCACCTACAAGGGAAAATCCTCGGAAACCCGGAAAGTCAGCTCCTGGGACGTCCGCATGCGGCTGGTGATCAATCTCCACATCCCTCCGCCCAAAGACTAAAACGCTGAATCAAAAGACGTTCACGTCCGGCCATTTGCGCTTTTGGCGCGGTCTGGCCGGATATCATGTTGAATGCTTGAAGTTCGGCGCAGCTGTCCCACCACCCATCACGACGACAAACTGACTTTGATCAGGCGGCGGCCAACGCGGAAGGTGACGGAACCGCGGTCGCGGTATTTTGCGGGGTCAAATTCCCAGGCAGGGTCGGAGATGCGCTCCCAAGAGGGTTGCTCCGTGTCTCCGACGGCGATGGCAACGGCGCCCTCTTTGATTTTGCGCGCAGCCTCCGCTTTGGATGAAACCAATTCATGCAGGTTGAGAAAAGCCGTAAGCTTGATGGGCGTGAACGATTCCAGGCTCTCGGTGCGCACCTCATCTGGAATTGCTTTCCTCTGAAACTGCGCTTCCCAGTCGCGCTGCGCCTGCGCCGCCGCGTCGGGGTCGTGGAAATCCGTGATGATGCGAACGGCCAGCGACTTTTTGGCGTCCAGCGGATGGACGCTGCCGGCCGCCACAGCCTTTTCCAATTCAGCAACTTCCTGGGGCGATAAATCGGTGAGCAAAAGATAGTAGCGCCACATCAGATCGTCGGAAACGGACATCAGCTTGCCGAACATCTCGGCGGGCGGCTCGTTGATGCCCACGTAATTGCCGAGCGACTTGGACATTTTCTGCACGCCATCGAGCCCTTCGAGAATCGGCATCATCATGATGACCTGGGGCTCCTGCCCGTATTCCTGCTGGAGCGTGCGGCCCACAAGCAGGTTGAATTTCTGGTCGGTGCCGCCCAGTTCGACGTCAGCCTCAAGCGCCACGGAGTCATAACCCTGGGCCAGCGGATAGAGCAGCTCGTGGATCGAGATCGGGCGCTGCTCCTTGATGCGCTTGGAGAAGTCGTCGCGCTCGAGCATCCGCGCCACCGTGTATTTTGAGCAGAGCGTGATCCAGTCGCTCCCGGTGAGCTTGCCGAGCCACCGGCTGTTGAAGTCGACAACGGTTCTTTCCGGGTCGAGAATTTTGAAAACCTGTTTCTTGTAGGTTTCCGCGTTGGCCGCCACTTCCTCAGGCGTCATGGGCGGGCGCGTCACGTTGCGGCCCGACGGGTCGCCGATCAAACCTGTAAAATCGCCGATCAGGAAGATGACCGTGTGGCCCAGGTCTTGAAAGTGCTTGAGCTTGCGGATCAGGACGGTGTGGCCCAGATGAATGTCCGGAGCGGTGGGATCGAAGCCCGCCTTGACGCGCAACGGCCGGCCCTTCTTCGCCGCGCGCTCCAGCTTTGAGCGCAGGTCTTCCGCGCGGATCGTCTCCTCCGCGCCTTTGGTCAGATAAGCAAGTTGTTCGTCAACCGTCATCATCGATCTTTTGGGAACCGGGATCTCACGTGTTTGAAACGACGCGGCGGCCCTCAATGCGGATCTTGTTTTCCAAAAACAAGCAAATGGCTTCCGAATAAATCCGGTGCTCCTCTTCCAGGATGCGGGCCGAAAGCGTTTCCACCGTGTCGTTGTCGAGAACGGGCACGACCGCTTGGCGCACAATGGGACCTGTGTCCACGCCTTCGTCCACCAGGTGGACGGTGCAGCCTGAGAATTTCACGCCGGCTTCGAGCGCTTGCTTCTGGGCGTCAAGGCCCGGAAAAGCCGGCAGCAGGGCGGGATGGATATTCAAGATGCGGCCGGGGAACGCCCGGACAAAATAGGGACTGAGGACCCGCATAAAGCCCGCAAGGCATACCCAATCCACCTGGCTCGCTTTGAGCGCCGCCACCACTTCGCGGTCGTAGGCTTCACGCTCCTTGCCCTGCGACGGGATAAAACGCGTGTTCAAGCCCATCTCCCTGGCCAGCGCGAGCCCCGGCGCGTTCTCCCGGTTGCTCACCACCAGGGCGATCTTGGCGGGAATCTTGCCCGCCGCGACGTTGCGCGCGATCGTCTCAAAATTCGATCCGCGTCCCGAAAGTAAAATTCCCAGATTTTTCATAGCCCTGTCGATTCTCAGGAAAACACAGCAGATCCTTCGCTGTGCTCAGAATGACGTCATACAAGCAGCTTTTCAGCTGCCTTCTAGCGGTTTTGAACGTACCGGACTTCCGGTTTGCCACGGGCGATCCGGCCCACAACCCAAAACTTCTCTCGCTGTTTTTTCAGGCCTGCCGCAACCTTTTCCAGGTTTCGGGACGGCACGACCATGAGCATCCCAAGCCCCATGTTAAAGGTATGGAGCATTTCCTCCTGCCGAACCCTTCCCAGGCGCGCAATCATGTCAAAAAGCGGCGGCACCGGCCACGACCCCAGCCAGATTTCCGCCGAGCACGATTTGGGAAGAATTCGCGGCGTATTATCCGTGATTCCGCCCCCGGTGACGTGAACAAGGCCAGTGACCAGGCCCTTTTGAGTCAAGGGCTGAACGACCGGCAGGTAGCAGCGATGCGGGGCCAGCAGCGCTTCCCCGAGCGGGCGCCCAAGTTCCGGAACGGGCCGCGAAAGCGCCAGGCCGGCCTGCTCCAGCAAAGCCTTCCGCGCCAGCGAATAACCGTTGGTATGCAAGCCGAGCGAGGGCAGCCCCAGAATCGTGTCGCCGGGGCGAATGCGCCTGCCGTCCAGGATCTGCCGGCGCGGGACCCAGCCGACAATGCAGCCGGCAAGATCATATTCGTTGGGGGCGTAGAAGCCCGGCATCTGGGCCGTCTCGCCGCCCACCAGCGCGCAGCCAACCTCGCGGCAAGCCTTCGCCAAACCTCGGACGATCTCCGTCAAAATCCTGCCCCGGATTTTTCCTGTCGCCAGATAATCCAGGAAGAAAAGCGGCTGAGCGCCATGGACAGCGATATCGTTGACCGAGTGATAGACGAGGTCCGCCGCAACGCCTGCGTGGCGGTTGGCGGCAAAGGCGATCTTCAGTTTGGTGCCCACGCCGTCCATGCTGGAAACGAGGACGGCATCCTTGGGCAGGCGGTCGAGAGAAAAGAATCCGCCAAAGGCGCCAAAGCCCCTCAGCACCTGAGCGTTGAAGGTTTGGCTGACCAGCTTCTTGATTTCAGACTTTGCGCGGTTCGCCGCGCTGATGTCGACGCCCGCATCTCGATAGCGCATAGTTGACCGGGGACCTTGCCGAAGGACTCACCACAAAATTACAGGCATGGGATCGGTCAGAAACCCTTGCCCAGCCTGGACCAGCGTGTTTTGTCCACAAAATTCCAAAGGATGGAAGCATCAAACTTCAGCCGGTCTGACCAGTGATCGTCAATCCAGTCCTGGGTGGGAGCATCATACGACCAATAGACAAAGAGCGGCTCGCCCACAACATTCTGGAGGGGAACAAAACCCCAAAACCGGCTGTCGAGTGAATTATCCCGGTTGTCGCCCAACACAAACAGGTAACCCTTCGGAACGTGAAGGCCGTCCTTTTGAATATAGCGGGGCATTTCCCGCGCCCACTTGGGATCCAGCCCCCAAGACGCCGGCAGCATGCTGATTTCCCTGACGGGCGGTGGAAAATTGTCCCGAAGGGGGAAAACATTGGGCGACTCGAACCGCGTATAAGGCTCTTTCAGCCGCTTGCCGTTAACATAGACCTTCTTGTCGACAATTCGGATCACGTCCCCACCGACTCCAATGACCCGCTTCACAAACATCACCGAGGGATTTCTCGGGTAGCGGAAAGCCACGATGTCTTCGCGGTGGATTCCTCTCAGGCGTGGGACCCGCAAATCCGTATAGGGAAGCTGGGGGCCGTAAAGCAGCTTGTTCAGAAAAACATGATCCCCAATAAGAATGGTGTTCTCCATTGACCCGGTGGGAATGACCGTGGCTTCCGCCACAAACGTCCGGATGCAAAAGACCCCGATCAAAACGATGAGCAGGGAGCGAACGGTTTCCCACAAACCTTCGTGGCGGGCGGAACGCGGCGGTGGTGAAAAAGCCGGCGGTCCCGGGTCCGGTGAAGGCTCTTGGCTTTTGGTCAGGAGGTCAGAAGGTCCCATCAATCTTATTCCCGGTTTCGCAAAGTAATCAGCGACTCTTGAACGACGGTCGGATAACTCGCCGTGTAACAAGCCAGGCAGAATCGCCCGTCCTGGTCCCCAACAGCCTCGCGCATTCCTTCCAATGAAAGATAACCCAGCGTGTCCGCCCCCACATAGGCGCGGATCTCTTCCACGGTGTGGTTGGAGGCAATCAATTCCTTTTTGGTGGGCGTGTCGATTCCGTAATAACAGGGTGAAACGGTGGGCGGGCAGCTAATGCGCATATGAACTTCGAGGGCGCCGGCCTCCCGGACCAACCGCACAATCTTCCGGCTGGTTGTCCCCCGAATCACGGAGTCATCCACCAGGACGACGCGCTTCCCTGCGAGCAGGCTGCGCACCGGATTGAGCTTGAGCTTCACCCCGAAGTCCCGGATGGCCTGCGTGGGCTCAATAAAGGTTCGTCCGATGTAGTGATTGCGGATGAGGCCGAATTTCACCGGGATGCCAGATTCCTCGGCATAGCCGATGGCCGCCGCAACGCCTGAATCGGGCACGGGCACCACCAGATCGGCCTCCGCGGGATGCTCGCGCGCGAGACGCCGCCCCAGCATTTCGCGGCTCTGCTGCACCGAACGGCCAAAGACATTGCTGTCCGGGCGCGAAAAGTAAACATGCTCAAAGATGCATTGCGCCGAGCGGGCCGGAGGAGCAAAGCGAAGAGAAGTCAAACCCCGCTGATCCAGGATCACCATCTCTCCGGGCTCGACGTCGCGCAAATAGGTGGCACCGATCATGTCGAAAGCGCAGGTTTCTGACGCCACAACGTAGGCTCCGTTCAACTGGCCGAGGCTCAGGGGACGAAACCCGCGCGGATCCCGAATGGCGTAAACGCTGTCGTTGAAAAGCATGACCAGCGAGTAGGCGCCGGCGACGCGGTCGAGCGCGTCGGCGATCGATTCCGGAACGCCACTGTGCTTGGAGCGCGCAAAGTAGTGCAGGATGACTTCCGTATCGCTGGTGGTTTGGAAAATGTCTCCGCGCGCTTCGAGTTCCCGCCGAATCTCCGCCGCATTGATCAGGTTCCCGTTATGCGCCAGCGCGACTTGACCCTTCTGGCAACTGACGCTGAGCGGCTGGGCATTTTTGCGATCCGTATCGCCGGCGGTTGAATAACGGGTGTGCCCGATGGCGGCGTGCCCCAAAAGACCTCGCAACACTTCTTCATTGAAGACTTCCGCCACATGCCCCATGGCTTTGTGGCTGCGCAGGCGTTGGCCGTCGGCGGTCACCAGGCCAGCGCTCTCCTGGCCCCGGTGCTGAAGCGCGTAGAGGCCGAGATAGGTCAGCTTGGCAGCTTCAGGATGACCAAAGACCGCAAACACGCCGCAATGGTCGTGAAACTTGTCGTCAGAGAGAGAGCATGTTGGAAAGATTTCTGAGGCTATTTGCAAAGCTGTTTACCGGGGTTCCGCATCGAAGATAGAGCGCTTTCTTGCGTTCTTGTGAGGCCCGCCACAAGCCTCCCCGCAACGGGACGCGCTCACCTCCCGCCCGTGCGCTTACTCATCTATTCTGCTCCCGGCGGTCGCTCAAAGCAACCACTTTCTGCTACGGCAGATTCCACCCTCGCCCGGGGCATTTGGTGTTTTCCCAAGGGCAGGCCTTCCGATCAATTTGCCCCGGGCGGGCACGGAGTTGATACCACCGGGCTCCGGGAGATAACATCTAAGGGAATGAGGTCAAGCATGAAGGGCAAAATTTTGCGGATGGCCGCGTTCCTGGTTCTCACGGCGCTCGTTGCCGGCGCACTGCCGCTGCGGGCCGCCATCAAGCTCTATCTCAAGGATGGAACCTACGAACTGGTAAAGAGCTACGAATTACAAGGCGACCGGGTGCGATATTACAGTCTGGAACGCTCTGACTGGGAGGAGATCCCCAAGTCTCTCGTAGATTTTGAAGCCACAAAACGCGCCCAGGCTGAGAAAAAAACCGAACAAGAAAACCAGTTGGAACAAGCGCGGAAGATCGAAAACGAAAGGTTTGAGATTCCGCAAAATAACGGTTACGAAATCCAGAAGGGTATTCGCCTGCCCACCGAGCCGGGCGTCTACGCTTTTGACGGGTCGCGAGTCATTCACCTGATTCAATCGACCGGCCGGAAGGTCACGGACAAGACGCGCAACGCGGTCGCCATCTTGATGCCGGCGCCGCTGCTGAAAAAAGAGACCCTGATCGCGTTGCCCGGAGCCAAAGCAGCCATTCGGATTTCCAATCCGCAGCCCCGTTTTTTTATCGAGGACTCCGACACTTGGGCCTCCACGGCGCAACTGCTCCCCCTCGGCAAACGGAAGGACTCCAGAATCGTTGAAAAGCTCCGATCCGGAATCAGGGTGGGAAAGTCGGGCGAAGTAAGAGAAGCTTTGCCGCTGAGCCGGACTCGGCTTGCCGCAGGCCTCTACGAGCTGAAGCCTACCCAGCCGCTGCCCCCGGGGGAATACGCGCTTGGCGAACTGCTGGGAGGAAAACTCAACATCAACGTCTGGGATTTCGGCATCGAGCCGACGGCCTTCAAGTAAGCAGGCGGGCGAACCACCCCGGAATTCCTGCGCTCAAGACGATCCGCCCCTGAGGAGTCAGGCGTTTCTGAGCGGTACGCCAGCCCCTGCGGCAGCGCCATCCGCGGCCAGCTTATCCTCGTACATCCGGCGGTCAGCTTCCGCCAAATCCTTTTCCGGAGGGTCGCCGGCAATGTGGTGGTAAAACCCCAGGCTGAGGTTAACGGGCACATCCCCGGCACGATTCTGTTGGTTCCATTCAAGGACCTTTCCCTTGATCCGCCCGCGAACGATCTCAGCGCCCTCCGCTGCGGTTTCCGGAAGGATAACCAGAAACTCGTCCCCGCCGTAACGAACCACATAGTCTGAACCTCGGACGCAGGATTTGATGATGCCCGCAACCTGCGCCAGGACGTAATCGCCCATCAGGTGTCCGTGCCGGTCATTAAAGTGCTTGAATTTGTCGATGTCGCACATCAGCAAAGCCAGGGGGTGGTTGTTTCTTTCGGCTCTCGCTATCTCTCCCTGCAGAACCTCCTGGAGGAAATTGCGGTTAAACACCTTAGTGAGCGTGTCCAAAAAACCGGCGGCCTGCTCGGATTGGGCTTCGAGGGTTTGCTGGAGATTGGCCAGCCGCAAACGCTGCACCTCCCGCTCACGCCGCGCGACGTCGAGCGCCACGACGAGCAGAACCAGCATGACGACAAACAGGACCTGGGGAGGAATCTTTATTTCCAGATCATTCGCCCGCCAAAAGCTTGCAGGGCTCAGGAGCGAGAGCGCGCCCAGCAGCAGCACGGCGGCGGAAAAGACAATCAGAATATAGGCGCCGCGATTAGGCGACTCGAGTTGCGACAACTGAAGCTGGAGCCGGGCGTTGGGCCCCAGCTTTTCAAAAACCTCATGAGCGTTGCGCATCCGAGTGATCCCGCCGTACGCGCCCTGCCGGGCGCGCTGAAATAAGGTCTCCAGCGACCGTCTTCCCCTGGGGTAGAAAGCAGCCGATCATCGCGGCCGCCGCCCGTGCTCGTGCTTCCGGGACCCAGCAGAAAATTCACCACGCCAGGAGGCGCTCCTGCTTCTTCCAGAGCCTCCCAGAGCTTGTAACTTATAATCGGTGAATCACTCGAAGGCTTGAGCGCCACGGGATTCCCCCACCTCAGCGGAAAGCGCTCCCAGGCCGCACAGAGGAACTTTCGTTCGCGAAGAATCTTCCCCCCCGGCAGCAGCAGCTTCATCCGCGTTTCAACGGGGAAAATCTCCAGGTTCCGAAGGCGGCTTCAGCTTTCTCGATTGCCAATGCCGCGAATTCCGGATTGCCGTTAGAGTTCCATGCGCGCCTTCTCCAGCGGTATCGTGTTGATACCAGCCGATTGGCGCGTCTTGCTGATGAAGAAGAGAGGCTCAGCGGGCAGGATGGGTTCAGGAAGCGAGCCTGGAAGCCTGAGCCCGTTCGGCGTTGAAGTTTCTCAACTTCAGTCGGGTTCGCGAACTCGCGCCGGTGCGGGCTCCCTTCACTCTGCCTTATGGGGAGGTCAAGTCATGCGGATCCGGCGACGAGAGCTTTTCCCAAGGCACGTGTGTTAGGTAAGGCTTTCCTTCCTGGAAATTCACAACGTCCTGCATCCACTGAAGGACCAGCTTGAATCCCAAAACCGCTCGAATATTTAATTGATACAACACACCCAGATCCGAGGGATGATCCATCATTTGTGCATACTCACCAGTCGCCGTCCGGACCTGTTGGCCGGCCAGTTCAAATTCCTGCAAGCTTGCATTCAGGCGGCTGACCAATTGATCTTGAGATATCTCTGACTTCTGCTGAAAGGCTGCGTCGAAATCAAGGGTGGCCTTTCGGATCGTTATCAAGGACTGCATATAGTCTCGATAAGACTCGGTCCGGTTGATCAAATATTGGAGCTCGTATCTCCCTCGCGGAGCCACTCTGGGCAGAGCTTTACGCAGGTGGCCCAATACCTGATTCAGCAGGTGGATGGAGCCTTCGTAGCGCACGATCGCGTCAGGCGAATTCATAATGAATCTTTTCCAGGCAGCCGTTGTGGGCCCGTCATAAGCATCCGGCTGCTGGGAATAAAGACGCGCCGCGTTCACCTCCGGCAAGTAACCGCAACAGTTCATCGTCGAAAAGCCGTAGTTGCCGTAACCGATATACGCTTGATTTTTTTCAAGGGTCATAAATGCCTCGTACATGTCCGAGGCCGCGGCTGCGCCAAAAAGCCGTTCGGAGTAATCCTTGTAAAACTCCTGGGGCGTCAGGTTTGGTTTCCAGCCCGCTTCCGCGATGAACAGGCTATTCGTCTCCGTCCCGCGGGCCCGCTCCACCTGCCCTGCATAGCCTGACAAGCCGTATTTCACCCCGTCGGTGAAGATCCGGTCTTTCTCACTGAACTGGCTGACATTGAATTGCATACCCATCATGTCGAAGTCGTCATCAATGCGCACCTGGATGGTTCGCTCCCGCGAGCCCATTCCTCCAAAATCTTTCATGGGAATCCCGGTAGGCGTCCAGATCCCGCTCGATTCGAGGTCGGTAAATGGAATGTCTTTGGGCAGCATCTTGTCGAACACCGGCAGCGCGTAACCTCGGCCCACTCCCATCAGGCCAATCTCAGCCTTCGGGTCGATCTCATCCCGCTGTTTGAGCAGGTATTTAAAGAGGTCAAAGGTGCCGGCATTGGAATCCACCACAAGGTCCGAACTCCCAGCGATGTCCACCACCCACGGCCAGCGCAGCGCTCGCAACTGGAAAAACGCCGGCCGCATGCGCTGGTAAAAAGCTCGGTATTTCGGGGTGTTAATTTCCGGGTACATCTCCGGGAAAATCAGGAAGTATCCGTCAGCATTCGGGTAGCTTGCGAACAGGGCTCGGAGGCGGTTCGTCTGAATTTCCCGGTTTGTCGGGTCCAGAGGCTGTACGAAGGTCCCAAAAACCCGGTTAAAGGGCAGATCTCCTACTCGGTCACAGAATCGGGCAAGATTCGGGGGAAGCGAGGCAATCTCAATGGCCAGCCATACTTTGATCCCCCGTTCGTGGGCATGGTGAATGATTCGGCGCAACAGGGTTTCAGCAACCGAAAACGCCTGGTCCGGGGTCTCGACGTCCTGCATCTCCGGAGGGGCCGTCCTCTTTCCCTTGAGAAACTGTTCGAACCAATGCTTGCCGATCGTGACGTCGTCGGTGGTGCGCGAACCAAACCCTCCATAGGCCCAGTCCATATAGCCGCTTTCCTTGGTTGAGACGTCACCCATCCACTTGGTTTCACCCTTGTATGAAAACTTCAGAAACGGCTCGTATGAAAACCACCAAACCTGCAAGTAGTTACATTTCATCTTTGCCATTTGATCGAGAAACTTGGCGTAGTCGGCGTATGAAAACATCGTCAGGTGCTCGTAGACTTCCGGCAATAGAAAACCTCGCCGCGGGAACGCCGGGTCCTGGCGAATATTCAGCTTTGGGATCGATAGCGAATCACGTTGCTTGGGTATAATGTCGCCTGTCAGCAAAAAAGTTACGCCCAAACGCTTGACCAGGTCGTAGACTCCGTACAGGGTTGAGAACCCGTCCCGCCCTGCCACTACCACGACCGGGTGATCTTTCAGGCGTGTGGTCTGAATCACAAAGCCCCCGGGCTTCAACGTGCTGAGGTTCAAAGCAGCTTTTTCCATGACCGGGGAGACCGAGGGGTTAACCAAAGGCCCTCCGACAAAGATCAAGGTCTGTTGCCTGGCCTGTGTGGAGAGCTGGGAGTCTGGAATAATGCTAAATTGAGCGCCGGAGAGATCGTGCAGATATTTTTGAAGCTCGGCAGCCGCATATCGATAAGCCGGGCTCGCCCCTTCACCCAGGACAATCGACGCACGGGCCTTCCCGCCCTCGGCAATCGGAAGAGACGGGGATGATCGAGGCAAGGCCGGTATTGCAAACCCTGCCATCAAAACGCAACTTGCCAACAAGAATCGTCCGGCTTTCATCCCGTATGAACGCACCACGCCCTCCAGGTCTTGGATTATTGGAGAAAAGTACAGGCGATTGGAACTGCTGAAAATCAACAACGCCGCCTTCACGATGGCAACCAGATTTTTATCCAAGAGCGCCTAACAGCACTTTGGGGAAGCTATCCGCTGCTCGCCATCTTGTCAAGCAACATAGCGATGTACTGTTTGGAAATGGCTGGGCGGCTCATGAGGTTGCGCAGTACCATGGGGTTCAATTCGGCTCGGCTGAGCCGTGAACAACCCGCGCCAGCTGAATCCACGTTTTGCCGCCTTGCGTCCCAATCGCGACGATTCGGTCCTGCCCGCCCTGCTTGATTTCAAAGACGGTTTTCCCCTGGCGATTGCGCGCCTGGTAACGGGTGACCTTCCGGCCGAGTTGCTGGTCATAAAACTTTGAAACCTGCTCAAGGGAGTCGGAGGTCTCAAATTTTGCCGACCACACTCGGACGGTTTCATCGTTCGGAAGATCGAGGTTGACTGTGGCGGAGCCGGAGGTTTTCGCTCGAACGGCGCCGGGGTATATGGGCAGATCGATCTCGGCCGGGTCGACGTCTTTATCCACCTGCAGGGAGCCGGCGGGAGTGTCGATTGTAACCTCCCTCTTTGCCCCCTCCTTTTGCCTGACTTGGACGTGGACGTTGCCGGCAAGAAAACGCAGCCCTATCCAAATCATGATAATCGCGGACCCGATGATCAGGGCCAAAAGAACCAACGCAGTGGCGAGCATGTGTTTATCGAGGCCGCCCGGAGGGCGGGGAGGTTGTGGAGAAGTTCCCAATCGACGCTCCTTTCCATCAAAAACTATTGGCCGCGACCGCTGCGGGCGCGAGATACGCCACCAGTTTACTCCAGGATACCTTGAGCCGGGTAATTCTCAGGTGTTATCCTGAAGCGTTAGTCCCGTCGGGGCATCATCCTTTAAGGAGGCAAGATAGCATGCAAGCGCGCAAGCTCGGCAACAGTCAATTGTCCGTTTCGGCGATGGGATTGGGATGTATGGGAATGTCCGAATTCTATGGCGCTCGGAACGATCAGGAGTCGATTGGGGTCATCCATCACGCCCTGGACCTCGGCATCAACTTTCTTGATACGGCAGACGTCTACGGCAGGGGTAGAAACGAGGAGCTGGTCGGCAAGGCGATTGAAGGGCGGCGCAATCAGGTGGTTCTCGCCACGAAATTCGGCAACGTGCGGGATGAGGAAGGCAACTTTCTGGGCCCCAATGGACGGCCCGAATACGTCCGGAAAGCTTGCGAGGAAAGCCTGCGACGCCTCCAGATCGACACGATCGATCTCTATTACCAGCACCGGGTGGACCGCGCGGTGCCGATTGAAGAAACCGTGGGAGCCATGTCCCGCCTGGTGGAAGAAGGCAAAGTCCTCCACCTTGGCCTTTCTGAAGCCGCTCCGGCAACCATCCGCCGCGCGCATAACACGCATCCGGTCAGCGCGCTGCAAACAGAATATTCCCTGTGGAGTCGCGATCCCGAGGATGAAATCATCTCCATCTGCCGGGAGCTGGGAATCACCTTTGTCCCCTACAGCCCCCTCGGCCGGGGTTTCCTTACGGGAAAGATCAAGAAGGTTGAAGATTTGCAGCCCAACGACTGGCGGCGCAAAGGCCCGCGCTTCCAGGGAGAAAACTTCCAGCGCAATTTGGACCTGGTGCGCCGCGTGGAAGAGATGGCGGGGGAAAAGGGATGCCGGCCTGCACAGTTGGCGCTGGCGTGGGTTCTGGCCCAGGGCGAAGATATGATTCCCATCCCGGGCAGCAGCCGCAAGTCTCACCTGGAAGAAAACCTGGGAGCTTTTGACGTGACACTGACTTCAGAAGACCTGGCCCGGATTGATGAAGTCGCGCCCAGGGGCGTCGCGGCCGGCGAACGCTATCCTGAAACGGCCATGCGAATGGTAAATGGTTGAGATGGTTTTTGCCGTGTGCGGCTCCCGAACACCCGTTGCCGCGAGTTCCGTGAAGAGGGTTAGCACGTTGCGCGCGCACTCAAGTCAGGCTAAGATGGCCCCATGAAACGGAAGATGTCCACGCAGTTGAAATTTGCGCTGGCAATCCTGGTAGTTGGCGGGGGCGCGCTGGCCGGTGAGTACTTTCTAGTCAAATGGTACCCCTACTATCAGGGCTACAGGTCCAACAAGGTGCTGAACCTGCTTCCTTATCAAAATGCGGATTTAGGCATTGATATGCAAGTCGCCGCGGGCATCTACGGGAAGGTGGACGATTTCCCAGGCGGCGTAAGAATCTATCGGCCCAGGATTTTCGGTGACGGGGCGTCCTTAACCTTGACCTCGCAGGCCAACCCCGGCCACAACGATGAATTTTCACCTCAGCTTCTGGCGCAATGGGAGACCAAGGGCACTTATCAGAACATTGCCGATTACCGCTTCGAGCACACAAAGATCCAGGACCGCGATGCCGCGATGATCTGGCAGAGCCGCGGCACTTCTATGCTCCTGACGGCTCACATTATTTCGGCCGACCACATTGTGGAGGCGAATTGCCTGCCGGGATCATCCAACGAATCGCTCTACCTCAAGGCCTGCGAGGCCAGCCTCCAAACCATCAAAGTTGCAGGTCCCCCGCCGCGGGTGAAACCTGAACCGGGAGTGCTGGAACTCAAGCCCGTAAAGCCCGCCGGGGGAAAGCGCAAGTAAGAATTCCGCACCGTCTTCAGCAAAATCAACCCTCCGCTCGCCGCCCGGTTTCTGTTAGACTGGGCAACGCGAATTTCTTTGGACAAGGGGCATAAGGAAACCATGCCGGGTTGGAATGCAACGGAAGGAAGCCTGGGAACACCCCGGGGGTTTCGGGCGGCGGCGGTAGCGTCCGGGATCAAAACATCTGCTGGCGCGCTGGATCTGGCCCTGCTTTTTTCCGATGCGCCGCAAACCGCCGCGGCCGGCGTATTTACCTCCAATCGCGCCGCCGCCGCTCCGGTCATCCTCTCGCAGCAAAACCTGAAGAAAAGCCGCGGACGCGCGCGCGCCATCATCGTCAACTCCGGAAACGCCAATGCCTGTACCGGGCGCGCGGGGACAAAGGCGGCGGAAGAAACGGCGCGGGCCACCGCAAAGAGCCTGGGACTAAGCCCGCAGGAAGTCCTGGTGGCTTCGACCGGCGTGATCGGAACGCCGCTGAAGTTGGATTTGATTCTGAAAAAGCTTCCCACCCTGCAAAAAAACCTCTCCGCCGAAAACGGTCCGGCGCTCGCCCGCGCCATCATGACAACGGACACCTTTCCGAAGTCTGCCGTCTTCACGACAAAGTTCCGCGGCAGGAGCGTAAGCCTGGCAGGGGTCGCCAAGGGCGCCGGGATGATCCACCCCAACATGGCGACGATGTTGTCCTTTATCACCACAGACGCTGCCGTCGATCCCCGAAGCCTTCAGAAAATGCTGCGGGCTGCCGTGGACGAATCCTTTAATCGCATTACGGTGGACGGCGACACGTCAACCAATGACACCGTAGTGGCGCTGGCGAGCGGCCTGTCGGGAGTCAGCATGGGGCCTGGAAGCCCGGCGGGCCGGAGCTTCCAAGCCGGGCTTATCGAGCTCTGCCAGGCTCTGGCCAAAATGATTGTGCAGGACGGCGAAGGCGCGACCAAGGTTGCCAGGATCGAAGTCTCAGGCGCCCGAAACGCTGCGGATGCCGAGCGCGTGGCCCGCGCCATCGCAAACTCCCCCTTAGTCAAGACCGCCATCGCCGGAAGCGATCCCAATTGGGGCCGCATCCTCTGCGCCGCAGGTTATTCCGGAGCCAAGATCGATCCCTCGAAGGTCGATATCCGCGTGAACGATTTATATCTGTGCCGGCACGGAATTGAAACAGGCTTCAACGAGGCGGCCGCCCGGACGGAACTTGACCGCAAAGAGCATACCCTGCGGGTTGACCTCCATCAGGGCAAAGCTCGCGCGTGGGTCTGGACTTGCGATCTCACCCACGATTACATTCGCATCAACGCTTCCTACCGCTCGTGAGCCGAACGAATCCGTTCCGCCGCTAAGTTGTTCTGCAAGGCGCGTGCGCACGGAAAAAGATGACTCGAGGAGGAACCCTAAGATGAGCCGGAACCATTCTTCCCGAAGGAACTTTTTGAAGACGGCCGCGGTGGCTGCCGCGGCGGGTGTGGGAGGCTCTTCAGCCCAGGCTGAAACAAAGGCTGCAGAACCCTGCAAGGAATGCGGGTCCATCTGGAGGAGGCCGCCGAAGCAACAGGGCAACAATCTGAATCTGATCGTCATTGTCAGCGATACTTTCCGGCACGACAACCTGAGCTGCTACGGCAAGAAGTGGCTTGAAAATCTTGAAACGCCCAACCTCGACCGGTTGTCCAGGGAATGCATCGTCTTTGAAAACGCCTATCCGGAAGGAATGCCCACCATCGTCATCCGCCGCACTCTCTACACCGGCCGGCGGGTTATTCCCTGCTATTACTTCCGCCAGAATGAGCCCGTGCAATTGCCGGGCTGGCATCAGCTTTACAATGAAGACCAAACCCTGAGCGAAACCCTCCACGAAGCCGGTTACATCACCACGCTGATCAGCGATCTGCCGCACCAGATGCGGCCGGGAAAAAACTTCCACCGCGGGTTTCACACCTACCAGTGGATTCGCGGCCAGGAGTTTGACTATTACGGCACCGCGCCCCACCGCAACCCGGACGTCACGGATATGGTTTCGCCGGAATATCTCGCCCGTTTCCCCGGAATCAGTGGTTTCCTGAGCCAGTACCGGGCCAATCGCGATCTCTGGAAACAGGATGGGGAATCGCTCGCGGAGATTGTCAGCCGAACCGGCATGCGCTGGCTGAAATCCAATTTTGAGCAGCGCCCCTTCTATATGCATGTCGAAATGTTCGATTCCCACGAGCCCTGGGACCCGCCCGAGCGGTTTCTCCAGAAATACTGGCACGGCCCGTACACGCCCAGCTTCATCGAGCCGCCTTACGGCACCGTCGAGCTCTCCGATGAGATCCAGAAGCGCTTTCGAGCCAACTACGCCGGAGAAGTCAGTTGCGTGGATTACTGGATCGGGGAGCTACTCGATACCATCAAGCAGTACGGGCTGCTCGAAAACTCCGTGATTGTTTTCATGTCGGACCACGGCGCGATGCTGGGAGAACACGGCCAGTTCCTGAAAGGCCCGGACAAGATGCGCGGCCAGGTGACTCACGTTCCCATGATGATTCGGATGCCGGGCGGCCAGTTCGGCGGCACCCGGGTGCCCGGCTTTGTGCAGATTCCCGACCTGATGCCCACCCTGCTGCACACGCTGGGATTGAAGCCTCCTTCCCGGGTAACCGGAACCAACCTTTGGCCCCTGGTCACGGGCGAGACGCGCAGCATTCGGGATTTTGTCGTCCAAACCTATGGATGGGTGGGCTGCGCGCGCAATCGGGAATGGAGCTACACGGAAATCTGGAAGCCGGAAGCTCCGCAGCACAAGTTCAGCGTAAGGCCGGGTGCGACGCCCGCATTCTACAAGCCTCAACTCTATAACCTCGAAAAAGATCCGCAGGAATTGACGGATGTCGCCGATCAATACCCTGATATTTGCAAGAAAATGTCTTCGAAAATGAAGGAATATATTGCTTCAGGCGAAGGGCTGACTTTCGGCAGCTTCAACGAAAAGCCCCGCCTTCAAACCGGCGAGGTTTACGTTGAGCATTCCCGCTAGCCGGCCAAGTGAAATCGCCGGCGTTTTTTGTCATCTCGCCCGGCCTTTGGAGTGCGTCACCTTGAAATCCTAGCCGGCAGTGAAGTACGATGAAAGTTCTCGCTTGCTGAGTGCAAAAATCGATCGGTACCCCATAGAACGATGCCTGAAAAAATAGAGAATCGCCTGATTGTCGCTCTCGATTTTGATTCCGCGGAAAAAGCGGTCGATCTTGTCGAAAAGCTGGACGGCTTGGTTTCCTTCTTCAAGGTAGGAATGGAGCTGCAACTTGCTGAGGGGATGCAACCCGTCAACTACCTGATCTCCAAGGGAAAAAATGTTTTCCTGGACTTAAAATATTTCGATGTCCCGCAAACTGTTGAGCGCGCCGTGCGGCGCGCGGCATCCCTCGGCGTATCCTTTCTCACGATTCATGGCAACAGGAAGAACGTCGAGGCAGCCGTCCGGGGGCGGGGCAGCGCCGACCTTAAGCTCCTTGCCGTAACGGTGCTAACCAGCCTGGACGCTTACGACATCCAGGACCTCGGTTTCAATTGCTCGGTCGAAGACCTTGTCCTCCACCGCGCCAAAGCGGCTGCCGAAGAGGGTTGCGACGGCGTGATCGCCTCGGGGCAAGAGGCCAAGAAAATCCGTGAGGCGGTTGGAGATCAGTTGCTGATTGTCACGCCCGGAATCCGCCCCGAAGGCTTTCCGAAGCAAGACCAAAAGCGCGCCGTGACGCCCCGGGAAGCTATCCAGGCGGGAGCGGACTACCTGGTCGTGGGGCGGTACATTACGACCAGCCCCGACCCCCGGCAGGCTGCCGAGCAGGTTCTCGAGGAAATGCGCCAAGGCTTCAAAGCGGCCCATCGCGCCTGACGCCGGCAACGCTCCCAGTCCGGTGCGTGCCCCTTCATCCCGAAGAGTCTCTCTTTCCTCTGCTATAATCGGATTTGTACGGGAAGTTGCGGGCAGCCCTTCGCAGGGAAGGCCTGTGACCCTCCGGCTTTTCACCGGGCAACTCTATGTCAGGAATTATCGGCTATATCGGCAACCGGCGCGTCGTTCCCGTGCTTCTCGAAGGCCTTCGGCGGCTTCAGTATCGCGGGTATGATTCCGCGGGCCTTGCAGCGATCAAAGACGGCAAGCTGGCCATTCGGCGTGCCATGGGAAAACTCCGCAACCTTGAAGAAGTGATCCGCCTGGACCCCATCGACGGCACTTACGGCATCGGCCACACGCGCTGGGCCACGCACGGCGCTCCCACGGAGGAAAACGCCCACCCTCACCGCGATTGCCACGGAACCGTGGTGGTGGTGCATAACGGCATCATCGAAAACTACATAGAATTGAAAGAAGAGTTGGCCGCCGAGGGGCACACCTTCACCACCGAAACGGACACTGAAGTCGTCGCGCACCTCGTCGAGAAATACTTGAACGGCCAGTCCGGGAATTCGCAGCCCGTGACGCTTGATGAAGCGGTGCGCTCTGCCGTCCAGCGGCTGGCGGGCGTTTTTGCCTTGGCCATTATTTCCACGAAGGACTTGAACAAGATTGTTGCGGTGCGCCGGGGACCGCCCGCCGTCGTCGGGCTCGGCAAAGATGAATACCTTGTCGCCAGCGACGTTCCGGCCATCCTTTACCACACGCGCGACCTTTTCTTTTTAGCCGACGGAGATATTGCGGTGCTCACGCCGAACGGCGTCAAGCTGATGGACTTTGCGGGCCAGCCCGTCACACGCCGCGTCCACCACATCAGTTGGGACCCCATTCTGGCGGAAAAGGGCGGCTTCAAGCATTACACCCTGAAGGAGATTTACGAGCAGCCCCGCGCCGTCCGCGACACCGCGCTGGGACGGGTTTCGCCTGAAACCGGCCAGATTTTCCTGGATGAGATGGAAATCACGGAAGACGAATTCCGTTCTTTCCGGGAAATCAAAATCGTGGCGGCGGGAACTTCCCGGCATGCCGCCGTGGCGGGAAAGATCATGATTGAACGCCTGGCGCGGGTACCCGTGGAAGTGGACTACGCCTCGGAGTTCCGCTACCGTGACCCACTGGTGGATTCACGCACCCTCACGGTGCTCATCACGCAATCCGGCGAAACGGCGGATACCATCGCCGGGCAGCGGGAAGCCCAGGCTAAGGGCTCCAAGACTCTGGCCATCTGCAATGTGCTGGGCAGCATGGTGCCCCGTGAAGCCAATGGATGTATTTACACCCACGCCGGGCCGGAAATCGGCGTGGGATCAACCAAAACATTCTCTGCTCAATTGACCGCGCTTTATCTTTTTTCGGTTTACATGGGCCAGGTCCGCGGCCTGCTGCCACCCTCCGAAGCAAAGCAACTGCTGATGGCGCTCGCAGCGCTACCCCGGCAGCTTGAGTCGGTTCTCCAAAAAGACGAAGAATTCGAGGAGCTGGCGCGGCATTTTGACCGCTCGTCGGATTTCTTGTTTCTCGGCCGGGGCATGCGCTTCCCCGTGGCCCAGGAGGGCGCACTCAAGATGAAGAAGCTCTCCTACATCCACGCGGAGGCTTACCCGGCAGGCGAAATGAAGCACGGCCCGAACGCCCTGATCACCGAGGGCCTTCCCGTGGTGGTGATTGCAACGTGCGATTGGGACTCGCCCGACTCCAAAGTCCGTTACGAGCGGACAAGCTCCAACATCAAGGAAGCCAAGGCTCGCGGCGCGGTGATTGTGGCGCTGGTGACGGAGGGCGATCGGGAAGTCCACGATATGGCGGATCACCTGATCGTGCTGCCCCACAGCAATGAGTGGCTCTCCGCGATTCTTGAAGTCGTTCCGCTCCAATTGCTGGCCTACCACATCGCGGTGCTGCGCGGGTGCGACGTGGATCAGCCGCGCAACCTGGCCAAGTCCGTGACCGTCGAGTAACCGGAGCAGTAGATAAGCCCATGGGGCTGAAAGTCGTCTATTCCGACCAATACGATCTGAACCTGGGCAACCACGTTTTCCCCACAACCAAGTATCGCCTGACCAAGGAAAAACTGCTTGCAGAGCATGTGATCGAGCCCGCGGATATTGTCGAACCCTCCCCGGCCTCCGACGCCGACGTGGCCCTGGTTCACGACGTGAGTTACATCTGGAAGCTCAAGAACGCCAAGCTCTCTTACAGCGAAATCCTCCGGATGGAAGTCCCCTATTCCCCAGAACTCGTCCGTGCCATCTGGCTTTCGGCGGGCGGCTCGATTCTGGCGGGGCGGCAGGCGCTCGAAGGGGGAGTCGGCGTCAACATCGGCGGCGGCTTTCACCACGCTTTCCCCGATCACGGCGAAGGATTTTGCGTGCTTCACGACGTCGCCATCGCCATCCGGCGACTCCAACAAGACAAGGCCGTCGAGCGCGCCATGACGGTTGATTGCGACGTTCATCAGGGCAATGGCACCGCAGCCATCTTTGGCGGCGACCCTACCGTCTTCACTCTTTCAATCCACCAGGAAAACAATTACCCGTATCCCAAGCCTCATAGCACTCTGGACGTCAACCTGCCCAACGGCGTTCAAGACACCGAGTACCTGACCATCCTGGAGGAAAGCCTCGACGCGGCGCTCTCACAATTCGATCCCCAAGTGATCTTCTACCTGGCGGGCGCCGACCCCTACCAGGAAGACCAGCTTGGAGGATTAAAGCTGACCTTGCACGGCCTTGAGCACCGCGACAAGCTGGTTTTTGAAAAGGCGAGGGCAAAAAAGATTCCCGTGGCGGTCACTCTTGCGGGCGGCTACGCCCGCCACGTGAACGACACCGTGCTGATCCACAGCAATACCATTCGCACGGCAGCGAAGTTTGCCAATTCCCGGTGAAGAGCAAGTCCAAAGCGCGCAACCTTGGCGCCGAGAAACCAAGTTCGCCGTATGCCCTGTTTTGCGATTCAACTAAAAGGGTCCCGGCTATTCGGGAATGTTGACGAGGTGAGTGTTGAAGGAGCCGCTGCGATAGCCTTCGAGATCGAGGGTTACAAAGTTGAATCCGAGCGGCTTGAAAATCTCGACCAGCTTGCCAGCCATTTCCGGTGACAAAGCGCGCGGCAATTCTTCAGGAGCGATTTCAATGCGCACCAGCTTATCGTGATGGCGCACGCGGAACTGCTGAAAACCCAGCGCGCGCAGAGCCGCTTCTCCCTTTTCCACCACCGCCAGGCGCTCCGGCGTAACCTCCACGCCGTATGCGATCCGCGAAGAAAGGCACGCCGAGGCGGGACGATTCCAAACGGGCAGGCGAGCGGCACGCGCGAGTTCCCGGATGTCGGCTTTTGTCATGCCGGCGTCGAGCAGCGGCGTCAGCACTTGATGATCCCGGGCGGCGCGCTGTCCCGGCCGCCAGTCGCCCTGGTCGTCCACATTCACTCCGTAGGCGACGGCGGCAAAGCCGCGGGCCGAAGCCAGAGCGTCAAGCTTTGAGAAAAGCTCGTCCTTGCAGAAAAAGCAGCGGTCAGGATTGTTGGCACGATAAGAAGGGTTCGTGATTTCGTCGGTGCTGATGAACTCGTGCGGCAGATTGAAGCGCTCGACGCACGCTTGGGCCTCGCGCCGGTCCCGGTCCGAATAACTGGCGCTCAGCGCCGTGACGGCCAGCATGCGGCTGCCCAGCGCCCGATGCGCCGCATAGGCAAGATAAGCCGAGTCCACGCCGCCCGAGTAAGCGACGATCAAGGAGGCGACCTTCGCCAACTCAGCTTCAAGGCGTTTCTGTTTGCTTTCCAGCTCTCCCAATCCAAACCACCTGAAAAAAGTAACTTCCCCTGGGCCGGCTGAAGGCCTTCTTTAATTATATCCAATTCCTGGCGATGCCGCATACGGCGTTGGCGCGCTAGGCGATTCGCGACCCGCGGCTGATAATGGTGACTTTGGCCCGTGGGTTGACCTCCGGAGAGACTTGGCAACTGAACCTTACATCATTCTCCCCCTCCTCCAAAACGGGTGCTTCTCCCCTGGGCTTTATCTCGGAGATCAATTTCCCGTCAGGGGAGTAAAGCTTGCAATCGGATTCCGAATGGAACTCCAGGTAACTGCCGCTTTCAATTTCCGCGGGAAAGGTGATGGTGCTGCGGCCGATGGTAATCGCAGGATTGCGGAGTTTCGTCTTGACCAGCGGCAAAGCCTTAATGGGACCCAGAGAACAAGCAACTTTCCTATGCGGCGGAAGGTTATTGACCCACAACCCCAGGGATTCCACGTGCTTATAGTTCACCGACTCGCGGTAAATCGAAGTGGGATCACCATACGGCCAGACGTAGTCGGAGTAGCGCTCACCCTCCGGTTCAATGAGTTCAAAATACCGCCAGCCGGCGAAATCGATGGTCCGGTAGTGCTCGCCAATACCGGCGATGAAGTGTTTGGGGCTTCTCAACTGCAGGTTCAGGATCTCCCCTTGGGCATCGCCATACACCCACACTCCAAGCCCTTGACGCGTGCTGATGTCCAGGGGCGGTGAAAAAATCCTGCCGATCTTCGCCCAACTCGCTTGCCGCGAGGAATTGCTGTTGGCGGCAATATAACGGGCGGCCGTTTCCACCCCGCCCCGCCGCTCTGGCGAGACTTGCAGATCAGCGGTGATTCCGGGGGCAAACTTCCGGTCATGGAAGTCCGCGGGGCGGGCAAAATCCTCGAGCGTCGTATTTTCCGGCGCCTCGTAGGGTTCGGCTGAGATTAACGCTTCGATGCGCAGTTGAACCGGCTGCCGTCCGTATCTATTCCTTGTTTTCCAGAGGTTGCTCCAGCCATCAAGACCTTCAACTTTGTGTTTGGCGTATTGGATGGGATCGAAGTGCCATTTCCCGGCGCGGTCCTCGATCAGGGTAAACTCTTCGCCGGATACTCGCACCTTCTCCTTGATGGACTCCGGAAAATAGTTTGCCTGACGAAGGGATTCATAAGTCTTAAAAAGATGCGCAAGCCGTTGGAGAGCGGGCTTTTGGGGAAAGCTTTTAGGATCGATGCCCATGAGAGAGAGACCCGCGCCCCTTGCGAGGGCCTTGCCACATAAGTATTCGATGTCGTCTGCAAATGTTGGCTCCGCTTCGGGCCCGGTCCAAGTTTCGACTGCCCACCAGCCGAGTTGCGCGGGCATAAATATCCGGGCCAAGTCTTTGTTCGCAGCGCAGTGGATGTCGACGAACTTCTTAAAACCTCTGCGCGGATGATCCCAGGCGCCCATCCGAGAGCGAACACACCACAGGTGGTGGTGGAACGTGCTCATCTCCATCAGGGCCGGCCTCTTTAATCGCTTCCATATCTCAAAGACAAATTTGGAGCCATAATGCCAGCCATTTTCCGCGCCGCCCAGAACATCCTCTCCGTCCAGGGCATCGAGGTATATCATGTCGAACCCGCATTCGTTGAAGGTTTCGGCTGTCTTGCCGGCGACTTCCGAGAGGAGGGTTGAATCTGCCTCAGGGACAAAGAGTCCAAAGCACTCCTTCAGATGGCCCACCTTTGCCCCGGGAGCGTGAGCCGCCGCAACCGTCCCCAAGGCGCCCCGTTCGCAGTCAAAGAAGGCGTAGGGCCGCTCTTTGCGAATAGCGCGATAAATAATGAGTTCATCGTCGATCTGAAGCGTCACGCTGTTGCGAACAAAAAAACCTGTCGTGGTGGACATCTTCGCCGTCGGCTCGACCACCGGCACTCTCGTGGCCTCGGCTGACAATTGCTTTGCCAATGTGAAAACGGCGTCTTTCGCCAGTCGAGGGTCGGGCACCGGCGTTACCCAGGAACAACTCTTGTCCATGAAAAACGAGTAGGTGTGCAGGCCTGCCTTGATGCCTGCCTGGTGAAGCTTGTCGATGACCGCTTTCAGGCTGGTCAGCCCGTGAGGATAGGTTTGGGGATTAGGCCGGCAATCGCCAAAGCGGAAGGCTGTGCCTCCGTTAATATCGATCTGCGTGAAACCCAGATTTTTGGCGAGTGCGACCCACTCACTTACCTTTTGTTCCGACATATCCCCGAAATTGAAGAGGTAAGACCCCCGATTGATCTTGGCGTCCAGCGCCCAGGGTCCGCCCAGAGGAGAGTGCGGCAGCTCACCCGCAGCCAGGACCGCTTCCTTCAGCACCCGCCGCAGCCGGGCTCGCGGACATCCGATAATCGCGACCTTGGCTCCGGAAAAACCGAATCTTGGATAGCACGCGGCGGTAAGGCGATCGTTCACACCCGGTATTTCAGGCACATTGGTCTTCAGATTAAGGGCTAACGCACAGCCCGCGAAGGGATCTTGCGGCGCGCCTTGAGGTTTAAGGCGAAGGTCAAGAAATATCAACTCTTCCACGTGCTCACTACTGATCGATACGACTTCCAATACAAAATAGTGTTTTCGGATCGTGACTTTTAAAAGTGCGGTAAGCCCGGCCTCGCCAAAATCAACCGCGATTTGGCCGGCGGCGGAAGAAACCTTTGAGGCATGGTAATCGTGACCCTTAACCTTTACCCCGGCAAAGGATGCGTCGGGGCGCTGAAGACAATAGTCCCTCCCCGACCGCTTATCAATGAAGTGAAGATTGCGGCCAGCCGGCCCGATGACATATCTTACGGAATCGTTTTCGATGGTGACCGGGGATCGATCGGAGAGATGGGTATGAGCAAAACCGCTGATTCCGTATGCCTCAACGGAAGCACAAGAGATCAGCCCTTTTTTAAGGAAACGCCGCCGGTCCATTAGCTCTCCCGCCCTTCCGGCCTGCTCGGGAGAGCCGTGACATCGGCAGCGCCGGAGGGTCGTTCTGTGATGCGCTAGAATACCAAATTGCCCGGAGCCGCAGCAAACAGCGGCGGACCTACTGGATGAGCGTTCCCTGCGGTCCGTTCCCGTTTTCGTCTTCCGACCGGATCAGGCAAGCTGCGGCAAGCTGATCCTCTTCCCCGAGATTGACCAGCCGAACTCCCTGAGAAGAACGCCCCGACTCCCGGATTTTCGCTGAATCGAGCCGCGCAATCTTGCCTTGCTGGGTGATCAGCATGATCTCCGAGTCTTCGGTCACGCTGAGGGAGCTGACCACCTTCCCGTTGCGTGCCGTGGTCTTCACGTTGATGACGCCTTTGCCGGCCCGCGTCTGCAACCGGTATTCCGTGATCATCGTGCGCTTGCCGTAACCCTTTTCGGTCACGGAGAGGATCAGGTCCTTTTCGCCGACCACTTCGACGCCCACGATGTAGTCCTTTTTCCCGAGGTCCATGGCGCGCACGCCGCGGGCTTGGCGGCCCATGTCGCGGACATCGCTTTCCCGGAACCGGATGGCCAGGCCTTCGTGAGTGGCCAGAAAAATGGCTTCGCGGCCCGTGGTCTGCTTGGCTCCGATCAGTTCATCGCCCTCGTCAACGTTCATGGCAATGATCCCGCGCGCCATGGGGTTTGAGAAATTCGCAAGACGCGTCTTCTTGATCACGCCGTTCCGGGTGACCAGCGCGATGTACCCTTCGGCGGCGTAGCTCTCACCATCCACCGTAATCTCCTGGCGTTCCTCGGGAAGCTCTTTCACCGTCACCAGCGAGGCCACTTTCTCACCCTTGTTCAGATTCACCAGATTCAGAATATGCTTTCCGCGCCCCGCCGCGGCGACGTCGGGAATTTCATACACTTTGAGCCAGTGCACCCTGCCGGTGTTGGTGAAGACCAGGATGTAGCTGTGGGTAGAGGCAATGAAAAGGCCTTCGACGAAATCCGTTTCCCGCGTTTTCATTCCCCGGCGTCCCTTCCCGCCCCGGGCCTGCTGGCGGTACGTGGAAAGCGGCGTACGCTTCAAATACCCTGAATGTGAAAGTGTGATCACCACATCTTCCATGGTGATCAGGTCCTCCAGGTTAATTTCCGCCTGCTCGTCAATAATCTCCGTCCGGCGCGCGTCGCCGTAGTTCTTCTGAACTTCCTTCAATTCGCTCACAATGAGGCGCTTCAGAACTTTCTCGTCCCTTAAGATTTCTTCGTACTCGGCAATCATCTTCTGGAGGCCGTCGTATTCCGCCTGGATCTTGTCGCGCTCGAGAGCCGTCAGGCGCTGCAACTGCATTTCCAGGATGGCCTGCGCCTGGCGCAGGGTGAACTCAAACTGCGCTATCAATCCTTCACGGGCTTCCGCCGGGGTCTTTGAAGCCCGGATCAACTTGATGATGGCATCCAGTTGCGAGAGCGCTTTCAGGAAGCCTTCCAGCACATGGGCCCGTTCCTGGGCCTTGCGAAGGTCATAGGCCGTGCGGCGGCGGACGACGCTTACGCGGTGATCGATAAACAACTGGATGGCTTCAATCAGGGGCAGCTCGCGCGGCTGGCCGTTTACGATCGCCAGCATGATCATTCCGAAGTTCTCTTGCAGTTGAGTGTGCTTGTAGAGGTTGTTCAGAACAACTTCCGGCTGCTCGCCGCGCTTCAGTTCCACCACAATGCGCATTCCGTCGCGGTCCGACTCATCCCGAATGTCGGAGATCCCCTCGATCTTCTTGTCCTGGACAAGACGGGCAATCCGCTCGATCACCCTGGCCTTATTGACCTGGTAAGGAATTTCGGTGATGACAATCTGCTGCTTTTCTTTGACCGGGCGCTCAATCGACGCCTTGGCGCGGATCGTGAATTGCCCGCGGCCGGTTTCGTAAGCAGATTGAATGCCGCTTCTGCCGTAAAGATAGGCCCCCGTCGGGAAATCAGGCCCGGGAACAAGCTTCAGGATTTCCTGGATGGTCGCGGTGGGTTTTTCAATTAAAAGAATCGCCGCATTGATCACCTCCGTAAGGTTGTGAGGCGGGATCTTGGTCGCCATGCCCACCGCAATGCCGTCCGAGCCGTTGATCAGGAAGCTGGGGACGCGCGTGGGCAACACGAGCGGCTCCTCGGTGGCCTCGTCAAAATTGGGGGCGAACTCGACCGTATCTTTTTCGATGTCGGCCAGCAGGTTTTCCGCCAGCGACTTCAGCCGGCATTCCGTATACCGGTAGGCCGCTGCGGGGTCGCCGTCGATGGAACCAAAATTACCCTGGCCGTCAATCAGCGGATACCGCATGTTGAAATCCTGCGCCATGCGCACCAGCGCGTCGTACACCGCGGAATCGCCGTGAGGGTGGTACTTCTTAATCACTTCGCCCACCACGCCGGCGCACTTCGAATAGCGCTTGTTGGAGGCCAAGCCTTCCTTGTACATCGCGTAAAGGATGCGGCGATGGACCGGCTTCAAGCCGTCGCGCACGTCGGGCAGCGCCCGCCCGATGATCACGCTCATGGCGTAATCAAGATACGATTTCCGCATCTCATCTTCAATGTTCACAGGCACTTCGTTCAAAGGCCTGATTAGTTCCTGGTCACCCATAAGTCAATTTCCTTCGCTTGCCGATCGGTTTCGTGAGATTGGCTAAATGTCGAGGTTTTTTACATCCAGAGCGTTCTGCTCGATGAACTCGCGGCGCGGCACGACGGCGTCGCCCATCAGGATGGTAAAGATGCTTTCGGCCTCGGCCCGATCCTCAATCTTGACCTGAAGAATGGTCCGCCGCTCGGCATCCATCGTGGTCTCCCAAAGCTGGGAGGGATTCATCTCACCGAGACCCTTGAAGCGCTGGACGGTGAAAGCTTTTTTGCCGAGCGCCATAATGTGCTCAAGCAGTTGCTTGCGGTCTTCAATGATGATCTGGCTGCCGTTGGTGGAAACAGCAAACGGCGGCCGGTCGTGCGGATGGACGCGCCGGTGCAGATCGAGCAAGCGGCGGTAATCGGCGCTTGATACCCACTCCCAGTCCACAACCCGCTCGCCCAGGTTTTCACCCGAAAAGGTCAGCAGATAAAGATTGTGTTCCTCATCCAGTTTGATCTCCGTCTTGAAGCCTTCAGCCTGAAGCTCTTTTTCAACTTTTTTCAGCTTCTCCTGGTTTTCAAGATCCACCTTCTTTCCCAATTCCGCCTTCAGGAGCGCATCCACCGGACGCGGATCGCCCGTTCGTTTCTCAAGCTTGTCAAACAGCTCAAGGTACTCGCCGAGAGCCATCAGAAAATTCGTCAGATCCCCGCCTTTGAGCTCGGCCTTCTCGGACCCGCTCCCGGTTCCGACGACGTGGTCTTCCGTCGCGCGACGCAACACTTCGCGCCGGAACTCCTTTTCGTCATGGATATATTTCACGCTCTTGCCCTTCTTGATCAGGTAGAGCGGAGGCTGGGCGATATAGACGTGGCCACGCTCAACCAACTCCGGCATCTGACGATAGAAGAAGGTCAATAGGAGCGTTCGAATATGGGACCCGTCAATGTCGGCGTCGGTCATGATAATCACCTTGGAGTATCGGAGCTTGGTAATGTCAAAGTCTTCCTTGCCGATACTTGTGCCCAAGGCGGTAATGAGGGCGCGAATTTCCTCGTGGGCCAGCATCTTGTCAAAACGCGCCTTTTCCACGTTGAGAATCTTGCCGCGCAGCGGCAGAATCGCCTGATAACGGCGGTCGCGTCCCATCTTGGCCGAGCCGCCCGCGGAGTCTCCCTCAACCACGAATATCTCGCAGCGCGCGGGGTCTTTTTCCTGGCAATCCGCCAGCTTTCCCGGAAGGCCTCCGGAATCGAGCGCCCCTTTGCGCCGCGTCAACTCGCGCGCTTTCCGCGCCGCTTCGCGCGCCCGCGACGCCTCAATGGCTTTCCCGCAGATCTTGCGGCCGACGGTCGGATTCTTTTCAAACGCCTCCATCAGCTTCTCATAGACAAAACTTCCCACGGAGCTCTGGATGTCGCTGTTCAACTTGCCCTTCGTTTGCCCTTCAAACTGCGGCTGGGGCAACTGCACGCTGATCACGGCAACCAACCCCTCGCGGACGTCCTCGCCCTGCAGGTTATCTTTCACGTCCTTGAAGAGATTCTGGTTTTGCCCAAATTGATTGATCGCGCGCGTCAAGCCGGACCGGAACCCGGAAAGATGCGTTCCTCCATCCACGGTGTTGATGTTGTTCGCGAAAGTAAAAACATTCTCCGCATAACCATCGTTGTACTGGATGGCAACTTCAACGTGCATATCGTCGCGGTCGGCCTCGCTGAAAATGGGAGCGGGATGGAGAACGTTTTTGTTCTTGTTTAAATGTTTGATGAATTCAGCGATTCCGCCTCCGTAACGGAATTCAACTTCCTTGTTGTTTCTTTCGTCCTTAAAGCGGATGGTGAGTCCCTTGTTGAGGAAGGACAACTCGCGAAGGCGTTGTGCGAGAGTGTCGTGATTAAACTCAATAGAGGCAAAGATGGTCGTATCCGGCAAAAAGGTGATTTTTGTGCCGTGGCGCGTGGTCTTTCCTTCCTTTTTGAGGGGGCTTACCGCTTTCCCGAGTTCGTATGACTGCTCCCACGTGTATCCGTCGCGCCAAATTTCCAAATTCAACCATTCGGCAAGCGCGTTCACCACCGACACACCCACTCCATGCAACCCGCCCGAAACCCGATAGCTCTTGGTATCAAATTTTCCGCCGGCGTGCAGCACCGTCATAACAACTTCGGCGGCCGAGCGTCCTTCTTCTTTGTGCAGGTCAACAGGAATTCCGCGCCCATTATCAACAACCGTTACAGAGTTGTCGCTGTGTACCGTAACCTCAACCTGATCGCATTGTCCCGCCAGAGCTTCATCGACGGAGTTATCCACAATTTCCCAAACCAGGTGATGCAGACCCGTCGGCCCTGTTGAGCCAATGTACATTGCCGGGCGTTTCCGCACCGCATCGAGATCCCGAAGCACCCTGATACTTGCCGCGTCGTAACTGTGATTCTCCGCCTCGATTATTTCTTTGGTATTACTCACTCGCTGAACCTCCACCTTCCAAAACAAATAACGCTTTACAGGGCAAGACCGACAGAGATTAAAGATCCCCGCCGGCCTTCGGTGTGACGAAAATTTTCAACACCTTTTCCGCTTCCCTAAACCCTCATAGGCATAACAACATACCGGTAGCGAAACTCTTTATCTTCACTGGACCGCATCTGTCCGGCGCTTTGTTCATCTTTTAATTCAAAGCGTACTTTTCCACCGTCTTTCACAACATTCAAAAAGTCCATCACATACTCATAATTAAAGCCAATCTGCATCGGGTCCCCGGCGTACTCAGCTTCCAGCGTCTCATGGGCTTCCCCATACTCTCCGCTTGAGGAAAACATCTCCATCTGCCCCGGGCCGATTTGCAGCCGAACCGCTCTCGAGCGCTGGTCCGCCAACAGAGCCACTCGGCGAATTGCCGCGGAAACCTGGCTTTTGTCGAGGTCAACGGTGCGGTTATTATCCCGCGGCAGCACGGCCTCATAATTAGGAAATTGGCCGGTCAGCATCCGCGATATCAAGATCCGATGTCCCACGGAAAAATAGAGATGGCTCTCGTCTTTTGAAAGGCTGACTTTAGAATCATCCTCAGCTTCCGCCAGTAATCGCTGCAACTCAGCCATCGCCTTCTTGGGAATTAAAAGCCGAAGCTCGTTCTTGAGACCTTCAACTTCCAGTTCACGCTCGATCAGCGCCAACCGGTGCCCGTCGGTCGCCACCATCGCCGCACTCTCCGGTTTCAGAATCAAGAGGGCGCCGTTCAGCGTATACCGGGACTCTTCACTGGAAATGGAAAAGATCGTTCTGTGAATCATCGTTGCAAAAACGCCGACAGGAAGAGCCGCAAGCGGACTTGGAAGCGCCGGCAGAGTGGGGTAATTATCCTTGGCCATTCCCACTAATTTAAAAGAAGAATGCTCGCATGTAACCTGAACCCAGTGGTTTTCCAGCAGCTTAAAATTGATTTCAGCTTCCGGAAGCGATCGCACAATTTCGAGCAGCCGTTTGGCCGGGACGGTTCCGGAACCCGGCGTTTTGATTTTGGCAGGACACCCACAATAAATTCCCAACTCCAGATCGGTCGCGCTGATTCGAAGGGAGGAACCTTCAGCGTCCAGAAGGAGGTTTGAAAGAATCGGTATCGTGGTTTTTCTTTCAACAACACCTTGAGTCAGGTTCAATTCTTTGAGCAGGAGGCCCTTTTCTACTGAGAATTCCATAATTTATTTTCCTTAACTAAGAAGTCTTTAGTAGTAGTGGCTGTGTATTTGTGGAAAACCCCTCAGCCCTTGCTAGTGGAGCGGAAATCAGCATTTTCCAGCCTTGTGGATACTTTCCAGTTTCCGTGGATGGCTGTGAATTTTTACCGCCGGCTTTTAAATCCACAACCCTTTCCACACTCAGAATTGTTGAAAACCCCATAAGTCTAATTTAATGTGTCCTTAAGCCTGTTGATGAGCCTGTTTAAATCTCGGTCAGTTTTTTTCAGGCGATCAATTTTTTGAATCGAGTGCAATACCGTGGTGTGGTGCTTGCCTCCAAACTCCCTGCCAATTTGCGGCAATGAAGCGGGAGTGAGTTCCTTGGCAAGGTACATGGCGAGCTGCCGGGGATAAGAAATGGCATGACTGTTGTCTTTAGCCTTCAACTGCGGCAACGTCAAATTGAACTCCTGGCAGACTAACCTTTGAATATTCTCAATGGACACCCGCCGCTGTTCAAGATCCACAAGATTTTTCAGGACCTGCTGGGCCATCGGCAGGGAAATCTCCGCGCCCGTCAACGAGGAGTACGCAATCAGGCGCGTTAGCGCTCCTTCTAGGTCCCGGACACTTGACTTGATACGCGTGGCAATAAATTCCTCGACTCCTTCCGGCAAGAGAACGCCCTGAGCATCACTTTTTTTGGCCAGGATGGCCCGCTTCGTCTCAATGTCCGGGGGTTGGAGATCGGCGGTCAGGCCCCAGGCAAAGCGTGAGCGCAGACGCTCCTCCAGGCCCGGGATATCCTTGGGAGGCTGGTCGCTCGAGATCACCACCTGCTTTTGCGATTCATAAAGGGTGTTGAAGGTGTGGAAAAATTCCTCTTGAGTCCTCTCCTTGCCGGAAATGAACTGGATATCGTCCATCAAAAGGATGTCCACATTGCGATATTTCTCGCGGAAGGAAACCATGCGGTCGAAACGCAGGGAGTTGATCACCTCGTTCGTAAAGGCTTCCGATGAGACATAAGCCAGGCGCATTTCGCTTTGACGCTTCTTGATCAAGTGCCCCACGGCCTGCATCAAGTGTGTTTTCCCCAGCCCCACCCCGCCGTAGAGGAAAAGCGGGTTGTAGGCCTTGGCGGGAGTTTCAGCGACCGCCCGCGCCGCGGCATGGGCAAATTGGTTGCAGGACCCCACCACAAACGTATCAAAGGTGTACCGCGCGTTGAGCTGGTGCTCGATGGACTCGAAATCGAGCTTCCCTTGCAAGGGTTTTACCTCTCCGTTTCCAGCCGTCTTCTTTTCCGAGGGAGCTTCAAGTTCGTAACGGATCTCTCGAAATCCCAAGCGCAACTGCTCAAGAGCTTCCTGAATGGTGCTGCCGAAATGGTCCTGAATCCATTCCTCAAATTCCCGGTTGGGAACCAGGACGACCAGAGTGTCCATTTCCGCATGGGCGAAGCGAGTCGGCTTCAGCCAAGTCTGGTAGCTTTGGGTGTTCACCTTCGCCCTGAGATAATTGAGGACTTCTTGCCAGGCATTCATAGTGGCGCAAAATGGCAGACCGGAGGTTTCTCGCCAGTCGAGTTCTCGGGGTCTTAATAAATCCTCCACTCTCCTGGACGGCGGATTCCGAGGGTCTTCTCCACTCGATCGATCCCCCTGACCTTCTCTGCTTTGTTGGCGCTTTGCTTTCCCTAAGCGGGCGTCCTACTGTGCTGTCTTTCGGTTTTATTCAACCTATAAGTTTAGCACAGAACCCACTTGATTCCAACGGCTCTTCCTCCTATGAATTGTGAAGATTACAAAGAACTTCCACTTCTCCGCGGCTCCCGTTTGCGGGCGGGCCCGGCGTCGCTTACTTGCCGCGCGAAGCGCCGCTAAGAAGGCGCGCAATCTCATCCTGCGCGGGGATTCGGAGCGCTTTTGTCCGGCTTCCTTCCGTCATCGAGATTCCATCTTTCCGGCCTTGAATTTTGCCGATAACCTCCGCATGAATTCCATGGCGCAACAGGCCGCGGACAACCTGCGGGCCGCTATCACGAGCCGCCACAATGAGCAACGCGCCGGAAGCGAGGAGCGCAAGAGGATCAAAGTCGAGGACTTTCGCAAGCGCCTGCGTCTCGGCAAAGACCGGAATTTTCTCCCTCCACACTTCCAGCCCCACGTTCGCGGACTCCGCCAATTCGTAGAGGGCGGTCACCAGCCCTCCTTCCGTGGGATCATGCATGGCGTGAATCTCGCCATGCCGGAGCGCCACCTGCGCGTCACGCACCACGCTGATTCCCGGATGCAGGCGCAGGCGCTGGGCTTGCCGGACGAGGGTTGTTCCCAGTTTTTTTCGCAGCAAGCCGGCCTTCTCGCGCGCCAGGATCGCCGTCCCTTCGATGGCTACGCCCTTCGTCAGAATGATCGCATCGCCGGGCCTCTGCCGGCTTTTTCGGACCAGCTTGGTCTTCTCAACTTCCCCAAGCATCAGACCGACGACCATCGGGCGGTCAAGGCCGGAAGTGACTTCCGTGTGGCCGCCGCATAAACTAACGTCCAAGTCACCACAGGCCTTTAGCGTTTCTGCGAAGAGGCGCTGTACCATGGCCGCGTTCGTTTTCTTTTCAGGAAGCAGAAACGTCGCCAGAAACCAGCGCGGGCGCGCGCCAAGCGCGGCAAGGTCGTTGGCGTTGATGTTCACTGCGTACCAGCCGCTGCGGTCGCCGGTGAAGGTGATGGGATCGGTCTTGGCAACCAGGTACTTTCCGCCCATCGCGAGGACCGCGGCATCTTCCCCATATCGGGGTCCCAGGATGACTCCGGAGGATTTCGGGAAGGTGCAGGAGTGCAGGAGTTTTTTGAGCACGCTGGGAGGAAGCTTTCCCACCGGAAGCGGTCTCTTGGGCGGCATCGCGTGGTGAGTATAACTCGCTTTCCGCGCCCGGGCCACCTCCGCTTTGCCGCCCGCCAGGCTTGTGGAGGCTTGCCAAGATTTGCGTGACGGGTTAATCTCCTGCTGTCCTGTTGAATATGAGCAAAGTTGTAGGGGTCATTCCGGTGCGGCTTGAATCGACGCGGCTTCCTCGCAAGGCGCTGCGGCTGATCGCCGGGCACTCGATGCTCGAATGGGTCTACCGTCGCGCGCGCGAGTGCCGCGGGTTTTCGAGCCTCCTGGTGGCCACCGATTCCGAGGAGGTTCTGGCCCACTGCCGCGATCTCGCCATCCCCGCCATGATGACTTCCTCAGAGCATCGCTCCGGAACGGAGCGCATCGTCGAAGTCATGGGCCGCGAGCCCGCGGACGTTTACGTCAACATCCAGGGCGATGAACCCATGGTGATCGCCGGGCACATTGAGTTGATGCTGGCGCCTTTTGGCGAGCGGGCTGGCACGCAAGTTTCAACTCTGAAGGTGGCCCTTTCCGCCCAGGAGGCGGGCGATCCGAACAACGTCAAAGTCGTTACGGATGTTGAGGGCCGGGCGTTGTACTTTTCCCGCGCCGTGGTTCCTTATGACCGGGCGGGCGCCGGCCGCGTTCAATACTACAAGCACCTCGGGTTTTATGCTTACAGCCGAGCGGCGCTTGAAAAGTTCAGCCGGCTCCCGGTTTCGCAGTTGGAAATCGACGAGGGCCTTGAGCAACTCCGCTACTTGTATCACGGCGTTCCGATCGTGGTTGCGGAGACCCGGCTGGATACGGTGGGCGTCGATTCGGAAGAGGACCTTGCAAAGGTCGAGCAGTATTTCCGCGAGGGCGGAATCGGCCTTCCGCCGCGCTAGCGGCAAGGAGCTTGGCGGTCAGTGGCGGCGTGGCAAAGACGGAAGCGGCGGTTGACTACATCGGGGAAAGCGGGTAGCGCAGGGCCTCGTTTTTCAGAGACCCTGCGGGTTCTGAGCCACTAGTGCGGCCCTCCGGTTTTGAACGGGTAGATTCTCTCTTGAATTTCAAGGGTGAATTCTCTTTTGAAGGTGCAGGAAACTTTTCTCTTTGTAAGGATCAAGCGGCCTCCGTTATGGAAAGGCTGGGCTGGGCGCAAGAGGTTTCGTCGGGCAGAGCCGGGGAGAGCTGCGCGGTGCGCCTTCCCGCTCAAGTCCGGCCAGCAGGCACGCCGCGCTGACTTCGACTCCGCAAACATCATGCTTGTTCATCGTTGCCTCCTTGGGTTAGGCTCAGATTCCGGCTCCCCGGAACCCGTTGCCTCCTACCCAATCAGTTTCTAATGGAATGTCAAGATACAAGCCACACTCAGGGGTTTGCTGAGTGTGGGCCTTTTAGCGTGGGACAATCCCACGGTCAATCAAGCAACGGATTGACCGTGGCTACCGGCTGGCTGGAAGAAGCCTCGGCGGCGCTCGATAAGATGGGGCGCGACGCAGGGTGACGAATCCGGCGCATCGATGAAACGGCGAAACCGCGCCCTCCGCCTTTGGGCCCGCGCAGCTTGACATCACCCTGTTGAGTAGAGATACTTGTCCCCACTGCACAGAGAGAGTTCGCAATTCGTCAATTTGGGAAGGTCAGGCAGCTTTCAGCGGCTGCAGCGTGAGGCGAAAAATGGCCCACCAAAAATCATTTTTCAACCTGTCGCGTTCTCAAAAGTTCCGGGCCCTGTTTCTGGCGCTTCCAGCCGCGGCGGCGCTCTTTGGCGTGACCGCGGCAAGGGCGGCGAACCGTGAGCCTTTCGTCAAGCAGACCTTTGTATACAAGACCGTGAACGGCTGCGGGCTCCGCGCTGATTTTTACCCTGCGCCCGGCAACGCGGTGCGGCCTCTCATCTTCTGGATCCACGGCGGAGCGCTCATGATGGGCCACCGCGGCAACCTGGAAAGGGATCATCTGGAGCGCTACATCCGCGCCGGATTTTCCGTTCTTTCCATCGATTACCGGCTGGCCCCGGAAACGAAGCTCCCCGGGATTCTGGATGACGTGCAGGACGCGTATCACTGGGCCCGGAGCATGGCGCCGAAACTCCGGATTGATCCTGACCGCATCGCGGTGGTGGGACACTCGGCGGGCGGCTACCTGGCGCTTGCAAGCGGCTATCTGTTCCATCCGCGCCCCCGGGCCATCGTGTCCTTTTACGGCTACGGGGATATTGCCGGCGCCTGGTACAGCGAACCCTCGCCTTTTTATTCGCGCAAGGCGATGGTCTCGAGAGCAGACGCGCTAAAAGCCATCAGCGGCGGCGTTCCATGCGGTGGCAAAAACCCCCCTCAGCGATTTCTTTTTTACCTTTACTGCCGACAACAGGGGCTCTGGCCCAAAGAGGTGACGGGCCTCGACCCGCACACAAACCCGCGGGCCTTCGATCGGTTCTGCCCCATTCGGAACGTCCAAAGCGATTACCCTCCAACCATGCTGCTGCACGGCGACAAGGATACTGACGTTCCGTTCGAGCAGTCCGTCGGGATGTACGACGAACTGAAGCGGCATCACATCGAGTGTGAGTTTATTCCTGTGGCGGGTGGAGGACATGGGTTCGATAGCCGCAAAATGAACGATCCTGAGATCTCTGCGGATTTCGACCGGGTGATTGCCTTCCTTAAAAGGCATCTTGACTGAACTGCCATCGCATCAAGCAGGCAGCGCAGACGCCCAGGGCGAGCGCCTGCTCAACCTGCGTTGTCTTTTGTTTGAGCCTCTACTTCTTCCGCTCCACGACCCATTCGCAATACGGATCGCCCAGCACCATGTTTCTGGTAAGTTTGAAAGTGAAATTCGGGTTCAGGCTTTCAACGGCTCCATCACCCCATCTCTGGTGCCCCACGCCGCAGGTATTCATGTCGAGGCCCTGCTCCTTCCATCTCTTGTGCCAGGGACACTGGGTCGTCCTGCCCACACATCGGTCTTTGGTGGCTTCAACGATTTCGAACTTAAACTCCGGCCCCATGGACGCTTGAGCAAGCAGATGCGTAACTCCTTCAACCTCTCCGGCGGTCTCAGCAGGCAATCCCAGATTGCCGGCAAATTCCTTCGCTCCTTTTCCAGCTCCATACCAGAGCGACCCGTTGAATTCCTCAAATTTCTGCTGCCCTACGGCCTGCTTTAAGGCATTGGAAATCGCAATGAACGCGCCCGTCAGGCCTTTGGTCGCCATTTCCCATCTCGTCTTTTCAGGGATCATCTCGATTTTGTCAGACATCGAGGCCACCTCCTCTTCTTAGACTTTCCTTCTGTTGTGCCCTTTGCTAACGGTAAGCGTACGTCATCCAGGATGTTGCTCTGCGCTTCCTGCTACCCTGCATTGTACACTCGCCGGCCCCCGTCGAAGCGTTTTTCGTCCTGTCCCCCCTGCGAGCCCGCGGCAGCTTCTTTTGCTCCAGTTTCGCTTGTATCTGAGCAGTGCGCGTTATATACCGTTAGCTTGATTTCGGGTTATCGCACGCATTGCAGAATGCGCGATGGAGACGCGACCCGCGGGAGGAAGATCCGCGCGACCGCGTACCATCCAGGAGGGACTCATGGATCGCAGAAAGTTCTTTCAGAATTCGCTCGGAGCGGTGGGAGCGGCGGCACTGGCTCGCGGGGCGGGCGAAGGCGCGGGGCTGCCCGGGGAACCCGATGCGGCAAACGCCGCGCAGCCGAATGTGATCTGGTTTCTGGGCGACCAGTTTCGTTCTTTCGCGATCAGCTGCAACGGCGACCCGAACGTTCACACGCCCAACCTCGACATCCTCTCGCGCACGGGCGTGAACTTTGACCATGCGGTTTCCTGTTTTCCGCTCTGTTCTCCGTTCCGGGGCTCCATGCTGACGGGCCGCTACCCGCACCACGCGGTTCCCGGGCATCAATACCGTCTGCCGGCGGGACAGCCGACAATCGCCCAGCCTTTCCACGAGGCGGGTTATCAGACCGCCTACTTTGGCAAGTGGCACGTGGACGGATTCAAGGAACAGAACGGCCGCACCGCCATGCACATTGTTCCTCCCGACCGGCGGGGCGGATTTGACGAATGGATCGGCTATGAGAACAACAACAGCCAGTGGGATTGCTGGGTGCACGGCGGCGCCGGGAAGGACGCGTTCCAGTATCGGCTGCCGGGATACGAAACCGATGAACTGACTAATCTGCTGATCAAATACCTGAAGGAGCGCGGCGAGGAGGCAAAAGCCGGCAAGGGGAAGCCTTTCTTTGCCGTGTGTTCGGTTGAGCCCCCGCACAGTCCTCACGTGGCTCCGGCGGAATTCATGAGCCACTACAACGGCGGGCAGCTCGAGCTGCGGGCCAACGTTCCGCCCGTCGCACCGATTGAGAAGCAGACGCGGCGGGAGCTGGCGGGCTATTACGCCCAGATCGAAAATCTGGACTGGAACCTCGGACGCGTGCGAAAGACGCTGGAAGAGATCGGCATGCAGTTCAACACCTACATCCTGCAGTTTGCCGACCACGGCGACATGATGGGCTCGCACGGGCATTTCCAGAAGACCACGCCGCTTGAGGAATCGATCCGCATTCCGATGATCGTGAGCGGCGGCGTTCCCTATTACGACGGCAACCGCAGCGGACGTCCCGCGATTCCCTTCAGCAGCGTGGATATCGCCCCCACCACGCTGGGGCTGTGCGGCATCCGGAAGCCCTCATGGATGGAAGGCACCGACTATTCGCACTACCGCCTGGCCAGCCGCCCCCAGGTCAGCGAGCCGGACTCCGCCTACCTGGAACAGGTTGTTCCGCCAGGCTACTTTGGCCCGATCGAGCCTGTCGACACGCTGGTTGAAAGAGTCACAAGGGTGAGTTCGAAAGTGTATGGAGACTGCATCGATCTGCCCTGGCGCGGCATCGTCACGCGGGACGGCTGGAAATATGCCTGCCTGCCGAATACTTCCTGGCTGATGTTCAACCTGAACGATGATCCTTACGAGCTGGCCAACCTGGCGCACTATAACCAATATCGCACCGAACGCCAGAAGCTGATCGCGCGGCTGAAACAGTGGGTCAGCGATACCGGCGACACATTTCCCGTGCCGGACAACTGAAAGAGACAAAGGCCGCGGATCTGAAGATCCGCGCTACAGAAACCCCTCACCCGGCGGGCCCTAGGGCTGCTTCCCGGCGATGGCGCGATGATAGGCGCGGATCATGTCGCGGGTGAGGTCCATATAGTAAAAGCCCCAGCCGCTCGGGCGCGGGTCGCCGAGCTCGGTCATCAGGGTGGGTTCCATATCGTTGCTCAAGTTGACGTTGTACTGGTCGGGTGGCTCAAACTCATTCCACTGGTTGATGAAGAGGAATTGCGGATGGGCTTTCATGGCAACCTGCCATTGGGTGCGATACGTTTCCCCATAATTTTTGCCTCCCGCGTCGGCGGCCAGCCAGTTGTTGAGCCCTTTGGCGGGCGGGTGAATGGCAGGATATCCGTTCGTAACCGTGAGAGCCTCCACTTTGCCGTTGTGAAGGGTGGGCGTCGCCCGCTGGTCATACCAGGACCAGGCGCCGTATCGCTCGCCGTGGGTCGTTTGCAGCCAGGCGGTGACATAGCGGATGGTGAAGCGGCTGTCTTTGATGGCCGGCGGTTCGGAGCGGGTGGGCCCGGTCAAATAGAGAAGAAGCAAAGGTTTTCCTTCATAGGTCAAATACCAGTCGCGATATTTTTTGTTGTGGATGTAATGCTGGTAAAGGTAATTGAGCTGCGCATCGTACCACGGACCCGTGTACTGATCCTTGCGGCTGGACCAGTGATTGTGCTCAGGCCCCAACATGAAAACAAACTTGGGATGCTGCGCCATCTTTTCGTAGACGTGGAGCAGCGCGTCGGTCCCTGCGATACACTCCCTCGCCGGTGCGTCGGGGAAGGGAGCGGTCAGGTTGTTGGTCCAATCGAGCTCCACCACGTTGATTCCCATCTCGTTGAACCACAGGTTCTGTTGCCGCAGGACGCGCGGGTCGAGCGAACTGTAAAGGCCCAAGAGAGGAACAGCTTCCTCTTTGCCCCACTGCGCGTAGCCGGGGCCGAACCAGACCTCGTACTCCATGATGAGCAGATGGTTCGGGTCGGTAATAATGTTGAAATGCCGCGCGTGGACGTGAACTGTGACGGGAGCCGACAGATCGGTCCCGTCCGTCACAACGATGGAGTTGTCACCAACCTCCGGCAACGGCAGCAGCAGGTGAGCCACTCCGGATTTGAGCGTCCGGTATTTTGCCCCCCACTCTTTGCCGTTCACCTTTGCGAATAGATCAATGCCCGCCGCCGGCTTGCCATCCCCCTGCCGCAGCGCCATGGCGGAAACAACCACGTTCTGGCCCTCGCCGATTTCCGTCCGGTTCACCTGAATCGAGATCTTGACGCGGCTTTCCGGTGATTGCTGACTCTTCAACCCTGGCAGATTGATGAAGAATGTAAAAAGAATGGCGATGGCACTGACCAACGCGCTGAAAGCTATTTTAGACCGCATGGTTCCCGTCCTATCTGTCCGTTCCGTCAAAGATTAGCTGCTGTCGGCGCCGGTTCTGCGCCGCGCGCAACGGATTCTAGCATAGCGTCAGCAAATCGAAAACCGGCCTCCGGGAACTATCAACTGGGCAGCCCTGCGCGGCAAAAAGTTGCGGGCCGGCTATTCGCCGCTTCATAACTTATCCTTCATCGTGCATAATTCACCCTGGCGTTTGTCTCGCTTTATCTTCGCGCGCAAATGCATGGGGCAGCATAGATCGCATTCGCATCATTTCACGGCCATACCCCGCGGCTGCATTTTGGGGGCTTCGGTAGGGGCATCCGCCGGGTAGAAATCAGGGAGACCTCACATGAAAAGGTTGGTTCCAGTTTGCGCAATGTGCGCTTTGATGATTTTTGCTTCCCTCGCTTCCGCGCGTCCGGAAAAGCAGCCGGTCGATTACGTCAATCCCGCGATCGGCGGCATCAGCCTTCTGCTATCGACCACCAGCCCCACGGTGCAGTTGCCGCACGGCTATCCGCAGGTGACTCCGCTCCTGAACCCCGGCCTTCGGGATAGCTATCTGGCGACCAAGATCTACGGCTTTCCGGCGGGGGGCGTAACGCTGATGCCCTCGACGGGCGGCCTCAAGACCGATCCGGGCGCGCTCGCTTCCAATTTTGACCGTGACTTTGAAACCCGCACGCCTTATTCCTACGAAGGATTGCTTGCGGACGACAACATCGAAGCCTCCTACACGGTGGGACACTTCGCCGTTTTTTACCGCTTTCAATTCCTTTCCGCAGGCCGCCGGCACGTCAACATCATGATGGACGATCAAGGCTCCCTGCAGAGGGTCTCTCCCACCGAGGTTGAGGGAACGACCACTATCCACGGCGTTCCTTATTATTTCTATCTTGAATTTTCACGGCCCTCGGAGGGCGCAGCCGCCTGGCAATACGGCGGAAAGCCTGAAGAAGCGCAGCGCATCGAAGGCGAGAAGGTTGGCCTCACGCTCGATTTTGCGGCCGCGGGCGGCGAGTGGGTCCAGGTTAAAGCCGGACTGTCTTTCATCAGCCTTGAGCAGGCAAAAAGGAATTTGCGCGAGGCCATCGACGGGTGGAATTTCGCGCTGCGAAAACAGCAGACCAAAGCAGCCTGGAACAACCTGCTGGGCAAAATCGGCGTGGAGGGCGGAACGGAAGAACAGAAGACCATCTTTTACAGCTCGCTCTATCGCGCCGAAGAAAACATGATGGACATCACCGAAGACGGCCGTTACTACAGCGGGTACGACCACAAGGTTCACAACGCGAACGGCACGGATTTTTACACGCACGGCCAGTTTTGGGACACCTTCCGCTGCGAGCACCCGCTGCAGCTTCTGCTCAATCCCCGGCAGCAGGAAGCGATCATCAAGTCGCTGCTGCGGATGCGTGAGCAATGGGGCTGGCTGCCGGCGTTTCCGAGAGTGTGGGGAGAGTTTATGCCCATGATCGGCAACCACGCCGATGAGCTGATTGCGGACGCTTATTTCAAAGGCTATCGCGGCTTTGACGCTGAAAAAGCCTATGAAGCGATGAAGGACCAGGCTCTCCGCGGGACCATGCTGCCCTGGCGAAGAGGACCGATGACGGACCTCGGCAAAGTTTATCTCGAAAAGGGATTTTTCCCGGCGCTCAAAGAAGGAGAAAAGGAGACCAACCCGGAAGTCCACCCGTTCGAGCGGCGGCAGGCGGTGTCGGTGACGCTGGAAGCGGCATACGACGACTGGTGCGTCGCCATGATGGCGAAGGCTCTCGGCCACACTGAAGATTACCAGCGCTTCATCCGGATGGCGCACAACTACCAGAACGTCTTCGACAAGTCCATCGGCTTTATGGCGCCCAAGTCTGCGGACGGCCATTGGGTGAAGGGATTCAATCCCATCCTGCCGAGCGGACCGGGCGGCCGCGACGCTTTTACGGAATGCAACTCCTGGGTGTATACGTTCAACGTACCGCAGGACGTTGCGGGCCTGATCCAATTGTTCGGCGGGCGCAAGCCGTTCCTTGAAAAGCTGGATCAGTTGTTCGCTGAGCAATACGGCGGACTTATCAAGTTCAAGTTCCTGACCAGGTTTCCGGACATGACGAGCTTGATTGGAAACTACGCGGCGGGCAATGAGCCGAGCTTCGATATCGCCTATATGTACGACTTTGCGGGCCAGCCCTGGAAGTCGCAGAAGATGCTTCGGGAGATTATGGAAGTCTGGTACAAGGACGCCCCGCTGGGACTTCCCGGCGACGACGATCAGGGCGCGATGGGCGCCTGGTACGTATTTTCCGCCATGGGCTTTTATCCGTTTTGTCCGGGCGCTCCCTATTACGTGATGGGCAGCCCGCTGTTCCGGAAGACCACAATCCATTTGCCGGGCGGCAGAACGTTCACCCTCAGCGCCGACGGCGTCTCCAGGCGCAACAAGTATATCCAGTCAGCAACATTGAACGGCAAGCCGCTCTCAAAGCCCTGGTTCACCGAGCAGGAAATCAACCAGGGCGGAACGCTCGAACTGCGCATGGGCCCGCGGCCGAACAAGAACTGGGGAAGCGCGCCCGGCGACGCGCCGCCCTCTCTAAGCGGCATGCAATAAGCCTGGTGAGAGCCGGCCGCGGGAAGCTGAAGAACGAGAGCAGGTCGGGCAAGTCTCGCTCCAGGCGCTTGACCATGGCAGGATAAGTTGCTCTCCAGTGGGAGCGAAAGACCCGGAAGCGGCCAGCGCCACCTTGCGGCCCTCGGCGCGATAGATCGCCTGGACGTCGGCCTTCACCCGCTCGTAGCTTTCCGTTACCAGATACCGGTCCCGTGCCCGCCGCGATTCTTCTTCCCAGAATCGCTCCCACGCCTGCCGCGTCTTCCCGCACAGGTCTCCCCGGAAACTCTCCTTCAAATCCCGCACAAAATGTTGATACTGCTCCGTGATCGGTGTTGCTTTCGCCATGGGGTGTAAGCTCCTTTTCAAGGATTCGGTTTCCGCTTGCCAGCGACTCAATCCTTTTTCAAGTGATTTGGCATCCAACTTAAATCCGCCGCGTGGTGATATAGTTTTTGGGTGGGCAGCAAGTTTTCGGGAGGTTGCAATTTGAACGAGGCGCATCAAAAATCAGAGCTCGGCATCGGCAAGGGATTGGTTTTTGTGTTTTTAGTTTTGGTGGCGGCGCTGGGCATTTTTGGATGGAAGCTGCTCAGCCATGAAGCTCCTGTCATCCAGGTCAACGGGCAACTGAAAGGCATCGGGAAGACCACGACCATTGAGTTCCGCGTCCGCGACAAAGAATATCAGTTGAAGAGCGTTAACGTGGAGCTCCACCAGGGTGACCGGAACTTTACGGCGCCGGTTTCGAGCGAGATTCACAACGCTCCGTCGGCTCCCTGGTGGAAGTTCTGGAGCAAACGCCCGGAAAGCCGGGGCGTCTTCAAGGGGCGGATCGGGCACGACGCCGTCCCGGATTTGAAGGAAGGCCGAGCGGCGCTCGAAATCGTCGCCCGGAACGATTCCTGGGGCAACTTCTTCCGCGGAGGCAGAAGCGAGTTCAAGCTGGAAGTGCCGGTACGGTTTGAGCCGCCGCAGGTTAGCGTCCTCACGCCGCAGGTCTATGTTGACCAGGGAGGATGCGATCTGGTGCTGTTCACGGTTTCGCCCGGCACCGCCGAATCGGGAATCCAGGTGGGGAAATATTTCTTTCCAAGCTGGCCGGTGAAAAAGTCTCTTCCTGATACGCGAATGTGCCTTTTCGCCTACCCCTACAATGTTGATCCGAAAACTCCCGCGCACATTGTGGCTCGCGACGACGCGGGCAACGAAACAACGGAGAGCTTTTCCTACAAAGTCTTTCCCAAGAAATTCCACAAGGGCAAAATCAACCTGCCGGACAGCTTTATGCAGCGCGTTGTGCCTGCCATTATGAGCCACAATCCCGAACTGAAGGACCAGGGCAGCCTTCTGCAAAACTATCTGATGCTCAACCAACATCTTCGCAAGATCGATGCGCAGTTGCTTGTGGCGTACGCGCAAAAGACGGCGCCGCACTTCCTGTGGAATCAGGCTTTCCTGCGCTATCCCAATTCCAAAGTGGAAGCCCATTTTGCCGACTACCGCACCTACCTATACAACGGCCAGGTGGTCGATCACGAGACGCATCTTGGTTACGACCTTGCCTCCACCGAGCATGCCCCCGTGCCCGCCGCCAACAACGGCGTGGTGGTCTTTGCCCACTATTTTGGAATCTACGGCAATGCGATTCTCATCGATCACGGCTGCGGCCTGCAAACCCTTTACGGGCATTTGAGTTCGTTTGCCGTCAAGCCCGGCGATCACGTCGAGCGAGGGCAGACGATCGGCCACAGCGGCGAAACAGGCATGGCAGGCGGCGATCACCTGCACTTTTCCGTCTTGCTCGATGGAGTCTTCGTCGACCCGCTCGAATGGTGGGACCCGCACTGGATTCACGACCGGATTGAAGCCAAGCTCCAGCCCTATCAACAATAAGACGGGTTTCGAGCGCACGAGGTAGCGCCGCTTAGCGCCGGGCAGCGCCGTGAACGTTTGAATGCGCTTCCGTTCCGGCCTTGAACCGCAAGGCCCCCGGGAATCGCGTCAGCTTCTCCTGGTCTCGCGCTGATCCCTAGCCGCCGGCGATGGCTCCGATAATCAACAACGGCTCCGCGCCTGAAGCGACCGCCGCAGGCAGCGGAGCGTCCGGCGATTCGTGCGAGAGATCCTGCCCGCAGGCAAAGAACCGCAGGAAGGGCCGCCGCTCATGCGTCACGTGGTCACGAATGGTTCCGCAAAGGACGGGATAGCGGGCCTCGATCGCATCAAGCACCGAACTGCGCGTGACCGCGCCTTGAACCTGAAGCGTCACCTCTTCGCCCGCCTGCGCGAGCGTCCGAAGATGGAACGGAAGCACAACCCGGATCATGCGAGCGTTTGCACCTCAACGGAAAGCACGGGAGGAAGGTGTTCGACGGCCGCAGACCAACTGTCTCCGCCATTGGCTGAAACGTACACCTGGCCGCCCGTGGTGCCAAAATAAATGCCGCAGGAATCGAGCGCATCGACGGCCATCGCGTCGCGCAGCACGTTGACGTAGCAGTTGCGCTGCGGCAGGCCTTTGGTGAGCGCTTCCCAGTCGTTGCCGCCCGTCCGGCTGCGGTAGACGCGCAGCCTGCCCTTCAGCGGATAGTGCTCGGAGTCGCTCTTGATGGGAACCACGTAGATGGTTTCGGGCTGGTGCGCGTGGACGTCAATCGGGAACCCGAAATCGGTGGGCAGGTTGCCGCTGACCTCGCGCCACAGGTCGCCCGCATTGTCAGAGCGCATCACGTCCCAGTGCTTCTGCATAAAAAGCGTGTCGGGCCGCGACGGGTGCAGCGCGATGCGGTGGACGCAGTGGCCGATTTCAGCATTGGGGTCCGGAATGTAGGGCGACCGGAGGCCCTGGTTGATGGGCTTCCAGGTGCTGCCGCCGTCGTCAGTGCGGAAAGCGCCCGCGGCGGAGATGGCAACGTACAATCGCTCGGGATTGTTCGGGTCAATGATGATGGTGTGCAGGCACAAACCGCCCGCGCCCGGCTGCCATTTGGGTCCGGTGCCGTGGCCGCGCAGCCCGGAGAGTTCCCGCCAGGTTGTTCCGCCGTCGGCGGAGCGGAACAGAGCAGCGTCTTCCACTCCGGCATAAACCGTGTCCGGATCGTTCGGCGCGGGCTCCAGATGCCAGACGCGCTTGAATTCCCACGGATGCTGCGTGCCGTCATACCACTGGTGCGTGGTGAGGGCGTGGCCGGTTTCCGCAGAAGCGTCGTAGACGAATTTGTTGCTCTCGCCCTGAGGCATGCCCTGGGGCGATTTCGTCACGCCGCCTCCGGGAGCCTCCCAGGTTTTGCCGCCGTCACTGGAGCGCTGGATGACCTGCCCGAACCAGCCGCTCGATTGCGACGCGTAAATGCGGTTGGGGTCCGCGGGCGAACCCTTCATGTGGTAAATCTCCCAGCCCGCAAAGTGCGGCCCGCTCACTTTCCACCGCTTGCGATTTCCGTCTGAAGTCAGGATAAAAGCGCCCTTGCGCGTGCCCACCAGTACGCGTACGCTGCCCATGCTCTCCTCCTTATGGCGCGTCGAATTGCCAGATGCTTTGAGTTGCCCCGCATCCAAGACTACAACCGGCCAGGGCGGAAAACAACTGGTCCGGCAGAGTAAAGAACGTGACGTAGCGGCGGCTTGATGCCGCCGCTTGAGCAGGGTCAACTTGCCGCTGCTCGAGCAAAACTTTAAGGCGATGAAAGCCGGGCAACGATTGTGCTCTTTTCGAGGCTAGGCGGGGTTCGATGAAGGCCATGGCAAGGCGGGTGAAATCCGGAGATTTTTAGGTTCGTTTTCAGCTTCGTTTTTTAGCGTGTTGTGTATTATCAACAACTTAGCTAGCTTCGTTTTCGGTTCGTTTTAGGTTCGTTTTGGCTGTTTTTTCCACAGCCCCCTTTTAGTTTCAACAACTTCCTAGCTTCGTTTTTGAAAAAAAGAATTCTTTTTTTCTTGTTTTGCCCGCTCAAAGGCCCACCAAAAGGCTATTGTCGATTCTATTTGAATGACTTACGCCAATCTTCGTGGCCATTTCCGCTCGCGGCCGGCTCCCAAGGGCGGAAGCCCGGCAAATCAATAAAAAGACTAGCACGCTAGGCCTATTTTGTCAAGTGTTTTCTGCCAAGGGCTATGCAACGGACGCCGTCCGCCCGTGCGATTGATCGGGCGGGCGAACCTGCGTTTGGAATAAGATTTCGCGGCCAAAAGGCCCACGGCACAAGCCCGGTGCCGTGGCTGCCAGCTGACGCCACCGATGTTTGGGAAGCGGGTACGCAACGCCGAAGACGACGTAAACGCCCCTAGGACGATTCACCTTAAACAGCATTGAAAGGGATAAAAGCATTATTAAGCCGATTCGGAATGGACGTTTAAGTAACTGGCCTAGGAGTCACCGATTTGGAGGTGCGGTCTCTTGTCCTGCGTTCGGGGAGCCCATAATGGCCTAAGAATAAGTTGCGACCGTGCAAGAATCCTGCTAGCATGTCTACAAGATGGCTGCAAGAGTCACAATCCGATCACGGTTTGCGTCCAGCGAACAAACGGCCGAATCTCTTGGTGTATCAAGTATACGTCACGATGAATTGGTAAGTATCCTCAGGTCGGTTTCGGGTGCAAAAGCACGTGGTCGGCGCGTCAGCTTGAAGTCTTATAAGAAAGCTAGCGCCAGCGGCCGAACTAAGAGAAGATCTTCTAGTCGCCGCTAGGTTTACCCTCAGTCAGATGCAAGCTTGAAATCTCTGAATGAGACCAATCCCTCTAAGGGGTTATGGTCGCGTGGCAAAAAAACGTATACGTCGAGTTGGCGTCTTCCTGAATATCCCCTACGATCAGAAATTCGAGAGACTCTATCTCGCATATATATGCGGGATTAGTTCATATGGGCTCATTCCACACGCCACACTTGAGCTTCGGTCGAGTGAAAGACGGCTAGACCGGATCTTGAATTTGATCAAATCATGCCGGTACTCGATCCATGACCTTTCTCGTGTCGAGGTCGATAGGAAACATCCCCCGACGCCGCGCTTCAATATGCCTTTTGAACTCGGTCTTTCGATTGGATGGGAGAGGTTAGGTTCAAACCACCATACCTGGTTTCTTTACGAAACCCAAGATTACAGGCTTGCAAAGTCTCTGAGCGATGTTAATGGAACGGATGCTTACATCCATGAAGGCACGATTGATGGCGTGTTCAGGGAAATCTGCAACACGTTTGTTCGACTGAGTCGCCAGCCTTCTGTGGATCAAATGTGGTGCGTGTATCGGGAAGTCAGAAAAAGCATACCCGGAATTATGAAGTCCACGAGAGCAAAGTCGATCTTCGAACCCAGAGCATTCAAAGATATTTGTGTACTTGCCAGCGCGTCGGCCAACAGGCACGTAGGGTTGGCAGGCCCGTAGTCCTCTTTTTGTATCGACGGCGCTTGGTCCTCCAGATTCCCAAGTGAGCGAAGGCAATTCAAGACTGTGGGAACTTTTGTGGGGATCCCTCATGCAATTGCACCAATTTGGGCGCAACTCAAAACAGCTTGATACAAGTTGGCAACCTATTAACCTAAAAGGTGGTGCAAGGCCTTCTGCCGTCCAATCAACAATTTAGAAAATTGGCTCGGATATATTTCCTAGAACGGAACACCGTGCCAAAGAAATACGAACCGCGGATCTGAAGATCCGCGCTACGAACACACCGTCGTGCCGCAAAGTCATCCGCCGCAAGCCCGCGCGGGACGGATCGGCGTGGAACCGCGCTACCAGCCTAGCGGTAAAGAACCGCGAGGAGTGCGAGGTAGTTATCGATGAGCAGGCCCTCGTAGCCGTGGGGAGTGCCGTCCCAGGCCCGCCAGTCGTAGGTCATGCCGTTTGGCCCTTTGCCCTGGAAATTGCCGGCTTCAAAGCCGCCGAGCAGCGGAAACAGGATGGCGTCCGCCTGTTTGCGGCGCCCCAGTTTGTACAAGGCGCGGAGGGTAAAGTAGACATAGTTCCCCGAGGCTCCGCCATTTTCATACACCTGGAAAGCGTTATAGCCGAAGCGCGGGTTGTGATCCACGTAATCTTCAGGGCGAATGGGAATCAGATTGCCCGGCAGGCCGTACTGGAAGTGGGTGTAGCCGACGGCCTTTATCTTGGCCAGCATGTGGTCCATGATGCTGTTGGCCAGGCGGTTGGGCACCAGGCCGTAGGTGATGGCCACTCCGCTGACAAACGTAAAGTAATAGTCGTGGAGCTTGCCGTCGGCGCTTTTCCAGCCCGCCAGAACGCCGGTCGAGGGATCATAGAATGTTTTGACGTAGGCGGAACGGATGGCATCCGCTTTTGATGAATACAGGCGCACGTCGCCGGGCCGGTTCATGCGGCGCGCCAGCTCCGCCATGCCGCGCAAGGCATGGTAGGCAAGCGCATTGGAATAGGCGTCTTCATGGCCAAAGCCGACGGTGTCCCACCAGTTGCCCGGACGGAGCCTAAGTTTTTTGTGCCAGGAGCCGGAGTTGCCGCTGGCAGGATATGCGAGCAGGCCGTTTTCATCCACCATCGCCAGCACCTTGGCAGTCCAGCCCTGGAGCCCCGCGTAATTCTTCCGGAGCCACGGCAAATCATTCGAGCCGCTGACGTAATCCGAGGCTGCGGTCAGCAGGGAAGGATTCGTGTCGAGGAAATCATAGGGCACCTGGGAATTGTTGAGGTATCCCGACTGCCCGCATCCCTTCTTGCCGCTCAAGTACTGGTCCAGCGTTTCGCGGACAAGATCGAGCGCCGTAAGACCTTTTGCCAAAGGAGGAGTTCGGAGCGCCATGGTCGCAGGGAAGTACAGATTGAGGGCGCAGGGGTCGCTTGAGGCATGGTTGGCCAGCATGTGGCGGCGGGGATTCAACTGGAAAATATTGAGGAAGTTGCGCCGGAAACCGTCAAAGCGCGGGTCGCCCGCAAGCCCCGGCCCGCCCGGATAGATGTCCACAACCTTCAGGGTATATTCCACCACCGGCATGGCCTGAGACGCCGCCGGGAACGCGACCCGCACGTAATCTTTGCCGGGATAACGGCCAAACCGCTCGGCATCGTAACCGAGCGCGACGCCGCTGCCTTCGCTCTGCGTAATGCGGAACGTTCCCTGGTCAGGAAAGTGCAGGACGGCGGGCAGCCGAACGCTCTGGTCCTTGTTCTCAATTCCCAGCAGCGTGGCGTGGGAAGCCCAGGGATTGAAAACGGCGACGAGCGGCTGGGGCGGGCTCGCGGCGTTGTAGCTGGAACGAATGCGCAATTCCCGATTGGAAAACTCGAAGGTCCAGACGGGCGGCGCGTCGGGCGCCTCGCCCGCGGAACGATATTCCACCGTCTGGCCGCTCGAGCGGACCTCAAACGCCTGCGCTGCAGCCGTGGGAGGACGAACCAGATTTGCCCCGAGCCGGCCGTTGCCCAAAGAATCCACCGCCAGCGCGAGGAATGCCGGATGATCGTTTGCCAGCGCGACTTTGAAGTAAGGAGATTGGTAATGGAGCGGCGCGGGCGGATTTCCCGCCACGGCAGCCTGCACAAGCAAAAACGAAACAAAAGCCAGCATCCATATCTTTATCGGGTTATAACGCATCGAGCCTTCCTTTGCCTTCACCGAATTTGGCCTGGCGCGCCGCAACTCCGCGCGGCCGACGGCCTTAACAGTCCATCGTCCCTGATTCCTCTGTCATTGCGAGAAAGCTAGATTACTCTAGCATGATTGCGGTTGTAAGGGGCGGCGAGGCGCCAAAGGGATTGGAGCCGGAGAGGGATCGTGATATTAATCATCGTGCGGTATCGGTGATACTGGGCGGCGCTCGATGGAGGAAGCTTGAGCGGCTACGGATTATCGGCCCTGCTGGGCGTTATTGAAGGATTGACGGAGTTTCTGCCGGTGAGCTCGACCGCGCACCTGCGCATTGCCGAGGCTCTGCTGCACGTGAGCCTCCGGAGCGGCTACTGGAAGTTTTACACCATCGTGATTCAACTGGGGGCCATCCTTTGCCTGCCGGTTTATTTTCGCGAGCGGATCATCAAGTTCCTTTCCACCTTCCCGCGCGGCGAGCGCGGCGACCGCACGCTGCTGACGCATCCGCTGGGCCTCACCTGCGTCGCATTTGTAGTGACGGCGATTCCGGCGTTTCTGCTGATCAAAGTGATCGGGAAAAATCTCGAAAGCCTGGAGGTGATGGGGGCATCGCTGGTGATCGGCGGGATCATCATGTGGATTGTGGACGCCCGCATGGCGCGGAGCGAACAGGCCGGTCCGGACGCCCGAGGGAGCCGCATCCACACCTGGCACATGGAAGGCATGAGCCTCGGGCAGGCCGTCTGGATCGGCGCCTGCCAGATTCTCTCCGCGGTGTTTCCGGGAACGTCGCGCTCCATGTCCACAATTGCGGCGGGACAACTGGCGGGAATGTCGCGAGCCTCGGCGCTGGAGTTCTCCTTTTTCCTTTCCATGCCCACCATGGTGGCGGCCACGGGCTACGAGCTGCTAAAGTCGCTTTTGGGCAAGGGCGACAATCCCGTGGGCGTTTCCCAGATCAGCCTGCACGGCTGGGCGCTGGTGGCAATTGGCTTCGTCATTTCATTCATCGTCGCCTACGCCGCCGTCGCGTGGTTTATGGCCTGGGTGCGCAAGCGCGGCTTTGCGCCCTTCGCCATTTACCGGATCGTCTTTGGCGCAGCGGTGCTGCTGTGGACGTTCAAGATTGTGGGATGAACGGCAGGAATTCACCAGGGTAAGACGCGGAGTTCCGGACCGGCTCCGCGAAACTTAACTGACGTCAAGGAGCACGCCGATGGATGAGGCCAACCCCGGGAAATCTCAGTTGCACGCCGTCGCGCCTTCGGAGCGCGTGGTATCGGTGGACGCGTTGCGCGGCTTTGACATGTTCTGGATAGCGGGCGGCGCGCCGTTCGTGATGGAATTCTTCAGGCTGTTTTTGAACCCGCTGCCGCCGTGGCTGGCCGGACAGTTCGAGCACACTCCCTGGATCGGTTTTGATTTTTGGGACATTATCATGCCCCTCTTCCTTTTTATCGTAGGCGTGGCTATGCCGTTCTCCATCGGCAAGCGCCTGGAGCGGGGCGACGGCCGCCGCAGCATCTATCGCAAGGTGGCCTATCGCGTGGCGGTGCTGTGGGTTCTGGGCATGGTGGCGCAGGGACACTTGCTGCTTTTTACCCTGGGGAATTTCCAGATTTACAGCAACACGCTGCAATCGATTGCGGCCGGCTACCTGATCGCTTCCATTGCCCTGGTGGAGCTGCCCGAACGCTGGCAGGCCGGATTGGCCGTGGCGCTGCTGGTGGTTTACTGGGCGCTGCTGCGCTTTGTGCCGGTGCCGGGCTACGGCGCGGGAGTGATCACGCCCAATGGCAACCTGGCCATGTGGATTGACACCGCGTTGCTCGGCCCCTTTCGCGACGGCACAAATTACACCTGGATTCTGAGCAGCCTGGGTTTTGGCGCGACCACGCTGATGGGCGTGCTGGCCGGACACCTGCTGCGCGGACCAAAACCCAAAGAACGCAAGGCGGCGCTGCTGGCCGCCTCAGGCATCGGGTGCCTGGCGGCGGGCTGGCTGTGGAGTTTGGAGTTCCCCATCGTCAAGCATATCTGGACCAGCTCCATGGTGCTGTGGTCGGGCGGCTGGTGCCTGCTGCTGCTGGCCCTGTTTTACTGGGTGATTGACGTGCTCGGCTACCGGCGCTGGGCGTTTTTCTTTATCGTCATCGGCATGAACGCCATCGTCGCCTACATCGCTCCGGACATCATCCCCTTCAAAACCATCAGCCACACGCTGTTCGCAGGACTGGCAACTCATTTAGGGATGTTCGGCAACTTCCTGCTGGCCGCCGGAGCCCTGGGCATCCTCTGGGCCGCGCTCTATTACATGTTCCGCAAAAAAACGTTTGTGAGGATTTAAGAAACCCTGTAGCGGCGCTCTGTGATCGCAACGGGCAGCTTGATTTTGAATTGATCGCGCGGGGGCTAGAATTTTTGTAGCTCGAGGTTGACCGTTACATGTCCGTTCGGCGGCACACGAATTAGCTTCTCCCCCGATGCGTATTTGCGCATAACTTCCGGGTTCGCATAGGCCAATCCGTCTACATGATCCAGCGCATATGCGCGGTATTCACCCGGTGGGAGATTTACCATCCGGAATTCGCCTGTCGGTCCAACGGAGATAATGACGGCCCGCCGGGGACTGGATTTGGGGATTAGCAAAACCACACCCGAAGCGGGCTTGCCGTCAAATGACACGTTTCCATCGATTGTGGTGACGTCATGCCGCAGGACAATCTCAATCGGCTGCACAGGAGCGTTAGCGCTCACCGTCAAGTCCTCTGCCAGGAGATTCGTGTCCCCGCTTCGGGCCGATGCCACATACCACGGCGTGCGGACCTTAATGAACGCTCTGTAGGTACCCGGCTCCAAATCTCGTATTTCGGAGGGGCCGTACGCTGAAATGCCCCATGGAAGCCGCGCCGCGCCGGCAAATAGCCCGCTCATCTTTGTCAGTGACATATCTATCAGATTCTTCCTGTCGGGTTGGACGTGCACCGGAACCGTGAGAGGCGGCTTAATTCTGAGCAGGAGGCCGGTGATATCGCCGCTCACGTTCACACGGCGAACGGCGGCGCCCTGCAGGCCGGTCACTCCTCGCATATCAGCGTGCACGTTGTAAGAGCCCGCGGGGACGCTCATGCCAAAATGCCCCTTCGGGTCTGATGGAAGCGGAAGGCACCAGCAGTAATCTTTCTGCCCGTCAGGGCCGGCAAACCAATAGGAGAATCGCGATCCGGGGGCTAGACCGACCACCCTGCCGGAAACCTGGTAGAAAAGTTCTTGCCGAATCTGAAAATGAACCTTCACCTCTTGGCCAAAACCGACTGTTATTGGAGAAGCTGACTTTAAATCGCGACCGCCCCCGTAATACGTGACCGGATAGCTCTTCTGGTCGGGAATCCTGGGCAAGCCCGGGCGGACGTAACCCATGTAAGTACCGCCTGGTCCTGCTCGCAGGTAGTACGTGCCGGGCGTCAGCCAATCGAATCGGAATCCACCCTGCGAGTTGGTCACCGCAGGGCTTCTTATCCGCGCAATTTTCAAGCCTTCCCAAACGTATGAACGGAACAGCCTGACGAAAAAGTTTGCAACGGGCTGCCCATCGGAATCGACGAGCCGGCCTGTGATCTCGGCGGCCGGCACAAACTTGACGATCACTTGCGGGGACTCTCCGCCCAGATTCACGGTCCGTATGAACCCAGTGAATAATTGCGATGGCGTCTTTTCCCAGAAGTATCCTTGCTTCTCCACTTCCAGGCTGACCTGCGCATGTTTTATGTTTTCGAAATGAAATCTCCCATCAGGCCCGCTTAACGCAAACACCGGGGATCGCCCGGTGATCTGCGCCGTTGCGCCGCTTATCGGCTTGCCAGTGAGCGCATTGACCACGACGCCATCAAGGGTGTAGCTCTGTGCGCCCGGCTTGGCAGACGCGGGTTGGGCTTCCTGGGGGAAAGCTTGCGCAATGGACAATGAGGCGGCAAGGACGGCCGCAACGAGCAACACGGACCTGGCCCGCCGAGACATGACATCGAGACCAAAGCGCCGTCTTCGCAAAAGGAGCTGCCCTCCCCGCTGACTGCGCCCCATGGGCGTGCCATTGGATTCCATTTCCGGTAGTGCGCTACTGGACAACCTGACTTCCGTAGGCTTTACCCGGAATTTCGATCATGACTCCTCAATCGAGAGGTAACATACCCATATCCGCTTTTCAAATGCAATCTCCTAATGGCAGGACGCCAGCACCGCACACATCGCAGTTCATGCGATGTCTGCGATCACGCGGCAAATGCGTGGTGCCCGCGAAGAAATCACCCTTTCAGGGTTTGACAACTCTCAGGTTATTCGTTATCGAGAAAACGTCCGAGACGCCGTTGGCGCGCATTTTCACCAGGTTCTTATCCCCTTCACTATCCACCACGCCTTCCAGATCCACGTGGCCGTTCTTGACGATGATGCGGATGGGCTTGATCACGGACAGGGCGTACTTCTGCAAAGGCGCAAAGTCATAAATGGCATGGTAAAGCCTGAGGCGCAGTTGGTCGTCCAGGTTGGAATTCGGCAGGACTTCAATCTGGTTGTCGACTTTTTCCACGCCTTCAATCTGCTTCACCACGTTTTCAGCTTGCTTCTTTAAGACCGGTTGTGTGACGGCTCCCATCAGCGTGACGTTGTAACCTTGGACTCTGTAGGTGATGTTGTCAAAGACGTTGTAGTAGGGAAGCATTAGAATCTCGTGGCGGACTTGCCGGGTGATTCGTTCCACGGCGCGCTTAGGAACTGGCCGCTGGGCGCGAGCCAAAAGCGCCAGCGGGGTTGCGAGACTGGCAAGGAAAAGGGTAATCGCGAGGGATCGACGCATTTTTGTTCCTCCCTTCTCTTAAGAAATTTGGATGAACCTGCCGCTATGGCAAGGTCCACTCCTTTAGATGCCGGATGAAAGGGAATCCGTTTTCTCCCCTGATTTTATGCCCTTCTTGTAAGATACACACAGGCATTAGGCCGTGCAACGCGCCGGAGCTGGGGCAGACCTTTCGCGTCTCTGAGATGAGCTTGTTTTGCAGAGAAAAACCGCGGACCTCAAAACCGGAGGTTCGCGCTACCCAGCGGTGTCACCCTCAACTTGAAACGGCGGGCAGTTCCACTTCTTCAAAGTGTTTTTTCTTCAGCCTGCTTCCCAGCAGAACCAGCAGCAGCGTGGCGGAGATCATGCTGGCGAGGCCGTCGGTCAGCAGCAGCCCGCGCACGCCAAAGTGTTCGAAGCCCTTTCCATCGGCCCAGGTCATATACACTATGGCGAAGTTGGTGGCCGCGGCAAACAATCCCAGTTGGGTGCTGGCCACGGGGCTTTCCTGCCCCACCAGTTGAAAGCCCAGCGCGTTGAACGCCGCATAGGCGACGCCAGCAATGCCGTTATAGATCAAGGCCCCCAGGATAAAGACCAGGGGCGTGTGGGGAGTGAGCGCCATCACCACCGAGACCACGCTGGTGGCGAGGCCTGCGCCAAGATAGAGGTATCCGCGGGAAACGTGGTTGGCGGCATATCCGCCCACGAGAGCGCCCACCGACGTGGTGATGGCGCACCCTGCGCCCGTCACCCAGATCACCGTGGTCGCGCTGATGTGGAAGTCATTGCCCATGCCGGAAAACAGGTTGATGGCCGCCTCGGCGCTGGCCGGAACCAGGAAGAGGCAAAAGCCGGTGAGCACCTCTTTGGTTTTGCAGGCGCGCCAGGTGGCCTTCATGGCGTCGGTAAAAATCTGCCGGAAGTGGAAAGCGGATTTGGCGGGGTCGGAAAAGAGCAAGGTGGGCGCCGCTCCCAGCACGATGCATACGCCAAGGCCCAATCCCAGCCAGTGCAGGGCGATGTGCGGCACCAGCGACATCACGGCCAATGATCCGAGCGCGCCGCCGCCGAGATTGGCGACGTTGGTCCAGCCGCTGACGGAGCCGCGCAGCGGGTCCGGCGTAAACTGCGCGGTCCACCCGCCCACCGCGCCGCCATACATCACGACAGAGAGTTCAGCCAGCAACAAGAGCACCGTCGCCAGGCCCAGGTGCCCGGGCGACAACACAAACAGCGCCGCCACCACACAGATGGCCGCGCTCGCCGCCGTAAGCCAGGCGTAGGCGCGACGCGTCAGGCCCGTATCCAGGAGAGGCTGCAATAGAAATCCCCAGAAGGTCGGTGACATGACGGTGGCGCTCATGGCGGCCACTTTGTCAAGCCGCACGCCCAGATGGGTCAGCAGAAAAGGCAGCGCGGTTATGGTGAAGCCCACCACCAGGCCAAAAGGAAAGACGGCCATGCCGACAATCCACGCCGCCGGCATGGCCCGGTGGGCCGGTTGAGACTCAGCAAGGTTTGCCAAAGATTCCTCCAAAATTTCCATTGTAGAGTGAGAACGGCTAAATTGCCCCGTTTTTCCGTATAGCATAAGATGAGTTATTGCAATGCCGGATGCGGAGCCGTTCATCATGCAAGTACACATTATCCAGCACGTAGCGTTTGAAGGGCCGGGAGCAATCGGCCGGTGGGCGCGGGAGCGCGGGCACGCGCTAGCCACCACCGAACAGTGGACGGGCTCGGAGCTGCCCGGGATCGATGAGTTCGATTTCCTAGTGATCATGGGCGGGCCGATGAGCGCGAATGACGAGGCGGAGTTCGCGTGGCTGGCGCCGGAGAAAGAGCTGATCGCGGAATCGCTCCGGGCCGAGAAGCCGATTTTGGGCGTGTGCCTGGGCGCGCAGTTGCTCGCGAACGTTTTGGGCGCGCGGGTTTACCGGAACCCGGAGAAAGAGATTGGCTGGTTTCCCGTGAGCCTTACGCCGGAAGCGCAAGCGAGCGTGCTCCGCGACCTGCCCGAAACTTTGACGGTGCTGCACTGGCACGGTGAGACGTTTGATTTGCCCGAGGGCGCCGCGCGCCTGGCCGAGAGCGCCGCGTGCCGGAATCAGGCGTTCGAGTTCCGGGGGCGGGCGCTGGGGCTGCAATTCCACCTGGAGGTCGAGCCGGAAGGCCTCGGCAAGCTGATCGAAAACTGCGCTGGAGACATCGACTCCGGCACGTTTGTGCAATCGGCGGAAGAGATGCTGGCCTCGGCCGCAGCTTCCGAAGCGCTCCGTCCCGCCCTCTACGGCATCCTTGACCGCCTGGCGGCCGCGGCGCAGCACGAATAGCAAGGCTCAAGCCGGTCGACACTCTTCATAGAGCTTCCATTTTGTGTTAGCCTCAATTTGCGATGGTAGTTCTCTCGAATCGACATCTTAGGAAAGAGGACAGGCAAACATGACGGAATGGAGCGGCCCGCTGACGGTTCGGCCGGCGCGCGTTGACGACGCAAAGGAAATTGCCAGGATTTACAACCAGGGCGTGCAGGATCGCGCCGCGACTTTTGAAAACGCATACGTCACTCCGGAAGAAAGATACTTGTGGCTGGCGGCGAGGCCGGAGAAATATCCCGTGCTGGTGGCGGAGGTGAAACATACGCTGATGGGATGGGCCGCCTTGAACCCTTACAGCCCTCGCCGGAGTTTCGACGGCATCGCGGAGCTTTCGATTTTTATCGAACGCAGCTTGCGCGGGCACGGCGTGGCGCAGGAACTGATCAAAGCCATGCAGAACGCCGCGCAGGAAAAAGGCTTCTACAAGCTGGTGGGGCGCATCATCGCCGAAAACGAGCCGGCAAGAAAAATCTGCCAGCTGACCGGCTGGAAAGAGGTCGGCGTCTACGAAAAGCACGGCCGCCTGGGAAACAAGTGGCACGACCTGGTGCTGGTGGAATATCTGATTCCGGAAAACATGAAGTAGCAGTGGAGTTCCATCCGGCGGCGAGGGGTCGCTCTCGGCGTGCAACGCTCTCGGAAAATTCTTGATGAGCAAAGCGTAGGGAAGAGTCGATCATGGCCCAGGAAGAAACCGCAAAATCGCCGCTCGATGCGTTTGAAGAGCTGGCGGTCCAGGCTCCGGCGAACGTCATGGTGCGCTACAGCCTGGGGCGCGAGTATTTGAAGGTCCAACGCTACGCCGAGGCCGAGCGCGAGTTTCGCGAAGCCGTGCGCCTGAAACCGGATTACTCTGCCGCCTATCGCGAGCTTGGCAAATCGCTGGTCGAACTCCGACGGCCCGATGAAGCAAAGGAAATCTACCAGCAGGGCGCTGATATCGCCTGTGAAAAGGGCGACTTGCAGACCAAACGTGAAATTGAAGTTTTCCTCAAAAGGCTCGATAAGAAAGAAACCGCCTAACCGCCAATCAAGGCTTGCCCGGGTTCCCGTCCGAGCGCGTCACTGCCCCGAGCATTCCCTCACCATCTTCTCGTAGACTTCTCTCGCATGGTCGTAAGCCTTGCGGGCCGCCGGCAGATCGGCCGCGGAAGTCCGCGGCCGCTTCTGTGTCCAGCACTGATTGACGCCGTCCAGGCACCATTGGGCGCTGCGGCACAGCGGCCGCATGGGCTTCCCGCCAACCACCACAAAGATGGGATTGGTTTGCGAAGAGGGAAGAATCCGCAGGGCCACCCAACTGCTTTTCTTGATGGGAATGTCGAAGGCGAGCTTTTGCACGCTGCCGTCCGCCACGATCTCCTTGCGCGCAACCGCCTGCCCGTCCACGACGAGCTCCACGGGAACCTTGCGCGTGTTGCCGATCCGGGCGCGTTCGAGATGCCAGTAAGGCTTCTGGTCGTAGGGCAAGCTGCGAATTTTCTCATCGGGCACGGGATCAAGATAAGCCGCTGCGGTCACGGTTACGTGGGCGGCGCCCGGAGCGCTGAGGTCAACCTCGCTCCCGTGAGTTCCGATCAGGGTTCCGTTGATCGAGAAATCCATCAGATGGCTTCGGCCGTCGGAAACGTAACTTCTTCCCGCGCGGATCGCGTCCATGTAACTGGAATACGTCAAGGGCCCCGTGACCTTTGCGTAGGACCTTCCTTCGCCGACGCGGCTGTCATAAATGCAGGGGAAATCGGTTTCGCCGGAGATGCGGGTGCGATACCCCACGTTCAGCGCCTGGTACCACATGTTGAGTTCCCAGACGTAGGGCGTGTCTCCCGCGGAGATAAAGTCCACGGTGTTCGGGTAAGTGACGTCCACAATGTATTCATTGGCGCCGATGCCGTCGTAGCCGGGAATCTGGTAGTTAGGCAGCGCGGTGCCGCCGACCTGCAAGCCCCATCCTGAATGCGCAAAGCCCACCGTGGCGCCCTGCGACTTGGCCCAGCGCAGAATCGGCAGGTCCCACGTGGGCCAGTCCTCAATCCGCTTAGTGCCCGGGTAGTCCTGGTCTTTCAGGTTGAGCAGCACCAGGTGGCCGGCGTGGCTGGATGGAAATCCGGAAACTTCCACGTCGTAGTGCAGCAACTGGTCTTTCTTTGAGAGCGGGTTGTCATGCCTGCCGCGGAAGAACTGCTTCTGGTAATAGTAGCAAGGCCCCCAGGTAAGCACGCAGCCCACGTTCAGGTGCTCGCCGCGGACCTGGCGGTCCATGTCGGCGGGCTTCACGCCCTGGCTGGGCGTCTCATAATGGGCGCAGCCGGCGGCGTGGATGTGATGGTCGCCGGAAAACCAGCCGTATTGCGCGGGATCGATCCAGCGCTTCAGGCGGAAGTCGAGCTCCTGCGGCCCCGCCGAGTTCACCTTGAAGTCGCGGGTTTCGGTGACGTACTCAGGACCGCCGGTATAGCTGACCGTGTAGTTTCCCGGCGGCAGCGAAACGTATTCGCCATTGGCGCGATAGATTTGGGGCTGGAAGAAAAAATCCGGAGCGAGCCGCTTGGCCGGATTCGGATAAATTCGTCCCAACTCGTCCTTAAAGATGAACGAGGCCATGGTGGGATGGCCGTTGCTATCGAGCACGTGCATCTTGATCGAGCGGGCCGGGGTGATCTTGAAAAGAATGTTGATCTCGTTCAGGAACCCGACGTCCTGCGTGCCCTGGCCAACGTCAAAGCTGAGCGTGGCGGACCGCTCACCCGAGTTGCGGCTGTAAATCACCAGCAGCATGTACTCGACGCTCAGGCCCGTAAGGCGCTGCGGCTGCGGTTTTTGCTTGAAGCCGCCGACGGCCAACTGGGAACTGTAAAGCGTGACCTCCGCCCAGCGCTCGCGCACTTCCTGGGGCGTGACCTTCCGGACTGGAATCGCCTTGCCGCTGGACCGCATGTAGACGTCGCCGCTGTTGGGACTCTGGACGTGCAGAAAGGAAGTGACCCCCGCCTGGTTTACAACCTTTACCAGAAAGATCCGGCTGCCATCCTGAATCAGGTCCGCCGCGGCCGCCCCGCGGTGCGCGTCAACGCGGCTCTCGGCGTCAATGCTCACCTGGACAAGCACGTGCTTGTCGAGAATGGCCTGAATTTTGGAAGCCGCGGCCTGCTCATTGGAGCCGGCCAGGGCGGCATTAATGGCCTTCTGATCCGCTGCGGGGAGCGGCTGCCCCAAAAACGACAGCGTCCGCTCAAGCCGCCGAACCTGGTCCGCAAAGGGCTGCAACGCAACCGCGACTTCGGCGCTTGCGGGCGCCGCGCTTGCCGGCGCCGCAAAGGAAGTGCAAAGGCTGATGACAAGGACCGCCACCGACAATAAGGCAATGGAAACTTTGGATTTCATGGCCTGGACTACCCCCGATCAAGGCGTTTGGTTGGCTTATTATAGTGTGATCAGGTTAATTGGCAACGGTTTTGTTTGTAGGGGGAGCGAGAGGCTTTGGCACGACCGCATGCGATGTACGCGCCAGCCCCGTGCTGCCTTGTTTCGGACGGCAGCGGCTTACTGCGGTGGCGGGGGTTCGCACGGCGGAGGCGGGGGAAGCGTGGGGCAACGTTTACACCGGTCGTACATAAGCGGTCGCAACACGGTTTGCTCCGAGCACCTGGCTTTGCCAAGCACGTACACGGTCGCAATGTTGAGTTCGCAGATTTCGTCGCTGGCCTGCGCGCTTGCCTGGCACAGCAGTTGCCAGCCAAGACTTGTTGCGGACTGCTGCAATAGCGAAATTAGCGCGTCGCGGGCCGGGACGCTTTCCACGCCCCAAGTCAGTACCGGCGGCTCCGTAGCGCTGAATGCCCCAGACTGCTTAAAGTAGACATCGATGCTTGTGCCAGATTCCAGGGTAATGGCATCCGCCAACGCTTTGAATGTGGCGTCGATCGATCTTTCCTCGGTCGGCACCGTAATCACGGCGTCGAGAATCGGTTCAACATCGACGACCGCCCCGTTTTGGTCCCGCTCCTTGTCCATGATGATGTGGAAGCCAAGCTTGGAGGATTTCAAGATGAAATGTTGCGTGGGGATTTGGGTATTCGCCGCAGCTACAACCGCTGTAAGGATATCAGGCAGATTTTGTGCATTCGCGCCGGCCAGTATCGCGCTGACATCCAAGCGGCCCGGCGTTCTGAAAAGCAACCCCGTCGGCGCCTGCAACTCGAGTCCTGGTTTGTATCGGGGCATGCCCTCTTCGTAGGTTATGACCTTTCCGTACTTCCTTTGAAGCCACACTGCCACATCCCGCACTGGACGGGCCGAAATGATCGGGCCTGGGAAAGGATTCGCATAATCGTTGGACTGCGGCATCGGGATCGTAAACTCCTGGCCAAAATTCCTACCGGCAAACATGCCTATAGCACAGACCGCGAGAATCAAGAAACGCAGATACCGGCTCATTGGGCACCTACCTTTATGGCACACTTTTGGATCCAGAGGTGGCGGTATCGCGGCGGATCTCTAGCGCGCCCGCCTTAATGATGTACTGCAGGCTGTGCCACAAGCCGTAATACTGTGAGTAGCCGCCGCAGCCATCGATGTACATACGTTGTATCTTGATCAAGCCACACTGGTTAGCAGGAACGCTGTTTTGATATCGGCCAGATGCCGCTTGGTCGCTATAGTAGTTAACCTCTTGAGTCCTTTTATACCCAACATAATCCAATCCGTACCCGTTGGAGAAGGGCCCCAAGTAGGCGCCGCCAATATCACTGTCGTAAAGCCCCCCGACCCACCAGCTCCCGTTATACGTTCCGTTTTCCGGCGCATCATCGGGCAAAAATTGAGACCCGCTAAACCAACATGTGTCTCCTGTCTGATACGGGGTGACCTCTTCTGAAACAACCCGGCCACCGTAGTCAGCGCTGCCTTGCAGACTGGGATCGAATCCCGCAAGGTCCGGGTCATTCGTCCCCCACCAGTAGAAGGCGCTTGTCTCGTCAGTCGGAAACTGGCAGCCATTTGTGGTTAGGTTAAGATTTTCAGACGCATCCAGTATCTCAGTGTAGGTGACTGGCTCGTCCTCCATAGGTGCAAACCAGGACACGTCGTAAGGGAACTCGTCGCCGTAGACGCCCAGAAGGCTGTAGCCGTAAATATCGTCATACTCGTCGCAATAGTAGCAGGAATAAGGATTAAGTTGGTACTCAGTGTACTCGACGTAGAGGTCGTGGTAGCCGTAAAGGTTGAGATTGTTGTCGCCGGGAATCGTCGGGGAACAGCTTGCCTCGGCTGGCGCGTTGTCCCCCATGCCGTAAGTGTAGCAAGCCGTGTTGCTGGAACCTCCGCTCACCGGCGTCACTTCAAGATCCAGGAGGACGGTAGCGGTGTAATAGTACGCGGTGTAGTAATCCACATACGTCTGGGCGTCTGCCTGCGCTACATTGGTTTGGTAATCGTACGTCAGGCTTGCGTACGCTCCAAGCTGCTGCGCTTGCGCAGTCGCTACGCCCAAGCACGCCAGCACCGCTATGGCAGCGAGGGTCCTCATTGTGCTCCTCCTTTCACTCGCGGCTTTTGCAGGTGCGAGCCCACGTACAACCGCAACTGGTTTTCGAAATATGCGCTTTCCGCAGGGCCGTACGCCTGATGCAACTGCTCGATCGCTTGTTGCACGGCTTCGTCTCTCGCCTTCTGCAACTCACCTAACTCTGGCGGGGGCGCGGGCTCGCACGGCGGAGGCGGGAGAAACGTGGGGCAGCGTTTACATCGGTCGTAGATAAGCGGACGCAGAACGGTCTTGTCGGAGCATCTGGCCTTGCCAAGGACCAGGACGTACGTAGTGCTGAGCGCACAGAATTCGTCGCTGGCTTGTGCGCTTGCCTGGCACAGCAGTTGCCAGCTAAGGCTTGTTGCGGACTGCTGCAATAGCGAAATTAGCGCATCGCGGGCAGGGACGCTTTCCACGCCCCACGTCAGCGTCGGCGGTTCTGCGCCGCTGAATGCTTCAGACTGCCCGAAATTCGCGTCTATTTTCACGCCTGACGCTAGGGTGATAGCGCCTACCAGCGCCTTGAATGTCTTGTCCACCGACCTTTCCTCGGTCGGCACTGTGACCGTCGCGTCGAGAAGCGGCTCAGCATCGACAACTGTCCCCGCCTGATTCCGTTCCTTGTCCATAATGATGTGGAAGCCGAGCTTGGAGGATTTCAAGATGAAATGTTGCGTGGGGATCTGGGTATTCGCCGCAGCTACAACCGCCGTGAGGATATCGGGCAGATTTTGTGCATTCGCGCCGGCCAGTATCGCGCTGACATCCAAGCGGACCGGCGCTCTGTGGAGCGACCATTTTCTCGATGCGTCAGAACCTTCCTGGACGAGTCCGGGACTGTACCGGGGCATTGCCTCTTCATAGGTTATGACTTTCCCGTACTTCCTCTGGAGCCACACGGCCACATCTAGGAGCGGACGTGGCGAGATGATGGGCCCTTCGAAAGGGTTCGAGTAGTCATTGGACTGCGGCATGAAGACGGTAAAGCCCTGGGCAAAAGTCCTACCGGCAAACATGCTTATAGCGCAGACCGCGAGAATCAAGAAACGCCGATACCGGCTCATTGGGCACCCCCCTTCAGGCCGTGAACGCAGGGCTGGCGTGACGGACGCTCCCACTGTGGAGCGAGAGATATCATCAAATTCCCCCTGCCATCAGATGAACGGATAGCGCGGAGCGCCGGGAAGATGCAGCAGCCGGGTCAGCTTCTCTTTGACAACCCCGAAGGCCTCCTGCGGAGTATTCACGAAGCGGATTAAATTCATCTCTTCGCGGCTGACGGTTCCCGCCTCCGCCAGCCAGTCAAAGTTCATGACCTTCTTCCAGTACTTTGAACCGTACAGCAGCAGCGTGCAGCGGTGCCCCATCTTGTGCGTCTGGATCAGGGTGAGGAATTCCCACATCTCATCCATGGTGCCGAACCCGCCGGGGAAGACGATGACGGCGCGGGAAGGCTGGGCAAACCAGAGCTTGCGCATAAAGAAGTAGCGGAACATGAAGTTCAGCTCGGGAGTGATATAGGGGTTGGGACTTTGTTCCATGGGCAGCTTGATGTTAAAGCCGATGGTCACGCCGCCGGCTTCCATGGCTCCGCGGTTCGCGGCCTCCATAATACCCGGCCCGCCTCCCGAGCAGACCACCAGGAAATGGCTGCCGTTCTTCAAGCCCAGCGACCATTCGGTGATCAGCCGGGCCAGTTCCCGGGCGTCTTCATAGTATTGAGACATCTGGACGGCCATGCGCGCATCGCGCAACGCCTGTTGGGCGGGCGAGGCGCCGCCGGATTTCTTTGCGGCCAGAAGCAGGCGCAGGCGGCGGCGGGCTTCATCCCGGGGAAGGACGCGAGCCGAGCCGAAAAAGACCACGGTGTTTTGCACGCCCGCGCGGCGAAGCTGGACCTGAGGCTCCAGGTATTCGGCGGCAATGCGCAGCGTGCGCGCGTCGGCGCTTTCCATAAAGCGCTCGTTGCGGTAAGCGACTTCGATCTTTCCGGACGACGGCCGGTGTTTGCTTCGGCTCATAAACCCTCTCTCAAAAAAACGGCGATTCCGGTCAACTCCATGAGCATAACAAACCGCGCGGCCAGATGGCGCAGGGAATCGAGGAATGAGAGGCGATTTTAGCGCCCCATCAGCGTGATGGGGCCAAGCAATCCGGAAGGCAGGGGCTGGAGGTTTTCCATATCCTGCGGCTCCGCGCGCTTGCCGTAGCGGCGGTTTAAGAGCCGGTAGGACGGCAAAGCTTTGCCCGCCATCTCGTTGATGGCCAGGTTCCCGACAACGATCCGCAGCGTGTTTTCGCCCTCGCGCACGAACCCGGTGACTTCCAGCTCAAAAGGCGGGCGCCAAACCGAGCCGGCGCGCCGCCCGTTCAAGTAAACAACCGCGGCTTCATGCACGGGCGCCTCGATCAACGCGCGCGTGCCCTGCTTAGACCCGCCCAGGGACTTAACGGGAACCCCCTCGCCAAAAGTCAAATAGATCCTTCTACCGTTCCGTAGCATCGACCGCGAAATAGAGACGGTCTTTTGGTAGATTCCCTGGCCCGAGAAGAATTTCAAATCCTCATACTCCGTCCAGGAGCGAAGCCGCTCCATTCGCAGAGTTTTCCCTAACGCGGGAAAGCTGAGGCTCCAGTCGCGGCTGATATCGATGGGCGGCGGCAGCGGCGCTGAAGCGGATTGCTCCCGAGCGGGCGTGGAAGCAGAAGAAGAGAAAACGAAAATTGCGGATTCGTAAGCGTGAAGATGCAACGGAACCTTGACCCGCCCGTCTTTTGTGGCGGACCACCGGAAGCCGGCTTTAAGGCCGGTGAACGGGTCCCAGCGCTCGGGTTGAAGCCCCTTCACGCGGAACGTAGCCTCCAGGCTCTGCGGACGATTCCCCGTGTTGGCCAAAAAGTAGAGATCGCCCGCCTCGATCTTGCGATGGATAAACCCGATTTCAGAAACCTGGGAAGACGGTTCAACGTCCGGGGTAAGCTTGCTGGAAAGCGTGGCTCCGAGCTGTTTTTCATCTCTCACAAAAATGCCCGCGTCCGCCGGACTCTCAAAGAGGTCCCGAGTCAGCGCCTGGACTTGGGCGCTCTTGCGCTTCGCTTCAAGCCATCCGGGAGCAAGGCTGGGCGTGCGCCGGGTAGCGATTAAAACTCCGCCCGCCCGGGCGTAGCTTGTGAGCTTTTGATACGTAGCGAGCGGAATCCGCTCGACACCCGGCAGCACCAGCGCGCCATACGGAATGCCGGCCCGCTCGATCGCCTCATCGTCAATAAAATCGAGATTAAACCCGGCATCGAGGATCGCGCCCATCACCTGAGGCCCAAGAAGCGACGGAAGCGTTTCGCTGACGGAGGGACGGTGGCCCGCCTTGAAGCGCGCCCACGCGTCGCTGTTTGAGAGATAGAGAGCCACGTCATTTGCCGGCTTGCCCTGCCGCAGCAGGAACGAGACCCGTTGCAGGTAAAGCGCCAAGTCCGGCATCACGATCCACCAGGGATTATGGCCGTTCAAGGCTCCCGCGGCATAGAACCGCCAGCCGGGCTCACCGGCGCTCGCGGGAGAATAGGGCCAGCCGTGTCCGACGATTTGATTGATGCCCTGCAAGAAGTTGCGGTCCGCTTCAGCTTTTAAGTCGAGCGGCGTGGCGCGAAAAGCGGGAGAATGCACCCACGTCCACGTCTCCGCGGAAGTGACGGGTTTCCCGTACAGATGGCACGCCGAAGACGCCCACCGCGCCGGGCTGAATCCGCGCCAATTGGGGTTCTCGCCTTCCGGCAGGTCCACCAGCCGGTTGCTTGAGAGCGTCACCGGCGGCGTGCCATAAACCTGGCAGCGAAGGCGCGTGCCGGACGCATCCGCCCAGCGGCGCAGCGGGATGAGGAAGTTTTCGTCGGCAAGCTCCGCGAGCGTGCGCCCCCAATCACAGCGAATGGCAGGCGTATCCGGGCCGGCGTCGCCCGCGAGCGCCGGCAAATGCGGCTTCAGGTTGTAACCCCGCCGGCGCTGGAATTCCAAAAGGAAATCGGCGGTCCAATTGGAGTTGAAAACTTCCAGGCTGTCGCTGAAAATGGCGTAAGGCTTGGCTGCGCCAAAAGCCTGCATCAGCCGATCGCCGGTCGTTTTGAGGTAAGCCGCAAGCGCCGCCCGGTCATAGTAATCGAGGACAAAGCCTTCCGCCCCTACCGCGGGGCGCTTGACTTGCATCCCGGTCCGGCTGGCGATAAAGAAGAGGACGATGCGAGCCTCGGGCAGGCCGCGGACTTTTACTCGCGGGCCGCGGAGATCGGTCAATTCCCGGATGGCGCCGCCGAAAAGCTCTGCTTGATCGTCCCGCACCGCCCATGCGGCCAGGAGCCTCTCGCCTGCTTCGAGAGCGGGCGCGATTGCCGTGTTGTCTTTGGCTGAAACCTCGGCGCGAACCACGCGCAACATCCCAGCCGCCTGGGCCGGCAGCACTTTTGCCCCGCCGTACGGCCAGCCGCTGCCCAGGTTCAGGTCCACGCGCATGCCAAGTTCCCGGCCTTTGAGATTGGCAAACCGCAAGGCCTCAATAAATTCGTCGGAGAGGTAAGGAAGATTGCGGATTCCCGTAGCGGGATCGTCCAGCGCAAGCGGGTAGACCGGCTGGATTTCAAACCCTCCGATCCCCCCTTCGCGCATCTTCAACATCTCGCGCTCCAGCTCGTCCGGAGCGACGGCCGGGCCGAACCACCACCAGCGCATCATGATCCGCGCGTCCTTCGGCGGATTGATAAAGGCATTCCATAGCGCGCCGGTCTCCGGCGGAACTTCTCCAAGCAGTTGCGACTTTGAGGCCCAGGCAACCGCCGAAAGTTCAAGGCCGGCGAGCGAAGTTTTCCGAACAAACTCTCTTCGGGAATAGCGGGATTTCATGGCGTGTCCACTGCTCTGTGCCTGCCCGTGGCAGAAGCAAATCGCTCCCCAGAATTTCCGTTCTCAAGTTTGGAGCGGGTCAAGTATACAACACGAAGTCCGGCTACGAACTATTCGGGGTCGAGCCTTGCAACCAGCGGAGTTCCTGAAGGCTGATAGGGCTGTTCTTTTTGTGTGTTCATGCGCGCTTTTCGCTGGAAGATTTCCCTGGGTTTATTGGGGACGCCAAGTGACGGGCGTCACTGCGCGGGAAGAAAGAATGACCTTTGATAGGGATACGTGCCCAGGCAGGCTTGGGAACAGTCGGTTCTGCCCGCGTGACCTGTCCAGCCGAGCTCAAGTGCGCCAGAAATAAAGTCAGCCCGTCCAAGGAGGCATCATGTCTCGATTTACCCGCCGAGATTTTATCCGCCGCGGCGCCACGGGCGCCGCAGGTCTCAGTCTGTTTATGAATGGCAAACAGGTGGCCGCCGAACCCGCTGCGCCCCTGCCCAAGCCCGCCAGCCCGAATGACCGCGTGAATGTGGGGTTTATCGGTTTCGGCATTCGCGGCAACATCCTTCTGGAAAATACCCGGAAAACCGGCCAGGCCAACCTGGTGGAGGTTTGCGACTGTTACCGGGGACACCTGGAACGCGCCAAAGAGCGAACGGGCGGAAAAATCGCCGTCAACTTCGCCCAATATCAGAAGCTGCTTGACCGCAAGGACATCGACGCCGTGGTGATTGCCACGCCCGACCATTGGCACAAGCCGATCTTTCTGGATGCGATGGCGGCGGGGAAAGACGTCTATATCGAAAAGCCCATGACCCACAAGATTGCGGATGGCCATGCCATGATTGAGGCGGCGCGGCGCTCGAAGCGCGTGGTGCAGGTGGGCAGCCAGTGGGTTTCTTCCGCGCAGAACCAGAAGGCCAAAAAGATGATCGCCGCGGGCGAACTGGGAAAGGTGACGAAAGTTGTCGCCGCTTACAATCGAAACAGTTCGACCGGAGCGTGGAACTACCCCATTCCGCCCGACCTGAGCAACGGGGTGAACTTCAACTGGGCGGAGTGGCTGGGCCCGGCTCCGCAGCGCGACTATGACCCGGAGCGCGTTTTCCGGTATCGCAAGTACTGGGATTACTCAGGCGGAATTTCCACCGACCTGTTTGTGCACCTGATCAATTCCATCCATTACATTATGGGCGCCACCATGCCCGCGAGCGTGGTATCCACGGGCGGCATTCTCTATCGCCACGACGGCCGCGAAGTTCCCGACACGCTGGACGCGCTGTTTGAGTATCCCGAGGGATTCCACGTGACGATGTCCTCCACTTTCAATAGCCAGAGCGCCACGGGCCAGGGCATCCAGTTCCTGGGAACCAACGGCTCGCTTACCCTGCTGCTGGGCAAACCGTTCCTGCACTTTGCCGGCGAGTCCCACGCGGAAGGTTATCACTACTCGATTGATAGCTGGCCCGCGGCCCTCCAGGAACAGTTTATGAACGAGGGCGACCACCGCGCGGAGGGTGCGCGGAAAGCTCCAGCGCCGGAAGACATTGCCACCGAAGACAGCATGGACTCGACGGCGCTCCATCTGGCCGAGTTTTTTGACTCGGTGCGCACGCGAAAGCGAACCGGAGAGGACGCGGAGGTGGGGCACCGGTCCGCCGCCGCCGGACACATGGTGAACCTTTCCTATTTGGCCGGCAAAAAAGTGATTTGGGACGCCGGGAGCGGAGCGGTGCTCATTTAAATCTGGATTGCAGACGGCTGCCAGATCGTTGAACTGACACTTTCTACGGCCGGAAATTGCGCCGAGCGCCGCGGGGCTTCCCGAGGGTGAACGTCTGCGTTCCGGCGCCAGCGAACAGCGGCTCCAGGCGTGCGCCGCCATCAGCGCGAAACATTAAATCCCTTCATAGGTTTTGACAGCGGGTGGTGAGCCGGCTGGGACTCGAACCCAGAACCCTTGCCTTAAAAGGGCAATGCTCTACCACTTGAGCTACCGGCCCGCAAATGCTTTACGTTACACCAGTCTTCCGCCAAGCGTAAATGGCAAAAATCGAAAGCCTGATGAATGATATATTTATAATAGGGCAAAAGCGTTCGTTCTTTACACTTGCTGCGGGCCGCAAAGGGCCTGCTTGGGAGAGGAGTATTGGAGTCATGGAGAAGAATGACGAAGCGAAATCACCGATTGAATATCTTAAGTCCGTTGACACGCCAACCATCTCAAACGCAATTGAAATATTGAAGGTGCGGCCGCGGAGCGAGGGTTTTACGCCTCTTCAGGTCCGGTGTCTTTTCCCGGAGATGGGCACTCTGTGCGGGTACGCGGTGACGGCGCAGGTGGAAACGGTAACGCTTGGCGCCAAGCCGGAGGAGGAACGTTTCGTCGAGTTGTTTGAGGCGGTAGAAAAATCTCCAAAGCCCGCCGTCATCGCGTTCCAGGAAATTGGAGGAAATCCCGACTGCGCCGTGCACAGCGGGGAAGTGATGGCAACCATCTTCAGCCGGCTGGGCGGCATCGGCCTGGTTTCCGACTGCGCCGTGCGAGACATCGCGGAGGTGCGGGCCATGGGCTTCCACTATTTTGCGCGCGGAGTGGCCGCGAGCCATGCCAGCTTCCGCATTGTGCGAGTGGGAGTGCCGGTCCAGATTTGCGGGATGGCCATCCAACCCGGGGATATCCTGCACGGAGACCAGAACGGCTTGATCCAGATTCCCGCCGAAGCCCTCAAAGGCTTGCCTGCGGCCGTCGACGCCATCCGGTCAAGCGAACGCAAATTGATGGATTTCACAAAGAATGCGGACTTTACCGCCAGCCAGCTTCGCGGGCGTTTTCTTCACTAAGGAGAAAACAGGGCTGAACCAGCACCCGCATTGGTTTCGGCACGGGCGCTTACGTTGACAAGGATTCAAGCGAAGGCATAGCATAAAAGGTTTCGGCGCCAAGGGGGCGTTTCTTCTGAAGGCCGGCGGCCGGCCGGAACGGTATTTCCATGCGACAAGCTTATCTGGATTGCTCTTCGGGAATTAGCGGCGACATGTTTCTTGCGGCTCTGCTCGATGCCGGAGTGGAACTCAGCCGCCTCAAGGAGGAGCTTGCAAAGCTCCCTCTGGGACCCTACGAATTCGGGGAAAGCCGGGTGATGCGCCGAGGACTGGCAGGTAACCATGTTGAAATTGAAGCGCCCGGCAAGCAACCCCACCGGCATCTCAGCAACATCGAAGCGCTGATCGGCGGCGCGCCGATCGCAGAACCCGTAAAGCAGAGGGCGCTCCGCATCTTTCGCCGCCTCGGCGAAGTTGAAGCCCGGCTCCATAACGTGAGCGTCGAGAAAATCCATTTCCACGAAGTGGGCGCGGTGGATGCAATTCTGGACATTGTGGGAGTCTCGCTGGGTTTCCACATGCTGGGCAATCCACGCCTGGTCTGCTCGCCCTTGAACGTGGGAGGCGGACGCGTGGAGGCGGCGCACGGCTTGCTGCCCGTTCCGGCGCCGGCGACGGCGGAATTGCTGCGGGGAGTTCCGATTTATTCTTCCGGCGTGGAAGGCGAGCTGGTGACGCCTACGGGCGCCGCTCTGGTCACCGAATTGGCCTCGGCTTTCGGGCCGATGCCGGCAATGAAAGTTGAAAAGATCGGTTATGGCGCGGGAACCAAAGATTTCCCTTCCCATCCCAACCTTGCCCGGCTTTTTGTGGGCGAGAGCGTGGAAACGGGAGCCCGCGAGCCCGGCGCCGCGGGCGACGAAACCGTCTCCGTGATCGAAGCGAATGTGGACGACATGAGCCCGCAACTCTACGGGTATCTGGCGGAGAAGGCGCTCGCTTCGGGAGCGCTCGATATAACCTGCACTTCCGTGCAAATGAAGAAGAACCGGCCGGGGCTGCTGCTCACCCTTCTGTCGAAGCCGGAAGCCTGTGACGCGCTCGCCGATCTTCTGTTCGAGCAGTCGACCACCATCGGCGTGCGGATTTATGAGGCGCGAAGGATAGTCCTCGATCGCCGGGTGGCGGCGGTCGAGACGCCCTACGGGCCGGTGCGGGTGAAGGTTGCCAGGCGCAACGGGCGGGAAGTGAATGCCGCCCCGGAATTTGATGATTGCCGGCGGCTGGCCGAGGAAAAATCCGTGCCGCTCAAGGAAGTGATGATGGCGGCGCAGGCGGCCTATCGGAAATTGAAAGATTGACTCAATGAATCAATCCGCAAATCAGACAATGAGTAAATTTTATTTAACCACTCCGCTCTACTATCCGAACGCGCGCCCGCACGTGGGCTCGGCGTACACAACCATCGTCTGTGATGTGGTGGCGCGTTACAAGCGCATGTGCGGCTACGACGTGGCCTACCTGACGGGCACGGACGAGCACGGCGAAAAGCTGCAGCGCGCGGCGGAAGCGGCCGGCGTCCGGCCGGCGGATTTTGTGGCGGAGAAGCGCCAACTTTTTATTGAGCTTTGGAAAAAGCTGGGCATTGATTACAGCCACTTCGTCTATACCGACCAGCCGGACCATGCGACGAGCGTCCAGCGGCTGATCCGCCTGGCACAGAAGAACGGCTACATTTACAAAGCCCACTACCAGGGCCGCTATTGCATTCACGACGAGAGATATGTTTCCGATGGCACCGATCCCGCCGACTGCGACATCTGCGGCCGGCCGGCGGAACTGATCAACGAGGAAAACTATTTCTTCAAGCTGTCGGCCTTTCAGGACCGTTTGCTCGAGCTTTACGCGCAGCACCCCGAATTCGTCCAGCCGGATTACCGCCGGAACGAAGTGGTGAGCTTCGTCAAGGGCGGCTTGCGGGATATTTCCATCAGCCGCAGGCGATTGAAGTGGGGGATTCCGTGGCCGGACGATCCCGACGAGGTGGTCTACGTCTGGTACGACGCGCTCACGGGCTACCTGACCGGCATCGGCTACGCGCAGGGTGAGAACGGCAGCGCGGAATTCCAGAAGCTCTGGCCCGCCAACACGCACATGATCGGCAAGGATATCATCCGCTTCCACGCGGTCTATTGGCCGGCGTTTTTGATGGCCGCCGATCTGCCCCTGCCCAAAACCATCTTCGCCCACGGCTGGATCTATTACGAACAGGACAAGATGTCGAAGTCAAAGGGCAACGTGGTCTACCCGGAGCCCATTATCGAAGCGCTCGATTCCTTTGGCGCACCCGGCAATGACGCCTTGCGCTATTACCTGCTCCGCGACACGCCGTTCGGCCAGGACGCAAGCTTCTCCTACGACGGGCTGATCCAGCGGTACAACTCGGACCTCGCCAACGATCTGGGGAATTTGGCAAGTCGAACTATGAAGCTGATTCAGCAACAGTACAACGGGGCGATTCCTAACGTTGCGGAAACTAATAACGGCCCACTGAAGACCTACGCGGAAACGGCTATTAAGGAGTTTCGGCGCCACTCTGATTCCTTCGAGCTCTCTCACTCACTAGATGTAATTTGGTCATTTGTTGCTAAGGTTAACGGATACTTATCAGAACAAAAACCTTGGGCCAAGACATACATTATTGAGGACGGTAAGGTCCAAGATCCGCGACCTATTCATCGAGACGAAACTCTCTACTCCGCCACAGAAGCTATACGTATCATCAGTACGCTGCTTGCCCCTGTTTTCCCTAAAAGTGCTGGCCGTTTGTGGACACAACTTGGACTCGAAGGCGAAGTCAAAGACCAGCGCATCGATCAGCTCAAGTGGGGCGAACTAAAGCCTGGCACAAAAATTGGCAAACCCGAAGCCGTCTTTCCGCGACTTGACAAGGCCGTGACGCTGGCCAAGCTTCAGGAACTGGCAGAAGCGGACCGTGGCCAGGCGCCGTCCAAAAAGGAGAAGATTTCAGTGGAAATGCCAGAAAAACCAGCAAGCCAAGAAGCAACTGAACCCGCAGCCACAACCACGCTCGCGCAACCCGCGCCCGCCGCGGCGCCCGTGGCGGCACCGGCAAGCGAAAAAATCTCAATCGACGACTTTGCCAAAGTGGAGATGCTGGTGGGTGAAGTGCTTTCCGCCGAGCCTGTGCCCAAAGCGGACAAACTGCTGAAGCTCCAGATCGACATCGGCACGGAGGTCCGGCAGGTCTGCGCGGGCCTGGCCGAGTATTACAAGCCGGAAGAACTGGTGGGGATGAAGGTGGTGGTGGTGGCGAACCTTCAGCCGCGCAAACTGCGCGGCGTCGAATCAAACGGCATGGTGGTTGCCGCCTCCGCCGGCGACGGAGGCCGTCCGGTGCTGGTCACTTTTAAGGAAGACGTGCCCAAGGGCGCGCGGCTCAGGTGATTGAGCGATTGAAAAAACGCACCAAAAGCAGATTCCTCGGGCCGGTCAAAAATATCGGCCCTCGGAATGACACGGCTGGCAACCACTGATCACTCAATCGCTGAATGACGAATCACCAATGGCTCAATTTCTTGTCGATTCCCACTGCCACCTGGACGACGCGCAGTTTGACGCCGACCGCGAAAAAGTTATCGAGCGAGCCCGCGCGCAGGGCCTCCGCTGGCTGCTGACGGTGGGCGGAGGAAGCGGCCCGGATGATCTGGCGGTGGGCGTTCCCATTGCAGCGCGCTACGACTGGATTTATACGAGCGCGGGAATCCATCCGCATGAGGCGCAACGGGCTGACAAAAAGCACCTCGACAGACTCCGCCAAGCCGCGAGCGAGCCCAAGGTAATTGCCGTGGGCGAAATCGGTTTGGACTATTACTATGACCATTCGCCGCGCGAGGTCCAAAAACAGGTTCTCGTGAGCCAGTTGGAAATTGCCGAGGAAGCAAAACTGCCGGTGATCATCCATTGCCGGGATGCCTGGGCGGATTTAAAGGAAATGGTTGGCAGCCATTGCGCCTCCCGGGGCCTGCGGGGCATTCTGCATTGTTTCACCGGGACCCGGGAGGAAGCTTTCAGGTTTCTGGATTGGGGATTCTTGATATCGTTTGCGGGAAACGTCACATTCAAGAAGGCGGACTCTATCCGCGCCGTGGCGGCTGAAATTCCCCTCAACCGCATGCTTGCGGAAACCGACAGCCCTTACTTGGCGCCCGTGCCGAATCGCGGCAAGCGCAATGAACCGGCTTATGTGCGTGAAGTCACCCGGCAGCTTGCCGATCTTCGCCACTTGAGTCTGGAAGAAATGGGAGCACTGATAACAAAGAACTTTGAGGATTTTTTCGGTCTTGGGTGAAGATGAGCCCCGGCGGTCGCGGGTCTGAGGCCGCAAGGAGAGGCTTTTCTTCGGGGAGCTTTTGTGGGACGATGAGACATCGATACAGTGGCGTGGAAACTTCAACATCTGATGACATTCCGCTCGATCAGAGGAGAAAAGTGACAGGGGAGAATCGGCACTCGGCGACGACCAGACTTCTGACAACCAAAGAAGTGTTTGACTTGGTTCGGGAAGACATGGAGCGGGTGGAAGTCGAGTTCTGCCGGCAAAGCGCTTCCAGCATCCCCCTGATCACGGAAATCGGCCAATATCTCCAGGTCAGCGGAGGCAAGCGGCTGCGGCCGGTCCTTGTCCTGCTGGCCGCGAAATTGTGCGGTTATGAAGGCGCGCCGGCCATTCGCCTGGGCGCAGCCTTTGAGATGATTCACACCGCCACGCTGGTGCATGACGACGTGATTGACAAGGCGGAAACGCGGCGGGGCCGCCCTTCCATCAATGTCCGCTGGGGCAACCACTCGAGCGTCCTGGCGGGCGACTGGCTCTATATGCAGGCTTTCAGCACGGCTCTGGCGGAACGGAACTTCAAGATTCTGGACCTCCTCATCGGCCTGACCCAGGTGATGGTGGAGGGGGAGTTGTTGCAACTGGCTTACCTTCGAAAAACGGACCTGACCGAAGATGATTATTTTGAGCTGACCTATCGCAAGACGGCCTGCCTGTTTTCCGCGTGCGTGCGCGCGGGCGCGCTGCTTGCCGACAAGCCGGAGGAGGAAGAAAACCTGCTGGCCTCCTATGGCGTCAACCTGGGACTGGCCTTCCAACTGATCGACGACGTTCTGGATTTTACTTCGTCGGAAGAGAAGCTGGGCAAACCGATCGGCAATGACCTGCGGGAAGGCAAAGTAACGCTGCCGCTCATCTATCTTCTGCAAGAGTGCACTCCCGAAGAGGCCCAGAAGCTCGCGCGCGTCTTTGAGGATGGCGGCTTTCAGCACGTGGCGTTTGCCGAGATTGTGGAATTGGTGGAGCGGTACGAAGCGCTCGGTCGGGCTCGGGCCAAGGCCAAAAAGTTTGCGGAAGAGGCCAAGCACTGCCTGGAGGGTTTTCCGGAATCTGTTTACAAGGATGCCCTGATGTCTCTGCCGGAATTCATTATCGCGCGCGAATCCTGATCAGGTTTTCCTTCACAGCGCATGAAGTTCCCCTACGAAGTTGAGGTCAAGCTGAAGGTCCTCGAGCCGCGCGCCTTGAAGCGGCGCCTCAAAGACCTGGGACTTGTGGTGGTCGAGCGGCGGCACTTTGAAGCTAACGTGGTTTTTGACTTCCGTGATTTGCGGCTGCGCAAGGCCCGCTCGTTGCTGCGCCTGCGAACGGAAGGCCGGCGGCACATCGTGACCTTCAAGGGTGCTCCCCACCCCTCCGCTTCCTATAAGGTCCGCCGGGAGATCGAGACGGAGGTCGGGGACGGCGGGGCGCTCCAGAACATCTTTGAGGCGCTCGGCCTGGGCCCGGTTTTTCGGTATGAGAAATACAGAACCGCCTATGCTGAGGCTGCCCGGCGCAAAAAAGCTGCGAGCCCGGCGCTTCTTTATGATGAGACGCCGATTGGGAACTACGTGGAATTAGAAGGATCCGAGCGAGCGATCGACCGCTTGGCGCGCCAACTGGGATATGATCAGAAGGATTACATCACGACGAGTTATGCCACCCTTCACCAGGAGTATTGCCGGCAAAGGGGCATCCCGGCGGGAGACATGGTTTTTAATTCTCCGTTGGGTTCCAGGGTAGGTTAGACTATAATATATGTGTTTCCTGCACAGAGTGTCATCACCGGGAGGAGTTTGAAAAATGGAAGGATTGCTTCAACCAACACACCTGTTTTTTATTTTGCTGATTGTGTTGATCATTTTCGGGCCAGGGAAGCTGCCTGACCTGGGTCGGGGATTAGGCAAGGGTATCAAGGAATTTAAAGACGCCGTCAAAGGCGGCATCGACAAGTCTGCGGAAAAGCCTGAAGAAGACAAGAAAGGCTGATACCACTCCCTCTTCCTGGTGGGCGCGTAGGCACGCTTTCGGCAAACTTCAAGATAGACTCCACGACAATCAGGGTTCTGGAGTGAGATCTTGCTGGCTCACAAGAGGGGATTGCGTCCGGCAATCTCCTGGCTGCCTGAAGAGATGGAGTGAGCTGGCGTCGTGAGCGCTGTGGCTGCGTCTGATTGACGCGCATTTTAAGGCTGTGCTATAAGTTAGAGTTTTGGCTGAATCTCTTATTGTGGTTCGCACACTCCTCGGTAGCTCAATGGTAGAGCATTCGGCTGTTAACCGAAGGGTTGCAGGTTCGAGTCCTGCCCGAGGAGCCAATCTTTTCAGCTAGTTAGCGACAACCTGCTTTCCCTCCATCTGAAACTGTGGGGGATTTTGTGGGTACTCTCCCTCAATTTTGACTGATTTCCCTTCCAATGCCTTGACTGCTTCCACCTGTGCGGCCTGCCCGATGTGGCCGTAGCGCCGTGACATTCTCACCGTGGTGGACGGACTCCAACCCATAATAGTAGCCACAACGGAAAGCGGAGTGCCTGATTCGAGCATTCGAGTACAGGCCGTGTGCCGCAGATCGTGGAATCGGCAGGACACCCCGGCGCGTTTGCGGGCGGCTTCCCATGCTTCCTTCCAATCGCCAATAGGCTTTGTGGGGTCGGTTGAATGGAAGCACGGCTTGAAGTCATCCCCGGCGGCTCCGTATTTCTCAGCCGGGAAGACAAAATGCTCCGGCTGACGATTCGGGAAAGCCTCAGCCCACATGCTCATAACCTGGAAGGCCCGCCCGTTCATGGGAATTGGCCTGCCTTCGCCGTATTCCGTTTTGCTGGCCCCTACCCACACCCGCTTGCCGACGAAGTCAATTTGCTTCCAGGTGAGCAAGCGAATTTCGGAATAGCGCATTGCAGTTGACAGCGCCAGCGTGACGGCGGGATAGAGGGACCGCGAACGGCTCTTATTGCACTCCTCTAAGAGCTTTGTCTCTTGTTCAGGCGTGATAGCTTGCCCGATGTCATCCCGCGTGGGAAGCATTTTCACATCGGGTTGCAGATTGGCCCACAGGCGATTGCGCCGAAGGATAGCGCGAACGGTTCCCATTTCAAGATTTATGGTCTTGGGTGAAGCGCCTTCATCGAGCCGGGCTTGCTGATAGCGGGCAACATCTTCCGGCGCAATATCCCCCAAGAGCTTCCCGCCGAAGTGGGGCTTCAGATGTTCAAGGTTTTGCTCTTCAATTGCTACGCTACGCGGCGCAAGGTGCGGGCGCTTAAAGGCAAGCCATTCTTCAGCCGCTACCGTGAACAGTCGCGCCCTGTGCTTCTTAATTCCGTGCAAGCCCTCTTCCAACTGGCGTCGGCGCGTCCGTTCGGCGTCTCTCGCTACTGTCTTTGAATTGCTCTTGCTGGACTCCCGGATGCGCTGCCCGCAAAATGCGAACTCGTACCACCAAACCCCGCCACGTCTGTAGAGCATCTTATTTGCCTCCCTCAGATATCTCACGTTTGATGCGTTGGGCCTTGTAAGACTCATAGTATTTCTTGTTCCATTTCCGAACTCGAAAAAGGTTTGAGCACCTTCGGCTGCAACATTTTTGGTCTTTCCGCGCCCGGACAAAGACTCTACGACAAACCTGGCACAAATCGAGCTTCTCAAGCGGCTCTTTGGGGAGCCCTCGGATGAACGCCCGCCAGAGGAGCCTAACCGTTGGATTGGGATTGACCAGCAATGTAAGAAGGTGCAGCGCAGCCTGCTCCCCGACTCTACCCCCCAAGGCTGTGGCCAGCACTTCCGGGAGCGGCTCAGTCAGGTTCTCGGCGCGGTTGGCCAGCTCTGCCAAGACCGGCAAGATAACACCCTTGAAACCCTGGGTGATCCCCTTCAGGTGCGGCTTGATAAGACTATCTAAGGCATCCTGGATTTCGGGATCATAGGGAACACCGGAGGCCGTGTTAATGCTTTCATCGCGGAATTCTTCGTTGGAAGTGTTGGACATCGAAGCTTGTGGAGTGCGTTGCATGCAGTTATAATCACTATTTTAACGATGTATGTCAAGAAGAATCGACGGAGGATGGCAATATGCGACAGATCGAAAGCATTAAAGAACCGGCGGATGGTTTGCTGCGGGTACACGAAGCCGCCGCGTTGCTTGGACTGAAGCCTGCGACCATCAGGGCTTGGCTGCTTAAAAGGAAGCTTCCCTGCGTCCGGTTGAGCGCACGGGCCGTCCGGCTGCGCCGGACTGATATCGAAAAGATCATTTCTCAAGGGCTTATCGCAGCACGGCAATGAGCGGGCGCGTGCCGGGGGAATTCAGACATGACGGGCGCTTCGCCGAAGTGTGACAGCCCATTTCAACTCATTTCGCCAGAGGACGGCCCGCAAGTTGGCCCAAGCCTTGCCATCCATCGTGGCACGGCGGTTTCCTACATCACAGATAATGAACCGCAGCGATGGACGGCGGCGCGTGTTGCAAAGGCTGTTCGCGCAAAAGCTACGCGGCCAGCTAAAGGTTGCAAGCGAAGCTGGAAATGTTACTGTCCTGCCCACGCGGACAAGAACCCCTCACTGTGGGTATCGGAAAAACCAAGCGGGCAGATACTTATTCATTGTTTTGCTGGTTGCCCGGTAGAAGCTGTTTTGGATGTTCTTAACTTGTCAAAATCTGATCTATTCCCGGACCGGACGGCAAGCCAGAAAGTTGTTTTCAGGTACAGCTACTATGATGAAAGCTATCACTTGCTGTACGAGAAGGTCAGATTAAGTCCTAAGGGATTCTATTGCCAAAAGCCGGACGGACGCGGTGGCTGGACCCGCAACCTAGAAGGAATCCGGCAAGTCTTGTATCGTTTGCCCGAAGTGTTGCGCGCCCGGCGGGTGATAATCTGCGAGGGGGAAAAGGATTGCCGGACACTGCGAAAATTGGAAAAGTTCTTGGGGCTTCCCTATATCGCCACAACGAGCGGTGGCGCTGAAACCTGGAGGCCAGAGTTTGCTGAATGGCTGACGGGGAAAGATGTTGTCGTGATCCCTGATAAAGACTTGGCCGGCAAAAAATTCCGGCGCAAGGTTGTACACTCCCTGCGGGACAGGGCGCGTTCCCTCAAAGTGATAACACTCCCAGTCCGAAAGGACGTGACGGCCTGGCTTGAGGCGGGTGATGGGCAAGACATGGAGGGCGCAGTCGAACAGTTGGAGCAGTTCATTTTAGAAGCTCCCGAACTGCGAAGAAGACGGGCTGGCGATTACGAGAAGGCTATCCTGGCTTTTCTTGACCGGAGAGGGGAGACGCTCAAAGACATTCGAGACCGAGTAAAAGGGAAAACCCGCGACGTGGACAAGGCATTAAGAAATTTGCTCGCACGCGGTGAAGTTCAAAGAAGCGGTGCTGGCGTGAGAAATTCGCCTTTCCTCTACTCGCTTCCACATAGTTCTTTTCCCAGACATACACATTCTTTACGTAACGTACTTCCAACGAGTGAGTGTGACAGCAATAAAACCCGCATGAATAGCGAGCCTATTCTTGTTCCCAACTTATCAAGTGCGGAATTTTTGAATGTAGAAAATGAAATCGGAAAACACACGTAAGCCACATCAACATTGGCTCCATTCTTGTTCCCTGCTTTCTGTGGTGAAAGATTCCACCGAGGGAACAAGTAATCACCGTTAGAAACAGCTTACAAGCCAGATGTTTTGGAGAGCCCAGCCCTCCCTTTGCGCGGGTCGTCCTGTAATGATGACTTCCGAACTTGGCTGGGTCGAGGGTAAGACGTAACCAACCTAACCCAAGGGCGGGCGGGCTCGTTTCGGCGGCTCCGCCCGCAAAGGCATCACTTCCATCGGCGGACGCCATTCTACCACACTCGCCCTTGTCCGCGATGCTGGCGTGACTGTGCGAACTTCGCTAAGCCCGCGAGCTTTAATGCATCTTGTCAGCGTGGTTTTTATTTTCCCCCACTCCATCGCAAGGTGTACAATTCCGACGTTCTTAAGAAAATCACGTTTGGGGGTGAGGCATGAAACCACGCATGAGAAAGCTCGTGGGGGCTTTCCCAGCAGTTGTTCTGACCGTTGCGCTGGCGCTCTTCAGCCCCGCGCGGGCACAGTCTCCCGCCGCTCATCCTGCCCCCAAGGCACAAGATTGGATTCAAGGAAGGTTTGTCCCGGTTGGCAAACCTAACTATAAAGGCGACGCGGAAGTTGTGACAATCCTTTGCTCGATCCGGGAATCCGAATGCCTGGAAGTGGACAGCGAGAGCATTTTCCCCCATGCTGAACAGGCTTGGATTCAAGAGTTCAAGGTCGTTAACTGGGACAAGGGCGGAATCATGGCTGCCGGTCGTTCGCTCGACCGTTGCACAGACGAAAGCTTGAAAATCCGCTTTGCGCCGCCTTCCGTAGTTCTAATCAACTCTCCTGTTTTGCCGATGACGCAGAGCTGCCGGAAATTTAACGACATTACGGATAAAATCGCGGGCAGAAAGGGTTTCACCCTAAAGGGCCAGATGGAGCAAGATATGCTCGTCCCTACACGAGGGCTCCTGCCATTCCAGGATACGGACCTTAAGTGAGAGGGGGGCACGTGTGCCTTCCGAGAGGGGAAGCAGTTGAGCGTGGCGGGTGGGAACGAGCCGTGAAAACTTCGGCTGCCTCAATCGTGATGTTTGGCAATGGCAAAAAGCATCGCGTCATCTGGCAGGCGCCATGAGCGGCCCCGCCAAGTCGCGGTGGCAGGCGCAACGACAAAAACGCTGGCAGAAGGCAGGGCTATGAACGCACCTATTCGCACTCCCGAAGAATTAGAGAAACGAATAGCCAAAAAGGAACGCAGGCGCAAATTGTGGTTTGACGCGCTTGCTGCGGCGTTGCTCGTTGCCGTCACTGGACTAGCACTTGGAGGCTCAAGATTTGCATGGGCTTTGGGTGTGGGCTTTGCAGCGGTTTATCTCGCTGAGGAAACTTGGATCAATCGATGGCGCAGCTTGAAGAGCAGGATCGAGGTTTTAGAGGAACGCGTAAGGGAGTTTGAGGACCAGCGGAGATAATGCCACTTCCAATGCAATAAGCCCCAGTTCCCAGACAGCGTCCTTTTTCTTACGCTCTTAATCCAAACGATCTTTCTAATTCGTCAAGAAGCCTGTCGAGTTCTGCTGTTTTCAATGTTGAGGATTTAGTCGATGGGGAACGTCTTTTTTCTGAGGGTAATTTCGTCAATCCAGCACGTCTTTTTTCTAATGACGGAATGCCTAAGCGCCCGACGCCTTCTTTATGCGCCCGGTCGTGCCAGTAATTGAGCTTGTTTACGATCCCCAGACGTTCATACCGTTGCGGCGAACTTTTCCGGCAACGGCTAACCGCGCAGGCCCACAACACCCGGTAATACCCCGGCCTGGACCGGACTTCCCATTTATGCTTTTCGAGAAGGTAGGAATAAATTGACTCCGCCTTTTCACGCTCCGCAGCGGTAAGCGTCAAGACCGCACGGCTTTTGTGATAATCAATCCATCTCCCAAACTTGACCTTGCGATATCGGTTCAGCCGGTCATGGCGGGGTTGCGGATGCCAATTCAGCGCCCACTCTTTCAACCGCTCCCGCTCCTCATCCGTCCGCGCCATGCCCCCAATCATACCCCAATCCCCTACATACTCCGCCCTATGCGATATCACTTTCCAAAATTCCAGTTCCATTATGTGGAAACCAGGCGGCCGCGATCACGTAGCCGCGTGAGCGAGGGCAGGCTCGGCCATCCGCTCGCCGGAGTCCTCTAACGGGCCGGGATGATTCCTGGAATGCGCCGCTCTGTGCGAAGTGAAGGCCGCCATTCGATTCCTGCGACGCAGGCAATACGATTCCATGTTTTCCGCACTGGCGATTGAACCTTGACCGCCAGCGGGCCTCTGCGGAGCCGTCCGCGAAGGGCCACGGTCAACCCTGCACGCGGGAGCGCATCGCGGTTGCGCCAATTGGGGCAGGTTTGACTGTGGTAGATTTTGTGGGGAGTCAACATCAAAAACCGCCGCAATCCGTCACAAACAGCAAAGGCGATTGAACTTCATGGAAGGCGCATAAATAGCGGCTAATCCCTGTCTATAGCAAAACATCATAATACTATCTTGTGCAACTGTTAACCGAAGGGTTGCAGGTTCGAGTCCTGCCCGAGGAGCCAATCTTTTCAGTGACTTACAATCTGCATCCTAGTAGACAATTCTTTGTACTGCCAAACCTGCTGCCAAGTCCACTTGGAAATAGGGGTATTTTGCCGGGCATTAACGCTTGGCACTCCTGCGCCGTGGCGCTTGCCCTTAGCATCCGGACAGCTTGTGGCTGTGAAACTGCTTCTGGTGTGACCAGCGGGCTATCGGCCGCCGGTACCGGCGGCCTGAATCGTCAAGGGCGGATTTGCTCTCCCATGACGCCTTGGGGCCTGGGATCGAACGACCAAAGCCATCGCGGTTCCAGCAACCAACCGCCGGAACCGCGAAGAAACTGCCGCCCATCTCCAAGCGGTGGCTGACATCGAGCCGGCAACGGTCTTTAAGGGATTCGGTACTTTTCGACCGCCTTCAAATCCACTTCAACGCCGAGCCCTGGTTTCTGCGGCACCTGCACGCGCCCGTCCCTTATTTCCAGCAACTCCACGATCAGGTCGTCCTCGCGAATCAGTTCGCCGAAGATGTCGCTCCGCAGCGTGCAGTTGCGGGCCGCGGCGCAGGCGTGAACATAGCTCGCCTCCAAAACGCCCAAGTCCACTTCACTGCCATGCCAACAAGGAATCCCGGCGGCCTCGGCAATGTCCGACAAGCGCGCGAAATTTGCGATCCCGCAGTTGAAATTGAAATAGTCGACCGCCTCAAGCTGAATCGCCCGAATCGCGTCCTGAATCATCTGTCCGAGTTCAATGTAAGGGAGCGCCACGTGGAGGGCGATGGGGATGTCCGTTTTCTCGCGCAGCAGCCGGTACCAGTTAAGGTTCCAGCGCGGCACGGGGTCTTCCAGGCATTCGACGTTTCCGACGGCTTCCAGTTGCCGGCTGAAACGCAGGACCTCCGCCGGCCGCTCAAACCGCGTGTTGGGGTCAAGAACCATGCGGAACGCTGGTCCGCATTCTTCGCGGATTCGCTCCGCCCAGGCGACCACATCGTCCTCAAGATTGCATTTGAACTTGATCCCCTTGAATCCTTTGTGATGGGCTTCCGCGGCCTTGCGAACGGCATCGGCGGCCGAGCGCCGGCCGGTCCAGTAATCAACCTCCACCCACTCGCGAAAAGCGCCTCCCAGCAATTGATAGGCAGGAACCCCGAGTTTTTTCCCCACCAGGTCAAAGATCGCCGCCTCAAAACCGTCATACTCGCGGGACCATGCAATCGGCAGGGCTCGCAAGTTCATTTTCATAGGGTCTTTGCCCACAAGGCCGGCAATGATCCCGTCAACCACCTGGGGGTTCACGCCCCGATAGCTCTCTCCCCAGCCTTCCAAGCCCTCATCGGTCTCGACGCGGTATAGGTATTTCCAAATCTCGTCAAACTGGACTTGCCAGGCCGGCTTTCCCTCCATCACCAGCATGTGCATCGGATCGCGGACCTCAGGGCTGTTGACCGTGTCCGCCCTGGCCGGAACAATCACCTTGATCTTTTCAATCGCTGTAATCCGCATAAATCCCTAATCCCGGCTGATTAATTGCGCCAAACAGCCTGCATCCACGGGGATTTCCGCCCCGGTGATGGCGCTCGCCTCGTCGCTGGCCAAAAAGGCTGCAAGGTGTCCGATGTCTTCAGGTTGAATGATGCGCGGAAGCGCCTGGTGGCGCTGTATATAGCTCTCCAGCCAGCTTTCCAGGTTGGGCGCAAAACGGGAAATAACCTCTCGTGTCTGCTTTCCGTCCACCAGGCCCGGGCAGATAGCGTTCGCCCGGATTCCGTCCGGACCATACTGCACGGCAATGCCACGGGTCAGGCCAACCACGCCTGCTTTCATCCCCGCGTAAATGCCGTAAAGGGGCATGGTGGCGTGAGCGTGGATGGAGGAGATGTTGACGATCGCTCCCTGCCGCTGCCGCTGCATGTGCGGAATTGCGTACTTGCAGCAGAGCCAAAGGCCGCGAAGATCGATTGCGGCAAGGCGGTCAAACTCCTCTTCGCTCGCCTCGGCCACCGGGCGGACCAATCCGACCCCCGCACTGTTGACCATGACATCGATCCGGCCGTGCTCTCGAACCACCCGCTCGACGACCGAGCAAACTTCCTCGGACTTGCTGACGTCGGCCCGCACAACCGCGGCTGCGCCTCCTGCGGCAACGATCTCGTCCCGCACTGCTTCAGCGGCCGCGAGGTCGATTTCCATGATTGAAACATAGGCTCCTTCGCGGGCGAGAACCCGCGAGATGCCTTGGCCAATCCCGCTGCCGCCGCCTCCGGTAACAATAGCGACCTTGCCTGTCAAACGTCCCATAGCCTGATTTCCCAGGGCAGAAGCCCATTGAAAGCAGCGCAACTGTTGCAGCCTTTTCGCGAGTCGTTCCCGGCACGTTCGGTTTCTGCCGTGGAAACTCACGCGAAACCGCGCGGCCGTGCCCATCCCCAAAAGCGCCTTATTCTAACATACGAGCGCGGCAGGATTGGTTTGGTGATCACGGCAAGCGCATAGATTACTCCAGCGCTTCAAAGCCTTCTCGAATCATCAACACAGCAATGATCAGCGCGGCTGCGGGGTCGGCCCACCACCATCCCAGCCAGGCATTAAGCGCTAATCCGGCAAGCAACGTCGCAGAAAAATACGAGCAGAAAAGGGTTTCCGCGCTGTCGGCGGAAAGCGCGCGGCTGCCCAGTGAACGCGCCAGGCGCCGCTTGGCAATCCCTAGCAAGGGCATAATAACAAGCGCAGCGACGGCAAGAATCATTCCAGTCAGACTGGCCTTGGGGACATGATGGAACCACAGGTCGCGTGCGGCTTCGACGCCCGTGTAAGCGCTGAGAAGAAAAAATGTTATCCCAACGATTTTCGCGGCGCGCCGGTCAGCCTTCTCTTCTTCCAGGCGTTGCTGTTTGAATCTCCACAGGAGAGCAAGGCCGGAAGCAATTTCCACTCCGCTATCAAGCCCAAAGGCAATCAAGGCGATGCTCTGGGCCATGATTCCCGCAGTGATGGACACGACGATCTCGGCCGTGTTCCAGGCTACGGTAAAGTATTCCAGCCGAATCGCCCGACGGCGCTTGAAACTCAACTCGCTCAGATCCTCAGGCATAACGCTTCTGAATCTAAATCATAGCGGCGGTGTTTAGCACGGGAAATATTCGCTGATTAAATTCGCGATCTTTCCGCTCATAAGAGCATCTCACCCTTCAGGGGCAAACCCACAAATCATGCAGGTGATTTCGGAGCGAGGAGAAACCCATGGAACCGAGAATTGAGCTTCAGAAGATTTCGCAGGATGCCTATAAAGCCATGCGCGGGCTGGAGGTTTACGTCCGGCAATCCAGCCTTGAGCCGGCCTTGCTGGAGCTGGTCCGGCTGCGAGCTTCTGAGATGAATGGATGCGCGTATTGCGTTGATATGCACACAAAAGACGCGCGGGCGGCGGGAGAGACGGAACAGCGGCTTTATGCCACGGGGGTTTGGAGAGAAACGCCTTTTTTCAGTGAGCGCGAGCGGGCGGCTTTGGCCTGGACTGAAGCCGTGACGGAAATCTCTCAAGGCCACGTTCCCGACGACGTTTATCAGGCGGCCCGGGAGCATTTCAGCGAGAAAGAGCTTATTGATTTGACCATGGCCGTTGTTGCGATCAACGGCTGGAACCGGCTGGCAATCAGTTTTCGCGCGGTGCCGGGTACTTACCAGCCACCAGGCAGAACCCGCCCGGCCGGGGAAAATAAATGATGCGGCCAGTCTTCATGCCAGCTCCAGGAAAAGGGCCGTGTACTGCGGCGGATTCCCGATCGCGACTCGTGTCTTTCCACCCTGCGTGGTCACGTCGAGGTTGCGCTCCCGCGGCCAAACGACGCGTGCGCCCTTCACCTTCAGTTTCCGCGGGTTTATCCGCAGAACCACGTTTGGGGCCGGCCGCGTTTCTCCATGCGTTGCCAGTGCCACCGTGTTCAGCACCTGCACCAGGATGAACCGCTTGCTCGCATCATAGAAAAACGTCCCGTGCACGTACTCCGAAAACGGTTCCGGTCTCAGCTCGGCGATCGCGTCCGGCACCAACTGTCGCATCACCGACGGAATCCAATCCTGAATCCAGTACGGGCGCCAGTTCATGGCCCAGAAAATCGGGACCCCCAGATATAAGGATTGTCCCTTGCCAAATTTGTTATACGCCACCGCTGTTCCTGCCGTCTCGGACCCGGGCGGCGGTGCACCCCAGTTGAACCACTCGTTCTTCTTCAGGTTTTGCACCATAAAGGGCAGCCGATACCTCATCACTTCCTCAGCCGTCGTCTTCTTCAGCCGCAGGAACGCCCCCGGCAGTCCCACCGTGTCCACACCCAGCATCTCCGCGAGCGGATGTCCTGCTGACTCGAAGTAGGTCGAGGTAAAATATTTCGACCGGATCTTGCCCTCCGCATCGTAGGCGTATTTCCGCTCTTCGGAGACATAGTCCACCCCAAAGACATCCGCCAGGGGAAAATTCGACCGCGGCCGCCGCTTCTCGTCCAGCAAGCCGCATTTATAACTGGCGATCAACGTTCCACCCTGCCTCACCCAATCTCGAATCACCTCCGCGTGGGCATCCGAGAGGACATCGACTTCGGGCAACACCAGCGTCTCAAACTCTCGAAGGGTTTCCCCTGTTAAACGGAATTCCGGCAGGCTTTCCACGGGCCGGCCTGAATACGTCAACGTTTCTAACGCCCCCAGCGTGGAGTGCCGAAAGTCCACCGGCCGTTTCAGTGCGTCAAGTTCCTCGCGAGTGGACGCGCTATACAGCATCGCCGTGCTGTACACCGGCTGAAGCCCGGGTCCCAGCAGGCAGTCCACATGGCGCACGTCAGCCCAGGTTTCCTTCGCCACCGCAAACCAGCGCTTGGAAAATCCCTCACCGTCCAGCCCGCTGATAATCGGGGCGTTCCCGACAAAAAAGGTTCTGGCGTTCTGGACGATTAGCGCGTTGGCTTCAACCCGAGAGAGGCCGCCGGGGAACCTATCCATATACCCCTCCCGCGTGAATACCCCTGCCTGGTAGTAGGGTCTGCCCCAGCCCCGCATCAGAATCGAACCAAGAGAAATGCCCGTCGGGCAATGCAGGGGTTCCACATAAATGAAGCTCACCTTTTGCATGATGTCGGCAGGAAAGGACTGCGGGCCCCCATTGAGCGAGATCAGGAGTTTGGGCCGGTGGCGGCGGGCGATGGCAATGATTTCGTCCAGCATATCCGTCATCGTGCGCTTCTGGTGCCAGCGATAGCGCCGTTCCCAGCCTTCGCGTGTTTCAAATCCTTCCCGATACGGGTCGCCCGGATGCTCCCGGTTCCATGCTTCTTCCGTGTGCTTGCAAAAACAGAAAGGGTTTCTTCCTCGGGAGTGATAGAGCACAAATTGGATTCCGAAAATATCCAGAAACAGCTCGTCCACGGCGTATTGCGAAAAAATCTCGTTCATCATTCCCAACACATATTGCCGATATGGGGTGTCCAGGCAAGCGATATTCCACCGGAGTTTCTGCTGTTCTCCCTTTTCATTCACCCAACCCCAGTCGGGATGGCGCAACACACACTGGTTGTTGAATTGCAAACTGTAGTAGCACACCGGCGAGATGCCATGCTTGCGGGCCAGAGATACTTCCCTGCCGAAAAGATCGTAGTCCAGATGGGGGTGCCGGACGGCAACGTCCGTATGGTAGTAGGCATAGCCCCAATGGCCTTGTGAATAGACCATCAGAGACTGAGCCCCCGAGTCTCGCGCCGCTTGGATTGCACCCTCCACGTTGATGTCGAAGGTCGCTTGGGGCGGCGTATGAAACTCCCACTCCATCATGCGATAGGCCTTGTTGGGAGGAATCATCCCCTGCTTGTTATACTCAGCTTGCAGCCGCACCCGGTCGGGGTAGGTTTCAGCTTCAGCAAGGGAGGCTGCTCCGGGCAGAGCGGCAACGCCTGCTCCGAAAGCGAGGGTCTGGATGAATCGCCGCCGGCCGGGGTTAGTGGTTCTGTTCTTCTGAAAAGGCTCCATGTTCCTGTTCCTTTCCCGCGGAATCACCCCCGCGGCGCCGCCTGGTTCGATCTAACGTTTTAGCTTTTCCTTTTCATGTGCTTTGGCGGCTGATGATAGGCAGCTTTCGCGATGGACTTCTGTACCTGTCAAACTTCTGCGGCCTCCTGCAATCCGCCAGGGCAAGTTGAGTTTGCCTTGCCATCCTCTGGCTTTTCGCGCTCTAACTGATTGGAACTCTGCGATAAGGCATGATCTCAACCGGCCCTGATAAACCCGAAGGCAGCGGCGCGGGGATCAACTTTTTCTCTTCCGGGAGCGGAAATCGCAAGGGTTGTGGCAGCCCGGAGTAGTCGGGTTCCGGTTGACCCAGGACCCGATTGATCAATAAATTGGTCACTTTAACGGCAATCCGATTTTTGCCCGCTTTAGCCCACGGACTGATGTCAAACCGGTAGGGAAGTTTCCAGCAAACGCCTGCCTCATTTCCATTGACCGTCACCTGGGCAATTTCCCGGACCTCCCCAAGATTCATCCAAAGGCCAGAGCCTTCGCCTACAGCCTCCCGTGGAAGGTCCACCTCGGCTTCGTAAGTTCCGTGTCCCGAGTAGAACTTGCATTGATCCAACTCCGTCCAGAACCTTAATTTATCCAGTCTTATCGGGGCATGTTCCGAGCCCAGAGCCAACGACCACGGCCCGGTGACAACGATGGGCGAGGCCGGCACTTTGACGTCAAACTCCCGCTTGCCGTTGCGGGTCACCGCGAAGTACTTGCCCGATCTTGAAACCCGGGCGGTCCAAACAAGCTTTGACTGGTCGTAGGCCAGGGAAGACGAGGGGAAATCGGTGCTAAGAATTGCCGGCCTTGCCTTGCTTCCGTCAAACGCCACCAGGATTGAACCGTACGGATCGAGCTCGAGGGGCACCCTCGTCCCAGAGTTGCTCGGGTCGAACTGCGGTGCATCCGATATATTTCCCGTCATGGGATCCCAAAGCTTTGGCGCGCCCATTCCATCGCGGAATCGTGTGGCAAAAGACTTCCTTTGAGATGATGTGTTCGTGATGAAGTAGATTTGCCGGCTACCCTCACGCCGGTGCGCAAAGGCTATGTCCGCATCGGCGTTTTCAAGCCCAAGCTGGGGGTTGAGCGAAGCGAGGACCTGACGCAGGCCCTCCTCCTCATCGGGGACAAAAATGCCCATGCCTCGACCACAGGCATGGCGGTGGATCGTTGTAAACGATTCGCCGCCGAAGATTTCAGCAGCAAGTTTCTGCACGCGAGCATGGCTCTCTGCGCGGTTCCGGACACCATAGGCGACGTTGGGCAGCCTGCGGGTCGCCACCAGCACGCCGCCCGAGCGGCAGAAGTCTCGGAGCTTCTCCAGGATCGGTAAAGAAACGCCGGTCAGGCTGGGCAGCACCACAATGCGATAAGCCACGTCGCCCAGTTCGAGCCGGCCATTGGACGTTCTCAAATCAGGCCGGAGAATGCTGCGGTCAAATCCGTCGAAACTGAACCCGCTGGTCAAGATGCTTTTGATCACCGGAGATTCAGATTCATAAGCCTTTGGCAACCCAAACTCCGGGACAGGCTTTTTGCCGGTGAGCCATGCTTCCACGGCCATGTTCAGGGTCAGGCCGTGTCCCAAGGGCTGGCCTGCCATCACGTCGTCTTCGGGCAGATACAGGCCGATATCGACAGCCGGTTTCCCCAGGCTCAGTGTATAGCTGACACGGCGCACATAGTCTGCGAGCAAATGGAAATACGGCCACCAAGTGTTGTTGTCATTCAACATCACTGAGGCGTAATATCCCCATCCGGGAATTCCAGCGGCGGGTGGGGAGTACGCATAACCGTGGGCGACCAGTTTGTTGATTCCGCAAATAAAATGGAGATCAGAGCCGACCTTGAGGTCTTCGAGCGTGGCCACATAGCGCGGATAACGAAGCCACGTATAGGCCTCAGCCGATGTCACGCTCCTGCCCAGCTGGTGTGCCGCGGAGCTTGCCCACCGAGATGGCGTGAAGACCTTCCAGTTGTAGCCTTCCCCCATCGGATAGTCCACGCCGGAATAGCTGGCAAGGTCAACGGGGGGCGTGCCGTAAGATTCCGATTGAAATCCAACGCCGTTGTCGTAACACCACTCCTGCAAGACATGAAGGTAATGATCAAAGGCCAGATCACTCACGGTTCGCCAATAGTCGTGCCGGACGTCTGCCGTAAGGGGCCCGATATCGGAGACCAGAGCAGGCAAATACGGTCTCAGGTCATAGCCTCTGCGTTTGGAGAATTCATCGAGAAAGCCTGGCGTCCACTCCTCACCGTGAACTTCAAGGCTGTCGGAGTGCAGGGCTCGCGCCTTCCCTCGTATCGAAGGGAGAAGCTTGGCGGCCACCGAGTCAAGATAGGTCCGTACGGCTTTTCGGTTGAGGTGATCCAGGACAAGCCCCTCGCCGCCCAAGGCGGCTCGCTTGACTTTCATTCCGGTGGGGCTTTGGATGAAGGCCATGAGCGTGCCGCGCTCGAACTCCGGTGGAGCGTTCACCACGGCAGAGCCCTTAACGCTCTCAGTCATGTCCAAGGCTTCTGCTATATTGATGTGTTTTTCATCATTTTTGACAAGCCAAGCTGCCTCTAACTTTTCGTGCGGCCTCAATGGCGAGGGCTTTGCGAAGCCACTCTGGTTGACCGGTATGATTTCGACGCGCAGGCGCTGGGCGCTTAGCTCGGGAGTGATCGACGGCCCGCCGTAAGGCCAGCCCGTGCCCATCAACATGTCGATGGCAATTCCCAGTTCCTTCGCCTTCCCAGTTGTGAATCCAACCACATCGAGAAACTCTGGAGACAGGTAACGTAAGTTTCGAATTCCTTTTGCCGGATCGTCGGGGCTGATCGGGTAAATGGGGAAGATGAGGACATACCCGATCTCCGCACGCCGCATCACCTCGAGTTCGCGTGCCACCTCGGCTTTGGTTACGGCGGGACCAAACCACCACCAATACACGCCGATTCTGTGTTGGGCCGGAGGGTTGGCAAACTTCTGCTCCCAGGCCTTGGCGGTTTGCAGCCTTGTTGAGGTGGGAGCATCCAGTTGTGCCCCATCGGTGGGTTGAGGGGCAGACCACGCTGAGGAGAGGGTCATTCCGCCTGCAAGGGATTGCAGAAGGAATTCGCGCCGCGTGTAATGGCTATTGGTCTCTCTCCCCACTTTCGCCATACAGCCCCCTTAAAGCAAATCTCGGCTCTTCGACTGGCTTTCGCCGTGGCAATCCAGCTTAGCCGCTGAGCGGATCTCATCGCATGTTCGATAGGGTGGCAGCCCTCGCTTGTTCAGGCGCTTGCGCCGAAACGTTGGGGAACTTATATATTCTGATGAACTGCTCTTAAGAACACTGCTCCATATCCCCCGGCAAAGCCGGGGGCCTGCTTCGATACTCTAGCGGACCGGGTTCGGAAAACTAAGAAGGTCGACTCGAACGTGGCCTTTTTCCCGAATTTTCGACACGGTGTAAATCATTCCGTTGCGGCCAATTGCCATGGATTCAGCAAAGAACGGCCGTTGACCGTTTTTCAATTGCAACACGCCCCAATCCACGCGCTTCCCGGACAGAATGTCGTAGGTAACCAGATGAATGTTCTCATCCGACGGGTCGGCCGGGGCTTTTGCGGGCGAACCCGTCAGCAAATAGATGGTGTGGCCATCGGGCCCCAGTTTTAAGCCCAAGTACCCATATTTAAACCGGTCAAACATGCCGCTCGCGCGCGAGGCGTCAGAAGCCAGGCGGGTGAGAACATCGACGGTCTCTTTTTGAGGATTGAAGCGGAACAAGTAGCCGGATCTTCCGTTTTGAGCGTAAATGGCCTTTTGGGGAGCGTACCAGAACGCCTGGCGCCAGTTGTAGCCCATGGTGCCCGGCTGGCTGGGATTAATACACCCAAATACGTCTTTCCTGAGATTGCAGCCCTGGACGGTTTCGAGTGAATCCGTATCGTAGTGATAATGCAAGATTCTTCCCCCCGCGGTCGTAAAATATACGGAGCCGTCGAGGGGATCCACAACGAGAATGCGGCATATCACGCGGAAGGTGGAACCGGCAATGCCCTTTTCCCCTCCTTTGGTTACAGGCCCAAAATTCCGGAGTTTGTGCGTCTGCAGGTCGTAGCGGAGAAACAGACCCGAGGGCCAGGTCAGCCCGTACAAGCGCTTTCGCTGGGTATCCATGGCAAAGGAGATGATCCCTTCACCCGCGGGGGCTTTCGCAATATCCTCGAATTTCCCCGTTTGGAGATCGTAAGAAAGGAAGTGGCCTCCAGGGTAGGGCTTATACCCCGGCGGCGGCGTGCCGATGATTTCCTTGCCCTTTTTAGTCGAGGGATTGTAATAGCCCACGTGGGTGGCAAAATAAAGCTTTCCCTGGAATTCCACAAAAAGGCTGTGGCCCTTCCCTTGTGGAACCGCATGGAGTCCCTTTTCACCCGCAGCTTCGGTTAAGTCCCCAACGTGCTGAATTTTTCCCGTCGCGGGATCGAGCGCGTACATTTGGGCGCCGACATCCGGAGATCCTGAAGCGAGGACGTAGTAGACCTTGCCGTTGCTCGCCTGAAAGCAGGCGTTGTAGTTATCGTCGGCGTGGCTGAAGCCGGAATCATAAAAATGGGCGTGCAGAATGCCGGGAGTCGTTGGGATTTGTTGGGTCTTTTGCGGGCCGCCGGTTTTGCAGCCTGCCATCAAGAACGATGTAATAACCAAAAAGCTTGCGAGCGCCAACCGCTTCTTCATACTGCCTCCAAAAAGATGAGTGTCTTCTTGAGTGGCAAAAAACTCAAGCCCAAATGCGGGAGGCCATACCTACGTCTTATTCCTGTTTATCAACCCCGCAATTCGAACTTCCCGGCCCCAGGATATCCATCCCTCGAATGGCGGCGATGGCCAGAGCGAAGTTTTGCGCCAGTTTCAGTGAGAGAGTTTACATCATCGCCCGCGGTGTGTGGAACTTGATTTGTCCTGCCGGAGGGTTGGAAGCCGCCGACGCCTGCGGCCGGCCGGTTCAGCAAGGCCCTTCGATGTTTGGGTGCGGATAGAACGCCAAGCTACGCTGGCAAACTGCTCTGGGGTTGATTCATAGGACTGAAAGACGGTCCCTTGAAGTACATCAAGATCAAGTCTGCCCGCCGCTGGACGCCAAACTTGGCCAGAAGATTCGAAACGTGGAACTTAGCGGTCCGTTCCGAAATATTCAACTGCCCCGCAATTTCTTTATTTGAAAGGTTTTCCAGCACAGCCTGGAGGACTTCCCTTTCACGGCGGCTTAAGCCTGCCGGGCCGCTGATCATCTGCCGGTTGCGTGTACTGGGAAGAATGGAGTCGACGAAACGGGCAAGCAAAACCCGGGAAACCCAGAAACTGCCTTCGAATAAGGCCCCAACCGCTCGTGGCAGGTTTGCGCGGGCCTCGGTGTAAGTCAGCAGCCCCTTGGCTCCCGCACGGAGCAGCGGAAAGGCGTTGGATTCATCAAACCGTTCCCCCAAGGCAATGACGCGCGCCTCAGAATACTTGTCGATAATTTCCGAGATCATCATCGTGGCCGGAGTGGTCGTGTAAGCGTCCACAATGTACAGCGGGCATTGGGGCAAGCTAAGCTCGCGGAGCTGCGAGGCAACGGGCGAATCAAAATGGGTGGGTTTTACGTGGAGCGAGAACTTGGCGAGCAAAGCAGTGAATTCGCTTAGCACCAAAGGGTGAGGAGAAAGGAGACAGACCGTCATGCCCTTCTTCTGCAACTTAGCAAGCGGACCAGGACTTAAGAGGGTGGTTTCTGCCATGACGCCTCCTAGGTTACCATGTAGTATATGATCATGTCAACAACCTCATCCCCCCCTCTATTTGTTTGAGTGTTCTATTCCTGCTTCTCACTTAACCCTTAGGGACAGGTCCATCACTGCACTTGACCATGGCCTTTCGACCAAGGGGTACTGGCGCCAAACTGAATTAGTGTACAGGTATGCGTCCAACTTAGCAATAGGCTCGTTATGTATGGACCAGCAATGAGATAATGGGGCTTTTGCTGCCGGGAGTTGGAAAGCGCCTTGGCGTAAACCTTGCCAAGGCCTTTTCCCGGCTGAGGGAATGGGGCACAACTCCAGGAAGGGGTGTGGTTATGACAGCAGAAGCGCAACGGCTTGCGGAATCGCGCCAGCGTGAAGGCCACTGGAAACGCTGGGGACCGTACCTGGCTGAAAGGCAATGGGGAACGGTGCGCGAGGATTACAGCCCCGATGGAACGGCATGGGAATATCTATCTCACGACCACGCCCGCAGCCGCGCTTTCCGCTGGGGCGAAGACGGCATTGCGGGCATTTGCGACCGCCATCAATACATCTGTTTTGCTCTGGCACTGTGGAACGGGCGCGATCCCATCCTGAAAGAGCGATTGTTCGGCCTGACGGGGAATGAAGGCAATCACGGCGAGGACGTTAAGGAATATTACTTTTATTTGGATTCAACTCCCACCCACTCCTACATGAAATACTTGTACAAGTATCCCCAGGCGGAGTTTCCATACAGCCGTTTAGTAGAGGAAAACCGCAGGCGAGGCCGCGAAAGCCCTGAATTTGAGCTGCTGGACACCGGCGTTTTTGACCAGGACCGCTATTTCGACGTGTTCGTTGAATACGCCAAGGCGACCGAGGAAGATATTTTGGTTCGCATCACGGCATGGAATCGGGGGCCCGAAACGGCGGAATTGCACCTGCTGCCGACGCTCTGGTTCCGCAACCGCTGGTCATGGGGGCGCGGAGACCGGCAACCCAAGGCAACCAAGGCAGAAAGCCTCAACGGCGTCACAGTCGTAAAGGCCGAGCATGAATACTATGGGGCCCGCTGGCTGGTTGCAGACGGAACTCCGGAGCTTCTTTTCACTGAGAACGAAACCAACTTTGAGCGGCTGTTCGGAACAAAGAACCGGTCAGCCGGGGTGAAGGACGGAATTAGCGAGGCAATCATTCATGGCCGGCGGGACGGCGTCAACTCTACCGCGGGGACAAAGGTTGCAGCGCATCACCGCCTGCAGGTTCCAGCAGGCAAAAGCGTTGAGTTGCGATTGCGGTTCACCAACCAGAAACCTGTGCCCGGGATGCTGGAGGCGGCTTTCGACCAAGTCTTCTCCCAGCGCGTCGCCGAGGCTAAAGAGTTTTACCAGACGATCATTCCGGAGAGCCTTTCGGCGGACGGCAAGAACGTGATGCGCCAGGCGTTTGCCGGAATGCTCTGGAGCAAGCAGTTTTACCATTACGATGTGCGAACCTGGCTGGAGGGCGACCCCGCCTATCCGCCGCCTCCGCCGGAGCGCTGGCAGGGGCGCAATCGCGAGTGGGTTCATCTTTACAATAATGACGTCATCTCCATGCCCGACAAGTGGGAGTATCCCTGGTTCGCCGCCTGGGACCTTGCCTTCCACACCGTCACCCTGGCACTGGTTGATCCGGACTTCGCCAAGGAACAGCTCATCTTGCTGCTACGTGAATGGTATATGCACCCGAACGGTGAACTCCCGGCGTATGAGTGGGCCTTCGGCGACGTCAATCCGCCCGTCCACGCCTGGGCGGCGTGGCGGGTTTACAAAATCGAGAAGAAGCGCCGCGGCCAGGCGGACCGCAACTTTCTCGAAAGGGTTTTCCATAAACTGCTGCTGTACTTCACCTGGTGGGTCAACCGAAAAGACCCGCAAGGGAACAACGTCTTCGAAGGAGGCTTCCTGGGGCTCGATAACATCGGCATCTTTGACCGCTCCAAGCCCCTGCCGATGGGCGGCTCCATCGAGCAATCCGACGGCACAAGCTGGATGGCGATGTTCTGCCTCAACATGCTGGTGATCGCCTTCGAGCTGGCCAAAGAGGACCCGGCTTATGAAGACGTGGCAAGCAAGTTTTTCGAGCACTTCGTCTATATCGCGGACGCTATGAACAACCGCGGCGGCAAGGGGATTGCCCTTTGGGACGAAGAAGACGGTTTTTACTACGATGTTCTCCACCTGCCGGACGCAAGCCATCTCTTCATGCGAGTGCGGTCGACGGTGGGCTTGATTCCGCTCTTCGCCGTCCAGTCGCTCGAGCCGGAAATCGTGGACCGTTTCCCCGGCTTCAAGCGAAGGATGCAATGGTTTATCGACAACCATCCCAACACTCTCAACCTGATCGACACGAGCCAAAGCTCTGACCGCGGCGTGCGCCGGCTCCTCGCCATCCCCACTCGCCAGCGGATCTTGCGAGTGCTGAAGTATATGCTGGATGAAAATGAATTTTTCTCGCCCTTCGGAATTCGCGCTCTCTCCAAGTATCACCAACAGCATCCCTACGTTCTGAGTCTCGATGGAAACACGCATTCGGTGGACTACGAACCGGCTGAATCCACCACCGGGCTGTTCGGCGGCAATTCCAACTGGCGAGGCCCGGTTTGGTTTCCGGTAAACTTTCTTTTGATCGAATCGCTGCAAAAATACCATCATTACTTCGGGGACCAGCTCAAAGTGGAGTGCCCCACAGGATCGGGCAAGATGCTGACGCTTTGGGAAGTGGCCGCCGAGATATCCCGGCGCCTAAGCCGGATCTTCCTCCAGGATGCAAGCGGGCGGCGTCCGGTTTACGGAGGAACCGCAACGTTCCAGACCAATCCGCACTGGCGAGACCTCATCCTGTTTTACGAATACTTCCATGGCGACAACGGGGCGGGAATCGGCGCCAGCCATCAGACCGGCTGGACGGGACTGGTGGCCAAACTGCTCCAGCAGAGCGGGGCGGGCTGCTGAAACTTTTTCATCAAGGGAGCGCATAGTTGGCGGATGCGGTCAGAGACATCCCATCACAACTTGTTGACCCTCCATTCGTGAGTTTCGGCCGGGAAATCTGCGGCGACCTCGCAATCAGCGAAACGCGCGAGTGGCTGGTGACGAACGGCATCGGCGGATTTGCGTCCGGCACCGTGGGCGGACACCTTACCCGGCGCTTTCACGGATTGCTGATCGCCGCCCTGCATCCTCCGTTGGGACGCACGCTGCTGGTGTCGAAGTTCGACGAAATCGCCGGCTACGACGGGAAGACCTATTCCCTCGCTACCAATCGCTGGCAAGGCGGCGCGATCGATCCTGACGGCTACCGGCAAATTGAAGCCTTTCACCTTGCAGGAACAAGCCCGGTTTGGACTTATGCGTTGGCGGACGCGCGCCTTTCAAAAACCATCTGGATGGAAGACGGCGCAAACACCACATACGTTCGATACAAACTGGAATCGGCCAGCAGCAGATTGAAATTGCAGATCAAAGCTCTGGTCAATTACCGCGATTTCTACTGCCTGACCCAGGCGGGCAACTGGCAGATGGATATCAGCCGCGTGGAAAACAGCCTGCGGGTGCTGGCTTTCGAGGGCGCAGTGCCGTTCTATCTGCTGAGTTCGGCCGGAAGCTTCAATCCCTGCCAGGAATGGTATCGGGGCTATGAGCTGGCAAACGAGCGCTATCGCGGACTCGACCATCAAGAGGATCACCTGCATGCGGGAACCTGGGCGGCCGACCTTGGCCCGGGAGACGCTGTAACCATCATCGCCAGCGTTGACCCGCGCGCCAGCGTCGATCCCGAAGCGGCCTGGCACGCCCACGCTGAGCGGGAAAGCTCGCTCCTCGCACGGTTTCAGAGCGCACATCCGGAAAGCGTGATTCCTCCCTGGGCAGAGCAGCTTGCACTTGCCGCCGACCAATTCATCGTGGACCGCACGTTGCCAAACAGTTCGAAAACCAGCACAGTGATTGCCGGTTACCACTGGTTCGGCGACTGGGGCCGTGACACCATGGTGGCGCTGCCCGGTCTGGCGCTTGCCACAGGCCGGCGTGAAATCGCCCGGAACGTTCTGCTGGCCTGGGCCGGCTATGCGAACCAGGGAATGCTGCCCAACCGGTTTCCTGAATCGGGCGAGAAGCCTGAATACAACACCGTCGATGCCGCCCTCTGGTATTTTCAGGCCGTGCGCGAATATTGGGCCAGGACGCATGATGCGGAATTTCTACAATTTGTCTTCCCCACGCTGGAAGAGATTGTCCGCTGGTACCGGCAGGGAACGCGCTACAACATCCACGTCGATCCGGCTGATGGATTGCTCTACGCCGGCGAACCGGGCGTGCAGCTAACCTGGATGGACGCCAAGGTGGGAGACTGGGTGGTGACGCCTCGGATGGGCAAACCCGTGGAGGTCAACGCGCTGTGGCTGAATGCTCTCACCGCCATGAAGGAATTTGCGGCGGAACTCAAAAGCCCTGCCGAAGACCTGGACCGATCTGCTCAGCAAGCCATGCAAAGTTTTGAGCGTTTCTGGAATGGCGCCTCAGGTTGCTGCTTCGATGTGCTGGACGGCCCCGAGGGAAACGACGCTTCCCTAAGGCCCAATCAGATTTTTGCAGTGGCGCTGCCAGTGTGCCCGTTTGAGTTGGAGCGGCAGCGGGCTATCGTGCAAACTGTGGCCCGCCGATTGCTCACCTCGCACGGCTTGCGGAGTTTGGCGCCAAGTGATCCCCAATACTGCGGAGCATACGGCGGGGACCAACGTCAGCGCGACGGCGCGTACCATCAGGGAACTGTATGGGGATGGTTACTTGGACCTTTTGTGCTGGCCCACTTGCGGGCTTGGAACGATCCTGCGGCCGCGGCGGGCTATCTGGAACCCATGATTCACCAACTGCAAACCCACGGCCTTGGCACCGCCAGCGAAATTTTTGATGGCGACGCGCCTTTCACGCCCCGCGGATGCATCGCGCAAGCCTGGACGGTAGCGGAACTTCTGCGCGCCTGGGAAAAAATCGCAACCCTCCCTCAAGCGCCCGCGCGCTGACCTGGAGGAATTCCCGGCGGAAGACGGGAAACCCGCTTTCAGGTCCCGAGCGGTCTTGAACAAACGGCGTGTAACAAACGTGGCGCTACGCTGAGGGTGGCTTAGGAACTGGCGGAGGTAGTTCGCGAGCTTTGACCTCCGATTGGAAGGCGGCTTTTCTGTGGCTTCCGTCGCAAAAAGGCTTGTTTTCCGAATGCCCGCATCGGCACAGGCCGATGACCGTGCGGCCTGCAAGGCCAAAAACTGCGCCTTCGGAATCGCAGATTTCAAAATCGCCCTCGATCCGCAAAGAGCCGTTGTTACGAACAGTAATTTTCGCTGCTGCCAAGAGATCCTCCCACCCTTTAGGAATTTTAATGCCGACCTTTTCGGCTGTCCCGCCCCAGAACCTTATCGCAATCAATTGAGACCCGGACTCATCCTAAAATGGTTGGATAAGTACCATGACCAGGATCCCGATAAACACCAGTGCGATTGCGCCGTGCAAAACCATGCATTGCTTACGCTGGAGTTTCAAGCGGCCCGCCCTGAACGCCTGCATCCGCCTGTACGTCATAAAGTCCAGCACCACCAAGACAGCCACCAGGATCAACTTCACCCGCAGCCACGGCGCCTCAACGTAATAATGCGGATTGGTCGTCATCATAACCAGGCCGGAAAGGATGACGATCGCCGCACCCGGATGAGCGATCCCCTTAAACAGGCTGGCTTCCAGGCGGCCAAACGCTTCATGAGCCTCTTCCGAGGAAGCTTCTGTATCCGCCGCCAGCACGTGAGTTATGATCAGCAGGCCGCCCAGCCAGAACACAATACCCAAGATGTGAAAAACCAGCGCCCAATCCAGTAGGTTATTCATCGTTTTTTCGCCTCAGCGCGTTGATTCAGGGATTTGAAACCGTTTGACAACACCTTGGCGCCCGGCCCGCCAAGTCCCGGCAAAACACCCCTATTGAAACACAAAATCGCCCTTTGCGCGAAATGAATAACGAACATCGCTTTCAGAAGTTTGGAATTTTAGGATCAACTGGATCTCTCAAACCTGGCCCGTGCTCTCTCGATGGATTTCAGGCTGAAGGATAAAGGTGGTAAAGCATCCAGTAGACGATGACCCCTGTAACGGAGACGTAAAGCCAAATCGGCAGAGTCCAGCGCGCGATTTGCTTGTGGAGGGCAAAGCGCTGCCGCCAGGCGCGATAAAGCGTCATCAAAGCCAGAGGAACAATCACCACCGCCAAAACCGTATGCGTGCCCAAGAGTCCCAGGTAAAAAGTCCGGATGGCGCCGCGCCCCTGGAAATAGACGATGCCACGCAAAAAGTGGTCCGTCAAATAGAAGACCAGGAACAGCATGGATGTGCCAAAGGCTGTGAGCATACACGTCTTATGAGCGCGAATCTGCTTTTTGCGGATCAGAACGTAACCCGTGGACAGAAGGAATGCGCTCACGGCGTTCAGGCAGGCTTCAATGGCAGGAAAGTGAGAAAGCATAAATCCCGGGACGCGTTTCCGGCGCGCGCAAAGACCGCTGGGCCAAGAGGGGTAGGATAAGAACCGAGCCGAGACACGCCCTGGTCTGCCCGCCTACAGTGAGCCTTTGTCAAACATCAACAAGCTGAAAATCAGGGGGAGGTAGATGACCGAAGCCAGCACCAAACGTCGCGCCAGTGCGTTTGTGCGGCTCCTGGCCAGGCGCGCTCCATGCAACAGAAAGAACCCCCCAAGCGCCACGGCCCCCAGCAAATAGATCATACCCGCCTGCCCCGTCAGGGTTGGAACCATGCTCACCAAGACCAGAGCCCCAAGGAAAATAATGATTTGGCGGCTCGTCACCCGCCCCTCCAGATCCTCGGGAGGCAACATCCGCAGCCCTGCCCGGGAGTAATCTTCCCGGTACATCCAGGCAATCGCCAGAAAGTGAGGGAACTGCCACAAGAACAGGATGGCGTAAAGAACCAGGGATTCCGCGTTTAAGCTGCCGCGCGCCGCCGCCCAGCCAATCAAGGGCGGCATCGCGCCAGGAAAAGCGCCAATCAGCGTGCAAAGGGCCGTCTTCTTCTTGAGCGGAGTGTAAATCAGCAGGTACGTTGCAAGGGTCAGGAGCGCCAGAATGCTGGCCAGCGGGTTCGCTTCAAACCAAAGGAGCGCCCCTCCGCCGATGGAAAGTAAAATCCCAAAAACCAGGGCCTCGGAGGGATAGAGACGTCCCGCAGGCAAAGGCCGGCGTGCGGTTCGCCGCATGGAGCAGTCGGAGGTGCGCTCCATATATTGATTCAGCGTTCCGGTTCCGCTCGCCACCAGCAAAGTTCCCAACAGCGCGCTAAGCAGCAAAGTGACGTTCAAAGGACCGCGCTGGGCAAGATAAAATCCCGCCAAAGTGCTCATCACAACCAACAGGTTGACTTCCGGCTTGGTCAGGACCCAATAGTCCCGCAGCCTCCTGACGGCGGCCTGGCGCAAACTGTTGTGAATAACCCCTGAGATGGTAGATTCCTTCATATTCTCTACTGCCTCGCCCTTGCCCTGCATGCCCATTTTATTGGGCATGCCGCCAGGAAATCACCAAAGCCCTTCCGCCGGGTTCCGGCGCCTAACGGCGACCGAACCCTCATTGCCCCCCAACAGAGCAGCTTAGCATTCGGGAGGCAAACAAACAGTTCGCGGTGAAAAACAGAGCAGCCGGGATCGAGTGAATCAGAATTCCGCGCCGAAAGCCCTCAGAGCGCCGCGTCTGGACAGCCACTGGGAGAGCGGAACGTTGGCCCCATACAACGATCAAGCCTGCTAACAAGCCCCCGCCATCAACAGGCAATGAAATTTTTTATTCTACCACTTTTGGGACGTCTTGGGTGCCTCTTCTTAGCAAAACGTCCGTTACAGCCTGGCCAGGGGTTGCCGCCATGGCCGGCATGGGGGTTTGCAGAGGCGCTTTTCCTTAAAGCGTGGAACTGCCGGAAGAGTTTCAGCTCAGGTTAAAGCTTCACCTTCAGCAGGATTAAAATATAAATCCACAAGACGTCCATAAAATGCCAGTAAATGGCCGTTATCTGCACGGCGATGCGTTTGGAGGGATTTGCGATAATTTTTCGGGATCGCAGCACCAGGTAAAACAAAGCGAGGATCCCCCCCAGCAGGTGGATTCCGTGCGCCGCCGTGAGCACGTAGAAGAAGGAGCTGCTGGGGTTCGTTGTGACGTAGATTCCGTGCGCAGCAAGTTCCCTCCAGGCGAAAAACTGGCAGGCAATGAAGGTGATTCCCAGCGCCGTCGTTGCATACAACCATCCGATAAATCGTTTTCCCGCCTCCATGCGGAGGGCCCTTCGCGAAAGCTCCAGCGTCAGGCTACTCAAGACCAGCACCAGGGTGTTGAAATAGAGGATGGACGGAATTTGGGCATGCACCCATTCAGCCGAGCTCTCCGCGCGCACCAGCATGGCGGCTGTCAGCGCCAGGAACAACACGGAGATCGAGACAATCCCCACCCAAATCGCAATGCGATAGGCTCCCGGGGGAAGCGACCCGTTCGACGGCTGGCGACCGACGTCTCCGTCCGAACCGCCCGGACCATGGTTACCTTTTCCTGGCGGAGGAGAGCCCCCGTTCCCACGTTTTGTTGCTGGTGCTGTTACAACCGTAGAGTCCATGCCGTTGCCTCTTCGCACTAGACTAACACGCTTGGCGGCATTGTTGGAGTCTGTTGAATAAAACATATTGGGGAAAACAGGGCCAGGGCGAGGGCATTGGAGCGGTCCGATATATTATAATAAACACAATACTATATATATCATTATATATATTAATAAGATAATCTCTTGAGAAGCCATGACTTCCTCCGCGGGGATCGGGTCTTGCGGTGCGAGGACGGGAATCCGCGCGGCTCCGCCTTCGCCGGGATACGTTCCAAGGTTTCACGTGGAACATGGCCTGAACTCGCCTGCCCGCCATTTGTTGGCGACGGAACTCCAGCTCTTCTCTTCTTTTTATTGATTGTTTACGGGCGGGACTCTAAAATATCCTGGCATGTTGTCCAATCACGCAGTGCACGAATTGCTGGAACCCTACGGACTTGATCTTTCAGATGACCAAGTTGAAAAAGTTCTGATCTACCTCAACCTGCTGCTGCGTTGGAATAAGAAGATCAACCTCACGGCCATCCGCACTCCCGAGGAGTGCATAACCAGGCACTTTGCGGAGAGCTTCCTTCTTTCCAAAACTATTCCATTGGCCGGAAGTTTGATGGATGTCGGAAGCGGGGCGGGATTTCCAGGCTTGGCTCTAAAGATTCTCTCTCCCAAAATGACAGTATTGTTGCTTGAGCCTGTTGGCAAAAAGCGCGCCTTTCTCAAAGAGGTCGTTAATGTATGCGGGTTAGGATCGATCAGCGCCGTAGGAGCCACAATCCAGGATTTCTCGCGTCAACATGCGTCCGAGCCGTTTGATGTTGTTACGATTCGAGCAGTTGGAAAACTCACCGACTTGATACCACGGGCAATCGATTGCCTTAAGGCGTCCGGACACCTCTGCCTTTGGATTGGAAGCGATCAAGCAGAGGATATTCTCGGCAGCGAACTGCAAGTCCAGTGGAAGGATCCGATTTCTATACCCTTCACCCTGAAAAGGCAGATTCTCGTTGGAACAAAGCTTTATATTTCATAATGTTATCGCCATTTTCAAGGAGTGATTAGGGCCGGGCAAGGCAATTCCAATCTGACGTTTCACGTGAAACATTCCTTTTCATCTTGCCTAATGTCCCCAGGTCTGGTAGTTTCGGTTGCTCATAGGAAGGGATCGCAACAATGGGACGGGTTATTGCCATAGCGAACCAGAAGGGTGGCGTTGGGAAGACAACCACGGCCATTAACCTTTCAGCAGCCCTTGCCACCCATGACATGTGGACGCTCGTCATCGACTGCGATCCTCAAGGCAATACAACAAGTGGGTTTGGTTTCCCCAAGGACCCCGCGCGCCGCTCCCTTTACCACTCCCTTATCCTGGATGCTTCCCTCGAAGAACTCATCCTTCCCGGTCCAGTTGAGGGACTTCATTTAATTCCCGCTGACAAGAACCTGGTGGGCGCTAATGTCGAGATGGTCTCAAGGACCGAAAGAGAGCAAGTCCTAAGGAAAAAGCTGGATCCCCTTCGCGAAAAGTTCAATTATATTATCCTTGACTGCCCTCCCGCTCTCGATTTGCTTACCCTTAATGCTCTTGTGGCCGCAGACTCCGTCCTCGTCCCCATGCAGTGTGAATATTTTGCTCTGGAAGGCGTTTCGGAGCTTTTGGATACGCTGATCCGCGTCCGCCGAGCTCACAACCCCAAGCTCGCCATTGAGGGCATTCTCCTCACCATGTATGACGAGCGGACGAACCTGTCCCACCAGGTCCGCGACGACCTCAAGGACTTTTTTGGAGACCAGGTCTTCAACACCATGATTCCCAGGAACGTTCGCCTGGCAGAGGCCCCAAGCCACGGTAAACCTGTCATTATCTACGACCCGGAATGCCGCGGATCAGAAAGCTATCTGCAACTTTCCAAGGAGGTTATCAGCCATGACCAGAAAGGCATTGGGACGCGGGATTAACGCCCTCCTTCGAGAAACGGATACGCAAACGGATGCTCCGGCTGCCTTCAACGGACTGGCGCAAATCCCAATCACGCTTATCGACCCAAACCCTTTCCAGCCTCGCACCGAGCTTTCAGAAGCCGGCTTAGAAGATCTCACCAACTCGATTCGGGCGACAGGCATCCTTCAGCCAATTCTCATCCGTCCCGCTGGCGATCGTTATCAATTGGTTGCCGGTGAAAGACGATGGCGTGCCGCCACCCGGGCAGGCATCGAAACCATTCCGGCGGTCGTCCGAAATATAGCGGACGACGAGGCGCTCGAATTGGCTCTTACCGAAAACTTAATGAGGGAGCAGCTCAATCCCCTCGAAGTCGCCCATGCTTACGACCAGCTCCAGAAAAGGTTCAACCTTACTCACGAGCAGATTGCGGAGCGTCTGGGAGTCAATCGGTCCACCGTCACCAATTCCCTGCGGCTGCTTGGCCTGGCCCCGGAAGTTCAGAAGCTGCTGGCGGAAGGCAAGATTTCAGCAGGCCACGCGCGCGCGCTCGCGGCCGTAACCCCTCCCGACGCCCAGAAGAAGCTTGCCCGCCTGATCATTGAAAAAGATTTTTCGGTCCGCAAGCTGGAAAGCCTGATGGCCAGCCGCGCGGCCCCTAAACAGGGGGATGCGGCCCAGCCCGAGCCAGCCATCGATCCGAATATTCGTGCGGCGGTGCTTGAACTGGAGCGCGCCCTGGGAACCCGGGTGCGCGTCGTGGGCGGCGAGAAACGCGGCAAAATCGAAATCAGTTACTTCTCCGCGGAAGATCTGGACCGTATTTATAATCAGATAATCCAATAGAGAATACTGTAATGTAACTAGTTAATGTCTAATTATCGAATCAGCGCCCCAAGCCCGCGGCGCAGGGGAGGCCTTATGGCGTTTACTTTTCGCGATTTGCTACGCAGGCGGCAACCCGACGACTTTGGCGACCAGGAAATGGTGGGACTCCTCGAGCCCGGAGTCGAGTTCGAGGGCAGGCTGAACGTCACCTCCGGCATGGTCCGTCTGAACACCCGCCTGAAAGGTGAAATCCGTTGCGAAGGCGTTCTGGTTCTTGCCGAGCTGGGAGAGGTTGAAGGCGAAATCCACTCCAGGCTGGTCAGCGTAGCCGGCAAGGTAAAAGGAGCCATCCACGCCACGGAAAAGGTTGAAATCAAGGCCCACGGTGTCGTTCTGGGAGACATTTATACGGCCGCGCTCATCGTAGAACCCGGTGGATATTTTGACGGGCAATGCCACATGCCCATTTCTGTACCGACCGACCATGCCGCCCAAGCCGAAGAGAAAAAATAGCGGCACGGCCGTGACAGGGTTCCGGGTAGATTCCAACCGGGCCCCACGGGATCGAGACGACTCCTCCGAATGCGTCCCTCTCGAAACACGTCCGCTCCCCGCGAATCGTGGCTCCCGCGGAAAGCCTGAATCCGTTTTCCAAGATCGCAGTTATCAACGGGTTTGCGGCCCGCCGGAAACCCACCAAAGCTTCCGGGGCCTTCGCGCCCCCCAGCACCCAAACGACCTTCTGCCTGCCGCAGGCAGGTCCCCTCACATCGGCGCTGAGCGCCGCGGCGGGAGAACGCTTTCGGGAGGTTAGGCCCGTTGCACGCCGTGATGGTAAGGTGTATGTTTGTGGTCAATTGGGTTGCAAATCAAGGAAACGGGGTTAACCGGTCGAAGGTCGGGAGTGCGAAGGCCCGCCTTGCGGCCATCCTACAGCCGGCGATGAAAATAAAGTTTTATGCGTTTGCGGGAATCTTGATTTTGGCTGGCATCCTGCCGTCGGGGCTTTTTGCCAGGCCAGCGGACGAGGGTCGCGGGACCCTTGCTCCTGCGTTTGTGGAGGTGCGCTTCGATAATTCAGCAAAGTTTTCCCACTTGAAGCCCGGTGACAAGCTGCAAGGCAAGGTGGTGCGGAATGTATTTTTCGGCGAACAGCTGGCCGTTCCGAAGGATAGCCGGATTTCGTTGCCGGTCGCGCGTCTCGAACGCCGGCGAAGGGACAAGAGCGCCTACCGCGACGTCCTGCCCTGGCCACTTCAATATTTTGTTCCGAAATACAAGCAATATCCCGCCTTTGATTTTGCCGACGTTACTTTGCCCGGGGGCAGCCGCCTGCGCTTGCGAGTGGCCTCGGTTTCCGCAGTTAAAGAGGTGCGGGCTTCCCTGGAAACCCGAAACCAGGTGAAGTCTGGCAGGAAGGCGGGGGCAGAAAAATCCAACCGAACGCCCAGAAACAAAAGGGCATCCGGCCCTAACTATGAATTGGTCGTTGACCAGAAATCGCCTCTAACCCAGGAATCTGCCCTCCGCCGCGCCTCTCTCCCGGAAATCAAGACGGTGGGAGCAGGGACTGAAGCAAGGCTGGCTCTTTTAGGCTCGCTGAGCGCCTCGAAAAACCGCGCCGGGGAGCCTTTCAAAGCCCTTCTCATTGAGCCGCTGCGTTTGAATTCAGGCGTGATGCTTCCGGAAGGCACGGTCTTCGAAGGATGGATCGCCAAGCGCACTCCGGCGCGCCGGCTCAGCCGGCCGGGATCCTTATACCTTGCCTTCAACCACATCATTCTCCCCGCCGGAACAACCCTTCCGATCTCCGCATCGGTGGCGGGGGTTGGGGTGGATCAAGGCTCCCATCTGCAAGTGGGTTCGGAAGGCGGGCTGAAGGGCGGGAGCCCCGGCAAAAAACGCCTTCTGGTGCAGCTGGGAGTCGGTTACGGACTTTCCAAGGTGGTGGATGACAGCTACCAGCTCATTGCGGAAGCTGTCGTGTCGACGGCCACCGACGCATCAACCGCCGGAACGGCCCGGCTGGTTGGATTGGGTTTCTCAGGCGTGTACTGGCTCACGCGCCGCGGACGTGACGTCGCGCTGCCTCCTTATACAACGCTGACCATCCGCTTTGACAGGACTCCCTCCAGGGCGCCATCCGGCGCGCTCCGCTAGCCCGCCCAGTCACTTAGGGCAGCAGAGGGAACTTCGATCCCGGCCAAACCATAGGCGTGGCTTGTATCTTGGTTTTGGGGTTTGGTTTTCGGTTTCGCCTGTAGTCTACCCGCTACAAGTGAACTCTTTTCAGTTCACAAGATCGGCCAGGCTTGTCCTGGCCCTCCAGGGTTTCAAGAGAGCAAAACTGTGCGCAGTCGGCGCAACTGCTTCCGTCGGTCAGTCGGCAGGTCCGAGACGGAGTTTCTGCAGAAGGGCTGTAAATCGCGCGTCAGAGGAAAGGCTCTCCCAATAAGGATCAACCCGGAGGAAAATGATCCGGCCCGAGCGTTTCTCGACCGCCTGTTGCAACAAGCGCAGTGCCTGACCCTTTTGCCCCAAACCGGCGTAGACGATGGCCTGATCGTACAAGGGGATGTAGCGTTGCGTTGACAATGCCGGTAATTGGTCGAGCACCTCTCGAGCTTTTTGTGTTCGCCCGAACGCCGCGAAAGCGTATCCCAGGGCCGCCAGCATCACCGGGCTCCCTTTGGAGAGGCTCACAGCCTTTTGACACTCGCTGATCGCGTTTTCGAACCTCCCCTTTGAGAACAACATGAATGACGTCCCCAGGCAAGACATGAAGCAGAATCAGTTCGGCGGGATTTTCGGGGGACCCATCAAGAGAAACAAAATATTTTTTTTGAAAGCTATGAGGGATACCGGGAGTCGATACCCTTCACCACGGTAACCAGCGTGCCCCCGGCTTACATGCGGCCCCAGAACGGTCAAGGCGTTGATTTTACGCAATCAGGCTATACGATCCATGACCCTTTGACGACCGTCTGCACCTCGGGAGGGACCCTAGGCCATTGCCCGGGCAACCAATATGCCCGGCAGCCGTTTCCAAATGACACGATTCCGGCCAACCGGATCAGCGCCACGGGCGCTGCGTTTTTGAACCTCTTCCCGATGCCGAACATTCCCGGCGGCGGGTATTGATCCTGCCAGCCTCGCCACCGTTCATGGGGGCGTCCTATTCACGGGCGTGAATGGCCGCCCGCAATGGTTACAATACCGACTGGACCAACATCGGGCCCCGGTTTGGGTTCGCGTATGAAATCAACTCGAAGACCGTGATTCGTGGAGGATACGGCTGGATGTACTCTTATAATGAGCAGGCCAGCAACGACTCGTTCTCCTTTGGGGGGATCCGCACAAACAATGGTTTCAGCATCTCAACATCGTATGTTGGCTCGCTGAACGGCGGGGCGACGCCAACCGACTATTTCCTCAGCGGCACGCCATTTCCGAACGGCGCCCAGCAGCTCCCAAACCCTTATTACGGCGTTGTCCCCGCCAACACGTCCCTGGGATCATCGTTTACAGTTCCAGCCGTTTACCTGATGGTGCCTTTAAGCCAATATGGCCCGGTCGGCAACTACACGATACCGGGCGGCGGGACTACAACTTCGCACGGTTACAGGCCCAACGGAGGTTCAACTTTTGGTCAGTGGGTGTACAACTGCAATGGGGCGCCTTTGAATTGTTACCAACCCATCCCGCCACTTGGGCAAGTGAATCTCCCAGACGTAATCTCTAACCTCCGCTGGCCCACTATTGCAAACATTGACATGTCGCTGGCCAAGAGCTTCGCCATCACCGAGGCCGCAAGGCTCCAGTTCCGGGTGGACGCATTCAACTCCATGAATACCCCGCTCTTCCCGGGTCCTGATATGAACGTATTCGACGGGCCGCCCGTGCACCAGGCGAATGGTAACTGGCAAGGCTATGGGACGATAAACCTGTTTCAGCAGAATTTCCCAAGGATCATCCAGCTTTCCCTCAAACTCATCTTCTAACGCCACTGCCGAAGCAAACAAAGGGCCGCTCCTCATCCCGCAAGGGGTAGGGAGCGGCTCTTGCTGCTTTCCAGATATCGAGCCTCATGGAAGAACTCTCCCTCAGTGCGTTGCTGAGCGTGGGCTTTTCAAATGCGAAACACGCTCGGAGCTATCTCTCAGCAGAACCGACCCGAACCGCATGAACACTTCTTATCGCAACCGCCAAACCGGCGCCTCAAGTGGCAGCTGGCCATAGATCATCCCTCTGGAACGGCTGGAAGATACGCCCACGCCGCTGACAGAGGCAGGCGTCCTTGGCCCCGGCTTCACGCCGGCAGAAGTCGCGGCCTCGCCCCCGGGCCTGCTATAGTTGATGAGCAGGCAATCAACCCGCGCCCTCGCCGGCGCGGACCCGGGACCAAGGCATGATCAAACTTTCTTCAGCCGGAAAGCGCTTCGGCTCCAAGACACTCTTCGAGGGCCTTGACTGGCTTCTCACGCCGGGCGACCGTGTCGGACTGGTGGGCGGCAACGGCACCGGCAAGTCCACCTTGCTCAAGGTGCTGGCCGGAATCGAAACGCTGGACGATGGAACCCTCTCCACGGCCAAGGGCGTCACCCGCGGATACCTTCCGCAGGACGGCCTGGCGCTGGCCGGCTCAACCGTGCTCGAAGAGTGCCTTTCGGTTTTCGGGAACCTGCTCGAAATGGAAAAGGAGATCGAAGCGCTCACCCATCAGATGTCGGAGCTTGACCCTGAGAGCGAAGAATACGAGCGCGTGACGGAGCGCTACCACAGCCTGGAGACGGAGTTTCACAGCCGCGACGGCTATTCGATCGAAGCGCAAACCGGCGCCGTCCTCAACGGCCTGGGATTCTCGCGCCAGGATCAGGCGCGTCCAACGGAGGAGTTTTCAGGCGGCTGGCAGATGCGCCTGGCGCTGGCCAAGCTCCTGCTCATCAAGCCCAATCTGCTGCTGCTCGATGAGCCCACCAACCACCTGGACCTTGAAGCTCGCAACTGGCTGGAACAGTATCTTGCAAATTATCCTCACGCCTTCGTTCTGGTCTCGCACGACCGCTATTTTCTGGACGTGACGGTGAACAAGATCCTGGAAATCTGGAATCGGCGCGCCTACTTTTACACGGGAAACTACGACCTCTATCTCACCCAGAAGGAAGATCGCAAGGTGCAACTCCAGTCCGCCTACAACAACCAACAGGAGCGCATTCACCATCTCGAAGTCTTCATCAAGCGCTTCCGGTATCAGGCCACCAAGGCGCGGCAGGTCCAGAGCCGCATCAAGGAGCTCGAGAAGATCGATCGCATCGAGCTGCCGCCTGAGGAGAAAACCATTCACTTCTCCTTTCCCCAGCCCCCGGCGAGTGGCCGCCGGGTGGCGGAGTTTCAAGGCGTGGCCAAAAGCTACGGCGCGAAGCCCGTCTTCGCGGACGTCGACTTCGTCATCAACCGCGGCGACCGCGTGGCCCTGGTGGGCGTGAACGGCGCCGGGAAATCAACCTTGATCAAGCTCCTGGCGGGCGAGGAAAAGGTGACGGAGGGTCAAACGCATCTGGGCCACAACGTGGAAGTCGATTACTTCGCCCAGGACCAGTACAAGGCGCTCGATCCCGAAGCGCGCCTCATCGATGACCTCGAAAGCGTGGCGCCAACCGCGCTCGCCGGCCAGACCCAATTGCGCACGCTGCTCGGATCTTTTCTGTTTTCCTCCGACGAGGCGTTCAAGCGCATCCGCGTGCTTTCCGGCGGCGAGCGCAATCGCTATGCCCTGGCGCGCATGCTGCTGCGTCCCGCCAATTTCCTGCTGCTCGACGAGCCCACCAACCACCTCGACATGCGCGCCAAAGACGTCTTGCTCGAAGCCTTGCGCAAATACACCGGCACGGTGGTGTTCGTCTCGCACGACCGCTACTTTATTGACAAGCTGGCCACGCGCGTCTTTGAGATCGGCGGCGGCGAGATCCACGACTATCCAGGCCAATACGAGGATTATCTCTGGCAAAAAGAGGGAAAGGCCCCGCGCATGGACAGCCCGGAACCTGAAACCGCGCTTGCTGCCCCCGGCAACGGCAACGGCCAGCCGGAAAAGCCGGACGTGCAAGCCAAGAAGCTAAACCCCATTCTGCTTCGCCAGATGCAGGACCGCGCCCAGGAACTCGAAGAGGAGATCGCGCGCGCCGAAGCCGAGATTACAGCCTGCGAACTCGATCTCGCCAACTTCCGCAGCGCGGAGGAATCAATCCGGCTTTCCGGAAGGATCGACGAACTGCGCAGCTCGATCGATGAGATGACGATCGAGTGGGAACAGATCGAGCAGGCCCTCGACGCGCCGGCCCGGCACCGTTGACCCGGTAGCGCAGAGTTGTGCGCGCAGCGCATTACTCTGCGGCCTTTCGTCAGATTCGCGCCCGTTCATCCGAACGCGGTCGATGGGCAAGACAGCATGGCGCGTGGCAGTATCGCAACATCAAGATTAAATGCCGCAGAGTTACAGAACAACTCTGCGTTACCTGCTACCTGCTACTCGGCTGCGAGGAGCCGACGACGTCATCTAATCACTCACTTCGAGTGCTACAAAAACTCGGGCAGGCCACTGGGATCGGACAGACTCTTAGAAGAGATGCTTCCTGTAGCCACGTCTATCGTGCAAGCTGCCGTCTTTCGTTTCTGGGTAACTATTTCGATGACCCGACGCGATTGTGGTCCATTGCCGTCCGGCAGTGCAACCAGAAAACGATTGGGAATGCCCCTTGTGCATTCATAGGAGAATATATATTGCTGCGGATTTTGGGCGACCGGCTTCACACTGAAGGAAAACAGTCCAAACCGTGTGCGAAACTTTTTAACTCCGAGGGGTTGTTTGGCCGCAAACCATGTGTCCGGCACACCATGCAATAGTTTCATGGAATCGCAATCTTCCAGGCATAGGGTATTGAAGATCATGCTGAGAATGCGACCGTTGCCGCTGGCATTCGGCTGCCAGGGAAGGAGCCAGATCAGTTGTGGACAAAATCGCTCGCTGGCGAGATGCACATCCCGCGAGGTTGAATAGGCCAGCGTCATGTAGAAATATCTCAATGCCTTTACCCTTTCGCCCCGCTCCAGCCATAGCCGGTGCCATACTTTCTCCGAACTGTTTACGTAGTAGAGATCTATCGGGCCGCCCGCGGACCTCGCCTGCATTTTCCCCAACGTGGCATCTTCCATTTGCCGCATTCGCTGGGCAAAAAGATCGTCCATTACCCCAGATTCTCGGAGTGCAGCCTCAATAACCTTGACCAAATTATCCTTGGCATCGATTAATCCGGTTTCCAAAAGTCCATGATGAGAAAAGAGAACAGGCTTTTCTCCTTTGCCACTCCCGTCTTTTCGGGCAGGATACAATGACCCTTGTTTCAGCACCCTCTTCATGGATTCCAAGATACACTGTCGATAGTCGTCCGCTTCTGCCGCCAGCCACTCGGCTTTGGGATATTTGGCTATTGTAAATGCCTGGGCCAACCTATCTAGACCCCGCCAAGTATAAGCGTCAGTAAAGAGAGAGTAAGCGAACGTCGGCCAGTCTGTGGCACGTCCTGCCGGCATCAGCCCATAGTGGACCGACTTACTGCCATCCGGCAGAAGATCCTTGGTGCGTGCCCTCTGTCCCTGGATCCAGCGGGCGGCCTTAAGCAGGGCGGTGGCGTCTTTCCGCAAGCCTTCAAAATCTCCGCTGAGAAAAGCGTGCTCGGCGAAGATCCAGAGAATTGCGCCGGTCTCGCACATCCAGCCGATGTGAGGGCGGAAGCAGCCTGCGGGTGTGCTTATGTCCCCCTCCGGCCCCTTGTCATTTGGCCCCTGCTGCGTGGTCAGAAAATAATCGAGTACCCTCCTCACCTCGCTATTAAAACCTTGATGGTCCATCATGGAAAGATAAAAGGACGACTCCCACCCATACACCGTGGAAAAACTGTTGAATCCACCCTGGCCTGGTCTGAGATATGAAACTGCCGCGTTGCTTCCCAGGAATTGGAGGTTGTTGCAGGCGAGGACATAGTAGATGTCCTGCACAACCTTTTCAGGAACGTCGATCGCGGCGACGTCTTCAAACTTGTGACCCCATAAGGCGGACTGCCGGCGATATTCGTCCTCAAAAGACACAGAAAGAAGTTGCTTCTCATCCTCTACACGAAAAGCCTTCTCCTCTTGATAACAAAGGTCCTGGTCATCTGGACCTATGGGATGCTGAAGCCCTTCGTATGGAATGGCCAAGTCAATCGAGGCTTCCTGTTCTTTCGCAAAGGAAAAGCCGAAAATCAAACTCGAACCTAGCAGACCTCGCGAAGCAGTGGCCGAGACATTCTTGCTGTGCTTAAACACGTCGAACAGTACCCCACTGTCCCGTTGCGAACTGTCGCCAGGCGTTAGCTTGAGCCCAGACTCCCAGGCCTGCCCCCAGGGCTCAAACACGATGTAGTCTTCGTTCCAGAACGAGTAGAACCGCGGGCAAGTATCCCTCACCGTCAGCCACGCTAACTCCAAGGTCCGGGGAGAGCGATTAGTTTCTCGGCTTGCCTTGAGACGTACCATGAGCAGAGGGCGGCCAGTTGCATCGGTCGTGGTAAAGGATTTTTGCTCGAAGACGAATCCGTCTTGTGATATGCGCTGGGTCAAGAGTGGCAGGCGGTGTCTTTCGAAACACTGCTCTGTGTTGTTGTAGTCAAATGATACCGCTTTCGAGTTACGGGTGATTACGAACCCATAACCGGTCAGATGCATGGATCGTGCGGGAACGGGACTTATCGCATTGTAGATTTGAAATTTTAGGTCCGGACGAGCAGTCACTATCTTGTAGTCGCATGGCTGTTGGAGGTAAATACGCTTTGTCCCCGGGAGCGGAGTCAAGGCGGCCATGGCGGAATAGGACGGACTCTTCTTCTCGTCGAAGTTGAGTTTCTTGACCGGGGGCCGAGGCCAAGGTTTTGGAACAATTATAGGGGCTTCTTCGGATTCTTCCCTGGTCATTTCGGCGGTATACGCCAATCGAGGTCTTACGCCTGCCAATATGGCTGCGGCACAGCCGTGCATGAATGCTCGACGTTTCATTGTAATCCTCCATTTTGCGACCGAGCGCATCGCTATGAGAATTAGCAGCAAGTAGGCTCTCGACTCGCAGCCGGGCCTCAGCGCGGAACGGCCTCCCCGAAACCTCCTCCGCCCATCGAAGTATGTTCTCTCTCATCGAGGGCCAAGATACAAGCGCAGAGTTGTGCGCGCAGCGCATTACTCTGCGGCCTTTCGTCAGATTCGCGCCCGTTCATCCGAACGCGGTCGATGGGCAAAACAGCATGGCGCGTGGCAGCAACGCAACATCAAGATTAAATGCCGCAGAGTTACAGAACAACTCTGCGCTACCTGCTTCAATTTCTCATTCCTTGAGCCAGCGAACCATGGCACGGGCGTCCGCGACCTCTTCGTCCTGGCTTTTATAGACGGCGTCGAAAACGATGGGGGCTTGCGGCGCCATCGCCAGAATCCCGGCCAAGGCTTCTGCTTTTTCGTAGCTTGCGACGGGCGCGCCGGCATCCCAGAGCATGCCTGCAATGTCCGTCCTGGGCGCGCTCACCAGCCACAGCCCCACTCGATCTTTGAGCAGCGGTCCGGCCTGCTGCGGGCCGGTTTTGTCTGCCAGCAGCAGCGCCGTGCTGGGCGCCAGGCGAAGGTTCGCCGCCCCAACCCGCTTCATAAAGGCCACGGCCTCTTCCAGATTCGACGGGAGCTTGCCCGGACTCATCCGCAGATGCAGAGTGAGACCGTGCTTTCCTGCCTGCTCGCACCAGCGCCGGAAGGTCGCATCAAAGGATTTCCAGGTTTGCTGCCGGGTAAAATTGGTTTCGGGATACCGGTGGAGCGAGACGATCAAATCGCGGGCTTTGAGAACCTCCATCTTCTCCATCACGTCTTCAATCGCGGCCAGGCTGGCCGCATAATCCGCCGCGATGTTGTCAACCAGCCGGAGGTCGGGATAGAGGTCAATTCCCGAGGTCAAGTCCACCATGACTCGGAGCTTCTGGCGGCCGATCCAGCCGGCTTCGCGCGCCAAGTCCTGCTTTTCCCGGCGGCTCAAATATTTCCAGTCGATCACGGCCCCGTCAAAGTGCTGGAAAAACGTGGACCTCGCCAGCACGCCTTGCTTGATCAACTGCACCTCGCGGAGAGGCAGAAAGCGGCCTCGCGGGCGTGACGGTGGAACCCGGTACGCAATCTCCTCCACGTTTTTCTCCCGCACCCGCACCGCGAAGATGCGCAGATCCCCACCGGCAATGCTGTTTTCGCCACTCGCGCCCAGATCCACTTTCTCAAAACCTTCCGGCACGTATCCGACAGCCCCTTTCTCCGATTGGTCGAGAGGAATCTCCCGGATGGACCGGATGTCGCCGCAGTGCGACACGATCTTGAAGGGCCGCTCGCGCCAGGCATTATTCGCAAATGCCAGCACGTACTCGCCCGGTCCCTTGCGGCAGGTAATCAGACTGAGGCCCTCGCCCCCGTCAAAAAGCATTTGAGTGCGCAAGGCTCGATCCAGCACGGCGCGCGCATGCTTCAGAAGCGGATAGGGCTTCGCTAAAGGTTTGTCCACCGGGTTCCGAAGTCCGGCGGCAAGAGCAGGGCCCACTTCCGTCATGGGTTTCGCACCAACCCCGAACGGGCTGCCCAAGACCGTGATGCGGCCTTTGCCCGATTCCACCTCCACCGCGGCAGGGAGGCCGGCGATTTCGGCCAGAATGCGCGTGCCGGATGGGAATCGCAGCGGACAAAGATCAAAAGCGCTATCCTCCACCAGCTCCGTCGCGCCAATCCGCACGCTTTCCCCTGCTGCAAAATGTCTCACGGACCCCGCGATCCGTATCCCGGCCAGATTTCCAGGTAATTTTGCCAGGCTCCCGGCGGTGATCACCAGGTGCCCACCCTGCTCCACGTAGTCCTGGAGCTTGTCCCGAATTTCCGCGCCGCCTGAAAGCTCCCCCGCCACCACCAGCATCGGGTAGCGCGCCAGCAGCCATCCTTCCGCATCGCTCAGAATGCAATCAGCGGCATCGCCGTAAGGAGTCGGAGAAATGAATCCGTCTTCATCATGATAGTAAGAGGAGTTCTGGTAGCCGGGATAGAGCATATCCAGCACGCCGTCCGTCAGGTAATCTCCGGGACTGTACGGCAAATTTCCCCAGACGCGATAAACCTTGTCCGTGTAAAGATGCCGAGGGAAGGTCCACCCTGCATAGAAGTCCAGCATGACGGCAATGGGGGTCAGCATCGCCCCCGGCTGGCCAACTTCACGAACCCATTTCCCCGCCGCCTGCTGAATGAGGCCAATGGGTGAAAGGGCTTCACTTCCCGCCCCTTCCTGCGATGTGCCGCTAGCAGCGGCTTCCTTGTGCCTGTTAAACCATCCCTGATCAAATCCCACCAGCATCGAGTTGTACAAGATCTGGCTGTACATCAGCCGCTTCAGCAGGCTCAAGCTGGCGCCTTTGGTCGGACCGCTGCTCATCCGCCCCATATGGGTTTCCGCACCGTATATCTTCCAACCCCAGCGATTAAAGCCCGACGCATTGCCGAACCAGGGAACACCGTACTGTTTGCCCGCCCCGCGAATAAACGAGTAAAAGAGCTGCCCGTTGGGGAGAGCCTCTCCCGTTTCCGCGCCAATCAGCGTGTAAACGCCTTCCTTCAAAAAGTAGTGGCCGAAGTTGAGCGATACGAGCGCCGACATCCGGTTGCCCAGCTGATCCGTCAGCCGCTCAAAGAACCGTTGAAAATTCAGGTACTGCTCAAGCCGCCCGGTCGAGGGGGGATACATCTCATCAGCATATCCGCCGATGTAGCGGCCGTCCTGCTCGCCGTTGTCCATGCCCAGCCAGCGCTCACCCAATTTCGATTCGAGCAGCCTGAAAACTCCTGGCGGAGGCTGGAACTGCGCCGCCCCGATGGAGCCCGGTCCCGAACCGGGACAGTAGTTCCAGATATCAAACAGATACAAGTTCCGCCGCTTGATCTCTTCCGCAAGATCGCCCAGATTCTCCGCATAAAGAATGGCGTACTCTGGCCAGATCACGTCACCCAGCTTGTAGGTTGTGGTGTACTTTCGAAGGGCTTCGGTGTAATTGATGATGCGCTTCCCTTTGATTTCGAAGCCCCGCAGCGTGGCGAACTGCGTGCGGTTGTCAAACGTATCCCAGCTGGGTGGGCGAACAGAGTGGCGAGCGTAGTCAGGGTGGTCGCGGGGATCTAAAAGATGAGCGTAGACTCGGTGCTCAAACACGGAGAGGTCTTTCGATTCCCCGGTCCCGGAAGCGGAAAGCCCTTCCCCGGCGCTGCTTATTGGACCGCCGCTGGCGCCCAGCCTGCGGCCCGCAAATTCCGCGATGCCTCCCCACAAAGACCTCCCCACAAACTGTCTCCGATTCATAGAGCCTCCTCAGCGGCTGGGGGAAACTTGAAATCTTAGGCCGAACACCCTTCAACCGTTAAGGGTATCATAGCAAACCAGTTGGCGTGGCGATCAGAGGGGCGGGAGGACAATTCAAAGCCGAAGGTGGCGGGATTGTGGTCCCAGATGGCGAGGTCAGCGGGCTTCTCGTGGTCCCAATGGCTCAGCAGGCGCTGGCGGATGTTGCCCTTGGTGCGCCGGGCTTTAGCCCGGCACAGCGCCAACATGCCGGCGGCGGATGGGTTTCAACTCGCGGATGTTGCCCTTGTAGCAGGTAGCGCAGAGTTGTGCGCGCAGCGCATTACTCTGCGGCCTTTTCATGCGTGAGCCTGGGCGACCAGCAATTGCTGAAGCTGATGCCATCCTACATAATATGCTGTCCAAGATCGTTTATAAGTTAACAAACCGCAGAGTTACAAAACAACTCTGCGCTACCTGCTTCACCTTACACATCGCCAACAGCGCGAGGTAGGCGCCACCTGCAAAACCGGCGTTGTGTGTCATTCCGAGGAGCCAAGGCGACGAGGAATCTTGCAGTGGCACACTCTCAATGGCGGATTCTTAGCGGTGTTTATCGCCGGCCTCTACATTCGGTGCGAGATTCCTCGTTTCACTCGGAATGACACGATGCCGTGGGTTTGTAGGTTTTGACCCGCAAAATGCCCACGGCACAAACCCGCTGCCGTGGCTTGTATCTTTCCCATCGCTGCCAACATCCAGATTCGCGACCGCCGTTATGGCAGTGGACGTCCACCCTGGGAGCTCTCGCCGGGTCGCTATGATATGATCGGTTTCCTAAGCAGACGGAGCCGGGGGCAATCCCCCCAGCAAGGCTAGAGGCTTTAGTTTGTGAGCTGCTCAAAGATCGGGACAGGGGGAGCCGTCACCCGCCCGCCCCTCCCACACCGCCGGGTACATCAATGCCCTGAGATCCCGCCCGATGGGATCGCAATCATATGATTTCGCACGGAAAAGGAGAGTCTTGTAATGAGGCAATGGAGCAGGCGTGAGGTATTGAAGTTGGGCGCTCTGGCGTCTACGGCAGCCATGGCGCCGAAGTGGGCGGCGGCCAGCACGGAAAGGAATTTAGCGCTGAACCGGGCGGCCTGGGCATCCAGTTCCGCCAACTCCACCAATACGGCCCATATGTCCACGGGCGGCTTGCCAACGACGATCTGGGAAGGTTTCTATCCCCACCTCAGGAATGCCTATGAGTGGCGAGCCGCGTTTAACTCGGCAGCGAGGATGTGGAAAAGTTCAGATGCCAACTTGCAGTGGATCTATGTCGATCTCGGTGCTCAGTGCAATATCCACTCGGTGGTGCTGCGCTGGGGCAACAACTACGCGCTCTCGTATACGGTACAGGTCTCAAAGGACCAGGGTCCGTCGCCGGAGACGGGTCTGGTGGAGAACTGGATCAACGTCAACACGAAGTTGGACGGCAAGGGCGGCGTGGAGCAGATTTCGCTGCCGGAGATCAATGCGCGCTACGTGCGGTTGCTGCTGAACAGCAAGGCCAAGGCGGACGGCTATGACCTGCGGGCGTTTGAGGTTTATGGCACGGGCGGATTCCAGCCGGTGCTCGTACCGGTGCCCCCGCCGAAGGCGGATGGGACCCTAGAATTGTCGGGCGGCTGGAAGCTGGTGAGTGAGGCGGCGATTTCGGACAGTGCAGCGGATGTATCGACTTGCGGCTATGACGACAGTCATTGGCTGGTTGCCACCGTGCCCGGAACGGTTCTGACGAGTTATCTGAACATTGGCGCTGTCCCCGATCCATTTTATGGCGATTACATTTACCAAATATCCGAGTTTTTCGCCCATACAGAATGGTGGTACCGGAACGAACTCGATGTGCCGGCGAGTTATGCGGGGAAGCGAGTGTGGCTTAACTTCGACAGCATCAACTACCGCGCCTTCGCTTTTGTCAACGGCAAGCAGGCCGGCAGCCTGGATGGCGCGTTCATCCGCGGGCGTTTCGACGTGACCGAGCTGGTTATGCCCGGTAAGAAGAATTGTATTGCGGTGCTGATCATGCCGGTGCCGAGGCCGGGCAAGGTGAGCGTCAAGCGGTTGACGGGATGTTTTCCTGGGTCGGAGAATTATCCGAAGAATGCGCCGACGATCATGGCCGCCGGCAGTTGGGACTGGCTGCCCACCATTCCCGACCGCGACACGGGCCTCTGGAACCACGTGTTCCTTAGCACCTCCGGCGATGTGACGGTCGAAAATCCATTTGTCATCACCCATTTCCCTGATCCGCAGAATTTGAAGCGTGCCGACCTGACGCTGAAGGTGGATCTGAAAAACCATTCCCGCCGGGCTTACAAGGGGCATCTGAGCGTACGCTTGGGCGAGGTGGAGGTTGCCTATTCTGTTTCTGTCGAGGCGGGCGAAACCAAGGCCATCCAGCTTGACAAGTCGAACCTTAAACAGCTTTCCATCAAGAATCCAACGCTCTGGTGGCCAATCGGCCATGGTGAGCAGAACCTGTATGACTTGACGATTGAATTCAGATCGCACGGCAAGGTGATCGACGCGCATCAGTCGCGGGTGGGCATCCGCGAATTCACCTTTCTACCCAAGGCTGGAACGCCCTGGAATGGGAACAAAGTGCTCAACGGAATTAACTGGAATGATCTGAAGGAAAAGGCGGCGAAGGAGCCGCTGACCTTCTTCTGCAATGGGAAGCGCATCTTCATTCGCGGCGTGAATTGGGGCATGGACGAAGGCATGCTCCGCTGCGACCGCCGCGGATTCGAGGACCGGTTAAAGATGGAAAAGGAGATGAACTTTAACCTCATCCGCAACTGGGCAGGCAATCTGGACAAGCCTGAGTTTTTCGAGCTCTGCGACGAGTACGGCATGCTGGTGTGGGAGGAGTTCGGCATAGCGAACGGGATGGATCCCGACAATCCGGCGATGTGGCTGGAGAACGCGCGGGATCGCTTCCTGCGGCGCAGAAACCATGCCTGCATCGCGTTGTGGTGCACCGCCAATGAGGCAATAGCCGACGATCCGATCCTGACCGACATGCCGGGGATGGCACAGGAGTTGGACGGAACGAGGATGTTCCTGCAGAGTTCCATCCAGGTGCCGCCCACCAACGGCGACGGCCCATACGATGCCCGGCCGGCAAGCTTCTATTTTAAGGACCTGGCCCGCGGCTTCCGTGCGGAACTGGGCTCAGCGACCATTCCGGCGGTTGAAAGCATGCGCCGCATGATGCCGCACAACAAGCTGTGGCCGGTCAATGATATGTGGGGTAAGCATGACTGGACGGTGGGAAACGACGCGACCCAAAAGGCGATTGAGTGCTACGGAGCGCCGACGGGAATCGAGGACTTTTGCCGGAAGGCGCAGATGGTGAACATGGAAGTCTACAAGGCCATTTACGAGGCCTGGAATGACCGCATGTGGAACGACTGCACGGGCGTGATGATCTGGATGAGCAATCCCGCATGGCCGTCGCTTACCTGGAATACCTACGACTACTACCAAGAGCCTACCGCCGCATACTTTGCCTGCCGCAAGGCCTGCGAGCCCATCCATATCCAATGGAACGCGGCGACCAACAGCGTGAAGGTGGTGAACTGCACCTTCCAGGATTTGAAAGGACTGAACACCGAGGCGACCATCTATAACCTCGACGGCAGCGTCTTCCATACGAAACCTGCACACCTCGATTGCCCGGCGAACAGCACGAGAGAGTGCATGACGCTTTTTGATGGCAAAGACGACAACCTGTCGGACGTGCACTTCATCAGGCTGACCTTGAAGAGCGATTCAAACGAATTGCTGTCGAGCAACTTTTATTGGCGCAGCAAGGCCGTGTGGAAATACCAAGGCCTGCAGAACATGAAGCAGGCCCATTTAACCTATCATGTCAGTGCGATGAAGGGAGGTAAGTTCACCGTTGAGGTTACGAACCCGTCATCGGCCATCGCTCTCATGATCCGGTTCAAACTGGTTGATCCGGCCACCAACCTGCTGCTGGCGCCGATCCTTTATTCTGACAACTATTTCTCGCTGGCTCCGAACGAGTCCTGCCAGATTGGGATCAGCCTCGAACGCGTTCAGCATCCCGGCACCCCAAAACTGATTGCGGAAGGGTGGAACATCGCGACTTCCGAACTGGCCGATTTGCAGGGGTGAGCATCAAGGGACGTCCGGGGCGCAGCCACACCTCGGCCTCGACGCCGGTGCGCCCTGTTCGGTTTCAGTTCTCAGCGAGCACAAGCTCACTCATCTATCCGGTCGCGAAGACCACGATGTCGATGCGCAGCCGGGAGCGTCCTAATCAGAGCTGAAAGGTCGATGTTCCGACCATGCGCTACTCGAGGTGCGCTCCCGAGGTTTTTCTACTTGCGGCAAGGTTGCGGCCACCTGCAGCGCGTGCCGCCAGCGGTAGAAGGCGATCGCCGCCAGTTTGCGCGTCAGAGCCACAGCCGCCCGGCTGGTTCCGTGCCGCTTCCCCTGCCGCTGGTAGAAACCGTAAAATCTTGGATGGAGCGCCGCGCGATGCGCCGTTCTGTAGGGGCGGTGTCCCCACCGCCCGCCTTGGTATTGAATCAAAACCGCGCGGCGAGGACACCGCGCCCACAGGGAAAGCAGATTCCTCGTCGCCGCAGCGTGTAGCGAAGAGGTACGCGTTTCTTGCATTCCTCTGCGGCTTTTCTTCGGCGCGATTCGCGGCCGCGGCCTTTCCGTGCGTACGACACAGGCGAAGCATTTCTGGATAACAATTATTTCCACCCTTACAACCCGCAGAGTCCCTGGACAACGCGACTCTTCGCTACCCGCTACTTGCCAGTCACGGCCCAGAGAATCAGTCCCGCGACCACCGCGACGACTATTCCTATCACGATGCGGCCTACAGGCCTTTCCCACCACCCCTTTTGTTGAGCAGCTGGACCATCCGTGCTCCTCTTTCCAAACAGCCACCGCGCCACTGACACAGCAGCTGTCTGGAATTTTGCCACAGTGCGGTGCTGATAGCCTTTGCAGTCAAGCGGGCAGCTCACAAAGGGCGCCCAGACCGGCACGGTTGTGTAGGTCACAGGACTCAACGGGCGGCTCGGCATCGGCATGTCAAAAGACACTGCAATCCCTTCCTTACGGAAGCGACCCTCCATGCACATAGGCATATACACAACCTGGTGTCGCAAATTTAACTGAAAGCATTTCAGATGTGTGCATGGACGAAAGCGGCTGGACGCAAGAAATTCCTCCACTGCGTTTCGGTCGCCGAAGTTGATGCTCTCGGTCTCAGTGGCCACGCTGACGCCAGTATAACGCTTAGAGAGACGCTAGCCGGGACACAATTTTTGTGCCGCGGGTTTTCGCTTTGAGATCATCATCCCCAATCATCACCCCGATAGGAACAAAAACCGCAGACCACAACCGCGGCGGTCTGCGCTACCAGCTTCTCGATTAGCGGTTGTTCGCGACAAGCCGTCGCAGTTCCCGCCGCGCCTTGTTGTTGTGTCGGATAGCAAGGAGATTAAGCAGCCATGAGAACCAACTCCACCAACCGAGGATCCAGTTATGCCGCTGGGCTCGGCGCAGTTCCTCCTCCAATTGTGCCAGTGAGCCCGTGAACGTGCGCCACTTTGTCAGCCAAAATATCAACAGCCCCGTGTGACGCCTAACCACGACGCTGTACTTACCAGGGGATACGATTGACGCCTTCGGTTTGGCCATGAGAGCCTCCTACAAAGTTTGAGTGAAGTGCTCGAGTTTTGGCGGGTGGCGCATCCATTGCTGCGTCTGCAATGTGTGCGATAGCCGCTCCCCGCCCAATCAAACCAACGGTATACACCGTGCGCCGGGCGAATGCAAGGAACTAAAGAACCACAAGAGAGAAAAGAATTATGAATTATGGGTTATGAGATGCGAAAACAGCGGGGTAGCGCGGATCTTTAGATCCGCGGGTTTTGATTTTGGTCGCGGCCGAGTAAGGGGTTGTTCTGTAGGGGCGGTGTCCCCACCGCCCGCCTTGGTGTTTTGCATCCGCACCCGCAAACCAAACAGCAACGGGAAAAAGCAGGTTCGGCTGCGGGCCGATGCACCGAGCTTTGGGGCAGGCGCGCCCCGGAAGTGGCTAGCCGTTTGTACTAGGCTATATACAGGCCTTGCAGCCCCAAATGGGACGTTTGGGATTTTGCGGTCAAAAACCTATAATCTATAAGCTATTTATTATCAATAGCTTATAGTTAAAGTGAGCCCGTTCGTTCGCAAATGTGTTTCAAGCCGCCACACCGGGCATTTTTTACCAGTCCGCCACGGACCCGTCCTTGTGGAAGTACGGCATGTAGACTTCGGTCTGGAACGGATGCTTGGCCGCCTCAGCCTCATTGATGTCGATGCCAAGGCCCGGTGCGGTGGGCGCATGGGCGATTCCGCCTTCCATGCCGATGGGCTCCACGACCACATCGTTGCGCCACGGCACGTCCTTCCGCACGACTTCCTGGATCAGGTAGTTCGGCGTGGCAAAGCCCACGTGCAGAGAGGCGCTGGTGCTGACTGGTCCCTGAGGATTGTGGCACGCCACGCTGATGCCGTAAGTCTCCGCCATGGCCGCGATGCGCCGGGCCTCGCTAATGCCGCCGCAGTGGGAAACGTCCGGCTGAATCACGGAGACGGCGCGCTTCTCGAGCAGCTCGCGGAACTCCCATCGGCCCACCAATCGTTCTCCGGTGGCGATGGGAAAGGGCAGCGCTCGCGAGACTTCCACCAGCGCGTCAACGTGCTCGGGCCAGCAGGGCTCCTCGTACCAGTAGAGATTGTAGTCGGCCAGCATGCGGCCAAACTGGATGGCGGCGGCGGCCGTGGTTCGCGCGTGCAGGTCCAGCATGATGTCGATCTTGTCGCCCACGGCTTTGCGCATGGCTTCGACGCACCGCGCGGATTTCTTCAGCACGTCGGCGCTCTCGATCAATTCGGCAACGGGAATGGGCATAGCCTTGACGGCGGTGAATCCGCGGCTGACGCTTTCCTGAATGAGTCTTGCGAAGTCTTCCGGTTCTCCGGTTTTGTACATGCCCTCGAGCGAGCCGCCGCCCAGGTGATCGTAGAAGCGCAGCGTATCGCGCACCGGCCCGCCCAGCAGTTCGCAGACTGGCTTGCCGAGATCTTTGCCTTTGATATCCCAAAGCGCCTGGTCGATGCCGCTGAGCGCGCTGAAGTTGGTGATGCCTCCGCGCCAGAAGTATTGCCGGTGCATCATCTGCCAAAGGTGTTCCACGCGCCGCGGGTCCTGGCCGATGAGCAGCGCGGACAAATCTTCCACGGCGCCCACCACTGATTTCGTTTTCCATTCGAGCGTTGCTTCGCCCCATCCGTAGAGCCCGGGCTGGTCGGTTTCCACTTTGACAAAGACCCAGTTTCGCATCCGGGCATTAACAACGATTGTCGCGATCTTCGTGATTTTCATTTTTGGCAATCCTCAGGTTGCCGCCCGTTCAGGCGGCTGAATGGGCGTGACGGAACCGAGCGGCCCTGCTGAGTGAGAGCAGAGCAAACATGCGAAATCCTTCTCGCCGCGAAAGTTAGATTTATAACAGAATCTTCGTTAGCAAGGCAATCTGCGAAGCTCCGGACGCGCTGCTTTCTTTGCTATCAGCACCCGGGTTTGGGCAGAATCCGAGAAGCTATTTTCCCTCCATCAGTCGCACCAGGGCTTGGGTTAGCGTGGGGGCTGCTTCCGGTCCGACCGAGTTGACTTCTCCGTACCAGCGGTGGGATCGGTTTTGTAGCCACGGCGGTTTGTTGTCCCACTCCGCCTTGGGGATGATGTAGCCAATCTCGTCGTTGGCGAGGCCGAAGACGAACTGATATTCACTTTTGAAATGGGGCCGCAGCGTCGGCTCGAAGGCCGCATGGGGAAAGTCGGCGCCCGGATAACGCGTGATGCCGCCATTGACGATCTCCGGATAAATTTCTCCCGGCACCGTGGCGATCTCGGCAACCCCGTGTTTTTTTTCCAGCAGCTCGACGTAATCCACTTCTGACCGCAGGTCCTGTCCGGTCGCGTATTTCACGCTCTTCAGTCCGCCCAGTTGCTGCTCGATCGCTTTCGTATCAGCAGCGCTGCCCGAGTGACTTTGGACCAAGTGAATCAGAAACGAAGCCGGCTTTTCCACGTATTGGCAAAGCCAGTGAGGGTAGTCCGCGGTGATTTGGGTATTTGCGCTGCCGAGCGTTTCCGGACCCCACAGGCCCATGACCTGACCGCTCTTCCTCCTCAGGTGAATTCTCTCTCAGTTCACCTGGTACAAGAAAGCCCGGTCAGGTCAGCGATCAGAGGGGCGGGATTGCGGCTCCAGATGGCGAGGTTGGACGGCTTCTCGTGGTTCCAGTGGCTCAGCAGGAGCTCGCGGATGTTGCCCTTGCCCACAAAAATCGTTTGGCCATCCTTCGCCCGCAGCCACTAGACGCCCTGCGCGTTCGGCGCCTCGAACTCGATCCAGCCCTTGTTCCAGGCATAGTCGCGGCTCTTGGTTCGGATCATTTCAAACCTCCCGCTCCATCACTTCTCTCGGTGATCCTCATCACAGCAGGTTCCTGCGGCGTGGGGATATACATGTATATGTATATGTATATGTGCAACAGCCGAAACTCCGAACAGGAAGGCGCAAGAGGAAAGAACTGGAAAAGATCTTCAAGGCGCTGGCAGATGCGACGCGTCCGCAGCCCACGAAACTGCCCCGCGAGAGGAGTTATGTGTCTGGGATACTTGATTTAGGTAGGACTCCCCAGTCAACGCTCTTCTTCTACAGGCCGGATCAACAAGGCAGAGACTCCACCGCACATCAGTAAGAGGAGGATTCAATGATCGGTGCAAAGGATTTCTTAGAAGATGGGCTGAAGCTGCACGGACATAAGTGCCCCGCGATGCCCCTGGGCTTGCGTGCGGGTGCGACAGCCATGAATAAGATGGGAATCAGCCGTACGGGTGACAGCGAGTGGCTTGCATTGGTTGAGTTGGGGGACAACCACTGCGCGACCTGTTTTGCTGACGGCATCCAGATGATTACCGGCTGCACCTTTGGCAAGGGCAATATTCACAAACTCAACTACGGCAAATGGGGACTTACTTTAATCGACAAAAAACGGAAGAAGGCGGTTCGAGTTGTACCCAGAGCTAAGGTCATGCTGGCCAACAAGAAGACTGAGTTTTTCCAGAACTACCGCATGAAAGGGGTTCCGCCAACCAAGGTGCCCGTGGAGGTGGTCGAGCCGCTGGTTGATAACGTCATGAACGCTCCGGAGGACCAACTATTCCAAATCAGCGAGATTTTCGACTATCCCTACCACGAGCCTCATCATTCCTTCAGTTCGTTTGTTTGCGAAGAATGCGGAGAGATGGTTGTTGAAGAATATGGCCGCCTGAAAAACGGAAAGAAGGTCTGTATCCCCTGCGCGGAGAAGCAATAAACGCACATGAGCGCCTTGGCTTTTGGATTGTTCTATCTGGTGATGTTCCTGGTCGCATCAGTGTTTTCGGCGCTCGGCCAGGGTGGCGGCGTGCTTTACACCCCGGTTCAGCTTTTCTTTGGCTTTGAGTTTCATACGGCTGCCACAACCAGCTTGCTCCTGATCATGGTCATGTCAGTCTCGGCCACCATGGTTTTCCATAAAGCCGCGATGGTGGACTGGCCGCTGGCGATCGTACTGGAGAGTTCAACGACGACCGGAGCCTTTCTTGGAGGTTTGTACTCCGGCTATTTTTCCGGTAAATTTCTGATCTACCTGTTTTCAGGGGTCATCGCCGTCGCGGCTTTCTTTATGGTGAAGCATTTCGACATCAAGAACCGCTGCGGCGATCAACCCGGCGGTTTTTATCGCTGGGGCCGGGGAGTGGGACTTGAAACTTACTGCGTCAACCTTGCGCTGGCCCTCCCAGTCTCTTTCATTGCCGGAGCCATCAGCGGACTGATCGGAGTATCCGGGGGCATTCTCAAGGTCCCGATGTTGGTACTGCTTTTTGGCGTGCCGATGAACATTGCTGTTGGAAGTTCCGCGTTCATGGTGGGACTTACGGCTACCGGCGGGTTCGCGGGCCACCTGGCAGCAGGACACTTCGACTGGAGAATCGCTTTGGCCTTAATACCGGGCATTTTCCTCGGCGCCCAGATCGGGTCTCGCACATCCGTCAAGCTCGACAAGGCAAAGATGAAAACCTTCTTTGGCTATTTTCTTGCCGTTCTGGCCGTTTTCTTAGTCATTCGTACGGTGCTGCAATAGCAAATGCAGAAAAAGAACGCTGCCTACAAACCTGCCTTCCTTCTCAGCATCATGATCCTTTGTTTTGTCCTGCCCATTTCCCTTCTTGCCCAAGAACATGCGGAATATCCAAATGGAATGCCAAAGGCGAAACTTCTTGAATGGAGCAGCTACGTCCAGCTGCGATATACCGGAATCGAGGACGGCGAGGATCTCTATGCTTTGCGACGGTTCAAGATCATGTTACGAGGTTCTATCAAGCCCCATGTCGAATACTATTTGCAGGGAATTTTCAAAGATGGAAACGAAAGCAGCACTGACGGCCATCCTTATTTCCAGGAAGCTTGGATCAAGTACACTGCCTGGAAATATGGCCAGATAACGGTTGGCCAGTTCAAGCCGCCATTTGGCATGGAACGTTTTACGCCAGACTGGAAGCTTGCCACGATTGACCGTTCGCAGGTCACCGACCATCTGGTGCCCAATGGACAACTCGGAGATTCTTTCGCGCGCGATTACGGTGCTCAACTTGACGCATGGCTGGCTGCGAAGCACTTGTATTACGCTGCTGCGGTCTTCAGCGGCAACGGCGCAAACATGAGCTTTAAAGGGAACGGGCCTCTCGTGACCGGACGACTGGTTGGGGTTCTCTATGAATCCCCGCCGCATAGTGGCAAACAAGATCGAATGACCCTTGGTGGGGCCGTCTCGAGCCGGCATGACCAACAGCAGGATTTTGCCGCAGATCTGCCGGGAACGGCAGAACTGGGATACACGCATTTTTCAGGCCGCGATACCCGCGCAAACCTGGAAGCCAGCGCGGACTTCAGTCCAGTCAGCCTGCGCAGCGAGTACTTCTATGCATGGTTTGATCCAAACCGGGCTCCGCTCGCCGAGGTTCGCGCCAGCGGGTTCTATGTTCAGAGCGCAGTCCGTTTCTGTCACAAGTTCCAGGGCGTAGTCAAGTACGAGGGATTCAATCCCGACCGCAGCGTTCGCAACAGGCACGACCTGCGATGGACTACGCTGGGACTCAACTGGTTTATCCGTCAGAATCGAATCCGCCTTGGAGCCGACTACGTTTTCAAGCACGAAGCCAAAAGCAGCTTTCCCAACAACGCCGTCCTGGTGCAACTCCAACTCTTCCTGCACTAGTGGACGCTGCAAAGCTGCCGGCCTTATCACTTTTTAGAGTGATTTCGGTCACAGCCCCATGATTGCCATATCCATATACGTGTATATGGATATAAGAAAGGACAACCAATGCGACCCGGAGTTGGACAATGAAGGAAATGGAACAGGTTTTTAGGGCCCTTGCCGACGCCACCCGGCTGCGAATACTGAACCTTTTGCTGCACGGGGAATTGTGTGTTTGCGATATTCAATTTGTGCTGGATTCGCCGCAACCGAACGTCTCCCGCCACCTTACGTATCTCAAGAATGCAGGCCTCGTGCAAGATCGCCGCGAGGGTCCTCGGATCTACTATTCATTCGCGCAAAACACAAAGGGAGTTCGCAAGGATCTTTTTGCTTTTTTGTGGGACTTATTCAGGCAATCCAGGGATTTGAAGGAGGACCTGCGAAAACTCAGCAAGGCTGTTGAGCGTGGTCGCAGCCACGCCCGCAGCAGGCAGCCATCCTCTCCGGTCTTAACCTTAAAACCCCGGACAGCGAATCCGCGCAGAGGTTGACTGTCCAATGACGTTCCGGGAAATAGCTCGGCGCCTGCTGACGCACAGGCACACGCCTGTGTATTCGAGCGCCTGCATGGCCGGCAACTCCTGGGGCAGGAGCCGCGCCAACTCGCTGCTCCGTTTCGATGCGCGCGTCTACCTGTTCCGCCAGTTCAAGGCTTTCGAGTGCAATGCCTACCGGGCTCACGTAAGAACAATACCCATGTTCAATCACCGCATGGCGCACAATTTTACCAACACGATATCGCTACTTCACTAAAAACGACGTATGCAGTCCGCCTGCCGAGCTGTCGCCGACCCACAAATCAAACGTCCCGGGTTCGATGCGGAAACGTCCTTCGTTATCCCAGAAGCCTAACTGTCGGGCGCTTAGCGTGAACCGCACCGGCCGGCTTCGTCCCGGCGGCAGAGTGATGCGTTCAAAGCCCTTCAGCTCGCGGACCGGTTGCGACAAGCTTGCCACTCGCTGGCGGATGTATAGCTGCGCCACCTCGTCCCCGACGCGATGCCCCGTGTTGCTGATGGTGACGGAGACCTCCATCCTGCCTTTGCGCTTTATCTCCGGCGAGCTCAGCGTCAGTTGTGAGAACCGAAAAGTCGTGTAGCTCAAGCCGTAGCCGAAGCGGTAAAGCGGGCCCAATGGCAGGTCCAGGTAACGCGAATTATTGTGAGTCTTCAATGTGCCCGGGCGACCGGTGTTGAGATGATCGTAATAAACAGGGATCTGGCCCACAGTACGCGGGATGCTGACCGCCAGTTTCCCTCCTGGATTGGCCTTGCCAAACAGCAAATCGGCGGCGGCGTTGCCGACCTCAGTTCCGCCTTCCCAAAGCTCAAGAATCGCAGGCACACGGTTCGCCGCCCAGGAGATCGTCAACGGGTGACCGTTCATCAGCAGTAGGACCACTGGCGTTCCTGTGTTGACTACGGCCTCGAGCAGTTGCTCCTGATGGCCGGGTAGATTGAGGCACGAGCGCGAAGCAGCCTCGCCGGACATGTCGGCGGTTTCACCTAGCGTCAGAATCGCCACTTGCGCCTGCCGCGCCGCAGCCACGGCACGGGCAATGCCGGCTTCGGATTCTTGTTCGCTGTCTCCTCGCACGGCCACTCCTTTTTCCACCAAGAAACGTGCGTTCGGCAACTGCTGTTTCAGACCGTCCAGAATCGTGACCGTGTCCTTGGGATCGCCGTCACCGTGCCATGAGCTCAAGGGCTCCTTGTGGCTGTCGGCGAGCGGACCAATCACCGCGACAGTCTTGAGGCTCTCGTCGAGCGGCAGCAGGTTGCCGGAATTGTGCAGGAGCACGGCGGAGCGTTCCTCCGCCGCTTTCGCCGCGGCGCGGGCGGCAGGAGTCAACCAGTGTGTTTTAGCGCTTGAGGCGTCCGCGGCGGTGTAGGGATGGTCGAATAGTCCCAATTCGATTTTCACGCGCAAAACGCGGCGCACGGCCTTGTTCAACAACGCCGGCGGGATGTGTCCTTCCGCGAGCAGTGCAGGCAGTTCCTTGAGGTAGAGTCCGTCGTGCATGTCCATGTCCGTGCCGGCCGAAAGCGCTTCCCGGACGGCTTGCCTAGAATCGGTAGCGACCCCATGAGTGATCAGCTCATTCACGGCATCGTAGTCGCTCGCGACGAGGCCTCTGAAGCCCCATTCCTTGCGGAGGACCTGTTGCAGAAGAAAACTGTTCTCAACGCCGGGCACACCATTAAGAGCGTTGAAAGCGGTCATCACTGACTGGGCGCCGGCTGTAACCGCAGCATGAAAAGGCGGCAGATAGACGTTGCGCAGACGTTGCATGGACATATCGGCGGTGTTGTAGTCGCGCCCACCCTCGGCGGCGCCATAGGCTGCAAAGTGTTTTGCGCAGGCCAGCAAATGCCGCGGATCGGCGAGATTGTCGCCTTGAAATCCGCGTACTTGCGCCGCCGCCATGGCGGCGGCCAAGACAGGGTCTTCTCCGGCACCTTCGGTAATGCGCCCCCAGCGAGGATCGCGGGCGATGTCAATCATGGGCGCGAAGGTCCACCGCTGGCCGGCGGCGCTGGCCTCCGCCGCGGCGATTGCAGCCTCTCCCTCCTCCAGCTTTGGGTCGAACGACCCGGCCATTGCCAGCGGGATTGGGAAGATAGTTCGGTAGCCGTGGATTACGTCGAAGCCGAATAGGATCGGAATATGCAGGCGCGACTCTGTAACAGCGATGTGCTGTAATCGGGCGATCTCGGCAGGATTGGTAACGCCAAAAATCGAGCCGACCTCGCCCTTACGGATCATTTCAGACGTAGCGGGGTCGACCCTAAGCACCGTCAACTGCCCAATCTTTTCTTCGGTGGTCATACGGGCGAGAAGTTCGTTCACTTGTCTATCGAGTTGGGCTTCAGCAGGCGAGAGTTCCAACGGTGACGCTTTAACGCGGCTGTTCGGATGCTGCAAAACCGTCGCGAACGCGACAAGAGCCAATAGCGTGGGAAACCATTTATTCATGATCATCAGACAGAACCTCCACTTACCAGCGAGGCAGTCCACCATTTCGACCAGATAAAGCAGACCGCTCGGACCCAGCGTGATGACGACTGAGTAAGGCGCTATCTGTCATGGCGAACGATCGTGCCCTCCTCGAGACTTTGTGCCTCCGTCGGTGAGAGAGTTTACCAACCTGTGAAAAGAACCATCCGCTGGTCAAATAAAACAGGCACCTCAACACCCTTTCATGTGTGGCCCATCGACCTTTGCAGATGAGCATTCAATGGGCGTCTTGTGCAAAGCCGCGGTGGAGATCAAGCTTCCTTCACCGGCAACCTGGCGATGAGCGGGCGGTCCGGATCGACAATCAGCCAGGCGAGGCTGCCAACAACGCAAAAGCCTGCGGCAATCAGAAATGACGCCATCCAGCTCAGATGAATGGCGATAATCGGGGTAAGCACAGCCGTGATGGCACTGCCCGCCTGTGCCCACATGTTCATGAAGCCTGACACCGAGCCTGCGGAAGGGCCTCCCAAGTCCGCCGAGAGCGCCCAGTATGAGCTCTGGGATAGGTAAAGCGCCCCAGCTCCTCCAGCCATGATCACAGCGCCGGCTGTTGCACTCGCGGCAAGAGCCCCCAGGGTGAGGAGTACGGCCGCGAGACCCAGACCGAAGACTGCAATGCCGCAACGGCCGGCCCGCCTTCCCCATCGCCGGCTGACCGCGTCGCTGATCAGGCCTCCCAGCGCTGAACACGCAGACATCGCGATAAGCGGCAGCATTGTGTAAAGAGAACCCTTCTTGAGCGATAGTCCTCGCACCGTTGTGAGGTAGATAAAGAACCACGTCAAAAAGATGTACGCCACGTAACCGTAACAGAAATAGCTGACGGTGATTCCCCAAACGTCTTTGCTTTTGAGAATTACGGACCAGGGAACACGGCCTTCCAGGGTGACTTTCGGGTCCAAGGTCCCCTCGCGGATGGTCTTGAGTTCTTGCGGGCTCACCGCCGGATGATCTTCCGGGCGGTCCCGCGCCAGCTTGTACCAGCCAAGCCCAACCATGAGTCCAAGGAAGCCGCAGACCCAGAAGGCTTCCCGCCATCCAAAGTAAACCATAATCGCCACAATGATGGGGGGCGTGATCGCAGCTCCCGCTCCCACTCCCGCAAAGATGATCCCGTTCGCAAGGCCGCGTTCGACCTTGGGAATCCAATCCGCCATCCAGCGGTTTGAACTTGGATACATGACCGACTCGCCGGCGCCCAGCATAAATCGAACCAGCAGGAAAACCAGCAGCGCGCCGGCCATGCTGAGAGGAACGGAGGCCGTCAAGATGGTGAACGCCGCCCACCAAACGGCTCCGAACGTGAGCGTACGCCGGGGGCCAAAACGGTCGGCAGCCCAGCCTCCGACTAGCTGGAATGCTCCGTAGCCAATTGTGAAGGCGCTAAAGACCAGACCCAGTTGAGGTTCCGACAGGTGAAAATCCGTGGCAATGGTATGGCCTGCGATCGATATATTGACGCGGTCCAGATAGCTGACAGCCCCTACCAAAGCGATCCACCAGACCAGAAGCCAACGCACTCGACTTGCCCCAGTTGCGCTCATCGGCCCTCCATCGACAGCACGACGCAATGCTTAGATTGTCATCGGACTGCCGCTCCAGTTGGCGGGTATATCCGGCGCACGGACCGTCGATAACGTCAGATTTTCCTGCCCTATGGATGCGAGACATACAAATACTTGAAGATGAAACAGAGAAATTGGCCTGGTGATTGCGTGTTTAGGGAATGCTAAAAATCAAAACCCTTTCCCCGCCGCGCGCTCTTCATAAGACCCGGCTTTCAGCCATGGCTGACTTGCCGCAGGCCCGCAGTGCCTGTCTGCAACAATAGACTCTTCGCTGCCTTATGCATCTGCCCGCGGTCTACAACGTTCACGTTTTCAACGATCCACTCGCGAATCCGCTTCCCGTCGGCGGTTTCCTGCGGGGCAGGTATAAAGTCCAGCTTCATGTTTAGCTGTTCCTCAAGGGCATAAGCGATGATCGGCCAGGCAGCGCCCGCATCTGCGGTGACGGGAATGCTGCCTTCAAGCCGGGCAAATCCCGACATTTCCATGCGGAACGGCATCCCGGTCTGCTTGGTCTTCGGCAATCCCTCGTTGACCGCTCTCTGCACTTCCGATCCCTGGCGCTCACAATTCCAGGCTGCTTCAAGATTGGAATCGAGATCGATCCGAACCAGTGTTTTGCCTTCCAGGCTGTACGTTGGAAGATGATCCCACGCGGCCCAGATGCCATGGCCGGTATAAGTCTCGAAGGGGCCGTCATGGATTTCCTGGGACAGAGCGATGGCCGACTCCACGATCACATCGGCACTCTCAAGCACATCCGCTATGAGACGCGCGCGGTGGCTCAAGGAGATGGCGTCTCCGATGGCCAGCCCCACGGCCCCGCCTCCGACGAGTTGCGGAGTCGAGACTAACATGGGTACGCCACGGCGCGCTGCTGCTCCAATCATCGTCATCGGATCAGCCCCCAGTCCGGCAACGTGCTCAACGGTTGTTCCAAGCTGCTTCGCGACTTCTTGGGCCTCGCGAGCCAGGCGCTCGGTGCGCCATCCCATTGGCCAGGCCATATTGCCTGCGGCCTTGATGATCGTATCTCCGGCACGGGCTTGCAGGCGGTCGTACAGTTCCCACCCGGCGCCGAACTCCCGGCGAAACTCGGCTTGCTGCTGGGGAGACAACATCGTGATCTCGAAAATCCCTCCGCGAGGTAAAAATGCCGCGGGGAACCCGATATCTTCGCCATCATCAATGTGGATTCGCTTGACTCGGTCCAGAGTACCCGCCATCTCATGCGCCACCACGGCGGAACTCGCGATGACACCGTTTACAATCCCTTTGCGGATCAGTTCTGCGATAAGGGTGGTGACTCCCTCGTGGATGTTCGGGCCGCTGCCGGTTACGACGACGACTGAGCCATTCCGACGCTTGGCTTTAACGATTTTTTGGATTGCAAGGTCGAGATTACCGCGTGCCGTTTCAGACAGGGAGGCTCGCAAATCATTGATCAACTGACGGCTTGCCTTCATTGCGCGTTCCTTTCTTCCTGCGATGCCGCCATGATTTGCCGGACTTTCTCCAAATCAGCAGCCGTATCGACAGAGACTAACTCACAATGGCGTTGGGTTTCCACCAAATGGATAGGAATTCCGTGTTCTAGCGCGCGGAGTTGCTCCAGGTCTTCGATCATCTCCAGCGTGGTCGGAGGCAGACTGGAGAGCTTCAGTAAACAGTCTTTTGTATACGCGTAAATTCCGACGTGCTCGTACACAGCAAAATCTTTTGTTCTGCTTCTAGGGAAAGGTATCAGCGAACGCGAGAAATACAGGGCTCTCCCGGACGAATCTCGCACGGTCTTTACCACCGCCGGGTCGGAATAAGTCGATTCGTCCGAAAGACGTTTGATGACGGTCGCGATTTGCACATTAGGACTTGAGTTGAACGGACTGATGCACTCGTCAATCATAATTGGATCCATCAGCGGCTCGTCACCTTGAATGTTCACAACGATATCCACGTTTAAATGTCCCACCGCTTCGGCAACACGGTCCGTCCCTGTTTTATGCTGCGGGCTGGTCATAATTACCTTGCCTCCAATTCCTTCGACCGCCTTCTGGATGCGCTCATCGTCGGTTGCAACCAGAACGTCGCTTAGACGTTGTGACCTTCGTGCCCGCTCGTAGACGTGTTGGATCATTGGCTTGCCAAGGATATCCATCAGGGGTTTCCCGTCGAGCCGAGTAGATTTGAACCTTGCCGGAATCACTCCCACGATTCGCATATTTATTTCCCCCAGTTGGTCTTTGCTCATCCGACCGCGATGCTCCCGGGTGGCATCCCATCAATCCTGCGGTCCAATACAAATTCGGTTAGGCGGTCGAAGATATTGCAATCAACTTCTCCTCTCCTCCTTTAGGGGCGTAACCAGTGTCGCGCAAATAACGGCAAATCTTGGTTTCACACCTTCCTGACCGGACCCGGCTGTCCAGCGACCTCATGGAAAACCGTTATGACCTGGTGCACTGGAAGTTCGACTCCCGTGGGCGCCACATTACCAAAACTTGTGCTACGACGTCAATACATTTGAAATGCAATTCCATAATTGACACAATCGTTCAGGAAGTGAATTGAAAGGCTGAAACAAGGGCAGAGTGTCCGCAGCGATACACTCAACGCCTACATTTCAGGCTCCGGGGGGATTCAGGAAGGACATCCAGTCAGGAATTCTTAAGTTCGTCGGAAATTGCCTGGGCGACTGCCTGGACGGCAGAAATCACCCTTTCTTCGTTGTCGAGTCGCATCAAGGGAGTCGAAATACTAATAGCTGCAACGGGATACCCGCCGTCGGCAAAGATAGGTGCACCAAAACAGCACCCCCCTGGCGCACTCTCCTCCAGGTCTCTCGAGTAACCGCGAGCCCGCGTCAAATCCAGGTCCTTTTTCAACTCCACCTCATCTGTGATGGTGTGGGGAGTGAGAGGGTAGATTCCGTAGGCACGCAATAGCCTATCCCGACGCCACTCAGGTTGCCCGGCCGAGATGCTCTTCCCTAGGGAACTGGCGTGAGGCGGAATAATGCTGCCCACCATATTCCACATGTGAATCTTATGGGGGCTCTCCACGACTTCCACCACTTCGATATGATTCCGAAAGAGGAATGCCAAGCTTATTGTCTCCCGGAATTCCCGGCCGAGTTCCCTCATTCGTGGCACTGCAATGCCGAGCAGTTTATCCAATAGACGATTGGGAACAAGAGCAGAGATTGTTGGGGAGAGCGTGTAGCGGTCGCCAGCACTTTTTTCCAGGTATCCCAAAACGCTCAGTGTATGAATAATACGAAAAACCGAGGTTTTGGCCATGTGCGCGAGTTGCCTCGCATCGTTGAGTGAAAGGGGCTCCTTGCTCTCCGCAAATATCTCTAAAACTCGGAAAGCTTTCCCCACCGCCTTGGCAAAATAATTGTCACCTCTTGGGACTGCGGGCGCGTCTTTCCTTGGTTTGACTCTCACGAGTTGGTCGTTGGTAGTGGGCATTCATGCCTCCCCGAGCATTTTCAGTTGCCGCAACCGAGGGCAGTTAGATGAGCCGAGCTGGAGCACTACCCAGCAGGCTCTACACTAGGATAAAGGAAGCACTGTCCGTTCGCAAGTTGTCGCAACGGTTGTTTCAACGTCCGCGACCCAAATCCTATTTGAGTCTATGGCTGCAAATAATATATCACCGATTTCCATAATGGACCTATTTTTCTGTTAATGAAATAGCGTTCCAAAAAAAAGCTTGACTTGTCGAAATTCATGTGGCACCGTAGCGCGTACTGGGTAGTTCCTAGACAGCGTGGGTTAAGAATGGCAGGCCTTTTCTTATGTGGTGCATCTCCGACGACGAAGTTAACAAGCCCGTTGCGAAATCATTGGAATGCCGTCTCCCCACAACGTACTTTCTTAAAGAGAAGAGAGGAGTGGACCCAATGCGAAATCTCGTTTTTTTGATTCTTTTCACCGCTAGTCTCGTGCTAGCGGTGCCACTTGCCTTCGCGCAAGGCATCATCACCGGAAACATTGCCGGGCACGTAACCGACCCCACCGGTGCGACTGTTCCCGGCGCGACGATCACGATCACCAACACTGCCACCGGTGTCGTCTATCGCGGTGTGACTACAAACGAGGGGTATTATCTCGTGCGGTACCTGCCGGTCGGCACCTATGACGTGGCGGCGACGCAGAAGGGCTTCAACCGCGTCGTACACACGGGCGTGCTGTTGGACGCGGGGTCCATTCCCACTGTGAATTTTAAGCTTACTCTCGGAGAGGTGACTCAATCGGTAACCGTAAGCTCGGCTGGCACTCTAGTGGAAGCGCAGACGGCCGACCGTGGCAACGTTGTCGACACCGTTCGTCTCGAGAACTTCCCTGCGCAGACCGGCAACGTTTTCGGCTTGGTCTTCAACACGGCCGGTGTGCAACCCACCAGCAGCCAGAAGAGTTACACGTTTGATGACAACTCGAACACCAGCTCGATCTCCATCAATGGCGGGCAGATGGGCGCCACCGGCGGGTACGGCGGCTCGAACCTGACCCTCATCGACGGTGTGTATGATCGTACGAACTATGGCAACTATCAAGGCAGCGGCGCCGTTGTCGGCGTGATCCCGTCCGCGCAGAGCGTGGCCGAGTTGAAGGTCGTCTCCAGCCCTTACAGCGCGGAGTATGGGAATACCACCGGCGGCGCGTTCATCGCCATCACCAAGTCCGGGACCAACAAGTTCCACGGCGCGGGGTGGTACAACCAACGGGACACGGCTCTGTCGGCGACCCGGTTTGAACGGAACCTCGCCGGCCAGCCCAAGTTGCCCGTCAAATTTTGGCACGGCGGCGGATCGATCGGCGGACCGATCAAGAAGGACAAAGCTTTCTTCTTCTTCGAAATGCAGGGCATACTTTCGCACACGCCGACAGCCTATATCGGGCAGGTGCCGACAGCGGCTGAGAGGAATGGCGACTTTTCTCAGACGTATTACGACAACAACGGCACACCCGCCCTGCAGGTGATCTATAACCCCTTCACGGTGGCCTACAATGCGCAGACGGGCCGGTACACTCGCCAGGCTTTCACTGGCAACATCATCCCGACCAACCTCATCAATCCGGTGGCCGGGAGCACCTTCTGGAGTTACATCCCGCTGCCCAACTCCACCGGCGTCCCCATTACGCAGGGCAACAACTACACGCCGACAAGCGGCGGCACGCCGGGTGATTACCAACAGGAGCAAGTGGCGCGGGTGGACTGGAACGTCAATGACACAAACCGCCTCATGTTCCGGTTCACGCGTACCTCCTCTGTCTGGGGTGACATCGACTTCTATCCGACTGCGGCCGATCCGAACGCAAATAGTGGCGGGGGCCGCATGAACCAAAACGGAGTCATGGCCTATACGCGAACGATTTCGCCGAGCACGGTCCTGGACGTCCGGGCCGGCATGGAGCGTTATCTGAACCCCAGCTGGCTGGCCCACGGCTGTGCGAGCCCTTCGAAACTCGGATTCAGTTCGCTGTTCCTCAGCCAGGCGAGGGGCTGCTTCCCGGCGTTTAATTTCGGCGGCAGCATCCGGGGCAGCAACTATTTTTCGGGAGCAGGCACAGGTGCTCCCAGCTCGACTATCGACCAGATGAACACCGTCGGCGGGACCCTGTCGAAAATGATGGGACGGCATACCCTCAAGTTCGGCGCCACGGGCCTGCTGGAGCGTTTTTACGGTGCGAATCCCGGCTACAACGCTGGAGCCTTCAGCTTCGCCCCCACCGGCAGCAATCTGGATCCACAGGTGGTCTCTCCCTCTAGCGGCAACCCGGTAGCGTCGTTTCTGCTGGGCGTGGGCACGGCGAGCATGGACCTGAACTCGGCGCCCGCCCGCCAAAATAAGATGGTTGGACTTTACGTCCAGGACGACATCAATGTCAGCCCCAAGCTGAAACTCAACATAGGCCTGCGGTGGGACTATGACAGCTCATTGACGGACCGGTTCAACGCCATGACCGGCCCCTTCGACGTAACTGCCACGAGCCCCCTTGCGGCCCAGGTTGTGAATGCGCCGGGAGTCTCCAACTGCCCGGCCTGCGCGCATTTGGTCGGTGGGTTGACTTTCCCGGGCGTTGGTAGCCAGCCACGCACGCCCTACGCTTTGCCCCACAACAATTTCGGGCCACGGCTTGGCGTGGCATACTCTTTCAATAACAAGACCGTAGTCCGCGCAGGCTGGGGAATCTTTTACGGCCCCGCGGTCTTTGACCCCGGCTCCCAGGGATTCAGCCAAACCACAAATTCCGTCCTGTACGACTCCAACTACATGCCCATCAACCTTATCGACAACCCGTTCCCAACTGGGATTGTCCAGCCGGTAGGAGCGGGACTCGGGTTGATGACGAACGTGGGCACGGGCATCTCCTTTGTCGATCCAAACGCAAAAGAACAAAGGTCCCAGCAGTTCAGCTTCGATGTTCAGCGCGAGGTGGGCTGGAATGTCCTCCTCAGTGCTGGCTACGTCTATAATGGCGTTTCGCGCCTGCCGGTAAGCCGCAACCTGAATGCGCTCACGGATGCACAGGTACTGCTCGGGTCCTCAGTGCTGAATAACACGGTGACGAACCCATTTGCAGGTCTGGTACCCGGTTACTCGCTGAATGCGCCCACCATTGCTTATGGGGCCTTGATCACGCCGTACCCCCAGTTCACCAGCGTCACGGAGAACGACATGCCCGTCGGGAACATGGCGTATCACGGGCTACAGATCCAGGCGAACAAGCGTTTCAGCTCGGGTCTCAGCTTTAGCATCGCTTACACCCGATCCAGGCACATGGGCCGCTATCGCTATGCGAACGCCGGCGATCCCATCAATATGCTGCAAAAATCGCTCGACTACTTTGACATGCCGAACCTATTCGTGATCAGTGAAGCCTGGCAGCTCCCGATCGGGCGCGGTAAGCTCGTGGGCACGAAAATGCCCGGGTGGCTGAACACTATCGTTGGCGGCTGGATGCTCAACTCGAATATCCGTCTCGAGAGCGGAGCGCCATACTGGCTCTCCCCAAACGCGATTCCAGTGGCAGGCGTCAATCCGAACGCTCCGAACCAGAGCTTGAACCAGTGGGTCAATCCGCTTGCATTCAACCTCAACACGAATCCGTATTCCCTAGTCGAGTGGTCGCAGAGCTTCACCAACCTGCGGCTTCCGTGGCTCAAGAACACTGACGTTCAGTTCGAGAAGCAGTTCAAGATCACTGAGCGTGTGAACCTCGCCTTTGTGTCCAACTGGGTGAACGCTTTCAACACCCCGCAGTTCTGGAACGCTCCGGGAGCTTGCAGCAGTCCGTCGGCCAGCTGCTTCGGCAAGATTGCCGGTTACCAGTCACAGACCAACCTGCCGCGCCAGATTCAGCTCGGCCTTAAGGTTACTTTCTGACCAACCGTGTGATGCCACACCCGTGGGCGGACACCGCATTGGCGGTGTGTTGCTCACGGGTGCGGCAACTTGCTTGGAACAGTTAAGTACAGCAATCCTCAGGAGCCACGTTCTCGTCGGGCCGCGAATTTTGAACTCCCTTATGATCTTGTTAGTAGGCGCCAAGTTCTCCCGGAGCCTGCTCCTGTGCTTGAAAACCATCAAGACAGTCTTCACCTTTCGGGATGGGGCTTCGCGTGAATGGGGCGCCCGCAGTGTTCTCAGCAAGCGTTACGCACTTGCTTTGTGACCTGTTGCCTCAAATCGGCAATCAAGCGCTCAGTATCCTACGGTGCGGGAATGAAGGCTGCCCTTGATAGCAGCAACGCTGCGAAAGCGTAGGCGACCGGGGCAAGCGAAATGGCGAAGCTAAGACTTTCTTGTTGAACGAGGAGGCCAAAATGGGAATCCGAGATAAATCCACTTTGGGCATGGTGCGGTATGGGATCGTCCTCTTCTTGTTGACCGCGTTCGGAACTATCGCCAAGGCGGAGAGTCCGGGCCTCGCGGTGGATTGGTCGATCCGTTTCGGCGAACGTACCGTAGGAAATCCGGTTTCATTTGGAGGTATTGAGTCCGCAAAAGGTGTCCTTGTCACTCTGGTCTCCGGGAAAATTCTAGTGCTCAACCCTCGCGGAAAGACGGTCGCCAGCATGAAATTGGACCTGCCGCCGGCAGCGCCCGCCGTGGCAGGGGACATCTTCGGTAACGGTAAAACGGAAATCGCGGCATTCGACGTGTGGGGCTCCGTTTACTGCTTCAGCGCCGACGGCCGACGGCTATGGAAATACTCCCGCGAAGACAACGCCGGGGGGCTCCGCATCCCCGTGCTTGCGGACCTGGACCATGACGGTAAACTTGACATCCTGGCCTCCAGCGCAACCGGGCATCTTTACGCCGTCGATTCTCAGGGCAAGCTCCGCCTGGACGTACAGGCCACAGATTACTTTGTCAGTTCGCCGGCCGTGGCAGACATCCATCATGCCGGCGAACCCGAACTGGTGTTCGGCACCGATGATGGCGACATCTACTCCATTAATCCCCAAGGCGAACTGCTCTGGGCAAGCAAGCTGGATGCCTACTTCGGGCATGCGCTTCCCCTCGTCGCCGACGTCAACCGGGACGGAAGATATGAGGTCTATGTTTCCAATGCCTTCAGTCAGCCGCCTTTCGCCCTGCATGCGGTCGACGCCACGACCGGGAAGGAATTGTGGAAAGGGGGATCCGTCCTCCAGTCGTATGCCTCGACGGCCGTGGCGGACCTGAACGGCTATGGCCACAATGAAATTCTGTTCGGCGACAAGAACACCCGATTGTACTGCCTGGATGCACAAGGCAAGCAGCAATGGTCCACGCAACTGGACGGCCGCGGCATCTTCTTTGCGCCTGCGATCGCCGACCTCCAGGGAAACGGCCAAGCGCGGATCTTCACCGTCGTTGGGGACGAAGGGCCGGAACATCATTCCCTTTACGTTCTGGATGCGAACGGGCATGTACTGGAAGCACTGGCGCTTTCCGGCGGCGGTGTTTCCTCCCCCGCCCTTTGCCGCTTTCAATCGGAAAAAGGACTCCGCCTGCTCGTGTACTCAGGATCAGGCACGCTGCTCTGTTTCCGGCCGGCCCAGAATCCGGACCGCGCCAAGATCCTCTGGGCGGGGCTGCGCAATGACGCGAATCAATCCGGGTTCGTCCCTTCCTCCGCCGCGCGCCGGACCGCGCCTCCCAAGCCCGCCGCGCAGCCGGCGATTTCCGCTCGTCGCGACGCCCTGCTCGGCACCAACACGCTGGCCGTCAAGCAGGTCCCGCCGGCTTCGGTGCTCAATGTCCGGGTCATCGAACCCGGTGGCGAGATCCAGTCGAAGATTCTGCGTCCGGAACCCGGCCAGTCTGAACTGCAAGCGGATTTTATAACCGCCCGGCCCGGGCCCTACCGCGTGGATGTGCGTCTGCTTGCCGCCAACAACCATTTGATCCGGGAACGGCGGCTGGTCTACACGCTTCGTCCCAAGGTCACAGAAACTGACGCCGACCGCGCACGGAAGGCCTACCACAAAGCGCTCGATGCCTATCTGCGCAAGGAGAAGCCGGCGGGCGATGCGCTGCTCGTCCAGATTGAAAATCCCTGGCCCAACTTCCAGGCGGCCTCCTTCTTCCGGAATATTCACACGCCACCTGACCAGATCCGCGTGCAGATGTTGGGCAATGAGTACGAATCAGCGGCTGTGGCCGTGACCAACCTGGAGTCAAAGCCCGCGACCTTCCGCTTTGCCTGCGGTCCGTTCCAGTCGAAGGACAAGACCAGCGTGGAGGCTCCGGATGTGGTGGAGTTTCACTCGGTTCCACGGGTACTGCCGGATACCACCGGCCAGCCGGCCGAGGATGTGTTGCCGTTGCTGGGCCAGGGTCAGACGTTGCGATTGAACCCGCACGAAACCCGCAAGGTCTGGCTCATTTTTCACAGCCGCAGCTTGGCCGCAGGCGCGCATCGCGCCACGCTTCGCATCGGGGACCTGCTCTCGTTCAATCCACCGGTTAAAGTACCAATCAACGTGAATGTCTACCCTGTTCGTCTGCCGGATCACCAGGTCTACCACGAACATAATTGGATCTACCTCGCTAATATCCGCGACCCGCGCCTGCGCGAAGCCACCATGAAAGACGCCCTGGCGCACGGCGTCAACGTGTTCGACATCCCGGCGGTCACCGTCGAGGTGGACTCGGCGGGCAAGATCACAGGCGCAAAAACGGAAACGCATGACTCACTGATTCACGAACTGCGCGACCAGGCATTTTTTCTCGTCGACGGATCGGTAGGACTGCGTTGGCCGGCAGCCTTCAAGCCCAGCCGGCAGTTGAAGGAAAAGACCTACGCGAAGGCCATTCGCTGGTATGTCCGGCACATGCAGTCTCTCGGACTGAGCTACAAGGACTACGCTTTCTACATCCAGGACGAACCCGGACTGATGGGGCTGGACGAGAACTTCAAACAGTTCGTCGATCGTGTACGGCGCATCAAGGCGGCGGACCCACAGATACAGGTTTATGCCAACCCGACTGGCGGCGCATACGCGGACGTGCTGAATCCTCTCGTAAATCTGATCGACGTCTGGCAGCCGTTTGTGGAATTGGTGCGGCAGCAGCCCGTGAAGTTGGGGAAGATCTTCAAACGCCGCGAACAATACTGGAACTACGAAGCGCCGGCCGATCAACGGGTTTTGAATCCGCTCGGATTCTACCGCATGAAACCCTGGGTGGCCTTTCAGATGGGCATGAACGGGGGCGGTTATTGGGTTTACAGTTACTCTGACTACTGGTTCAGAAACCGTTCGATATCGACTGACGAATACGGCACGGTGTATCCCACGGCCGAGGGGCCCGTCACCACCAAGCGTTGGGAAGCTTCTCGCGATGGCATCGAAGATTTCGACCTGCTGTGGATGATACGGCAGACGGCCCAGCGTTCCTCCTCGCCGCTCGGCAAACAAGCCCTGCGTTTGATCGATCAAGCAGTCGCCTTCGTGACGAATGGCCAGGAGAAGGCAAATGATGTCAGCCGGCATCTCCATCCCTACACGCCGAATTACCACAAATGGATGGAATACCGCACCCGCTTGATCGAAATGCAGGAACGTCTTTCGAGGCAAGCTCAATGACCGGCCGAAGCCACCTTGAAGGAAGATGATCGTTCAGCAGAGCCGCCCCATGCCCTAGCAAACTCCGCAGAATCAGGCACAGGTGCGGGGTCGAAGCGATCATGGGCAATCCACCGTACGTCGAGTATTATGAAGTCAGGCCGGCTTATTCCTTGGCAAGGATACCGTACTTCAAGGAGAGCACCGGCAATCCTTAATGAAAAAGGGTTGGTAACTCATGTCCACCGGGCCCACACCTGCTGTATTCCTTGACGAGCGTTTCGACGCACAACGACTTGATTCGCGCCTGCAATGGTTCAATCCGCCGGAGGAGTGGCGCCTTGACGGCCGGCGACGGGGGTTGGTGGTGAGACCGCGTGCCGGAACCGATTTCTGGCAGCGCACGCACTATGGATTCCGGGCGGATAGCGGCCACTTCCTTGGCGCTGAGGTCGCCGGCGAGTTCGATGTTACGACCGAGGTTCGCTTTCATTTTGAGCACCAATATGATCAAGCAGGATTGCTTATCCGCGCGACGCCGGATTGTTGGATCAAAGCATCCGTAGAGTATGAACTGGATGGCCTACCCAAGCTGGGAGCGGTAGTAACGAACTTTGGCTACTCGGATTGGTCGTTCGAGGATTTCTCGGGCGTCGAGACCGGATTGCGACTCAGAATACAGAGGCGGAGGGGAGACGTCACCGTTGAATACGCCCGTTCCGGAACTTTCGACTGGAAACTGATCCGAGTCGCGCATCTGCACTGTGAAGAACTTTGCCCGCTTCGGTGTGGCCTCTATGCGTGCAGTCCGAAGGGCGCCGGGTTCCAGGCAGAATTCTCCTTCCTCCGCATCGAACATGGGTGATCCGTCGGTAGAGTCGCGTCCAGGACCTTCTTGTAGCCGATCCACTTGTGAAGTCTTCAACGCTGCAAAACTGGTCTTGGCGTGACCAGAGGGCTATAGGCCGCCGGTACCGGCGGCCTATAGCCGAGCGCCGAGTAGGGGCGTCGTGTATTGTATTCCACCCTCCACTGTTCGATCACGACCTGCGCCTCCTTCAGTGAATAG